>Ga0208755_100018_pt1 | contig 186713 bp, 178 predicted proteins | sample LakWasMet57_HOW8_2_FD_183891 | JGI IMG/M metagenome (GOLD analysis project Ga0208755, IMG submission 183891) | Freshwater sediment methanotrophic microbial communities from Lake Washington under simulated oxygen tension - Sediment Metagenome... | ecosystem: Environmental > Aquatic > Freshwater... | reverse complement strand
CACGACGCAGGCGAGCGCCACGACGCAGGCGAGCGTCACGACGCAGGCGAGCGTCACGACGCAGGCGCACGCCACGACGCAGGCGCACGCCACGACGCGCCCACCGCACCACGTAGCGCCGCGCACGACCCGTCGCGCGCCGCGCTGTTGATGCTCGCCCATGAGCTCACCGCGGTCCCCGAGGGGCGCGCCCCGCTCGCGCGAGGTCAGGCGCAGGTACGGGCGTGGGCCGAGGCCGCCGACGCGCTGGAAGGTGACGACGACTGGCGGCGCCTGCGCGATCAGCTCCGCGCGCTCTCCGTGCGCAGCTTCGGCGCAACCCTGCCTCCGCTCTATCGCGTGGGCACCCCCAGGCCGCCCCCCGCCCCGGTTCCCCAGCGCCTCGCGGACTTCTTCACCGGCGCGCGCCAAACGTGAGATGACCCGCGCATGGTTCGCCGTGCGTGCTGGCTCGTGGTGGTCGTTGCGTCTGTCGCCTTCGCAGGTCCGAAGGCGAAGCCGAAGAAGGGCCCGCCGCCGCCGCCCCCGCCGGTGACCGCGCCGACCGCGAAGGTCAGCGAAGCGCTCGGGGACACGGTGCTCGCGTCGATCGCCAACGCCACCAAAGTGCAGGTCTTCCGCGTCGGCGATGCAGGCGGTCTGCGGCCCGACCCGGCGAAGGCCATCGCCTCGGAGTTCGTGCGCGGCGCTCCTGGCCTCGCCCTCGACGCGAAGGGCCTCGAGGCGCTGCGCAGCGTGCTCTACGACGACAAGAGCTACCGCCTCGAGCAAGACGTCGCGAAGTGCCGCTTCGGCCCGTTCCTCTCGTTCCAGTTCAGCGCCGGCCTCGACACCCTCGAGGCGCTGGTCAGCTTCTCGTGCAACCAGGTGCTCTTCGTGGTCGGCAAGCAGGGCGGCCGATGGGTGCCGCAGGGCACGTTCGACGTGAAGCCCGCACGCCAGAAGCTGCTCGAGCTGGCGAAGGCCACGCTCCCGCAGGACCGCGAGACCCAGGCGCTCAAATGAAAAAGACCCCGGCCCGCGAGGACCGGAGTCTTGATCAGCTGATCAGCGGTCGCTTCAGAGCTCGCGGCTCATCAGCAGGCGCAGCTTGCCGCTCTTCTTCGACACCACCGTGGCGACGGTGGTGAAGCCGACCTTGCGGTAGAACGACACCGCGGGGCCGTTGGCCGGGTCGACGCGCAGCGCGAGCGTCTTGCGGTTCATGTCGCGCGCGACCGCGAGGCCCTGATCGAGCAGCACGTGGCCCAGGCCCTTCTGCCGGTACTCCTGCTTCACCACGATGTTGCGCAGGTACGCCGCGCCGGGCACCGGGCCATCACGCTCGATGGTCACGTAGCCCGCCAGCGCCCCGTTGAGCTTGCCCACCGAGATGAAGGGGCGGAGCTTGGTGAGCGCTTCGAGGCTTTCGGCCTGGGTCTCGCCTCGCGTCTTCCACGGGTCACTGCCCGAGCGGAGCTGCGCGAGGAGGTTCATGTCTTCATCCGTCGGAGCGGCGAACTTCACCTGCTTCCAGTCGGTTGGCATCGGCATCGGCGGGGTCTGATTCGTTCCCACGGTGCCGTCCAGCTGCTTGTCGGTCATCGCCTCTCCTCCACGGTGTTCTTCGGCTCGGCCACTGCTGATCCTAACCATCATCTCCAACGCCATGCACGATTAGACATTTCGATACCGGGGGCGGTGTGGCTCCGGCACGCACCTCGACGCCATTCGGGCGGCTTTGGTTCTTGGTGCTTCAGCGGGTTGGGCTCACAATCCGCAGACGTGCAACTGAATCACGCGCAGCGCGAGCTCACCGTCAAGATCGTCTATTACGGCCCCGGCCTTTCGGGGAAGACGACCAACCTCCAGATGGTCCACCAGCGGACCAGCCCCGACGTCAGGGGCCGGCTCCTCACGGTCGAGACCCACGACGACCGCACCCTCTTCTTCGATCTGCTGCCGGTCTTCTTCAGCACCGCCAACGGCTTCAAGGTGAAGGTGAAGCTGTTCACCGTGCCGGGGCAGGTGATCCACAACGCGACGCGGCGCATCGTGCTGCAGGGCGCCGACGCGGTGGCCTTCATCGCCGACAGCCGCCGCGCCGCGGGCCAGGAGAACAACGCCTACTGGAAGAACCTCGTCGAGAACATGAAGGAGAACAACCTCGACCCGGCGCAGGTGCCGATCGTCATCCAGTACAACAAGCGGGATCTCCCCGACACGAAGACCGACGCGGAGATCGAAGAGACCCGCAAGAAGGGCCGTGAGCCGGTGGTGGGCGCCATCGCCATTCGCGGCGTCGGCGTGCTCGAGACGCTCTACACGGTGCTCCAGTCGGCCTACCGCAGCCTCGAGGCGCGCGCGCACCTCTCGAAGACCATCGGCCTGACCGAGAAGGAGTTCCTCACCCAGGTCTTCGCCAACATCGACGTCAGCGGCACCGAGCTCGAGAAGGTGCTCCCGCCCCGCGCTCCGGGGGCGCGCACGTGAGACAAGGCGAGTCGGTCCTCCAGCGCCGCATTTCGCTCGGCGAGATGCTCGACACCGAGTCGTTCACCGAGGTGGTGAAGGGCTTCGTCGAGCTGTACCGCGTGGGCATCAAGGTGTTCGACGAGAAGGGCGGCAAGCTCGCCGACATCAAGATCGGCAACGGCGACTTCTGCGGCTACGTCTTCAGCTTCCCCGAGGGGCGCCGCCGCTGCACCGCCACCGTGGGCCGCGTCAAAGACGGCCCGCTCGCGCTCAGCCACGGCGCGCGTCTGCCGGTGCTCGAGCCCGACCTGGTGCCCGCCGCGAAGGGCATGCTCACCGTGCCGTGCTTCACCGGGCTGCGGTACCTGGTGGTGCCCATTCTGTGGGAAGGCGACACGCTGGGCCGGGTGGTGTTCGGCCCGTTCATGCCGGAAGACCTGAAGGACTTCCCGCCGCGCACGCTCACCGAGATCTCCGAGGGCTTCGACGTCGGCAACGCGCGGCCGCTGGTCGACAAGGTGCGCCTGGCCCCCGAGGGCACCATCGCGCGGGTGATGCTGCACTTCGGGCAGCTGCTGCAGACGATGCTCTTCGCCGGTCAGAAGATGTTCCTGACCACGCAGGTGCACATCGAGGCGACGCTCGACTCGAACCGTGAGCTCGAGGAGCGCAACAAGCGGCTCGAAGACGCCAACACCCGCCTCAAGGAACTCGATCGCCTCAAGAGCGCCTTCCTCGCCACCGTCAGCCACGAGCTGCGCACGCCGCTGACCAGCATCATCGGCTACTCGGAGATGCTCGCCGAAGGGCTCGCCGGTCCGCTCAACGGCGAGCAGATCGACTACGTGCGCACCATCATGGAGAAGGGCGAGACGCTGCTGAAGCTGATCAGCAGCATCCTCGACATCTCGCAGATCGAAGCGGGCAAGGTGCGCCTCAACTTCGAGCCGATGGACGCGCTGGAGCTGATCAACGGCTCGCTCACCTCGCTCAAGCCGCAGGTGCAGAAGAAGGGCGTGGCGCTCGACGCGAAGCTGCCGGCGAAGATGCCGATGGTCACCGGAGATCGCGACCGCCTGCGCCAGGTCATCGTCAACCTGCTCACCAACGCGGTGAAGTTCACGCCCAAGGGAGGCCGGGTGGCGGTGACGCTGACCGAGGTGCAGCACCAGCCCGACCTCAACGCGCCGGGCTACCGCATCCTCGTCGAAGACTCGGGCGTGGGCATTCCCGCGGATCAGTTCGACAAGATCTTCAACAGCTTCTACCAGGTCGATTCGTCGTCCACGCGCGAGTACGGCGGCGCGGGTCTCGGGCTGGCCATCGTGAAGAGCTTCGTCGAAGGGCACGGCGGCGTGGTGCGCGTCGCGTCGGAGCTGGGGCACGGCTCGCGCTTCACGCTGGTGCTGCCGGTGACGCCGGGCTCGCAGCAGCAGGTGCTCATCACGCCGCCCGTCACCTCGGTGGGCCCCGCGGACGATCGCTTCTGACATGAAGATTCTCTTCCTGAGTTCCGAGGTCGCCCCGTTCGCCAAGACGGGAGGGCTCGGTGACGTCGCCGCCGCGCTCCCCCGCGCGCTCCACCAGCGGGGCCACGACGTGCGGGTGTTCATGCCGCTGTACTCGCGCATCGAGCAGCAGAAGTACCGCTTCCGCGCCATCGACTCGCTGCGTGGGCTGAAGGTCATCTTCGGCACCAAACACTTCGAGGTGAGCATCTTCGCGGCCGCGCTGCCGGGCACGAACATGGAGGTGTTCTTCGTGCACTGCCCGCAGCTCTACGGGCGGCACGCCATCTACGCGCACGACGGCGACGAGCACCTGCGCTTCCTGGTGCTCTGCTACGCGGCGCTCGAGTCGGCCCAGCGCATGCGCTTCGCGCCCGACGTGGTGCACTGCAACGACTGGCAGACCGCGCTGGTGCCCCTGCTGCTCAAGACCCGCTTCGCGTGGGACGGCGCCATCTTCGGCCGCACGAAGTCGGTGCTGACCATTCACAACCTCAACTACCAGGGCGCCTTCCCCGCCAGCGTGTTGCCCGAGACGGGGCTCTCGCGCGACTCGCACCTGCTGCACCAGGACCAGCTCAAGGAAGGGCGCATCAACTTCCTGCTGCACGGCATCATGTACGCGAGCGCCGTCACCACGGTGAGTCCCACGTACGCGAAGGAGATCCGCACCCCCGAGTACGGCGCGGGCATGGAAGGGTTCCTCCGCGCGCGCGAGTCGTCGGTGTTCGGCATCTTGAATGGCGTCGACTACGACGAGTGGTCACCCCAGGCCGATCGCTACATCCCCGTGCGCTACGACGTGCACGACCTCGCGGGGAAGGAACGCAACAAGGCGGCGCTGTTGTCGCGCGCGCGGCTCCCCGCGGTGCCCGGCGTGCCGCTCCTGGGCATCGTCTCGCGCCTCGCCAGCCAGAAGGGCTTCGACCTGTTGCCCGACGCGCTCTCGCTGGGCCTGCGGGAAGGCAAGTTCCAGCTGGTGGTGCAGGGCAGCGGCGAGAAGCGCTTCGAGCGGCTCTTTCACGACCTGCGCACGCGCTACCCGCGGCAGGTGCGCTTCCAGACCCAGTTCGACAACGCGCTCGCGCACTGGATCCAGGCCGGCAGCGACTTCTTCCTCATGCCCAGCAAGTACGAGCCCTGCGGCCTCACGCAGCTCTACGCGCTCAAGTACGGCACCGTGCCCATCGTGCGGAAGACCGGCGGGCTCGCCGACACCGTGCAGCTCTGGTCGCCGCGCACCAACACCGGCACCGGCATCGTGTTCGACGACTACGACGCCAGGGCCGTGCACTGGGCGCTCGAGGCGGCGTTCAACATCTACCGCGACAGACCCGTCTACCGCCGGCTGCAGCTCAACGGCATGACGCAGGACTTTTCGTGGGAGCACCAGGTGCAGAAGTACGAAGCGCTCTATTCCAAACTCTGAAGCTGAAGGTCACCGCCCATGCACGTCGTCTTCATCGAGCCCCGCTTCCCGACCAACCAACGCTTCTTCGTGCGCGCCCTCAAGGAAGTGGGCGCCACCGTCACCGCCATCGGCGAGGGCTCGAAGGACTCGCTCTCGGGCGAGCTCAAGTCGTGGCTGACGCACTACGAGCAGGTCGACTCGGTGGTGAACGAGGGCGCCGTGCTGCGCGCCGCGAAGTTCATCAACTCGAAGCTGCGCATCGATCGCCTCGAGACGACCGTCGAGGCGCACATCATGTCCACCGCGAAGGTGCGCGAGGCGATGGGCATCGAGGGCACCTCGGTGCGCACCTCGTACCTGTGCCGCGACAAGCCCTCGATGAAGGAGGTGCTGCGTCAGAACGGCGTGCCCTGCGCGCAGAGCACCGCCGCCGCGTCGATCGAGGAGATCGTCGCCTTCGCGCAGAAGGTCGGCTTCCCGTTGATCATCAAGCCGCGTGACGGCGCCGGGGCCTCGGGCGCGTCGCGGGTCGACAGCATCGCCGACGTGATGCGCGCCGCGCAGGAGCTGGGCGTCGACAAGGGCCGCTCGGTGGCGGTCGAAGAGTTCATCGAGGGCCACGAAGGCTTCTACGACACCATCAGCATCGGCGGCCGCGTGGTGCACGACTTCGTCACGCACTACTACCCCAACGTGCTCGAGGCGATGCGCACCCGGTGGATCAGCCCGCAGTTCATCGCCACCAACCGCGTCGACGCCGCCGAGGGGTACAACGAGCTGAAGGTGATGGGCGCCAAGGTGCTGCGCGCGCTCGACATCGGCACCTCGGCCACGCACATGGAATGGTTCGCCGGCCCCAAGGGCCTCAAGTTCTCGGAGATCGGCTGCCGGCCCCCGGGCGTGCGCGCGTGGGACCTGTACAACGTCGGCAACGACGTGGACCTCTACCGCGAGTGGGCGATGGCCATCGTGCACGGCCGCCCCGGTGCGCGGCTCTCGCGGCGCTTCTCGGCGGGCATCGTCGCGCTGCGCCCCAGCCAGGACGGCCGCATCGCCGGCTACGTGGGCGTGGACAAGGTGGAGCGCGCCTTCGGCCAGTGGATGATCGACGCGCACCTCCCGCCGGAAGGCACGCCCACCCAGCCGGTGTCGGCGGGCTACATGGCCAACGCGTGGATGCGCTTCAAGCACCCCGACTACGACACGCTGCGCGAGCTGCTCACCACCGTGGGCCAGACGGTGAAGGTCATCGCGCGCTGAGTGAAAAATGACGCGCTGTAAAATGACGGTGCCGACGGTGTTTCACCAGCGCCGGGGCGGGCGCAGTTAGGCTCGCTGCTCATTCCCCCCCGGAGCTGCACCAGTGGCACAGCGTCAAGAACTGTCGAACGAAGAACTCGAGAACCTCACGCCCCTCGGCGCCCGCGACATCGTGGTGCGCTGCTTCTACAACGCGCAGCGTGAGACCTTCGAGCGCGCGGCCCAGCGCATGGGCGCGACGCCGAGCGACGACGAGCTGCGCAAGACGGTCGAAGGCGCGGTGCGGCTCGCGTTTCGCGCGGCGAAGGCCGACTTCGAGAACCCCACCCGCGCGTCGTTGATGGAGGCGGTGCAGAGCCTCGCCTCGAAGGCCGCGGCGATGGGCACGCCGCCGGACATCATCGAGCACCACCGCACGCAGCTGGGGAAGGTCTTCGCGGCGCTCGCCGACTGACGCACAAAGTCGCTCCTGCGGGTCTGCGCTGACCTACGATTCGCGGCATGCCTGTGTCCGCGTACATGCTGTCGCTGTTGGTCCGGCAGTACCTGTTTCTCGCTGACGCCTTTCAGAGCCGCTACCCCTCGGGCTGGCTCATCTGGGAGCCGGGCGCCTGGCGGCCGGCGCGCACCACGGTGGAAGGCAACTCCGCGGCGACGCGCGTGGGCGAAGACACCCACGGCGCGCGGCCGGCGGGCACCGACGCGTTGTGCTTCGAGCTGAAGAATGTCGCCGGGCAGCACACCCTCGGCCGCTCGTCCGAGAGCGACATCTTCATCAACGACCTCACGCTCTCGCGCGAGCACCTGGTGCTGAAGTTCGCCGACCAGCACTGGCAGGTCGGCGTCGCGCCCAGCTCCAGCGTCAGCACGTCCGTCGAGGGCAAGCCGCTGGCGGTCGGCACGCTGGTCTCGCTCACGTCGGGCATGCGCATCACCGCCGGTGACGTGCACCTCACCTACTACGACGTGGTCGGCTTCCTCGCGCGGCTGAAGGAAGAGGCCGCGCGGCTCAACACGAAGTGAGCGACGTCACTGGCACGCGCCGGTGACGCACTGCTTCTGCCCCATGCAGGCCGCGCAGCTCGCCCCGTTGGCGCCGCAGCTCTGCTTGGTCGAGCCCGCCTTGCAGGTGCCGTCGGCCGCACAGCAGCCGGTGCAGGTCGCGGGGTCGCACACGCAGCCGTTCGCCGTGCAGCGCTGGCCCACCTGACAGACCGCGCCCGTCCCACACCCGCAGGTGCCGCTCGAGCGACAGGTGTTGGCGGACTGCGGGTCGCACGTGGTGCATGCCGCGCCGGCCGCGCCGCAGGCGGTGGCGCTGCGCGTGGTGCAGCCGCCGTCGGCGTCGCAGCAGCCGCTGGGGCAGGTCGTCGCGCTGCAGCCGCCCACGCAGGCGCCCGCGGTGCACGCGCCGCCCGAGCACGTCGCGCACGTCACGCCGCCGGTGCCGCACGCGGTGGGGAGCGTGCCGGGCTGGCAGACGCCTCCCTGGCAGCAGCCGGTGGGGCAGGTGGTGGCGTTGCACGCCACGGCCACACACTGCCCCGACGCGCACACGTTGGCGCCGCAGTCGATGCACGCCGCGCCGTTGGTGCCGCACAGCGCCTGGGTCGCGCCGGGCTGGCAGACGCCGTTGGCGCAGCAGCCGGTGGGGCAGCTCGTGGCGTCGCAGGTCACGCCTTCGCACAGGCCCGCGTCGCAGGCCGCGGTGCCGCAGCTCGCGCAGCTGCTCCCCTGCGCGCCGCAGGCCGTGGCCGAGTTGCCGGGTTGGCAGACGCCCAGCGCGTCGCAGCAGCCGGTGGGGCAGCTCGTCGCGTCGCAGCCGCGCACGCACGCGCGCGTCACCGCGTCACAGGTGCCGCTGCCGCACGAGACGCAGGCTGCGCCCTGGCTGCCGCACGCGGCGTCTTGCCGACCCGAGACGCACACCCCGTTCTGGCAGCAGCCGTTGGGGCACGTCGCCGGGCCGCAGCCGTTCATGCACGTGCCGTTGACGCACGAGCCCGCGCAGGTGGCGCAGGTCGCCCCGCCCGTGCCGCACGCCGCGTTGGTCTGCGTGGTGATGCACACCCCATTCTCGCAGCAGCCGGTGGGGCAGGTCGTCGAGTCGCAGGTGCCAACGCACGAGCCGGCGTCGCAGGTGCCCACGCCGCAGCTCACGCACGCCATGCCGCCCAGGCCACAGGCGGCCATCTCGCGGCCGACGAGGCACGACGCGCCCGAGCAGCACCCCGACGGGCAGTTGGCGGCGTTGCACAGCGACGTCGCGCACTGGCCGCCGTTGCACGGGCTGCCACCGCAGTCGAGGCACGCGCGCCCCTGGGTACCGCAGGCGGCGGTCGAGTCGCCGAGCAGACAGTGCCCGCCCGCGCAGCACCCGGCGCACGAGGCGGCGGTGCACTGACAGGTCTGCTGCAGACATTCCTGCCCCGGCTCGCACGCCGGGCCGCTGCCGCACCGACACTGGCCCGACACGCAGCGATCTCCGCCGATGGCGAGGCTGCACGGAGGGCCGTTGCCACAGCCGCACCGGCCGTCGGCGAGGCAGGTGTCGGAGCTGAGCGGATCGCACGTCGCGCACGTCGCGCCGCCGATGCCGCAGGCCGCCGCGGTGGGCGAGAGGCAGCTGCCGGTGGAGGAGCAGCAGCCCGCGCAGCTCCCGTCGCAGCCGCTCATCGGCACCTCGAGGGTGATGGTGACCGGCGCCTCGCGGCCCTTCACTACCTGCACCAGCGCGCGGCCCTCGGCGACGGGCGCGCCGGATACGAGCCCCTCGACCTTCACCTCGAGGGTGTGCCCGTCGAGCGCGTCGGGCAGCAACACCCGCACCGCCGACGAGAGTGGCACCGGCCCGGCGGGCGTCTCGGGGCGCACGTTCGGCTCGAAGATCGCCACGCCTTCGTCGGTCGCGCTGAAGCGCAGCTGCTCCGCGCCGGTGTCGCCTGCCTGGGTGGTGACGAGCAGCGCGGTGCCGTTGAGCTGCGCGCCCTCGCGACAGGAGCAGAGGGTGAGCGCGGCGGCGAGGGCGAGGAGGGTGAGCTGCTTCATCGGGCGTTGATGTCCTGCCAGGTGGTGGGCGTCGCGCGCGGCGCGGTGGCGATGCCGATGGCGACGCCCGTGCCGGCGGCGACGGCGCCGACGGCCCCCCAGAACCACCACCTCGTGTACACCGGCGCGGGCCCCGGCGTGGCCTTCGCCTTGAGCGCCTGCTCGAGCTCGAGCTTCTTCCGCGCCGCTTCGGCCTCGGCGTTCGCCACTTCCAGCTTTCGCGCCTCGAGCTGCAGCTGCGTCAGGCCCTGCGCACGCGCGCGCTCTTCTTCTTCGGCGCGGGCCGCGCGCTCGGCGGCGGCCTGCTGCGAGGCCTCGAAGTCGCGCTTGTCGGCCTCGACCTGCGAGATGAGCTGCTCCACCGCCTTCGCCTGCGTCTCGGGTGGGTTCGTCTCGAGGTACCGGCGGAAGTAGAAGAGCGCCTTGTCGTAGTGCCCGGCGCGGCGGTGGCTCTGCGCGAGGTTGAACAGCAGGCCCGGCGCCGGCTTGATGCGGTACGCCTCTTCGTAGTGGGTGATGGCCTCGGCGAAGCGGCCAGTGTCGAAGGCCTTCTTCCCCTCGAGCGCCTCGGCCTTCGCCTTCGCCTCGGGTGCGGCGGCCCACGCGGGGCTCAGCGCAGACGTCAGCACGGCGAAGATCAGCAGCTCAGTACGGATCGAGGACGCCATCGGTCACCGGTCGGGGGGCAGGCTTGACGACTTTGGGAGGCACGGCGGTGAGCGTCATGTCGACGCGCTGGCTTTGATCGAGCCGCAGCTCGCGCTCGAGCGACACGTAGCCCGGCAGCTCGATGCGCACCGGCAGCAGGTCGGCCCTGGCGAGCTTCTTCTCGAACGGCGCGACGCCCAGCACTTCACCGGTGTCGATGCGAACCACCTTCGCGCCCGCGGGGTGCGTGTCGATGGCCAGGGTGACCTCGGTCTCGGCCGGAGGCGGAGGCGGCGGCGCGACCACCACCGCCGCGGGCGCGGGCGCGGCGAGCGGCGGCGGCGCGGTGACGGCGGGCGCGGGTCGCAGCGCCCAGGTGGTCACCGCGGCGCCGACGACGACGGCGAGCAGCCCGACCGCCGCCTTGAGCGCCACGCCGCGGAAGGCCGAGTCTTCCGACAGGAGCTGCGCCTCGACGGCGCCCATCGACGCGGGGCGATCCTTCGGTTGCTTCGCCAGGCACGCGTAGACCAGCGCCTGCAGCCCCACGGGGATGCTCTCGCCCAGCGTGTTCTGCTTCGGCAGCGGCGGGGGCGCGCGGGTGATGATGTCGGCGGCGAGCTGGCCGAAGGTCGACGCCTCGAAGGGCGGCTTGCCGGCGAGCAGCTCGTAGAGAATGGTGCCCAGCGCGTAGACGTCGGTGCGCGCGTCGACCTCGAGCCCCGCCACCTGCTCAGGGGCCATGTAGCGCGGCGTGCCGAGCAACGTGCCCTGCTGGCTCTCGACGAGGTTGACGGTGTTCTGGTCGCTCTTGGCGATGCCGAAGTCGAGCACCTTGACCCAGTCGTCGCGCCCGTCGCGGCTGAGCAGGAAGATGTTCTCGGGCTTCACGTCGCGGTGCACCACGCCGACCGCGTGCGCGGCGCCGAGCGCACTGGCGATCTGCCGCCCGATGGTGCGCACGCTCTCGAGGTTCACCGCGCGCGTGGCCAGCCGCTGCGAGAGCGTCTCACCCTTGAGCAGCTCCATCACGCAGTAGACGCGCTCGGGTGCGAGCTCCTCGACGAAGTCGTGCACCTCGACGATGTGCTCGTGGTTGATCTGGTTGACCACCCGGCCTTCCTGCATGAAGCGCTTCACGAGCCGCTGATCACGCAGCAGGTGCTCGTGCAGCACCTTGAGCGCCACCTGCCGGCCCAGCCGCTGGTGCCGGCCGAGGTACACCGTGCCCATCGAGCCTTCGCCGAGCACCTGCTCGAGCACGTACACCCCGAGCGTCTCGCCGATGCTCAGCGACGCCTGCGCAGTCAGGGGAGGCACGACGGTGAGGGGGGTCACGCGCGCCTGATTCAATACACCGTCACTCCTCCTCTCCCAAGGGGGGAACGCGGGCGCTGGAAGATTCCCGGCTGATCAGAACCGCTGCTCGAGGCCGATCGACAGCCGGTACTGCCGCATCGCGAAGGGCACGCCCTTGAGGCTCGGCACGGCGAGGTCGACCTCCAGTGGGTCGAGCACCAACTGCAGCCCGGGCTTCAACTGCAGTGAGACGCCCAGCAGGCTCGCGCCGACGAAGACGCCCACCGAGCCCGCCTGCGCGCCGACCACGTCGAAGAGCAGCACGCTGGTGCCGGCCTTGAGCGTGCTGCGCAGGGTGACGGTGCCGGTGTCGAGCCAGCGCCACGAGCCGCTGGCGTAGGCGTTGATCACCCCCGGCGCGACGCTGGCCGAGAGCACGTTGAACCAGGGGTTGAACTCCACGTCGAGGCCGAGCGTGACGCGCGGGTGCACCGCGAGCCGCACCCCGAGGTCGACGTTGAGCGCGGCGCGATCGATCGACGCACCGACGCCGAGGTAACCGCTGACGTCGGCCGCGCGCGCGGGCAGCGCGACGAGCAGGGCCAGCAGCGCGCCTCGCGCGAGGGGTCTGCGCCGCACGAGGAGCACCAGCACCAGCGCGATGGCGACGCCTCCGGTGGTGCTGCAGCTCGACGGCTGCGTGCCTTCGGTGAGCGCGGCGTCGCACCAGTCGTTCTCGGGCGTGCAGCCGGGCTCGTACTTCACCACCGGCGCGAGCACGTCGGCGACGCCGAGCAGGCGCGTCTCGCGCGGCACGTCTTCGGCGCCCAGCGCGGCGAGCAGGGCCGCCGAGGCGGCGATGGCGCGCTCGACCCGTTCGCGCTCGAGGGGATCGTCGGACTCGCAGCCGTCGAGCTTCGAGACGTGACCGAAGCCGTCGCGGTGCGCCGCGTAGTCCTGGCGCAGGGCGGGGTCGACGAAGTTGAAGACGTGCAGCACGGGCCCGGCGCCGGGCGCGCGGAGCGTGTGCGTGTAGCTGTCTTGAATGGCGTGCATCGCCTGGCCGACGCGGTAGGCGAAGCGCGAGAGCTCGAGCTCGGTGTCCTGGTAGCGCAGCGCGAGGCGCACGCGCTCGGTGGCGAAGAGGTCGACGTGCTCGAGCGGGCCGAGGGCCAGGGCGGCGCGGCCCTGCACGAAGCTGTCGCAGTGGCCGAGCGCGTCGACGTCGCCACGCACGAAGTCTTCGGCGGCGGTGCGCAGGCAGTGTTCTTCCTGCGCGTCTTCGGCGAGCTGGGCGGCGGCGAACTCGGGGAAGTCGGTGGGCGCCACGCCGTGGAGGTCGTTGCTGCGCACGCCGATGATCAACGCCACCGTCCACGGGCCGCTGCCGGCCGGCACCTGGAAGGGGAGGTTGTTGATCAGCCGGAGCTCGTCGCTCGTCGGCGCGGGCTCGGCCTGGTGGTTCGGCCAGCCGGCGCGGCGCAGCGCCTCGACGGTGATGCGCTCGTGACAGCCGGTGGTGAAGGCGGTCTCGATGCTGAAGGCGTGCGCGTGGGCGGCGAGCAGCAGCGACATCAGCGCTGCGATGCGTCGAACCCGAGCGGCGTGCATGCGGGCTGATCAGTGCACCGCATGTGCCGGGCGCCCTTCACTCGGAGCGAGGAGTAACGGTGCGGGTGAAGACCCACGACGAGGTGTGCGCTCACCCTCCCCTCGTCCCAACGGGGGAGAGGGTCAGGGAGAGGGGGCGAATCGCGCTGGCAGGCAGGCCAACGCTTCTCCATTCGGCCCGGCGACGCAGGTGCCGCTCAGCGCTTTGCCGTCGAACGTCACCGAGCAGCTCGCGCCCGCACTGAGCGACGAACACGCAGCGAGCGCCTCGGGCGGAGGCCCCCGATGTTCACCACGCGGAGGACGACACGCGAGGGTCGACCCATCGGGAGGCGCGCCACACGTGCCGTTGAGCGTGCGACCGTCGATGGCCACGGTGCAGCTCGCGCCGCTGCTCAGGCCAGAGCACGCGGTGATGGCCTCCTGCGGAGGTTGGTGATGGCCGCCAGGTCCACCACCCGGTCCACGCCCCGCGGGGGCGCAGGCGAGCGCCTCCCCATTCGGGCCCGCGCGGCACGTGCCGGTGAGGTTGCGACCCTCATGCGTGAAGCCGCACGCGGCGCCGCTCGACAGCCCGTTGCAGGCGGTGAGCGCCTCCTGCGGTGGCCCGCGCGGAGGGCCGTGCTGGGCGAGCGCGAACGAGCTGCTGAGCACGACGAGGGAACTGACGACGAGGAAGGAAGTGCGCATGTGGTGCCTCTCTTTCGACGAGACAGACCGGTGAGCGCGGCCTTCCGTGAGAGGAAATCAGCGCGGCGGCAGCGGCGGGCGCACGGGCCGGCTCTTCTTCAGCTCCTCGAAGCGCGCGCGCTGCGCCTCGGTGAGCAGCGGCAGCACCTCGGCGTCGAGCTGCTCTCGGAGCGCGCGGAGCTTCGGCTGCGATTCCTGGAACACCGCCTCGAAGGGCGCGCGGTACTTCTCGAAGATCGCCTCTGCCTGCATGCGCTGGCTGTCGTCGAGCCCGAGCTCCTCGAGCGGCGGTGGCAGGTGCTTGCCGCGCGGTCCGTGCGGCGGCCCGTGGTGACGGCCGAACGACGCCATCACCCCCGCGCCCGTCGCGCCGCCGGCGACGAACGTGCCGACCAGCACCAGCACCGCGAGCCCCCGGCGACGCGCCTCAGAGCCCATCGGTCGCCTCGATCAACGCCAGCACGTCGCCCGCATGCGTGTACTGCAGCAGCGCGAGCGCGGGGTCCTTCGTGGTGCTCGTGGCCTGCGTGAAGAGCGCTGGCACCCACGACAACACCGCCACCGCGGCCATCGCGAACACCCCGACGCGCATCTGCGAGAGCGTCAACCACAACGAGCCCTGCGAGGCGGCCAGCGTCGCCTGCACGCGCGCTTCCCACTGCCGCGCCGAGCGGGCCGGGTCGAGCGCCGAGAAGTCGATGCGTTCTTCATCCATGATCCGACTCCATCGCCTGCAGCCGCTCGCGCAGCGTACGCCGCGCCACCGAGAGAATCTGTCGGGAGTTCACTTCACTGAGCCCCAACGAGGCGGCGATCTCCGGGTGGGTCCACGACTCGAGGTCGTGCAACAACACCACCTCGCGCTGCTGGGGCGTCAACACCTCGAGCGCCACCAGCAGTTGTCGGCGCAGCCCCAGCCGTTCGCCGTCGCCGTCGAGGAGCTTGTCCTGCACCACCGTGTCGGCGTAGCGCGTGCGCACCTTCGCCGCCGACACCGCGTTGAGCGCGCGGTTGCGCACCGCCGCCATCAACCAACCCGCGAAGCGAGCAGGGTCTCTGCACCGCTCGAGCTGTTGCATCGCCATCGCGACCGACTCCTGCGCCAGATCTTCCGCGTCCACCGGCACCCGCACCACCGACAACGCCACCAGGTACGCCGGCCTCAAGAAGCGCCGGACCAACCCTTCGATCGCCGCGCGGTCTCCACCCTGCGCCCGTTGCACGAGCGCCGCGACGTCGAGCGCCTCAACAGCGCGCCCAGGTGGAGGACAGGTCATCGGGCGTGGGTGTGAGGCCGAACGCGAAATCGATCAAGCCGCCGCGAGCTCGCGCCGAAGTCTGCGGATTGCTTCGAGCAGGTCATCCTCGGGGAGCAGGAACTCGAGCCCCATGGCGTTGCCCTCGACCCAGGCCACCCGAACGATGACGTCGAACGGCCGCCGCTCACCGGGCAGGGCGATGACCGCCAGCACCAGCGAGCCGGCGGGGATCGGGTCCTGGCTGAGCACGCCGACGCCTCCTTCGCTGACGTCGAAGGCGCGCTCGGGCGTGCGCTGGGCGAGGGTGAGCAGCTCGACGACGGCGCCGACGCCGAGCATCGACACACGTGACGGCCGCTCGGGCAGACGTTGAAGTGGGGGCACTGCGCTCATGGGTTGCTCCAATCGACCGGCCCTTCGAGAGAAGAGACCGTCGAGCGCGCGAAACCGTGAGTCCGCCCGAACGGGGAGCGCCCGGCTTGGTGCTTGAGTACCGGGGTCTGGCACCACATCATCCGCCCCGCTGATTTCCCCCTCCCGAGGTGAAGGACGTGAAAGGTGCACTGCTGGGCCCCCAGCAACTGAAGCAGAGCCTCGGCGCCGCGGTTCGTGCGCTCGGCCGTGAAGGGCCCATCGCGCTGGTGACGGCCGGTTGGCAGGAACGGGAAGATCAAGACGAAGAGCTGCCGGCCCAGTTCGGGCGCAACCTCGTCAACCTCCGGCTCTACGAGCGCGCCGAGCGGGTGTTCGCCGAAGACCCGGAGTTCGCCAAAGCGCACCGCACCCGGCAGGACCAGCTGCGGCAGATTCAGGAGTTCTACAAGCTGCGCCTCGAGCGCACCTTCGACGCGGCCATCGACATCGATCGCAAGGCCGCCGGGTCCGACTTCCACGCCGACGAGCTGCGGCTCTCGTTCGAGCAGGTGCGGCGCCTCGACCAGGAACACCTCGAGCGAGTCACCGCGTTGCGCGAGGCGTACGAGCTGCAGACCAAGCCGCTGGAGCGCCCGTCGATCGCCCGGCACCGCCGCGAGCTCGAGAAGATCCTCAAGGCGGTGGGCCTCATCGCCATCGCCGGCGGGCACGTGGCGGGGCTGCTCAACCGCCTGCGCATGTTCGGCGTGAAGGAGATGCTGTCCGACCACTACCTCATCGCCTGGAGCGGCGGGGCGATGGTGACCGCCGAGCGCGTGGTGCTCTTTCACGAGAGCCCGCCCGAGGGCGTCGGCATCTCCGAGGTGCTCGAGCAGGGCCTGGGCCTGCACCACGGCGTGCTGCCGCTGCCCAACCCGAAGCTGCGGCTCAAGCTCGATGATCCGTTCCGCGTGGGGTGGCTGAGCCGGCGCTACCTGCCCGAGAAGTGCGTGGCGCTCGACCAGGGCGACTTCGTGCTCTTCGACGGCGACACGTGGTTCGGCGCCGACGGCACCACGCTCCTCAAGCCCGACGGCAGCACCAGCACGGAGTGGACGTCATGAGCGAGCTGGCCATCGACAAGCTCAAGGCGCACCCCGACGGCGCGGCGCTCGACGCCTTCATGCACGCGCACGCCTTCCCGCTGGTCGAGGGGAACAAGGTGACCTTCGTGTTCCGCGGCGCGGTTGAGGCGGTGCACCTGAAGAGCTGGGTGTACGGCCTGCCCAACTCGCAGCCGCTGCACCACCTCCCGAACACCGACCTCTGGTACCTGACCCTCGACATCCCCCGGAAGTCGCGCGTCGAGTACAAGTTCGAGATCGTCCGCCACGGCCAGGGCCAGTGGATCGAGGACCCCCTCAACAAGTTCCGCGCGACCGACCCCTTCGGCGCGAACTCGGTGGTGCACGGCGAGGGCTACACCGTGCCCGAGTGGACGCGGCAGGACCCCGACGCGCGGCCGGGCGTGCTCGAGCCGTGGATCGTCAAGTCGAAGGCCTTCAACGACGTGCGGCACTTCAACGTGTACCTGCCGGCGCGCTTCCGGAAGACGCGGCGCTACCCGCTCATCTTCTGTCACGACGGCCCCGACTACGTGCGCTTCGCGAACTTCAAGACGGTGCTCGACAACCTCATCCACCGCCTGGAGATCCCCGACGTCATCGTGGCGCTCTCGGGCTCGCCCAACCGCATCGGCGAGTACGCCGACGACGAGCGCCACGCGCGCTTCGTGACGGAAGAGGCGGTGCCCGACCTCGAGGCGCGGTTGCCGCTCATCGGCGCCCCGCGCGGCCGCTGCCTGATGGGCGCGTCGTTCGGCGGCGTGGCGTCGCTGTCCACCGCGGTGCGCTACCCGGGCTTCTACGGGCGGCTGCTGCTGCAGTCGGGCTCGTTCGCCTTCAGCGACATCGGTCACCAGAACAAGCGCGGGCCGGCCTTCGAGCCGGTGGTGCGCTTCATGAACCGCTTCCGCGAGAACCCGGCGATGGTGGCCGAGAAGGCCTTCATCAGCTGCGGCATGCACGAGTCGCTCATCTACGAGAACCGCTCGCTGGTGCCGATGCTCCAGGCCACGGAGATGGACCTCAAGTACGTCGAGGCCCGCGACGGCCACAACTGGGAGAACTGGCGCGACCGCCTGCGCGAGGGCCTGGCCTGGTTGTTCCCCGGGCCGCTGCGCATGGTCTACGAGTGATCAGCCGCGTGTCGTGACGGGTGCGACATAGAAATCTCTGCGCGTCCGCCAACGCACTGCGGCTAACGTCACGGTGCCTTGGCAAACGTCACTCGACACATCGGACTCTCTCTCGGCGCGGACATCTGCTGGCCCATCTGCTTCGAGCAGATCATGAAGCGGCTGGCGCTCCGCATTCCTCTCAACGGCGACACCGTCGACTTCCAGGTCGAGCGCGTCAGCATCGAGCCCTTCTCGCTCACCCAGTCGGTCAAATACGACGTGGTGATCGATCGCCTCACGCACTGGTACGACACCACGCGCGAGTGGATCAAGAAGGGCGTGTTGATGGACGGGCTCTACGTCTTCAACAACCCGTGGGCCGTGCAGTCGATGGAGAAGCACACCTCGTACGCGGCGATGACCGCGCTGGGCATGCCCATTCCCGAGACGTGGATGGTGCCGCCCAAGGCGTACGACTCGTCGCTGGCCGACATCAAGCCCACGCTGCGCCAGTACGCGCGCCTGTTCGACCTCGCCGCGCTCGGCAAGAAGATCGGCTACCCGCTGTTCATGAAGCCGTACGACGGCGGCGGCTGGAAGGGCGTGACCCGCATCAAGGACGAGGCCGCGCTGAAGAAGGCCTACGACGAGTCGGGCACGATGGTGATGCACCTCCAGAAGGCGGTCGAGCCGTACGATCGCTTCGTGCGCACCATCGGCTTCGGCCCGCAGACGCACTCGGTGTTCTACGACCCCGACGCGCCGCTGCACGATCGCTACACGATGAAGAAGGAGTCGGAGTTCCTCACCCCGGCTGATCAGAAGATCCTCCAGGACACGACGCTGACCATCAACGCGTTCTTCGGGTGGGACTTCAACTCGTGCGAGGCGCTGCGCAGCTCGAAGGACGGCGTCTGGTACCCCATCGACTTCGCCAACCCGTGCCCCGACTCGCAGGTCACGTCGCTGCACTACCACTTCCCCTGGCTGGTGAAGGCGTACCTCAAGTGGGCGATCTTCACCGCGGCGACCAAGCGGCCGATGCGCAAGGCCTTCGACTGGGAACCGTTCTACGCCATCGCGAAGGAAGAGCTGCCGTACGCCGAGAAGCTGTCGAAGTACGGCGCGCTGTCGCGCAAGATCCTCCAGGCTGATCAGTTCGAGGAGTTCTGCGCGAAGCACCTCAAGCACCTCGATGAGGTGGCGTGGGAGTTCTTCTCGACCGACGTGGCGAAGGACGCCATCCGCCAGAAGACGGCCGCGTTGTTCCCCGCGCACGAGGTCGAGCCGTTCACCGAGCTGTTCTTCAAGCGCATTCAGCAGTGGAGGGCAGACCAGAAGTGAAGACCTCGGCTCGTTGGTATTCGCAGCGCCTGCAGCGCGACATGAACCTGGTGCGCTGGGGCACGTTCGGGCAGCCGGTGCTGCTCTTCCCCACGGCGGGCGGCGACGCGGAAGAGGTCGAGCGGTTCTTGATGATGAAGGTGCTCGCGCCCCTCATCGACGGCGGGAAGATCAAGGTCTACTCGTGCGACTCCGCGGCCGGCCAGGCCATGGTGCAGCGCGAAGGCTCACCCGGTCACCGCCAGTGGGTGCTCAACCAGTTCCACCAGTACGTGCGCCACGAGGTGGTCCCCGCCATCCGCGCGGACTGCAAGAACGACCGTCTGGAGATCATCTCCGCCGGCGCGAGCATCGGCGCCTTCCACGCCGCGGCGGTGCTGTGCCGCTTCCCCGACGTGTTCAGCAAGGCGATCGCCATGTCGGGCACCTTCGACATTCGCCGCTTCATGTCGGCGGATCATTTCGGCGACGACTTCTGGGTCAGCTCGCCGCTGCACTTCGTGCCCACCCTCAACGGCCCGCACCTCGAGAAGCTGCGCACCCGCTTCGTGCTGCTGCCGTCGGGCGAGGGCAAGGCCGAAGACATCAACGAGTCGTGGGCGCTGGCGCGCGTGCTCGGCCAGAAGGGCATCCCCAACCGCGTCGACAGCTGGGGGAAAGAGACTCCTCACGACTGGATGACGTGGCGTGAGATGCTCCCGAAGTACCTGTCGCAGATGGTCGGTTGAAAGGAACGCTTTCTGAGCACCGAGACCACGCGGGCGCACAAAGAGATCGACGTCGAGCGCGATGCGAAGACGGGCCGGCAGTTCATTCGCGCGGTGCTGGCTGACCTTCGGGCGCTCGAGCGCATGCTGGCCGAGGGGCGGTTCGAGAAGGGCGTCAAGCGCATCGGGGCCGAGCAGGAGATGTTCCTGACGGATCAGTCGTATCTCCCTGCGCCGGGCGCGCTGCCGATGCTCGAGAAGCTCAAAGACCCGCACTTCACGACCGAGCTGGGCGCCTTTCAGCTCGAGATGAACGCGGCGCCCCAGCGCTTCGGCGGCGATGGCTTCTCGCAGATGGAACGGCAGATGACCGCGCTGATGCAGAAGGCGTGGAAGGCGGCCGAAGACCTCGGGCTCCACGCGGTGCTGGTCGGCATTCTGCCCACCATGCGCAAGGCCGACCTGGGCATGGAGAACATGGTGCCCAGCCCGCGCTACCTCGCCCTGTCAAAGGCGGTGGCGGCGCTGCGCGGCGGTGACTTCGAGTTCTCCATCAAGGGCCTCGACGAGCTGGTGGTGAGCCACGACTCGGTGATGGTCGAGGCGTGCAACTCGAGCTTCCAGGTGCACCTGCAGGTCGACGCTGATCAGTTCGCGCAGCAGTACAACCTCGCGCAGGTGCTCGCCGGGCCGCTGATGAGCATCTCGTGCAACTCGCCCCTGCTCTTCAACAAGCGGCTGTGGGCCGAGACGCGCATCGCGCTGTTCCAGCAGTCGGTGGACACCCGCAGCAAGACGCAGCACCTGCGCGACGCCGCGGCCCGCGTCACCTTCGGCACCCGCTTCGTCGAGAAGAGCATCACCGAGATCTTCCGCGAAGACATCGCGCGCTTCCGCACGCTGGTGGGCACCGACCTCGACGAAGACCCGATGCAGGTGCTCGATCAGGGCGGCGCGCCGCAGCTCAAGGCGCTGCGCCTGCACAACGGCACCATCTACCGGTGGAACCGCGCCTGCTACGGCATCATCGACGGCAAGCCCCACCTGCGCATCGAGAACCGCGTGATGCCCTCGGGCCCCAGCGTGCCCGACGAGATCGCCAACGCCGCGTTCTGGTGCGGCCTGATGATCGAGTTCGGCCGGCGCTACGAAGACATCACGAAGCACATCGACTTCGACCACGCGGCCGGCAACTTCTACACCGCCGCGCGCGAGGGCTACGTGGCGCCGATGTACTGGCTCGACGGCCAGGAGATCCCCGCGTCGCGGCTGGTGCTCGACACCCTCTTGCCGGCGGCCGAAGCGGGCCTGCGCGCGCAGCAGGTCGACGAGGCCGACATCAAGCGGTACCTCGGCATCATCGAGGCCCGCATCCGCACGGGGCGCACCGGGTCGCGGTGGCTCACCGGCTCGCTGCACCGCATGAAAGACGAAGGCAGCGCAGGACAACGGGCGAGCGCGCTGGTGGCCGCGACGGTGAAGCGGCAGCAGTCGGGCAAGCCGGTCTCGGAGTGGGAGCAAGCACACTTGAGCGAAGCAGGCGCCCCGAAGCACACCTACCAGCGGGTCGAGCAGTTCATGACCACCGACCTCTTCACCGTCGAGGCCGACGACGCGGTCGATCTCGTAGCCCACATCATGGGCTCCGAGCGCGTGCGCTACGTGATGGTCGAAGACAAAGAGCACCACCTCGTCGGCCTCATCTCGAACCGCGCGGTGCTGCGCTTCCTCGCCGCCGGTGGCCACACGCGCGACGCGACGGTGTCCGAGGTGATGGCGAAGAACGTGCTGACGGTGCAGCCGCAGACGCCCACGCTCGAGGCCATTCACCTGATGCGCAAGAACCGCATCGGCTGCCTGCCGGTGCTGCTCGACGGCAAGCTGGTCGGGGTGTTGACCGAAGAGAACTACCTGAAGATCGCCGGCGATCTCCTCGAGGAACAACTGCGCGAGTAGTCGCCGACTCAGGTGGGTCATGGGCGTGGGGGGCTGAGCGGCGCGGCGGCGTGCGCTGACGGACTGGAGCCCGTACCCTTGATCATGCCGGTCGTCGGTCGTTTCGAAGCGTGGCTCGTGCCGCTGGAGCTCCGCTCCAACTGGCGCACGCCCTTCTTCGTGCGCACCTGGCTGTTCGGCATCGCCTTCGCGCTGGGCTTCGGGCTGCTCGCGGCGCGGCAGCGGTTGTGGCCGCTGGCGGCGATGCTCTTCGGCCTCTTCCTCTCGGGGCTGTTGTGCCTGGGCCTGCTCAAGTGGACCACGCGGCTGCGCCTGGTCACCAACGCCTCGCTGGCGCTGGCCTCGCCCTTCCTCGCCTTCATCGGCCTCGCGCAGAGCCCGCCCAACCCGCTCACGCCCGTCTTCCTGGTGCTGGTGCCGCTGCTCGCCGGCTTCATGCTGTCGAGCGCCGAGGCGGTGACCTGGCTGTTGGTGACGATGGTGCTGGGTGCGACGTCGGAGTGGGCGATGGCCAACGGCTTCCACGTGCACGGGCCGCCGCGCGCGCACTTCGGCGTGGTGATGGCGCTCAACCTGGTGGCCTTCATGCTGCTGGTGCTGGCCTTCGTGCGCTGGTTCGACGGCATTCGCCGCGACACGCTCGCCACGCTCGAAGCCGCGGGCCGCGCGCGCACCATCTTCCTCGCCAACATCAGCCATGAGATCCGCACGCCGATGAACGGGGTGCTGGGGCTCACCGAGCTGGTGCTCGCGGGGAACCTCGACCCCGAGCAACGGGCGCGCCTCGAGCTGGTGCAGCGCAGCGGTCAGTCGCTGGTGACGCTCATCGACGACCTGCTGCTGGTGACGCGCGCCGAGAGCGGGCGGCTGGTGCTCTCGCCGGGGCCGACCGCGGTGGCCAAGGTGGTGGCCGACGTGGTCGAGCTCTTCTCGCTGGTGGCCACGCAGAAGGGGCTGACGCTGACCACGCGCCTCGAGCCGGGCGTGCCCGAGCTGGTGCTGCTCGACGGCATCCGCTGGCGGCAGGCCGTCACCAACCTGGTGAGCAACGCGGTGAAGTTCACCGAGCGCGGCGAGGTGGTGGTGCGGCTGCGCGCGGTCGACGGCCGGCTGCTGCTGGAGGTGAAGGACCAGGGCCCGGGCATCGCGCCCGAGGTGCAGGCACGGCTCTTTCGCCCCTTCGAGCAGGCCGACGCGTCGACCACCCGGCGCTTCGGCGGCAGCGGCCTGGGCCTCGCGCTCTCGCGGCAGCTCATCGAGGCGATGGGCGGCACGCTGACCGTGCGCTCGGAGCTCGGAAAGGGCAGCGAGTTCGTCATCGATCTCCCGCTCGTGGTCGCGCAGCGCACGCGCGAGGCGGCGAAGGCGCCCGCGGCCGCGACGCCGACACGCAAGCCGGTGTTGGTGGTCGACGACAACCCCATCAACCTCCTCGTGGCGCGCGGGTTGGTCGAGCGCGCGGGCTTCGAGGTGCAGGTCGCGCGCGATGGGCGCGAAGCGGTGGCCGCGGTGGCGCACGGCGACTTCGCGCTGGTGCTGATGGACTGCCAGATGCCCGTGATGGACGGCCTGGAGGCCACGCGGCAGATCCGCGCGGCGCACCACGACACGCCCATCGTGGCCGTCACCGCGTCGGGGCTGCCGGAAGAGCTCGACGCGTGTCGCGCCGCCGGCATGGATGACTGCCTGGTGAAGCCCATCTCGTACGAGATGCTGCAGCGCGTGCTCGCCCACGCGCGCTGAGGTCAGCCGCGACAAGGGTCCTTCACGCTGACCTCGCGGCGTTCGCGCAAACCCTGCGGAACTCAGGAACCGTGGGCTGGCCGTTCGATTGCTCTGCTCGGCGGGCCGCCCCCCACCCACGGAGAGTGCATGACGATGGACGACTTGTTCCCCGGGAACATCGGACGAATGAAGCTGACGCGAGTCATTCTGCGCCTGAAGAGACCAGACCTGCGCAACGTGCCTCCCTCGCAGGCGCTCGACCCCGCGCTGGCAGAACTTCTTCGCAAGACGATCAAAGACCTGGAGGCCGTCTGATGAGCGCGCGCACGCTGGGGGCCTTCACGCCCAATGGGAAGGGTCGGGTCGCGCTGGGTGGCGAGCCGCTCGTCTTTCACTGCAACCACTACAACTACTTCCTCCAGAGCACGCTGTTGCTCGACCCCTCGCTGGGCATGGCCGACGTCATTCGTGACGCGGCCACGGCCGTCGTGTGGAACTGCCTGCAGGCGGGCGGGGTGAGCGATCGCCGGCAACACGCAGAGGCCGTCTTCTCGGAGCTCGGCTTCGGCGTCATCGACCTCTCGCAGCTCACTGAGCGCGGCGGCACGGTCGTCACGCCGTCGTCGCACTACGGCCAGGCGCTGGTGGTGGCCAACGAGGGCAAACACTTCGGCGAGATGCAGAACCTCTTCGACCAGGGCTACGCCGCCGCCGCCGCCGCGTACCTCTTCGGGCTCGAGGCGGGCGCCTTCTCGGCCCGCGGCGTGTCCTGCATGTCGACCGGCGCCGCGCGCGGGGAGATCTCGGTCGAGCGCTGCGCGACCCCCCGAGCCATCGCGCCCTCACCCGGCATGGGCCCGGCGTCTGCCGCCGTCACCCCCATCTCGGTGCCCTCGAACATCGACGAACCGGCGGTGCTCGCGGCGCTCGCCACGCTCGATTTCTCGGGCAACGAAGAGGGCCTCATTCCCCGCTTCGGGGTGATCCTCACCAGGCATTTCGCCAACTTCTACAACCGCATCAGCTTCGAGTTCGTGCGCCGCATGGCGGGCTCGGGCATGGAAGACGACGCGCGCGCGCTGCTCGTCGAGGCGGGGCACCGGTGCGCGTTCAACACCTTCGGCGGCATCATGACGAGCGCCGAGTGGGACGCGGTGGTCAAGCCCCAGTGCAAGGTGACGGAAGACTGGGTGCACGGCATGGTGGCCGTGGTGAACGCCCTCGGCTGGGGCACCTGGCGGGTGGCGAAGCTCGACCCCGCGACGCTCACCATCGCCGCCCACGACGACTACGAGTCGATGGGCTTTCTGGGCATGTTCGGCACCAGCACCCAGCCGGTCGCCTACCTGCTGCAGGGCGGCGTGCGCGGCCTGATGAACCTCGTCTACCCCGGCCACATCAGCGCCGGGCCGAAGCTCGACACCGCGTACTACGCGCGGGTCTTCGAGTCGCCCGAGTGCTTCACGTCGTCGGAGGTTCAGAGCCGGGCCCAGGGCGCCGACTGCACGCATGTCACCGCGAGCCGTTGACGAGGTCTACGCCGAGCGTGACGAGCGCTGCCTGCGCGGCCTCGCCACGCGGGTGCACTTTCCAGCGCGGCTCGAGGTCACGCGCCTCGAGGCCCCGCTGACGGCCCTGCTGGGGCCGGTGGTGCGCGGCACGGAACGGCTGGGCGAGCGGGAGGTCGTTCGCCTCATTCGTCAGTTCGTGGTCGAGGCCCGGCTCGGTGAGCGCAGCGGGCAGCTCATGCTGCACCACCGCGCCTGCACCACGCCCGAGAGCCGCAAGGCGCTCGAGGCGCGGGTCATCTCGTTGATCAGCGCGGTGCTGGGCGAGGCGGCGGCGGCCTGATCAGCCGCCGGCATAGAGCGTGACGTCGGTCGCCGCCGCGAAGGAGATCCGGTAGGCGTCGTCCCAGTTCGGGTGCCGCACCATGAGGTGCCCGTCGGACAGCAGCGTCTGCTTCCAGTTGCGGCGCATGGTGCCCGGCTTGAGCAGCTGCTCTTCCACCACGTACGGGCCGTAGCGGCGCAGGTAGTCGCGCAGGCCGGTGATGCGGGTGATGCGGCCCTGGCCGATGGCGCGCTTGAAGATGACGCCGGCGTTGTACTTGCGACGCGTCGGCGCCTCGAACGAGCGCCAGCACGCCACGCGCGCCCACTCGCGGAAGAGGTCGACGTCGCCGGTGTAGTTCATCTGGTCGACGAGGTGCGCGCCGCCGGGCCGGCAGCCGATCTCTCCGAAGACGGCCTCGCCTTTGGGGGTGAGGTACCACTCCATATGGGTGAAGCCGTCGCCCATCTCGAGCGCCTTGAGCACCTTGCGACCGAGCGTGAGGCCGGGGCGGAGCTTCGGCTGCTCGAGGTCGCGCACGGTGATGATGACCGGGCTGATCCACTCGTTGGTGCGGGCGATGAGCGGCTTGGGCAGGTAGGCCGCGACGTTCTCGTACACCGGCTTCCCACCGATGGAGATGGTGTCGTAGGTGAACTCTTCGCCCTCGATGAACTCTTCGCAGCTGGCGACCTCGACGTGGCGCATGGCGGCGATGGCCGACTCGAGCTCGGGCTTGCTTGTCACCTTGTAGGTGTCGGCGCTGCCCGCCCCGCTGATGGGCTTCAAGATGAGCGGGTAGCCGATCTTCTCGGCCGCTTCGCGGATCTCGCGCTCGCTCTTCACCTTGAACGCGTACGGCACGCGCAGGCCCGCGGCCTTCACGCGGTCCTTCATCAACTGCTTGTCGCGGAAGCCGGTGACCTGATCGACCGACATGCCCGGCAGGCCGAAGCGCTCGCGCAGCCGCGCCGCGAGGATGACCAGCGGTTCCCAGTTCGAGAGCACGCGGTCGATGCGCTTGCCCCGCAGCCACGCCGAGACGCGCTTCATCACGTCGTCCTCGTCCATGATGCGCGGCACCTGCAGGTAGTCGTGCAGGTACGGCTTCAACGTCGCCGGCAGCGCGCGGCGCGACGCATCACCGACGCCGAAGACGTTCGCGCCGACCTCCGCGAGACCTCGGGTGTACTGCTGCATTTCCGGCGGGTACGAGGGCGCGAGGAAGACGACGTTCATGTGCCCGGGAGCATACGCGGGCGTTCCCTCGGGTAGAACGCTCGAGTCACCGTCGTCGGCGGGCGTGCCATCGCGAGAACTCGCCCGGCGTCACGCGGTAGCGGGCGAAGTTGCCGTCGTGCAGCGCCGCGAGCTCGGCCTCCACGACGCTCAGGAACCGCGCGCGGCTCTCTTCGGGCAGGCGCAGCACGAACTCGCCGAGCCATTGCCTGGCCCGGGGCGCTGCGAGGTTCTCGCGGACGACGTGACCGACCGCGTCTTTGAGCTGGGCCCGGAACTGGAGCCGGAACGGGTCCGGCTCGCCCAGCGACTCTCGCACCGCGCGATACCTCGCGGCAGAGCGCTCGTAGGCGAAGACGAACACCTCCCGCAGCAGCTCGACCCGCTGCTCCTCGTAGACGCCCAGCACTCCCAACAGGAACGGCTCACGCGGCACGTCGACGAAGCTGAGCGGCGCGAGGTTCTTCCGAATGAAGGGCAGGTTCGACGCCAGCCGCGCGGTGCGCTTGTTGCCGTCGATGAAGGGCTGCAGGTACGGCAGATGAACCAGCAGGAAGAAGGACTGCTCAAAGGGGTCGTCGATGGCCGCTGCGGTGGCGACGAGCTGGTGGAAGACCTCGCTGATGAGCTGCGGGTTGGCCAGGGGCACGAAGACGCTGCCGCTGATCTCCATCGCGTTGGTGCGGAGCCGGCCTGCGTCGGCCGAGTTGTTCAGCAGGTTGTCCACGAGCAGCGCATGGAGATTACGCAGCGTGCCTTCATCGAGCCGGAGCGACGGCCCGCTCTCGACGAGGAACTCGATGGCCTGCTTGTGGTTGAGCACCATCTGCCGCTCTTCGGCGTTCCGCGCCGGTGCCGCTTCGCCCGCCAGCAGGAGCTTTTCGGTCTCGAGGAGGGAGTAGGTGTTGCCCTCGAGACGCGACGAGTTCCACGACAGGTCGATGAGCAGGCGCTCGAGGATCTTCCGCGCGTAGGTGCCGGCCGGCTGGTCGTCGTACCCGGTGCGGCCCAGCTCGTGGAGTCGCCGCCGCAGGTCTGCGTCGAGCAGCCACGTCTTGTTCGGCCGGTATTCGTCGAGCAGCGCGCGCCGGTAGCTCGTCGGGCGGCGGAGGTGGAGGGGGCGGCGGAGGCGCTCGAGCAGCGCGCGCGCTCCGCTCGACAGCGGAATCGTCTCGGCCGCCGGGGCGCCGCCCGCTGCGAAATACTTCATCGCCCGCGTCGAGCCCTCAGTCCGGACCAGGCCCTCGGTGATCAGCGGCGCCAGCGCTCTGCGGAACTGCTTTCCGCCGAGCGCATTGAGCCCCAATTGGGACTGTATTTGGGCCCGACTCAGCCCACGTGCGTTCGCCTTCAGCAGCTCGAGAAGCCGGGCCTTCTTGCTTTCGGTCAGCACGAATGAGGTCCTAATTGAGTCCTAATAGGGGCTCAATAGGACCAGGGAGCTCAGGCCACCTGCGGCAGGTAGTGCGCCGCCTGCCGCCGCCACCACGTGTAGTCGTGCCGGCTGTCGTTCCCCCAGACCGCGAGGTGCGACGGGATGCCCTTCTTCTCGAGCCAGCCCGCCAGCTCGAGCGTCTCGGGAATGCAGCTGTTCTCGAACGGCCCGCGGCCGACCACCAGCGTGAGGTGCGTGTTCCGCCGCACGCGCTCGAGCGCCGCGCCCTCGAGGTTGGGCACGAAGGCGAGCGGGTCGTTGAAGTACAGCCCGTCGCTGTAGCCGCCGCGCACGAACTTCGAGCCGCGGTAGCGCCCCGACATGCACAGCGCCCCCTCGAAGACCTCGGGGAACTTCAGCGCGAAGAGCGACGAGAAGAGCGCCCCCATGCTGCAGCCGGTGGCGAACATGCGCGCGCGCGGGTCGCGGCAGTCGGCGCGAATGAAGGGCACCAGCGTCTCGAGGATGAACTGCTCGTAGAGCCGGTGCCGTTCCATGCGCGCGTCGAGCGAGCCTTCGCCCGAGAAGCTCTGCGAGATGTTGCTCTCGGGGCAGTAGAGCTTGATGCGCCCCGCCGCGAGCTGCGGGCCGAGCGCGTCGACCATGCCGCTCTGCTGCCACTCGTGCGCGACGCCGGCGTTGGAGGGGAAGACGATGACCGGCCGGCCGACGTCGCCGAAGCACCAGACGTGGGCGCGGCGACCAAGGGCGGGACTCTCGAGCAGAATGTGACGGGAACTCATGAACTGGGCGCGGAGTGTAGTCGCGCGCCCGGGGCTCCGCTCAACGGTCACATCCGATGCGGGTGTGCGACACGGCGATGGCGTCGAACCAGATGTCGAGCGCCACGTTGTCGGGCCCGAAGCTCGACACGCCGAACTTCCACCGCGCGCCGTCGTACACCGGCGACCAGTGCTCCGGGGGCGCGCGGCCCAGCGCCTGCTGCCAGATGGCGTCGCTGGCCGCGAGCTGGGGAATCTCGACGCCATCGAGCCACACCGTGACCTGCTCGCCGGGGTGCTGCGTGTCGCCGGCGCCCTGGTGGTCTCCGAAGTACATCAGCTCGACGCACACCCAGGTCTGCGCGGTGACGGTGTTCTCGGTGTTGGGCGTGGCGTCGCCGTTCTCGACGCCCGGGTGCCAGCCGCCGCCGCCCTCGTACCAGATGCGCGCGTCGTCGAGCCCGTTCGGCGCGTAGGCCATGAAGGCGAAGTCGTTGATGATCGACCCGAAGCCCAGCTCGGTGCCGGTGCCGTCGGACACGTCGATGAAGAAGGGGTGCGCGCCGGGCAGCTTGAGGTCGGCGAAGCGCATGAACGCGCGCACGTAGACGCGATCGTCGGGCGCGGCGAGGCGCGGCTTGATCTGCACCGTCTGGTAGCCGGTGTGCCCGTACGGCTGGCCATACGCCATGTGCAGCGAGCGCGTGCCGTGCGCCGCGGGCGTGGTGGTGTCGATGGTGAAGGTGGTGGCGTCGCCGTTGGTGAGCCACTTCGCGGCGTCGAGGCCGGTCTCGAAGTCGTCGCAGAAGATCGCCGTCGCGGGGCAGGGGCCGGCTCCGCCATCGAGCGGTGGGGTGCCTGCATCGGGCGTCCCCGCGTCGGGCGCGCCGGCGTCGTCGCGGGTGGTGCCGGCGTCGACGCGCCCCGCGTCGTCAGGCGCAGGCTCGACGTCGCCCGCGTCGGGAGAAGCCACCCCCACGCATCCACCCAGCAGCGCGCACAGCAGAATCGAGAGCCGGTTCATCCCTCCACCATCGCGCATCGTGGGCGCGTTGGGGGCTGGCTGTTTGGCCCGGTCGCAAAATTCCGCCTGCAGTCACCGCCGGGGCGGCTGCACCGGTCGCAGGCGCAGCAGCTGGCCGTGCGCGCCATCGGTCAGCACGTAGAGGAAGCCGTCGGGCCCTTCGCGCACGTCACGAATGCGCTGGTTCAGCGTGGTGAGCAGGCGTTCTTCGTCGACGACCCAGTCGCCCGCCAGCGTCAGCCGCACCAGCACCCGGCCCGCGAGCCCGCCCGCCAGCAGGCTGCCCTTCCACCGCGGGAAGGTGTCGGCGGTGACGAACGTGAGGCCGCTGGGGGCGATCGACGGCGCCCAGAAGTGCAGCGAGCGCTCGACGCCCGGCACCCAGTCGAGGCCCTCGTTGATCGGCCCGCCTCCGTACTCGCGGCCGCTGCACACCACCGGCCAGCCGTAGTTGCGGCCGGCGCGGCTGAGGTTCACCTCGTCACCGCCCTGTGGCCCGTGCTCGGTGAGCCACAGCTCGCCGGTGAGCGGGTGCAGCGCCGCGCCCTGGATGTTGCGGTGACCGAGGCTCCAGATCTCAGGGCGCGCGAGCGGGTCGGCGACGAACGGGTTGCCGGCCGCGGGCGACCCATCGGCCGCGAGCCGCACCACCTTGCCCTGCGTGTGCGCCAGCGACTGGGCGAAGGCCCGGTGGTCCCGCTCGCCGGTGGTGACGAAGAGCGTCCCGTCGCGGGCGACCACCACGCGGCTGCCGAAGTGTTGCCCACCAGGGAGCTTCGGCTCCTGACGCCACACCACCCGCGCGTCCTCGAGGCGCTGGTCCACGAGACGCGCCGTGCCCAGCGCGGTGCCCGCGAGGCCGCCGTCTCCGGGCTCGGCGAAGGTGAAGTACAGCGCGCCCGTCGTCGCGAAGTCGGGCGCGAGCGCGACGTCGAGCAGCCCTCCCTGCCCGATGGCGGCCACCGGCGGCAGCCCGCTCAGCGGGGCCGAGAGCCCACCGTCGGCGTCGACCAGCCGCAGCGTGCCGCCGCGCTGGGTGACGAGGAACCGGCCGTCGGGCAGGAACGCCACCGCCCACGGCGCGTCGAGCTGATCCGTCAGCACGTCGATCGCCAGCCCGGAGTCTTCGGTGGGCGGCAACGGCCCCGGCGCGTCGGGCTCGGGCGTGAAGGTCCCCTGCTGCACGGCGACGCCGAGCACCACCGCCAACACCGCGAGCAGGGCCAGCGGGCGGCGCTGCGTCACTCGTCGTCGCCCGGCGGCGTCGGCTCGGGCTCCGGCGGGGCGACGCGCACCGCCAGCACGTGCTCGTGCGAGAGCGCCGTCAACGCCGCGCGCGCCAGCGCTTCGGGGGTGCCTCCCCACTCGAACTCCACCGACGGCAGCTCGTCGCGCGACCACGGCCGCGAGCTGCTCAGCGTCCACTGCGTGGCCTCACCCTTCGTGAACTTCACCTCCAGCGCGTCGCCGCTCAGCGTCGCGGTGCCCACGCAGGCCTCGCAGACCTCGCCGGTGAACAACACCCGCACCGGCACCGCCGACACGTACTCCGAGAGGTTGGCGGTCAACGCCTGGTAGCGCGCGGGCACGTCGAAGGTGCGCTGCTTCGGCGAGCCCATCAGCTCGACCTCCGCCTTCGCGTAGTGGGCGACCTGCAGCGCCCGCAGCAGCGCGTCGCGCTCGAGCGTGCGCGACAGCCCGATGGAGATGGCCTTCTCGTCGCGCCACGAGCGCTGGAGCCCGAGGCCCACCTGTCGATCGACCTGGCCGGGCGTCAGCTCCACCGCGTCGAGCGTGCGCGGCGCGACGCCGTCGAGCTCGAGGTAGCCGAGGTCCTTCATCGGGGGCAGCGAAGCGCTCGCGTCGCTGAGCTGGCGATCGATCATCGCGTTCGCGCCGCGCAGGCCCACCACCGCCACCAGCACGCTCGCGCCCATGGCGATCGCCGCCGTGCGCCCTTCGCCGCGCATCAACACCGCGACGCCGAGGGCGGTGACCACCAGCGCGGCGAACAGGGTGCCGTTGCCGAAGAGGGTGAAGGGCTGCAGCTCTTGAATGGTGCCCACCAGAATGGTCGCGCGGTCGGCGGGGCTGGCGTGCGCCACCGCCTTGAGCGCGCCGTAGAGCTGCGCGTCGACGAACGCGGTGGCGCCCAGCGAGACGCCGAGCAACCCGCTGCTCAGCGCGGCGACCACGCGCGGACCCCGGCCCGTGGTCAACAAGCCCGCCAACGACGCGAGCGCGACCGCGAAGCAGGCCGAGGTGCCCAGCGCGAGCGCCTGCAGCTGGAGCGACATCAGCTCACCGATCGACCCCATGAGAATGGTGCGTTGATCCGCCGGCGCGGCGTGCACGATGGCCGCGAGCGTGCCCTGCGCCCCGACCTTCGTCCCCAGCACCGCCGCGAGCATCGGCGCGACGAAGACCACCAGCGCCGACAGCCCGAGCACCGGCTTGCGCACCGAGACCGCCATCAGCACCGCGGCGACGAGCGTCGACAGCGCGCCGGCTCCGAGCACCAGGTAGCTGAAGGCGCCCCCCTCGTTGAACAGCTCGGCGAGGCCCTCGGCGCCGGACTGCAGCACCAACATCGCCAACGCCATCGGCCCCGTGGCCAACACCAACACCCCCGACACGATGGCGACGGCCATCGACCCCTGCGGCTTGGTTTGCATGTCGAGCGCTTAGCAGTCGGCGGAACGCCCGGCGCGAATTCTGCGCGCGGTCTCGGCGCTGGCAGTGGTGTACTGCGGCTCCCATGCGCACTGTCGTCTTCGTCGTCCCGTACCCTGCTGAGACGTCTCTCCGGTTTGCCCGCGCGTTCGCCGAGCTGAAGGGGGTGCGCGTGGTGGGCCTCGTGCAGAAGGCGCCGACCGGCGTGGGCGCGAAGCCCTTCGCGAACTTCGTGAAGGTGGCCGACGCGTTCGACGTGAAGCAGATCATCGAGGCCTGCGAGAAGATCAAGAAGCGCTACGGCGGGCTGCACACCATCGTCGGCGTGCTCGAGCCGCTGCAGGTGCCGCTGGCGCAGGCGCGCGCGCACTTCGGCATTCCCGGCACCGACCCGAAGACGGCGGATCTCTTCCGCGACAAGTCCCGCATGAAGGACGCGCTGCGGGCGGCCGGGCTGCCGTGCGCGCGCCACAAGCTGATCACCTCGCTGGCCGACGCCGTCACCTTCGTGCAGCAGGTGGGCTTCCCCATCGTGCTCAAGCCGCCCGCGGGCGCCGGCTGCAAGGCGACGTGGCGCATCAAGAATCTCGAAGAGCTGCAGGGCGCCATCACCGCGATCCACCCCCGCGCCGACAACCCCACGCTCGCCGAGGAGTTCCTCAAGGGCCGCGAGTACTGCTTCGACACCATCACCGTGAAGGGGAAGATCCTCTTCGAGAACATCAGCCGCTACTACCCGGGCCCGCTCGAGGTGACCGAGAACCCGTGGATCCAGTGGTGCGTGGTGCAGCCGCGCTCGCTCACGCCGGACCTCAACGACGCGCGCGAGATGGGTCGCAAGGCCATCAAGGCGCTCGGCCTCGGCACCGGCTTCACGCACATGGAATGGTTCCGTCGTGACGACGGCTCACTGGCCATCGGGGAGATCGCCGCGCGGCCGCCCGGCGCCAACTTCGTCGAGATGATGGGCTACGGCCACGACGCCGACATGTACAAGGCGTGGGCGCGCGCCATCGTCGACCACGCGTTCGACGGTCCGTACGAGCGCCGCTACGCGGTCGGCTGCGCGTACCTGCGCGGCATGGGCCACGGTCGGGTGCAGCGCGTGGTGGGCGTGAAGGAAGCCAATGCCAAGGTGGGGAACCTGGCGATGAAGTCGAAGCTCCCGAAGATCGGCCAGCCGAAGTCGGACCACTACGAGGGCGAGGGCTACGTCATCGTGCGCCACCCCGACACCGAGGTGGTCAAGGCGGCGGTGAAGACCATCGTCGAGACCATTCGTATCGAGTACGCCTGAGCGGATGAACCTCCCCCACAGCGTCGCAGGCGTCGTCGACGTCACGGTGTACGCCGCCGACTCGCGGCACTGGCTGCTGATCGAGGTGCCCCACGGCGCCACGCGCAAGGCCGACTACGACGCGGTGTTCGCGAAGCTGAAGAGCGCGCTGCCCGCGCAGCTCGAGCACTTCTTCTTCGTCAACACCGACATCGGCGCGCCGGAAGGGGCCGACTGGCTCGGGCGCACGCTCTCGCAGCAGGGCCTCAACGTGGTGGTCGCGCGCTGCTTGATCCCGCGCACGTTCATCGACACCAACCGCGTCATCGCGCAGACCGAGCAGGGCGTGGTGAAGGAAGGGCTCACCGCGGCGGTGCCCGGCTACGTGTCTGCGGCGGAAGATCTCGCGTACCTGAACTCGCTCCACGCGCGGTACCACGAGGTGGTCGAGGGGCTGTACCGCGAGGTGTGCCGCGTCGCCGATGGGCTGGCGCTGCAGCTCCACTCGTACTCGCCTCGCTCGGTGGGCATCGAGAAGGTCGACGCGAACATCGTCGAGGCGCTCCACGCGGCCTACGTGCCCGAGGTGTACGCCACCTGGCCCGAGCGCCCGGTGGTCGATCTGATCAGCGCCACGAAGGACGGCTCGTTCCGCACCGCGCCGCGGCTGGTCGACGCGCTGCTGCAGGCCTACGCGGCCGACGGTATCCCCGCGAAGGAGAACGCCACCTACCACCTCGCGCCGGCGGCGATGGGCATGGTCTACGCGCAGGCGTACCCGCAGCAGGTGGTGTGCGTGGAGCTCAACCGCGGTCACGTCGCCGACCCCTTCGTGCCCTTCGGCGTGTCGCCCATCAGTGAAGAGAAGACGGCGAAGCTGGTGGCGCCCATCGGTCGCGTGCTGAGCGCGGCGCTCAGGAGCTGAGCCGTGACGCGCCGAACGCTGCTCGCGGTGCTGCTCTTCGCGGCGTGCACGAAGGAGCCCGCGGGCGTGCAGCTCCCCGAGGCGGTCACCTGTGGCCGGGCCATCGACGCGCTGGCGCTCGCGCAGGAGAAGACCGACGAGCTGGCCGCGGCCGAGTACGCGAGCTTCGTCACCGCGTGTCTGGGCACGCTGGTCGAGGCGCCGTGCAAGCCGCTGGCGAAGGCCGACGCCGAGCCCGACGCGATGAAGGCCTGCCTCGTCGCCTACTGCCCGTCGCTCGCCGCGCCGAAGCCCGCGTTGTGCACCCGGCCGGTCTCGCTGCCCGCCGACGTGTCGCTCTCGAGCGTGGAGTTCGCCCTCGCCGCCAAGCGCCACGACGTGCGCGAGGCGACGCACCCTGAGAAGTACCTCGCGCCGTATCAGTCGTACCTCGCGAGCCTCGCGTACTCGAAGCAGCGCTGGGGCTGCGGCAAGGCTGACCGCGTGGTGCGCGTGCAGAAGGACTCGCTCGAGCTGTTCGACGGTCCGTCGCTGCAGGTGGTGACTTCGCTCGTCACCGACGCCGGCTGCCCGAGCGTCTGCGTGTCGGTGACACCCGAGGTGACGCTGGGCCGGCTCAAGCAGGTGCTCTCCACGCTCGGGCCCTGCGGTGGTCAGCCGCAGCTCGCCGTGGCGCCGTGACCGTCGCGGCATGAGTGACTCGCTCCTCACGCTGCTGAGCACGGTGCTGCTGGGCGTCGTCGCGTGGCTGACGGGCGTGGGGCTCGCTCGGGCGAGAGCTGCGCGGCGGGTGCTGCCGGCGCCGCTTCCCGACACGCGGCCCGCGGGCGCCCTGGTGTTGACGCTCGTGTTCGACGCGAGCGCGGAGGTCGAAGCGGCGCTGCGCGAGCTCGACACCTGGCCGATGCAGGGCGGGGTGGCCTGTCTCATCGCGCGCACCGAGTTCCTCGTCGCGTTGCGGCCTCACCTCGCAACGGCGCGCGACGCGAAGCTCGAGACGTGGGACGGCCTCGCGCCTGAAGTCGACGCGTGGCTCGACGCGCGCCACCGAGCGTTGCGTGCCCAGCCGGCCGACGAAGAGCGACTGGTGGTGCACCTGCTGCTGGGTCGGGTGTGGGGCTCGACGCCGCTGGGCTCGCTCGAGCCCGTCGACACGTTGTTCGAGCGCCTCGAGCAGTGGAGCGTGCTCGTCGAGCGCATGCACCTGGTGTGGACTCCGAGACCTCCCGCGGGGTGAGCCTCCGGAGGTGTCGCGGTTGCGCAGGTTGCGCACGTCATCGCTCCGTCACGGCCTCGTGGTGTCGCGGACCTTGCGGGGCCTTTGCCTTGCTCATGGGGCCGGCCACCATGAACCTCCCCCTCGCGGTGATGCTGGCGGCGTTGACGGCGGGCTCCATCGACGACGAAGCGCCCTCGACGTCAGACCGGGTGTTGCGCACGTACTCCGAGAACCACGCGGAGATCTCCTTCGGCTACCTCGGCCAGTGGTCCGACGAGCGCAACCGCGCGCTGGAGCTCAAGCCGTCGAGCAGCGACCCGGCGGTCGCGGGCTCCATCACCGACCCGTTCCTCGGCCGGCCGTTCAACGGCACCGCGCTGGTGGGCGCGACCCTCGAGACGCGCTTCGTCTGCGATCGCGTGCGCTTGACGCTCGGCGCGCGCTTCCCCTTCGCCAACTATCGGCCGAGTGACACGGCGCAGACGGTCAGCATCGGTGGCCAGTCGCATGAGGTGTTGGTGCGCTCGGTGAGCCTGTGGGACCTGCGCACCGGCCTCGGCTTCGAGCTGCCGTTTCGTCGCGTGACGCCCTTCATCGACGTGCTGGGTGACGTGCAGACGATGTCGGCGCAGCTCACCATCGACGGCGTGCCGGCGAACTACACCGGCCGCGCGTTCTCGCTCGGTGGGCGCATCGGCGCGCGGGTTCAGCTCAGCCACCTCTTCATCGTCGCGGCCGCGGAGGCCACCGCGCTCGGCCCGCTGCGCGTGGGCGGCACGCTGCAGCTGGGCTTTGGCTTCTGACGAGGCTCACCTCCGCAGCACTTCACCGTTCTTGCCCAGCACCCACAGGGACGTGCCGTCGCTGGCGAAGTCCACGAACTCGAGGCTGGTCGAGGTCGTTGCCCACGGCGCCTGGTTGACGAACTGGGTGCCGTCCCAGAAGAGCAGCTCGCGGTTGTTGCCCAGCCACCAGGTGGTGCTGGTCTCAGGCCAGACTGCGGTGGTCGAGGTCGTACGGGTGGTGGTCACCCACGCCGCGCCATCCCACCGGATGACGCCGAACGTGCCGGAGGCGACCGCGCGATTCCCCGAGCGCGCGCGGACCCTCTTGATGTCGGACGTCGTCGGGCTCGTCGCTGCCTGCCACGCTCCGCTCGTGTAGCGGAGGATGGTGCCGGCCGTTCCGACCGCCCACACGTCACCGGGGCCCATCGCAGCCACGGAGCTCAAGGCCACGCTGCTGCCGGACACCGGGTTGGGCACGCCGACCCAGGCGCTGCCGTTGAAGCGGGTGGTCGTGTCACCGCCCACCACCCAGGCCTCGGCGGGCGACGTCGCGGTGACGGCCGTGGCCCCCTTCGGGAAATAGAGGGAGCTCAAGACTCCGGCGTCGAGCGTCGCCAGTTGGCTGCCGGCGAACCACGCCGACTGCGGGGCGCGCGGAGCCGGGGTGCCCAGCCAGCCGCCGGTGTACGTGGCGGTCCACACGCCGGCGTCAGAGCGCTCGGCGTAGATGCCGCCGATGCGGTCGAAGGTGCCTCGCGGGTAGCTGCCCGCCGCCATGACGGTGCCGTTGTCGGCCGTGATGCCCGTCATGGTCGCCTGCTCGGTCTCGCGGTCGTCGACGATCAACGTCCTCACCCCGCGGTTGGCCGACACCCACGAGCCGCCCACGCGTCGGCGCATGGCTCCGTTGGTCCCCACCACGAGCACCTCGTCGGGGCCGGGGCCGACCGTCACGCCGCCCAGCTCGTAGTTGGGGGCGATGAGGCTGAGGTACGGAACGGTCGCCACGGCCTCACTCGTCCAGGCCAGGCCATCGAAGCGATACACGCTCCCGGAGGTCTCGACGTACATCATGTTCGAGACCCACACCGCGCTCGCCGACGCAGCGATGGCCCCGCCGCGCGCCGCCGTACTGCTCACCCAGGACGTGCCGGTGTACCGCAGCACGCCCGACGACGAAGTGGCCCACACATCGGTCTCGCTGCGCGCGACCACGTCCTTCAGGGTCCAGCTCGATTGAGGCGTCGAGACCGCCCACGCGCTCCCGTCGAAGGCGAGCACTACGCCCTGCGCGCCGACCGCCCAGACGCGCGCGCCCGCACCCGTGACGGCGTTGAGCGACACCGTCGTCGGCACCGTCTGCGCGGCCCACGTGTTGGCGCTGCGGCGCAGCACGAGCCCACCGTCGCCGACCACCCAGACGATGCCCGCTCCCGAGACCCAGACCCCGCGGAGGTTGACCGTCGAGCCCACCGGCTGCAGCGCCCAGGTGGTGCCGTCGAAGTGCAGCACAGTGCCCGCGGCCCCCACCGCCCAGACGTCGGAGTCGGACACCGCCCACACGGCGGCGAGGTTCTGATTCGTCAGCGCGAACCACCCGCGCCAGGTCGAGCCGTTCCACTGGAGCGCGGTGCCTGATTCGCCCACCACCCACTGACTGCCTTGAGGGCTGGTGCAGGCGTCGGTGAGGGTCGTCCCCACGGGGAGCGGGTTCTCCCAGCAGAAGCCGCCGCCGCACACCGGGGTCGAGGGCTCCGAGCGGGCACAGTTGCCGGTCGCCTCGCACGCCTCGAGCGCGCCACACGTGCCACAACTGGCGACCGTGCGCTGCTGCCCGCAGGCGTCGACCCGGGTGAGGGGCCCGCACGTGCGATAGGCGCGCGCACAGAACGCGGCCTCGGGGTCGGTGCAGCCGCACACGTTCGGCACGCCTCCGCCGCCGCACGACTGCGGAGCGGCACAGGTGATCAGGTTGCAGGAGATGGTGCGCGAGGTCCCGCAGCGGTCCGTCGTGGTGAGGGTGCCGCAGTTCTTCCCCAGCGCAGTGCACAGCGCCGCTTCTGTCTCGGGGCTGCAGACGCAGGCGCCCGCGCTGTTGCACTGCTGGCTGCCCGTGCAGCTTCCACAGTTGGCGGTGCGGAAGGTGCCGCAGTCGTCCCAATCCGAGTAGGTGCCACACGTGCGCCCGGCTGCCGCGCAGAACTCGGCGTCGGTCGGCGCCTGGCAGACACAGGCGCCCTGCTGACAGACATCGAAGCTGTTGCAGGTGCCGCAACTGGCGACGCTGCGAGGGTTGCCACAGGCGTCGGTGCCGCTGGTGGCGCCGCAGCTCGCGCCGAGCCGGGTGCAGAACTGGGCGTTGGTCTCGCCCGCGCAGGCGCACACGCCCGCGGTGCAGGCGTTGCCGCTCACGCAGCTCCCGCACGACGAGACCGACCGCGAGACGCCGCAGTTGTCGAGGCCAGACGCGGCGCCGCAGGCCCGACCCTGACGCGCGCAGAACTGCTGGTCGGTCTCGGGCACGCACGCGCAGGTGCCGTTGGTGCACGCCTGGTTGGCGGCGCAGGTGCCGCAGCTGGTGATGGAGCGCTGCTGGCCGCAGACGTCGATCACCTGCAGCGGGCCGCAGCTCGCGCGCGCCTCGGCGCAGAGTGCTGCGTTCGTGCCGCCGTCGCAGGAGCTGCCGCCGCCGCCGCCGCCGCCGCCGGTGAGGGTGGTGCAGGTACCGCTGCAGACCTGGTTGTTCGAGCACAGCGCGCAGGCCTGGCCGGCGGTGCCGCACGCAAAGACGGTCGTCCCGGCCTCGCAGACCTCGCCGAGGCAGCACCCCGTGCAGTTCGACGGGTCGCACTTCGCGCTCACCGGCTCGGTCACGCACCCCGTGGCGCCCAGCGAGAGCGTCAGCGCGAGGAGCACGCTGCGGGCGGTGATGCCAGTCGAGGTGAGGTCCGGTGGGCGGAACGCGAGGGTGCGCATGCGGACTCGATACCGGGTGCCCCGCGCAGGTCTCACGAAGGCGACGGCTCTCCGAAGGCCGCGCTCCGGTTTCTGACTACAGTGCCGGCGCGTGCGAGATCGACTCGGTAAGTACGAGCTGGTGACGCTGATGTCAGTCGGGGGAATGGCCGAGCTGTACCTCGCCTCCACCCCCGGTCCCGGCGGCTTTCAGAAGGCCGTCGCCCTCAAGCAGGTGCTGCCCGAGTTCCGCGACGACCCGCAGTTCGTTCAGCGCTTCCTCGACGAGGCGCGCATCACCGCGACGCTCACGCACCCGCACATCGGCCAGGTGTTCGACCTCGGTGAGGCCGACGGCGAGCTCTACCTCGCCATGGAGTTCATCGCCGGCGTCGACCTCGCGCGCGTGGCCTTCGCCAACGACAAGGACACGCAGTTGCCGCCCGGCTTCGTGGCGCGCATCGGTCGCGACGTGGCGCTCGCGCTGGCGTCGGCGCACGGGCTGTCCGACGCCACCACCGGCGAGTCGACCGCGCTCATCCACCGCGACATCAACCCGAAGAACGTGATGGTCACCTTCGACGGCGTGGTGAAGGTCGTCGACTTCGGGCTCGCGAAGTTCCGCGGGCGGCGCGCGAAGACGGCGGTGGGGCAGGTGCGCGGCACGCCGCAGTACATGGCGCCCGAGCAGCTGCGCGACGAGCCGCTCGATGGGCGCACCGATCTGTACGGCCTCGGCGTGGTCCTGTGGGAACTGCTCGCCGGCCGCTTCCTCGCCGAGGGCGGGGTGGACGAGGTCATCGCGCGGCTGCAGCGTGGCGAGCGCGCGCCTGACGTGCGCACCGTGGCGCCCGACGTGCCTGAGGCGCTCGCCGAGGTCATCACCACCTGTCTGCAGAACGAGAAGAGCAAACGCTTCGGCTCCGCGCGTGAGCTGGCCCGCGCGCTCGAGCGCTGCGGCGTGGAGCTGTTCGACGAAGGCCAGGTCGCCGAGCTGTTGCGCGAGCGGCTGCCCGAGACGAAGCGCTCGCTGACGCGGCTGGTGGCGCTCGCGCAGCAGGCCAACGCCGATGCGGATGCCATCAAGGCCGAGCTGCGCACGCTGCGGAAGGCGGACCAGGCGAAGAGCGCGGTGACGCTCGATGAGCTGAAGACGCCGGTGGAGGCGCAGGCCGCGCTGCCGTCGGCGAGAGAAGAGGAGCCCACACGGTCGGGCGGCGCGGTGGTCGCGATGCTGGTGGGCGCGGCGGCGTTGCTGGCGTTGATCAGCGGCGCGGGGTGGTACTTCACGCGCGAGCCGGCAGCGGTGGTGGAGGCGCTCGATGAGACCGCGGCCGATGCCCAGTGGCGCGGACGGCAGGCGCTCAATGAGGGAGATCCCCTGCGGGCGCTGGAGATCGTCCGCACCTGTGTCGGCGCGCGCGGGCCGTGCAAGGGCCTCGAGTCGGTGAAGGCGCTCGCGCAGGAGTCGCTGGCGAAGAGTGCTTGCGGGAGCGATGCGCAGGCCCGGGCGGTGGTGAGTGAGGCGGGCAAGCTGCCGGCGGTAGAGGCGGGGGTGAAGTTGCGGTCGTGCGTCGCGGGGAAGGTGCTGCATCCGTTGGCGGCGCAGGCGATTCAGCAGCTCGAGCTGGTGAAGTGAGTTGGGAGGAGGTTCGGGTGCTCTCCCCGCTTCGCAGGGCGAGGGGTTATTCGCGGGCGGCGAGCTCGCGGGCCTGCAGCCGAATGGGGATCTGCAGCTCGACCTCGTCTTCGAACGCCGGCAGCCGCATCGTCTTGAGCTGCGCCACGATGCACGCGCCCACGCGCGAGTCCCGCCGATTGCCTTCTTCGACGCCGGCCTCGAGCACCTTGCCGCTCTGCGCGACGCTCAACGACACGACCACGAAGCCGTCGAACGCGGCCTGCTTCTTGAGCTCCATCTCGTAGCAGCGCTCGAGCGCGCCCTTCTTCAGCTTCAGCGCCTTGCGCACTTCATCGGCCGGATCGGCGAAGAGGCTGGGCTCGGGCGCCTCGACACGGCGGGCCACCTTGTGCACGCGCCGCGGCGGAGGCGGCGTGGGCTCGGGCTCGGGAGGCGTCAGCTCGAGGGCCTCGAACTCCATCTCGCCCCGCTCGACGACCAGCGGCGGCACCGTCACCACCTCGCGCGGCGGGTTGACGAGCGCGCTCAGCCTTCGCTGAATCTGGGGCACCGGCAGCTCTTCTTCGAGCTCGCTGGCGGCCGTGAACGAGAGGGCGAAGCTGCCCGTCGTGGCAGCGACGAGACTTCCGAGCAGGAGTGGGCGCGCGAGTCGCATGGCCGTTCGTTGATCACGGAACGTGCCAGCGGATCAGTGCGGGATCGTTGGTGGCGCAAAGGTCATCGGAGGCCCCCGGGTCGAAGCCACCCTCTTGGGGAGAGGGCATTTCCGGGGCTTCCGGCCTAGAAAGAGGGCTCCGTGTTCGAGCCGTCAGCCCCTGCCACCCCGCCTCCGTCGTCCCCTCCGCCGCAGCGCGTCGCGTCGAGTGAGGGCCGGGCGCTGCGCCTGCTCGCCGAGGTGCGGGCGGCGCAGGCTCGCGCGCTCCAGACGCAGGGCGTGTTGCTGGGCGTCATCGTCTTGCTGGTGACGTTGATCGCCGGCGCGTGGGTGGCGGCCTATGCGCCGCGGCCGGGCCTGGGCCTCATCATCGCCGGTGCGGTGGCCGCGCTCTCGACGATGGTGGTGTTCGCGGTGGTGCTGCCGCGCCGTCGGGTCGGTGACGACGATCGCACCGCGCGCACGCTGGCCGCGCAGTTGCCCGAGCTGAACCTCGACCTGCTCGCAGCGGTCGAGCTCTCACGCGCGCTGGGGCGGCGTGAGGACTTCTCGCCCGAGCTGGCGCGCGCCTTCCTCCGCGACGTCGACGCGCGCGCGGCGCAGTTGTCGGTCGGCAAGCTCATCGACCAGCGGCCCACGCAGCGCGCGGCGATGGGCCTGGTGGCGACGGTCTTCGTGCTGCTCGCGGTGTTGGTGTTCAAGGGAGCGACCATTCGCGCGGGCCTCGCGTCGGCGTTGATGCCCGCGGAAGCCGGCGAGCCGCTGCGCCGCCAGCCCATCACCGGCGACGTCGAGCTCACCTACCGCTACCCGGTGCACACCGGCCTCGAGCCGCGCACCATCCCCTCGAGCACGGGCGACGTGAGCGCACCCGCCGGCACCGAGGTCACGCTCAAGACGCGCGCCGATCGCGACGTGGAGGGCGCGGCGTTGATCATGGGCTCCGACGGCAAGCGGGTGCCCCTGCGCGTCGAGCGGCGCGAGCTCACCGGCTCGTTCGTGGTCAGCGAGAGCGGCCAGTTCCACGTCGCGTTCCTCGACGGCACCGACATCGTGGTCGAAGGGCCTGATCAGTCGATCACCGTCGAGGCTGATCAGCCGCCGCAGGCGCGCATCACCTCGCCCATCGACGGGCTGGAGCTCGACCCCAAGAAGCAGGTGGTGACGCTGAAGTTCGACGCGTCGGACGACTACGGCCTCTCGGCGCTCGACCTCGTCTTCACGCCCGAGGGCGGGCAGGCCAAGCGCATCTCGCTCAAGCCGGACGACGGCCGCACCACGCGCGGCAGCTACGTGTGGGACCTCGCGCCGCTGGTGCTCAAGCCGGGGCAGGGCGTCAGCTACTACCTCGAGGCCACCGACAACGACGCGGTGAAGGGGCCGAAGAAGGGCATCTCGTCGGTGCTGCGGCTCAAGCTGTACAGCGCGACCGAGCACCGCCGCGAGGCGTTGGCCAAGGCCGAGGCGCTGTGGGTGCGGCTGGTCGATCACCTCGCCGACCGCATGGAAGCGCCCGACCGCCCGAGCCCCACGCCGATCGACGCCGCGGTGTCGGGCAAGGCCATCGACGAGCGGGGCACGCAGCTGGCGGGCGACTTCACCGCGCTCGCGCAGGCCATCGACGAAGATCAAGACCCGCCGCTCGACCTGATGGCCGCGCTCACCAACATCGGTGGCGAGCTGCAGCGCGACGTCTCGCAGGTGAGCTCCAGCCGCCAGTTTCTGCTGCGCCTGACGGGCCGGGTGGCGAGCGTGCCGGGCAAGCCGCAGTTCGGCGACGCGCGCAACGGCGCCTACACCCAGGACCTCCAGCGCCGCGTGGCCGCCGCCATCGCCACCGACATCTCGCACGCCGAGAAGAACGTGCTGTACCTCGAGGCGCTGCTCGATCGCGCCAAGCTCGACGCGATTCGGGAGCTCGCGCAGCAGCTGCGGGAAGATCGCAAGGAACTGACGCGGCTCCTCGACGAGTTCAGCCGCACCAGGGACCCCACCACCCAGCAGGCGCTCGTCGAGCAGATGCAGTCGCTCAAGCAGCGCATGCTCGAGCTGCAGCAGCGCATGGCCGAGCTGAGCAAGGGCATCCGCGACGACTTCATGAACGCCGAGGCGCTGCAGCAGATGCAGGAAGAGTTCGGCCTCGAGTCGTCCCTCGACGAGGTCGAGCGGCTGGTGAAGGAAGGCAAGGCCGAGGAGGCGCTCAAGAAGATGCAGGAGCTCGCCATGGAGATGGACGACTTCCTCGAGAAGCTCGACCAGGCCGGCGACCAGGCCGACCAGCAGCAGGACCCCGAGCTCTCGCGCCAGTTCAAGGAGTTCCAGGACAACCTCGACGAGGCGGTCCAGAAGCAGGACCAGGTCGCCGAGAAGACGCGCGCGCTGCGCGACAAGTACCGCCAGCAGCAGAAGGAGCGCATCGCGAAGCAGGGTGAGGCGCTCAAGCGCGAGCTCAAGGAGAAGCTGGAGGACCTCGACAAGAGCTGGAAGCAGCTCGACGGAGATCGCTTCGGCTTCCGCTTCGAAGACATCCAGAAGGACGCCATGCAGGCGCGCGACAACGTGCAGCAGTCGCTCGACGCCAACGACTTCGACCTCGCCAGCGAGGCCGCCGATCGCATGGAAGACAAGGCGCGGCAGATGGCGGCGCAGGCTTCGGAGCAGCGGCGGCTGGAAGAGCAGTACAACAACCCGCCCGAGGCACGGCGCGAGTCACGGCAGGCCGCCGACAAGCTGGCGCGCGACGCGAAGACCGCGAACGAGGTGGCGCAGAAGCTCCGCGATCTCTTCCCGCAGCCCGGTCAGAACATGAGCGAGCAGGACCGCCAGCAGATGAACGAGCTCGCGCGGCAACAGAAGCAGCTCCAGCAGCAGGCGCAGCAGCTCCAGCAGCAGATGGAGTCCATCGGTGAGCGCGCGCCCATCTTCAACGAAGAGGCCCAGCAGCAGATGGAGCAGGCCGGCCAGCGCATGCAGGGTGCCGGCGAGCGGCTCAGCGGGAAGGACGCCAGCCGCGGGTATGGCGAGCAGCAGGGCGCGATGCAGGCGCTGCGCGGCATTCAGCAGGCGCTCGAGCAGGCCGGCAACGGGAGCGGCAAGGGCGGCATTCCTCTGCCGATGCGCGGTCACGGGCGCGGGCGCTCGAACAAGGATCAGAAGGTGGAGATCCCCGACGAAGACCCGAACGCGGCGCCGCGCGAGTTCCGCAAGGACGTGATGGACACCATGAAGCAGGGCGCGCCCGACCGGTACAAGGACCAGAACAAGAAGTACTACGAGGAGCTGGTGAAGTGAGCCGGGCCGCCCTGCTGGTGCTGCTGTCGGGGCTGCTGGGGTGTCAGACGAACAAGCCGCCCGAGAAGCCCATCGTCGTCGAGGTGTACGCCGACCTGGTGTGCCCGTGGTGCTTCATCGGCACCGAGCGGCTCGAGAAGGTGCTCGTCGAGAGCCCGAATGGGGCGCGGGTGCAGGTGAAGCACCGCGCGTTTCAGCTCGACCCGTCGACGCCGCCGGAAGGCACCGACGTGGCCGCGATGCTCGAGCAGCGGTACGGGCGGCCGGCGCGTGAGCTGTTCGCGCCGGCTGAGGCGCAGGCGCGGAGCAGCGGGCTGGCGCTCGATCTCTCGAAGCAGCCGCGCAGCTACAACACCGCCGCGGCGCACGCGCTGTTGGCGAAGGCCGAGGCGAAGGGCACGCAGCGCGAGCTCAAGCGGGCCCTCTTCCGCGCGCACTTCGTCGAGGCGAAGAACGTGAGCGACGTGGCGGTGCTGACCGAGCTCGCGGCGAAGCACGGCTTCTCGGCAGACGAGGTGGCGCAGGCGGTGCGCGATACGTCGGCGGTGGCGGTGGCGAACGACGAGGCGCGGGCGCGCGGGGTGACGGGCGTGCCGTACTTCGTGTTCTGTGGCGGCAAGGCTGTGTCGGGCGCGCAACCGGAATCGGTGCTGCGCGACGCGATCGCCGAGTGCGCGCGGTAACGCGACGAACGCTGCTCGGCTCAGCCCCTCACCCCGACCCTCTCCCCGCTCCCGCAGGGAGAGGGAGATCAGGTCGCGACTTGCCAGGCACGCCACGCGTACTGAGCGCTGGCCGCAGCCCCCAACACGGCGCACAGCAGCGCGAGCGGCAGCCACGCCGGCTCGACGTCGAGCAGCACGACGCCGAACAGCGCGAACTGCGCGACGGTGGTCGCCTTGCCCAGCAGCTTCGCCTTCCATGTGAAGTGACGCTCACGCAGCGACGGCACGAGGAACCGCGCGACGACGAGCGGGAGCAGCAGCACCTCCCGCGTCGCCGCCAGCAGCGCGAGCCACCACGCCGGCCCGTGCGACACCCACACCGCCACCAGCGCCGAGACGACGAAGGCCTTGTCGCAGAGGGGGTCGAGCCACGCGCCGATGTCTCCGTCGGGGATTCCGCGCGCGCGCGCCATGCGTCCGTCGAGCACGTCACTGATCCCCGACAGCAGCAGCAGCCCCAGCACCCACGCGACGTTGGTGGGCGCCACCCAGACCAGCGCCGCCAGCGGGATGCGCACCAGGCTCATCAGGTTCGGCGGCGAGGTGAGCTGGCGCAGCGTGGGAATGCTCATGAGCGCCTTCAGCATGGCGCGTCCCCATGGCGGCGCGCATCAGCAGATCTGGCCTGAAGGCGAGCGCTGAGCTCAACGGGTGAAGCGGTACTCCGCCATGCGCTTGTCGCCACGCATCTTCAGCGTCCCTGCGTTCACCGCGGCGGAGAGATCTCGGCTGGCGGTGGCGCTCGACAGTCGCACGTGCACGCGCAGGTAGTCGGCGCGCGCGAACCACCTTCGGCCAAGTGCGCGCCGCGCCTCTTCAATTCGCTGACTGCTGGTCTGGCGCTCCGGCCTCACCTCCCGACCGAACTCCTCGAGCGCGTCGGCGACCGCTCCCAGCGCGAACTCGAGGAACTTCGTGCAGTCGCCCGCGGCGTCGGATTGCCGCAGCAGCTCGTAGTAGCGCGACTGCCGCTGCCGGATGATCGACTCGACCGGCACGAACTGCAGCAGCGGGCTGTAGGCGCGGTGCACCACCTGTTGCCAGAGCCGCGCGACGCGTCCGTTGCCGTCGAGGAAAGGGTGAACGAACAACAGCTCGTAGTGCACCACGCACCCCGCGATGAGGGCCGAGGTCGTGCCCCGGCGGAGCCAGCGGAAGAGCTCGTCGAGGTGCCGCGAGACGAGGTGGGCGGGCGGCGCGAGGTGCGTCAACCGTTCGCCCCGGAAGACTCCGACGCCTGAGGTCCGGAGGCGCCCCGCGTCGGGAACGAGCCCCTTCATGAGCACGCCATGGGCTTCGAGCAGGCTCTTGCGACTCGTGGCGACCCACTGCGGCAAGCGCCCGTAGGCTTCGTTGACGTTGAGGATCTCGAGGACGTGCTGCTCGCGACCCAGCACCCGCTTGCCGGCCAGCATCGCGGTCACCTGGTCCACCGACAGCGGGTTGCCCTCGATGGCGGCGCTCGCCTGAATCGTTCGAACGTGGTTGCGCTTGCGAAGCAGTGGCTGCGGGGCGGACACCGACAGGCCGCTCAGGCGCCCCAGGGCGCGGTCGACGCGGCTGATCGTCGCCAGCACCTGCGCGGTGATCTGAAACGGCGGCGCCATGAGTCGATAGTATCAGATGAGGCTATCAGCGAACGAGGGCCGCTGAGGCATACTCGCCCGCACCATGGGCGATGACGTCGCGCGGTTCTCGAAGCTCTTCGGCGCCCTCGATGAAAACGAGCGCAAGCGCCTCACCTCGCTCTCCAAGAAGGAGCAGTTCCAGCCCGGCGACGTCATCTGCCGCGAAGGCGAACAGGGCGCCGACTTCTTCGTGCTGGTGAAGGGCACGGTGACCGTCACCAGCGACGACTTCGGCACCGCGAAGCAGCTCGCCACGCTCGGGCCCGGCCAGTTCTTCGGGGAGATGGCTGCTCTCGCCGGTCAGCCCCGGCAGGCGACCGTCACCGCCGCTGAGCCGGTCGACCTGGTGCGCATTCCCCTGTCGGCGGTGAACGAGGTGCTCAAGGCGTCACCGCGCGCGAACGAGGTCCTGCAGAAGGCCGGGCTCGCGCGCATGGAAGACACGCTCAAGAAGATGATGGAGTGATCGCTCGTGCGCACCACGGTGGTGGTCAGGCGACGCCCGACACGAGGAAGAAGGCGCCGCTGCCCACCTGCTCGGCGGTGCCGCGCCGCAGCGCGTCGGCGAGGCGTTGGGAGTCCGCGCGGGCCACGGCCCAGCAGCGGTCGAACTCGACCTCATCTCCGCCGCCGGCGAGGAAGTAGCGGCGCGTCTCCTCTCGCCCCCAGATCCAGAAGTCGCGCTCGGCCCAGTCGAGCAGCTGCGCGCGCTCGGCCTGCTGCGCGGGCGAGGCGTAGGGCGGCACCAGCGTCGACGTTTGATCCGACTGGTAGACCTGCAGGTTCCGCAGCCCCAGCCGCTGGAACATGCCGGGCACCCGCTCGCCGATGGAGTTGTGGCCGAGCCCCAGCGCCTGCTTCCCGCGCTCGCACATCAACTGGAACTTGACGGTGGTGAGGATCTCCTCGACCGGCGCCTCGAAGCGGGTGCTGCCCAGCAGCAGCGCGTTGGTGAGGTTCGACGGCTCGGCGACGATGAGCAGGCCGCCCGGCTTGAGCAGCCGCTTCATGCCGGCCAGCGCGCGCTCGGGCTCGGCGAGGTGAATGAGCACCGTCTGGCAGGTGACGACGTCGAAGGACTCCGGCTCGAAGGGCAACGCCTCGGCGGTCGACTGCACGTACGTCACGCGCGACGCGAGGCCGAGCTGCTGCGCGCGCGCGGTCGCCTCAGCCACCCACTGCGGTTCGCGATCGACGCCCACCAGGGTCGCGCGCGCTGAGACCAGCGAGAGCATCAGCCGGCCCCAGTGACCGACGCCACACCCCACGTCGAGGATCCGCGGCGCGTCAGGCAGGGCCCAGCGCTTCGCCATCAACTGCAGAAAGTCGCGGTGCCACCAGAAGTCGCGCTGCTCGCCGAAGTACTCCGCGGAGTGAGGGGCGTCGGTGCTCATGGGCCGCTTCCTGCTCGACCTCGCGCGCGTACGCCACCGTGCGGTGCCGTGCGCGCACGCTCGGCTGGCCTTCAGGGGGTCGTCGTTTCGAAGCCCAGCGGGTGCGACGGTGAGCGGGAAGGTGTAGGGGGCTCGCATGCGGGGTCGGTTGGTTCTTCTGTCGGTGCTCGGAGGTCTTGGCTGTCTCCCCCTTGCGAGTCAGCTCGAGACTCGGCTCTTGCCTGTCGCCTCTGTCGTCGACTCCGGTACTCCTGAGCCGCCCCCGCAGGTGACGGTCACCGGTTGCTGGTCGGCGCCGATCGTCATCGCGCCGTCCTCCTCGTGGGCCGTGGGCTCGATGGTGGTGCTCCCTTCGGGGGACGCGCTGGTCGCGTGGCAGGAGAACGCAGTCAGACCGCGAATCCTGGCGCGGTACGTGTTCCTCGACGGCGGGCTGAGCACCCCGGAGGTGCTCTACGCCGCACCTGAGGCACCCTTCCTCGTCGAGAAAATCGATGGCCTCGCGCTGCGGAACAGCAGGGGCAGCGGCGATGTGGTGCTCTCCTTTGTCCACCGAGGTGACGCGGGCGCGGTGAACGAGGTGCTGATGTCGACCCTTCACCTCGATGCGGGGTGGGGGCCGATCGTGCGGCTCAACTCCGACCTTTCGACGCGGATCATCTGGGCGGACGTGCGGCCCGACTCGCAGGGGCGATACTTCGCGAGCTGGAGTCAGCCTCCGCTGCCGGGTGAAACCGCGGGGCTCCACTTTCGCCGGTCGTCGCCAGACGGCGGCTGGTCGTCGGAGGCGATTGTCACTCCTGCGCGCACGGTGCTCACCGCGACTCCGAGCCTCCACGTCAGCGCCGATGGGCGCGCGGTGTTGGCGTGGCAGGGCTACTTTGCGCCCACGTACGAGCCAGAGCTTCACGCGACGCTGCTCGACGCCGTGCCCTGGGTGGACACGCGGCTCGACGTGCTCGGCAATACCTCGACGCAGTATGCGGTCGCGCTCGCGCCCGATGGAGGTGACGCCTTCGCGGTGTGGAACGGTGGTGGCTCGATCGTCGAGGCGCGCTTCTCGCGTCTGCGCGCCGGCACCTGGACGGCGCCGGAGCAGTTCAAGCCGGGGCTGGTGATGAGTGCGTCCGCGGCCGCCTTCGACGACCTCGGCCGCGTCACGGTGCAATGGACGGAGTGGATGACTCCTCAGGTGCTGATCAGGTCTTCGCGCGAGGACGATGCCGGCTGGGCTGCGCCGTTGTTGCTGGACTCTGTCGAGGAGACGCGCTTCCTCGCTCACGCGACGAATGGCCGGCGTTCCCTCACCGCGTGGGGGCGGGGTTCCAGCCTGATGGTGAATCGAACAGAAGACGACGGCACGGTGCTCGACGCCCTCGAGGGGCTCATTGTCCGCGACTCGCGCGCTCCGCCTGCCGTGTTCGTCGGCGAGTCCGGAGCCCGGTGGATCCTCGCCAACGTTTCGGAGTCAGGGTGGCGCGCGGTGGCGTTCGTCTGTCGTTGACGTCAGATCAGCACGCTCACGTCGTTGGAGGTCACCATCCCCCCCCCGGGCGGGAGACTCAATCCGGAGAGAAGGTAGGTAGATGCGCCCTGCGAAGCCAGGTGAGATTCGAGCAATGGTGGCTGCCCCCGCAGCCCGTCGATACGAGTATTTCGTCAAACGCGTCGTTGATTCAGGCGAAGTGTTCGGTGTCTGGCGTGATGGCTGGGCAATGGTTGCGGACGACTCGAACAACTTGGCACTTCCTCTGTGGCCCGCGAGTGAGTTTGCGGCCTTCTTTGCGGTGGATGATTGGGCTGGCTATGAGGTGCGCGCGATCAGTTTGAGTGAGTTCTTCCGCGAGATTGTTTCGGGTGCGCTTGGCTCGCGTGTTTCCTTTGCAGTGTTTCCAGTGGACTCCATTTCCGGGGTGGTTCGACACCCATCTGAGTTGGTCTCGGACCTCAGGAACGAGATGGCCAAGTATCCGTAGGCTCGTGTATTGTGTGCCCGCTTTGCTTGTCATGGGGGGCGGACAAGACTGCATCGGAATGGCCCAGACGGCATGGCGCCGTGAGGAGAGCAACCTGACGCGAGCAGCTGAATTCTGTGTGTGTATGGGCGCGACCGACTCGGTCGCGTTCGAGGCAGAGCTCAAGAAGGTCGTCTGGGGCTCCTACCTGTGAAGGAGGCTGCGCTCAATCGACTGCTGCGAGAGGTGACCGGACTGAAGGAGAAGCCCGACGTCTGGTGGGCGTGCGGTTACGTCACGAAAGCTCGACGACTGTCTGCGCGTGAGCAGCAGCTTGTCCTGATCGCGCTCGGCAACATGCTTGTCCGCCATAAAACCCTGCTCGACCTGGCGGATGCTCTGTTGTTCGAGGCTCAACGCGGCGAACGGAAGTACGACGTTCTTCTCGCCCAGTCACGCCTCGCTGAGGCACGTGGTGCATCCCCTCAGGCGAAGCGCCTGGCTGCTGCTGCGCTTGAGGCACCCGACGCTCCGACGGAGAGCGAGAACCTGATCAGTGAATGGGCTGCTCGCGAAGTGGAGGCACGCAAGGCCGACTCCTCTGTAGAGGGTCGACGAAGTCGACTTGATGCAGTGTTGGCCGCTGTAGCCCGAGCACGCCGAACACCGACTGTGCGCAAGTAGCGAGTGGAAAGTCAGCGCGCGGCGCGCGGGCGCGACGGCGGCTTTGAGTAAGATGGCGTTGATGCATTTGAGCCGGGTCGCGAATATTCGGTTGCTCCTCGGCTTGTATTCCCGGACCAGTATGGCGACCTGGTGGTCCCGAACTGCCAGGGTGCTCGGCTGGACGCGATCCACCGGAACCGCGGCAAATCGATCGCGGTGGTCAGGATCGCTTCTTGGGTGATGCCGTGAGGCGCACTCCTGGGGCGACGTGCTTGAGCCTCAGTTCGGCGGTCGCCGCGCTCGTCCCACCGCGATTCTGGAAGATCGCTTCCAGCGCGGCGCCGTGAGGAACGTGCCGCTCAGCCCAGCGGCGCTTCCTTGAGCCACTCGCTGTACCGCGCCCACTTCGGGTCCGGCCGCGTCTCGTATTCCACGCGGTAGCTCGGGTGCTTGCTCTTCAGCCCCACGGCGACCTTCGACAGGTCGGCCCCGTCACCGAAGTAGAAGTAGTACTCGCGCACGCCCGGCGTCGCGTAGCGGCGCACGTAGACCGCCCAGCCGTTGCCGTGTTGTTCCGCGAGCGCGATGAGGTCTTCTTCGAGCGCGTCGAGGCGGGCGGCTTCATGGGGGCTCCAGTACGCGCCGCCGGGATCTTCCTGGCACCACACGCCGAACCACCCGACGTGCGGCAACGAGTCGGTGGGCATCTCTCCCGAGAAGCGGTGGTCGAACAGCACCTGCGCCTTCTTCTCGCCGTTGCGGATCTCGAAGAACTTCCAGCTCATCACGCGTTCCTTTCAGAGGTCGACTTCACCGAAACGTCGTCAGCATCACGCCACCGTCGGCGCGGTCCCACAGCACGGCGGCGGTCTGCGCGGTGGGGCCGACCGCGAGACCGAGCCGTCCCGCAGGCGCTGCCGGGGCCGCCAGCCCGACCGTGATGATCGGCCGATCGACCCGCAGCGGCGCAAGGAAGACCGTGCGCTCGGAGTACGTGGTGGCGCTGGAGACGGCGTTGCGGCTCAACACACCCCGCGCCACGCCCACCACCATGCCGTTCGCGACGTCGCCCAGCTCGATCGTGCCCGTCGAGGAGATCACGTCGGCGGTGCCCGTCGTGCCCCCGTCGCCGTCGTGGTGCGAGACGGTGATGGTGGTCTGGTCACGCACCGCGAGGTCGAAGCCCGACGCGCTCGGCCCCACGCGCACGGTGCCTGCGGACGGCAGCGTGAAGCCGCGACGCACACCCAGCGGGGAAATGAGCTGCACCCCCGTTCCAGTGGCCATGCCTTCCGTGACGGAGCCCGGCGTCATCGGGCACGCCTGCGCCGAGTAGAGGATCGCCGCGCTGCCACCGTTGGCCGTCGACAGCACCTCGATTTCAGACAGCGTGAGCGCGGCGCACGACGCCGAAGGAAGCGGGCCGGACGCGAACAGCCCCTGCGCGAGGCCGACGGTCTGGACGTACGTCTGGGGATCCGCCGCCCACATCGAGAACCGCGCGGTGCCGTCGGTGAAGATCGAGACCAGCGCGGCCGTGCCCTGCACCGTGCCGTCGATGCCGCCATCTCGCAGCAAGCGTGTCACCTGGTTGCCGCTGCCGAGCAGCAGACCGGCGATGACCTCCGGGTTCGCGTAGAGCGCGGTGGGCGGTGCCGCGTTGGCGAGCAGCCGCTGCGCGTTGCTGTACACCTCGGTGCCGTTGGCCGACGTGCGGAGCACCGACCACAGCCCGCCGTCGTCGAGCGTGAGCCCGAAGGCGGTGGCGGTGCTCGACAGCGCGAGCTCCTGGCGCACCGCGAAGTCTCCGCGATCGCTCGTGCCTGCGTCGGACTCGCCCGCGTCCACCGCGCCCGCGTCCACCGCGCCCGCGTCCTCCGTGCCCGCGTCCTCCGTGCCCGCGTCCTCCGTGCCCGCGTCCACCGTGCCCGCGTCGTCGCAGCCACCCGCCAACGTGCAGCGCGCCTTCGTCTCGGCCGCGTCCCAGTCACAGCCCGAGAGCGCGAGCAGCGCCGCCAGCATCAGTCGCCTCACGGAAACGTCCCTCCCACGCTGAGCACTGCGCCTTCGCGCACCGGCACCAGCGCGGCCTGCACGGGCTTGTTCGCCGCCGCGTTCCACACCAGCGAGCCGACGAGGCCCACCACGCCCACGCCGACCAGCGCCGCGCCGACGGGCAGCAACGTCTCGCCGGTCTTGCGCACCGAGCTGATCTCTCCTGCAGGCGGCGGGTTGGGCCCGGTGAGCGCCGCGTAGTTCGCGCCCGAGATGCCGAGGCACACGCCGCCTCCGATGATCAGCGCCCCGCCGACGAGGCCGGGCACCCAGCGGGCCAGCGGGCTCGCCCTCGCCTCGACCACGCGGCCCGTCGCGCGCAGCAGCTCGAGCCGCAGCGCGTCGGCGGTCTCGTCGAGCCAGTCGAGCAGCGCCGCTTCCGACGAGACGCGGGTGTTGGGCGTGGCGAGTGGTTGGCCGTCGCTCGAGCGCAGCACGCGCAGCGAGACGATGAAGCCCGAGTCCGACCGCGCGAGGCTGCCGGTCAACACCGCGTCGACGCCGAGCGCACCGGCCAGCTCGGCGATGCAGCTCGTCGAGGTGGTGGTGCAGCCGAGCAGCTCCCGCTGCCGCTCGAGGCCGAGCAACTGCTGTACGTCGCGCTGGGTGGTGACCTGGAGCTCCGGCGAACCGAGGCGGCCGAGGAAGCGATCTTGAAAGACGGCGCCCAGCGTCGGGTCGAGGCCCACGAAGGTGAAGTCGGGTGCGGCGACCTTCAGCGGCGCAGCCTGGGACACCACGGCGACGAGGAACCACGTCAACATGGGGAGGTTGTAGTCGCTGCCCCGGCGCGCGTCAGGTGCTCGTTCCGGTTAGAACGTCGGCGTGTCCCTCAAGCCGTTCGTGCTGCTGTGTCTCATCGCCGCGCCCGCCTTCGCGCAGGACGATCCGCCCAACCTCCCCGAGCTCAAGGGCGAGGCGAAGGCGCGCATTCAGAACCTCGACCAGTACCTCGAAGACTGGGACCTCGAGGCCGCGAAGAGCGAGCTGGCCGCGCTCGAGAAGATCGCCCCCGCCGACGTCGAGCCGCTCGCCTACTACCAGGGCCGCGTGGCCTTCGAAGAGGGCCGCTACGACGACGCGGTGAAGCTGCTCGAGAAGGCCGGCCTCTCCGACAAGCCCGGGAGCTGGATCCGCCTCGCGCGCGACACCGGCGCCATCGTCGGCAACTACGAGAAGGCCGAGAGCGCGCACTTCATCTTCCTGTACCCGAAGGGCCGCGACGCGGTGCTGGTGCCCTGGGCGCTCGAGGCGCTCGAGAACGCGCGCGCCGCGCTGGAGAAGGACCTCGGCTACGCGCCCCCGGGCAAGGTGCGGGTGGAGATCGTCTCGTCGGCCGGCGAGCTGGCGAAGGTCTCGACGCTCACCAAGGAAGCCATTCGCACCACCGGCACCATCGCCATCTGCAAGTTCAACAAGCTGATGGTCACCAGCCCCAAGGCGGTGGTCACCGGCTACGACTGGCTCGACACGGTGAGCCACGAGTACGTGCACCTCGTCGTCAGCCGCAAGAGCCGCAACACCGTGCCCATCTGGATGCACGAGGGCCTCGCGAAGTACCTCGAGTCGCGGTGGCGCGGGCCGGCGGGTGGGGCGATGACGCCTCCCACGCTGGCGCTGCTGGGCAGCCGGGTGAAGAAGAACCAGCTCGTGCCCTTCGAGAAGATGCACCCCTCGATGGCGTTGCTGCCCACCGCGGAAGACGCGGCCACGGCCTTCGCCGAGGTGTTCTTCGCGCTCAAGCTCATCGACCAGGAAGGTGGCCCGCAGGCCCTCGAGCGGCTGCTCGACGCGATGAGCAAGGGCGTCAGCGATCGCGCCGCCGTCGAGCAGGTGATGAAGCGCAAGTGGCCCGAGTTCGAGAAGTCGTGGATGGCGTATTTGAAGAAGCAGCCCTTCCCCAAAGAGCTCATTCCCCCGTCGAGCTTCGAGAAGAAGGAGCTGACCGAGGTGAAGGCCGAAGAGAAGAAGAAGGCGAAGAAGGGCCGCGAGGTCAGCTTCGGTGACTTCGGCGAAGTGAAGGAGACCGACGCCCGCCGCGACGCGCACCTCGGTGAGCTGTTCCGCGAGCGCAACCGCATGAAGGCCGCGGCCGAGGCCTACGCGCGCGCCTACAAGGTGGTGGGCGACAAGTACGAGTCGGTGTCGAACAAGTACGCGCTGACGCTGCTCGAGCTCGCGCGCTACGACGAGGCGGCGAAGGTGCTCGAGGGCAGCCTCACCATGCACCCCGGGTCGGCGCCCACCAGCGTGCACCTCGGCCGCATCTACCTGCGCAGCAAGAAGTACCAGGCCGCGAAGAAGGCGTACCTCGACGCGCTGGCGGTCAACCCGTTCGACCCGGAGGTGCACGTCGCGCTCTACGCGGTGGGCCAGGAGTTGAATGACGAGGTGCTCCAGCGCCGGACCATGCAGGGCGTGAAGCTGCTGCTCGGCGTCGAAGAGTCGGTGGTCGGCCCGCTGGCGCGGAAGTTCGCGCAGTCGAGTGACTTGTCGAACATGGATCTCGAGCGGAAGGAGCCTCCGCCGCCCGCTCCCGACGCGGGGTGACTGCGCTACGGTGCGCGGATGAGCTCGTTCCGCGCGGTGGTGCTGGTCGTCTTCGCCGGGTGCGCCGGTAACGTGAGCGACCTCGATGACGCGGGCGCCGACGCCGGCGCGGGCGCGGTGGCTGACGCGGGCCCCGCCGCCGACGCGGGCGCGGTGGCTGACGCGGGCCTCGCCGCCGACGCGGGCGCAGGGGCTGACGCGGGCCTCGACGACGACGCGGGCGTGGCGGCTGACGCGGGCGCCGAGCCGCCGCTGGTGACGCGCACCTTCTCCCCGAGCGACGCCGGGCTGCTCAACCCCGAGCGCGGCTTCTACGACACCATCGATCTCCTCAGCGCCGACCCCTTCAGCTCGACGCGCGCCGCGGGCCACACGCTCGCGCTGGCCGGCGTGCGCCTCGACGCGTTCCGCACCTCGCCCATCGACGCGCCCACGCTGACCGCGCTGTCTGCCGGCCTCGCGCGCGCGCGCACGGCGGGCATCAAGGTCATCCTCCGCTTCCAGTACAACGACGGGCCCATCGGCGCGGCCGACGCGAGCCGCACGCAGATCCTCTCGCACCTCGCGCAGCTGCGACCGGTGCTGCAGGCGAACGCCGACGTCATCGCGGTGATGCAGGCCGGGTTGATCGGCGCGTGGGGGGAGTGGCATTCGTCGACCAACGGGCTCGACGAGACGACGCAGCGGTCCGCGATCCTCCACGGGCTGCTCGACGCGCTGCCCACCTCGCGCATGGTGCAGGTGCGCACGCCGAACTTCGTCGACGACCTCTTCCCCGGAGGCCCGCTCACCTCGGCCCTCGCCTTCACCGGCGTCGATCGCGCGCGCGTCGGCCACCACAACGACTGCTTCCTCGCCAGCGACAGTGACTTCGGCACGTACCCCTCGCCCATCGACACCTGGAAGACCTACGTCGCCACCGACGCGCGCTGGGTGCCGACGGGCGGTGAGACGTGCGCGGTGTTCGCCCCCCGCTCCGAGTGCCCGAGCGCGAAGGCCGAGCTCGAACGGTTGCACTACCGGTTCCTCAACTCGGAGTACCACCTGGGGGTGCTCGGCTCGTGGCGCACCGGCGGCTGCCTGACGGAGATCGAGAACCGGCTCGGCTACCGGCTGGTGCTCGAGCAGCTCGAACACTCGCGCGAGGTGCGGCCCGGCGGGCTGCTGCGGCTGCGGTGGAAGGTGCGCAACGACGGCTACGGCGCGCTGTTCAACGAGCGGCCGCTGGAGCTGGTGCTCGAGCAGGGCGCCACCCGGCTCGTCGCGCGCGTCGACGTCGATGTCCGTCGCTGGGAGCCCGGCGCGCACGAGGTCGCGGTGCGGCTGCGGGTGCCCGCGACGCTCGCGCCCGGAACGTACCGGTTGTCGCTCGCGTTGCCCGACGCCGAGCCGTCGCTGCGGGGCCGCGCAGAGTACGCGGTGCAGCTCGCCAACGAGGGCGTGTGGGCCGCGGGCGTCAACGTGCTGGTGCCGGCGCTCACGGTCAGTGACTCGGCGGGAGGGGTGAGCGACCCGGCCGCCACCCAGTTCGTCGAAGTGCCCTGACCGTCGCGTCTCGGTCGCCCTGCGCTAGTAGCTAGCTAGGGGCACGGGCCATTCCCGATGATGTTCTTGAACTGCTGCCCGCCGTCAGGCTTCGTCTCGGCAGCGAGTTGGTCGATGAGGCAGGTAGACAGCCTCGGGTTCTGGATGACCAGCACGGAGGAAAGGCGCAAGCCGGCGTCCCAGCTCAGTGCCGAGAGTTCTGGGTTGGAGGTGAGCTGGATCATCTTCATGTTTGAGTTCGGCAGCCGGATGGACGTGAGTTGATCGTTCTGACCCACGGCCAGCTCTTGAGTGTCAGTGCCACCCAAATTCAATGTTGTAAGACCCGTTGTCGAGAGGCTCAGAGCGCCGATCCGAAAGAGGTCGACGTTCGACAGGGTCGTCAGCGCAGGAGCTCCCGTAATGCTCAGTGAGGAAAGTTCACGATCAGTCAGCCCATTGAGACTCCGGAGGCCTGTCTCAACGCCACTGCCTGTCATTGTAAGTTGATCCATGTCGGCCAACTCAAGGCCCTGGAGGTCTTTGAGTTGATCAATGCCAAGGTACAGGTCGCGGATCCTGCGCATCTTGCCAAGGAGGGGCACCTGTCGAAGGTCTGCTCTGTCTACGGCGAGACGACCTTCGAAGTCGATGCAGTCTGCGGCACAGTAAGACTGGTAGTCAGGCTCGGGTTCACCCTCGACGAAGCGCCAGCTTCCACCGTCGATGACCACGCACTCCGTTGAGGAAGCTGCTCGGGAGCCCAAGCATGATGGCGGAACAGCGGGGCCGCAACTCAGTGTCGTTGCGGCCCCTGCGAGCGCAATCAGAACCAGTGCTGATCGAAAAGTCGACACTGTGCGCGAGCTCCGGGGTTGGGTAGCTAGCTAAACGCTCTAGCTAGAGGGTGCCTACGGGTAAATCCCCCCGAGAAGTTCGTTGCGCTCAACACCAATGGAATGAAAGACCGTGATTCGCCCGGCAGGGGGCAGGTGGCCGGTGAAGGCTTCGCGGATTCCGAGCGCAGAGTTGGTCGACTGCTTTGAGACGTCACACCGAGAAGCCCCTCTCAAACTCTGCCTGAACGGCCAACGGGTCCTTTCTCAGCTTGCCAAGAATGGAATTGCCATTGCCATTCATCATCACGCCTCGCTCTTGCCCCCGTCGCCATTCCTGTGAAGCGAGAGCCGCGGAGAGGAATGGAATCACGCCACCGTCGTTCCGCTCAGCAAGTCTACGGGCGAGATGGGACAGTCCCCGAGGCTACTTCGCGTCGAGCAGCCTCTTCGCGCCTACCGCTCAGAGGTGCGCTCCTTCGCGAGACGTTCGTCGAAGCGCTCGGAGGCCGTCTTCGCGTACGCGCGGCATGCCTCGGCGTCGACCAGCGGTGCTGCCCCCGAGAGGCGCTCGAACATCCGGCTCGCGGACGGGTGCGGGGTGAGCAGCACGTCACACGCGAGCGCCGAGAGCCGTGACAGCCCCAGGCGCACGCGCGCCAGGCGGTCGGGGTGGTCGATGAAGCGGTAGGTGTCGGAGGAGATGGTGGTGGCGCTGTCGGCATACGCGATGGCGCGACAGCGCGCGTTGGCGTCACAGTCCTTCCACGTCCAGCTCGCGGAGCCGGGGGCGTGCACCGGCGTCTCATGCACGGTGAGGGTCAGACCGCCGAGCTCGATAGTGTCCTGGTCGTTGAGCGTGCGCGCGATCGTGACGGGCGCCACGCGTTCGAGCACGCCGAACTGCGGGTCGTCGGCCGACGGCTGGCCACGCTCGACCACTGCGCGGGCCGAGGCGAGCGCTGCCACCTGCGCGCCGGTGGCCTGCTGCAGCGACGCGAGCGCGCCGACGTGGTCCTGATGCTCGTGGGTGAACAGCAGCCACTTCACATCCTTCGGCTTGAAGCCCAGCGCGGTGATGTTCGCGAGCACGAGGGGCGCGGCGTCGGGCGGCCCGGCGTCGATGAGCACGTGGCCTCGCGGCGAGGTCACGAGGATGACCGAGATGCCGCAGGTGCCTACGTACCAGGTGTTGGTGCCCAGCCGCGCGGGAGGCGCCGGGTCTGACCACCCGTCGCGGGTCCCACAGGCCTTCGCGAGGCCGACTCCATCGGGTGGCGCCGCGAGCACCGAAGAGGTGAGCACCACCACAAGCCAGAGTGAACGAACCATGGAGACCCTCACTTCGAGTAGCCGAGCACCCGGTACACCACGCGGCCCAGCCACTCGCGCAGCGCCCGCGTGGTCTGCGAGAGGTACTCGCCGCGCGGCACGAGGTGGGTGTCGAAGGCCGGGTCGCGCAGGCGGTAGTCGACCGGCAGCCAGTCGCCCTCGACGCCCACCGCGCGGAAGCAGCCCTGCGCGCGCGGCACGTGGAAGGCGCTGGTCACCAGCAGCACCTGCTTCGCGCCGAGCCGCTCGAGCGCCGCCTTGCTCTGGGTGGCGTTCTCGCGCGTGTTGTTGGCCTGCGGCTCGACGATGAGCTGCGCGGCCGGCACGCCCAGGCGCTGGAGCTCCTCGACGTCGTACTGCGCCTCGGTGCGCAGCCCGCGGCCGAGCTGCCCGCCGCTGACGATGGCCACCTTCGCCTTGCCGCTGAGCAGCAGCTCGCGCACCGCCAGCAGCCGCTCGAAGTTGTCGTTCCACGCCGGCGCGTCGACGGTGCTGCCCTGCGGCGTCACCAGCCCGCCCAGCAACACCACCGCGTCGTAGGTGACGTCGGGGCGCATCGTCGAGACCACGCCGCCCTCGAGTGAGAACCACAGCCGGTTCGACACGAAGGGCAACGACGCGAGGAACAACGAGCCCAGCCCGAAGCCCACCAGCCCCAGCGCCAGCCGGCGGCGTCGCGCGCGCGCCAGCAGCACCACCCCCGCCACCGTCGGGAGCAGCCCCCACCACAGCGGGTCCACCACCAGGTCGAGCACCTTCGAGAGGAAGAAGAACACCCGCGCTCGCTACCACGCCGGTGCGAGCCCTGCGCACATTGGCGGACGGAGCGCGGCCGACGTGCGGTACGCTCGGCGTTCGAGTGCCCCGTGGCCAGGGGCACGGGGTGAACACAACCATGCATCGTCTCCGCCTCCTGACTTTCGCGACGCTCGGCGTGCTGGCGTCGTGTGCCCCCCCTGACTCCGGCTTGCGCGTGACGGTGACCGTGCGCTCGTCGGCCACCGCGAAGGTGGTGGCTGACTGCCTGAAGCTGACGGTGCTCGACGGCACCAGCAACGCCGAGCTCAAGTCGCTGGTCATCGCCCGGCCGGCCGACGACACCGCGGTCTTCGGGGTCAAGCGCGGCAGCGATCTCCCGCAGACGGTGAAGTTCCGCGTCGACGGGTTGATCGGCACCTGCGCCGACGAGGCGACGCTCAAGCTCAACGCGCAGAGCGACCTCGTCACCGGCGTCTTCCCCGAGTCTGGCGTGGCGCTGGTGGCCATCGACGTCACCGTGCCCAACCGCACGCTCGACGCCGACAACGACGGCTTCATCGCCGCGTCGAAGGGCGGCCCCGACTGCCGCGACGACGTGGCCACCATCTTCCCCGGCGCGGTGCAGGTCTGCACCAACACCGCCGACACCGACTGCAACGGCCAGAGCGGCTGCGACGACGTGGCGTGCACCACCGCGGTGGCGTGCATCGACCCGCCCGACCGCGTGGCCCTCACCGCGCCCGCGACCACCATGCTCCGCTACGAGTGCCTGGGCCCCATCGTGGTGCAGCTGCGCAACGCCAACGGCCCGCGCACCGCGGTGCGCGACACCACCGTCGACTTCACCACCTCGCTCGCCGGTACCAGCGTGCATGGCACCGCCAATTGCAGCGACACCGCGCTCACCGCGCTGCCCATTCCCTACGGCTCCGGCTCACTCGAGGTGTACCTGAAGGCCGACGAGCGCGCGTTCGGCCCCGCCACGCTGACCGCCACCGCCTCGCGCGTGGCGACCCCCGGCTCGGTGATGGTCGACGTGCGCCCGCAGCCGGTGGACCACGTGGAGTTCACCAGCGCCCCGCTCACCGCCGCCGCCGCGCTCACCGCCGGCGAGTGTGGCGCGACGCCGGTGACGCTCGAGTTCCGCGACGCGATGAACCGCCGCACCGACGTCGACTCGCCCACCACGGTGCAGCTCACCTCGACCCCCGGTGACCTCGCCAACGCCAACATCTTCTTCACCGACGGCACCTGCGCCACCGACGGCGCGATGCCCATGCTGCAGCCGGGGCAGGGCACGGTGTCGCTCCACCTCAAGGCCCGGCGCGCCGGCAGCTTCACCCTGCGCGCCACGCCCAGCACCGGCGCCGCCGCCTCGCAGGCGCTGGAGGTCAAGGCGTCGACCCCCACGCAGCTCGCCTTCGTCAACGCGCCGCTGGCGATGAAGACCACCGACCTCTGCTCGCTGGGGACCATTCAGGGCCAGCTGCAGGACGCGTTTCAGAACCCGTCGACGCTGCCCGCCGACCTCACCGTGCGGCCCTCGGTGACCGGCCTCACCGGCATCACCTTCTTCGCCGCGGCCGACACCACGTGCGGGGTGGCGATGAGCGACTTCACCCTCGCCGCGGGCAGCAGCAGCGTGGCCCTGCGCGCCAAGCCGAGCCCCTCGTCGACCGGCATGGGAACGGTGACGCTCAGCGCGCTCAACAACGCCGCCATCGCCGACGCGTCGCAGAGCCTGTTCATCTCGGCCGGCGACGCCACCAAGTACACGTGGAGCGGCAGCGCGCAGAGCCCGGTGGCCGGCGTGTGCAGCGCCAACCCGCTCACGCTGACGCTGACCGACAACGTGGGCACCATCGCCTCCGCGACCGCCAACGTCACCTTCGCGCTCAGCACCTTGCCGGCGGCCGACGCGAGCTTCCGCTACTTCAGCAACCCCGGCTGCGTGACCGACTTGAACGGCTCGGTCACCATTCCCGCCGGGCAGACCAGCGCCACCGTCTACTTCCGCGGCAACAAGGTGATGGGCCCGTTCGAGCTGCGCGCGGCCCACGGCACGCTGTCCGGCCCCACCATGGCCGCCACCGGCAACACCATTCGCCCCGCGGCGCCCGCGAAGCTGGTGTTCACCATGCCCACCGCGCAGACCACCACCGCGGCGGCGTGCACCAGCGCGCCCTTCACCGCCAACGTGCTCGACCAGTTCGACAACCTCACCAGCTTCACCACCGCGCAGACGGTGACGGTGAGCTCGACGGCCCCGGGCGCGACGCCGGTGACGGTGGGGCAGGGCGGCGCCTGCGCGGGCTCGAGCGTGACGCTCAACGCCGGTGACTCGGTGGTCTCGTTCAACGCCACCAGCGTGCGCACCACCGCGCCGGGCACGCCGTGGGTGGTGACCGCCACCGTCAACGGCTTCAGCACCGTGCCGGGGGCGAACCTCACCGTGACGCCGGGCGCCGGCATTCTGCAGGTCGAGACGCCGGTGGGGAGCACCAGCTCGCTCACCGCCGGTGGCTGTCAGCAGATCACCCTCAACCGCAAAGATGCGCAGGGCAACAACGCGCCCACCGCGGGCAACACGCCGCTCAACCTGAGCTTCAACCCCGCCGGTACGTGGGTCGTCTACGCGAGCAACAACTGCAGCGGCGCGCCGACCGGCGCTTTGGCGATGAACAGCGTCTCGACCGTCACCTTCTCGGTCAGCCCGCGCACTGCCGGCACCCAGACGCTCACCGCGTCGATCGGCGCGGGGCCGAGCAACACCGTCGACATCGGCTTCACCGTGGCGCCGGCGATGCCCACGCTGGTCTTCACCACGCCCAACACCGACGCCGGGGTGGCTACCGCGACGCAGACCGCTGGCGGCTGCACGCCCGTCACCGTCACCCGGCGCGACCCGTACGCCAACGACGTGCCGCTGGGCGCGGCGGGCAGCTTGAGCTTCACGCTCCCCGCCAACACCACGGTGCACTCGGCCAACACCTGCCTGCCGGGCAACCAGCTCTCGCTGCCGGTGGCGCTGGCGTCCACCGACGTCGGCGCGTCGTTCTTCGTGCGCGCGCAGACCGCGGGCACCCAGAGCGTCATCGCCACCGTGCCTCCGCACAGCGCCACGCTGACGCTCACCGTCAACCCGGGCGCGGCGATTCTCGGGGTGGCGAGCCCGGCCGGCGGCACCGCGGCGGTCACCGCCAACACCTGCGTGCCGGTCACCGTCGAGCGGCGTGACAGCTTCGGCAACCTGGTGCCGGTGGTGGGCACCGGCGCGATGAACAACCTCACCTTCAGCGTGCCGACCAACGCCGAGGTGTTCAGCACCAACAACTGCACCGGCGGCACGGTGACGTCGATGGCGTTCGACGCGCCGGCCTCCACGCGGCAGTTCAGCATGCGCTCGAACCGCGTCGGCACCTATGCGCTCACCGCCACCCAGCTCGGCCAGACCGTCAACCTCTCGCTCACCGTGAGCCCCAACATGCTCAACAAGCTGGTGGTCGAGGGGCTGCCGGCGAACGTCACCGCCGGCGCGTGCGTGGGGCCGCTGGTGGTGCGCCGCCGCGACTTCTGGGACAACGACATCACCGCCGACCCGTCGCTGGCGGTGGCGCTCACCTCGTCGCGCTTCCAGTTCTCGTCGACGCCGGGCACCTGCCTGGGCGCGACGGCGACCGGCAACGTCACCATCCTCAACGGCGCGGCGACCTCGGCCGACGTGCTGTACGCGGTCGCCACCCAGGCGGGCGCCACCAGCGTGCTGGCCACTTCGACGGCGCCGGCCGCCACCGGGAGCGCGAACAGCGCCGTCGGGCCCGACACCGCCGACCACCTCTTCTTCCTCACCACGCCGGGCTCGGTGGTGGCGGGGGCGTGCAGCGCGCAGACGCGGGTCGAGCTGCGCGACCGCTTCGAGAACCAGGTGGCGCCGGCGACGCCGTACCCGCTGGTGTTGTCGTCCACCACCGGGGCCGCCTTCTTCCCCACCGCGAGCTGCACCGGCACGCTGCCGCTCCAGCTCACCAGCGCGGCGCCGGTGGGCACCTTCAGCTTCCGGCCGCTGACCGTCACCAACTCGGAGGTGGTCTCCGTCGGCGGGTCCAACCCCAACCTGCTCAACACCCAGACGTGGACGGTGACGCCCGGCGCGGCGGCGAAGCTGGTGTGGAAGAGCGACCCCAGCACGCCGGTGGCGCGCTTCGCGTGCGCGTCGGCGGGCATCCTCCAGACGCTCGACGCCAACAACAACATCGCGCCCACCTCCGGCGCGGTGACGGTGACGCCGGTGGCCTCGGGCACGGGCGGCATCACCTTCTTCAGCGACGCGGCGTGCACCGTGCCGGTGACGACGGTGACGGTGCCCTCGGGGGCGAGCGAGACGCCAGGCTTCTACTTCCAGGCCACCGGCGCCGGTCCCGCATCGCTGACGGCCACCGCGCCCTCGTTCACCACCGCGCCGGCGAAGGTGGTGAACCTCAACGCCAACGCGGGCTCGCTGGTGGTGACGCCGGCGGCTCCGACGCTGGAGGCGGGCGGCTGCCTCGCGCTGACCATCGAGCGGCGCGACGACACCAACGCGGCGCTGACCACTGGCACCACCACCGTCAACGCGTCGGTGGCCACCCCGGCGGCCACCACGCTGTACAGCTCGTCGGACTGCAGCACGACTCCGGTGGCGGGCCCGGTCACCATCGCGCACGGCGCGAGCACCGTGACGCTCTACGCGCGCGGGCGCTCTGCGGCGAACACCGGCGCCACCGCCTTCAGCAACGTGTTCACCGCGGCCGACGCCAACGGCGGCTCGACCAGCGGCACCACCACCTTGAGCGTGCTGCCTCTGGTGCGCCGCGGCTCGTGCGACCTGACGGATACCAACAGCAGCGTGACCTGCCTGCTGTCGGCCAGCGCTCCCGGCATTCCCGGCGACGACCTCTCGCGCAGCTTCCTGGTGTTCACCTCGAAGGGCTCGCCGGGCACGGGGGGCAACAACCTCGCCGCGGCGGATCAGAACGTGGAGTGCCACCTCGCCGTCACCAGCGGCGCCGCGGTCACCTGCACGCGCCCGGGCACCAACGGCACCATCGCCATCAAGTACCAGGTGGTGTCGTTCGGTCGCCCGGCGGCCAGCGGCGGCGTCTCGGTGCAGCACTTCACGGTGCCTGCGTTGATGTCGAGCACCACCCAGACCATCACCGCGGTGGACACCGCGCGCTCGTTCATCCTCACCTCCAACACGCGCGACGGGGCGACCAACGACGGCGACGCCTTCCCCCTCGTGCGCTTCGCCAGCACCGGGGCCGCGGTGACGTCGGTGGAGATCGTCGCCAACGCCACGGTCACCGCGCGCACCGTCAGCTTCGACGTCGTCACCTTCGGCAGCAGCAACCTCACCGTGGCGCACGGCAGCGCGAACACCCCCATGCAGACCAACGGGCTGGTCTCGGTGGGCCTGGGCGCGCCGCCGGCCAGCACCACCTCGTTCGGCCTCGCTCAGGCCCGGGTGGCCACCGACGGCACTGACGTGAACTACATCTGCAAGCGCGGCTTCAACGTGAAGCTCTCGGGCAACAACGTGACGGCCAAGCGCGGCGGCACCGCCATGCCCAACGCCAACTGCACCACCGACGCGGTGGCCGCGCTCACCGCGCAGCGGGTGTCGATGACCGCGGCCATCGGCACGGTGCAGGCGGTGGCCGACGTGACGTTGACCAACACCACCAACAGCCCGGGCGCGGCGCCCTCGTTCGGCACGGCGGTCAGCACCCACCGCGCCATCGTCTTCCTCGGCGGGCAGGGGCCCGGTGGGCAGACGGGCGGCGAGTCGAGCGCCGGCGCCACGCAGGGTGACGGCGACGACACCGGGCACCAGCACGCGCTGCTCGACTTCGCGTCGTCGACCACGCTGTCGCTGCAGCGCGAGGCGGTGTCGAACTCCACGGCGGTGTTCTCGCCGTACGTGGTGGAGTTCACCCCTTGAGAGAGGTGACGCTGGTGGGCGCGGCGGTTACAACCCCGCGCACATGAGCGAAGTGGCGAGCGGTGATGACCTGAAGGCAGTCGAGGCGCTGGCGAAGGCGCGCGCCTCGGTCGTGGAGCAGATCGAGAAGCGCGTGGTGGGCCAGCGTGACGTGGTCGACCACCTGTTGATCAGCCTCTTCTCGCGCGGGCACTGCCTGTTCGTCGGCGTGCCGGGCCTCGCCAAGACGCTGCTCATCAGCACCCTGGCCGAGGTGCTCAACCTCTCGTTCAACCGCATTCAGTTCACCCCTGACCTGATGCCGTCGGACATCACCGGCACCGACATCCTCGAGGAAGACCGCGCCACCGGCCGCCGCGAGCTGCGCTTCATGAAGGGGCCGTTGTTCGCGAACATCGTGCTGGCCGACGAGGTCAACCGCACGCCGCCCAAGACGCAGGCCGCGCTGCTGCAGGCGATGCAGGAAGGGCGCGTCACCGCGTCGGGCCGCACCTGGCCGCTCGAGCCGCCCTTCCTCGTCTTCGCCACGCAGAACCCCATCGAGCAGGAAGGCACCTACCCGCTGCCCGAGGCGCAGCTCGACCGCTTCATGTTCCTCGTCGACGTGGGCTACCCCACGGCGGAAGAAGAGGTGCAGATCGTCAAGCAGACGACCGGCGGCGGCTCGGTGTCGCTGACCAAGGTGCTCTCGCCCGAGCAGATTCTGGCGCTGCAGGAGCTGGTGCGCCGGGTGCCGGTGCCCGACCACGTGGTGAAGTACGCCGTCGACGTGGTGCGCGCCACGCGGCCCCGCGAGCCCGGCGCGCTCGACTTCGTGGCCAAGAACGTGGGCTGGGGCGCCGGCCCGCGCGCCAGCCAGTACCTGGTGGTGGGCGCCAAGGCCCGCGCGGTGCTGTCGGGGCGCTTCTCCGCGACGGTGGACGACGTGCGGGCGCTGGCGCGGCCGGTGCTGCGGCACCGCGTGCTGCCCAACTTCACCGCCGAGTCGGAAGGGCTGACGAGCGTGAAGCTGGTCGAGCAGATCCTCGAGCGGGTGAAGCCGGGCTGAGCCGCCGGCGCGCGCGTCGCGACGCGTCCCGTGGGCTCCTCACGGTTCGTGGGTGATGCCCTGTCTTCTGTCGCGCGGTGTGCTTTACGCCACCCCATGACGGCCCTGGCTCTGCTGCTGCTCACCGCGTCGCCCGCAGCGCCCCTCAACAGCGAGGGCTTCCGGCTGTACCAGCGCAAGCAGTACCCCGCGGCGCTCGAGAAGTTCCGCGCCGCCGTCGCCGCCGACGAGGCGCACGCGCTGTCGCACTACAACCTCGCCGCCACGCTCGGGCTGCTGCGCAAGCAGGGCAAGGTGTGCGAGTTCGACGCGTACCGCGGCACGGTGCTCGACCACCTCGAGCGCGCGGTGCAGCTCGACGAGGGCCGCCGCCAGCGCATGCAGCGCGACGCCGACTTCGACACCGTGCGCGGCACGCTCCGCTACCAGGCGCTCCTGGGCCGCAAGCCCGACGTGGAGAAGGACGCGCGCGCGCTGCTGACCACCATCGTCTGGTACGCGCCGGCCGTCGGGGCCTACGGCAACCCGGTGACGCTCACCCTCGCGCCTGCCGGCCGCTTCACGCTCTCGCGGGTGCTGATGACCGACGACGACGTGAAGCGCGAGGCGCTCAAGGGCACCTTCCAGGTGAAGGGCTTCGAGGTGACGCTCTTCTTCGCGAAGCCCTTCGAGGGAAAGAAGCAGGTGGTGGGCCGGCTCACCGCCGCCGGGCACCTGGTGTTCGACGCGCCGGCGTGGGACCTCTCGGACGCGTTGTCGGAGTGCGACGCATGAAGAAGACGACTTCATTGCCCACCGGTGCGCGCGCCCTCGCACGGCGCCTCGGCCTCGACCCGGCGCCGGCCAAGCTGGCCTTCACGCTCTCGTTTCACGCTCCGGCGCAGCGCAGCTTCCGCCCGCCGCCCTACTGCGTGGTCGTCGACACCACGAAGACGCCGTGGCTCACGGTGCAGCACTACAACCCGGAGCCGCGCGCGGTCTCGCTGGCCCAGGTGCGGGTGCCGGTGGAGATGACGCGCTTCACGGTGGAGGTGAAGCCCGCGGCGCACCGCAAGTTCGTCACCGCGTGGGCGAAGCGGTTGCTCGAGCACGGCGGGTGACGTCGGCCTCGAGCGTGCGGTCCAACTCGACCGGCGGTGCCCGGGCCTCGAGGGCGTGGTCGTGCTGGGGGCCGGCTGTGCCCACATCGCGGGAGCCCCTCGGCGCGACGCGATGACGCTCACGGCGCCAATTTGTCCTCCTTGATGACAAAGGGGGTGGGGGGTGGGCCCTCCCAAATCGTTGTCCTCTTTGGTGACAACGCATCGGTCAACAAAGAGGACCACGTTTTTCGAGGGTCCTCCCCTCTCCCGGTTGTCATCAAGGCAGACAAGTGTGAGTCGGCGAACCGTCTCCCGGATTCGCGACGCCCGGCGCCGCGAGGCACGCGCGCTTCACGCAGCGCGGCCGCGAGGTGTCGCCACCACCACTCGTCGAGGCTCGCCGGCGACAGGACGGCTACGGTGCCCGCTCATGGCTGCCTCTGCGTGGACCTGGTCTGAAGAGCTCGAACGTGTCGACGGCGCGCTGGCGGCCGGTGACGTACCGCACGCGTTGATGCACCTCGGCGGCGCGCTCGCGCTGGCGCCCAACGAGGAGCGGGTGCACGCGGTGGTCGAGGCGATCGCTGCCCAGCACCCGCTGCTCGAGCTGCTGCCGAAGAGCGACTTCCTCGGCGCGCACCTGCTGGAGGCCTTCGCGCTGCGCCGCGTGGGCCGGGTGGACGAGGCGCTGGTGCTCCTCGCGCAGCTCACCGAGGCCTTCCCGGCGCGGCGCTTCGAGACGCTGCTGGCGGCGTGGCTGGTGGCAGCGCGCGCGGCGGGACGCCCGTTGAGCGAAGCGGCGCAACAGCAGGTGCTGCGGGTGCTGGGCTCGGTGGGCCAGAAGAGCATCGGCTTGCACCGCCTGTTCCCCGGCGAGCGCGAGCTGCTCTCGGGCTACGAGGCGCTGGCCGACGCGGCGCTCGACGGGGCGTCGCTGGAGGCGCTGCGCTGGGCGGCGTCGGGCGTGTACCGGCGGCTGGGGCGTTTCGAGAAGGCGCTGGCCGCGGTGGCGAAGCAGGACTCGTACTTCTTCCTCATTCAGCGCGGGCTGGCGCTGCGCGCCTCGGGTGACGCGGCGGCGGCGCTGGCTGTCTTCGAGCGCGCGTCGGCGATGCCCGACGCCAACGTCAGCGACGTGCTCGAGCAGGTGCGCTGCCACTTCATCCTCGGCAACGTGGACGCGGCGCGCGCGCTGCTCGCTCGCGTGACGCACACCGATGACGAACTCGCCGGGCTGCGGAAGCTGTGCGCCGCGCCGGTGCAGGGAGACGGCGTCGAGGCGCTGGATCGCCTCCGCCGCGACGTGTGGCGCCACCCCGTCGAGCTGCCCGGCGACGCGACGGCGAACCTCTTCGTGCAGCACCGCGAGCAGCTCCCGCCGGGCAAGGCGCAGGGCGAGTTCGCCATCTCGGGCTGGGAGTCGCCGTCGAACCGGCTGCTGGTGGCGCTCTTCGTGTCGGGCACCCCCGACGTGTCGCGCGCCACGTACACGCTGACGCACGCCGGGCCGCCCTTCGCGCGAGACCCCTTCGCCCAGGTGCGGGGCGAGCGCGCGCCGACGTGGGTCGCGCAGCAGGGGCTGGGCGTGCAGGCGACGCCCGCGCCTTCACCGGCGCTGCGCGCGCAACTGGCGGCGCTGTCCACCAGCGCGGTGTTCTCCGAGCTCTGGGCGCGGGCGGGCATGCTGGCCGCGACGCTCGACGCGCGGCCCGCCGACGTGGTGGCGGCGATGGTGCACCCGCCCGCAGACGAGGCGTGGCTGCAGACGCTGCCGGCGGGGCTGTTCCGCTACCAGGTGGTGACGGCGTGCGTGCTGGCGCAGCTCCCGCGCCCATGGGCCGAGCTGCGCGGGTCCTTCGAGGCGCTGCTCTTCGGCCCGGTGGACTGGGTGAGCGCCGCGGCGGTGCAGGCGCTGGGCGAGAAGTCCCGCCGCGACGCCGAAGTGGCGCGCGAGGGCGTGCAGTGGCTCAGCGAGCTGGTGGGCGATCTGCTGCCCCACAGCGCCGAGCCGCGGGCGTCGCCGCTGTTGCACGAGCTGGGCGCGCTGCACGGCGTGTCGGCCGAGACCACCCGCGCGCTGGGGCAGTGGTTCCGCGCGCAGTTCCCCGAAGAGCGCGAGCCGACCCCCGAGGCCGCCGAGCAGGCGACGCCCTTCGTGGCGCCCGCGATGCCGGTGCGTGAGGCCGCCGCGCCGGTGCGCTCGGAGGCGACGCCGGCCAGCGCGCCGGTGCAGGGCGGTGTGCCGGGCTGGGTGTGGCTGGTGGGCACGCTCGTGGTGGTGGCTGCACTGGTGATGTTCGCGCGCTGAAGAACGGCTTCAACTCGCGGCTTGGCAGCGGGCGTGGTGGTGGCAAGACTGCGCGCCCATGTCCACCGCACCGCACTACAAGGCCAACCTCCGCGACATTCAGTTCAACCTCTTCGAGTTCCTGAAGATCCAGGACACGGTCTTCGGCCAGAAGCCGTTCGGTGAGCTCGACGAGGCGACGGCGCGCCAGACGCTCGACACCATGCTGCCGGTCTGCACCGGGGTGATGGCCGAGGGCTTCACCGAAGGCGACCGCGTGCCGCTGGGTTTCGACCCCAGGACGGGCACGGTGACGCTCTCGCCGGCGATGAAGAAGGCCTTCGAGGCGTACTTCGAGTCGGGCCTCAACGCGCTCGACCTGCCGCAGCACCTCGGCGGCATGGGCGCGCCTCCGTCGCTGGCGTGGGGGGCCTTTGAGATGGTGGTGGGCAGCAACCCCGCCGCGGCCTTCGCCTTCCTCGGCAACGTGCTGGCCCGCATCATCGACACGCTGGCCACCGACGCGCAGAAGAAGCGCTTCGTGGGCCCGATGCTCGAGCGACGCTGGGGCGGCACCATGGTGCTCACCGAGCCCGACGCGGGCAGCGACGTCGGCGCGGCGCGCGCGAAGGCGAAGCAGGTGAAGGACGACCTGTGGCACATCGAGGGCGTCAAGCGCTTCATCACCAACGGCGACCTCGACGTGGTCGAGAACATCGTGCACCTCGTGCTGGCGCGGCCGGAAGGCGCGGGCCCCGGCACCAAGGGCCTGTCGATGTTCATCGTGCCCAAGTTCCTGGTGAACGACGACGGCTCGCTCGGTGAGCGCAACGGCGTGTACTGCACCAACCTCGAGAAGAAGATGGGCCTCAAGGCCTCGGCGACCTGCGAGATGACCTTCGGCGACGGCAAGCCCGCGGTCGGCTGGCTGGTGGGCAACGTGCACGACGGCATGCGCCAGATGTTCCACGTCATCGAGCACGCGCGCATGGCGGTGGGCCTCAAGTCGGCGGCGACGCTGTCGACGGCGTACCTCAACGCGCTGGCCTACACGAAGGAACGCAAGCAGGGCGCCGACCTCAAGGCCGGCAAGAACGCGCCGCGGGTGACGGTGATCAACCACCCCGACGTGCGGCGCATGTTGCTGATGCAGAAGTCGCACGCCGAGGGCATGCGCGCGTTGATCCTCTTCAACGCCAACATTCAGGACCAGGTCGAGATGCTCGGCGGCCACACCGACGACAAGGCGGCCGAGCTCAACGCGCTCAACGACCTCGTGCTGCCGTTGATCAAGGGCTACTGCAGCGAGAAGGCGTACGAGATCCTGAACCTCTCGCTGCAGTCGTACGGCGGCAGCGGCTACCTGCAGGACTACCCCGTGGAGCAGTACATCCGCGATCAGAAGATCGACACCCTCTACGAGGGCACCACGCACATCCAGGCGCTCGACCTGCTGATGCGCAAGGTGGCGAAGGACGGCGGCGCCACGCTGCAGGGTCTGATGGGCCGCATCGCGCAGACGCTCGAGAGCAACGAGGGCGGCGACGCGCTGAAGGACGAGCGCGCGATGCTCGGCGAAGCGCTCACCTCGCTGCAGACCGGCCTCGGCGCGCTGATGGAGAAGCTCGGCGAGTCGGTCTACCACGTGGGTCTGCAGGGCAACCGCGTGCTCTTCGCGCTCAGCGAGGTGGTCATCGCGTGGTTGCTGGTGCGCCACGCCGCCGTCGCGCTGGAGAAGAAGAAGACCGCCACCGGCCCCGACGTGCCGTTCTACGAGGGGAAGATCGTCTCGGCGCGCTTCTTCTGCCGCGAGGTGCTGCCCAACGTCGCGCTGGCGATGTCGCACGTGCAGAAGAGCTCGCTGCTGGCGATGGAAGTGCCTGAAGACGCGTTCTGACGCCGGCGGTTCCCTGGCTGATGGGCTCAGGCGATTGTCGTGCTGCGAGCACGGCAGGCGCTTATGAGTTCATCAACCAACAGGGAGCCACCATGAAGCACGTCACCGTCGCAGGCAGCGGAGTTCTCGGAGCACAGATCGCCTTTCAGTCGGCGTTTCACGGGTACACGGTCGCGGTGTACGACGTGAACGACGCCGCGCTCGAGAAGGCGCGACCCACGTTCGTGAAGCTGGGCGAGGCGTTCAAGAAGGACCTCGCCGCCACGCAGGCGCAGGTCGACGCGGCGCAGGCCCGGCTGCGGTTCAGCAGCGACCTGGCCGACGCGGTGAAAGACGCCGACCTGCTCATCGAGGCGGTGCCCGAGAACGCGAAGATCAAGACCGAGTTCTTCGAGAAGCTCGCGAAGGTGGCGCCGGCGAAGACCGTCTTCGCGACCAACTCGTCGACCATGCTCCCCAGCGCGTTCGCGGCGGCGACCGGGCGGCCCGAGAAGTTCCTCGCGCTGCACTTCGCCAACGAGATCTGGAAGCACAACACCGCCGAGGTGATGGGCCACGCCGGCACCGCGCCGGAGGTCTTCGCCGCCGTCGTCGAGTTCGCGAAGTCGATCGGCATGGTGGCGCTGCCGCTCCACAAGGAGCAGCCCGGCTACATCGTCAACTCGCTGCTCGTGCCCTTCCTCGGCGCGGCGCTGTCGCTGCTGGTCAACGGCGTGGCCGACGTCGAGACCATCGACCTCACGTGGAAGACCGCCACCGGTGCGCCCGTCGGGCCCTTCCGCATCCTCGACGTGGTGGGGCTGACCACCGCGTACAACATCAACCTCAACGCCGCCGCGCAGGACCCCGCGCGCGGGAAGATCGCCGAGTACCTGAAGACGAACTACCTCGACCACGGGAAGCTCGGCGTCGCGACCGGTGAGGGCTTCTACAAGTACCGCTGAGCCGTGACAGAGTCGGGCGATGCGAATCGTTCTGCTCTGCGGGTTGTTGCTCGGCGCGTGTACCGAACGGGCTGAGCCCGGGGTGGTGACGGCGCCGGTGGTGGCGGTGCCGGCTCCCGCTCCGGTTCCTGCGCCGCCGCCGCCGCCGCCGCCTCCTCCTCCGGCTCCGGTGCCTCCGGCTCCCGCTCCGGGTCGGCCGGTGGGGGCGTGTGACCCTGCGTGTGGCCCGGGGTTCGTTTGTCAGATGAAGGTCGCGCCGTGTCTCGTGGCGCCTTGTCCGAGCTTTCCGACTTGCGTGAAGGAGTGAGTGCGGCGGGGGAGGAGGTTCAGCCCCTCTCCCCCGTTGGGGGCGAAGGAGGCGGCGTGCCTTCGGTGGCGAGCAGCCACTCGACGAAGCACGGCTCCCACTTGCCGGTGTAGCGCGCGTGATCGACGAACCGCTGCGTGAGCTCACCCACGCTCTGCTTGCGCAGCTCGGTGCAGCTCCGCGTCGCGGCGAGCGTGTGGAGCTGCCGGCAGAACCCCACGTTGAGGTCCACCTGGCGCGCGAGCTCCTGCGGCAGTGACGCGAGATCCATCGCCTGCAGCGTGTTGAGGTTCGAGCGATCGGCGCAGGCGATGGTCAACGTGCCGGTCACCTTCTGGCCGTTCATCTCCTTCTCCAGCTCGAAGGTGTGCAGCGTGTCCTTCGGGTCGTCGCGCGGCGTGGCGTTCGCCGACGCGCACTTCACCGTCAACACCGCGGTCAGCCCCGCCGGCAGCGGAGGCAGCTCCGGCTTCGGCGCCTGACACCGCCAGCGCAGCGGCTCCCAGGTGCCCACGCGCGACGACGGCGCGGCGGTCGGTCCTCCGAACTGCTCGGCGAGCTTGCGGTGCAGCCACGCCGCGTCGGGGAAGTCGGCCAGCGCCTTCGCCCGCGCGAGGTGGTGCGCCTGCGCCGCGTCGCGCAGCGCCTCGACCTCCTGGCGCGCGGTGGGCAGCGCGAGGAACGGGCTCGCCCACGCCGCCGCTTCACCCGCGCGCTTCGCCGCCACCGCGGCCTCCACGCGCGGCCAGACCTGCCGCCGCAACGTCTCGAGCGCGCTGAGCGTCTCGGTGCGCACCCCGCTGGGCGTCGACGGCAGCAGCGCCAGCACCTCGCCGAGCTGCTTGGCGCGCGGGCCGACGTCGAGCCGCGCCGCTTCCTGCACGCACGCGCGCGCCACTGCGTCGAGCGCGCCGTGCTGCTCGGCCACGCAGCGCAGCCGCTCGCAGGCCGCCGGCGCGTCACACATCGTCTCGGGGAACTCGAGGTCCTTCTGCAGGAGGTTCGGCGCGTCGACCTTCAGCTTCGCCAGCTCGGCGTCGTCGCGGGCGTTGGCCGTCTGCGTGCCCGCCTCGCGCGTGGTGCGCTGCCGCGCCTCGGCGAGCAGCGGGGTGAGCTGCTCGACGTCGGGCCCCAGCGCCTCGGCCATCAGCGCCTGCAGGTCGTCGGGTTGGTACGTCGCGGCCATCGCGTCGAGCTCGCGTTGCACCGCCTCGAGCCCGGCGCGCTCGCGGGTGCTGCGCAGCTCGCTGAGCACGTGCTTCGCGCAGGTGCGGCGGGCGAGGTTGAGCCGCGAGGCTTCCTTCACCAGCACTTCGCCGGGCGCCTCGGCCAGCAGCGCGTCGAGCCGCTCACGGGTGCGCGCGTCGAACTCGGCGAACGAGGGGCACGTCGCGGCCTGTTCTCGCCACGAGCCACCGGTCGTCGCGCACGAGGCGAGGGTCAGCGCGAGCGCGCGCGCCCACCTCATCGCCGGAGCTCACCGTCGACCGGCTGGTCGACGAGGTTCAACACCTGCTCGAGCCGCACCTCGAGGAAGCGCGCCTCGGCCTCGTCGGTCAGCCCGGTCACCAGCGCCTGGCGCCGCCCGTCGCGCAGCAGCGCGCAGACCTCGTAGCGAAGGGAGCCCTTGCTCCCGCGCTTCTCGACCACGAAGACCTGCGACACGTCGCGCGCCGGCACCGTGCGGTTGCCGAACCACCACAGCGGCGCGTGCTTCACCGTCAGCTGGCCTTCGCTGAGCTTCACCGTGGTCGCGTTGAAGAAGAGCGTCAGGCAGTAGTACCCGAGCCCGAGGCCAACCCACACGTGGGGCACGGCGAGGCCGATCAACAACCGCTCGGGGTGCGCGAAGCGTTCGCTGGCGGTGAAGGCAGACATCGCCATCAGCCCGTTCCAGAACAGGGTGAAGGGCACGAGGAAGAAGGCGACGGGGCCGAACCACCTCCAGCGCACCGAGAGCGAGCCCGGCGCGACGTCGACCTGCCAGCGTTTGGGTTGCGCGACGGTGATCGCCCGGCGCACCGCGGGCCGGGAGGTCTCGAGATCGATGAGCGTTCGACACGCCGGACAGCGCGCTGCGCCGAGCCCTTCCGCCACCGCCGAAGCCGGGAGCGACACGCCGCACGACGGACACGAAGTCATGCGCGGCAGTCTCGCAGAAGCGGAAGGTCGCACGGCCCTCAAAGAAATGCTCAAGTCCCCGGCTCGATGAAGGTCGGGGACTGCCCCTCATGCCGAGCGCCGGTCGAGTTCGCCCCGGGCGCGGGACAGATCAAGGTCTGCGAGTACTGCCAGACCGTCGTGTTCCGCGGCGAACACCAGCTCGAGTCGCGCGGCAAGGTGGCCGAGCTGATGGACACCGAGTCGCCGCTGAAGGTCGGCCTCGGTGGCCGCTACTCGGGCACGCCCTTCACCATCGCCGGCCGCGTGCAGAAGTCGAACGCCACCGGCACGTGGGACGAGTGGTGCCTGCAGTTCGAAGACGAGCGCACCGCGTGGCTGGCCGAGTCGGAAGGGGAATGGAAGCTGCTCTTCCCCCTGAGCAACGTCGCGCCGCCGCAGGTCAGCGCGCTGCACGTGCTGGGCGCCTTCACGCTGCGCGACAAGACCTTCGTGGTCGAAGAGAAGAACCTCGCGAAGACCGTCTCGGCCGAGGGCCAGTTGCCGGCCTTCAACCGCGAGCACCTGTACGTCGACGCCACGGGCCCCAGGGGCGTGTTCTGCACGCTCGACGAGGCCGACGGCGAGGTCGAGGCGTACGTCGGCAACTTCGTCACGCTCGAGGCGCTCGGCTTCGACGAGAGCGAGCTGTCGCCCACGCCGAAGAAGGAGGCGCTGCGCCAGGCGCGCTGCACCCACTGCAACGGCCCGCTCGACCTCAAGGCGCCCGACGCCACCAAGCGCGTGGCCTGCCCGTACTGCGGCGCGCTGCTCCAGGTGCTCGGCGGTCAGCTCGAGTTCCTCGAGATGCTCGAGAAGCCGCCCTTCGAGCCGCGCATTCCCCTCGGCGCGAAGGGCCGGCTGCACGACCCCACGCTGGCGAAGGCCGAGGGGCCGCCCCCGGAATGGACCTGCCTCGCCTTCCTCGTGCGCAGCTGCACCGTCGAGGGCACCCGCTACCCGTGGGACGAGTACCTGCTGTGGAACCGGACGCTGGGCTTCCGCTGGTTGATGCACAGCAACGGGCACTGGACGTGGCTCACCCCCATTCCCGCCGGTGAAGTCACCATGGCGTACCGGCTGGCGAAGCTGGGCGCCGAGAGCTTCCGCCAGTACCAGACCGTCTTCGCCACCACCGAGTACGTCGCCGGCGAGTGCTACTGGCAGGTCACCGCGGGCGAGCGCGCGCAGGCCAGCGAGTACGTCGCGCCGCCGCGCTCGCTCAACGTCGATCAGACCGACCACGAGGCGACCTTCACCCTCGGCGTGCTGGTGGAGAACGCGACGCTCGAGAAGGCGTTCCGGCTCCCGAAGAAGTTGAACCCGCCGGTGGGCATCGCGCCCGCGCAGCCCAACCCCTTCGGCAAGAAGGCCGGCGAGGCGTGGCTGTGGAGCGGCATCTGGGCCGCCGCGCTGATGGTGTTGGTGATGGCCTTCTCACTGCTGGGCACCACCGAGACGTATTACCGCGGTCACTTCAGCGTGCCGCCCAACGCCGCGCCCGCCAGCCCCGAAGCGCAGCGCTTCAGCGAGCCCTTCGAGGTGAAGAAGGCGGTGCCGCTCGAGGTGAAGGTCGAGGCGCCAGGGCTCAGCAACAACTGGCTGGGCGTGTCGATCGACCTCGTCAACGAGAAGACGGGCGAGGTCATCGCGGTGTACGCCGAGTCCGAGTACTACTCCGGCACCACCGACGGCGAGAGCTGGAGCGAAGGCAGCCACTCGCAGACCAGGCAGACCGACGTGGTGGACCCCGGCCAGTATGTGCTGCGCACCACGCCGACCTTCGAGGCCTCGCGCGCGGTCGACTACGACGTCGAGGTGTCGGCCGACGACGGGGCCGGGCTGTGCTGCCCGCTCTTCATGTTCCTGCTGTTGCTGGCCGCGCCGCTCTATTACTCGCTGCGCGCCAACGGCTTCGAGACGAGCAAGTGGAACGACGCGGTGTTCCAGTCGGCGCCCAACGTGAGCACCTTCCCCTACGCGAAGGCAGACGACGATGACTGACCTGGAGGTCGCATGAAGTACTTCGGAGGCGTCCTGGTGCTGGCCTACGCGGCGCTGCACACGCTGCGCATGGACCGATTCCCCGACGAGGAGCGCGGCGAGCTCCCCACCTCGGTGCGCAGCGCGCCGGGCGGCATCTTGAGCTGGCACGACGGCTTCATGGGAGGCAAGTGATGAACACCGACGCACTGATTCGAGGCGCCGTGGCGTCTCTGCTGTTCTCGACCATCGGCATTCTCGTCTTCGTCGCGGGCTTCTTCGTGGTCCGCAAGCTGTTGCCCTTCGACGTGCACAAGGAGCTCGAGGTGGACCAGAACACCGCCGTCGGCCTGGTCATCGCCAGCTTCATCCTCGGGCTGGCCTTCATCGTCGGCATGTCGATTCACGGCTGACCCGCAACTCTTCCGTGCGCTCCGGGTTGGACACGTCGTCGTGCGTCGGCTGACCCTCGCGCTGCTGCTGGTGACCGCCCGGGCATGGGCGCACGACGTGTCCGTCGACGTCAGCGGCACGCTCACCACCACCAGCGCCAACAACCCGCGGGCTGGCGCGTTCGGCCTCGGCGCGTCGGGCGCGTACGACGTCGACGAGCGGTGGTCGGTGACGGGCACGTTGCTCTACACGCGAGACCTCGCCACCCGCACGCCCGAGTCGTTCAGCCCGGGCAGCGACGTGTTCCTCCTGAGCCTCGGCGTGATGTGGCTGCCCACCGACGCGCTGATGACGATGCTCAGCGTCACCGGCAGTCCCCCCGCGACGCAGAAGAACGCGACGACGGTCACCACCTCGCAGGGGCGCTCGGCGGACGCGGTCATCGACAGCCGCGCGTGGAGCCTCGGCGCGACGTGGAACGGGCTGTGGAGCAGCGGTGTGCACACCGTCGACGTCGGCCTGGGCGTCAACCGCTTCAGCGTCTTCCAGCGGCTCGACGTGCCCAACACCGTGCGCGGCCGGCTGCTCGAGGCGTCGTGTGAGGCGGGCGCGCGCTTCGCGGTCTGCGCGCTGGTGGGCGGGGTGAGCTCCCCGCTGTGGCAGGGCCGCTTCAGCGCTGGCTACACCGCGACGTTGTTTCGCGACACCGACGTGGGCCTCGACGCCGCGTACTTCGTCTACGACGCGCCGCCTTCCAGCGTGGGCTACTTCTCGTTGCTGGCCTTCGGGCGCGCCGAGCTGGGCAGCGGGGTGCCGGTGCTGCCGCTGCAGCTCTCGCTCAAGCCGCGCGTCGCGCAGCGGTTCGGCCCGGTGACGGTGAAGCTCACGTACCAGGCCGGGCTCTACACCGAGAGGCTGGGCGTGCTGCACGCGGTGACGGTGAAGACCTCGTGGAAGGTGACGCCCACGTGGCGGGTGTCGTTGACGCTCACCGGTCAGCTCGACGCCCATGGCGGCGCGGTGAGCAACCCCGGCGCGCAGGCGCTGCTCGGGGTGCTCGCGGTGTGGTGACTACGCGGCGGCCGCGTCGTCGGGCAGCGCGGCGAACACCCGGCCGAGCTGCTTGCGGTGGTGCTCGATGATGTCCGGCGGCGTGCCCATCGCCGCGGCCTGGCCGGCGAGGTGTTCGACCACCTTCGCCAGCGCGGGCTTCGACGGGTGCTCGTAGTCACCCTGCGTCTTGCGGAAGGCGAGCCGCACCGCGCCTTCGACCAGCTTCTGCAGCTCGTTCGCGCCGGGCGTGGAGTTGAGCGTGCGCGCGGCGCGCACCAGCGTCTCGCGCTGCGCGTTGAGGAAGCACCGCACCACCAGCGCGCGCGCACGGCGTCAACTTCGCCCGAGGTCGGCGCCGCCCCCACGCGCCGCCGCTGACCCCGTCGGCGCAGCGCAGGCCCGGTGGAGTGCGCGTGGCGCTGGTCTTGCTGTTGCCCGTCGGCGGCGCGTCCCCCCCCACCGGCGCGCCGTGGGAGTTCGACGGACATGCATCCCCTCCTTGCCGAGCAGATCCGCCAGCACCTCGGCGATGCTCCCGCCGACGGTCCGGTGGCGGAACTCCTCGCCGCGGTCAGCGCCAGCTACCAGTCGAGCGACGACGCGCGGCAGCGGCTGCAAGACGACATCGACGAGCGGAGCGCCGCGCTGCTGCTGGACATCGCGCGCAGAGATCGCGCCGAGGGTGAGCGCGACGCCTTCTTCCAGACCTCGCTCGACCTGCTGTGCATTCTCGACGAGCGGCTGCTGTTCTCGCAGCTCAACCCCAGTTGGGAGCGCACGCTGGGCCACGCGCCCGGCTCTCTCGCGGGGCGGGCGGCGATCGACTTCATTCACCCCGAAGATCACGAGGCCGTCTCGGCGGACGAGCTGCGCGCCGCCGGTCAGCTCGCGGGGCGGGTGTGCCGCGTTCGCGCCGCTGACGGCACCTGGCGTTGGATCTCGTGGGCGGCCACGTGGGACCGCCAGCGCCGGCTGATCTTCGCCATCGGCCGCGACGTCACCGCCGAGCGGGAGATGGCGCGCGAGCTCGCGCAGGCCCAGAAGCTGGAAGCCATCGGCCAGCTCGCCTCGGGCGTGGCGCACGAGATCAACACCCCCATTCAGTTCATCGGCGACAACCTGAGCTTCCTCACGCAGAGCTTCCGCGACCTCGACGAGTACCTCGCGGCGATCCACCAGGTGCTCACGCCCGAGCAGCGCGCGCGGCTCGCCGAGGCGCGCAAGAAGGCCGACTACGAGTACCTCGAAGAAGAGGTGCCGCGCTCGTTGAGCGAGTCGAAGGACGGCGTACGCCGCGTCGCCGAGCTGGTGCGCGCGCTCAAGGAGTTCGCCCACCCCGACACGCCCGAGAAGGCCCCGGCCGATCTCAACCGCGCGCTCGAGCGCAGCGTGGTGTTGGCGCGCGGCGAGCTCAAGCACCTCGCGACCGTCGACCTGCAGCTCTCTCCGCTGCCGCCCGTGCTCTGCCACGTGGGCGGGCTCAGCCAGGTGTTCCTGAACCTGCTGGTCAACGCCGCGCACGCCATCGAGGAGCGCGCCGCGAAGGACCCCGGGGGCGCGCGGAAGATCACCGTCACCACGCAGCTCGTCAACGGCGAGGTCAGCATCGCCATCGCCGACACCGGCTGCGGCATCCCCGAGGCGCTGCGCGAGCGCATCTTCGAGCCGTTCTTCACCACCAAGCCGATGGGCAAGGGCTCGGGGCAGGGGCTGCCGCTGGTGCGCAACGTCGTCATCGGGCAGCACCAGGGGCGCGTCGACATCGACAGCGAGGTCGGTCGCGGCACCACCTTCACCCTGCGACTCCCGGTGGGTACCGTCGCTCGGCAGGAGGCCGCGTGAGGCGCCTGCTGCTCGTCGACGACGACGCCCCGGTGCTCAACGCGCTGAAGAAGGCCATGCGCCCGTGGCGCGACACGTGGGACGTGGAGCTCGCCGAAGGAGGCCGCTCGGCGCTCGCGGCGCTGGAGGCGGGCCCGTTCGACGCGGTGGTCGCCGACGCGCGAATGCCCGACGTCGACGGCGAGGCGGTGCTCGACTTCGCTCGCACCCTCCAGCCCACCACCGTGCGCCTCGTGCTCTCCGGGCAGGTCGACGCGCGCACCGGCCACCGGCTGGCGGGCGTGGCGCACCAGTTCCTCTCGAAGCCCAGCTCCGGCGCGTCGGTGCTGGCGGCCATCGAGGAGTGCTGCCGGCTGCGCGACACGCTCGAGAACCCGCGCGTGCGCGAGGCGGTGGCGTCGCTGGGCACGCTGCCGGTGGGGCCGCGCGTGTACCACCGCATCACCGCGCTCATCGACAGCGCCACCGCGTCGATCGACGAGATCGCCGGGCTCATCGAGCAAGACGTCGGCCTGAGCACCTCGCTGCTGCGCTTCGTCAGCTCGGCCTTCTTCGGGCTCTCGCGCCCGGTGAGCAGCCTCAAGCAGGCCTGCTCGCTCATCGGCCTCGAGAACGTGCGCGAGCTGGTGCTGGTGTCGGAGGTCTTCACGGCACCCGACCCGCTGGGCCTCACCGCCGAGCTGCAGTGCCGCGGCATTCAGCGCGCGCGGCTGGCGCGGTTGATCAGCGAGGGCTCGCCCATGGCCACGCTCGCCGGAGAGGCGGCGCTGCTGTCGGAGGTCGGCTCGTGGGTGTTGTCGCTCCCGCAGCCGGCGGTGTACCGGCCGCTGTGGTCGAAGGCGCAGGCCGGCGAGGCGTGCATCGAAGACCTCGAGCGCGCGGCCTTCGGGTGTGACCACGCGCAGGTGGGCGCGGCGCTGCTGGGCCTGTGGGCGCTACCGCAGACGGTGGTGAACGCGGTGGCGTGGCACCACGAGCCGCCGGCCGAGGTCGCCGAGCTCGACACCCGCACCGTGCTGGCGTTGACCTCTGGTCTCGAGCGCGAGGCCCTCGCGCCGAAGCTCGAACCGAGTTCCGAGATCGAAGCTCTGACGCACCAACTGGGCCTGAGCGCGCGGCTGACGACCTTTCGCCAGATGGCCCGGCAGGTCTTTCGGGAAGAGGAGACGCCATGACGATTCAGCGCGTGTTGTGTGTGGACGACGATCCGCAGGTGCTCTCAGGCCTCACCCGCAGCCTCCGCAAGGTCTGCCCGGTGGCCACCGCGCCCAGCGGGCAGGAGGCGCTCGAGCTGCTGCGCCGAGATCGCGACTTCGCGGTCATCATCTCGGACATGCGGATGCCGATGATGGACGGTGCGCGCTTCCTGGAAGACGCGCGGCTGCTGGTGCCCGACGCGGTGCGCGTGTTGTTGACCGGTGAGGCCGACCTCTCGGCGGTGGTGCGCGCCGTGAACGCCGGCCACATTCACCACTACCTCCAGAAGCCGCTCGAGCAGGAGACGCTGGTGCAGCTCGTCGGCCGCGCCTTCGTGGAGAACGCCGAGGCCCACGAGCAGCGGCAGCACGTGCGGCAGGCGGTGCTGGCGGGGCTCCAGCTCGGGCAGGCGTTGGTCGGCGGCCGCGCGCCCCAGGTGGCGGCGCACGTCGAGCGCACGGCCGAGCTCGCGGTGCGGCTCGCCGAGCGGCTGGGCCTGAGCGACCTCGGGGCGGTCTCGTTGGCGGCGCGCGGCGCGGTGCTCAGCCGGCAGTTGCCGCGCGGCAGCGGGCGCGCGTTGCTCAGCAATCTGTTCGCCGAGAACCCCAGCCTCGGCGGCGCGCGCGAGGCAGTGCTCGAGCTGTGGGACGAGGTGCCCGACGGCCGCCGCTCGGTGATGGCGCGGGTGGTGAGCGCTGCCATGGCCGGCAGCGAGCTGCGCGAGGTCGAGTGGGAGTCCGCGCTCGCGCAGACCGTCGACGCGCGCATCCTCGAGGCGATGCGCAGCCTGGCCCACGCTGCGTGACATGATGGGGTGATGCTCGACTTCTGGTTCGACTTCGCCAGCACCTACTCGTACGTCGGCGCGCTGCGCGTCGAGGGCCTGTGTCGCGCGGCGGGTGTCTCGCTGCGCTGGCGCCCGTTCCTGCTCGGGCCGATCTTCACCGCGCAGCTCGGCCTCAAGGACTCGCCCTTCAACGCCCAGCCGGTGCGCGGGAAGTACATGTGGCGCGACCTCGAGCGGCTGTGCGGGAAGTACGGGTTGCCCTTTCAGAAGCCCGCGTCGTTTCCGCAGCGCAGCATTCTCGCGGCGCGCGTGGCTTGCGTGCTGCTCGAGCGGCCGGAGCTCGGCGACTTCGTGCGCGGGGCGTTCCGCGCGCAGTTCGCGGAAGGCAGAGACCTCGCGAGCGCGGCGGTGCTCGGTGACGTGTTGTCGTCGCTGGGGCTCGACCCTGCGCCGGTGTTCGTCGAGGCCGAGTCGGAGCCGGTGAAGCGTCAGCTGCGCGCGTTCACCGATGAAGCCGCGGCGCTCGGCATCTTCGGCGCGCCCAACGCGGTGGTGAAGGGCGAGCTCTTCTTCGGGCAGGACCGCCTCGAGGACGCGATCGCCTGGGAGCTGCGCGCGTGAGCCGGGCGAGCTGGAAGTACCGCGCGCTGGCGATGCTCAACGCGATGCTCAACCCCAGCACCGAGTCGACGTCGGTGAAGCGCGCGCGCGAGTCGATGCGCAAGCCGGGGCCGGCCTTCATCATGGGGCGGCGCGCGCCGGTGGCGGCGGTGCACGACGAGCAGGTGTCGGGTGTGCGGGTGCGCCGCTACGTGCCGCAGACCGTGAAGCCGGGCGTGCTGGTGTACTTCCACGGCGGCGGCTGGGTGATCGGCGATGTCGAGTCACACGACGTGGTGACCAGCGCGCTCGCGGCGCTCACGCAGCGGGAAGTGGTGTCGGTGGACTACCGGCTCGCGCCCGAGCACCGGTACCCCGCGGCGTTCGAGGACTGTCTCTCGGTGACGCGCGCGTTGCTGCGGCAGCGGGTGGTGGTGGCGGGTGACAGCGCGGGCGGCGGGCTCTCGGCGTCAGTCGCCAACGTGCTCGGCGGGCAGCTCGCGGCGCAGGTGTTGGTGTACCCGGTGACGGACTGCGCGGCCGAGACGGCGTCGTACGAGACGTACGCCACCGGGCATCTGCTGACGCGCGAGACGATGCGGTACTACCGGCGGGAGTACGTGCCGGATGATGAGCGGCGGAAGGAGCCGGGGTGCTCTCCGCTGCGCGCGCCGTCGGTGCAGGGTGTGGCGCCGGCGTATGTGCTGCTCGCGGGCTGCGACGTGCTGCGGGATGAAGGGCGCGCGTATGCGCAGCGGCTGCAGGCGGACGGGGTGGAGACGGTGGTTGATGAGGTGCCCGGCGTGCTGCACGGGTTCTTGAGTCTGCAGGGGTTGGCGGAGGGGCGCGCGGCGGCGGAGCGGGTGGCGGGGTGGCTGGAGACGAAGTGGTGACGCGAGCTCAGACCTCTCGCTGCTTTTCACCGAGGTTCGCGAGCGCTCGCACGATCGCCTGCTTCGGTAGATTCGCCGGCTTCATCTGCAACACCGCCGCGAAGTAGCGCGCCTGCGCCTCGGTCTCGTAGACCAGCTCTGCCGATTCGCCGGCTGAAGACTCGGCGGTCACCGTCCACTGCTCGTGCTTGCGAACGACTGCGGTCGAGGTCCAGCTCATGAGCGTCCCCCCTGCGAAAGTGGGCGCATCATGCCTGTAGCAACCGGCGCCGAAAGTTTTCGACCTAGGCTCGCGGCCCCCATGCGTCTCGCCGCTGCTGCGCTGTTCCTGCTGTGCGCCTGTGCTGCTCACACCACCACGGCCGTGACGCCCGTGCCCACCGCGCCGCCGAAGGACGAGGCGCCCTGGTACGGAGATCTCCACGCGCTGGCGCAAGAAGCCGCGGCGGTACGCGACCTCACGCTCACCCAGACCTTCGACGTCGTCCCGCTCGACGACGACGCCTTCTTCGCCGCGTACGAGGAGCTCTTCACGCGCGCCTCAACCGCCCTGCAGCAGGAGCTGATGACCACCCTCTCGGAGTTCATGGGCGTCGACCTCGAGAAGCTCAAGGGCGCGCTGTCGGGCGACTGGAACGAAGTTCGCCAGGAGCAGCTCATCGCCTTCTACCACTTCAAGTCGCACCGGCTCCTGGTGCGGAAGGTCATCCCTCCGGCGCTGGCGGCGGGTGGCGAGCGCGCGCGGTTGATCACCCTCGCGCACGAGGTGGGGCACGTGCTGCAGGACCAGCTCGGCGCCGGCGCGCGTGAGGTGAAGACCTTCGACGAAGCCATCACCTGGCGGGCGGTGCTCGAGGGCGACGCGACGCTCACGGCCACGCTGCTCGACGGGGCACGCCAGGGGTTGCCGCCGCGGCGCGCGGTCGAGCGGGCGCGCCTCACCTTGAGCACGCTGTCGATGGCGCAGGTCATCGAGGTCTCAGGTGCGTCGCCGAAGCTGCTCGAGGCACCGGCGGTGGTGCGCGAGCTGTACCTCTTCCCCTACTTCCGCGGGCAGCGCTTCATCGCCGACCTCTATCAAGCCGGCGGGCTGCGGCTGGTGAACCAGGCCTTCGCGGATCCGCCGACGCGCTCCGACGCCATCTACTCGCCGCAGCGCTGGCTCGACGGCACCGCGCCCGCGCTCGAGCCGCTCGGAGATCCACCACGTCGCCTCGGGCTGCTGCTGCTGCGCACGCTCCTCGAGCAATGCCAGCGCGACAAGCCGAAGCAGGGCGCGGTGGCGTGGGTCGAAGCGAACTACCTCGACGACTCGTTCCGCCGCGTGGGCCAGACCCTGGCGTGGGCGACCGAGTGGGACCCGGCGGCCACCACGCGCGTGCCGCGGCACGATGGTGACGACGCGACCGACCGGGCGGGGTTGGTGGTCTCGAAGGGGCTGCTCAAGTGTCTCGGCGTGCCGGGCGACGAGCTGACGGCGACCACCTCGGAGAACGTGGTGGGCGTGGTGGCCTTCGCGCCTGGTGCGGATCGCGAGCGCCTCGCGTCGTCGGTGGCGCGCACCCGCACCGTGGAGGCGAAGCCCGCGCGCGTGGCGACGCCGATTCCGCCTCCGCGGCTCGACGCGGCGTTTCGGGTGTCGGGGCCCGGCGTGCTCAGCGGCGACACCTGGGTGCACGCGAAGCTCGGGCTGTCGATGTCGGTGACGGGCGGCAAGCCGCTGGAGAACGCCGGCGCGGCGCTGACGCTCACCGGCCCCGGCGTGGTGCTCTTCGTGATGTTCGTCGACGAGCCGCCCACGCCGAAGGGGGACGACGGCTTCGTCAACGCGGTGCTCGACGGCTTCTTGAAGTCGTCGAAGATCTCCCCGGCCGGCGTGTCGCTGGCGACGAAGCACACCTGGACGCCCGCCGAGCGCACGTGGACGAAGGGCCGCGAGACGAAGGGCGAGTTCGACGGCCCGACGGCGCTGCACGCGCAGGTCTTCCCGGTGTGTGGCGGGAAGGCGACGGTGAACGTGGTGTCGCTGAGCTTCAGCCCCTCGGGTCAGAAGCTGGCCGACGCGTGGCGCTCGAGCCTCGAAGGTACGGCGCAGCCCGCGCTGTGCGTCGAGCCGTGAAGCAACTCAGGGAACGAGGCGCTCCACCAACTCGACGCGCCGGTTCTTCGCCTTGCCCTCTTCGGTGCGGTTGGTCGCGAGCGGGCTCCATGGCCCGACGCCGGCGGCCTTGAGCCGAGCCGCCGCGATGCCGCGCCCCACCAGCTCCTTCACTACCGCCGCGGCGCGCTCGTTCGAGAGCTTCACGTTGGCGTCGAGCGGACCGGTGCCGTCGGTGTGGCCCACCACGAACAACTGCATCGCGGCGTTCTGCTTGAGCAGCTTCACCACCTGCTCGAGCGTGGGCGCCGACTCGGGCTTCACCACCGACTTCCCGGTGTCGAAGTAGATGCCGTACAGCGCGATGCGCCCCTCGGCCGCGATGCCCTTCGCCAGCGCCGCGGCGTCGGCCACCACCACCTGCTCCATCGGCGCGGCCTCGACGATGACCAGCGAGTACTCGGCGCCGTCGTTGAACGCCGACACGAAGACCCGCGTCACCGCGCCGTTCTTCTCGAGCTTCGCCATCACCGTGCGCCCGTCGGACTTCAAGATGCGCGCGCCGATCTTCTTGAGCGCGTTCTCGTAGTTGCGGGCGATCTGCACCATCGTCGGCCGCTTCGGTCCGTCGGCGGTCTCGTAGCGCAGCTCGGTCTTGCGGCCTTCCCAGCGCTCGTCTTCGCCCGTGAAGTAGGCGCTCATGTCGACCGAATCGAAGTCTTTCTCATCGACGCTGGTGATGAACGAGCCCGGCATGCGCGTGAGGAGCGGGTGGTCTTTCGCGCCCTCCACGTCTCGCTGCGCCCACGCCACCGTCGCCACCACCATCGTCAGCATCAAGGTTCGCATGGCGTGACTTTGAGGCACGCCGCGTGCCGGGCGGAAGCGTCGAGAAGGCCGGCAGCGCGTGAGTCGAGGCCGCGAAAGTCCTGCGCGTTCAGCTCGAGGTGACGAACTCGCCTGCGGGCGCGTGGGCCTCGCGTTCGAGCGCGTCCACCGCCGCCGCGATGCGCTCCCGCACCTGCTCCTTGAGCTTCGGCAGCTCTTCCAGCGTGAGCCCCGCGGTCGACACTGGCTCGAGCACCCGCACCACCGCGGTCGCGCTGCCGAACCACAGGCTGCCCTTGGGCCGACACGCGCGCGTGCCGTAGACCGCGAGCGGCACCACCGGCCGCTGCGTCTCGATGGCGAGCTGGAACGCGCCGTCTTTGAAGGGCTGCAGCTTGCCGTCGGGCGAGCGCGTGCCCTCGGGGAAGATCATCACGCTGACCCCGGCGGCGAGCGTGCGCCGGCACTCGTCGAACATCTTCTCGACCGAGCTGCGTTCCCCGCGCCGCAGGGGAATGTCGCCGCCGAAGCGCATCAGCCAGCCGATGAGCGGGAGCTTGAACAGCTCCTCCTTCGAGATCCACCGCATGTCCCACGGCAGCGACGAGAGGAGGAACGGGTCGGCGGTCGACTGGTGGTTCGCCACCACGACGAACGACTCGCGCTCGATGCCCGCGGGCTTCTGCCCCTCGACGCGGAACTTCCACAGTGGGGTCAGCGCGCTGGTGGTGCGACCGAACCTCCGCATCCACCGGCCGCGCACGCGCATCCCGGGGTCTTTCCTGCTGAACAACGCGACCAGGCCCATCGGCAGCACGAAGAGCACCGCCATCACGAAGAACTCGAAGTAGGTGTACAGGCCCAGGGCGGCGCGTCGCATGGGGCGCACCGTGCCAGCACTTCGTCATGGGCTGGTCACGCGAAGCGCTCGCGGGTTCGAACTGGAGGCGAGCTCGAAGGCCTGAGGTTTCAGGTCAGGTCCGGGGCCGGTCCGTCTACGCTGAGTCCTCATGTCCACCGAGCGTGTCGAGTTCGAACAGGTCGCCGACGGCCTCCTCAAGGGGGCCCTCGAGGCGCACCTCGACACAGCGCTCGTGGAGAAGCTCCGCGTCGCCGGCATCGACCTGAACAAGAAGCTGCCGCCCGCGTTCCCCGCGGCTGATTTCCACCGCTGGTTGCTCGTCGTCACGCGCCACCGCTACCCGAAGCTGAGCGACGACGAGGCGTTCAAGGAGCTCGGCAGGCTCGCCGTCAGCCGCGGCATGCAGTCGACCTTCCTCGGGCGGGCGGTGCTCACGGCGCTGCAGCTCCTCGGTGTGCGTCGCTCGCTCAAGCGCCTCGGCCCGTCGTTCCGCAACGGCAACAACTACATCGAGGCGAAGGTGGCGGAGCTCGGGCCGACGTCGATGGAGATCCAGCTCGGTCCGCTCGTGGTGCTGCCGAGCTACTACGAGGGCGTCCTCGAGACGGGCGCGAAGCTCATCGGCGCGAGGACGGTGCAGTTGACGCGGCTGCGCACCGAAGGTGAGCACCACACCTGGCGGCTCGACTGGACGGAGTGAGAGCGCGGCGAAGCGGGCCTGCCGCGACGTCGCGGTGCTCGCCGAACTGGGCGCGTCACGCGAAGTGCTTGCGCGCGTGAGGGCTCCCGAGCACTCATGACGCCCCATGGTGAAATTCACGCTCAACGGCGTCGCCCGCGAAGTCGACGCCCCGCCCGACATGCCGCTGTTGTGGGTCATCCGCGATGTGCTGCAGCTCACGGGCACCAAGTTCGGGTGCGGCATGGCGCTGTGTGGCGCGTGCACCGTTCACCTCAACGGCCAGGCGACGCGCAGCTGTGTGCTCCCGGTCAGCGCGGTCGAAGGGCAGCAGGTGCGCACCATTGAAGGGCTCGCGAGCGGTGAGCAGCTCCACCCGTGCCAGCGCGCGTGGAAGGAGCTGTCGGTGCCGCAGTGTGGCTACTGCCAGTCGGGCCAGCTCATGCAGGCCAGCTCGATGCTCGCGCAGACGCCCGCGCCCACCGACGAAGACATCGACACCCAGATGAGCGGGAACCTCTGCCGGTGCGGCACGTACCCGCGCATTCGCGCCGCCATCCACCGCGCCGCCGACATCGCGAAGGAAGAGAACATCGACCTCAAGGCGGCCATCGCCGCGGAGCCCACGAAGTGAGCCTCTCGAGACGCGGCTTCCTGCAGGCGGGCCTCGCGGTCGGTGGCGGGCTGGCTGTCGGCGTCTTCCCCGACGTGGCCGTGGCGGCGCCGAACCTCGCCAGCTTCATGCCCAGCGCGTTCCTGCGCATCACCGCCGACGACCTCATCCACTTCGTGGTGGCGCGCGTCGAGATGGGGCAGGGCACGACGACGATGCACGCGCAGCTGCTCGCCGAGGAGCTGGAGGTCGACCCGGCGACGATGGTCATCGAGCTCGCGCCGAACGATCGCCGCTTCGACAACCCGGCGATGAACATGCAGCTCACCGGCGGCAGCACCTCCACCGCCGTGTCGTGGAACCCGTACCGCGAGGCCGGCGCGTTGGCGCGCGAGCTGCTCATCTCGGCGGCGTCGAAGACCTGGGGCGTGCCGCGCTCGGAGTGCATCGCGCGCGGCGGCGCCATCGTGCACGCGCCGACGAAACGGGAGCTGCGCTACGGCGCGCTCGCCGAGCTGGCGGCCAGCATGTCGGCCCCGCGCGTCGAGCCGAAGAAGAAGGACTTCAAGGTCATCGGTCAGCCGGTGCCTCGCGTCGACGCGCACCTCAAGGTGACGGGGCAGGCGCAGTTCGGCATCGACGTGCAGGTGCCGGGCGCGAAGGTGGCGGTGCTGGTGCGCTCGCCGGTGCCGGGCGGCACGGTCGATTCGTTCGACGACACCGAGGCGAAGAAGCTCGGCGGCGTCGCGCACGTGGTGAAGGTCTCTCGCGGCGTCGCGGTGGTGGGCGACACGTACTTCCATGCGCGGCGGGCGGCGGCGGCGCTGCAGGTGAAGTGGAACGACGGGCCGCTGGCGAACTTCGACTCGGCCAGCTTCGCGAAGACACAGCTCGAGGCGGTGCGGGGCGAGGGCGGCAAGCGCGTGAAGAACGTCGGCGACGCCCCGGCGCAGGTGAAGAGGGCGAGCACCGTCATCGAAGCCGAGTACGCCGCGCCGTTCCTCGCGCACGCGCCGATGGAGCCGCAGAACGCCACCGCGTGGGTGCGTGACGACGCGGTCGAGGTGTGGGCTCCGACGCAGGGGCCGATGATGGCCGCCGAGCAGATTGCCCGGCACTTCGGCGTGCCGCAGACCAGCGTCACCGTGCACCAGACCTTCCTCGGCGGCGGCTTCGGGCGGCGCATCGCGCAGGACTACATCCTCGAGGCGGTCGAGGTGTCGAAGGCCATCCGCGGTCCGGTGAAGCTGGTGTGGAGCCGCGAAGACGACATGCGCCACTCGCCGTACCGCCCCGCGGCGATGCACCGGGTGCGCGGCGCGCTCGACGCGTCGGGGAACCCGCTGGCGTGGCACCACCGCGTGGCGACGCAGAGCATCTTGAGCAGCGTGCTGCCTGACTTCGTGGGCGGCGCCTTGCCCGGCGGCCTGCACTGGCTGCACGGCGTCGTCACCTCGCTCGGCGCGTCGGCCATCGGCACCCGCGACCCCACTTCGTTCGAGGGCATCGACTCGTTGCCGTACGAGCTGCCGCACCTCGCCGTCGACTTCGTGCCCGTCGAGCCGGGCGTGCCGGTGATGTTCTGGCGCAGCGTCGGTCACTCGCACACCGCGTTCGCCACCGAGAGCTTCATCGACGAGCTGGCGCACGCCGCGAAGAAGGACCCCTTCGAGTTCCGCCGCGGGCTGTTGATGAAGCAGCACCGCCACCGCTGGGTGCTCGAGCTGGCGGCCGAGAAGATCGGCTGGACCACGCCTCCGCCCGAGGGCGTGGGGCGCGGCATCGCGGTGCACAAGAGCTTCGAGAGCTACACCGCCGCCGCCGTCGAGGTGCGGGTGCAGGACGACGCCATCAAGGTCGAGCGCGTGGTCATCGCGGTGGACTGCGGGCGCGTGGTGAACCCCGACCTCGTCAAGGCGCAGCTCGAGTCGGCCGTCATCTTCGGGCTCAGCGCCACGCTCAAGCAGCGCATCACCTTCGCGCAGGGCCGGGTGCAGCAGTCGAACTTCCACGACTACCCGCCGCTGCGCCTCAACGAGACGCCGCGCATCGAGACCTTCATTCGCGAGAACGAGGCCGAGCCCACCGGCGTCGGCGAGCCGGGCGTGCCGGTCATCGCCCCCGCGGTGGCCAACGCCGTGTTCGCGCTCACCGGCAAGCGACACCGCTCGTTGCCGCTCGGCGTGTCGTGAGCTGATGCGGCTCAAAGCGGCCCCTCCGCGGGGGCTCATCAAGCAGCCCGCGCCGAGCGACTTCGCCTTCACGCACCACCGCTACGAGGTCGACCCGCCGCTGTCGGCGAGCCTCGAGCACTGGTGGTCCGTCACCTGGTCGCTGCCGCCCGGCGCGCGCCACGCGCAGTCGTCGCTGCCGCACCCGTCGATCCACGTGGTGTGGGACGAGGGCGAGGTGCGCGTGGTGGGTGTGCACACCGGCCGCTTCACGCGGGTGCTCGAGGGCGAGGGCCGCGCGTTCTCGGCGAAGTTCCGGCCCGGTGGGTTTCGGCCGCTCCTCGGCGCGCCGGTGGCGACGTTGACCGACCGCGTGGTTCCGCTCGCCGACGTCATCGGTCGCACGAAGGCGCGGCGGTACCGCGACGCGCTGGCGAGCTCCCGCGACGACGCGCAGCGGGTCGAGCGCGCGACCGAGTTCTTCACCGCGCTGCTCCCGCCCCCGGTGGAAGACGCAGCGCTGCTCGGGGCGCTGGTGGAGGCCGCGACGACCGACCGCACCATCACCACCGTGGAACAGCTCCGCGCGCGGGCCGGAATGCACCTGCGCGAGCTGCAGCGCTGGTTCCGCGACGCGGTGGGCATCAGCCCGAAGTGGATGATTCAGCGCTACCGCCTGCACGACGCGCTGCTCGCGCTCGAGGCCGAGCGGTCGATCGCCGAGGTGGCGGCCGAGCTGGGTTACGCGGATCAGGCCCACTTCGCCCGCGACTTCAAGGCGCTGGTCGGGGTGCCGCCGTCCCGCTACCGACGCTGAGGTGCTACGACCCCCGCCGTGCGCCGCGCTGCCTTCGTCCTCTTTCTGTGTGCGGCCTGCGAGCCCACCAGCCCCGTCGTCTCGCCGCTGCCGCCCGACGCGGGTTCGGTCATCGTCGACGCGGGCACGACGACGGGTGACGCGGGCACGCCGTCCGACGCAGGTCTCGGCGATGCGGGCCTCGACGCGGGCACCCCGCCGCTCGACGCCGGCACGCGCTGCGCGGTGACGAGCACGTCGATCCGCTGCGAGGGGCAGCGCACGGCCTTCACCACCGGCGGCCTCACGCGCGACGTCTTCTGGCAGACGCCCACCACGCCGCCGCCCGCGAACGGATACCCGGTGGTGCTGCTCTTTCAGGGCTCGTTCTTCCCGCCCTCGGGCTCGTGGAACACCGAGGTCTCGTCGACCGCGCTCTTCGGCGGCTACTTCCAGGCGAAGCTGCAGGCCGAGCTGCTCGCGCACGGCTTCACTGTCATCGCACCGACGGCGGCCGCGGGCGTCGCGTGGCAGACCAACAACGGCTTCCCGTGGGACACCACCACCGACAAGACCTTCGTCGACGGGCTGCTGGTGGCGCTGGGGCGCGGTGACTTCGGGCCGATCGATTCCTCGCGGCGCTACGCCACCGGCATCTCGAGCGGCGGCTACATGACCAGCCGCATGGCGCTGAGCTACGCGGGCCAGTTCCGCGCGTTGGCGATCCAGTCGGCGAGCTGGGCCACCTGCGCGGGCGCGGTGTGTTTCCTGCCCACCACGCTGCCGGTCGATCACCCGCCGACGCTGCTGCTCCATGGGCGGCTCGACGTCACGGTGCCGCTCTTCACCGCGCAGGCCTACGCGTCCAAGCTCACCGACGAGGGCTTCACGACCGAGTTGGTGATCGACGACTCCGCGGGGCACGAATGGCTGCCCGTCGCGCCCGCGCGCATCACCGCGTGGTTCGAGACGCACTGACGCCTGGAAATGGCCGCGCGCCTCGAGCGTTGTGGCCGCGTGCGCACGCTCCGGTTGCTGCTCCACATCACGCTGGCGGGGTTGACCGTCTTCGTCTCGGCGCTCACCGCCGTGGTGCAGCTCGAGAACTCGGAGCTGTCAGTGCTGGGGCTGGTGTTGGTGGTGCTGCTCGGGGCGTGGGCCGGCGCCAGCTCGATGCTGCGCACCTGGGGCAGCCTGATGGGCGCGGGGGTGGCGGCGACGACGCTGCTGGTGCTCGCGCTCGATGGCCGGTCCTTCAACCACTACGTGAACCTGTTCTTGATCGCGATGTACCTGCCGCTGGTGATGTCGCTGTGGGCGGTGGTGGCCTGGCGTCACGGCGCGGACGACGAGGCGCCCGCACCGGGGTGAACGTCACGCGTTGCGCGCGACCCACTGGGCCATCGCCGGCGCCGGCAACACTCCGCTCTGGCGGGCGCGCTCGGCGCCGCCCTTGAAGACGATGAAGGTGGGGATGCCGCGAATGCCCAGCTTCGCCGACGGCTCGGGGTGCTCGTCGGTGTTGACCTTCAGCACCACCACGCGGCCGGCCTGCTCGCGGCCCACCTGCTCGAGGATGGGAGCGGCCATGCGGCACGGCCCACACCACGGCGCCCAGAAGTCGACCAGCACCGGCACCGGCGAGTTGGCGATGGTGCGTTCGAAGCCCGCGGCGTCGACCGCTTGCGGCGCTCCGCTGAGGTCGAGCGCGCCCTTGCAACGGCCGCAGGTGGGCGCGCCGCCGGGGCGCTGATCAGGAACTCGGTTGAAGGCCCCACACGCTGAGCATCGGAACATGGCTTCACGGGTAAGGCGGCGCGCCGCGATGTCCAGCTAAGAGGGCCGTATGATCACCGCCCTCATCCCCGCGGCGGGCGCGAGCGCTCGGCTGGGCCAGCCCAAACAGCGGGTGCTGTTGCACGGCGAGCCGTTGGTGCATCGGGCCGCACGACTTGCGGCCGAGGCGGGCTGCGGGCGGGTGGTGGTGGTGGAAGGCGCGGTGCCGCTGCGACCGCTGCTGGGCGAGCTGCCGGTCGAGCTGGTGCGCTGCGAAGGCTGGGCTGCCGGACCGGGCGCGTCGTTGCGCGCGGGCGCCGAGGCGGTGGGCGAGGGCGCGGTGCTGGTGTTGCTGGTCGATCAATGGCGGGTGACCGCCGCGCACCTGCGGGACGTGCTGACGGCGCCGGGCGACGTGGCGGCCGCGGCGTACGCCGGTGGGCTGGGCGTGCCGGCGCGCTTCCCTTCGGCGCGGGTGCTGCGCGAGCTGCCCGACGGACAGGGGGCGAAGGCCTGGCTGCGGCGGGAAGCGGCGCGCGTGACGGCGGTGCCGATGCCGGAGGCCGAAGACGACCTCGACACCCCGGCGCAGCTCGCGGCTTTCACATCTGCAATGCAGCCCTGAAGGGCCTCACTTTCGAAATCAGCAACTGCGCGGATCCAGACTGGAAGGGCGCTGGCACAGGCTTCGCTCAGCTCGCGCGCAATGCGGCTGACCCCTTCGTTCCTTGCTTCCTCCAGCGCACCTCTGCCCCCACAGGCGCAGGTGTGGGATTGCTTCAACCGGGCGCAGGCCATCACCGCTGCCTTCGAGGTGCACGAGGTGGCGCTGCATTCCGGCTTCATGCCCGACGAGGCGACGATGTTGTCGCTCACCCTCGCCGAGCTGGCGACGCACGCGGTGGAAGAGGCGCGCGGCGGCGTGGCGTCGGTGTTCTTCGGCGCGCACGGCTGGCGCCTCGAGGTCTCTGACGCCAGCACCAGCAGCTCCCGCCCGGAGCTGCGGTCGATCGACGCGCACGCGGTGTCACTGCGCGTCGTGCCCCGCGTGGGCGGCAAGGTCATCGTCGCCGAATACGAGCGCGAGGCGCAGCAGCGCCACTGACCGTCACTGCTTGCGCAGTTGCACGGTCATCGACTGCAGGCCGCCTGACGGTTGCAGCGAGACGGTGCCCGCGGCGAAGTCACCTTCGGTGAGCTGCACGCGCAGCGACGCGGTGATGGTGTCGTCGCTCAGCGCATCGATGTCGTAGACCTGAAAGGTCCACCCCGCGCGCAGCAGGTCTTTCGCCTTCGCGCTGCAGCCTCCGGAGTTCCACGTCGGCTGGTACGTGTCTGAGGCCTCGGGCGTCGCGGTCGGCGTCGTCTGATCAGCGCAGAACATGACGACCTTCGGGTCGGGCGCCGAGCTGTCACCGTCCCACGTGCTGCCGTTGTTGTTGGGCGCGATGCGCGCCGAGGTGGGCTGCACCACCCAGGTCGCCTCCGGGTCGACGCCGCAGGTTTGATCGACGCGACAGATCTGACTCGCGCCGCACGCCGTGCAGGCCGCGCCGTTCTTGCCGCAGCCCGCCGCCGTCGAGCCCGGCTGGCACGCGCCGTTGAAGCAACAGCCTGTGCAGCTCTGCGGGCCGCATGTGGCCCCACCGCCTCCCGTGCCGCTCGCTCCGCCTCCGCCCCCGAAGCCACCCCCGAACCCGCCGCCCGTCCCCGTCGTCGGCCCCTCCGAACCCCCGCACGCCATCAACACGCCACACGCGACCCACAGAACCGCCAGACCCCTCATGTGTTGCCTCCCCTTTGTTTGGAGGTCACACCATCGCGCGGGGCTCTGACGGCTCAGGTCAGAGTGAGGCGCTCAGAGCGCGTCGAGCTTCTTCGCTCCGTCGTGGAACAGGTGCCAGCCATCGCCGACCAGCACCACCTCGCAGCGCGGCAGGCGGGCGATCGACTTCATGGCGGCGGCGCGGTCCTTCAGCTTCGGCGGCGGGAGCAGGTGCAGCGTGCCGGGCCGGTGCGCGCGGATCAGATCGCCGCTGATCAGCGTGGTGCTCTCGAGCACGAAGGCCAGCTCGCCCGGGGTCTTCGAGCCGTCGAGCGAGAACACGCGCAGCCCCGGGACCGGCTCGTCGCCGTCGGTGAGCCAGCCGTCGCAGCGCAGGGGGAAGGTGTCCTTCTCGGCGAGCGGGCCGAACACCTGCGCGCCGAACACCTGGGCGAGGTGCTGCGCGTCGCGCACGTGCATCGAGTTGGTGAGGAAGATGAACTTCGCCCCGCCGAGCGCGCGCAGGTGCTCGAGGTCGTGCTCACGCAGCGGCAGCGGGTCGATGAGCACGTTGCCCCCGGCCCGCACCCACGCCAGCGAGTTGAAGTCGAGATCGAGCGAGTCCTGGAACACGGACCAGCCGAAGAGATCGTCACGGTGGAGCTGCTTCATCCAAGCACCAGGGGCAGGAGGTCGCCTTCACGTCGGTCGGCGGACGCGTCGATCGCCACCGGCCCTTCATTCATCACGCGGCGCGCTTGCGGCGCGGTGTCACAGAACGTCACCGCGAGGCCGCACTGCTCACACACGCGGGTGCGCGGCTCGTCGGCCATCAGCGTCAGCCGTTCCCACGCGCGCAAACAGCGCCGGTCGTCACACAGCTCGATGGGCACCCGCGCCACCAGCGCGCGGCAGCGAGGCGGCACCGTCGGCTTCAGCGCGTCGAGCGGAGCCTTCGTCGTGGGGGCGCGGTGGAAGTCGACCTCGGCGCGCACGTACTTCGCGAACGCGACGTCGCCGCGGTCCTCGAGGAGATCGGCGTACACCAGCCGCAGCGCGTCTTCGCCTTCCTGAAGCGCCTGCACCAGCGCCGCCTCTGCGTCCTCGAGGCCCGGCAGTTCCACGACGCGCAGCGTGGTCTGGCCGATGATCAGCTCGTCGCCCACGGCGATTTCGGAGGCCTTGCGCTCGAAGCCGTTGATCAGCAGCGTGCCGCGGCCCTCGATGAAATAGCCCTCGGGGCGGCGGAGCACCGTGGCGTGCATTCGCAGCACGCGCTCGTCGCGGAACACCACGTCGTTGAAGGGGCCCCAGCCGATGGTGGTGCGCGGCAACGCCAGCTCGACGGTGCGCGCGCCGCTCTTCTGCTCGATGACCAGCGCGAGCATCACGCGTCCTTGATGATCAACAGCCGCGGCTCGGTCATGTCTTCCATCGCGTAGCGCACGCCCTCGCGGCCGAGGCCCGAGTCCTTCACGCCGCCGTAGGGCATGTTGTCCACCCGCCAGCTCGGCACGTCGTTGATCACCACGCCGCCGACCTCCAGCGAGTCCCACGCGCGCATCGCGCGGTGCAGATCGTTGGTGAACACGCCCGCCTGCAGCCCGAACTTCGAGTCGTTCACCTCGGCGAGGGCCGCGTCGAACGAGCTCACCTTCGAGAGCACCACCACCGGGCCGAACGCCTCTTCGGTCACCAGCGGCTCGGTCTTCGGCACGTGCTCCAGCACCGTCGCCTCGAGCATCGCGCCCGTTCTCCGGCCACCGCACAACACCGTGCCGCCCGCGCGCACCGCCGACTGGATCCACCCGTCGAGTCGCTTCGCTTCGCTCTCGGAGATCATCGGCCCGATGAAGGTCTTCTCGTCCTTCGGGTCGCCAGCCACCAGCGCGCGCGTCGCGGTGACGAGCTTCTCCTTCAGCGCGTCGTAGAGCGACTCGTGGGCGACGACCCGCTGCACGCTGATGCAGCTCTGGCCCGACTGGTAGAAGGCGCCGAACACCAGCCGCGCCACCACGTGGTCGAGCCGCTGGTGTTGATCCGCGTCGATGACGCAGGCCGCGTTACCGCCCAGCTCGAGCACCACCTTCTTCTTGCCGGCCTTCGCCTTGAGGTCCCAGCCCACCGCCGGGCTGCCGGTGAAGCTCAGCAGCTTGAGCCGCTCGTCGGTGGTGAACAGGTCGGCGCCGTCGCGGTGCGCGGGGAGAATGCTGAAGCTGCCCTTCGGGAGCTCGGTCTCGGCCAGCACCTCACCGATGATCAACGCGCCGATCGGCGTGCGGCTGGCGGGCTTGAGCACCCACGTGTTGCCGGTGGCGATGGCGGGGGCGATCTTGTGGGCCGCGAGGTTGAGCGGAAAGTTGAACGGGCTGATGAACGAGCACGGGCCGATGGGCACCCGCTTCGTCATGCCGCGGTAGCCCTTCGCCCGCGCGGAGATCTCCAGGTTGAGCGTCTCGCCGCCCTGGCGCGTGGCCTCCTCGGCGCCCTCGCGGAAGGTGTCGATGAGCCGCGTCACCTCGCCGCGCGCGTCGCGGATCGGCTTGCCCGCCTCGATGCACAAGGCCTCGGCCAGCTCGTCGGCGCGCTCCTGAAACCGCCGCACGCAGTGCATGAGCACGTCGCGGCGCGCGTACGGGGGGAACTTCGCCATCTCGTCCCGCGCGGCGTGGGCGGCGGCGATGCCCGCGTCGATCGCCTTCGCGTCGGCGAGCGCCACGCGCGTGGCGACCGCGCCGGAGAACTTGTCGGTGACCTCGAGCGCCTCGTTGGCGAAGACCGGCTGGCTGGCGAGGTAGTAGGGGTAGCGGGGCTTCAACATGCCGCGCATGGTGCCCGAAACGAGGCACCGCCGTCGCGGCTCAGCGCGTGATGGAGATGACGTTCGACGTCGCGTCGGGGAGATCGACGCCGTTGACCCGCCCGCGCACGAAGGCGCGCACGTTGCGCGTGCCGAGGAACGACGCCTCGGAGCTGCGCGCCAGCGAGGTGGCCGTGCTCGAGCCGGTGGCGCACGGGCCATCGGTGAAGGTCATCGTCATCGACGACTGAATGCACACCGAGAGCTCGAGGTCCGCGGCTCCGGGGCACGTCAGCGAGCCGCTCGCCCGGCCGGCCTTGCTGCCGGTGTTGCCGAACTCCTCGACGGTGGCGCTCAGCGTGCAGTCTGCCGGCTTGACCGTGGAGCTGCTCCCGCCGCCGCCGCCCGTCGCCCCATTGCCCCCGCCCGTTCCACCACCGGGGTCGCCGCCGCAGCCCACCAGCACCACCAGCGTCGCGCTCACCACCCACGTCTTGACCTGAAGTTCGAACATGTCGCGTGAGACAGGCCGGTCGCGAAAAGCGCGCATTTTTTTGCGTGGCCCGTTGGAGCTCGACGCCGACGTCCTGCCTTGGCGCGCGCGCTTTGGTGCTACACGTACCCGATGAGATCGATCGCGGCGGCGGTGACGATGGTGGTGGTGCTCGGTTGTCCGGCTCCCTCCGAGCCTGACGGTGGCACCGGCACTGGCGGCGGCGCTGGCGGCGGATCGGCGGCCTACGACAGCGGCTTCGTCTCGGTGCTGCCGGGGGTCGAAGCGCAGGGCTACGCGGTCGTGCCCAGCGGCGCGAACGTCTTCGTGGTGGGCAACGGCACCACCGATGGAGGCGCCGCTTCGCTGCTGGTGGCGCGCTTCAAGCCCGATCGTTCGCTCGACACGACGTGGGCCGGCGCCGGCTACACGCTGGTCGACGTGGCTGACGGCATGTCGGTCGGCATCGGCTCGTTGGCCCACGACACGGCCTACGCCGCGCTGTCCGACGGCACCTCGCTCTTCGTGTGCGGCGTGGCGCAGGCGCTCCAGGTGCCGGGCCTGGGTTCCAGGGTGCTGCTCGCGAAGTTCCTCGCTGACGGCTCCCTCGACACCAGCTTCGGGAACACCGGCGCGACGACCGGCGTGCGCCTCGACGCCTTTGGCACCACGCAGGCGCAATGCACCGCCCTCGCGCTGCAGCCCGACGGGAAGATCCTCATCGGCGGCGACGTGCAGTCGAACTTCTTCGTCACGCGCTACCTGGCGAACGGCACGGCCGACGTGAGCTTCTCGAAGACCCCGGGCTCCGGCTTCGGCGCGGTGTGGGGCACCTCGCGGGAGGAAACGACGAAGGCGATGGTGCTCGACCCCGACGGGAAGATCGTCGTCTTCGGCGGCGCCTCGATGTCGGCCGCGCGCCTGTTGCCCGACGGTCAGCTCGACGTCTCGTTCGGGAGCTCGGGCTTCTTCAGCTCGGCCGGCGCCTCGGGCGTCGCGCTGTGGCGGGAAGCAGATGGCTCGTACCTCGCGCTGGGCTACGCGCCGCTGACGACCGACGCCGGCGACAAGCAGCTCGCCGCACGGCTGCTCAAGCTCAGCGCTTCGGGCGTGGCTGACGTCACCTTCGGTCCGCAGGGGTACCGGCAGGTCACCTTGCCCGGCACCAACCTCGGCTTGAGCACCGTGCGCGGCGCGACCCGCCTCGCCGACGGGAGCTTCGTGCTCTACGTCACCGGGCTTGGCCGCACCTACCTCGTGCGCTTCACGGCTGACTTCGCGCTCGACCCCAGCTCGCTGAGCGACGGGGGGCTGGTCTCGACCGGCGTCGAGCTGCCGCTGTTCCAGCCGGCGTTTCAGCAGGGCTCGCACCTCGCCGTCACCGAGGGGAACCGGGTGTGGCTCACCGACATCAACCTGGTGACCATCGAGCCCGTCACCCCCACGAAGAAGAACTTCTTCGATCTGATCAACCGGACGTTCTGAGAAGTACGCTGCGCCGCGATGACCGACGAGGTGGACATCACGGCGCCCGTGCTCCCGAAGGTCGGTGAGACCGACACCACCACGCCGACGCTCCAGCCGGTGAAGGAGACCGTCGCCGCGCTCGAGCCCTCGAGGCGCACCCGGCCACCACGCTGGAGCTCGAAGACGACGCGCAGGAAGACATCGTCACCGATCGCCACCGCGTGCCGGCCCCGAAGCCGAAGGCCGCGCGCGCGCTCGACGCCGACGTGAAGCCGCCCACCGCGCAGCGCAAGGCGGTGGTGAAGGCGCCGTTGCGGGGCGATGGCTTCGAGGTCGCGGTGTCGCTCGAGGCGCTGCCGCCCACCGCGCCGGTGACGTCGCGCTCGGCGCAGCTCACCGCCCTCGTCGAGCGCAGCGGGTGGGTGGTGTTGGCCCTCGTGGCCGCCGGGCTGCTGGGGCTCGCCGTGTGGTTCTGGCGCACCTTCTGAATCGCCGGCCGGACCTCCTGATCAGCCCGCTCGACGCGGTGCTCGGCGCGAGCTCGTCGGTGCTGTGCGTGACGCTGCTGTTGCTGTGGCGGCTCACCGACGGGGCGCGCTGGGTCACCCACGCCATCGTCGCGGGCCTCACCGTGCAGTTCACCACCGCGGTGTTCGCGGGCGCCGCGGAGTACGTCGCGTGGTTCGGGTTGATCTCCATCGTGGCCTTCATGCTGCTCGGCCAGCGCACCGGCGCGGTGTGGAGCGCAGCGCTGCTGGCGCTGATGGTGCTCATGGTGTGGCTCGACGTCGGGGAGGCGGTGAACGTCGCGCACGACACGTCCGAAGCGGCGGGGGGGCGAAGGTGCGCGCGCGGCTCTGCGTGAGCGATCTCGGGCCGGCGCTCGAGGGCGACGAGCTGCGCGAGCTCTTTCAGCCGCTCTCGTGGCTCGACGGCGACGGCGAAGGGCTGGGCCTGATGGATCTGCAGATGCCCGAGCTCGATGGCTTCGAGACCTCGCGGCAGCTGCGCGCCACCGGGTTCAAGGGCCCCATCGTCGCCCTCACCGCCAGCGCCGAGCCCGAGACCGAGCGCCAGTGTCTGGACGCGGGCATGCAGGTCTGTCTGGTGAAGCCGCTGCGGCTCGAGCAGCTCACGCCGGTGGTGACCCGCCTGCTGGAAGCCGGAGATGCCGGCGTCACCGGGCGGCGACGAAGTGGCTCGACACCCCTGCCGCGGCCGGCGTGATCGTCGTAGAGGGGCGCCATGCGTCGCTCGTCGTGGCTGGTGCTGTGTGTCCTCGCGGCCTGCGGGCCCGACCCGCTGTCGTCGCCGGGCGTGACCATCGCGCAGTACCGCTCGGGCCTCACCATCGCCGGCGCCGGCGGCTGTGACACCAGCATCGCCAGCGGCCTGTCGAACCAGCTCGTCGAAGAGCTCAACTGCCTCACGCCGAACCTGATGGTGAACTTCTCGGGGCCGCACGTGACGCTGTACTCGTCGGTGATCCCCTACCTCGCGCCCGACGCCGCGCAGGACCTGAAGGACGCCACCGTCGCGCTCAACGACACCATGACCGTCAGCTCGGCGTACCGCACGCTGGCGCAGCAGGCGCTGCTCTACCGGTGGTGGCAGCAGGGGCAGTGCGGCATTCAGGTCGCCGCGGTGCCCGGCTCGTCGAACCACCAGAGCGGCCGCGCCATCGACACTCCTTATTACTCCACGTGGAAGGCGCCGCTGACCGCGCGCGGGTGGACCTGGCTGGGCAGCTCCGACCTGGTGCACTTCGACCACCTCGCGTCGCCGAACATCGCGTCGAAGTCGATCCTCGCGTTCCAGAAGTTGTGGAACAAAAACCACGCGACGGATCGCCTCGACGAAGACGGCCAGTGGGGCCCCGCGACCTCGAGCGCGATGGATCAGTCGCCCACCACCGGCTTCGCCGTGCACGGGTGTGCCACCACCGGCAAGGTGTCGGGCACCATCACGCAGCAGGGCGCCGGCACCGCGCTCGCGGGCGTCACCGTCACTGCCGGCGGCGTGAGCGTCACCACCGGAGCGGCGGGCACCTTCGAACTCACGCTTTCGCCCGGTCCGGTGACGGTGACCGCGTCGAAGGTGGGCTTCGTGAGCAGCGCGGTGTCGCGCACCGTCACCACCGGCGGCACCGTCTCGGCGTCGATGGCGCTCACCCCCACCGCGGCCACCACCACCCTCAGCGGCACGGTGGTGGACCAGGGCAGCCCGGTGGCCGGCGCGAGCGTGTCGGTGGCCGGCCAGTCGGCGACCAGCGATGCCAGCGGGGCCTTTCAGTTCACGCTGCCCGCCGGCACGGTGACGCTGACGGTGTCGAAGCCCGGCTTCGTGGTGAACACCTCGCAGGTGACGCTGGTGGCCGGCACGCCGAAGACGGTGACGGTGGCGCTGGTGCGCGCCAGCGGAGATCAACCGCCGGTCCTCGAGCTCGACGGTGCGTCGGGCACCTCGCTCGAGCAGGCGCACCTGGTGCTGGCGGGCTCGGCGGTCGACGACACCGGCGCGCTGGCGACGGTGCAGCTCGCGCAGAACGGGCTCGCGCCGCGCGCGGTGCCGGTGGTGGGCGGGCGCTTCGAGGCCGCGGTGCAGCTCACGCCGGGGCTCAACACCTTCGTCGTCTCGGCGACCGACGCGGCCGCGCAGACCTCGACGGTGACGTGGACGGCCTCGTTCCGCGCGGGCTTCGCGGGGCTGGTGCACCGCTTCGACGACGTGGCGTCGATCGCCGTCGACGCCGAGCTCACCCTGTTCGACCCCGACACCCAGGTGGCGGTGGGCCACGCGCGCACCGGCCCCGATGGGCGCTACGCGCTCGACTCCTCGGCGGTGGGCGTGCTGCGGCTCCACGTCGAGAAGGCGGGCTTCACGCCGCGAGACCTGCTGGTCGACGTCTCGGCCGACGAGCGCACGGTGGTCGACGTGGGGCTGACGTTGGGCGACGGCGTGGGCGTGCGCTTCCTCGAGCCCACCAACGCGGGGCCGTTCGAGGTCGAGGTGCTGACGGTGTCGGGCGTGGTGACGGGCTTCGAGGTGGCGGCGGTGACGGTCAACGGCGTGGCGGCGACGCTGGTGGGCAACGGCTTCGTGGCGCACGTGCCGCTGCCCGAGGGCCGCACGCAGCTGGTGGCCGTCGCCGAGGGTGCGGGCGGCGAGTCGGTGCGCGAGGCGATGACGGTGTTCCGGCCGCTGGGCGAGGTGCGGGGTGGCTGCGCGAGCGCGCCGGGCTTGTGGCTGGCCGCGGTGGTGCTCTGGGCGCGCCGACGGAGACGGTGAGCGGGCTCAGCCTCCGCGTGGCTGCTCGACCGTCGCGCGCACCCGGTTGCGCCCGGCCTTCTTCGCCGCGTACAGCCCTTGATCCGCGCGGCGCACCAGCTCGACCGGAGACTCGCTGCGGTTCCACTGCGCGAGGCCGAGGCTGGCGCTGACGTTGTGGCCCGGGGTCAGCCTGGTCCAGTCCGTGGTGGCGATGGCCACCCGCACCTTCTCCGCCGCGATGCGCGCGCCCTCCAGCGTGGTGTGCGGAAGAATGAGCGCGAACTCCTCGCCGCCGTAGCGGGCCGCGAAGTCGGACGCGCGGAGCTCCTTCTGCAGCACCTCCGCCACCAGCCGCAGCACGCCGTCGCCCACCACGTGCGAGAAGCCGTCGTTGATGCGCTTGAAGTGGTCGATGTCGAGCAGCACCAACGCCAGCGGTTGATCGAAGCTCAGCGCGCGCGAGAGCTCGAGCGCCAGCACCTCGTCGAAGTGCCGCCGGTTGAAGAGGCCGGTCAGCCCGTCGCGCACAGACAGATGCGTGAGCGTGTTGGCGCGCGCCTCGAGCTTCTCGTAGGCGGCGGTCAGCTCGCGGTTGCGCAGCCGCTCGAGCTCGCGCGCCTGCATCACCCGCTGGAGCTCGGCCTCGGCCTTGATGGTCGCCACCCGCTCGCGGGCCAGCTGGTCGAACACCGCCGCGCGCACCTCGTGGAACTGCTCGTGGTGGTGGAGCGCCTGCTCGAACGAGCCGGCCCGCTTGTGCGCGTCGGCCAGCAGCTTGTGCGTCTTGAAGACCTCGCGCTGAATGCCCAGCGTGGTGGCCAGCGTCAGCGCGCGCTCCAGCCAGTCGAGCGCCTCGCGGTGGCGCAGCCGCTTCGAGTGCAGCTCGCCCAGGCCGGCGTAGATCTCCACCCGCGCCCGCGGGGAGTGGCCGCGCTCGACCGCCTCCAGCGCCGCGAGGTGGAACTCCAGCGCCCGCTCGCCGTCGCCGCGCGCTTCGTGGATGCGCCCGATGGCCAGCAGGCACCAGCCGTAGTGCCAGTGCGCGCCGATCGATCGCAGCACGTCGACCGCGCGGCCGAGCACCGGCAGGCCGCGCTCCGGGTTCCCGCACGCCACGTGGGCCTCGCCGAGGTTCGCCAGCACGCGGCCCTGCATGTCGACGTCGCCGTCGCTGACCGCCGCCGCGTGGGCGCGCTCGTAGACCTCGAAGGCGCGCGCGAAGTCGCCGAGCTCCTCGTGCACGATGGCGAGGTAGTTGAGCGAGCGCGCCGCGCGGGGCCGCGCCTCGAGCGCCTCGAAGGCTTCGATCGCCCCCTGCAGCTGCGCGAAGCCGTCTTCGTAGCGGCCCTGCTGCACCAGGCACGCGCCCAGCCAGCCGCGCACCTCGGCCTCGAAGAGCGGCTCCTTCAGCTCGGCCCACAGCGTCTGCGCGCGCCGCAGCAGCTCCAGCGCCGCCCCGTAGTCGTTGAGCAGGAAGCGCGTCTCACCCAGCGTCTCGTCGAGCGCGGCGCGGGTGCGGGTGTCTTGCGGGCAGCAGGCGTCGGCGCGCAGCAGCAGCTCGAGCGCGCGCGGCTCGTCGAACTCCGCCAGCGCCGCCGTGCCTTCCGCGAAGTGCGGCCAGAAGACCGTGCCGAGGTCGAGCGCCGGAGCGGCGTCGGTCGTCTCTCGACGACGGCGCTGTCGTTGCCAGGCGAGCAACGCTGGGTCCAGGGCGGCCACCGACCGGGCGCTGTAGCACCGAAATTCGCCTCCTGCGGCGCTTCGAAATCTGAGCTTTCCCGCCGGGGGGACTCGGCGTTGAATCGAAGGCTCAGCATGCGCTTCGATTTTCCGCCCGAGTCCCCGCTGCACCTCTTCACCGAAGAAGAGGTGCAGGCCGTCTTCGCAGCCGGGGCCGAGAGGACCTACGCCGTCGACGAGGTCATCGTCACCGAGGGCGAGCGGGGCGACTCGATGTTCTTCGTGCTCGACGGCTACGTCGGCGCGCGCCTCGACAGCGGGGCGATGGTGCGCAGCTACGCGCCGGGCACGTACTTCGGCGAGCTCTCGTTCATCAACCCCGGCCACCGCCGCAGCGCCACCATCATCGCCACCACCGTCGCGAAGCTGCTGGTGGTCGATCAAGGCTCGGTGCAGGCGCTGCTCGACACCCACCCGCGCCTCATCTTCACGCTGCTGCGCCGCGCCTGCGCCTTCCTGGTCGACGCCGAGCGCAACCTCATCTCCGACCTGCGCCGCCGCAACGCCGAGCTGCAGGACGCCATCGAGAAGCTCGAGTTCACGCGCCGCCGGCTGAGCGAAGAAGAAGAGACCTCGCGCACCGACGTGCTCACCGGCCTCTACAACCGCCGCGCCTTCGACCTCGAGATGCCCGGCTTCCTCGAGCGCGCGGTCTCCACGAAGAGCACGCTGGCGCTGCTGGTGATGGACCTCGACGCCTTCAAGCCGGTCAACGACACGCTGGGCCACGCGGCCGGCGACTCGGTGCTGGTGGGCGTGGGGAAGATTCTGCAGGGCGTGCGCAAGAGCGACCTGCCGTGCCGCTTCGGCGGTGACGAGTTCGTGCTGGTGCTCGCCAACCTCGACGAGAAGGTGGCGCGCGCGCGGGCCGAGTCGTTCCGCGCGGCCATCGGCGCCATGCCCCACGTCGGCAACGAGCGCGGCATTCGGGTCACCGCGACGGTGGGCGGCGCCATGTTGCGCGAGGGCGACACCGTCGACTCGTTCCTGCAGCGCGCCGACGAGGCGCTCAACGTCGCCAAGCGCAACGGTCGCAACTGCGTGAACTGGGGCTGAGGCGTCGGCGCTGACTTCGTGGTGAGGCCTGACTCATGTCAGGGGCCCCTAAGTGACTGATCACCTCCTGCCCGGGCGACGGCACGGCGGTCGCTAGGCCCGAGGAGTTCCACCTCGGAGTCATCCATGAGCGTCGGGAATCGTCGTCGTCGTGCAGTCACTGCCGCCCGCCATCTGCGCGTGGAGGCGGAGTCGACCCTCGCGCCCGCACCGCCCACGCAGCCGCGCCGCGTCGAGCGTGGGGGAGGGGGCCGGGCGCGGCCGGCGAAGCGGAAGTGCTCGTCGGCCCCCGCACTGATGGACGCCATCCGCACCACGCAGGCGGTCATCGAGTTCGACCTCTCGGGCGTCGTGCTGCAGGTCAACGAGGTCTTCGCCTCGCTGCTCGGCTATCGCCCCGACGAGCTGATCGGCCAGCCCCACCGCCTCTTCTGCACGCCGGAGTTCGCCGCCAGCCCCGAGTACGCCGCCCTGTGGGACGGGCTGCGCGCGGGCCGCGGCACGGCGGGCCTCATCGAGCGCAAGACGCGCAGCGGAGCGCTGGTGTGGTTGCAGGCGGCGTACAGCCCGGTCTTCGACGCGCGCGGCCGCGTGGTGAGCGTGGTGAAGATCGGCACCGACGTCACCGAGCGGCACCTCGCCGACCGCGTCACCGAGGCGCTGAAGGGAACGCAGGCGGTCATCGAGTTCGACACCCAGGGCAACATCCTCAGCATCAACCAGAAGTTCTCGGACGTGATGGGCTACTCGCCGCAGGAGCTCGTCGGGCAGCACCACCGCGTGTTGTGCACCCCCGAGTTCGTCGCCAGCCCCGAGTACCAGGCGCTGTGGGAAGGCCTGCGCGCCGGGCAGGCGTCGCCGGGCGTCATCGAGCGCAAGACCCGCGACGGCCAGTCGGTGTGGCTGCAGGCTTGTTACAACCCGATCCTCGATCGCCACGGCGCCATCAAGGGCGTGGTGAAGGCCGGCGTCGACGTCACGGCCGAACACCTGCACTCGCTGGGGATCCGCAAGGCGGTCGACGAGGGGGCGGCGCGCGTGCGGCAGTCGGCCCACGAGCTGCTCGGGCTGGCCACCAACCTCGCTTCTGGCGCCGCCGAGGCGAGCGCGCAGGCGGTGACGGTGAGCGGCGCGGCCGAGCAGATCCGCAGCAGCGTGGCTTCGGTCGCCAGCGCCGCCGAAGAGATGAGCGCCACGGTGAAGGAGATCGCCGTCAACGCCACCCAGTCGGCGCGCACCGCGCGTGACGGCCGGCAGCTCGCCGAGCACGCGTCGCCGGTGATGCAGAGCCTCTCGGAGGCGTCGCTCAACATCGGGAAGATCACCAAGGTGATCAGCACCATCGCCCAGCAGACCAACCTGCTCGCGCTCAACGCCACCATCGAGGCGGCGCGCGCGGGCGAGGCGGGCAAGGGCTTCGCGGTGGTCGCCAACGAGGTGAAGGAGCTCGCCAAGCAGACCAGCCGCGCCACCGAGGAGATCAGCCAGCAGATCGACGGCATCCGCACCGGCAGCCAGAAGAGCGTGGAGTTCGTCGGCCAGTTCTCGAAGGTGCTGACCGAGATCGACACCTACGCCTCGTCGATCGCCTCCTCGGTCGAAGAGCAGGCGTCCACCACCCGGGAGATCGCCCGCAACGCGACCGAGGTCTCCACCGCGGTGGCCAGCGTGGTGGCGAACATCACCGGCGTGGCCGAGAGGGCGCGCGAGGCCGAACACCACGCGGCCCTCACCCAGAGCGGCGCGCGAGCCCTCGACGAGCTCAGCGGCGCGTTGTCCGCGAGCCTGCGGGTCGGCTGAGCTTCGCTTCGTACGCCGCGAGGGTGCGCTCGACCGCGCGCTGGAAGACGCGGATCGACTTGTCGAGCGCCGGGCGCGGCGTGTCTTCGATCTTCGTGTGCGAGATGCCCGGGCTGCTCATCGCGAACACCATCGCGGTCGGCACCACCGCCTGCATCTCGGCCGCGTCGTGCAGCGGCCCGGAGGGGATCTGCGGCACCGGCCCGCCGACCACCTCCTGAATCGACTCGTCGATGAACTTCATCAGCGTGGGGTCGAAGGGGCGCGGGGTGATGTGAATGAGCGGGCTCCACGACACCTTCACCAGGTGCTTCTTCGCCGCCTCGAGCGAAGCCTTCTTCGCGTCGGCGAGCATCTTGCCGAGCACCTTGCCGTCGAGCGCGCGCAGGTCGATGGAGATCTCCGTCGAGCCCGGCACCGCGGTGACGAAGTTCGGCTCGACCTTCACCACGCCGCAGGTGGCCACCACGCGGGTGCGCGGCGTCTTGCCCGAGTACTTCACGCTGATGTCGCGGCAGGCGAGGGCGAACTCCGCGGCGGCGAGGAAGGCGTCTTTGCGCAGGTGAATCGGCGCGGCGCCGGAGTGCGCGGCCTGGCCGACGAACTTCAGGGTGTGCCGCTCGACGCCCATGGTGCCCAGCACGGTGGCCACCGGCTTCTTCATCTCTTCCAGCACCGGGCCCTGCTCGATGTGCAGCTCGAGGTAGGCCACCGCGTCGAGGCCGTCGAAGTACTTCCGCGCCGTGGCCATGCCCTGAAGCGTGACGCCGTTCTCGGCCAGGGCGTCGGGGAGCTTGATGCCGTTGCGATCGACGAGGTGCGCGAGCTCCTTCTGCGCGTCGAGGGTGCCGGCCGAGGCCGCCGAGCCCTGCAGCGAGCGCCCGAAGCGCGCGCCCTCTTCGTCGGCCCAGTCCACGAGGTGAATGGTGAGGGCCGGCACGCCCTTCGCCTTCTCGCGCCGCAGCACCTCGAGGCCGGCGAGCACGCCCAGGCAGCCGTCGAGCCAGCCGCCGCCGGGCACCGAGTCGAGGTGGCTGCCGATGACCAGGCTCTGCTTCGAGCGGCCGGGCAGGGTGGCCCACAGGTTGCCGGCGCCGTCGCGGGTCGCCTCGAGGCCCAGCTCGTTCTTCAGCTTCGCGGTGAACCACTCGCGCGTCTTGCGCCACACCGGGCCCCACGCCACGCGCTGCGCGCCGCGCTCGTCGGTGGTGAGGGCGGCCAGTTCCTTCAGGTCGGCGATGGTGCGCTTCGAGTCGGGCTTCATGGGCCCGCGTTTTACGCCATAACCACCGCTCGTCATGCGACTCGAACGGCACGTCGGTGGGCTCTCGCTGGCCCGCAAGGTGAAGTACCTCGCCGACGCCGGGTGGACGCAGGACGGCGCGAGCTGGCGGCCCCGCGACCCCGACGCCGAGACCTTCCCCCTCGCGCGCGCGGTGCACCACCAGCTCACCGCCGACCTCTGCGCCGCGCTCGCCCCCGCGGGGTGGAAGGTGGCCGGCTACTCGCTGCGCGGCTACGCGACGCTCGTCGATCCGAAGGACGCGTCGACCTGCTCGTTGCCCGCGGCCTTGCGCCGTGAAGCGCGTCGGCGACAGGTGCCAGTGGGAGAGTTGACCTACAGCCTCTTCCTCTGGGCGATGCTCCGGCATGGTGGGGACTGACCGCGGGAGAACGGGGCCGATGGTGGAGCCAGCAGACAAGCGCAGGTACGCGCGCATCGAGGCGAGCCTGGTGTGCAGCATGGCCACGGCGAGCGACGTCGTCGACGGCGTGGTGGCCAACGTCTCGAAGAGCGGCGCGGCGATCATCGCCAGCCTCTCGGCGGCGCGGGTGGGCGACACCGTCACCCTGATGCTCGAGCGCGAAGAGGGGCTGGTGTCGCTCTCGCTGCCCGGCACGGTGGTGCGCAAGGACATCGACGAAGAGCGCGCGCGGTACGGCGTGCAGTTCGAGCCGCTGCCGCCGAGTGAAGAGGAGCAGCTCGGGCTGTTGCTGCAGCTGCTGGTCAACGGGCGAGGGCAGGGCCGCCGCGCGCACCCGCGCATCTCGACGCGCGTCGACGTGGTGTGCCGCACCGAGGAGATCTTCCGCGGCTGGGTCAGCGACCTCTCGCGCGGCGGGCTGTCGATCAAGAGCGTGCGCGACGTGGCGGCCGGTCAGCCCATCGCGGTGTCCTTCGGCGTGCGCGGTCTCAAGGGGCTGGTCGAGGTGTCGGGCGAGGTGATGAGCAGCCAGCCGGTGGAAGGTGGGTTCCGCCTCGGCATTCAGTTCGTGCCGCTGACGGCGACCGAGCAGGCGCAGGTCAACCGCACGCTCGATCTCCTGCTCGACATCGCGCTCCCTGATGGGGAGGTCCTGGAAGACGACGAGGCCTGACGCGCGCGGCTCCATGGTACGAGCGCGCATGACTCCCCGTGCCGTGCTGGTCGGTGTGCAGCTCCCCGGTGTCACCGACGTCGACCACGAGGCCGATCTCGCCGAGCTGGGGCGGCTGGTGCACACCCTGGGCTTCGAGGTGGTGGGCACCGTCAGCCAGAAGCGCGAGGGCCTGGCAGCGGGCACCGTGCTCGGCGAAGGCAAGCTCAAGGAGCTGGCGAAGCTGACCGGCGGCACCGGCGAGATTCCGTCGGGCGCCACGAAGCAACGCTCGAAGGCGCGCGAGAAGTGGGAAGCGCTCGACGACGACGCGGAAGACGAAGCCGTGGAAGAAGAGGCCGACGAGGACGCCCCGGCCGAAGACGGCGCGCGCGCGTCGGTGGTGGTGGTGGACCACGAGCTCTCGCCCAGCCAGGCGCGCAACCTCGAGCGGGCGACGCGGGCCGAGGTGCTCGACCGCACCGGCGTCATCGTCGACATCTTTCACCGGCACGCCAAGAGCCGCGAGGCGCGCATGCAGGTGGAGATCGCCCGCCTCAACTACGTCGCCCCGCGCATGCGCGAGACCGGCGGTGGCAAGGAACGCCAGCAGGGGCGCGGCGCGGGTGAGTCGCAGCTCGAGCTCGACCGTCGGAAGATCCGCGACCGCATCGCCGAGCTGAAGCAGGGGCTCGCGGCGATCCAGGCGGATCAGGATCAGCGGCGCCACGCCCGGAAGGATCAGCTCCGCGTGGCGCTGGTGGGCTACACCAACGCCGGCAAGTCGTCGTTGATGCGCGCGCTGACCGGCAGCGAGGTCTACGTCGCCGATCGGCTCTTCGCGACGCTCGACACCACGGTGCGCGCGCTGCAGCCGGAGACGCGGCCGCGCATCCTGGTGAGCGACACGGTGGGCTTCATCAAGAAGCTCCCGCACGACCTGGTGGCCTCGTTCAAGTCGACGCTCGACGAGGCGCTCGAGGCGTCGCTGCTGCTGTACGTGGTCGACGCGTCAGACCCGACCTGCGAGGCGCAGCTGGAGGTGACGATGGGCGTGCTGCGGGAGATCGGCGCCGAGTCGGTGCCCCACTTCCTGCTGCTCAACAAGTCGGACCGGCTCGACCCGCAGCGCCGCGCCGAGCTGCTCGCGCGCCACCCCGAGGCCATCGTGTTGTCGGCCCACGCGCCGGCTGACGTCACCGCGCTGCGGCAGCGCATCGTCGACCACTTCGAGCGCTCGATGGTCGAGACCACGCTCGTCATTCCGTACACCCGGCAGGCGCTGGTGGCGCAGGTGTACGAGCACGCCCGCGTGGTGTCGGAGTCGTTCGACGAGGCCGGCCGCACGCTGGTGATTCGCGCGCTGCCCGCGGCCGCCGAGAAGCTGGCGCGGCTGCAGGAGCGCTGAACGTTTGGTTGCACATCGGCGGTCGGTGGGGTGTGAGCCGATCCATGGTGCGCGCATTGTTTCTGGGCGTGGTGGCTGTCTCGTCGCTGGTCTTCGCGCAGGCGCGGGTCGCGGAGACGAACCTCACGCCACAAGACACGCAGAGCGCCTCGCCGGGGCGGGTGGTGCAGTTCGGCACGAAGCTGTGTTTCCCCGCGACGACCACCGCGCACGGCCGCGAGCTGTGGTGCAGCGACGGCACACGCGAGGGCACCGCGGAGGTGGTCGATCTCTACCCGGGCACGACGGGGTCTGATCCCTCCGACCTCGCGGTGCTGGGCACGAAGCTGCTCTTCGCGGCCATCACCGCGGCCACCGGGCGCGAGCTGTTCATCACCGACGGCACCGCGGCGGGTACCTCGCTGCTCAAAGACCTCTACTCCGGCACGGCGAGCTCGAGCCCCGGTGAGCTGACCACCTGGAGCGGGCTGGTGCTCTTCGCGGCCACCACCGGCGCCAGCGGCCGGGAGCTGTGGCGCACCGACGGCACTGCCGCGGGCACGGTGATGATTCAAGACATCGGCTGGACGCTCAACGGCACCACCAGCAGCAACCCGCGCCACCTCTTCACCAACGGCTCGCCGGGCATGGGCGTGTACTTCATCGTCGACGGGCCGCAGCTGTGGCGCACCGACGGCTACGACATGGGCACCTACGCGGTGAGCAGCTTCCTCTACCCCGACGACACGCGGCCCTTCGTCAACGTGGGCAACAGCGTGTACTTCGTCGGTGGCGGCGACCTGTACGTCACGCAGGGCAACTACTCGAACACCACCCGGCTCACCACGCTGCCCACCGGCGGTACCGCGCCCGGGGTGACGGCGCTCGGCGTGCTCGGCACCAGCGTCTACTTCGCGGCCAACAACGGCACCGTGGGCGCGGAGCTGTGGAAGACCGACGGCACTGTGGGGACCACCGCGCTGCTGAAGGATCTGCGGACGGGCGCGGTGGGCTCCGAGCCGCGTGAGCTGATCAGCGACGGCACCACGCTGTTCTTCACCGCCGACGACGGCGTCAACGGGCGCGAGCTGTGGAAGAGCGACGGCACGGCGGTCGGCACCACGATGATCAAGGCGGTGAGCCCGGGCACCTCGACGCCGGCGAGCACGCTCACGGTGTTCGGCGGCGCGCTGTTCTTCACGGCCGACGACGGCAGCCACGGCGTCGAGTGGTGGAAGAGCGACGGCACGGCAGCGAATACCGTGCTGTTCCACGATCTCCAGGTGGGCGCGGCGGCCACGCAGATCTCCGCGCCGCAGGTCTTCGGCAGCACGCTGTACTTCGTGGCGAACGTCAGCGCGTCGGGCCTCGAGCTGTGGAAGACCGACGGCGTCGCGCGGCCCACGCTGGTCGCCGACGTGAACCAGGACAACTTCGGGGAGACCACGCCGAAGCCGGTGGCGGTCGGCAGCACGCTGTTCTTCGTCAACAACGACGGCGAGACGGGCGCGGAGCTGTGGAAGAGCGACGGCACGCAGGCCGGCACGCAGCTGCTCAAGGACATCAGGCCGGGCCCTGACGGCGCGAACATCGGGGCGCTGGCGGCGGCGGGCTCGCTGGTGTTCTTCACCGCGCAAGACGCGACCACCGGGCTCGAGCTGTGGCGGTCCGACGGCACGCCGGCGGGCACGGTGCGGGTGGCCGATCTCGCCGCGGGCAGCGCGAGCTCCGAGCCGCGTGAGCTGATCGCCGTGGGCTCGACGCTCTTCTTCCACGTGATGGACGGCACCAACTACGACTCGCTCTACAAGGTCGACGGCACGGGCGCGCCGGTGCGCCTGGTGGCGCTGAGCACGCTCACCTCGTTCCGAGTGACCATCGACCCCGGCGTGATGGGCAACACGCTCTACTTCCGCGGCGAGTCGAGCACGGCGGGCTCCGAGCCGTGGCGCAGCGACGGCACGGTCGCGGGCACGGTGATGCTGAAGGACACGCGGCCGGGCACCGCGGCCTGCTACCCGGGCCACTTCATCGCGGTCGGCACCACGCTCTTCTTCCTCTGCGTGCCGGAGTCGGCGCTCAAGGAGCTGTGGCGCACCGACGGGACCTCTGCCGGCACCACCCTGGTGGCCGACATCTCGCCCTTCAACCCGGCCTACTTCCCTGAGGAGTTCATGGCGGTCGGCACGCAGCTGCTGTTCTCGAACCACACCTCCGCGGCGGGCATGGAGCTGTGGCGCTCCGACGGCACCGCGGCCAACACCGGGCTGCTGATGGACATCTACCCGGGCGCGAACTTCTCGCTCGCGCGGCCGGCGCGCGGGTTCCGGCTGGGCAACGTGCTGCTCTTCCCCGCGGAGGACGGCGTGCTGGGGCGCGAGCCGTGGCGCACCGACGGCACGCTCGCCGGGACGCAGTTGCTCAAGGACGTGCGGGTGGGCGCGGGGCAGTCGTTGCCGTACGGCAACCTGTCGGGCGACGTCATCGGCGGCACCGCGTACTTCCTCGCGTGGGACTCGCCGACCAACGGGCAGACGTTGTGGAGCTCCGACGGCACGCCGGCGGGCACCAGCTTCGTGGCGCGCATTCCGCAGTGGGCAAAGTACAACGACGAGGGCTCGAACTTCGCGATCGCCGCGGGCTCGCGGCTGTTCTTCACCTCGACGACGCTGCGCGGTGCGCTCGAGCTGTGGTCGTACGTGCCGGGCGCCGTCGACAACACGCCGCCGGTCATCACCCCGGTGGTGACGGGGACCCAGGGGCAGAACGGTTGGTACGTCGGCGCGGTGTCGGTCAGCTTCACGGTGAGTGATGCGCAGTCGGCGATCTCCGCGTCTACGGGCTGCGGCGCGGTGATGGTGACCAGCGACACCTCGGGGCAGACGTTCACCTGCAGCGCTACCAGCGGCGGCGGCACGGCGATGCAGTCGGTCACCATCAAGCGTGATGCGACGGCGCCGATGGTGAGCTGTCCGATGAACGTGGTGACGTCGACGATGTCGATGGGCGGGGCGGTGGTGACGTTCAGCCCGACGGCGATGGATGCGCTGTCGACGCCGACGGTGGTGGCGACTCCGGCGTCGGGGAGCACCTTCGCGGTGGGGTCGACCACGGTGGCGGTCAGCGCGACTGATGCGGCGGGCAACGTCGCGAATTGTTCGTTCACGGTGCAGGTGAACCTGGCTGCGGTTGACGCTGGGCGGCCGGACTCGGGGATCGATGCGGGGCCGGGTGTCGATGCGGGTGTTGATGCGGGTCCGGGTGTCGATGCGGGTCCGGGTGTCGATGCGGGTCCGGGTATCGATGCGGGTCCGGGCATCGATGCGGGCCCTGTCGCCGACGCGGGTCAGGACGTCGATGCAGGACCGGTCGCCGACGCAGGTTCGAGCGTCGATGCGGGTCCGACTTCGGACGGTGGCTCGTTCTCGGATGGTGGCGTGTTCGAGAACCCGTTCGCTGACGCGGGCCTCACGCCGCCGGAGCCGACCACCGGGTGTGGATGTTCCGATGTGTCGGGGGCGCCGATCGCGTTCCTCTTCCTCGGACTCCTGGCGCGTCGCCGCCGCAGTCGCTGAGCATCAAGGGAGGTGGGCGTGAAGGGTGCTGGCCGCGCTCATCCGGTCAGCCCCTCGGCGCGAGGCCGTGGACGCTCACGCTTCGTGAACGTTGTCTCCGTTGATGACAAAGGGCCCGGGGGGAGTGCCCTCCCAAAGTCGTGTCCTCTTTGGTGACAACGCATCGGTCATCAAAGAGGACAGCGTTTTGAGAGGGTGGGCCCCCCGCCGGCTTTGTCATCAACGGAGACAAATGGCCACGCACCCTCGCAAATCGAGACGCGTGGCTCGCGAGGCACGGTCGCGGTGAGCACGGCCTCTGCGAAGAGGCGCACCACTCCCCTGTGAAGCCCAGGCACAACCTCTCGGCGCACTCTGCGCCGCGCGCTACCTCGAGAGCTTCAGCGTGACCGACTCCGGCGGACTCTCGACCGACACCAGCGTGACGCGGTACCCCTCGAACTCGAACGACGGCGCTGGACACCCGGCCGCAGGCTAAAAGCGCCCTATGCCCGCGATGGTGATGTCGCTCGGTCGGATTCCGCTGCAGGACCGCGATGGTTTCGGCCTGTTCATGCTGCTGCCGGACGGCCGCGTGGGCATGGACATCGGCACCTCCTGGGCCAACGCCGCCGAGCGGGTCGCGCCCAGGCTGCAGGGCCTCGACGTCTTCTGCGACCCGACGCTGGCGACCATCGGCCGCCGCTTCAAGTGGACCTCGCAGGAACCGACCTCCGACCAGCTCCTCGAGCGGGCCGCCGTCGCCTTCGGCTTCGCCAACGACCTCTCACCTGCGTGGCACCCGCACGTGGTCGACTTCGTGCGCGCGTGGAACGCCTTCTTCCCGCTGCGCCTGTGGGAACAACTCCCCGCCGAGATGTCGCTGCGCACGCTGCTGCGTCAGGGCGACGAAGTCACCGAGGGCTGCCTCGCCGTGCTCGGGCAGAACCGCACCGAGTACGGCCTCGCCTGGTACCGCGACTGGCGCGCCTTCGACGCCCTGTGGAACGGAGAGCCGTACCCCGTCAACGGCCTCTCGGTGCTCGCCCACGACGACCCGTTCCTCGAGCCCGTCTTTCAGCCCTTCGGCGTCCCTCCGGTCACCACGCTGGGCATCGTCGACTCGAAGGGCAAGCGGCCCGACCTCGACACCGTGCGCCTGGCGACCGTCGCGATGCAGCTCATGCTCGACGTGCTCCGCGACGACGCTCCGCGCAGCCGCCCCGCCGGCGACGGCCTCACGCTCGAGTTCAAGCGCGAAGAGAAGTCGGCGAAGAAGCCTGCCCCTCCGAAGAAGAAGGCGCGGAAGAAGAAGTGAGCTGGCACGTGTACATCGTCCGCTGCGCCGACGACTCGCTGTACACCGGCTGCACCAACGACCTCCTCAAGCGCGTCGCCACCCACAACGCCGGCAAGGGGGCGCGCTACACCCGCTCGCGGCTGCCGGTGACGGTGGTGTGGTCGGTGCGCGTGAAGGACCGCTCGGCCGCGCTGTCCCGCGAGGCCAAACTCAAGCAACTGAGCCGCGCCGAGAAGCTCGCGTTGATCTCGCGCCCGCGCCGCAAGCGCCGTTCCCCATGACGGGCGGTTGCGCCCGGGGGGCGCGCTCCGCAGAATGGCCCCGCCATGGCTGAAGAGTTGGATGATCGCGCCCGAGACGTCCTGCGCGCCGTCGTGCAGGAATTCATCACCTCCGGTGACCCGGTCGGAAGTCAGGCGCTCACGCGCCGCGGGGAGTTCGAGGTCTCGCCCGCCACCATGCGCAACGTGCTCTCGGAGCTGGAGGCCCTCGGCTACCTCGAGAAGCCCCACACCTCGGCGGGCCGCGTGCCGACCGACCAGGGCTACCGCTTCTTCGTCGACTCGCTGCTGCAGCTGAAGTCGCCCAGCCAGGCCGATCAGCAGCTCATCGAGGCGGGCCTCTCGAGCGCCACCGGCGTCGAAGACCGCATGCAGGAAGCCGGCAAGGTGCTGCACCTCCTCAGCCACCACGCGGGGGTGGTGCTCATTCCCCGGCCGTCGGCGGGCACCCTGTCGCGCCTCGAGTTCGTGCGCCTCGCCGAAGATCGCCTGCTCGCCATCCTCGTGGGGCAGGGCGGCCAGGTGCAGAACAAGCTGGTGATGCTCGACGCGCCGGTCAGCAACGACGAGCTCCAGCGCTCGGCGAACTACTTGAACGAGCTGCTGAAGAACGCCGCGTCGATCGAAGACGTGCGCAGCCGCATCCTCCAGGAGCTCGAGACCCAGCGCACCCAGTACGACGAGGTCGCCGCGCGCGCGCTCAAGCTGGGCGCCGCCGCCACCGACATCTCCAGCGCCGAGCGGGTGGTCATCGAGGGTACCGGCAGCTTCCTCGAGGCCCCGGAGTTCGCCGACGACGTGCGCCGCATGCGCGCCCTCTTCAAGGCGCTCGACGACAAGCACAAGCTGCTCTCGCTGCTCGATCGCGTGCAGCGCGCGCGGGAGATGCAGATCTTCATCGGCGCCGAGAGCGAGTTCGGCAGCCAGGGCGACGTCACCCTCATCGCCAGCCCCTACGGCACCGACGAGCAGGTGCTGGGCACCGTCGGCGTCATCGGGCCCACGCGGCTCGACTACCAGCGGGTGATTCCGCTGGTGAACTTCACCGCGCGGGTGCTCTCGCGCGTGCTCAAGACCGAGTGATTCAGAAGTAGTACTTGAGCGACAGCGTCGAGGCGACCAGCGACCCGACGTCGCCCGCCAGCGAGGTGGTGAAGCGGTACGTCTCGCTCTTGCTGTTCACCGTGTCCATGCCCAGCGGCGACGGTGAGGTCGAGCTCGAGGCCTGCCGCGCCGCGCCGACCCGAATGCCCGCCTCCAGTGAGAGCGCCGGTACGCCGATGAACCCGAAGAACAGCTCGACCGCCCCGCGCGCCCCGAGCTCCAGGTTCGAGCTGGTGCCCGTCAGCAGGCTCGAGTTCGTCACCGTGAAGCCGCTGCGCAGCTCCGGGGCGACATAGACGATGACGTGCTGCGCGCTCACCAGCGCGATCGGCACCGCCGCCAGCCCCACCACCGACACCGAGTCGGAGCTGCTCACCGTCGACGACACCATCACGCCCAGCCCCAGCTCGAGGCCCACGCGGGTGCCCTTGAACCAGGTCCGCGCGCCGAGCATCGGCACCTGCGTGCCCCCGAGCAGCCCCGACAGCCCGCCCAGCCCTCCCACGCCCAGCCCTGCCGTGGGCGCGAGCTGCGTGCTCAGCCCCAGGTAGCCCACGCCCCACGTGCCGCCGCGCTGCTCGAGGGCCGTGCGAGGCTCGACGGCGCTCGGCGGAGCCAGCGCGGGCGTCTCTGCAGAGGCCAACGATGCGGCGAACATCAGGACGAAGCACACGGTGCGGAACATGGTGCGCGTATAGCGCCTGAGCCCGCCCGCGGGTTCCGGTCAGCTGCCCCCGCCGAGCTGCGCCAACGTCCACCGCTGCAGCGCCAACTGCCGCTGCGCGTCTTCCAGCGCCTTGCGCGCCGACATCATCGAGACCGCGGCGAGCCACATGGTGCCCACGCCGGCCAGGGTGAGCATCACCAGCGTCGCGGTGGGGTCGAAGTGGAGCGCGTGCGGCATCACCACCAGGCGCCCCTGCTCGAAGACGTAGAACGGCTCGATCAGCCCCAGCCCCTGCAGCGCGAGGGGCACCACCATCGTCAGCGAGGTGAGCACCAGCACGCGCCGCTGCTCGTGCGGGTGCACCCAGATCATCAACCCGATGGCGTTGGCGGTGGCCCGGGGATGACCATGAACGGGCCCAGCACCCACGACTGCGCGATGCCCAGCGCCAGCGTGCCCAGCAACACCATCAACCGCGTGGTCGCCGACGGAGGGGGATGCCGCGCCGCCCACCAGCTCGCGCCCACCAACCACGCCCACGCCAGCGACATCGCCGCCAGCAGCCACCCGTCGCGCACCCCCATCCACACCGCGAAGCCGAGGAACGGCGCGATGGCGAGGTACCCGCGCAGCCCGTTGGTCGAGCCGGTGGTGGCGAGGCGATCTCTCAGGTGCGCCAGCGCTTCCGTCACCGAGGCCGGCTCGACCGCCGGCGGCGCCTGCATCAACGCGAGGAAGGTCTGCTTGGCCAACGGCTGGCCCGGCTGCAGCGCCAGCGCCTGACCGATCTCCCGCAGCGCCTCGGCGCGCGCCTCGAGGTTCTCTCCCTGCTCGAGCGCCCGCTGCGCCGCGGCCTGCGCCATCTGCGCGTGCTGCGCCGCGAGGTCCGCGCGGAGCTGCAGGTCTCGCTGCCCGCTGAGCACCGCGTCGAGCCCTTCGGCGAACTGCCGCGCCGTCGGCCGCGCGATCGGGTCTCGTGACAGCGCCCGCGTGCACAACGCGTCGAGCTCGGGCGGCACGTCGTTCGCTCTCGGGTGCGCGCTCAACGGGGGGAAGTCGGTCGAGCGGGCGTTGATCATCAGCTCGAGGTTCGAGCTCCCGCGCACCAATGGGCTGAGCGTCAGCGCCTCGTAGAGGATCGCCGCCATCGCCCACACGTCGCTCGCGCCGGTGGCCACCTCGGCGCCCGCCTGCTCCGGCGCCATGTACCCGGGGGTGCCCAGCACCGCGCCCGCCAGCGTCGTGCCCGGCTCGGTCACCTTCTCGGCGCTGTCCTGCTCGACCGCCTCGACCGCCGACAACTTCGCGATGCCCCAGTCGAGCAGGTACACCTCGCCGAAGTCGCCCAGCATCACGTTCCCGGGCTTCACGTCGCGGTGCACCACGCCCCGCGCGTGCGCGAAGTCGATGGTCTGCGCCAACGACTGCATCACCGACAACAACCGGTGCCGCGTGTACCGCGCGCACGTCGCCGCGTCGCTTCCTGCAGCCGGCGAATCACCTCGGCCAGCGTCACGCCGCGCACGCGCTTCATCGTGAAGTACGGCCGCGCGTCGCGCACGCCCAGCTCGTGCACCGGCACCACGCCCGGGTGCTCGAGCTGCCCCTGCACCCGCGCTTCCCGCACGAAGCGGGCGCGGGCGGTGTCGTCGTGCGCGGTGACCGTCTTGAACGCCAGCTCGCGGCCCAGGTGTTGATCCCGACACGCCCACACCTCGCCCATTCCGCCCCGGCCGACGAGGTCGCCGAGCTGCAACCGCTCGGTGTCGGCCAACGCGAGCAGGTCGGGCAGCGCGGCGTCTACCGGCGCGGGGGCGGTCGAGCTCGCGGGCAACGTCGCCGGGAGCTCCTCTCGATCGGTCGTCGACATGGGTCGCGACTCTCCCCCACCAAATCGACAGATGACAGGCATCCGACGGGGGTGGCCTTCCCGGCTATAAGGAGGTCCACCGCGTGCCCCCTGAACGCGCGAAGAAGAGAGCAGTGACGTGCACCAGCAGTCTGCAGTGACGATGTCTGGCCTCGAGCTGCTCGAGCGGAAGGCGAACGGGCCTCGCAGCGAACGCTTCCGCGCGCGGCTCGACGGCGCCGAGGTCGAAGTTCGCGTGGTGAAGGCGCCCTTCGCTCGCGAGGCGGCGCGCTTCGTCGAGAGGACCGAGGTGCTCGCGCAGCTCAGCCACCCCGCGCTGCGCATGGTGCGCGGCTCCGCGATGTTGGCCGACGGTCGCCCCGCCGCGGTGCTCTCGCTCGTCGACTGGACTCCCCTGTCCGCGTCTCCGAAGCAGCCGACGGCGCAGCTGCTCGACATGGCCATCGAGCTCGCCGAGGGCCTCGCCGCGCTGCACGAAGCGGGGCTGGTGATGGGCGTGCTCGACGGCGACGACATCTACCCTGGCCAGCCCGCGGTGCTCGACGCGTCGCTCGCCGGGCTCTCGCAAGACGGAGACACCCCGCAGGCCGACGTGAAGATGCTCGCCCTCGCGCTGCTGGGCGCGGTGGGGGGCGGCAAAGAAGCGGGCCCGCTCGAGGGGCTGCTCAAGCGCGCGATGGCGGGCTTCACCGCCGCGCAGTTGGTGACCGAGCTCATCGCGCTGCGCACCCGCTTCCAGGCGCGCACCCGCTCGGGGCCTCAGGCCGCGGTCGAGGTGGAGATCGTCGAGCCCGACCTCACCGGCTTCACCCTCTCGCACTGGAAGTTGAAGCGGGTGCTGGGCGAAGGCGCGATGGCGCGCGTGTACCTCGGCCTCGACGAGCGCGACGGGCAGAGCGTCGCGGTGAAGGTGCTCAAGCAGGAACACCTCGACGAGCCGGAGTTCGTGCACCGCTTCATTCAGGAAGTGCGCGCGGTCGAGGCGATCGAGAACCCGCACATCGTGAAGGTGACCGACTTCGGCGACGTCGCCCTCGGCCCCGGCCAGCGCTGTGTGTTCTGCGTGATGGAGCTGCTCGACGGCCAGGCCCTGTCCGACGCGATGAACCACGAGGCGTTCGGCGTGGTGCGCTCGGTGCGCATCGCACAGCAGGCGGCGCGCGCGCTCCACGCGGCCCATCACATCGGCGTGGTGCACCGCGACGTGAAGCCCGAGAACCTCTTCCTCACGCGGCAGGGCGCGAACGAGTTCGTGAAGGTGCTCGACTTCGGCGTCGCCAAGCTCCTCAAGCCGCTGGGCAACCTGCCGAAGGTGGGCACCAAGGCCGGCATCGTGGTCGGCACCCCGGAGTACATGGCGCCGGAGCAGGCGATGGGGACCGGCACCGACGCGCGCGTCGACGTGTACGCGGTCGGCCTCGTGCTCTACGAGCTGCTGGCCGGCCACCAGCCGTTCAAGGGCGACACCTTCGGCAAGCTGGTGATGGAGATCACCCAGTCGCCGGTGCCGCCGCTCCCCGCTGTCACCCGCGCCGGAGAGCGCCTGCCGCCGGGGCTGAGCGCGGTGGTGCTGCGCTGCCTCGAGAAGAACGCGGATGATCGTTTCGCCACCGCGCTCGAGCTCGCCGACGCCCTCGAGCCCTTCGCCTCGCCGCGCCGCACGCAGGACCAGCTGCCGACGGTGAAGATGGAGCCGATCTTCTCTTCGCAGGTCGCGACGTCGTTGCCGCCGGTGGTCGACGACGCCGAGCTCGAGGCCGCCATCAAGCCCTCGCGCGCGCCGCTGTTCATCGCGCTGGCCGTGGTGCTCGCGCTGCTCGCGGGCCTGGGCTTCGTATTCTTCGCCCACTAGCCAACCTCTCCCCGCGAGCGGGGAGAGGTCGGACGAAGTCCGGGTGAGGGGCGGTCCCAGCTCCGCCTCCTGTCACGCAAGGGCGACAGTCGAACCCCGACCGACTTCAGCGCACCGACCCATTGTCCTACGCAGTCCGACAACCCCGCTCCCGCTGATCATGAGGCCGCGCATGAAGCCGATCCTCCTCTCTGCTCTCTCCGTAGTGCTCATCGCCGGGTGTGGTGTCGACGCCGTCGAGGCGCCGGCGCCGAAGTCACGCTCCGCCCTCGAAGCGACCTTCGAGTCAGCGGCCCGCGAGTACCAGGTGCCGGTGGCGGTGTTGAAGGCCATCGGCTTCGTCGAGACGCGGCTCTCGACGCAGCCAAACCTCGAATCAGGCAGCGGCGGCGTGGGCGTGATGCAGCTCGCGCGGCGCGGTGACGTCGACACGCTCACCCAGGCGGCGCAGCTCACGGGCGCGACGGAAGGGAAGCTCCGCGTCGACCCGGCGGCCAACGTGCGCGGCGCGGCGGCGGTGCTGCGGGCGCTGTTCGAGCGCACGCGCGCCTCGGAGCCCGGCCTCGACCCCCACGCGCTCGGCGACTGGTACGCGGCGGTGTCCTGCTACCCGGGCTTCGACTCGGCGACGGCCGCGGCCGACTACGCCGGCGACGTCTTCCTCGCGCTCGAGGCCGGCTTCGAAGTCGAGGGTCGTGACGGCGTCATCGGGCAGGCCCCGCTCGCGTCGACGTGGCGCACCCACGCGCCGTTGAACAGCGCGCGGCGTGACGCGGTGCTCGAGTACCCGGGCGGTGCGGCGTGGGTGGCCTCACCGAACTACTCGTCGGGCCGCAGCTCGTACGAGTTCGTGCTCATCCACACCATGCAGGGCAGCTACTCGGGCACGAAGTCGTGGTTCCAGAACAGCTCGTCGAACGTGTCGTCGCACTACATCGTGCGCTCGAGCGACGGCGAAGTGACCCAGATGGTCGAGCACAAGAACACCGCGTGGCACGCGCAGTGTTACAACGGCCGGTCGATCGGCATCGAGCACGAGGGCTTCGTGCAGGATCCCGCGCGTTGGTACACCGACGCGATGTACACGGCGTCCGCGAACCTCACGCGGTGGATCGCCGATCGCCACGGCATCCCCAAGACGCGCGCGCGCATCATCGGTCACGCCGAGGTGCCCAGCGCCTGCAACACCGGCGGCCACACCGACCCGGGCAGCGGCTGGAACTGGACCAAGTACATGTCGCTGATCAACGGCTCGGCGCCCACCACCGGCAGCGGGGTGCTCATCGGCGCCATCTACACCGGCGGCAACAGCGCCAACCGCGTGTCCGGCGCGACCGTCACCGTCGGTAGCCAGAGCGTCACCACCGGCGCCGACGGGCTGTACCAGTTCACGCTCGCGCCCGGCAGCTACACCGCCACCGTCACCAAGTCGGGCTTCGGCTCGGCGAGCGTGACGCGCACGGTGACCGCCGGCGCGCAGACCTGGGGCTCGATGGAGATCAACGGCTCGACGGCCACCGGCACGCTGCGCGGGAAGATCTTCGTCTACAATCCGGCCGACCCGGCGGACATGTCGGTCGCCATCTCGGGCGCGGTGGTGAAGGCCGCCGGCCAGACGGTCACCACCGCCGCCGACGGCGCGTACCTCTTCACGCTGCCGGCGGGCACGTACACCGTCGAGGTCACGAAGAGCGGCTACGCCAACAACCAGGTTTCGCGCTCGGTGACCGCGGGCTCCACCACCTGGGGCTCGGTGGGGCTGTCGTCGACCAGCGCGGCCGACACGCAGGCGCCGCAGGTGGCCATCACCTTCCCGTCGAATGAAGCGGCGCTCGACCTCGGGCGCATCGACCTCAAGGGCACGGCCTCGGATGATCGCGGCGCGATCAGCACCGTGAAGGTTTTGCTCAACGGAGGCGCGACCACCGACGTCGGCGTCACCTCCGGCGCGTTCACCGTCGAGGTGCAGCTCGCGCCGGGCACCAACACCATCACCGTCACCGCGACCGACGCGGCGGGCAACACCGGCACGGCGACCACGCGCGCGACGTTCAACGCCGGCGTGGCCGGCTTCATCCACCTCGCGAGCGACGAGGCGGTGCGGATCGAGGGCGCGACCGTCGAGCTGCGTGAGCCCTCGAGCGGCACGGTAGTCTCCACGGTCAGCAGCGACGCGAGCGGGGCGTACTTCGCGCCGGTGATGACCGTGCCGGCCGACTACCTCGTGGTGATCAAGAAGCAGGGCTACCTCACGGCGAGCGAGACGGTGTCGGTCACGGCCGACGCGCGCCTCGCGCTCAACGTGGGGCTGACCGAGGGCACCGACACCGCCGCCGAGGCGCAGCTCACCTTCGTCGAGCCGACCGACGGCGCGACCATCAACACCGACACGGTCACCATCTACGGCGTGGTGAAGGGCTTCGACGTCGCGGGCGTGGTGGTCAACGACGTCACCGCCGAGCTGCTCGGCGCGGGCGGCTTCTCGGTGACGCTGCCGCTCGTCGAGGGCGAGAACGTCATCAACGCCACCGCGACCGGCATCACCGGGCAGACGCTGACGGGCCGGCTCACGCTCAACCGCAAGCTGGTGATGGGCAACGCGCTGCACGGCGGGGCGACCGGTGGGTGTGGCGGGTGCAGCACGGGCTTTGGCTTCGAGGCGCTGGTGGTGCTGGCGCTGCCCCTGTTCCTGCGTCGGCGGCGTTGACTTAGGCTGACGCCATGTCGACGACCGAAATCCTGGATGCCGCGCTCGCCCTGAGTTCGCGCAAGAAGGCGGAGCTGGTCTCGGCTCTGATCGAGAGCCTCGACGCTGAGCGCGAGCCGCCCTTTCAGAACGCAGACGAGAATGAGCTGCTGCGGCGGCTTTCGCGTGCTCACGACAACCCGCGAGGGCGCAGTTCGGCGGTGGTCGCGCGTTCGGTGCTCGAGCGTCTGCACAAGCGCAAGAAATGAAGGTGGTCTGGCTGCCTGAAGCCGAGAACGAGCTCATGCTCGCCGCGGAGTGGTATGAGGCGCGCGCCCCGCGACTTGGCTTGCGTCTTCTGGGCGAGGTGATGGCGCTGGTTGAGCACCTCTCCTTTGCTCCGCGCGCACACGCGCGACTCCGAGGCGTTCTTGGGCGAGCGGGAGCGCGACGCGCCTTGGTCGATTGCTTTCCGTGGGCCCTCATCTACTCGGCGACGGACGACGAGCTCGTAGTCGTGGCACTGATTCACACGCGGCGGGGTCGAGCCTTCCTTCGGCGCCGATTGCGCCCTTCGGGTAACTGAGGTCGCTTCGGGACTCGGGTGATCACTGCGGTCCCTGAATCCGAGGCGACGACGCTGACGGCACCGGCTACTCGGAGCGCCCATGCGCTTCGCCGTCGCGACGTCTCTCTTGCTTCTCTGCGCCTGCCCGCCTGCGCGCCCCGCCACCAGCGCGACGCTCAGCGGTGACGGCTACACGGTCTCGGTCAACGCGCAGCCCTTCTCGGTGCGCATCATCGGATCCGACGGCGTCACGCGCCTCGAGACCGCCGGCGGCCCGCGCGCCACGTTCGACGCCCACGCCTACGAAGCGCAGATCATCCCCGGGTGGGACGGCTACCGCTCCAACGAGCGCCCGTGGAAGCAGCCGCTGACCGGCACGCTCGAGTCCTTCGACGCCACGCACGCCACGCTCAAGCTCGTCGACGAGGGCGGGGTGACCTTCACCGTGAAGCTCTCCACCGACGGCGCGCGCGTTCGCTACGAGCAGACCCTCGACGACCCCCGCCGCTTCAACAAGTCGGCGCTCGCCTTCGTGCTGCGCGACGACACGCACTTCTTCGGCATGGGCCAGCGCACCGCGACGGTCGATCACCGCGGGCACACGCTCTACTCCTGGTCCGAAGAGGGCGGCCTCGGAGGCGGCGAGAACGTCACGGCCTCGCCCACCAACCCGTACCCCAACGGCCCGTCGATGACCTACTTCCCGGTGCCGTTCTTCCACACCACACACGGCGTCTCGGTGTGGGTCGACACCACGCGGCGCAGCGAGGTGCACTTCGGCTCTGACGCTGACGAGCCCGGCGCGTGGCGCATCGCGGTCGATGACGCGCGCCTCGACCTCACGCTCTACGTGCGCAGCCGGCCGCTCGACGCGCTCGACGACTTCACCGCCGACACCGGCCGTCCGCTGATTCCTCCGGCGTGGACCTACGGCCCTCGGCGACGCATCAACCGCGGCGCGCTCGTCGACGGCGTGCCCGAGTGGCAGTTGATGCGCGATCGCAAGCTGCCCATCACCACCGTCGACGACGCGATGCACGCGCTGCCGTCGGGCTCTCAGTTCGGTCACGAAGCAGCGCTGCGCGCGTGGACTGATCAGCTCCACGCCAACGGCTTCAAGGTCATGGACTACAACAACCCCTACGTCTCGGCGACGGCCGCGGGCAGCGCCGACGACTACCGCTACGGCGCCGAGCACGGCTACTTCGAGCAGGCGCCCGACGGAGGCCCCGCCACCAGCTTCTTCCTCTCCGGCGGCGCGCAGACCATCTCCACCATCGACCTCACCAACCCCGACGCGGTGGCGTGGTTCCAGTCGTTGCTCACCCGCTCGCTCGACCTCGGCTACGACGGGTGGATGCACGACTTCGGCGAGTACGTGGCGCGCAGCTCGCGCTTCGCCGACGGCCGCACCGGTGAAGAGGTGCACAACGTCTTCTCGGTGCTCTCGGCGAAGGCGGCGCGCGAGCTGCTCAAGGACCGCGACGCGATGTGCTTCGTGCGCTCCGGCTACACCGGCAGTCAGGCCTACGCCTACGAGGTGTGGGGCGGCGACTCCGAGGCGAGCTTCGACGACACCCTCGGCCTGCCCGGCTCACTGCGCGGCGGCCTCAACCTCGGCCTCGTCGGCGTCGCGTACTGGAGCACCGACACCGGCGGCTACAAGTGCCTCACCGACGCGCCGCACGACAAGGAGATGCTGGTGCGCTGGTACGAGATGAGCGCGCTGTCTCCGATGATGCACGACGAAGACGCGTGCTCGAACCCGGTGGGCGGTGAGCGCGTCAAGGCGCGGCTGTGGGACGACGTCGAGACGCAGGACATCTACCGGACCGCGGCGTCGCTCCACACCCGGCTGGCGCCGTACTTCCGTGCGCTGGCGTTGGTGGCGAACGCGAAGGGCACGCCGCTGACCCGGCACCCGTTCCTGCTGTTCCCTGAGCAACCCGAGTCGTGGAAGGTCGAAGACACGTTCTTCGTCGGTGACGCGCTGTACGCCGCGCCGGTGGTGCGTCGTGGCGTGCGCACGCGCTCGGTGTGGTTGCCGCCGGGCCGCTACGTGGAGTGGACCGAGCGCACCGTGCACACCGGGCCCGCGCGCGTCGAGGTGCCCGCGCCGCTCGATCGCCTCCCGCTGTTCATCGTCGAGAACCAGCTCGTGCCGCTGCTCGACGCGCAGGTGCAGACGCTCGCGCCGTCGATGGATCCGGCCGTGGTCACCGAGGCCTCGCGCGCCGACGTGCTCGACGTGGTGGTGGTGCTCGGGCCCGCGGGCTCCGCGTCGCTCACGCTCGCTGACGGCTCGACCCTGAAGGCCTCACGCACCAGTCGACCGGCCACATGCACCGACTGCGGCTCCGAAGACACCAGCGGCCAGGTGCGGCGCGTGAAGATGAGCGCCCGCGGAACCGCTCAGTTCACCGACGTGCACGTCGAGTCGTCGTCTTCGCGGCTGATCCGCTGGGAAGTGCTCACGCTCGACTGACAGGCCCCGTAAGTGTCTGAAATGTAACAAGTGACGATGTAGGCAACCTGGCGACAGGTGCGGTCGATAATGTCCGCACCATGGCCCGCATCCCTTCGACTCCGTCGCCCAAGCTGTTCGCCGAGACCTGGACCGCCGACTTCAAGGAAGCGGTGAAGAAGGCGGCAGGCAAGGACGGCCGGTTGACGATGTCGGAAGCGAAGAAGCTCGCCGCGCGCCCCGACGCCGACAAGGTGTTCGCGGACAACGCCATCAACTACCTCAAGGCGACCGGCAAGCAGTCGGTGAGCGTCGAAGTGCTCGCCGAGTCGGCGAAGGCCTACGCGCAGCGCGCCGCCGAAGTGGCCGCCGGGGCCGACGGAAAGTTGTCGCTGGCCGATGGCGCGAAGCTCCCGTCGGATCTCGTCGAGGACTTCTTCATGCTGCGCGGCAAGTCGGTGCCGGGCACGACGCCGACCACCGGCACCACGGTGCTCCCTGAAGTGAAGGCGAAGCTCGAGGCCGCCACGCTCGACCTGTGGATGCCGAGCGAGACCGACGCGAAGTTCAAGTTCCTCGGCGGCACGCAGCTCAACGGCGCGGCCATCACCGCCGACGTGGTGCGTGCGCAGCTCACCACCCAGCACGACGCGACCATCTCCGACGTGATGTGGGTCGACCCGTCGGAGGTCTCGCTCGCTCGCAAGACGCACGTCGAGGAGCGCAACGCGGCCGAGTTCCTCCACAACCTCGCCACCAACGTCGACCCCAACGACCCCGACTCGATCGCCCGCGGTCAGCGCTTCGCGAACCTGAAGACGGTGCTCGAGTCGCAGCTCACCGACCTCCACGTGTACCGCTTCGGGGAGATCAGCATCTCGACCTTCATCGTCGGCCGCACCAGGACCGGCGAGCTCGCGGCGCTGCTCACCGGCCAGGTCGAGACCTGATCAGCGCGCGGTGGTGTCGAGCGTGCGCACCAACTGCTCGCGCCACTTGATGAACGCCTCGTCCTTCGACGCGACGGCCATCACCTGCTGCTTCACCGCCGGAGACCACTTCGGCGAGAGGCCGCGCTCGAACTCGTGCTTCGAGAACGGGTCGGCCTGAATCATCGGCAACGCCGCGGCCCACTTCGGGTCCTTCAGCTCGAGCAGCACCAGCGCCGCCTTGCCGCTCGCGCGCGGACACTGCTCGCTCAACCGCTTCGCTTCGGCCTTCGCCTTGCCCTTGTCGCTCAGCAGCGTGAGCAGCGACACCAGCTCGCCGGAGAACGGGCAGCTCAGCTTCGACATCAACTGCGGCACCGCGGCGGGGTCCTTCGCCAGCAGTGACGCCTCGAGGAGATCGTCGTTGCCGTACCGCTCCTCCACCGAGAACTCCGAGAGCGCCTGCAGCTCGAGGCCGCGGCTCATCAACAACCGCAGCGCGTCGCGGCGTCCGTCCTTCGGGTAGCGATCCAGGTTCTGCTTCAAGAGCGCCAGCGCCTCCCGCTCGCGTGGCGCCTTCGCCTTGACGACGGCCATCAGGAAGGGAGCGCCGTTGCCGTCGCGGGTCTGGGCGAGCTCGGCGGCGGCGAACACGCACGCCTCGTTGGCGTCGACCGTCGTGCCGTCCGCGTCGAGGGTGAAGTGCACCTGCTCGTCGCCGCTCGACCCCCAGCCGCGCAGCGTCAGCGGCCGGTTCCCGTACGCGGCGAGGTCCTTCGCGTCGACGCACGACTCCCGCTTCTTCGCCCTGCCCGAGAGCGACGCGAGCACCGCCATGCGCTTCGGCGCGTCGCGCATGCGCATCATCGCGCACTGGTGCAGCCCCGAGAGAATGCGCCGCTCTCCTTCGTTGAGCGCCACCACCTCGAGCTGCGGTCCGAGCGCCGCGATGCCCTCCGCGTCGTCCCACACGCTGAGCACCGCGAGCAGCTTGTCGAGCCCCGACGGCGAGCGGGCCAACTGCGTACGCACCGCCGCGTTCTCGTGGGCGAGCGCGAGCAACAGCTTCGTCGCCTGGTTCCCGGGCGAGGGATCCGTCGTGTACGGCGAGCCTCCGAACACCACGTGGCACCCGCGCTCGCGCATCAACGGGTGCAGCGACACCGGCCCCACCGCGCGCATCGCGAACGAGAGCAGGGTGGCCGATTCGAGCGGGTCAGCGCGCAATTTCTGCTCGGCGGCGTCACGGTCGGACGTGTTGAGCGCGAGCACCAGCTCCAACTTCGGCGCCTGTGCGAGGGAGAGCAACGTCAGAAAGAGGAGCATTCCGCGAGGATGCTGCATCTGGTGACCAAGTGGGGTTTCCTCTCGACGTGCGCGTTCTGTTCGGCGTCATCGGGGTGCTGTTCAGTCTCGGCTGTGAACCCGCGAAGGACGCGGCGGTCACCATTCCCACGGGCGCGGTGCAGCTCCGCTTTCCCGAGCTCGACGCAGCGCTGTGCGGGGCCGATCGCGCAGGCTGCGGCGGGGCGAGCCGGCCGTACGTCGCGAACGTGCGTGGCGTGGCGTTCAACGCCGAAGGCACGAAGGTCGCGCTGCAGGTCGACTTCTTCCACCTCGGGCTGATCTGCGACGTGCTCGGCTGCCTCCAGAACTGGGAACGCGTGCCGAAGACCGTCTGCTACGCGCTCGAGGGCGCGAACGTCTCGCCGGCCACCGACTGTCCCTCGCTGCCGAGCCTCGCGGGCATGCCGTCGCTGCAGCTGTCGGGGCCGGCCGACGGGTACCCGCTCGACCACACGCAGCGCCGCGCCTTCTTCGGAGTGCCCAACGCCAACGCCACGCTCACCGCCGGTACGAAGGGCGTCACGTTCGGTGCGCGCTGGCTGGGTGACCTCGACGTGCGGCTCGACTCGCCCAACGCGTGGGACCTCTCGTTCGGCGCCGATGTGCAGCGCAGCCTCGTCGCCGTCATCCGGGAGCCGCGGGTCGAGCTGGTGTTGCCTCCGGTCGACGGCGTGAAGCTCGCCCATGGGCTGCTGGTGAACGACACCGGCGTCTACTGGGCCAGCCAGGCCGACGAGGTGTTCGCGCTGGGGCTCGACGACTCGCTGCGCCTCACCGGTCGCCGCGTGCGCACGTCCATCACCAGGCCGCAGACGAAGACGGTCGGGCTGCGCGAGCTCAGCGGCGAGGTGATCAGCGTGGTGCTCACCGCATCGGCCAACAGCGTCGAGGGCGGGGTGAACACCGGCGATGTGTTCGAGGTGAGCTTGCTGCGCACGCCGAAGCGTGACGAGGCGCCGCGTGCGCTGGTGCCGTTCGGTCCCTTCACGGCTCACGCGCCGACGGCGAGCAGCGTCGTCACCTGCTTCACCCAACCGCTCGAGGCGGGGGCGCTCGCGGCGTCGCAGTTCTCGATCTCCGGCGTCGAGGTGAAGTCGGCCGCGCTCGTGCCTGGCGTGCCGCAGTGCGCGCGGCTCAGCACCGGCGTCATTCCGCGCAACGCCACGGTGGCCGTCTCGGTCGACGGCGTGAAGGCGCTGAGCGGAGACGTGGTGAAGGGCGCGTCGATCTCCCTCGTGGCTCCGGACGCGGTGGTGGTGCCCGGTGTCGAGCCGATCGCGATCCCCGCGGGCACGAAGGCGAGCTACCCGCTCTCAGACGGCACGCTGTTGATCACCCAGGGCAGCGAGCTCGCGCGCGTCGACGTGAGCGGAGTCGCCGTCGAGTCGATCGCCACGCTCACCGCTGCGAACTTCAACTTCCTCCGGGTGGACGAGTCGGTGCAGGGCTTCTGGCTGATGGGCTCGAACGCGGGCGCGGTGCCGGTGGTGAGCCTGCAGACGTCGAGCGGCGCGGTGGAGCTCGGGCGCTCCGATGTGGTGGCGGGCGGCGTCTTCGAGCCGGCGCGTGACGGCACGGTGCTGCTCAACGGCGCGATGGGGCCCAACGTGATGCGGCTCTCGGCGACGACGCGCGAGGCGCTGCCGCGGGTGACCAACACCAACTTCCGCGGGGTGTTCGCGGCGGGGAAGGTGCTGGTCGAGGATCAAGGCGCGCTGCGCGTGGTGACGTTGCCCGACTCGTTCGAGGCGCAGACCTTCGCGCTGCCGAGCGGGATTGGGGCCACCACGCAGGGCCCGGCGTTCACCTCCGACGGCGTCACCTGGTGGTGCGCGGGCGGAAGCCTGTACCGCCTCGAGGCGGGCGCGAGCGCGCAGGTGATGACGTGCAACGAACTGAGCGCTGATGGCGACGGCGCGTTGTGGGTGACCTCGCAGGTGCAGACGCTCGCGCGCGTCCGTGGCCTCACGCTGCGCGAGGTGACGGTGCAGCATCCCTTCTCGGCGACGCCGAAGAAGCTGCTCAACCCGAAGTTCAAAGGTGGCGCGGTGTGGTTCGAGAACGACACGTTGCGCATCGACGTCGCGGAGTGGGCCGCGCTGGCGGGGGTGACGCCATGAACCACCAACGCGATTGCCCTCGCCCCCAACGGGGGAGAAGGGGCGAGCTCCTCCTGCTCGCGCTGCTCGTCACCGCCTGCGGCCCCGGCAACGCGCAGTACACCATCCTCGACGAAGGCTCCGGCGAGCCGATCGTCACCCACATCCGCCGCACCGTCGGCTCTCGCTTCCTGTTCGGGCAGATGACCACCGACGGCAAGGTCGGCGCGCTGGGCGAGGCGTCGTACACCGGCCACGTCACGCTCACCGACGGCCCGGAAGTGCTGGTGTACGGCACGCTCGATGGAGACGTCTTCCTCCAGTACTCCGGCCTCGACGACGCGCTGGAGTTCACCTGGGGCGACAGCACCTCGCTCGCTGACGCGCCGGTGCTCTCGATGCGACTGCCGCTGAAGCTCGGCACGCGCTGGCGCACCTTCGACGCGAAGGGCACGCCGTTCTACGAGTACCGCGTCGAGACCGTGGAGCGCGTCACCGTCCCCGCGGGCACCTTCGACACCGCGCGCCTCACGCAGCTCAACCTCCGCGCGGGCACGCAGGTCAACCGCTGGTTCACCAACGACGTCGGCCTCGTGCAGCGAAACGAGAGCCTGCTCTTCTCCTACTCGCTCGCGCCGGAGGCCCCGTGAGGCTGCTCCCTCTGCTGCTGTTGCTCGCGGCCTGTGACTCCACCGACGAGTGCGTCATCACCGAAGGCACCGGCATCTTCGAGCTGTTCAAGACCGAGGGCTGCTTCGCCACCGACGTGAGCGTGCGACCGGCCGATGGCGCGCTGCTGTCGGTCTTTCACAAGGGCAACGTGGTGCTCGACAACGGCGTCGACACCTTCGACCTCGGGCTCTCCGGGCGGCTGTACGTCGGGCGGCGGGGCTCGTGTTCGCTCAGCGACTCCGACGTGAACGTGGGCATCACCGGGCACTGCGACTACTTCATCCGCGACTACACCGACGTGTCCGAGACCGAGTCGCGCTTCACCGTCGAGCTGGTCGACGTGTACGGCGAGGCGTACGGCAACAAGGGCACGCTCAAGGGAGTGCTCACCGTCACCTCGACGGATCAGGGGTTCGGCCCGTGAGGCGCGCGCTCGTGGTGTGGGCGGTGGTGTTGAGCGCGTGTCCTGGCAGCGAGACCTCGGGCTCCTTCGCGGATCCGCGGCTCGGGGTGTTGGTGTTCGAGACCAACGACCGGCCCTTCAGTCGCGCGCCGCCCCCCGAGGCGCTCAGCCGCAACGACGGGCATGTGCTGCAGAACCGCGCGCGCCTGGTGTTCACCGCCGACGGGTCGATCCTCGTGGTCATCGGGCTCGACGCAGGTCGCCCCTTCGGCACGGCGAACGACGTCACGCCGTCGCGCGTGGTGGTGAAGAAGGTGTCACCCACCGGGTCGGTCACCGAGCTGCCATCACCCTCACTGGGGAGCCTCGCCTTCCTCAAGCAGTTCACCCTGCAGCTCGCCGGTGATGGCGCGAGCCCGGTGTTGATCGACGTGAACGGCCCCGCGAACCCCGCAGGCCGCTACGTCACCATCACCACACTCGACGGCACGACGTGGAAGTCGGTCGCCTTCCTGCGCAGCGATCGCGCGCCTCTCGACGCGAGCGGCACGTGGGACGAGGTGAATGATCAGGTGCGCGTCACGAAGCCCGGGGTCGTCTTCGTGCAGCACCACGACACGCTGGTGCGCCACGACGGCACGCGCTGGGCGCCCATCACGCTCCCGGCGAAGGCGAAGCAGCTCCGGCTCGGCGCCGCCGACGCCACGCGGGTGCGCGCGTACTGGACGACGACCGACGGGGCGATCGAGAGCGCCGTGCTCAACGCCGATGGCTCGTGGGCTGGCGAGGTCTCCCGCATTCGCCGCGGCGCCGCGCCTTCGCTCACCGGCGCGTGGGGCTTCGCCGGCGACCCCGACACCTTCACGCTGCACTTCGTCTCGGGCAGCGACGTCATCGTGCTGCGCCACGAGCATGGTCTCTTCACGCAGGCCGCCACGCGTCCGCTGGTGAACTCCGAGCTCGAGGGCAAGGCGTTCCTCTTCGGAACGCGGCACCCGAGTCGCAGCGCGTTCTTCGCCAACGGTCAGCTCACCGCGAGCGTGGCGGGGCGCGAGACGGGCGCGCTGGGGCCCGTCATCGGATGGAGCGCCGGCCCGCAGGTGACGTGCGAGGGCGACGTCGCGGTGAAGGAAGGTCACGTCGTCGCGAAGGACGGCGCGAAGTGTGTGCCGCGCGCGCTCGACGCTCTCGACTTCCGCCTCTCGGACGACGTGATGACGCTGGCCGAGCTGTTCGAAGACACGCAGCAGGACGCCACCCTGCGCTACTACGTCAAGCGGATCCCGCTCCCGACCAACAACGTCGACGTCACCAGAGACGTGCCCGCGCTCGGCGGCTTCCCCGGTGGCGACGAGCCGGTGGTGACCGGAGATCAACTCTCCATCAGCGGCCACGTGCTCGCGCCGGGCGTCAGCGACCACACCGGCACCGCCTGCACGCTGTTCCGCTCGCCCACGCAGCTCGTCGTCGAGAGCGTGATGGTCGACACCGACGGCGCAGTGCGCTTCTCGCCCGTCACGCGCGGCGACTACGAGGTGCAGTGCACGCGGCCGCTGTTCAACACCTTCACGCAGCGCTTCACCGCCGCGCAGCAGGGCGAGGTCGCGCTCGACGGCGTCATCAGCTCACCGCTGCTCCAGGACGGAGAGGTGCTCCACCCCGGCGCGAGCGAGTACCAGCTCGACGGGGGCACGCTGCTGCACCTCGGTGCGGGCACCGCGCAGGTGTTGTCGTCGACCGTCGCCACCGGAGACTCGGTGCGGCTGGTCGGCGCTGACGTCGTGTGGCGCGAGACCGACGGCACCGTCCGCGCGGGCACGGGCACGCTGCGGTTCCCGGCGCCGCGCACGCTCGCGAGCTTCCGCCGCGCGAACTCGAGCACCGTCGTCGCCTCGGGCGTGCCGGACGGCGTCACCCCGCTGAGCTGGACGCGCGACGCCACGCCGATGCTCTCGGCGCCCGCGGTCGAGCTCGCGCAGTTCGGGCAGAGCGGCGGTTGCTCCGGTCACCTGGTGTGGACGCTGGTGGGCCCCGGCGACGTGCGCGTGCAGCGCGGCGACTGCCAGACGCCCATCGGGCTCAACGCGGCGACGCTCTCGCTGACCTCCGCGCCGCCCATGAAGACGGTGTGGTTCAGCAACGTGGTGTTCGGCTTCGTCGGCGACGACTGCGGCGCGGAAGGTAGCTTCACGAAGGCCTGCCCCGCGCACAGCCTCAACGTGCAACTCGGCGGACCGCTGGTGAGCAACGAGCTGTCGGCGACCGCGCTCGACGTGCGCGCGCAGGTGGTGCAGGGCCTCGGGAGCCGGCTGGTGTTGCTCGAGGGCAACGGCGCCACCGCCACCCTGCGCGCCGGCGCCTTCGGAGACCCCACCACGTCGATCGTCGTGCAGACCGGCATCCCGCTGCCTCCCGCGTGGCTCGCCGGTGAGACGCCCATCACCTTCCTCGAAGGCCAGCAGCGCTTCCTGGTGCGCACCGACTCCGAGGTGTTCTCGTCGCTCGGCACCGCGGGCTCGTGGACGCGTGTCGCCGCCAACGTACGCGCGGTGTTCGCGGGCGGCGTGGTGCTGCAGAACGACGGCACGCTGCTGCGCGTGCTCGGCACCGGCGCCACCGAGGTGCTGCCGATGAAGGGCAACGACAACCTCCGCTTCACCAGCACCGGCGTGCTGGTATCAGACGAAGAGACGATGACCTGCCCCGATGGCTCGACCTGTCACGTGATCACCCGCATGACCCCCGACAAGGTCGTCACGCCCCTCGGAGTCGGCCGCTTCTCCACCGACGTCGTCGCCACCCCGCGGCGCTTCGGACAGCCGATGCCGCGCGAGCTGTTCGTCGACGCGCTGTGGCCTTCCCGTCGCACGACGGTGGTCCCGTGAACCCCGACTTCTATCCGTACCATCCGCTCAAGCTGCGGCTGTGGCTGCTCGCCGGGCTCGTCATCTCGCTCGCGCTGGCGATCTGGGCGCTGGTGGGCTTCGTCGACTCGCGCCTGCCTCGCGACATCTTGCGCGCGGGGCTCTCGCTGGGCCTCGCGGCGGCGATGGCGGTGTCCGTCTTCCGGCTGCGACCGCGACCGGGCTGGGGCGTGCAGATCACCCAGCTCTCGGTGCTCATCTCGAAGCCGCGCGGTGGCCTCATCGAAGTGCCGTGGACCGCGGTGAAAGAGGTGCGTCGCTTCGGCGAGCAGCGCGACACCCTCGGCCTGTGGCTCGAGCAGGACCAGCGCGTGCTCGTGCCGGCGCATCTCTTCGCGAAGCGCGCTCACTTCGAGGCCCTCGCCGCTGCCGTCGACGAGCGCATGCCCCCGGCACGGAAGGGCGACGCATCGGTCAATTGACCACATCGATCCGCGCGGGATGGGTGTACGGTGACACCCCTCATGCCGGTCCCCTCCTACCTCTCGACGTTCCTCTGGTCGCAGCAGCTCCGCGGCGCGCAGGCCTTCGCGACGAAGTACGTGGGCGACTGGCTCGTGTGGGAACCGGGGCCGTGGCAGGCGCCGGCGCGCAACACGATGTCGACGCTCAAGGTCGACGCGGCCTCGGCCACTCCGCAGCAGGGCGACGCGCTGTGCTTCTTCCTCGGGGCCGCCAACGGTCGCGCGCTGGGCATCGGGCGAGATCCCGGCAGCGACATTCTGCTCAGCGACGGCACCGTCTCGCGGCAGCACGCGATCCTCTCCGGGCTCAACGGCGCGTGGCAGGTGAAGGTGGTGCCCGGTCGCGCGGCGACGCTGGCGGGCCTGGCGCTCACCGAGAGCGAGAGGGTGATTCTCCCCGGGCAGTTGCTGCAGGTCGGCGGCGTGCAGTTGAGCTTCCACGACACGAGCAGCCTGTTGCGCCGGCTGTCGCAGTAAGTGTCGGGCATGGCCGATGCGCCCGTCGATCTCGAGCTGATGAACGCGGCCTTCCGCGACTTCGTCCCCCACAACAAGGCGCTGCAGTTGTCGTTGATCTCCGCGACGTGGTCGCCGCCGCAGGTCACCATCAAGCTGCCGTGGAGCGAGCGCCTGGTCGGCAACCCCGAGACCCAGGTGCTGCACGGAGGCGCGGTCACCACGCTGCTCGACGCGTGCTGTGGCGTGTCGGTGTACCTGAAGCTCAAGTCGCCGCAGCCCATCGCCACGCTCGATCTCCGCGTCGACTTCCTCGGCCGCCCGCCCGCGCACCGCGACGTCTTCGCCAGGGCTGAGTGTTACCGCGCCACGCGCTCGGTGGCCTTCGTGCGCGCGTCCGCGTGGGTCGATGACGAGGCCGAGCCGTTCGCCGCGGCCACCGCCACGTTCGCGCTCTCGACGCAGGGGCGCGCGCTCACCGAAGAAGAGCTCCGCAAGGGGATCGCACCGTGAGCGCCGTGCTCGAGGCCGTGAAGCGCGCGCGTGAGAGCGGTGACTTCTCGGCGCTGGTCGAGGCGATCCCCTACCTCGGGTTTCTGGGCGTGAAGGTCGAGCTGCGCGAGGGCCGCCGCGTGGGCGTGATGACCTTCGCGGATCATCTGGTGGGCAACCCGACCATCCCCGCGCTGCACGGTGGCACGCTCGGCGCGCTGCTGGAGTCGATGGCGCACCTCGAGTGTCTGGCCACCACCGACACCAAGATGCTCCCGCGCACCATCACGCTCACCGTCGACTTCCTGCGCAGCGGCAAGCCGAAGGACACCTTCGCCACCGCGCGCGTGCTCAAGGCCGGCCGCCGCGTGACGACGCTGCACGTGACGGCGTTTCAGGACGACGAGTCGGCGCCCATCGCCGCGGCGACGGTGCACCTCAAGGTCGGCTGACGTTCAGGCGTTCACCTCGAAGCGCACGCCCAGCCGCCCCAGCGCAACGCCGGCCGCGCGCGCCGCCAGCGTGATGAAGAACTTCGACGAGACGACGTGCACGCGCGCGATGCGGGCGCGGAACTCGAGCACCACCTTCACCCATGCGTCGCGCACCGCCGGGTCGAAGCCGTCGAGCTCGCGCACGTCGAGCTGCACTTCGCATCGCTCGGCTCGCAGCGCCGCCGCCCGCGCGAAGTCGGGGAACGCACGGCCCACCTCTTCACTGAGATGTCCGCTGACCTTCACGCGCAACACGCCGGGCTCGGGCTCGCGCACTTCCAGGGCTCCCCGCGCGTCACGTTTGTGGATCTCATTCGACATGGCCGCCGTGATTGCAGGCGCGGGGCCAGCCGAACCGTCAGCGCGTTGACGCGCTCTTGCGGAAGAAGCGGCGCCAGCTCAGCGCGAGGCCGGTCCACACCAGCACCAGCGTCCCCAGCGACGCGAGGCACGCCAGCGCCTGGCCCGGCACGCCGAAGAACTGCCCGGTGTGGAGGAAGCGCAACACGCCACGCGCTCGCCACCCCGGTGACGCCTGCGCCCACGCCTCGTGCTGCAGCTCGGCGCCGCTGAAGGGATCGAACGAGAACACGTGCCGGCCTTCGGGCAACGCGTCGCCCACCAGCACCGTGACCTGCACCGCCTTGCGTTTGCCCTCGGGCGCCGGTGGACCGCGGCCTTCGCGTTGCCACGTGGCCGAGCTCCAGCCGGGCAGGGCGGCCGTCGCTTTCGTGAGCAACACCTCCGCGTCGAGCACCGGCGTGTCCGGCGGCACGTCGACCAGCAGTGCCTTCGGAGGCCCCGCACTGGGAGGCTCCCCCGCGAGCGACGCCACCAGCCCCTGCGCCCAGCGGTACGACAGCACCACGCCCGACCCGCTGATCGCCAACAGCACCACCACCGACCACAGCCCGATGACGTGGTGCCAGTTGAAGTCGCGCTGCTTGCCGCGCAGCCCGCGACGGAACACCAGCACCGGCCCCACGTGTTGCCACGACCACTTCTTCGGCCACCAGAGGACGAGCCCGGTCAGTCCCAGCAGCACGAAGAGCAGGTTCGCGCCGCCGGTCAGCGCGCGCCCGAGCTCGCGTCGCTCTCCCTCGAGGCCGAGGCTGCGATGCCACGTCTCGAGCGTGTGCATGAGGCGCGTCACCTGGCTCGCGGGCACCAACGCCCCGGCGCCGTCCACCAGCAGCCGCTCGCCGCGCCCCTTCGTGACCACCGGAGCACGCGCGCCGTCGGAGAACACCGTCACCGAGTCCACCCCGTCGAGCCAGGCGCTCATCGGAGGTCGCGTGCCGCTCGCCACCTGCGGCTCGAGCCACGTCACCAGCTCGGCTTCGAACGCGAGCGCGGCGCCGGTCGCGCTCATCACCGCGATGACCACGCTCGCGAGCACGCCGCTGATCAGGTGGATCCAGAAGAACAGAGAACGAAGTCGCTTCATCACGTGAGCACGAACCGGACTGGCACCTCGACGATGACGCGCACCACGCGCCCGTCGCGGCCCACTGCAGGGGAAAACAACCAACGCCGCACCGCCTCGATGGCCGCCGCGTCGAACGGGCGTTGAGAGCGCGTCACGCGGATGGAGTCCGGCTCCACGCGCCCATCGCGCCCGACGATGACCGTCAGCACCACCTCGCCCTCGAGCTCGTCTCGCTCGGCTTCAGCCGGGTAGCGCGGCAGACAGCGCTGCAACAACCGCGGCGGCTCGCGCACCAACGACACGCCGACTGCCTCTCCATTCGCGCCTGGCACGCCGCCCTCGACACCTGCACCCGGAGGCCCGTCACCGCCACCACCACCTCCTTCTCCTTCATCCGCGGACCCTTCGGTGCCTGCTTCAGCTTCGACCTCCGTCTCCGCGGGCGGCGCCTCGACGCGCGGCGCGGGCTCGACGCTGGCGACGATGGCCGGTGGCGTCGCTCGCACCGTGACCGCTCGTCGGCGCTGCGGCGACACGGGCCTCGACGACGCGACGGTGCGCGGGGCGGAACTCGACGCGACGGTACGCGGGGCCGGGAGCCGCATGAAGACCAGCTCAGGCTCGACCACGCGCGGGGCTTCGGACTCCACCTCGTGGCGCGGCCACGCCAACACCGCCACCACGTAGAAGCCGGCGGTGAGCCCCGCGGCCTGCCACCACCCGCGCGCGCCGATGCGTCGTGGCTGCCTCACCGCAGAGAAGAGCGCGCTCATCGGTCGGTCCAGCGCCGGAGGAGGTTGTGGTACGTGCCGGTCAGCCGCACCGCGAGGTCGCTCCCCGCTTCACGCTGGTTGAGCGACATGATGGCGCCGTCGAGCTCGAACAAGGTCGCGCGGTCCGCCGCTTCCCGCACCAGGCTCTGCACCCAGAAGAAGCTCGCCAGCCGGACGCCTCGCGTCACCGGTCGCACCAGGTGCAGGCTGGTCGACGGGTACGCCACCGCCGAGCCGGCCTCGAGCTTCACCTCGTGCGTGCCGTACGTGTCCTCGATGATCAGCTCGCCGCCGTCGTAGCTCTCGGGGTCCGAGAGGAAGAGGGTGACGCTGACGTCGGTGCGGATCCGCTGATCCGTCCCCGGCAGCGGCCGCAGCGCGTTGTCGACGTGCAGACCGAAGCCCATGCCGCCTTCGTAGCGATTGAACATCGGCGGGAAGATGACCCGCGGCAGCACCGCGCTCTGGAACAGCCCGTTGCCGGCGAGCGCGCGCAACACCGTCGAACGCAGCCCCGGCAGACGAGGACACGCCTCCGGCACCTGGAGGTTGCGCTTCACCAGCGCCGACTGGTGCCCCGCGGTGCTGTTGCCGTCCTCCCACGTCGCGCGCGCGAGCTCGTCGCGAAAGGTGGGCACTTCATCGGGTGAGAGCAGCGGAATCTCGACGAGCATCGACGTTCTCCTTCAGAGCCGAACGCGCCACGTGAGGAACGCCGCGCGCCCCTCGGAAGGCACCGCCTGCGCACCGGTGTAGCTCTCGTAGTTGGTGCGGTTGGCGAGGTTGTTGAGGTTGAGCTGCAGCTGCGAATGCCCGAGGTCGTAGGAAGCGAACACGTCGATCCGCCACTGCTCGGGGATGCGGTTGAGCACCGCCAGCTCGTTGGCCGGGTTGTTCGCCGCCGCGGCGCTCTGGAAGACGACGCCGCCGCCCAGCGTGAGCCGCTCGATGGGCTGCACCGTGGTCCACAACGACGCTGCGTGCGTGGGCGTCGAGGCGAGCGCCTGCCCCACCAGGAACGCGTTGGGGTTCGAGAGGATGCGCGACGGCATGTACGTGTAGTTGGCGAACACCATCCACGGGCCCACCACGCGCCCCGCGACGCCGAGGTTGAAGCCTTCCACCAACTGCCGCCCCGCGAGGATGGTCGCCGGCCCCGTCGGGTCGGTGTTCGCCACCCGAGCGTTCGTCTTCTCCACGCGGAACCACGAGCCGCTCACCTGCAACCGCTCGTCGAGCAGCTCGGCCTTCGCGCCGGCCTCCGCGGTCCAGTTCTGCTCGGCCGCCAGCGACTGCGTGTCGGCGCTCAGCGTGCCCGCCTCGGCCGAGGGGTTCGTCGACGTGCCGTACATCGCGTACACGCTGGTGCGCTCGAGCGGGTGCACCAGCAGGCCGACGCGCCAGTTGAAGAGGAAGTCCTCTCGCCCCAGCTGCGTCAGCACCCCGGTGTTGCTGCGCGAGAGGTACGAGGTGTCGAGGTGGTCGAGCCGCCCGCTGAGCAGCACGTCGGCCCAGCGCGTGATGCCGAGCTGCTCCGAGAGGTACACGCCCATCGTCGTCTGCTCGGTGCGGTTCGCCGTCTGGAACACCGACGACACCGTGCCCAGCGACGGCCACGGGTCGGGCACGAAGAGGTCGGCCTGCAGGTTGTTGCCCGGCGCGCCCGCGGCCACGAAGTTGTTCCGGCGTTGATCTCTCGTCTCCCGCGCGAACTCGAAGCCCGCGTTGAGCGTGTGTTCGAAGAGCCCGGTGAAGAAGTGCGCGCGCAGGTCGAGCTGATCCACCAGCCCGAGGTGCTGCGTGGTGGTCTCGAAGCGCTGCCGTCCGATGGTCGCCGCGTCGTCGGTCCAGCTCAGCCCGCGGGGCGCGGTGGGGCGCGCGGCACGGTGCACGCCTCCGATGCGCAGGGTGTTCGACAACGAGATGAAGTCGTTGAAGCGCTGCAGCAGGCGCACCGTGCCCACGTGCGCGTTCACCTTCTCGCGGTCTTCCGAGGGGATTCCGTAGAACACGTCGCGCGCCACGCCGCTGCCCCACGACACCGGCAGGCCGTTGGCGAACGGGTGGCCGTAGTCGGGCACGCCTGACTCGTGCTGGTAGAGGTAGTCGGCCTCGAGCGTGGTGCGGTCGGTGAGCTTTACCCGCACCGACGGCGCGACCCCGCCCCGGAACCCCTCGACGCCGTCGCGCCCCGCCACGCGCCCGTACGACGCCATGCCGCTGACCCGCGCCTGCACCCGCTCCCCCAGCGGTTGGTTCACGTCGAGTGAGAGCCGGCCCGACGGCGCGCTGCCCACCAGCAGGCTCACTTCCCGCGACGCCCGCGCGGTCGGCTTGCGCGTGGTGAGGTTGATGGCGCCGCCGGTCGAGCCGCGGCCGAAGAGCACCGAGGCCGGGCCGAAGAAGACCTCCACGCCCAGGAGGTTGAAGGTGTCGCGCGTGTACCAGCCGAGATCGCGCACGCCGTCGCGGAACACGTCGGTGGTCGCCGCGAAGCCGCGCAGGTTGAACGAGTCGCCCTGCCGGCCGCCTTCACCGGCCGAGATGGTGAGGCCCGACACGTTCCGCATCGCGTCGCGCAGCGTGACCGCCTGCTGCTCGTCGATCAGCGTGCGTGGCACCGCCGTCACCGTCTGCGGGGTGTTCACCGGCTCGCTCGGCAGCCGCAGCACCGTCGTGGGCGCGGGCTTGTAGGCCGACTTCTGCCCACGCACCTCGACCGGCTGCAGCGTCACCTTCTCGGCTTCGGCGGGCGCTGAGACCCCTCCGTCGGCCGCGTCTTGCGCGAAGGCCACGCCTCCCACGAGGGCCGAGGCGAGCAGAGAACGACGAGTCGAGGTGATTCCACGGCGAGGCGGCATGCAGCTCCTTGGTGGTGATTTTGCGAGTCAGTATCAAAATCGACTCGCACAAATCAACCCCCTGCGCCGCTGCCGTGCTTCACCTGCTGGTCTTCGGGGTCAGCGCCGCAGCGCGAACTGGCTCCACCAGAAGCCACCACCACCGGGCTTCGGCGACGTGGCGACGGCGATCACCGCCAGCGACTCGGCCGAGATGCGCACGAAGCGGATGCCCAGCTCCGCGCGCCCGTTCTTCTCGACCACCCAGCGCACCTCGCCGACCGCCTCGACGCGCCCGTTGGGCAGCTCGAACTCGAGGTGCAGCTCGCGACCCCGCTCGAGCGCCGCGTCGAGCGACAGGCACAGGCCGGTGTTCGACACGTCGAGGATGTCGCCCCGCAGCACCGTCGAGGCCGCTCCGAGGAAGCGAGCCTGACAACCGACGCGACGGTGGTTCCGGTTCTCGGGGTACATGGGGTGCGACGACAGATCACTTCTCGTGCCGCGTGGCAACCAGTCGGAAAGACGCTCGTTTTGATCTGACGGCAACGCCGCGGTGGCGTGGGGTGGAGCCCACACGAGTGGAGCACGGAGGTCCAGGCCTGCACTGGGGCAACTTCCCCGACCCATGTGCGACAACTGCGCATGAGCTCGATCGGCAAGAACATCCGCGTCGTCATCCCCGAGTTGGCGCGCGCGAAGGTGGTGGAGCAGCGCGAGTACGAACTGAAGTCGGCGGGCGGCCTGCAGGGCACCGGCTACATGATCCGCGAGCAGCGCCTCGACCTGACCGGCGACGGCAAGGCTGACGTCGTCGTCGAGCGCACCACCGACGTGAAGACCGGGCGGTTCTCAGACTCGTACACTCTCGAGAACAGCAACCGCATCCGCCACGACAAGGTCATCTTCCACGCCGACCAGAGCGGCATCGTGCGCGGCGAGTTCCACCGTGACCCCGACCGTCAGGTGAACCTGTGGGACTCCAACCTCGACGGGAAGGTCGACGGCAAGTCGGTGCGCACGCCCGACGGAACGCTGGTGCAGCGCGACGACTCCGACGGCAACGGCACCATCGATCGCGAGCGCACGCTCTCGCCCGACGGCACGTTCAGCCAGAAGTCGATCACCACCGACCCCTTCTTCGAAGACGAGAACTGAGCGCTACCGCAGCGCGTCTCGCACCCCGCGACAGAACTCGCCGAAGGCCTGCTCGTGCAGCCCGGCGAGGTGAATGGCGCGGGTGAGCACGAGGTCGCGGTGCGCGTCGGTCCACGTGGCGAGGCTGGTCGCGCCTCGCCGATGCACCTCGCCCGCCATCACGCCGATCGCCTTGAGCGTCTGCGGCAGCGCGGTGCGATCGAAGTCTTCCACCGCCAGCTTGTCGTCGCAGGCGAACAGTGGGCGCACGATGACCGGCACCGCGCCCAGCAGCGCCGCAGCCACCTCCAGCGGAGGCCGGGGCAGGCACTTCGCCCATGACTCGAGCAGCCGCGCCGCGTCGGCGTGCACGTCGGCGAAGCTGCTGCCGCGCACCTCCTTCAGCTCGAGCAGCCGCTCTTCGTCGCCGATGCGCACCAGGGCGATCAACCGCTCGACGCCGAGGCTGCCGGTGCCCGCCACCCGCCGTGTGAGGTCCACCAGCGTCACCGGCCGCGTCTGCTTCGTCGCCTGCGCCCACTCGTGAATCGCGCGCCGCGCGAGCGGAATGCGGGAGGCCGGCGCCGGCGGCGTCTTCTCGTCGCGGATCAGCTGATCAGGTCCCACCAGCCGCTTCGCGAGGAACTTGTCGTCGGGCTTCGTCGCCGCCGTCGCCACCACCTGGGCCAGCGTCGCCGGGAGCCGCGCCGAGCCGCCCGCCACCCCCACCGCGTGGCCCTCGAGCACCAGCTCCGCCAGCCGCAGCACCTCGAGCCCGGTGCAGCCCAGCTCGGGCCGAGCCAGCAGGGTCGAGGTCAGCAGCCGCACCACGTCGAAGCTCCACGGCCCCTCGAAGCTCTCGTCGAAGTCGTTGACGTGCAGCGCCACCCCGCGCGCGGTGCGAAAGGTGCCCACGTTCTCGAGGTGGAGGTCGCCCACCAGCGTGCCCCGCCCCGGCACCCCGCGCAGCAAGGCCGGCTCCTGGCGCATCGCCTCGGCCCACAGCGCCGACGCCCCGCGCAGGAAGGCGAAGGGCGAGGCGGCCATGCGGGTCCACTTGCGCCTCAGCAGCGGTGGCGTCTTGCCCAGACGAAGGAGATCCGCATCGAGCTGCACCTTGGCGAGCGACATGGTGACGCAGTGTCGCATACGCTCCCGCGTCGTTTTCTTCCCAAGGGGGTCTCACCACATGAAGCGCTTCTTCGGAGTCTTCACCTTCGCCTTCAACGTGCTCGGCATGGCGAAGTCGAACACCACGCTGCTCAAGCCGATTCTCTACAACCTCGCGATCGCTACGCCGGTGTCCATCGTGCTCGCGCTCGCCTACGGCCTGATCAACAGCGCCGCGGTCGGCTACCTGGTGATGGCGGTCGGCGTCGCCGCGCTGTACTTCATCGACTACTTCGCCAACGGCCTCACCGCGTCGCTCATCGCGCAGCAGGTGACCACCGGCCAGACCTCGATGGACGAGGCGCTCGCCGCCACCAAGAAGTCGATCCCTGGCATCATGATCTTCGCGGCCATCTCGGCGCTCTTCGACCTGCTGGTCAGCTTCACCGACCGCCGCTCGCTGCTCGGCAAGATCGTCGCGCAGATCGTCTACATGGTGTGGACCACCGCCGTGTACTGCGTGATGCCCGCCATGGTCCTCGAGGGGCTCTCGTTCGGTCAGGCCTTCTCGCGCAGCAAGGACCTGATGAAGCAGGACCCCACCCAGGTCGGCTCGGGCGTGCTCGGCATCGGCATCGTCAACTGGGTCGTCAACATCGCCTTCTTCTGGATCGCGATGCAGGGCGCGGGCGTGCTCTCGCACATTCACCCCATCGTCGGCGGCTTCTTCTTCTTCTTCGTGTTCAACCTCGCGTGGGCCATCACCGGCTTCCTGAAGATCACGTACTTCACGTGCTTCTACCTGTGGGCCAGGCAGTGTGAGGAGCAGGGCTCGGCCGACGTCGAGCTCGCGCCCGCGCCGCTCGCCTCCGCGCTGCGCTGAAGTCACCTCGGTAGATGTTGAGCCAGTGCGCGCTCGAGCTCCTCGAGCCGCACTGGCTTGCTGAGGAAGGCGTCCATGCCGGCGGCCAGGCACCGCTCGCGATCGCCTTCCATCACGCCGGCCGTGAGCGCGACGATCGGCACGTGCTTCTGCTGCGTGGCGCGAATGCGGCGCGTGGCCTCGAAGCCGTCGAGCTCCGGCATCTGGCAGTCCATGAACACCAGGTCGAACGCGCCCTGACGCCAGGCCTCCACGGCCCGGCTCCCGTCTGACGCCAGCTCGACCTCGCAGCCCAGCTTCTTGAGCAGCCCGCTCACCACGCGCTGGTTGACCGGGTTGTCCTCGGCCACCAGCACCCGCGCCTTGAACTGGCGGTACTCCGCGCGCTCGGAGCTGGGCACCGGCGTCGCGAGCAGCAGCCGCGCGAGCTGCCGGTGGAGCGCGTTCTCCCGCACCGGCGTCGGCAACACGAAGCTCGCGCCCGTCTCCTCGAGGTGGCTGCCGTCGAGGCGCCGCAACAGGCCCACCTTCTTCCCTTCGTGCACCAGCTTCGCCGCCAGCGCCCCGCCTTCGCCGCCCTGCGTGCCCTGCTCGACCAGCACCACCTCGGCCTGCGCCACGTCGTCGACCAGCGTCACCCCCGCCGCCTCGAGCTGGCTCACCAGCGACGCGCGGCTGGCCGGGCGATCCTCGAGCACCGCCACCCGGTGGCCGCGCAGATCCGGCCTCGTCTGCGCCTGGGTGTGCGGCGGCAACACCACCTGCACGGTGAAGGTGCTGCCTGCGGGCGACGAGTCGACGCTCAGCGTGCCCTGCATCAACTGCGTGAGGCCCTTGCAGATGACGAGGCCCAGCCCCGAGCCGCCGAAGCGCCGCGTGGTGCTGCTGTCTTCTTGCGTGAAGGCCGAGAAGAGCCGCGGCAGGGCGTCGGCGGCGATGCCCACCCCGGTGTCCTTCACGCGAAAGGTGAGCTCCACGTCGCCGGGCAGGTGCTCGTGGCAGCTCAGCGCCAGCTCCACGTGGCCGCGGGTGGTGAACTTCACCGCGTTCGACAGCAGGTTCAGCAGCACCTGCCGCAGCCGCGTCGGGTCACCCCACACCAGCGCCGGCACCGCCACGTCGATGCGCGACGTCAGCTCGAGGCCCTTGCCGTGCGCCTGCGGGGCCACCACCGCCAGCGCGTCCTCCATCACCTCGCGCACCGAGAAGGGAATGCGCTCGAGCTGCACCTTGCCCGCCTCGAGCCGCGAGAAGTCGAGGATGTCGTTGATCAACGCCAGCAGGCCCTCGCCGCACGCGCGCACCGTGTCCACGTACTCGCGCTGCTGCGGCGTCATCGTCGTCTCCGACAACAGCCGGGTCATGCCGATGACCCCGTTCATCGGGGTGCGGATCTCGTGCGACATCGTGGCGAGGAAGTCGCTGCGCGCCCGCGCGAAGGCCAACGCCGAGTCACGCGCCGTCTCCAGCCCTTCCTCGTACCGGAGCCGCTCGCTGATGTCGTGCCACTCGGCCAGCAGCACCCGCCGCTGCCCGAGGTTGAGCGGGGTGAGCGTCACCTCGACCTGCGCGTCGTCACCGTGAAACGTGCGGTACACCCAGTCGAAGCGGTGGCTGCCCTGCGTCAGCGCGATGTTCTCCATGCGGGTGATCATCTCGTCCGATGATTGACCGCAGGGCTGCATGACCGGCGAGACGTCGGCCGGGCGTCGGTGCAGCACCTCGGCGCGCGTGCCGTAACCCAGCAGCGCCACCGCCGCCGGGTTGCAGTCGATGAAGCCCCCCTCGTCGTAGAGCGCCAGCGCGGTGCTGCTCTGCTCGAAGAGCACGCGGAACCGCTCCTGGCTCGCCACGCGCTCGGTGACGTCGTGCATCAGCCAGATCTCGTGCGCGCCGTCGCGGCGGGTGCCGAACTCCACCATGCGGTCGGTGCCGTCTTTGCGGCGCAGCGTGGTGACGCGGCTGGTGCCCAGGCGCTGCTGGCGATCGATCTCGTGCATCGCGCGCACGGTCGGCGCGTCGGCCCCGTACAGCCGGCTGAACCAGCTCTCGAGCGTCGCCACCTCTTCGTTGCGGTAGCCGATCAACGTCTCGGCCGCGCGGTTGATGAACACCCGGTCGTCCGCCACGTAGACCGCCGGCGTCGCCATCATGGTGATGAAGCGGCGGTACACCCGCCCGTCGTCGGTCGGCTCGCGCTGCTTGTCGAGCAGCCGCCCCCACTTCGCCACGTGCTTCACCGTGCGCGCGTCGAAGACGCCCTCGCGCATCGCACCCACCCACAGCGTCGCGCCCCCGTCGAGCGGCACGCCCACCAGCGAGGTGACGCCCGCGGTCACCACCGGGTGCCGCGCGTACCGAAGCGTGGTGCGCGCATCGAGGATGAGCTGCTCTTCCTTCACCACCGGCAGCGGGGTCGCCGGGAGGTCCCGGGACACCCAGCGCCGCGCGCTGACCCCCTGCTCGAACGACACCAGGTCGACGCCCAGCACCTCGCCGAGCAGCGCAAGGGTCTGATCAATCACTCCGGCTGACGCGTCATCCGTCGTGGGCTGGGCGTCGGTGGCAAACACCGGCCCACCTACAGCAAGTCGCGTGCTCGCCCTCGTCGCGGGTCGCTCAAGACTTCAAGAGCCGCTCGATCTCTTCTTCGGTGAGCGCGACGAAGCGGCCCGCGCCGACCTCATAGAGGCTCACCATCGCGTGCTCGATGTCGAACCACAGCCCGTGCAACCGCACCTCGCCCTGGCGCAGCCGCTTGCGCACCGGCTCGAAGGTCGCCACGTGATCGAGCTGCTGGAGCACGTTGGCCTGGCTGAGCTGATCAATCTCCGACAGCCCCGGGGGAAAGCTCATGGTCTGCATGCGCTGCTTCGACGGCTCGCCGTGCTCGAGCCACGTCACGAGGTTGGGCGCGACGTCGGCCAGCTTGCGCCGGCCCTTGTGGATCGTCGCCATCGCGCCGCAGTTGCTGTGCCCGCACACCGCGAGGTCACGAATGCCCAGCACCTCGAGCGCGTACTCGATGGCCGACGCCTCCGAGACGTCGCCCACGCTGTGGCCGGTGACGTCGGCCGGCGCGATGAGGTTGCCCACGCTGCGCACCACGAAGACGTCGCCCGGCTCTTCGCTGGTGATGAGGTGCGGCACCACGCGGCTGTCGCTGCAGGTGATCAACAGCAGCTCGGGGTTCTGGCCGTGTGCCAGGTCCTTCATCAGCGGCTTGAGCGCGGGGCGGAGCTCCTGCTTGAAGTTGATGAGACCGCTGAAGAGGCGATGAACCGGTTCGTGCTTCATGAGTCCTCGGGGGTCAACGATGGGTGTACGACCAGGCGGCGACCAGCACCGCGACGATGACGGTCAGGCCGAGCCACACCGGCCAGCGCTTCGAGGTCCGCTTCGGAGGCGCGGGCGCGGCCAGCCCCAGCACCGTGTCGTGAATGGCGGGCGCGGTGGCGCCGCGAGCCGGCACCGTCGGGGCGCGGCGCGAGACGGCGGGGCGCTCGGGGTCGGTCGGCAGCTCGAGCGGCGGCGGCGCGGCCTTCGCCTCGGGTCGTGACACCGACTGGCGCGCCGGGTCGGTGGGGCGCTCGTCGGGCGCGGGGGCGGCGCGGCCCACCGGCTTGCGCTCGGGGTCGGTGGGCACCTCGAGGCGCTTCTCGAGGTGGGTGCGCTCGGGCTTGCGCACCAGCGTGTCGCTCACGTCACTCACCGGCGCGGGGGCCGCCACCTCGAGCTTGCCGTCGCGGGTGGGGGCGCTGGCGCTCGCGGCCTCCGAGGGCGGCGGGCGCGGCGCGGGCCACGCACGCTCATCGAGGGGGATCGCCTTGAGCGCCACGATGAACTCCGCCATCGAGGGGAAGCGATCCGCCGGTTGCTTGGCGCACGCGCGGGCGAGGAAGGCGTCGAGCTCTGGGTGCGCGAGCTGCGGGTCGACCCACGCCAGCGGGGGAATCAACGTCTGAATCTGGTGGAGCAGGATCTGCGAGATGTTCTTGCCGCCCATCGCCACCGCGCCGGTGAGCATCTCGAACAGCACCAGCCCCAGCGCGTATTGATCGACCCGGCCGTCGAGCGTCTCGTCCTTCACCTGCTCGGGCGCCATGTAGCGCGGCGTGCCGGCGAGCATGCCTTCCCCGGTCAGCCGCACGCCGCTGTCCTTGAGCAGCCGCGCGATGCCGAAGTCGAGCACCTTCACGTGCGGGCCGCCGAGATCGCGGCGCACCCGGATGTTCTCGGGCTTCACGTCGCGGTGCACGATGTGGCGCGCGTGCGCGAAGGCCAGCACCTGCGCCACCTGCACGGCGATGTCTCGCGCTTCGCCCACCCGCAGCCGGCCCTCGCGCTTGATCAGCTCACGGAGGTCTTCCCCGTCCACCAGCTCGAAGCACAGGAACAGCCGCAGCTGCTCGTCGCGCCCGAGGTCGAGGATCTGCGCGGCCCCCGGGTGCTGCACCTCGAGGCCCACCTTCGCCTCTCGCAGGAAGCGCGCGATGCGCGAGTCGTCGTCACCCGGCTCGGGGTCGAGGAACTTCAGCGCCACCTTGTTGCCGACGTTGAGCTGCTCGGCGAGGAACACGAGGCCCATGCCGCCGCTGCCGATGCGCGAGATGATGCGGTAGCGGCCCGCGATGATCTGATCGGGCACCGGCATCTTCACGGTCGAAGGCTGGTCGCTCAACGGGCCGCGCGCCTCCGCGCCAACGCGAGCTGCCCCTCGATGAAGCTGCGCACGTCACGCCCCGCCGCCGCGAGCTGCTGGGGAATGAACGACGCCTTCGTCATCCCGGGCAGGGTGTTGATCTCCAGCAGCACCGGGCCGCTGGCGGTGAGGATCATGTCGGTGCGCGAGTAGCCCTCGCAGCCCACCGCGCGGTGGGTGAGCACCGCCAGCGCCTGGGCCTGGGCCCGCTCGGCGTCGGTCAACACCGCGGGGGTGATCTCCTCGGTGCCCTTGCCGAGGTACTTGCCCTCGTAGTCGAAGGCCCCGCCGGGAATGAGCCGCACCTCCGACACCGGCAGCGCCTCGGGGCCGCTCGGCCCTTCCACCACGCCCACCGTCAGCTCGCGGCCCTCGATGAACACCTCCGCGAGGTACTGGAGCTGCAGCTTCGCCAGGGTGTGCGCCGCCGCGTCGACCTCCACTGCGCTCTTGAGGTGAATGAGCCCGTGGCTCGAGCCATCGGCCTGCGGCTTGAGCACCCAGCGCGGGTGCGCGGCGAGCAGCGCGCTGAGCGCCACCTTCGCTTCGGCCTCGCTCATCGGGGCCAGCGAGCGCGCCTCGGCGAGCTTCGCGCCCTGCGCGCCTGCGAGCTGCTTGGTCTTCGCCTTGTCGAAGGCGTCCGCGCTGGCCCGGCTGCCCGAGCCGGTGAAGGCCAGCCCGCGGGCCTCGAACTTGCGCTGTGTCACGCCGTTCTCACCGTCGCCGCCGTGCAGCGCGAGGAAGAACACCCGGCCCTGCGCGTCGGCCGAGTCGAGCGCCGCCTCGAGCGTGGGCCAGGTCGGCGCGCCCGCCGGGACGAACTCGTTCACGAAGGGCTGCGCGTGCGCGGCCAGCACCTCGCGCGGGGTGACGAACACCGCGCCGGTCTTCGAGAGGAACCAGCACGCCGCTCCGGGGAGCTGCGCGCTCACGTTCTGCGCCGACGCGACCGACACCAGGCGCTCGCTCGAGCTGCCTCCGAACAGAATCACCACCTCTGACATGGACGCGACAGTCGCCGTTTTTGGCGCTCCCTGCCACTCTCTGGTCATGCGCTCGTGGCTCGTCGTCTGCTTCGCTCTCGTGGCCTGTAAGAAGGAATACAAGCCGCTCTCCCCGCAGCCGGTGCAGACGCTGGAAGGCGGGGTGCTGGTGCAGACGTTGCGCGAGGGCTTCGACGACGGCAACCGCGCGCGCCAGGGCAAGAAGATCTCGATTCACTTCGTCGGCACGCTGCTCGACGGCGGCGTGTTCGACGACTCGCACCCCCGCGGCTCGTTCGATTTCTGGGTGGGAGAGGGGCAGGTGCTCCCCGGGCTCGATCAAGGCCTGCTGGGCATGAAAGAAGGGGAGCTGCGGCGAATCACCGTGCCTCCGGCGCTGGCCTACGGCAACGATGCGAAGCCCAACATCCCCCCGCGCTCGACCCTGGTGTTCGAGGTCGAGCTGCTCGACGCGAGGTAGGGCGGCTCGTGGAAGTGGTCAGGCTGCCAGCGCCCGCTGCGCCGCCATCGCCGCGTCCCACCGCTTCGCGTTCTCACCCGACAACGCGAAGGGCTTGAGCGTCACGTCGAACACCGTGCCGTTCGGCTCGCAGCGCTCGACCACCGCCCAGAAACGGATCATCGCCGGCGAGAGGTTCAGCTCGCACAACAGCCCCGGCTGCAGGTCCCGGGGCGCGCTGGCGACCACCGCGCGCGGCTCGAGCTGACGCACCGGCCACGCGTCGCCGCCCAGCACCGGCTCGAGACACAGCCAGTCACTGCGGGGCGCTTCGCGCGGCTTGCGCGGCGCCTCGGTCTTCGCCTCCGGCACGTCGAGCGCGTTGAGGAAGGTGGGCACCGTCGGCAGCAGCGCCGCCACTTCGTTCGCGGCCTTCTCGTCGAGCCCCAGCGCGAGCAGCATCGGCGCCGTCACCTCGCGGTTCGACTCGAGCAGCCCCACGATGGCGTCGGCCTGCAGCACCGTCTGCGTCAGCGGCGCGCTGCGCTCGTGCTCGTCGTGGTGCGCCGCGATGACCGCGCCCAGCACCCCGGGGAGTTGCCAACGGCCGGCCAGCAGCACGCCCAGCGCGACGTGGGTGCGCTCCAGCTCGGCCCAGCAGGTGGCGTCGTCGGCGCGCAGGGTCGGCTGCCGGGTGAAGAGCTCCTCGAGCGTGGTGAGCGCCAGCAGCTTGCCGACGTCGTGCAGCAGCGCCGCGACGAAGGTCTCGCCCGCGTCGAGACCCCGCGCGACGGCCAACGCCTCGGCCACCACCGCCGACGCCAGCGACTCGCGCCACACCCTTCGCCGCAAGCCGACCAGCGAGCCGCCGGCCGCCGCGTGCGACATCGCCGCCGCCATCGCCAGCCGCGTCAGCTCGCGCGCGCCCACTCGCTGCACCGCCACCGAGATGGACGTCACGTCGACCCCGCGCCGATACATCGGAGAGTTCGCCAGCCGCAGCAGGTTGCCGGTGAAGACCTGATCAGTCCGCATCGCCTCGACCAGCTCGGCCGTGCCGTAGTCGTCCTTCGCCAGCACCGCCTGCAGTTGCAGCGCCGTCGACGGGTACGGAGGGACCCGCACCTGCCCGCGTGACACCGCCTCGTCGAGCGCCCTCGACAGCGAACCCGCCGCGCCTTCACTGCTTTGCGTGGTCATCTCGTCACTCCCTGGCGGGCAGAGAGCAGAATCGATGCCGCGTCACTTCCAGCGCAGGCCCTCGATGACCTCGAGCGGTCCGCCGCAGGTGACCTCGTGGCAGGCCTGGCAGCCGTCGAGTACGCCCTCGTACGTCTCGCGCGAAGGCTTCGCGTCGAAGGCCTTCACCCGCTCGAGGTAGGTGACCGCCATGCCGTCGAACGCGGCGTTGCGGTCCTGGAGATCCGTCGGCCAGCTGCAGCGCATGCGCCGGTGTACGGGGAAGCGCGCGGCGACGCCGGCGTCGGCCTCGAGCTTCACGCGCGCTTCCTTCCAGTCGGCGACGAAGCGGCGCATCAGCGTGGCGAGTTCGCTGGCCCCGTTGGGGTTGATCTCCGAGGCGATGAGGTGGCCGGGGCTGCCGGGCACGCCAGGCTCGAGCTTCGTGGCGAGCGTGCAGTCGTCAGGCGGCGGGCCCGCGTCGATGACCGTCGCCGGCGCGGGAGCGGGTTTGGTGCACGCGGCGAGCAGCAGCGTCAGGGCGAGCGTGTTCTTCACAGGTCCTTGAGGTGGTGAATGGGGGTCCCACGCGGGGCGTCGGGGCGGTCCTTCGTCGAGATGCTCCACACGTCGACGTCGGCGTCGTCGTCGAGGTTGCCGACGCACAACACGGTGACGTCGCAGTCGGGGCAGGTGCCGGTGAGGCCGGTGGTGGCGCGGAGCTCGGCGGGCAGCTTCGCCAGCAGGTCCTCGAGCAGCACGCCGCGCTTCCGCGTGTCGGGGCCGTAGCCGACCGACTCGGCGAGCGGAGGAGACGGCACCTCGTCGCGCCGCGTGAGCTGACCTTCGGGTGCGAAGAGGTAGAGGTAGCGGTTGCCCTGCGAAGGCGCGAAGGCGATCTCCACCGGGTGCACCGAGTACTTCTTCGTCTCCGAGAAGTACGCGTTCTCCAGCCCGATGATCGACCGCAGCGTCGCACGGCACTCGTGGTCCCGCGGGGGACCCTTGACCAGGTTGCAGCCCGAGAGCAGCGCCAGCAGCGGCAGGAGACGACGCACGCCTCGCGACCTACCACCGAACCCTCTCACAGCCAGCTCTCGCTCTTCACGCCCAGCCCGTTCAGCACCGCCTCCGCCGCGCGCACGCCGTGCCAGTTCGCCTCTTCGAACAGCGCCATGCCGCCCAGGTCCGAGTGCGCGAAGTGCAGCGAGCCCCTCAGCGGAACCTGCGCCTGTCTTCTCGCCTCGCCCCACAGGAAGCCCGGCACCGGCCGCACCATCGCGTGGCCCCAGCGCATGACCTCGATGCGCTGCACGCTCTTCTCGAGCCCATGATGCGCAGGCATCAGGTCGGTGAGGATGATCGACCGCCAGTCTTCATAGGTGGTCGCCAGCAGCCGCTTCCGCTCGGCGAGCACGTCGCCGTCCGCGAGCGGGTAGTACCAGGTCGCCACCGCGGGCCCGACGGCGCTGGCGCGCATCGACTGGTGCGACGCCATCACGTAGCCGAGCGACTTCGAGTCGTAGAGCACGTTGTCCCACGCGAGCGGGAAGCCGCGGCTTCGGGGGCGCTCGCTGAGCGTCAGGTTCGCCACCACCCACGGCCCGCACACGAAGGCGTCGAGGAACGCCGGCCGCTCCGTGCGCCACGGCTCGATGAGCCGCCCTGCGACGTGGCGCGGCGTGGCCAGCACCACCTGCCGCGCGAAGTACCGCACCGGCGCGCGGGTCTTCGCGTCGACGCCGTGCGCGAGCCAGCCGCCCTCGGTCGGCGCGAGCGTGTGGATCAACACCTGCGTGCGCAGCTGCGACGCCGACACGCTTTTGCCCAGCTGCTGCACCAGCTTCCCGTTGCCCTCGGGCCACGAGAGGTAGCCGTCGTTCTTCTCTTCGCCGGTCTGGCGCGCGCAGAAGTACCAGAGCCCGGCCCATGCGCTGATGTGCTGCGCGGTCGCGCCGTAGTCGTCGCGGCACGCGTAGTCGACCAACCACTTCAGCCGCGGGGAGGTGAAGCCCTCGCGCGCCAGCCACTCGGCCATGCTGAGGCGATCGAGCTGCGTCCACTCGGCGTCGTCGCTGCCGGTCTCGATGGGCACCGCGAAGGCCTTGCGGCCCTGCCCGTCGCGCGCAGCGGCGAGCGTCTTCATCAGCGACTGGAAGCGCTCGAGCTGCGCGAGGTCGTCTTCGCTCGCGCCGGCGCGCAGGTAGAGGCCCTCGTACCAGGCGCCCTTGAAGAACAGCCGCTCCTCGGGCTCGTGAATCAGCACCTCTTCCGCGAAGGTCGGCGCGCCGTCGTCGTCGACGCCGGTCACCACGCCCAGCTCGCGCAGCAGCCGTGGCACGGGGCCCTGATCGCTGAGCGGGGCGGGCAGGTAGTGCGCCCCCCAGGGGAACGCCGAGACGTCGTTCTTCCCGCTCTGCGCGGTGCCGCCGGTGACGGGCTCGACCTCGGTGACGAGCACCGACGCGAAGCCCGCGCCCTTCAGACGCCACGCGGCCGAGAGCCCCGCTGTGCCGGCGCCGACGATGAGGCAGTCGAGGCGCGCGGTGTCTTCCGTCGCCACCGGTAGCGGCGGTCCTCGCAGCAGGTGCCCGACCTCGTGCACCCGATCCACCAGCGAGCCGGGCACCTCCGGCGCGACCGCGGGGCGACGCCGACACGACTCGAGGGCCGCGGCCCCGAGGAAACTCACGATGACGTCACGTCGCGACAGCACGCGACCACCTTACCTTGAGCGCGCCGAGCGTCTCCCGCGCGATGCGCTCGCGCTCGAAGTCGAGGGTGACGCGGCCGGGCTTCAGCTTCGGCCAGTCCGACCGCGGCCGGAGCTTCTTGAGCACCTCGACGTCGCGCGCGCGCAGCGTGAAGGTCACCTCGAACCGGGGGCGCGTCTGGCGGAAGTGCGCGACCTGCGCTTGCCACGCGTCTGCGAGGTCGAAGCGGGGAGGGCGCTCGAAGCGCTCGGTCAGCACCTCGACCTTCGAGAGCCGATCCAGCCGGAAGCTGCGCAGCCCGCGCTCGGTGCGCGCGAGCAGGTACCAGCGCTCGGCCTTCACCACGAGGCCGAGTGGATCGGCCTCCACCACCAGCGCGCGCTCGTCGAAGGTGGTGGTGTGCAGGCGCACGCGCCGCTGTTCCCACGTCGCGCGCTCGAGCGACGGGCGCCACGCCGCCGCTTCGTCTTCGTCGAACCACCCGGAGGTGTCGACGTGGAGCCGGTTCTTCGCCCGGTCGAGCTCCGCGCGCTGCGCCGCGGGCAGGTTGGCGGAGAGCTTGGCCAGGGCGCGCTGCACCAGCGGCGACGCGAGGGCCGTGGGCGTGGCGACGGCTGCGAGGGCGCGCACCTCCCGCGCCTCGAGCGTCGGGGCGAAGACCTTCTCGTCGCCATGGAGCGCGACGCCGCCTCCCGGGCCCGGGGTGCGCGTCAGCCTCACGCCCTGCGTCTCGAGCGCGTCGAGGTCGCGCAGCACGGTGCGCACCGACACCTCGAGCTCGCGGGCGAGGGTCGCCACCGTCCACGTCGTGCGGTTCTTCAGCAGGGTCAGCAGCTCGAGCTGTCTCATCGGGCCTCCGGTGATTCATGACATCACATGGCGTGAATTCTCGCGGCAACGCACGCACGACGCCGGGGGGAGGGGACGAACCGTACTCACGTACGACGCCCCCTCTCCCCGCTGCGGCGGGGAGAGGGTTGGGGTGAGGGGCCGAGCCGAGCCAGGACCCCGCCGTGACGCGCTCCTTGGCCTCCCGTCTATTCATGACACTCCGTGACATGAATTCTTGCGACAACGCTCGCATGTCCCTCCCACTTGCAGGTCGTGTTTGTCTGGTCGCCGGCGCCACGCGCGGCGCAGGTCGCGGCATCTCCATCGCGCTCGGGGAAGCCGGCGCCACCGTCTACTGCTCAGGCCGCAGCGCCAACGGCCAGCGCGCCTCGGGCCGCTCCGAGACTCTCGAGGAGGCCGTCGCGCTCGTCACCCAGGCCGGCGGCCGCGGCCTCCTCGCGCAGACCGACCACTCCGACGAAGCCCAGGTGCGCGCCCTCGCCGAGCGCATCCGCGCCGAGCACGGCGGCCTCGACCTCCTCGTCAACGACATCTGGGGCGGCGACGATCTCACCCCGTGGGGCGTGCCCTTCTGGGAGCACGACCTCACCACCGCGCGCACCATCATCGACCGTGGCCTGTGGACCCACGTCATCACCGCCCGCCACTGCGCCCCGCTGCTCTTCGGCCGCACCAACCCGCTGCTGGTGGAGGTCACCGACGGCGACGGCTTCGGCTACCGCGGCACCTTCATCTACGACCTCGTGAAGTTCACGCTGCTTCGCCTCGCCTTCGACTTCGCGGCGGAGCTCGGGCCCCGCGGCGTCACGGCCCTCGCGGTGACGCCGGGCTTCCTGCGCAGTGAGGCGATGCTCGAGCGTTTCGGCGTCACCGAAGCCAACTGGCGCGACGGCGCGAAGGTCGAGCCCGACTTCATCGCCAGCGAGACGCCGCGCTACGTCGGCCGCGCCATCGCCGCGCTCGCTGCCGACCCGAACGTGCGCGCCCGCGCCGGCCGCGGCTTCGCGTCGTGGACCCTCGCGCGCGAGTACGGCTTCACCGACGTCGATGGCCGCCAGCCGATGTGGGACACGCATTTCACCGAGAAGTACGGGCCCGTACCGTCGGCGGACTATCGCTCCTGGTACGACGGCATGTGGGATCGGTTGAAGGTGCCGATGAAGTAGCCTCGTCGCTCGTGCAGACGCTCACCGACACGCTTCGGGAACAACACCGGACGGTCGAGCACCTCGCGTCGCTGCTCACCACCGCGCTCCATCACGACGATCGACCGGCCATTCGCGCGGCGCTCGACGCCTTCCGCGACGCGCTGGTGGCGCACCTCACGCTCGAAGATCAGCAGCTCTACCCACAGCTCCTCTCGGCGGTCGAGCCGCGCAGCGAGCCCGCGCGCATCGCCCGCACCTTCGCTGCGAACATGCAGCGGGTCAGCGCGGGCCTGCTCGACTTCCTCGAGCGGCACACCGGCGACGCCTTCGACCTCCTCGCGCTGCGCAGGGAATGGCGCGAGGCGCTCTCGGTGCTGACCGGCCGCATCCAGTCCGAAGAGCGGCTGCTGTACCCGATGTACGACCAGCGCTTCGGCCCGCGCCCCTGAAATTCCCCCCCAGAATTCCCCGCGGAAAATCGGGCCGCTTCGTCAGGCGCATTGACAGTCCCTCGCAGGACGCGAGGCGCCGGTCAGCCGAACATCCCCACATGACGATCCGGCTCCCGACCACGCGTCCCGTCGTTCCCGCGCCGATTCCGCCGACCACCACCACGCCCACCCGCGCGCAGCTCAAGCACGCCGAGCGGCAGCTCACCGTCGCCGGCTTCAGCCCCGGCAAGGTCGATGGGCTGGTGACGCCCGCCTTCACCGCCGCGCTCAAGGAGTTCCAGACCGCCTGGGGCCTCGCGCCGACCGGCCTGCTCGACGCCCGCACCACCGCGCGGCTGGCGAGCACCACCGAGCGCATCCACTCGCACAAGAAGGCGGATCAGTTCGTCTCGGTCGGCCAGAAGTCGAAGTCGATCCAGGTGCTCGAGCGCCGGCTCGGCCGCCTCGGCTACGCGGTGGGCAAGGCCGACGGCATCTACTCGCGCCAGACGGCCGGCGCGGTGAAGGCCTTCCGCAAGGATCAGAAGGAGCTGGCCGACGGCTCGGGCGCCCTCGGCAAGAAGTCGCGCGCGGTGCTGCAGCAGGAAGTCGCGAAGCTGAACCACGCGCCCGAGCGCCGCCGCCTCGCGCCGACGAAGGCGCAGACCCGCCTCGATCGCGCCACCACCCGCGCCGTGACCCGCGGTCTGGGCCTGGGCGCGCGCGGCGAAGCGGTGAAGAACCTCCAGCGGCACCTGCGCGCGGCGGGCTTCGACCCCAAGCACCTCAACGGCGTGCTCGACGAGCGCACCGCAGCGATGGTGAAGCAGTTCCAGGCGCGCTCGAAGCTGATGGTGACCGGCACCGTCGACTCGCGCACGTGGAAGGCGCTGCAGAAGAGCTACATCCTCTCGGGCAAGGCGGCGGCGCCGGCGCAGCGGCTCCACGAGCGCAGCGGCGCGGTGAAGGCGTCGGAGAAGCTGCTCAAGAAGCTCGGCTTCAACCCGGGGAAGATCGACGGCCTCTTCGACCAGCGCACCCTGCGCGCGGTGAAGGCCTACGAGAAGAAGCACCACCTGACGCAGGACGGGGCCATCGGCGCCGCGCAGCTGACCAAGATGCAGAAGGACGCGAAGGGCGACTACCGCAGCAAGGTGCTCGAGACCGCGCGCCGCTACCTCGGCTTCCACGAGCGTGGCGAGAACGGCAACCCCTTCTCGAAGTTCTTCGGCCGCGGCCCCGAGGCGTGGTGCGCCGACTTCGTCAGCTACTGCTACACGAAGGCCGGCAAGAAGCTGAACCAGTCGTACACGCCGACGCTGCTGCAGTTGCTGAAGAACAACGGCACGTACAACCGCAGCCACCCGAAGCCCGGCGACATCATCATGTTCGACTGGCACCCCGGCAGCGGCGTGAGCGCCGAGCACACCGGGCTGGTGGAGAAGGTCTTCCGCCGCAACGGGCGGCTCTACGTGCAGACCATCGAGGGCAACTCCAGCGACTCGGTGCGCCGCAACACGTACGCCGTCGGAGACGCACGCATCGCGGGCTTCGGCACCGTGCCGTGAGGCCGCTCAGCTCTTCTCGCTGAGGTTGGTCTCGAGCTTCTTCGCTTCGGCGTAGATGGCGTCGCTCGGCGGCGCCTTCTGCAGAATCTCCTTCGCCAGCGCGAGCGCGTCCTTCGTCTCGCCCAGCCGCACCTGCGCCAGCGCGAGGTTGTAGTGCACGCGCCACTCGCCGGCGGGCGCGAGGCCCTTCGCCTTGAGCAGCAGCGTCTTCGCCTCCTGGTGCTTGGCGGCCACCCTGGTCTGCACCAGCGCGGTGGCGAGGTTCATCAGCACCTTCCAGTTGTCGGGCGCGAGCGCGAGCGCCTTGCGGTACGCGTCTTCGGCCTTCGCCTCGTCGGGCACCGCGTCGAACAGGTTGCCGAGGTGGAACCAGGCTTCCCAGTTCTTCGGGTTGCGCTTGAGCAGCTCGCGCGCGGCGGCCTCGCTGCGGTCGAAGTCTTTGGTCATCGCGCTGAGGTGCGCGAGGTTGAGCCAGCCCTGCTCGTGGTTGGGCACCACCTTCAGCTCGCGCTCGATGTACGCCACCGCGCCTTCCGGGTCGTCGAGCATCATCGCGCAGGCCGTCACCTTCTCGAGCAGCGCGGGGTGCTCGCCCACCGCCTGCAGGCCGCGATCGAGGATGTCGCGGGCCGCCTTGAACTCCTTCACCTCGAACAACACGTCGGCGAGCGTGGCCCAGCCGTCGGGGTTCTTCGGCGCCGCGTCTTTGGCCTGCTCCAGCGCCTTGAGGGCCTTCTCGTATTGTTTGAGCTTCCGCAGCGCGAGGCCGAGCGCGATGAAGCCGTCGGGGTTCTTCGGCTCGAGCTCGGTGGCCTTGATGAGGAAGGACACGCCTTCGCCCGCGCGCCCCTCGCTGGTGAGCAACCGCCCGTAGTTGAACTGACAGAGGAAGACGTTCTGGCCGAACTGGGCGCCCTTCTCGAGGTTGGGCAGCGCGCCCTTCACGTCGCCTTCGGCCTCATGCACCAGGCCCAACAGCGTCCACCCCAGCGGCTGCTGCGGGCCGACCTTCACCGCGGCCATGGCGTGCGTCTTCGCCTCGGCGAGCTGGCCGGTGAACAGCGCGATGCGCGCCAGCCCGACGTACACCTCGGGCACGGTCGGGTTGCGCTCGAGCAGCGTGTTGAGCTGGTCCGCCGCGACGTCGATCTTCCCCGCGGTCAGGTTCGCTTCGGCCTGACGCAACAGGTCCTTCGACTGCGCGGTGGTGCCGGCCTTCTCTTCGTCTTGCGCGAACAGCTTCCGCGCCTCGGCGAAGCGACCAGCCTTCAGCTCTGCGAGCCCCTGACGAAAGGTTTCACTCTGTGCCATTGGGCCGCGGAGTGTGTCGCAGAAGCGCGTTGAAGACGAGCGCGGGAATCAGAGCGACTCCCGCGGGTGTCGGTCAGCCGATTACCAGCCGAACCACGAGCTGACGGTCTTCGCGGCGCTCGACACGGTGCTGACCGCCGAGCTGGCGACGTTGGCGACGGTGTGCACCGCGGCCTTGGCCGTATCGACCGCCTTGTCGCCCACCACCTTGCGGGCCGCGGCCGTCGCGTCGTGGATGTCGAGCTTGCCGTCGTGGTTGATGTCGGCGGTGTTCTTCGCCATCTCGCCGATCTGCTTCACGTCGACCTCGACGTTGACCGAGCCACCGAGGCCCAGGCCCACCGCCGCGCCGAGCGAGCCGCCGATCTTCAGCTTGCCGTCGGAGTAGCCGAGCACGCCGGACGCCTTCGCTTCAGCGCCCGCGCTGGCGTAGCCCGACGCCTTCACCGAGAACGGGCCGGCCGACGCCTTCACTTCCGCTTCGGCCTTCACCACCGCCGACGCGCCGGCGCTGCCCTCGACGATGGCGGAAGGCGGGTTGCGGGTGATCTTCACCTTGCCGTCGACGTGCGCCTCGGCCTCGGCCGCGACCTTCGCCGACCCCTCGAGGCCGACCTTGATCTCCTTGCCGCCGATGGTGCCCAGCGAGTTCGACTCGAGCTTCCCCTTGATCGACGCCTCGGCGGTCACGCCCACGCGCGCGTTGGCCGACGCGTCGAGCCCGTTGAGGTTCAGCTTGCCCTTCGCGTCGACGCCGGCCTTCGCCTCGAGCTTCGCGCCCGCCTGGTAGCTGGCAGTGCCGTGCGCGCCGGTGACGGAGTCGTTGTGCTGCGCGTACAGCCCCGCGCTCGCCTCGCGCTTGTAGACCGCGTTGACCCCGTCGGCGCCGACGGTGACCTTGGTCTCGCCCGAGGTGCCGACCTTCTTGCCGGCGAAGCTGTACTTTTCGTTCTCGAGGTCGCCGAGCTTGGCGTTGTCGAACTTGGGCGTCTCGACCAGCGTCTTCTGCACGCCCATCGCGCCGAGCGCGTCGCCGACCTTGGTGGCCTTGTCGAGCTTGCCCTGCACGCCGGTGGTCTTCTGCTGCGTGAAGCCCGAGTCACCCTTGGGCACGTCGCGGAGCTTCCACTCCTTCTCCTTGCCGGTCTCCTTGTTGAACGACTGCTTCTTCCAGTCGGCGGAGTCCTTCAGGGTGAACTTGCCGTCGGCGAACTCCTTGCTGTGGCTGAGCGCGAACTCGGAGCCCTTCGTCGACTTGTTGGTGACGGTGGTGTTGGTGTCACCCTTCTTCATCTCTTCGGCGCTGCCCGTGCCCTTGAAGGTCGCGACGGTGTGCGTGTCAACGGTCTGCCTGGTGTTGAAGGCGCCCTTGGTGGTGGCGTGCGCGTCGGTGGTGGTGACGCCGTTGTGCTCAGTGGCCTTCGACTGGCCGACGGTCACCTTCTTGTTGCCCCAGGCGTCGGTCGCGGTGCTGCGGCTGTCGACGGTGGTGGTGTCGCCCTTCTTGATCGTCACGTCCTTCGACTGGGTCGACGTGGTGCGGCGCAGGAGGTCGGTCTGCGACTCGAACTTGTGCTTGGTCTCGCGGGAGCCGGTGGCAGAGGTCTTGGTCGACGCCGTCGACTCGAACTTGAGCTTCGCCTCACCGGTGAGCTTGTTCCGGGAAGTGGTGAGCTCCTGCTTGGTGGTGGTGTTCTTCTTCGAGGTCTCGTGCGAGGTCGACGTCGAGCCGTCGTGGTTCAGCTTCGAGGTGCCCTTGCCGTTGGCCAGCTTCGAGAGGTCGCCCGACTTGCCGCCGACGTAGTGCTTGTCGAGCTTGGCGAGGTGCTTCTTGGGGTCGAACCCGTCCTTGCGCTTGGCGGCCTCGGCGGCCTTCTTCTTCGCGGCCTCGGCAGCGGCCTTCTTCTTCGCAGCTTCGGCGGCGGCCTTGCGCGCGGCGGCGGCACGTTCAGCGGCGGCCTGCTTGGCGGCGAGAGCGGCGGCGTTGGAGCCTGCGGAGTCGATGCGAGCCATGTGGATTTTCCCCTTGGGTGCGAAAAGCGATCTCTCGAGTATCGCGAAAGTCCGTTACGGGTTGCGACGGATCAGCGAGTTACCCACAGCAGCCGACACGGACCGACTCTTTTTTGACCCTCTCGACCGCTCCCAACGGCTTTTTCCAGTGTGATGGGACGATTTGAGGGCGTTGTCGCACCTCCCGGCGCTTCGGACAGGGTACGAGGCGGGCCATGGCTGATCCCAAGAAGCCCCTGTTCGACGCCGACGAGCCCACCGTGCGCGAGGCGGCTGCGTTGTCCGCGCCGCGCGACGACGAGCCGGAACCGGTGCTCACCGCGCCGCCCGAGGCCGACGTGGTGGCGGGGCGCGCGCTGATGGTGGCGGCGTTGATCGACCGCGCGCAGCTCGAGTCGTCGCGAGATCAGGCACGCTTCGCGAAGCTCCAGGCCTGGGTCGAGCAGCACGGGCTGTTCGGCAACCTCGGCGCCGATGGGGCGGAGCTCTTCGACGCGCCGCTCGGCTCGTGGACCGACGACGACGTCGACGCGGTGGGGTGGACCGGGGAAGAGCTGCAGCTGCTGCTGTGGGCGCTGCGGCTGGCCGACTTCCCGTCGCTGGAGAGCCCGGCGGACACGCAGGCGCTGCTGCAGAAGGTGCCGCTGCTCGGTGACGCCGATGCGTTCCTCGAGGTCGCGGCGCTGCGGCCGGTGGACGAGCTCGAAGAGAAGCGGGCGCTGTACGACGCGCTCAACGAGGCGGTGCGGTCCGAGGTGTACGCGCGCAGTCTGCAGGAAGACCCGGCCTCGCTCGAGGCCGACGACGAGCTCGAGGAGCTGCTCGCGTCGGTGGAACAAGACGGGTTCGATCGCCAGGCCGCCGCCGCGGGGGGCAAGGCCGCGGAGGCCATCGCCGGCCTGCGCTACTGGGCGCGCACGCTGCTCAACGAGCTGTTCGGCGCGGGCAGCCCGCACCTCGCGCACCGCCTCGACTCGCCGAAGCTGGTGTCGCTCGAAGACGCGGCGCTGGCGACGATGCTCGGGCTCGCCCACGCGCGCTCGGAGTCGCTGGCGTGGTTGATGGAAGGTGACGAGTACGAGGCCGAGGCGAGCGACGACGAGGGCTGATCAGTTCCAGCGCCGCCACTCGTCTTCGTAGTAGTGCACCAGCACCTGGTTGTTGAGCCGGTTCACCTCGGCGGGCACGCGGTCCATGTCCTTCGGGAACTGGAAGAGCACCGGCATGGTGTCGTCGGTGAGGAAGCGCAGGCCCTCGGGCAGCGGGTGCTTCGGCTCGAGGTCGCCCAGCCCCGCCAGCACGTAGCCCCACTCGCCGAAGCTGGGCACCCACACGTGGTACGGCCGCGTCTTGAAGCCCGCCGCCTGCAGCGTGGTGTCGATGCACCAGTAGCTGCGGCGCGCGAAGAGCGGCGAGGTGGACTGGATGACCGTCACCCCGTGCTCGTTCAGGTGCCGCCCCAGCAGCGCGTAGAAGCGCGTGGTGTACAGCTTGCCGAGCGAGAAGTTGTTGGGGTCGGGGAAGTCGACGATCACCACGTCGAACTTCTCGTCGGTGTTGCTCAGCCACTGCATCGCGTCGTCGTTGATGACGCGCAGCTTGGGGTCGGCCAGCGAGCGCCCGTTGAGCTCGGCCAGCTCGTGCGCCTCGAGCGCCAGCTTGGTCATCGCCCCGTCGAGATCGACCAGCGTCACCCGCTTCACCTCGTCGCGGTAGCGCAGCACCTCTCGCGCCGCGAGCCCGTCACCGCCACCCAGAATGAGCACCTCGCCGCGCGTGACCGCCGCCTGGAAGGCCGGGTGCACCAGCGCTTCGTGGTAGCGGTACTCGTCGACCGAGCTGAACTGCAGGTTGCCGTTGAGGAACAGCGAGAAGCCGCGGTGGCTGCGGGTGACGATGATGCGCTGGTACGGCGTCGACTGCGCGTGCACCACCTCGTCGTTGTAGAGCTGCTCTTCGAAGAGCGAGGTCATCGCGTCGGCCATCGCCACGCCGACCAGCAGCGTCACCGACACCAGCACCGCCTTCACCCGCAGGCGCGTCACCGAGCCGAGCACCGGCGCGAGCAGCCAGGTGCTCCACAGCCCGACCAGCCCGTTGAGCAGGCCGAACACCAGCGAGGTGCGCACCAAGCCCAGCCGCGGCACCAGCACCATGGGAAAGAGGAGCGACGCGAAGAGGCTGCCCAGGTAGTCGAAGGTCAGCACGCGCGAGACGAGGTCCTTGAACTCGAGCTGCTCCTTCATGATGCGCATCAGCAGGGGGATCTCGAGGCCCACCAGCGTGCCGATGACCAGCACCATGCCGTACAGCGCCACCCGGAAGCTCGCGCCCGAGGCGAAGGTGGCGAAGAGGAACGGCGCCGAGATGCCGCCGCACAACGCCACCGCCAGCTCGATCTCCACGAAGCGCTGCGCGAGGCCCTTGTCGATGAAGCCCGAGAGCCACGCGCCGATGCCCAGCGCGAAGAGGTACACCCCGATGACGGTGCTGAACTGCGTGATGCTGTCGCCCAGCAGGTAGCTGGCCAGCGTGCCGACGATGAGCTCGTAGATGAGCCCACACGTGGCGATGATCAGCACCGTGAAGAAGAGCAGCGACCGGTTCACGTGATCAGCCGTGGTACACGCGCGAGGCGACGATCTTCCCGTCGCGAAGGTCGAACACCTCGGCGATCGGCATCGGCGGGCCGTCGGGCGCGTGGCGCACGTACTCGAGGAACACCCGGTCGTCGTTGGCGGTGATGGCCGTCTTCTCGTAGCGCAGGCCCGGCAGCCGCTTCATCGCGTCGGTCCACCAGGTGGTGAGCGCCGCGCGGCCGACCAGCTTGCCGCCCGTCTCGGGGTGCAGCGCGCGGATCTTCGGCGAGGTGTGCGTGCAGTCTTCGGCGTACAGCGCGACCAGCTTCGCGACGTCGCCCTGGTTGAAGACGTCGAGCCAGGTCTGCGCGATGGCTTCGTGCGGGTGGGGCATGGCGACTCCCTACGCCGAGACTCCGCTGTTTTGCACTCTGATCGCCCCCCGCGGGGTCTTGCGGGCAGCCGCAGTGCGTGTCAGGCGCCCCCTCCCATGAGACTTCTCGTCACCAGCCTCTTCGTCGTGTCTGCGCTGTGGTTCTCCAGCGCGTGCGGCACCACCACCTCGAAGTGTTCGGTCGCCACTTGCACCGGCTGCTGTGATGCCTCCGGCGCGTGTCAGCCCGGCAACAGCAACCTCGCGTGTGGCGCCGGCGGCAACCTCTGCCAGTTCTGCACCGGGGTGCAGGCGTGCACCGTCGGCCAGTGCCTCACGCCGTTCTCCAACACCGGCGGCGGCACGGCGACCGGTGGTGGCACCGCGATGACCGGCGGCGGCGCGGGCACCGGCGGCGGCAGCGGCACCGGCGGTGGCACCGCGATGACGGGCGGGGGCAGCGGCACCGGCGGTGGCACCGCGATGACCGGTGGTGGCGGCGGCAGCAGCACGTGCGGCCCCAACACCTGCGCCAGCGGGTGCTGCTCGGCGACCGGCGCGTGCATCACCGCCACCACGCCTGCGCGCTGCGGCCGCAACGGTGGGGCGTGCATCAGCTGTGGCGCGGGCCTGACGTGCGTCGCGGGCTCCTGCACGCCGTGCAACGGCTGCATCGACGTCAGCACCGGCGCGTGCCTCACCGGCACCAGCAACACCGCGTGCGGTCGCAACGGCGGCTTCTGTCAGGCCTGCGACACGCAGGGCGGGGCGACGTGCCAGGGCGGCGCCTGCGCCGCGACCTCCTCGTGCGCGCAGAGCTGCAGCGGCTGCTGCGACGGCACCACCTGCGTGGCAGCCAACGCGCTCACCGACAGCCGCTGCGCACAGGGCGCCGCGGGGACGAGCTGCGTGGGGTGCACCTCGGGCCTGGCCTGCGACAAGAGCGTGCTGCAGTGCACGCAGGCGTCGTTGCCCGATGCGGGCTTCGACCTCGACGGCGGCTTCGGGCTCTCGTGCACCACCGACGCCGAGTGCGGCTCCGGGTGCTGCGGCATGGTGTTCGGCTTCGGGCTCTGCTTCGCGCCGGGGCAGCAGTGCGTGGTGGGCACCTGCGACCCCGTGCTCCGCGACTGCCTGTGATTACGGGGTGACGACGCCGTACCAGGGCTCGATGGCCTTGGGCACCAGCAGCGACGCCGAGGTGCTCGAGGGCAGGCTCACCTTGTACACGTTGTCGTTGCCGCCCGAGTCCGACGAGAAGCCGACCGCGGCGTTCCCCATCCAGCACGGGAAGCTGTCGTTGGTGCCCGGCTCGCCGGCGTACAGCGCGGTGACCACCTTGGTCGTCAGGTCGATGGTGAAGAGCCGGGTGACGCCGCTCGAGACGCGGCCATCGAACACCGCCTTGGTGCCGTCGGGCGAGACGAGCAGCCGGTTGCTGATGCCCTGCGCCTCGTTGCCCAGCGTGTTGGTGACGTTGGTGACGGCGTTGGTGGCCAGGGTGATGCGCTCGATCTGCGTGTAGCCGAGGCCGACGCTGCCCGCGGCGACGATGACCGCCAGCCCGTCGGGCGTGAACGAGGGGAAGGCCTGCGACAGACCGCCGGTGGCCAGCTTCTGGAAGCCGGTGCCGTCGACGTTGACGAGGCCGATGGCGGTGCTCACCCCTTCATCGAAGCCGAAGGCGATCTTGCTGCCGTCGGGCGAGAAGACCGGCGTCTTGAAGTTCTTCTGGGTCGCCGTGGCGCTGATGACGGTGCTGATGACGCCGCCGGTGGTGGCGACGGTGGCGAGCTCCGAGTCCATCGTGCCGCCGCGCACGAAGACCACGCGCTTGCCGTCGAGCGACAGGCTGGGCGTGCGCACGTTGGCCGACTGGGTGAGGGTGGTGGTGGTCTGCGCGTCGGCGTCGTCAGCGAGGTAGACGTTGCGGTCGTCTTTGCGGACGAAGGTGAAGCCCCTGGTGAAGGTGAAGGTCGCGCCGCCGCCACCACCGGTGCCGCCCCCGCCACCGCCACCACCGCCGAAGAGATCGCAACCCGAGAGGAGGAACAGCGAGACGAGGACCGCAGAACGTGAGCGCACGGACATGGAGACGCAATGCAGCATGAGCGTCTTCACCGACACAACCACGAGCTACACCTTGCGGATTTTCACCAGCTCGTTCCGGCAGTTGTTGCACAGGTGGAGCTGCCGGCGCTCGGCGTCGGTGATGGTCGTCGCGAGGTACATCGCGCAGCGCGCGTCTTCGCAATACGACAGCCCGATGAGGTGCCCGGCCTGGTGCACCGCCTCGACGAAGGTGCGCCGCTTCCACGCGTCGCCTTCACCCTTGAGCCGCCACAGCGACATCACCGCCACGTGCGATTCGCGGTCGGCCTCGCCGTAGACGAAGGGCGAGTCGGGCACGAAGAGGTCGACGTCGGCCACTCCGATGATCAACGGCGCGCCCGGGTCTTTCAGGGTCAGCAGCCGGCGCATGATCGCCGTGGTGTGGTACTGGTTCCGGTCCTTGTTGAAGGCGAACGTCGGCTGACCGAGCGTCGCCTTTCCCAGGTAGGCCTCCACGCCCAGCACCTGCGCGATGGGCGCTTCCAGCTCTTTGAGGAAGGTCCCCAACACGGGACCCACCGGCACCAACTGCAGCTCCTTGACCGCCATGCAGCTCCCCCAGAGCGAATGCAACGGCTACGGCAACTGCGGAATTGTCTCTCACAACTCGCGAGGGGGATACCCGCGCGCTTTCGCTACATCTGGGGCGCGTGGATTCGAACCACGATACTCAGAGTCAAAGTCTGATGTCCTACCCTTAGACGACGCCCCAGCAGGACCGCCAACGACGCGACATTACGGCCTTTCATGACGCGGGGGCACTGAGAACTGTCAGCGCTGGCTCAGCAACCAGGCGAGGCCGACCAGCAGCGCGACGATGGCGGCGCCCAGCGCGATGTAGAGCGGGGTGCGCGAGGGCTGCGGCAACTCGACCGGTGGCTCTTCGGCCGGCTTCGTGAGCGGGGCGGGCGGCTGCACCTGGGGGCGCGGGCCGGGCTGCGAGCGGAGCACCTCGTCGGGGTTGACCGCGACGGTCGGCACCTCGAGGCGCTGCGACTGGAAGGGCGAGCGCTGGGGCGCGGCGGTCGGTTCTTCGCCGGTCACCGGGAGCTCGGTGTTGGTGGCCGCCCACGGCGACGAGTGCTTGTTGGTGCTGACCTCGGACGCCTTCTCGTCGGGCGCGACGCTCTCGGTGATGAGGGTCTTCGCTTCACCCCAGTCGCGCTTGGGCACCACGCCGGTGCTGGTGCGCGAGAGCGCGGGCCGCAGCCCCGAGCCCGACGAGGTGCGCCCGTCGACGATGCGCCGCAGCGAGCGTCGCGCTTCTTCGGCGTCTTGCATGCGCTTCTCGGGCTCGCGCGCCAGCAGGTTCATGATCCACGCGTCGAACTCGTCGTCGATGGTGGGCTGCCACTGCTTCGGGCGAATCGGGTCGTGCTGCATCTTCTGCGAGAGCACCTCGATGGCCGAGGGCGCCTCGTGCGGAAGATGGTTGGTGATCATCTGGTAGGCGATGCCGCCGACGGCGTAGAGGTCGGTGGCGGGCGTCACCTTCGTGCCGAGCACCTGCTCGGGCGCCATGAAGGCGGGGGTGCCCAGCAGCGTGCCGGGGTTGGTGGGCTTGACTGAGCCGCCGGCGCGATCGGCCTGCTTGGCGAGCCCGAAGTCGATGACCTTGATGCCCTTCTGGCCGTCGGGCTTCTTCTCGACGAAGACGTTGCCGGGCTTCAAGTCGCGGTGAATGACGCCCACCGCGTGCGCGGCCGAGAGCGCCGAGAGCAGCTCGTCGAGGAAGGGCGCCGCGTCCTTCAGCTTCATCGGCGCGTGGCCCTTGAGGTACTCGTCGAGCGGATCTCCCTCGAGGAGATCCATCACGATGTAGGGCTGCTCGGTGCGGGGCAGGGTGCCGAAGCCGAAGATGTCGACGATGGCCGGGTGGCGAATGGCGTTGACGGTGCGCGCTTCACGCACAAGGCGCTGCACCATCTCCGGGTCGTCGGCGAAGTCGGCCTTGAGCACCTTGATGGCCACGGCCTTGCCGATGACCTGGTGCACGCCGCGGTAGACCATGCCCATCGCGCCACTGCCGACGAGCGATTCGACCTTGTACTGCTCCACCACCTGACCCAGCAGTGGGTCGGTGACGGTGACCAGGTTCACGTTCCGAATGGTCTCGTCGCCGACCTTGCTGGACACAGTGGCCGGGAAACTAACCGAAACTCAGCTCAACGCGACCGCTTCCCACACCGGCAGCGCTTCGGCCGAGTCGAGGAAGCGACAGTGGTGGGCGTAGAGCGAGCCCTTCTTCGAGGCCGAGAGCACCTCGGCGCGGGCGGCCTTGCCCTTCACCACCACGTCGACGACCTTGGTCTCGACCCGGCGATCGAGCAGGAACATCGCGCCGCCTTCGGACACGTCACCCTGCACGGTGACCTGCGCCCCACGGAGCGCCACCTCGAACTTCGCCTCGACGCGACGGAAGCGACGCGACGCCGCGGTGCCGTGCTCGGGGAACTCGGCGGGCGGCCAGTTCGGGTCCTTGATGAGGCCGCGGTGCACACCGAAGCTGGGCGAGAACTTGCCCGACGCCGACGAACGACCCACGCGCTTGATGACCGACGAACCCGAAGTCGACTTCGTAAAGACGTTGTCCATGTGTGTCCCCTTTGTTGGGACACGAATGCTCCTGTAGGCCTCGAGGTGTCAAGGGACCTACCTGAAACGACACGGTTCGAATGGAATTCTCAGCGCTTGGCGACCGCCGACTTGAGCAATTTCCGCGAGCTGGCGAGGGCCTTCTTCGGGGCGGAAGGGGACGGAGCGGCGGCGACGGGGCCCTTCTCGATGGCCTGCACCACGAGCGAGGTGGCGTGCACGAGGTCGGTGGAGCTGACCTGGCCGAACTCGTTGAGCTTCGCGACGTGGGTGAGGCGGTGCTGGCCGCTGGCGGCGACGACGGTGAACTCGACGCCTCCCTTCACGGGTCGGCCGGAGACGGTGAAGTCCTTCCCGCCCCCGGACACGCAGGTCATCGAGATGCACAGGGTCTCGTGGAGCGGGGCCGCGGCGCCGGTGATGGTGATGCGTTCCCCGGTGGCGAAGGCGGCCGGGGCGAAGAGCAACGCAGCGACGACGGAGAGACGAAGCATGGGCGCGGCCTTGTGCACGAAGAAGGCCACCCTGCAGACGAGCGGATCAGCGTGCTGCGGCGTTGACGTTGGAGCAGCGGCGCACCAGTTGTGGGGCCGCGACCCCGCGCACTGGAGTGAACACCTGAGAACTCAGGCCTGACCGGCGAGCGCGCTCGAGCCGACGTAGCGGAAGACGATGCCCAGCACGAAGGCGCCCAGCCAGCCGGCGAGCACGAGGCCTTTGTTGCGGTGCTCGAACTGCGAGAAGCCGTAATAGAGCGTGTAGATGGGCAGCAGCAGCACCATGAAGCCCGTGCCGACGCTGCGCTGAAACGCGTGCACCAGCACCAGCGCGTAGCAGAGCACCGACACGAAGATGAGGAGCAGCCCGAGCACGCTCAGCAACATGGGCGTTCCCTAGCACAGGTGGTATCTGCCTCGGCCATGGCTCTCGTCCGCGTGCTGCTGAACTTCATGGTCGCTGGAGCGCTCCTCGGGGTGTTGCTGGTGAGCTGGCTGGGCCCTGGCTTCATCGAGTGGGACAACAAGCTCGGCAGCGGTGGAGTCGGGCAGTGTATTTGTTCGGATCAGGCGCTTCTGGGGGCCAGGTATCTTCTCGCGTACCAGATGAGAGGCTGCGCGATTGGCGCGGTCAGTGGCGTGATCATCGGTGCAGTGTTCCTTCGCATGCGGCGCAAGAGCGTCGCGGCGACGCCCCCGGCGGCCTGAACCACCGTCCTTTGCTTTCTATGCCCGCCGCTCAGCTCTTCGCGGCGGCGGCGAGCGTGGCGGCGTCGGGGCGGTAGCGCGTGACGACCTCCAGCGCCGGGGGAGCTCCCTCTCGACCGGCTCACGCATGCGCGCGAAGGTACCGGACGGCGACGTTCAGCGCAGCAGTGCATCGACGAGCGGCTTGGCGTCGTGGCCCAGGCTCTCCTCGGCCCAGCGGTACAGCACCGCGTCTTCTCGCGACGCGTGCGCGCGCAACATGTCGATGAAGCCCTTCGCCACGTCGGCCTTCACCAGCTTGAGATCGACGCCCACGCCGAGGTCTTGCAGCTGGCGGCGCAGCAGCGCGTGCTCGGCCTGCAGTCCCGCGGTCTCGGTCGCGTCGAGCTGGCTGAACTTCGGGAAGAGGTACTTCTCCTCGGCGCGGAAGTGTCGCTCGAGCCCGTATTCCAACTCGGTCCACAACGCCTGGGTGTCTTCTCTCGCGTTGGCGTCGAAGGCGTCCATCACGCGGGTGAAGAGCGACTCGAGGCGGCGATGATCAGCCAACATGCGCTGCTTCAGTTCGATGGGCTTCATGCCCTCGAGAGAGAGCAAGGCCCACGCCGCCATGCCGCCTTGCGTCACGCGACCTTGGCGTCGCGACGCTCGAAAGTCCTGCGCGGCGCTCGGAGGCGCACACGCAGGCCCTGCACCACCCGACTGCTCAGTCGAAGACGCCGCGCTTCTGCTGCTCGCGCTCGATGCTGCGGAACAGCGCGCCGAAGTTCCCTTCGCCGAACGAGCTGTGGTTCTTGCGCTGAATCAGCTCGATGAAGATCGGCCCCACCAGGTTCCTGGTGAAGATCTGCAACAGGTAGCCCTCGGCGTCGCCGTCGACGAGCACGTTGCGCTTCTTGATCTCGGCCTTGTCTTCACTGACGTTCGGGACGCGCTCGAACACCTCGGCGTAATACGCATCGTCCATGTCGAGCATCTCGATGGGCGAGCCCTCGAGCTGCTGGAGCGACGCGAGGATGTCGCGGGTGATGAACGCGAGGTGCTGGATGCCGGGGCCGTGGTACTCCTCGAGGTACTCGTTGATCTGCGACTTCTTCTCGTCGGCCTCGTTGATGGGAATGCAGAAGCGGCCGCACGGCGAGCGCAGCGCGTACGAGGTGAGGCCGGTCTTCGCGCCGCGAATGTCGAAGTAGCGGACCTCCTCGAAGCCGAACACCTGCTTGTAGAAGTTCGCCCACCGCCCCATCGTGCCCTTCTCGACGTTGTTGGTGAGGTGGTCGAGCGCGATGAAGCCCTTCTCGGCGACGCGCTCGGGCTGCTCGAGGGCCACGAAGCCGCGGCGGGCCCAGGTGTCCGTCTTGCCGTAGGTGTCGACGAAGTAGATGAGGCTGTCGCCGATGCCGAAGATGGCGGGCAGCGGGTGGCCGTCGACGAGGAAGTCACCTTCGGGCCGGCTCCGCGCGCCGCGCACCACCGCGACGTCGTGCGCCCGCTTCGCGTCTTTCGCGCGCCAGCCCATCGAGCAGATGCTCGGGCCGTGGAGCTTGCCGAAGCTCGCCGCGAACGAGTTCGGCTCGCGGTTGACGAGGAAGGTGATGTCGCCCTGCACGTACAGGTCGATGGGCTTGCTCTGGTGCCGCATGGTCTTCGAGAAGCCGAAGCCCTTGAACAGCGCGTCGAGCCGCGCGGGGTCGTTGGAGACGAACTCCACGAAGTCGAGGCCGTCGAGGCCGCACGGGTTGTTCTCGGACACGGGGAACTGCGGGGGCAGGGGGTGGCTCATTTCGATTCCTTCCAGCTCTTCCAGTAGTCGGGGAGTTCTGCCGGGGTGACCGGCGACAGCACCTTCAGCGGGTTCTTCGTGTCGAGCATCACCGCGACCTCTTCGGTGCGCGTGGCGGCGCGGCTGCGCTCGAAGGCGGCCTGCTGCGGGCCGTGGTGAATGCCCTGCGGGTGGAAGGTCAACATGCCGGGGGCGATGCCCGCGCGGCTGAAGAAGTCACCCGAGTGGTAGAAGAGCACTTCGTCGAAGTCGATGTTCGAGTGGTAGAACGGCACCTTCAGCGCCGCCGGGTCGCCGTTCTCGAGCGGCCGCGGCAGGAAGCTGCAGATGACGGCGTTCTTCATCACGAAGGTCGAGTGCGCCGACGGCGGCAGGTGGTAGCGGTCGCTGAGCACCGGGCGAATGTCGCGCACGTTGAGCTTGAGCGCCGAGAGCGTGCCCTTCCACCCCACCACGTCGTGCGGGTTGAACGGGTAGAACACCTTCGTCAGCTCGCCCTGCTGCTGAACGTGCAACTCGAACTCGCCGGCGGCGTTGGCGGTCAGCGACGAGCCCTCGGGCGTCGGCACCTGCACCACCGCGGGGTCGAACAGCGCGTGCTGCCCGAGCATGCCCTTCTCGGGGAAGTTCACTTCGCTGTACGCCTCGACCACCAGCAGGCGCGACGGGCTGGTCGGCGCGAGGCGGTAGGCGGTGCCGCGGGGCAACAGCAGGTAGTCGCCCGGCTCGTAGGCCAGCGGCCCGAAGTCGGTCTCGAGGCGGCCGGCGCCGGTGTGCACGAAGAGGATCTCGTCGGCGTCGGCGTTGCGGAAGAGGTACGGCATCGGCTTCGCCAGCGTGGCCAGCGAGAGCTTCACGTCGGCGTTGCCCAGCACGCCCTTGCGCGCGCCGAGCCAGTCGTCGCCCTGGCTGCCCTCGAGCTTGCGCAGGTCGTACGCGCGCGGCTTGAGCGGCCCTTCGATGCGGGTCCAGCCGACCGGCGCGTGCTGGCGGTAGAGGTGGGCGTAGCGGCCGAAGAAGCCGTTGCGCGCGTATTCCTCTTCCACCGTGCCCTCGGGGAGCCCCACGTGGGCCTGCGCTGCGACACGACCGCGGATCCAGGGAATGTCCATGGGCGGACTTCCTACGGAGTGGAGCAGCGGATCAGATAGTGACAAAGAGTTGAGCTTCATTGTCGAGTGCGTGAACAATGACGCGATGAACGTGACGCTCGACCAAGCCCGCACCCTCGACGCCTTCGCGCGCGCTGGCACGTTGCAGGCGGCGGCGAAGCGGCTCCACAAGGGCCACCCTGCGGTGCTGTACGCGCTCAAGCAGCTCGAGCAGCAGACCGGGCTCTCGTTGTTCGATCGCTCGGGCTACCGCACGCGGCTGACGCCCGAGGGCGACGCGGTGCTCCGGCATTGTCGGGCGCTGCTCGAGGTCGAGCGCGAGCTGGCGGCCACCTGCGCGGTGCTGCAGTCGGGGTGGGAGCCGGTCTTGCGCGTGGTGTTCGACGCCATCGTGCCGCTCTCGCCCTTCCTCGAGGTGGTGCGGCGGGTGCGGGCCGAGCGCGCGCCGACCAGGGTGATGTTGTCGGTCGACTCGCTGGGCGGCGTCGAGACGCGCTTCGAGGCCGAGCAGGCCCAGGTGATGGTGACGGTGTTGCCGCCGCAGCCGGGCCCGTCGTTGTCGGTGCGGGCGCTACCGAAGCTGAAGGCGCGGTTGGTGGCCCATCGCACGCACCCGTTGGCGAAGCTCGAGCGCGTGACGCGGGATCAACTGGCCGAGCACGTCCTGCTCACCGTGCGGGGCAGCGACCCGCGGCTCCAGCTCGCCACCGCCGACCTCGACACCCAGTCGACGGTGCACCTGTCGGACTTTCACGCCAAGAAGTCGGCCATCGTGGGCGGCCTCGGCTTCGGCTGGTTGCCCGACTGGCTGATCGAGAAGGAGCTGTCGCGCGGCGAGCTGCGACCCCTGAAGCTGGCCCAGGGCGCGGTGCATGTCTTCGAGCCCCGGGTCGTCACGCGCGGCACCCTGGGCAAGGCCGGATCAGCCCTGCTGGATCAGCTCACTCTCGGAAGGTGAGAAAACCTGTCCTGAAATCTTCAGTTGTTCCAGTGGGTTACAACTATTTTACAGGAGGTCGATGCAGCGAAGTCGGCAAATCATGTACACAGCGCGCCCATGTTGGACGACACCCGGCTGGACGGAAAGCTTCAGGAGTTGTCTCGCGAACTGATGATGCGCTCGATGGTGCCCGGCTTCGGCATCGCTGACGCCTTCACCATGCGGGGCATCGACGAGTCGGGCCGTCCGGGGCTGTTCGCGGCCATTCTCCTCGCGCCGGGGAAGATCGCCGAGCTCGAGACGCTCACCTCGTTTCGCCAGCTGCTCACCCAGCGGCTCAAGCAGCTCGACACGCGCACGCCGGCGTGGCCCATCGTGGTGCAGGCGGCGCCGGAGGTCATCGACGGCTCGTCGGTGGTGCCCGGCGGTCGCGACTACTTCAACCAGGTGAAGTCGGAGCTGGTGGCCCGCACCGAGCGCATGAAGCAGCGCGTGTCGGTCTCGCAGATGCCGGTGGTGCGGCTCGCCCCGGAGGTCGCCCCGCCCAAGCCGATGGTGAAGGCCGCCCCTGCGAAGGCCGCCGCCCGCCCCGCGCCCGCGCGCAAGGCCACCACCGCCCGTCGCACCGCGCCTGCGCGGGCCTCGGCGCGCACCGCTCGCGCCCGTCGCTGAGCTCCTTCCCGCTTCATCCTCCCCGCGCGCGTGGCCTCTCACCGAGGCTCGCGCGTTTTGTTTTGACCTGAGCTCGCGATGCGCTGGCTGAACTGGCTGCGAGGCATCGACCTGCCGCCGTGGGGCCGCGCGCTGCCGCCCATCGCGGTGCTGCACTTCGAGTGCGCGCGGTGTGGCTCGCTGGTGGGCGGCATTGCCGGCAAGGGGCCGTGGAAGCGGCTGCGCACCGCGGAGGCTGCGAGGTGCAGGCATGCGTGGCGCGGGTGCTCGCAGGAGTCGTTTCGCGAGCTCGGGAGGTCGCGCTTCGGTGTCGAGTAGTCCCTCTCCTCCCTGGAGGAGAGGGTCAGGGAGAGGAGGCGAGTACGAGAATGTTCTCGGGTCCGTTCCGGATGGCGAAGGTTCGCCCCCTCTCCCGAACCCTCTCCCCGGTGGGGGCGAGGGCATTTCGTTCTCAGTCACGCCGGCGGCAACAACTCCGCGAGCGTGTGCTGCAGCGCCTCGAAGGTGAAGGGCTTGGCCAGCAGCCCGCGCGCGGTCAGCCGTCGTGGCGGAACACGCGATGGGTCGCGACCTCCGGGGCCTCGAGGGACCCGAGGATCGCCCCCACCGCCCAGTTCAGCGGCGGCGTGCGGTGCTTCACCCACAGCCCCGAAGCTCCCGGCGCGGCGCCGAGGCGGGCCTTCGGTTCTTCGGCGGTGCGGCCCATCGAGACGTGTGCGCTCTTCCACGTGAGGCCCTGCTCGAGGATCGACACCAGCAGCCGCAGGTACAGCGGCGCGGCGACCGCCTTGTCGAAGCCGAGGTAGTAGCCGACGGTGATGGCGCCGCTGCGCAGGCACGCGCCGAAGCCGTCGAGCTGCCCGTCGCGCTCGAGGCCGACGATGACGCAGTCGTCACCGAGGCGACGCTGCAGCTCGACGAAGAAGCGGCCCGACAGGCGCAGCGGCCGCACCTCGGCGTTGGCCCACACCTGCCCGTAGAGCGCGTCGAGGCGGGCCTCGTGCTGCGCGAGCTCGGTGACGGTGAGGCGGCGCGCGACGTAGCCGGCGGCCTCCACGTCTTCGAGGGTCTTCTTCACCGCGCGCCGCCGCTTGCTGGCGAGGCACGCGAGGTAGTCGTCGAGGCTCGCCCACTTCGGGTCGAGCGCGAGGCCCATGTCGGGGCCCGACGGCGCGCGTTGGTACCCGCGGGTGCGCAGCGCAGCTTCGTTCTCGTGCGTGGCCGCGTCCTTGATGAACGACACGTTCACCACGCCCTCCGACTTCTCGAAGCGGCGGAGGCGATCGACCAGCTTCAGCGCCTCGTCCCACACCAGGGGGGCGTCGGCGCCGGGCTTGAGGACGAGCCCGGTCTCGCCCCACGCCGCGAGGTTGCCCAGCACCAGCGAGCGCTCGTCGACGAGCTGGGTGACGCCGCTGAGCGGGGACGAGTGGGCGAGGGCGAGGCGGCCTTCGACGCGCACCAGCTGCAGCACCAGCGCGGCCACCGCTTCGTCGCCGGCGTACATCAGCGCGTAGCGCGTCGAGAGGTTGTCGGGCGCGGCGGCCTCGAGCGCGGTGAGGAAGGGGCGGCGCACGAAGACGCTGGCGTCGCGGGTCAGCGCGTCCCACGCGGACGGGTCGAGGTGGGCGAGGCGCTCGGCGAGGGCGAACTGCACGGCACGCGGCGGTCGGGGCATGTGCGCTCGAACCGGTCGTCGCCGGGCGTATTCCAGCGCGCGCAACCCCGCGTCAGGCCATGCCGTCGTTGCGCAGCGGGCTGCTCACACCCCGCGCGCGTCGGGTTCCCACACGTACTTGTGTTGCTGGAGCTGGAAGCGCACCGGCAGCCGGTCGTCGATGATCCACTGCGCGAGCTGCTGCGGCGCGAGGCGCGTGAAGACCGTCGAGAAGAGCAGGCCGAAGGGCCGCGCGGCGAGCTGGTGGTCGCGGATCAACGCGCGGCTCCACTCGTAGTCTTCGCGCGAGCCGATGACGAACTTGAGCTCGTCGCGCGCGTCCATCGAGTCGAAGTTCTTGAAGTCGTTGCGATCGACCTCGCCCGACGAGGGCGTCTTCATGTCGACGATGGCGTGCACCGCGTCGGGCACTTCGCGCACGTCGATGGCGCCGCTGGTCTCGAGCAGCACGGTGAGGCCGGCGTCGAGGAAGGCCTGCATCAGCGGGTACACGCCGGGCTGCAGCAGCGGCTCGCCGCCGGTGATCTCCACCATCGGCGTCTTCATCGCGAGGATCTCGGACACCACCTCGGCGTTCTTGCGGCGCGTGCCCCCGCGGAAGGCGAACTCCGAGTCGCAGTACGAGCAGCGCAGGTGGCAGCCGGTCAGCCGCACGAAGGCGCACAGCAGGCCCTGGTGCGAACTCTCGCCCTGGAGCGAGAGGTAGATTTCCTTCACCACCACCGAGTCGGCGGTCGCGACGCGGCGGGGTTCGACGTGGGGGCGGGCAGCGAGCACGCCGCGCCTCTAACACTCAGCGGCCGAACAGGCCCTTCAACTTGTTCCAGAAGCCGCCGGCGCGCTTCTCGAGCTCGTCGCCGCGCGACTTGTTCACCGCGGCGCTCTTCTCGGCGGTGATGCCCAGGCGCTGGGCGATCTCCTCGGTGGTGTAGCGGGTGGCGAGCGTGGCGCGCACCACGGTGCGGGTCTTGAACTCGCGCGCTTCGACGCGCAGCACGCACTCGGCGTCGAGGCCGAGCGTGACGGCGACCTGCACCGCGCCTTTGGGCGCCTTCGGCAGGCCGGTGATGGTGACGGCGCCGAGGAACTCGTTGCCGGCGACGTTGCTGTCTTCGCCCTGAAAGACCATCACCTCGAGCTCGGTCTGGTTGTCCTTCTGGGTGGAGATGGCGAACGAGCGGGTGGCCGGCAGCGCGGTGTTGCGCTCGATGAGGCGGTGGAACTGACCGCCGGGGCGGCCGAGGCCGATGGTCATCGGCACCACGTCGATCAGCACCAGGCTCGAGACCTTGTCGATGGTGCCCGAGTACAGCGCGGCGCCGAGCGCGACGGCCTCGTCGGCGTTGACCGAGGCGTGGGGCGGCTTCTTGAAGAGCGCCTTGAGCTTCTCGCGCACCAGCGGCATGCGGCTCATGCCACCCACGAGGATGATGTCGTCGACCTGCGAGGGCTTGAGCTTCGCGTCGAGCAGGACGTCCTGCACGGCCTGGATGGTGCGGTCGATGAGCTCGGTGGTGACGGCCTCGACGTCGGCGCGGGTGAGGGTGGTGCGGAGATCGAGCGGCTTGCCCTGCCCGTCCATCTCCAGCATCGGCAGCGAGACGTCGAAGGTGGCCCGCTCGGACAGCGCCATCTTCGCCTTCTCGGCGACCTCGGCCATGCGCGAGAGCGCGACGCGGTCACCGGAGAAGGGGCGCTTGTGCCACTGCTGAAAGCGCTCGAGCAGGAGGTCGACGATCTGGTTGTCGAAGTCGACGCCGCCGAGGAAGACGTCGCCGCCCGTGGCGAGCACCTCGAAGACGTTCTGGTCGAGCTTGAGGAGCGTGGCGTCGAAGGTGCCGCCGCCGAGGTCGTACACGAGCACCGTCTTCTTCAGCTCGCGGTTCATGCCGTAGGCGAGCGCGGCGGCGGTGGGCTCGTTGAGCACGCGCTCGACCTTCAGGCCGGCCATCGCGCCCGCGCGGCGCACCGCCTCACGCTGCGGCTCGGAGTAGTACGCGGGGCAGGTGACGACGGCGCGGCTGACGGGCACGCCCAGCGCCTGTTCGGCCATGGCGCGACACTCTTTGAGGATCAGGCCCTGCACCTCTTCGAGTGAGAGCGTGTGCGGTCCGAGCTTCACCGCCGCGCGCCGGTCTTCGCCGCGGACGATCTCGAAGTGCGAGCGTTCCCTGAGCTGCTTGACGGTGGGGCTGTCGAACTCGCGGCCCACCATGCGCTTGGCGCCGAAGATCGACTGCGTGGGGTTGAGCACCATCTGCCCCTTGGCGCGGTGGCCGACCTGCACGGTGCCCGCCTTGGTGAGCGTCACCACCGAGGGGATGGTGTTGTACCCGTCCTTCGAGTTGAGGATGTACGGGCGGCCCTTGGTGAGCACCGCGCACGCCGAGTTGGTGGTGCCGAGGTCGATGCCGATGACCGGGCCGGTGCCGTCGCTGGGCGGGAGATCCTTGAGGAAGACGGGGTGGAGCTGTGGCGGCGCGTCGGCCGCGGGGGCGGGCGCCTGGTGTTGTTGCACGACGGGCGGGGCGCGCGGCGCGGGGGGCTCGGCGCGGCTGGGTGGCGCCGCGGGAACTTCCAACGGCACGTCGGGCAGCCCGGTGAGCGCGTCATCGGCCGACTCCAGCGGCTCGACCTCGAGGGGGATCGACTCACTCGAGCTGAACGGAGGCGGCGTGGGCGGGCGCGTGGTGCCCGAGAGCAACGCGTCGAAGTCGACCTCGATCGAGTTCTGTGGGTTCGGTGCGCCCACGTCACCGAACACCACCGGCGCTTCGGCGACGTCGATCGAATCCGAAGAATCCGCCGCGGGGGCTGGTTCGTAGGGGGCGCGCGTCGCCGCAGGCGCCTCAGGGACGAGCTCTGCGTCGAGCGGCTCGGGCTCGGGCGGCGGGGCCTGCGGCGCGAGCGGGGCGATGGCCGGCGCGACCGGCGGTTGGATCGGCGCGCGCGTCACCGGCGCGATGGCGGGCATCGCTGGAGGGGCGCTCGTCACCGGCACCTGGGCGAAGGGGGAGCTCGGTGACGAGGTCGGCGCCACCATGGTGAACGGCTCGTCGTCGAGCGGCGGCGGCTTCGGCGCGAGGCCGAGCATGCGGTCGACGAGCGCGCGCGAGGCGGCGTCGAGGGTGATGAACTCGAGGCCCATGCCGGGCGGGCCGTTGGGGTCTTGCAGGCCGCGCGTCCAGCGGACGACGGCGGTGCCCTGGAGCACGCGCAGGCCGTTGGCGATCTCCACCTTGAACGAGAGCTCGGTGCCGACCGCCTTCGGTTCCTTCGTGCGGATGAACATGCCGCCGTCGGAGAGGTTGGTGGCGTACTTCGCGGCGAACTCGTCGAGGCCTTTGTGGGACAGCTTGACGAGGAGACCGACCAGCTTGCGTTGCGTCGAACGGTTGTGCTGCACGGCGCGCGAGTATGCAGGTCAAAACCGAGCCCTGCGAGCGTTGACGTGATGGCGCCTGGCACGGTGTAAGTCGAAGTCCTCTGTGTCGACCCCCAACGCCGCCGCTCAGTTGTTGCGTGAGCACATCGCCCGTGATGCGCCGCTGCGCGAGGCGTCGGTGGCGCGCTTCATGGCCGGGGTGGCGGGTGTCAGCGGGGTGTTGGCGCTGGTGCTCCTGCCGTGGATCGGCGCGGCGCTCGGGCTGTCGCTGGCGGTGCTGTTGTTCGTGCTCACCGGCTACTACTTCGGGTTGACGCGGCTGATCAGGAAGGGCTGGTTTCACCCCGCGGTGAGCTGGGTGAACGTGGCGATCGAGGTCTCGGCGCCGTCGCTCATCTTCCTCATCGACGCGAAGCAGGGCGGGGCGGAGTACGCGCTCACCGCGCCGCCGCTCATCGTGTGGGGCACGCTCATCGCGCTGTCGGGGCTGCGCAGCAACGTGTGGTTGTCGATCGGCGCGGGGGCGCTGGCCTCGCTGGAGTACGCGCTGCTCTACGTCTTCGTCGCCTGGCCGCAGCTCGCGCACGAGTCGACGCTGGTGACGTTGCGGCCGCCGCTGTTCGCCACGCGGCTGGTGTTGCTCTTCGCGTCGTCGCTGCTGACCGCGCTGTTCGTCACGCACCTCAACCGGCGGGCGGAAGAGGCGCTGGCGGCGGTGCGCGCGAAGGACGTGTTCGGCAAGTACCTGCTCCACGAGCGGCTGGGCGTGGGCGGCATGGCCGAGGTGTACCGCGCGACCTACAACCCGGAAGGCGGCTTTCAGAAGGTGGTGGCGCTCAAGCGGGTGTTGCCGCAGTACGCCGAAGACGAGCTCTTCATCTCGATGTTCCGCGGCGAGGCGGCGCTGTGCAGCCAGTTCTCGCACCCGGGCGTGGTGCAGGTGTTCGACTTCGGCAAGTTCGGCGACAGCTACTTCCTGGCGATGGAGTACCTCGACGGGCCGCCGCTGAGCCGGGCGTTGCGGGCGCACAAGGGCGTGGGGCTGCCGGTGCCGGCGGTGCTGCACCTCGCGGTGTCGTTGTGTGAGGCGCTGCAGTACCTGCACGAGCGCCGCGCGGCCGATGGCACGCCGCTGAACCTGGTGCATCGCGATCTGAACCCGCCCAACGTGCTGCTCTCTCGGCTGGGCGAGGTGAAGCTCACCGACTTCGGCATCGCGCGCTCGGCGAGCCACCTGCAGTTGACCGAGGTGGGCATCATCAAGGGCAAGCCGGGGTACCTCTCTCCCGAACAGGCGGCGGGAGAGGAGATCGACGGACGGGTGGACCTCTTCGCGCTCGGCGTGACGTTGTGGGAATGCCTCGTGGGTGAGCCGCTCTTCGCGTCGGCGGATCAAGCCACGATGGTGCGCAACACCTTCGAGAAGGTGGTGCCGCCGGTGCGCAGCCGGCGGCCCGAGGTGCCGGTGGCGCTGGAGGCGGTGGTGATGCGGCTGCTCGAGCGCGACGTGACGCGGCGGCTGCCGTCGGCGCGGGTGGCGTTGCAGTCGCTGCGCGCGATGGACTCCGGGCCGGTGGGCAGCGGCGCGCGCGCGTTGGCGGCGGTGGTGGAGCACACGCTCAAGAGCACGCAGGCGAGCGTGGCGGGGTTGCAGGCGCAGGCCACGCCGTCGCGGCCGGTGTCGTCGGACGCGCCGACGCTGCCCGGGCGCTGAGCAGCTACTCGCAGTGCTTGATGCCCGAGCCGCGGCAGAAGAGGCCGGAGCCGCAGTCGATGCTCGAGCTGCACGGGTCGCCGCGGCGCCCGTTGTCCATGCAGACCTTGAAGCCGTCGCCGCGGTCCTTGCAGAAGCCGCCGCCTGCGCAGTCGATGCTGCTGCTGCACGACTCGCCGTGGGCTCCGTTGTCCATGCAGACCTTGATGCCGTCACCGCGGTCCTTGCACCAGCCGTTCATGCCGCAGTCGAGGGAGCTGCGGCATGAGTTGGCGACGACGCCGGCGCCGACGTTGAAGGTGGCGCGCGCTCGCGCAGGGGGCGGGGTGGTGACGATGACCGGCGCGGGGGTGGGCGTCGGGGTGAGCGCCGCCGCGCGACGGAGCGCTTCGTTGCGGAGCTGCGGCGTGACGCCGGCGCTCGGGAGGTTGGCGTAGTCGCGGTAGTGCTGCGTCGCGGCGGGCGTGGCGCCGAGGTTCTCTTCGGCGAGGGCCTGGCCGTAGAGCGCGGAGGGGATGGACGCCGCGGGCTTGAGGCGCAGGGCGTACTGGCAGTCAGCGAGGGCGGCGGCGAAGTTGCGGAGGCCGTGGAGGGCGCTGCAGCGCGCGGCGAAGACCTCGGCCGACGGCGCGGACTGCGCGAGCTCGTTGAGGACGAGGATCGCCTGCGCGTACTGGCGGGAGGTGATCAGCGCGGTCGCGCTCTCGTAGCGGGCGCGGGCGTCTTGCACCGGCATCGGCGGGGCCGAGAGTGGCGCAGGTTGGGTGAAGGGCTGCGCCCAGTCGGTGGGGGTCTGGGTGAGGAGGAGGAGAAGGAGGAGGCCCGGGCCCATGCGGTGGGAGGTAGCACAGGGGGGGGCTGGTGGTGCAGGTCGGGCGGGAGGAGTGCGCCTTCGACGCGGCGCCTGCGTCTCCTGCGATCGGCACTGCGTCCATGAGCTTGGTTGCCTCAGCTCCCCCCCACTCCCATCCTCGCCCCCAGGGGCGAGGGGTGCGCTCTGGGCCGCGCGGCCAGGCGGGACTCCGAGTCGAATGAGGCGTCGTCCCAGTGAAATTGCAGTACCAACCGGCGAGGGTTCATCAACCGCCGGGCCGCTCGACGGTTTGGAATGCGCCAGAGCGAACCGCTCAGGCACTGCTGGCGACCTGCACGACCTTCAACCGGCAGTGCTTGAGCGCGGCGGTCTGCCAGAAGCCAAACCGTCGAGCGCCGACGGGTGCTCAGCCGCAGCGAGTGGTTCTGCAATTTCGCTGCGCCAGCGTCCCATTCTCCTCGGAGCCTCGCCTGGGCCGCGCGGCCCAGAGCGCACCCCTCGCCCCTGGGGGCGAGGATGGGAGTGGGGTGGGAGTCAGAGCACTCCGAAGCAGACGAGCTGTGCCG
>Ga0208755_100016_pt1 | contig 194929 bp, 157 predicted proteins | sample LakWasMet57_HOW8_2_FD_183891 | JGI IMG/M metagenome (GOLD analysis project Ga0208755, IMG submission 183891) | Freshwater sediment methanotrophic microbial communities from Lake Washington under simulated oxygen tension - Sediment Metagenome... | ecosystem: Environmental > Aquatic > Freshwater... | reverse complement strand
CCGCCACCCGTCGCGCCCCCACCTCCGCCCGCGCCGCCGTCACTCGCGCCAGCGCCACCGCCCGTCGCGCCGCCACCTCCACCCGCGCCGCCATCACTGGCTCCACTGCCACCGCCCGTCGCGCCGCCACCTCCGCCCGCGCCGCCATCGCTCGCGCCGGCGCCACCACCCGCTCCGCCCGCGCCGCCGTCACTCGCGCCAGCGCCACCGCCCGTCGCGCCGCCACCTCCACCCGCGCCACCATCACTGGCTCCACTGCCACCACCCGTTCCGCCGTCGGTCACCGGGCTGCTCTGACACGCGAACGAGGCCGAGCACGTGCCTCCACCGAGCGTGCAGTCTTCACACAAGTTGCCGCCGCTCCCGCAGCGAGAGTCATCCCGCGCCACGATGCAGACCCCGCTCGCGGAACAGCACCCGTTGCTGCACGTCGTCGCGTTGCACGCACCCGTACCGCCGCCACCATCGGCCGCGCCCGAGCCGCCACCTGATCCGCCACCCGTCGCGCCCGCGTCGCTGCTGCCGCTTCCACCGCCTGATCCGCCGCCTGCGCCGCCGTCACTGGAGCCACTGCCACCGCCCGTACCGCCGTCCGTCACCGGAGTGCTCTGGCACGCGAACGTGGCCGAGCAGGTGCCTCCACCGAGCGTGCAGTCTTCACACAGGTTGCCGCCGCTCCCGCAGCGGGAGTCGTTGCGCGCCGTAATGCAGACACCGCTCGCGGAGCAGCACCCGTTGCTGCACGTCGTCGCGTTGCACGCCCCCGTGCCGCCGCCACCGCCTGCACCGCCCCCAGACGAGCCAGCGTCACTGCTGCCGCTTCCACCGCCCGCACCGCCACCCGTCGCGCCCGCATCGCTCGATCCGCTGCCACCGCCCATCGCACCGCCGCCCCCACCACCGGCGCCACCGCCCGTCACGCCCGCATCGCTCGCTCCGCTGCCACCGCCCGTCGCACCACCGCCCCCACCACCGGTGCCACCGCCCGTCACTCCTGCATCACCACCACCACCACCGCCCGCGCCTCCGCCCATCGTGCCCGCGTCCCCACCTCCACCGCCCGAGCCTGCGTCTGACTCCTGGCCCGCGTCGGATCCTGAGCCTGCGTCCTCGCTGATGCCGCCCCCGCCACCGGCACCAGCGTCGGTCCCACCACCACCACCGCCTCCTCCTCCAGCCCCCGCGTCTTCCTGCGCAACGCCCACGAACCCGCTGGAGAAGTGCGTGACCTTCGCCGAGACGACTTCCCCGTTCTGCTCAGAGGCGAGCTGTTCGAACTGGCTCGTGTCTCCCTTCTTCGTCCAGAACACCGCGAGGCGCGCCGAGCCGCTGCCGGCCGCGGTCATCTCGATCGTCACCGGCACCATGAACTCGATGCCCTCGGGCTCGAACCGGTAGACCGGCGAGCGGCTCTCGTAGGTCTCGGGCGCCGGCGTGGTGCTCGAGGTGACGGTGATGCTCTGCCCTTCCGGCAGCGCCCCGGGAGGAATGTTGAGCGTGGTGCCTTCGAGCGCGATCGACCCGCCGCTCGAGTCGACCATCTGCGTGCGAGATTCCCCGGTGCCGGTCGGGTTGTTCCGTCCCGCGGAGCACGAAACCAGGACCACACAGACCACCACGCTCAGCCTTCGCAGCTCACTCGTTCTCATGCGCCCCCTCGGGTGAAGCATCGACATTACCGCAGGCGTAAAATCGCGAGGTACCCCACATGAGGTACCGGCGGCTCAGTTGGGGTCGGCGGCCCGCTCGATGCGCTTGCGGTGCACCCCGAGGAGCCGCGCCGCGGCCGACTTGTTCCCCTCGCTGCGACGGAGCGCCTCGGCGATCAACGCGCGTTCGACGTGCTCCAACTTGTCGCCGGGATGTGGACTCGCCAGCACTTCACCGACGAGCCGGGTGAGGCTGCCCTTGCCGTCTTCATGGGCCAGCAGCGCCTCGAGGGCGGGCAGCGAGACGGGTCGCTCGTCGACGAAGACCTCGATCTGATCCACGAGGTTGCGGAGCTCCCGCACGTTCCCAGTCCACGGCCGCGCTTGCAGCCAGCCCACGGCCTCGGCGGTGAACGAGAGCTGTCGCCCGAAGTGTTGCAGCAGCGCCGGCACGTCTTCCCTGCGCTCGGACAACGGCGGCACGCGCACCCGCAGCACCGCCAGGCGATGAAAAAGGTCCTCGCGAAAGCGCCCTTCGCGAACGCGCTGCTCGAGGTCGGCGTGGGTCGCGGCGACGAGCCGGCCGGTGAACACCTTCTCTTCCGTCGCGCCGAGCGGGCGGAAGCGCCGCGTCTCGAGCACGCGCAGGAGCTTCGGCTGCTGCACCAACGGCAGCTCGGCCAGCTCGTCGAGGAACAGCGTGCCTTCCCCGACGAGACTCAGGAGCCCGTCTTGCCGTCGATCCGCGCCGGTGAAGGCGCCTCGCTCGTGGCCGAAGAGCTGACTCTCGATGAGCTGCTCAGGCAGCGCGCCGCAGTTGAGGTCGAGCAGCGGCGCCTCGGGTCGAGGGCCGAGGCCGTGCAGCGCGCGCACCACGAGCTCCTTGCCGCTGCCCGAGGGGCCGGTGACGAGCGCCGGTCGATCCGACAGCGCGACCCGGCGAATCACGTCGCGCAGCCGTTCCATCGCGGCGCTCCCGCCCACCAGCCCCGAGAGCGGCGCGGTCGGGCTCTGGCGTGCGCGCAGCGTGGCCACCTCGCGCTCCAACGCGAGCCGCGAGCGAGCCTCGGACACCACGGCGTCGAGCTCCGCGGGGCCGAGGTGCTCCTTGAGCAGGTAGTCGAAGACGCCGAGGCGCAGCGCGGCGCGGAGCTCGGCCAGCTCGGACAAGCCGGTGACGATGACCGCCAGCGCGCCGCAGCGTTCGCGCAGCAGGCGGGCCACCTCGAAGCCCTGGCGATCGCGCACGTCCTCCGAGAGCCGGAGATCGACGAAGGCCAGATCGACGCGCCAGGTCTTCGCCAGCTCCGCGGCCTCGGCCGCCGACGTGGCCTCACGCACTTCGACCTCGGCCACCCGCGCGAGCAGCTCGAGCATCACGCGGCGCGCGCTGCGTTGATCATCGACCACCAGAACGTTCATGACGTCTCCTCTACGCCGCTGATCAGAAAGCAGGTCCGCGCCCCTTCGCGCTGGGCGTCGATCGACCACCCCAGGCTGCGCACGATGCGGAAGCAGATGGTGAGCCCGAGCCCGCTGCCGTCGGCGCGGGTCGAGAACAAAGGCGTGAAGAGCTGGCGCCGGACCTCATCACTGAAGCCGGGGCCCGAGTCCCACACCACCAGTTGCAGTCGTCCGTGCTCTGCGCGCAGCACCTGCAAGCCCAGCGCGCCCCCACGACCCGCCGCCTGGCTCCCGTTGCGGAGCAGGTTGGCGAGGAGCTGCAGCAGCAGATCGGGATCTCCCAGCACCGCGAGCCGCTCGTCGACCTCGAGGTGCAGGGTCTGCTCTTCACGCGCCACCGTCTGCTCGAGCAACGCCGCAGCGCGACGCGCGACCTGGAGCAGCAACACCGTCTCTCGGCGCGGCGGCCCGGTCTGGAACTTCCGCACCAGCGTCACCATGCGATCGAGCCGCTCGACCTCTTCGCGCCCGATGGACAGGTCGTCTTCCGGGAGCCGATGGTCTTCCTGCAGCCGGCGCAAGAAGTGGCGGAAGTAGGTCAGCGGGTAGGCCAACTCGTGCGCGACCTCCGCGGCGAAGGTGTCGACCGAGAGGCGCTTGTCGGCGCGGCTGGCTTCACCTTCGAGCTGGCGGCGATGCTCGAGCGCGGTGCGCGCCTCGAGGCTGGTGAGGGCGAGCGCGGTGACCGAAGAGACGACCTCCAGCAGCGTGAGGTCGCTCTGCGTGAGGAGCCCGCGATCGGCGCGATGACCGACGCACACCGCGCCCAGCGAGCCGGCCCCATGCGCGAGCGGCTGTTGCCACGCGAAGTCCGCGTCGGGGAGCCGCGGCCCCAGCACGGCCGTCACCTCACGCCCGGGCAGCGCCTCCCGCAACCGCGCTTCGACCTCGCGACAGATGTCGTCGGCGGCGGTGAAGGTGGTGAGGCGCGCAGTCAACGCCTCCATCAGGGGCCGGAACGAGACGCGCGAAGGGAACAGGAGCCGGTTCGCCACCACCCACACCGTCACCGAGACCAGCACGCCCCACGGCAGCCCCAGCAGCCACGCCTCGCCCCACGGCCGCTCGAGCAGCGCCGCGATGCTCCCGGCGACCACCAGCCCGACGACCACCACCGGGAAGGCGATCTGCCGCCGGTGCACGATGGCGCCGGTGGCGAACACGTCGGCGCGCAACACCGCGAGCCCCACGCTGGCCGGCACGAAGAGCCCGGTGAGCGGCAGCAACAGGTGGAGCCACACCGCGTCGGTGGTCACGCTCTGCAGCACCAGGCCCGCCATCACCACCGGCGTCACCACCAGGCCCCAGACCGACGCGCGCACCTCGCGACGCACGGCGGGGTCGGCGCTGCGCACCCGGCCCAGCACCGCGACGGCCAGCGACAACAACATCGGCACCAGCAGCGCGTTGAGGAACAGCCGCAGCGGGCGCCAGTCGATCGCGAGCGCCGTGCACAGGCCCGACACCAGGCCGGCCGCGAAGAGCGCCCCGAAGAGCGCAGTGACGACACGCTGCAGACTCGGAGACCAACGCGGCGGCCGCGGGAACACCGTCGCCAGCAGCAGCAGGCTGGGCAACAACCAGAAGCTCGCGGTGGCGAAGACGGGGCTGAGCGCGCGGCGCGAGTGGTAGTCGAAGAAGGTGGTGAGGAAGAGGAAGGCGTCGATCGACACCAGCGCGAAGGCCCAGCCGGCCGCGCGCCGCACCCCGGAGGTGAGGGTCAGCCAGCCCGCCCAGAGGAACAAGGTGCCGAGCAGGGCGTAGAGGCCGAACAGCCACCACACGTCGGAGGCGACGAAGCGCAGCGGGGCCCCCTTCCACGAGACGAGGGTGTCGCCGTGCTGAAACTCGAGGTGCAGGGGGCGCTCGGCGCGCGCGGCGAGGTCGAGCTCCTCCGCGGGGAAGCCGTTCGCGGGGCGGACCACCGGCACGCCGTCGATGCGCAGCAGGCGATCGGCGGCGCGCACGTCTTTGGGCAACCCGTGCCAGCGCGGCAGGTACACCACCGAGTAGTCGGCCCACGGGTCGACCAGCAGCGAGGGGAAGGGGCGACCCACGACGGACAGCGCGCTCCACGTGGCGGCGACGAGCAGCACCGCGCTCACCACCAGCACCGCGCGGGCGACGAGCTTCGAGCGGCTCAGGCGGCGCTCCAGAAGCCGGAGAAGGTGACCGGCGCCAGGGGCTGGTCGGCCGAGCCACCGAAGCGACGACGGACCTCGGCCGCGCGAGCGCTGCACCACCCACCGAGCACGTTCCAGCCACCGGCGAGGAAGGTGTCCCCCGCGGCGAGCGTGTGCGCGACGGAGGCGCTGATCATCGCGTCGGGGCTGCACCCCAACAGGCGCGGCCAGCTCGCGCCCCGCGTCGCCAGGTCGTGGGTCTCGTCCACCGCGTCGTCGAGCAACTGCAGCCCGAGCATCAGCTGCTGCAACCCCCGCTCGGCGAGGGCGCGCACGGCGACGGACAGCGGGGCGAGCGTCGAGGCGTGGAACCACGCGGTGCGCAGCGCCAGGCACGCGGCGTAGCGCTCGAACGAGACGGTGCCGCTGCGCAGCAGGGCGCGCTCGAGCGCGAAGCCCTCGTGCTGGAGCTGGAGCCCACGCGCGGCGATCGCCTCGGCCCGCGGAGCCCCGAGCTCGACGGACAGCGCGTCGCGCCAGGCGTGGTGGAGCAGCTCGAGCTCCCAGGGCTCGACGCCTTCGACTTCGCCGTCGGCGAGGCGATCGGCGGTCAGGCCCCAGAAGCAGGCCCGGTGGTGCGCGCGCAACGAGGCCGTCACCGAGCCGAAGAAGCGCGGCGTGGCCACGACGGGCGGGAGACGCGCGAACTCCCAGCGCGCGCCGTGAGCCGCGATGCCCAGCCGGTCCGGGAGCGAGTGGAGCGAGGCCTGCTGCGGAGGGGACAGGTTCCGCAGCAGCTCGTTCCAGGTGTCGTCGGGGGCGGTCACCAGATCTTGTCGGTCTCCGTCTCGCCTTCGACGTACGGGTTGTACGGGGCCAACGGCTTGAAGGCCTTGGTGCGCATGATCGCCGCGAGCACCACGAACTCGTCCTGACGGATCTCGAGGGGAATGCCCGCCGCGGCGAGGATGGCGTTGGCGTCCTTCGTCGCGTCCTCCGCAGAGCCGTCCGGCGCCGGAGTGAACAGGGTCTCGAAGGTGAACAGTTGCTTGGCGACCCGATGCAGCCGGAACAGCGCCGGAGCGTTCGTGGTGTCTTCGATCTCGTTGAGCGAGCGCCCCTCGGCCACCCACGCCCTCAACCCTGCCAGCAACTGCTCATAGCCAGTGATGAGCTCCAGCATGCGCTTCTCGTCGTAGCTCGGCTTCTGCATCTGCGGATCCGCCTCCCATGGTGGTGTGAACGACGGGCTCATTCAAACCCGGGGCCCGGAGCCCACCTACGCCAAAGCTACGAAGGCGGCCGAATCCGACCACTCCACGCGACGAGGTGGCCACCTTCGTCCACTCCCCTTCGCGCGTCACGACGGAGACCGCTCGGCACGCAGGCTGCTCTGCCGCCGCGCATGACTTCGCTGGGCACCACGCTCCTCACCGCGCTGCAGGCGCTCCGGGCCCTGGGCGTCGAGACCCAGGGGCTGCTCGACGGCACCGGGGTCGACGAGCGCGCGCTGCAGGCCGGCGACGTCCACCTCCCGTGGGACGCGATGGTGCGCGTGCTGGATCGCCTCGAGCCGCGACTCCCCGCGCACCAACACGGGCCGCTGGCCGCGGAGTGGCTGGGCCGGCACCCCACCTTCCGCGCCGCGGCCATCTTCACGCGCGGTCCGGCGTCGTGGCTCGAGCTCTTCTGGCGGCTCGCCGGCCTCACCCACCCGGCGGTCGAGTACCGCCTCGAGGCCGCGCCCGCGGGTCCGCGACTGACGGCACGCCTCAAGCGCGGCGCGCGCCCCTGTCGCCTGTGGTTCGAGCTGATGCACCACTGGGCGGTGCACGCCCCGTCGCTGCTCAAGGCCAGCCCGCTCGCCGTGCGCTCGGTCGAGGTGAGCAGCACCAGCCTCGCGGCGCGGTACGAGCCGCCGGAGCCCACCTCGACGCTCGAGCGCCAGAGCCGCGCCACGCGCCTTCCGCTGCGCACCATCTTCGGGTCGCTGCGCACGCTCGATCGCGCGCGGCTCCGGCGGTTTCAAGACGGGCATCAGCTCGCCGGGCCGGGCGTGGAGCGCACCACCGGGTCACGGGAACACTTCGCCGCGCGCTTCTCGCTGACGACGCGCGAGCACCAGGTGCTGGCGTTGCTCGCCGACGGGCTGCTGCCGGCGGAGATCGCGCGCGAGCTCTCGATGTCGGTGGCGACCGCGCGGGTGCACCTCAAGCGCATCTATTCCAAGACCGAGACCCGCGGGCAGCGCGCGCTCCTCGCGAGGTTGGAGGCGGAGGCGCTGCAGTGAGGCTCGCGTCGTTGACGTTGCTGAACCTGTTACGCGTCGCGCGGGGGCGGGGCGTGGAGGTGGACGGACTCTTCGAGGGCCTGCCCTGGGGGGAGCAGGCTCTCGAAGAGGAGGTGCTCGACGTGGCGTGGGACGACGGAGCGGTGCTGCTCAACCGCCTCGCGCTCCGGCTCGAGCGCCACGACCTCGACGCGGTGCTGCGCGAGCACGTGCAGACCCACCCGCTGCTGCGCCTCTTGTCTCAGTACGCCGCGAGCGTGAACGGCTGGCTCGAGCTGTGGTGGGGGCTCCAGCAGAGCGGCGAGCAGCTCCGCTACGAGCTGACGGCGGAGCACCACTGCCTGCGCGTGGAGCCGAGCGGTGCGATGGCCTGTCCGTTGTGGAACGAGGTGCTGCGCGCGACCGCCATCTACGCCCCGGTGCACCTCGGTGCGCGGCCGCTGTCGGTGCTGCGGCAGGAGGTGGGCCCGCGAGCGATGGAGCTCTGGCTCTCGGCGCCCGGGCCCTGTCACCTCGAGGCGCGTCGCAGCCGCTCGAGCCAGGTGGGCCTCGCGGGCCTCTTCGCTTCTCTGGAGTCGCTCGGTCGCGCGCTCGAGCCGGACGTGCGCGACGGCCACCCACACCTCGAGCCCGACGAGTCACGTGACGAGGTGTCGCTGATGAGCGAGCACTGGGCGCTGACGCCGACCGAAGCGCGCGTGACGCTGCTGCTGGCGAGCGGCCTGGTGCCGAAGGAGATCGCCGCCACCCTCGGCCGCTCGGTGGCGACGGTGCGGGTGCACCTCAAGAGCGTGTACGCGAAGACCGCCACCTACGGCCAACGGGAGCTCGTCGATCGCGTGGGCGCGTGGCGACTGCGGTGAGTCGGCGCGCGCGTCAGGGGCTGAATCGACGGACGCAGACCGGCAGCGCAAGCTGGTTGTTGGGCAATCCCCCGAAGCTGCCTGTTCTGGAGACCCAGGAATGGAGCGCGTCACCGGAGGGCAAGAAAGGCGTCGAAGACCATGTTGGATCCGCCAAGATGGGGGCAGCGTCCCAACTGGGGCCCCGTTGAACCTGCGCGACGCCCGACTGGTCCACGGCAAGCGACACCAGCTCCAGCGCCGTGGGGAGCCTCCAGTCCAATTTTCCCTCGAGGGTGAGACGGTCGCAGTAACTCCTCGCCTCATCGAGAATCATCGATGACCTCAACAGAGGGCCGCTCAGGGCAGAGGGAAGCCGCATCCACTCGAGTTCGGTGGTGCGGTCTCGAACCGTATTGATCCCCACCTCGAACCTCCGACGCACGGCCAGAGCGTCGGCCGCCGGCAGTTCGACCTGACCGGACCGAACGCATCGAACAGTGCGCTCAACATCAGCCGCACTCGCACAATTGAAGAGCGCACCGGTTTCATCACTCACACACTGCCGGTACACGGTCCCGCCCAGACACAACGAAGCATTACTCCAGATGAACGTGACCCCACTCCCCCCGGCGAAGAGGGTGGCGTCTCTGGCGGGCAGGTACCGCCCCAGATCGACGATGGTCATCAACTCAACCGGGGTCGGCAGGCGCCAGTCATCGAGCCCCGCCAAGACCAGACGATCGCAGTACGCCATGGCCGACAGACACCGCATCGACGGCTGAGCTGTGCGCTGCCACGTCAGACCGCGCACACCATCAACAACAACCTCTCCAGCGGCCTGCAACTGCCCAGGAATGGAGTCCATCGACCATTGCGGCCAGAACAAATCTCGACACGAGTCGGGGGTGCACGCTTCAGCCTGGCCACACGCGGCTCCGACACAGACCAAAGCCCCTGAGTCAGGTCCACCTTCGACCTCACCGCTCGGCGGCTGAGAGGGCGAACAACCGAGGAGCGCGAGCACCAGCACCGCGATCCATTGACTCCACCTGCGGCACGAGCAGCTCACCGAACACACCGAACGGCACTGAGCGTCGTGACGTCGGAGTCCACTGACGCGCCGCTCGCGAAGTCGACTACCCACTGCGCACCGCCAGAGCCAGCGACAGCGGTCGATGTCCAGAACTGAGTCGATGGAGTGTTCGGGAACGCCAGCGAGTCGATACTCGGCTCGAAGGAGCGAACGTCAACGATCGTCTCGAGCTCCTTTTTGGTGGGAAGCCTCCAGTTGCCAGAGGTACCTCCGAGGCTCAGGGTCCGACAAGAGTCTCGCGCAGCCGACAACACAGAGCCGGCTGACGAGGCGCGCTGCCAAACCAAGCCAGTCACCGTATCCTGAACGACATCAACAGAAACGACATAGCGACCCACGGGAGCAGCCGCACCAACAACTGCAGCCACCAACACCACCCCGCCCAACAACAACGAAGACACCAACGAAACACACCGCCCACATCCATCAACGAACACATCGATATCCAAACGAGTCATTCGTATTCCCCGCAAGATAATCCGCATACCAATAACCCGTCTTGCCGTTGCTATAGACCGCCCATCGATGAGTGGGGAGACTGGCGTGCCGAGTCGCGGTCCAGAAGCCACCCACCGCAGGCACATCTGGAAACACAGCGGAATTAACAGCCGAACCGGCACGCAAGGAATCAACCAGCGACAACATCTCAATCATCGTCGGCAGCCGCCAATCCGTCGCGCCGGACAGGACGAGGTTTTCACAGTGCGACTGCGCAGCCGCCCACGTGGTTCGGTTCGCAGTGAGAACTCGTTCCCAGACAAGTCCTGTAACCAGATCCGTCACGGTCTCGGAGTTGACGACATATGCCGAAGTCGGTGGACTCTCGACGGGCGTGACGCTCTGACTCCACTCTCGGTCGAAGAGACACATGGACGCCTCGCAATACTGGCGGCCCGCAGCGCACTCATTCCCGCAGGCTCCGCAATTTCGCTCATCGGCCGCTGTTTGCGCGCATGTGTCTCCGCACAACACCGTGCTGGCCGGGCAACGACACGCCCCAGCAACGCAGCTTGCGCCCTGCTGACACACGACTCCGCAAGCACCGCAGTTTCGCCGGTCGGACTGTTGGTTGACACACGTACCGCCGCATCGGGCCTGCCCAACCGGGCATGCGCAGTCGCTGACGCACCCAGCGTCTCCACCCATCGGGAGGACACCTCTACCTCCACCCGTCCCCCCGTCATCGCGCCCGACATCCGGCTCACCGTCCTGAACGCAGGCGGAGACGGCCAGCAACGTCAACGTCAGCGCAGAGGCTCGAGCCCCTCGCACCAGAAGGAGCCTCACGGCGTCAACCGCATGCGCGAACACCCGCCGGCGGTCACGGTGGCCGACCCCGACCACGTCCCGCTCGAGCAACTGGCGGAATATGACCAGGTGCCAGGCGCGAGGGTGAAGGTGGCGGACGCCGACGCGCCGCAGGCCGGGGCCGAGTCGTAGAAGCCAGTGATGGTGTCGCTCCCGCCGCCGGACACCTGCACGCTGATGTTGCCGCAGCCGAGATCCTGCGAGACCCAGAACATCAACTGGCCGGTGGTGGGGCTCGCGCTGCCGCCTCCGGTGGAGCCCCCTCCCGTCGAGCCCCCGCCCCGCGGCCCACAGTCACCGCAGTCAGAGCCGAAGGCACACGCGTCGGTCGTCGCGCCCGCGCCCCCGTCGTCGCACTCGCCGTCGTTCGCGTACTGGCACGCGTTGCTGCACCCGCCCCCGGAGCTGCTGGACCCGCCCCCACCGCCAGCCCCCGACTGTCCACTGCCACACGAGACGCCGAAGCCCTTCACCACCACGTCGACGTACCCGTTGGTGTCGAGGTTGGCTTCGAGCACGAACTCGGTGCCGTTGATGGAGAGCGCGGCCGTGTTCGGTGAGATGGACCCGAGGTTGTGCGCGAAGAGGGTGAGGTAGTTGTAGCCGTTGTTCGCGAAGGTGTAGCTGGTCGAGAACTTCGCCTGCGGCCCGTCGAGCGTCACCTGGCGGGCGATCTGCTCGCCGTTGGCGATGAGCGAGACGATGTCACCGTCGATGGTGCTGTGGTCCCACGCCTCGATGCGGGTGCTGCGCTGGCTGATCTCGATGCACCCGAGGTAGCGATTGGGGCGCCCCTGAGTCGAGGATGGCGCGATCGACGAAGCCACCACCGGCACCGACGAACTGCTTCCCCGGTCGGGGTACGAGCTGGTCGAACCACAGCCCAGACACAACAACACCAACCATGAGAGTCGCATGCGTTGCTCCGTGGAGAAGCACGCACCGTAGAGAGCGCCGCGCCGAGCGTCCTACTCCGGGTGAGGTACGGCTCAGCGCAAACGCCACGACCTCACGCGCTCGACCAGCTCACGTTGCCCCGAGGTCTCGGTCTTGGCGTAGAGGTGTTTGAGGTGCACGCGCACGGTGGCGACGGCGACGTCGAGCGCCCGGGCGACCTCCGCCGGGGTGCGGCCTTCGGCCAGCGACAGCGCGACCCGCGCTTCGCTCAGCGTCACGCCCCACGTCTCGGCCAGCGTCGCCACCTCATCGACGTGCCCGCGCACCGAGGCGCCGAAGCGCAGGTGCCCGTCGTGAATCGCGGGGCCGAGGTGGGCGCCCAGCAGCTCGAGCGACGCGAAGACGGTGGAGAGGGGAATCGCGCTGGCCCGCGCCAGGCGCTCTTCGGACGAATGCTCGAGGGGCACCACGAAGCGGCTGCAGACGTGGCGCGGGCTGACGTCCACCGACGCGGTCTCGAGCAGCGCCCCGCCCAGCGGGAGGAAGGTGCACGCCGCCGCCTCGTGCGACAGCCGGAACCACAGCCGGCAGGGGGCGAGGCCCTCGTGGAGCACCTGCTCGACCCCGAGCTCCTCGCTCGTCGCCCAGTGCGACATGCGGGCCATCGGGTTGACCGGGACGCTCATCCGCCAGAAGAGGTCGAACCACGCCAGCGGGCTCGCCGCGAACTGGGCCACGATGCGGATCGCCGGGTGGGTGGTCATGTGCACCCGGGTCAGCTCGGTGAGCTGCCGGTCGCTGGTGAAGTGCGGCTCGAGCCGGTTGAAGAGCTCCGCTACCTCGTCCCACGGGACCCACACCAGGCCGGCCTCGAGGCGCGCGCGGTCGAAGCTCAGCCCATGGAACAACGCCGGCCCTGCGTCGATGCCCACCGCGCGCGCGGCGTTGACGCTGTTGAGCACCGTCAGCCCGAGCGCCTTCATCGCAGCGTCCACCCTTCCACCCGGGCCAGCAGCTGCCGCTGCCCGGCCGTCTTCGTCTTGGCGTAGATGCGCTTGAGGTGGACCCGCGCGGTGCCGACGCTGATGTTCAGCTCGCGGGCGAGCTCCGCGGGGACCAGGCCGTCGACGAGCAGCCCGAGCACCTTCGTCTCGGTGGGGGTGAGCTTGAAGTGCGCGGCGAAGGTGCCTCGCGTGGCGCCGCCGCCGCCGCGCGCCGCCTCGAACGAGAGGTGCCCGTCACGGAACTGCTCCAGCACGTCGGTGCGCAGCACGGTGAGCGCCGAGAAGATGGTGGACAGCGGGATGTCGGTCGCGCGCGCCACCCGCTGCGCCGCGGAGGTCGGCTCGGGCACGGCGTAGCGCCCGATCAGGCCGTAGCCGCCGGCGTCGAAAGACAGACAGCGCAGCGGCACGTCACCGAGCAGCTCCGGGGCGCACCGCGCCTGGTGATGCAGCAGCGAGAACCACAGCGGCGACGGCGCGAGCCCGGGGCGCAGCCGGGCCGTGACGCGAATCTCGGCGCCCACCGAGTGCGTGCACTCCACCATCGGGTTGAGCGCCCCGCTCAGGCGCCAGAAGAGATCGACCCACGCCGTGGTGCTGGCCGCGAACTGCGCCGCCACCCGCAGCGTGGGGTGACGTCGCAGCCACAGCGACGCGAAGGGGCCATACTTCTCCGCCGGCAGCCGCGCGGCCATGGCGTTGAAGAGCTGCGCGGCGTCGCCCCACGGCACCCAGGTCAGCGCGTGGAGCTCAGCCTCGGTGAGGCGCGAGCCCGCCAACAGGCCGGCAGCATCCACCCCGAGCAGCTGCAGAGTTTGCAGGCTCGTTAAAACGCTGATGCCGAGAATCTGATTCGGCGGCCCCGCTCCGCTCACAGGCTGAGGAAGTTAGCCCACTTACGGAAGAGTGGTGGCTACCTCAGATGGAGTACCCCGTTTGGGGTAGACGGTCAGAACCCGAACCAGCGAGCGACCTTGCGCGCCGACTCGTGCACCGTGTCGACCGCGTGGTGCGCCACGTCGGCCACCTTGTGCGCCGCCGCGCCGACGTCGCGGTAGTCGAGCTTGCCGTCGTGGTTGACGTCAGCGAGGCCCTTCGCCGCTTCGCCGATCTGCCGCACGTCGACCTCGACCGTCACGCCCGCGCCCGCGCCCAGCCCGAGGGCCGCGCCGACCGAGCCGCCGAGCTTGAGCTTGCCGTCTTCGTAGCCGATGACGCCCGAGGCGCGCGCTTCAGCGCCGGCGCTGGCGTAGGCGTTGCCCACCACGCTGAAAGGACCCGCGGACAGCTTCACTTCGGCCTCGGCCTTGGCGACGGCCGACGCGCCCGCGGTGCCGCGCGCGATGGCGGTGGGCGGGTTGCGCTTGATGGCGACGGTGCCGGTCGCTTCGGCGACGGCCTCGGCGGTGACCTTCGCGCGCCCGTCGACGGCCGCGTTCATCGGCACGCCGCCCAGGGTGACGCTCTGCGAATTCGCGTGGCCGGTGACTTCGGCCTCGACCGAGACGCCGGCGCGCGCGGTGACGGTGGCGTCGAGCCCGTTGCTGTCGATGCGGCCCTGCGCGTCGACGCTCGCCCGCGCCTCAGCCTTCGCCGTCGCCTGGTAGCTCGCGTCGCCGTAGCGGCCCGACACGTGGTCGCTCGCCTCGGCGTACACCCCGGCCAGCGCTTCACGGTTGTACGAGGCCTGAAGGCCGTCGGCGTTGACGGCGAAGCGCTGCCCGCCCGAGATGCCCACGCGCGACGCGATGGAGCCGTGGTCGCCCTGCACCAGCGTGGTCTCCTTCATGCGGTCGGGCGAGACGGCGCTCTGCCATTCCTGCTCGAGGCCCAGCGCCTTGAAGATCTTCCCGACCCACGGGGTGACCTTGTCCACCTTGTCGGTGATCGGCTTGACGTCGTACTCGGTCTCCTTGAGGGAGCCCTTGTCGACGCTGTTGGTCTTCTGCCAGTCGGCGCTGTCGCCGAGGGTGAAGCGGCCGTTCTCCCAGGTGGTGCTCGACTGGGTGGTGAGCTCGCTGCCCAGGGCGCGCTTGCCGGTGCGGGTGGTGACCGACTTGCCGTCGTCCGTCACGCTCGTGAAGTCGGACGCCTTCATCGCGTTGCCGCGCGAGTCCTGCGAGGCGAGCCGCATCGTGGTGGTGGTGGTCTGACCGCGGGTGCGCGTGGTGTTCGTCTCGCGGACCTTCTTGTCGATGCCGAACACGTCGCGCGTCTCGGTGCGCACCGCGGTGTCGCCGTTGGCCTTGCTGGTCTCGACCCGCTTCTCGGTCGAGCGGCGGCCGATCATGTCGGAGTGGTCGACGAAGGCGCTGTCGGTCTGCGTGCCGCGACGGTTGGTCTGCGTCTTCTTGAACTCGGTGGTGGTCTCGAGGAGCTTGCCCTCACGGGTCGTCAGCTCCTTCGAGCCCTTCGCCGTCTCGCGGCGCTTGGTGATCGAGCCGTCGGCGTTCTTCACCACCTCGCCGGCCTTCTGCTTCTTGAAGCGCTCGACTTCGGCGGGAATATGCAACTTCTCGGAACGCTTGGTGATTTTGGTCATTGTGTGAACCTCTGTTGGATTGTCGGTCCGAGGAGGTGTGAGGTTGTGTGGCCCGATCAGGAAAGGAACCTTACACAGTTGGGGAAGCACACGAAACGGCAGCCGACGAACACCCCGCCGTGAAGCCCATCTGGATCGGCCTGCTGGTGATGACGGCGTGTGGACCCGAGGTCGTCGGCGGGGAAACGGTCGAAGACGCGGGGGTGGCGGTGGTGAGCCGCGCCGATGCGGGAGCCGTGGTGGCCGACGCGGGCCGACCGGACGCCGGCGACGCCACCCCAGCGGATGCCGGCGAGGCTCCTGATGCAGGCGAGGCTCCTGACGCGGGCGCCATCGATGCGGGCGGCACCGGCACTCCCGACGCGGGGCCTCGTGACGCGGGACCGCCGCCGGCGCCGTGCGTCACCCGCATCACCTACGGCGCGAGCTGGCTGCGCGCGCCGAATCACCCGACCGACTTCGACGACGCGAGCGGCGCCATCACCTGGGACGGCACCTGTACCCAGGACGCGGCGGGCAACTCGTTCGCTACGCTCTCGAATGGGTGGAAGCCGTACTTCAGCGGCCGCAGCGGCTGCGTCATCGCGCTCGATCAACGCGGGGCGTGTCCCTCGACGCCTCCCTCCTGCAGCACGCGCGTCTCGTACGGAGACACCTGGCTGCGCGCGCCGAATCACCCTGACTCGTTCGACGACGTCGCGGGCGCGGTGACGTGGGACGGGTTGTGTCGCGCGAACGGCAGCACCTCGGTGGCGCAGCTCTCGAATGGGTGGACGCCGACGTTCTCCGGCGCGAGCGCGTGCAAGGTGAGCCTGCGGTACTCGCAGTGCGGCGGCCTCTACACCAACCCCGTCATCGACACCGACTGCCCCGACCCCGGCGTGCTGAAGGACGGCGACACCTATTACCTGGCGTGCACCTCAGGCTCGGCGGCGAACGCGTATCCGCTGCGGCGCTCGACCGACCTCGTGCACTGGCAGTCGATCGGCTGGGTGATGCCGCAGGCGCGCAAGCCGGCGTGGGCGAGCGGTGACTTCTGGGCGCCGGAGCTCCACAAGGTCGGCACGAAGTACGTCGCCTACTTCAGCGCGCGGCACACCAACGGCGTGTTCGCCCTCGGAGCCGCCACCGCCTCGAGCCCCGCAGGGCCGTACACCGCGCTCGCGAGTCCGCTGCTCCAGACGCCGAGCCCGGGCGTCATCGACGTGCACTTCTTCGAGGCGCCGACCGGGGAGCGCTACCTGCTGTGGAAGCCCGACAGCAACGCCATCGGCCAGCAGACCTCGATTCGCATTCAGCGGCTCAGCGCCGACGGCCTCTCGTTGACCGGGAGCCCCACGACGTTGCTGGTGAACGACCGCGCGTGGGAAGGCAACGTCATCGAGGGCCCGTGGATGATCAGCCGCAACGGCTTCTTCTATTTGTTCTACAGCGCCAACGGCTACGCGAGCACGCGGTACGCGGTGGGCGTGGCGCGCGCGACGTCGCCGACCGGACCGTTCACCAAGGCGCCCAACCCGCTGCTCGTCACGCGCGGCGCGTGGGCCGGGCCGGGGCACGGCAGCATCGTGCGCGGCCCCGGCGGAGACTGGGTGCACGTCTTCCATGCCTGGGTCGCGGGCCAGGTCGGACAATCGCCCGGGCGGTTGGTGCTGGTCGATCGCGTGACGTTCGAGAACGACTGGCCGGTGATGCACGCCGGCCCGTCGACCGGGTCGCAGCCGCTGCCGTGAAGTTGTCGAGGCGAACTGTCAACGCCGCTCACAACGGCGTCACGGCACGCTCGGCGCGCGAGACGGACAACTCGACATGCTCACCGCACTGCGCCGTCACTTCGCGTTTCGAACCGTGAACATCAACGTCAAGAGCAACCCGGAGATGGGTCAGCGCCAGGTCGTTCACGACGTGCGCAAGGCCGCGCAGCAGGGCGGGCTCATCGGGTGGAACGAGATCAGCCCCGACCGCTACTTCCAGGCCATCAAGGACCTCGGGCCGAAGTGGTCGCACTACATGCCGCACGACGGAGGGCTCCACATTCCCAACCCCATCTCGTGGAAGAACGAGGTGTGGAAGAAGGAAGACGCGGGCTTCCTCAAGACCCACAACGGCAAGGCGAAGGTCTCGCCCAACCGGTACATCACCTGGGTCAAGCTCAAGCACCGCGCGAGCGACAAGGAGATCGTCCGCATCAACACCCACCTCGTCAGCGGCGCGTGGGGCGAGCACAAGCCGACCACCGCGTGGCGCCGCGAGATGTGGAACATCCACATGCGCAAGCTGCACGACCTCGTCGCGAAGTTCGAAGCGAAGGGCCTCGAGGTCATCGTGGGCGGCGACTTCAACCGCGACAGCTACAAGGTGCTCGGCAACCAGGTCGCGTACGACAACAAGCTGAACGTCGGCACGCACGGGCGCAGCACCTTCGACTACCTGATGCACACCCGGAACGAGACGTTCAAGCGCATCGGCGGGCACATCGAGCACGGCTTCGCGTCTGATCACGACGCGGTGGTCGCCAAGTACCGCATCAAGTGAAGTGCGCATGAGCGCGCGCTCGGGTGTCGTGCCCGCATGCGTCTGCTCTCGATCGCGTTCGCCGCTCTGATCCTCTGGAGCTGTGGCTCGACTGCCCAGAAGTCCTGCGACTTTACGAACTGCACTGGGTGCTGCGACGCCCAGGGGGCCTGCCAGTCGGGTACCGCCAGCACGGAATGTGGCGTCGGCGGCGCGGCGTGCAGCGCCTGTCAGCTCGGCGAGGTCTGCTCTTTCGGGCTGTGTGGAAGCACCGCGACGGGCGGAGGCAATGGCTCCACCGGCGGCGGCACGGGTGGAGGAACGACCGGCGGCGGCACGGGCGGAGGAACGACCGGCGGCGGCACGGGCGGTGGAACGACCGGCGGCGGCACGGGCGGTGGAACGACTGGCGGCGGCACGGGCGGTGGAATGACCGGCGGCGGCACGGGCGGTGGAACGACCGGCGGCGGTACGGGCGGTGGAGGCGGCGGCACGTTGAGCTGCGCCGGCACGCTGCAGGCTTGCTCGAACCAGTGCGTCGACTTCCAGGCTGACCCGGAGAACTGCGGCAGCTGCGGCCAGACCTGCGGTCAGGGTCAGGTGTGCAACCACGGGCAGTGTGGGCTGTTGCCCGCCGACTGCACCACGCTCCCGCAGGGCTGTGGCGCGGGCTTCTTCTGTGACCCGGTGACGCGGCAGTGCCAGACCGGGTGCCGGCTGACGCGCGACTGTCCTCAGGGCGCGACGTGCACCAGCGGCACCTGCAGTTGTCCCGCGGCGCAGCACGCGTGCGGCCAGACCTGTGTCTCGAGCACCACCACCGCTTCGTGCGGCACGCGCTGCACGCCCTGCCCGCAGCCGGCGCACAGCACGGCGACGTGCACCACCGGCACCTGCGGCTTCACCTGTGACCCGGGCTACCGCGAGCAGAACGGAACGTGCGTCGACATCGACGAGTGCGCGACGAACAACGGCGGTTGCAGCGCCAACGCCACCTGCGCCAACACGCCCGGCGCGCGCACCTGCACCTGCCAGCCCGGCTACAGCGGAGACGGCGTCACCTGCACCGACGTCAACGAGTGCCTCACCGCCAACGGCGGCTGCGACGCCAACGCGACGTGCACCAACACCGCGGGGAACCGGGTCTGCGCGTGCAACCGCGGCTTCACGGGCGACGGCGTGAGCTGCGCCGACATCAACGAGTGCCTCACCAACAACGGCGGCTGCAGCGCCAACGCGACGTGCACCAACACGCCGGGCGCGCGCACCTGCACCTGCGCCACCGGGTTCTCCGGCGACGGCGTCACCTGCACCGACATCAACGAGTGCCTCACCAACAACGGCGGCTGCGCGGCGACCGGAGGCGTGTGCACCAACACCCCGGGCTCCCGCACCTGCGCGTGCGCGACGGGCTTCACCGGTAACGGCACGACGTGCACCGACATCGACGAGTGCATGACCAACTCCGGAGGCTGCGCGCCGGCCTCCTCGGGCGGCGTGTGCACCAACACCCCGGGCTCGCGCACCTGCACCTGCGCCGCCGGCTTCTCGGGCAACGGCACGACCTGCACCGACATCAACGAGTGCCTCACCAACAACGGCGGCTGCGCGGCGACGGGAGGCGTGTGCACCAACACCTCCGGCTCGCGCACCTGCGCCTGCGCCACGGGCTTCACCGGCAACGGCACGACGTGCACCGACATCGACGAGTGCATGACCAACTACGGAGGCTGCGCACCGGCCTCCTCGGGCGGCGTGTGCACCAACACTCCGGGCTCGCGCACCTGCACCTGCGCCGCCGGGTACTCGGGCAACGGCATGACCTGCGCCGACGTCAACGAGTGCCTCACCAACAACGGCGGCTGTGCGTCGCCCGGCGGCATCTGCACCAACACCATCGGCAGCCGTACCTGCGCGTGTGGCCCTGGCTTCAGCGGCACGGGCGTCAACTGCTACGCCACCGGCGACGTCTGCAACGGCGCGATCGACCTCGCCCCGGCGACGACCGTCTACAGGTCGACCGCGCTGCTCAACTACGACTTCACCGGTCCGCTGTCGGCGCTGTGTGGCGGCGACACGCTGAGCGGCCCCGACATGGTGTTCCGCTTCACGGCGCCGGCGTACGGCACGTACTCGGTGACCATGAACTCGTACGACGGGACCCCGCGGGTGTGGGTCTCGTCGACCTGTGGCTCGCCCTCGACCTGCATCGCGTCGGATCCCAACGTCTCGGTCTTCTACCGGCCCTTCAGCTTCTACGCCTCGGCCGGCCAGGTGCTGTTCATCCACGTCGGGAGCACGACGACCCCCGTCAACAACTTCGCGGTGCGGGTCGACCAGGTCACGGACGTGCCGGGCAATTCGTGCTCCCTTCCGCGCTCGCTGCAGCTCAACACGCCGTCGACCATCAACATCACCAACGCGACGCAGGACCTCGACGCCTGCGGGGCCACCACCCACGCGCCCGACGTCTTCTTCTCGTTCACGCCGTCGAGCACCGGCACCTATTCGTTCGTCGAGACCGGCTCGGTGGGGGTCAACCTGTGGCTGGCGAGTTCGTGCGCGTTCTCGTCGTGCCTCGCGCAGGCCACCGGCGTGGAGGCGCTCACCGCCACGCTGACCGCGGGCACCACCTACTACCTGATGCTCGAGCCTGATCAGCCGGGGCTCAGCGCGTCGGTGACGGTGGTCGTCTCGCCGGTGAACGTGCCCTTCAACGACTCGTGCGCGGCGACCACCGACCTCACGCTGGCCACCACGGCGACGGGCACCACCATCGGCGCGACCGACGACTATGCGGGTGCGTTGTCGGCGATGTGCGGCGGCGCGACGACGCCGGGCCCTGACGTGGTGTACCGCTTCGTGCCGCCGACCACCCGCGTGTACCGGGCGACCACCAGCTCGAGCGGCAACGCGTCGGTGTGGGTGAGCGGCGCGTGCGGCGTGCCTTCCACCTGCGAGATGCGCAACCCCGTCGGCTTCAGCCCCGACTGGCCCTTCTCGTTCCGCGGCACCGCGGGCGTGCCGGTGTACCTGCACGTCGACGCCCCCAGCCCCGGCTTCCCCTTCACCCTCAAGGTGGAGAACGCGACCGCGGCCGACGGGGACCTCTGCTCGAACGCGGTGCCGCTCACGCTGGGCACGACCGCGACCGCGGTCTGGGCCTTCAACGCCGTGCAGGACGTGCTCGCGTGTTTCCCGACTCGCTACAACGGAGAGGTCTTCTTCTCGTTCACGCCGGCGACGACGGGCAGCTACACCTTCACCGACAGCAGCGGGGTGCTGGTGGACATGGCGCTGTCGACGTCGTGCTCCTTCTCGTCGTGCCTCGCGAGCTCGAACGGCTCGTCGCAGCTGACGACGACCCTCACCGCGGGGACGACGTACTACCTGATGCACTCGTTCCGCGCGGCGGCGTCGGTGGCCGACGCGAAGGTCACCGTCACCTCGCCGTGAGGTCGAAGCAGGCCTCGCCCGTGCGCAGCGCCTCGAGCGCGCTGGGCAACGTGTCGAACAGCGGGCTGGGCAACGCGTCGAGGGGGAACCACGTCCACGACTCGACCTTGTCGGGCTCACGCACCTCGGGCTCGCCGCTCACCCAGTCGGCGGCGAAGGCGAGATCGACGTAGTGCTTCGGCGCATAGCGCGTGGTGTTGAGCACCCGCAGGAAGCGCGGAGGTCCGATGACGAGCCCGGTCTCCTCGAGCACTTCGCGCGCGACGCAGCCGGCGAACGACTCGAGGTGCTCGAGGTGGCCCCCGGGGCTCGCCCATTCCCCCGCGCCGTGCGCGCCCTTGCGCTTGCCGAGCAACAGCTGGCCGTCCTTGAGCACCAGCACGCCCAGGCCCACGCGCGGTCGTTCGCCCGTCATCAGTCGCGCACCACCGCGTGCAGCAGCTTGAGCTGAATGTTGATCTTCAGCGACGCCGCGCGCTCGTGGATGACCTCGCTCAGGTTGTTGAACAGCAACGAGCTGTTTTCCTGGGTGTAGTAGCCGCTCACCGCGCTGATCAACGACAGCAGGTCGGAGCACAGGCCGAGGTAGAGCGTGTGCTCCTTGCGCACCTCGGGCGCGGCGCCGAGCACGTCCTTGTTCGACTGCAGCATGCCCAGCAGCGACACCAGCGAGTTCAGCTCGTGGAAGTGTTTGCGGTACGCGATGACGTCGAGGCCCAGCAGCGCGAGGAACGCGAGCCCGATGTTCACCAGCACCGAGAAGAACGCGTCGACGCCCTGGAAGAGCTCGCTCGCTTCGGTGGAGCTCAAGTGGAAGCTGCGCTCGGTGATGGTCGACGGGTGCGCCTCGATGACGCTCGCCGCCTGGGTGAGCAGCCGCGGGGTGAGCCCGTCGCGCGCCACCAGCCACGTCGAGACCGAGTAGGTGCTCACGGCGCTGGTCGGCACCGGCGGGTCGAGGTGGAGATGCCCCGCGGGGATGCTGGTGGTCTGCAGGTAATCGAAGCGTGACGCGCGCGCGCCGAGCTGCGGCGCTTCGAGGCGGAAGCCGGCCTTCGCGAGCCGCTCCGCGCCGAGCAGCGACTTCTCGTCGCTCGGGTCCTTCACCACGAAGACCGCCTGCACGTCGGCGGGCACCACGTAGTCGGGGTTGGCGGTGACGTCCTTCCACGCGTTCACGAACTCGACCTGCACGCCCCACGCGCCGAAGAAGGCCTGGGCCACCGCGTGGCTGCCTTCGCCCTGCACCGAGGTGAGCACCTTCTTCACCTGCGCCGGGCCGGTGATGCCGTCGCGCACGAAGTAGAGGACGAGCTCGCGCGAGGGGATCTCCAGGCGCAGCAGCTTCGGCGGAATGGGGATGCCGCCCTGCACGAAGCCGAGGTCGACCTCGCCCTGCTCGAGCTTCGCCGCCGCCTCGCGCGAGCCGGGCACGTCGACGATGCGCACGCGCAGGCGCGGGTCCGACGCGGCGTTGTCGCGGAGCACTTGCGCGTCGCGATCAGGCAAGGCCAGCGACAGCTCGGCCACGCGGAAGAACTGCCAGTAGATGACGGTCAGCACGCCGACCAGCGCGACGGAGAGGAACATCACCGGGAGCCGATGCGGGCTCCACGGGCGCTTCATCGACGTGGCGACCTGCTCGGCCTTGATGGCCGCCTCGACGACGCTCTTCGACGCGCGCTGCAGCCCCTCGTGCGTCGGGAGTTCCTGCTTCACGCGGGAGGCGAGCATCGTCGCCTGCTCGATGACCGGGCGAATCGACAGGCGCGTCAGGTCGGACATGGGGCGCTCAATAGCGCACGCGGCCCGCGGTGTGACTCAGGGTTTCTCGCCGGCGAGGGCGAAGAGCTCGGGGTTGTGGAGCACCGTGACGCCCGGCGTGTGCTTCGCCCACGCGGCGATCATCGCCTTCGCCACCACGCGGCCGTGAATGCCGCGCGCGTTGCCCAGGCCCGGCAGCCCGCCGATGACCTTCATCACCGCCTCGCCGACGCGCTCTCCGAAGCGGGGCTGCTCGCGTTCGCCCAACAGGAGCCCGGGGCGGATGAAGGTCACCGAGGTGAAGCCGAGCTTCGCCACGTCGCGCTCCAGCTCGCCCTTCATGCGCGAATAGAAGATGGGCGACGACGGGCTGGCGCTGGCGGAAGACACGAGCACGTAGTCGCGTACGCCGGCCTTCGCGGCGGCCTCCGCGGTGCGGAACTGGAAGGTGTGGTCGACCTCGTATTGCGCGCTCTGCGAGCCGGCGACCTTGATGGTGGTGCCGAGCGTCGAGAAGAGCACGTCTCCCTTCACGCGCGAGGCCCAGGTCTCGGGGGCGCGGAAGTCGATGATCTGCTCGTCGAGCTTCGGGTGCTGCACGCCCGAGGCGCGGCGCACGAAGCTCGTCACGCCGTCGAAGCGCGCGTCCTCGAGGAGCTGCTGCACCAACTGACGACCGACGAGCCCGGTGGAGCCGATGACGATGGCGCGAGTTCCCATGCGCCGTTGCTAACAGGCGGCGCGGCGTTCAGCGCGTGTACTTCACGCAGCCCCGCAACACGTTGCTCTGCTGCTTCTCGCAGAACTGCTCGAAGGTCGCGAGGAACTCGGTGAGCTGCCCGTTGCTGATGGTCAGCTTGTGGATCTCGAACCGACCGCTCGACTGGTTGCAGCCACGCCCGTCGCCCGTGACGTCGAGGCCGGCCGAGCCCGGCGCCTGAAACGGGTAGCGCTCGGCCATCGGGTAGACCTGCGGCGCCAGCGGCCCGGCCCCCGACGGCGCGGCGAAGTCGACCGACCACCACTGGCCCTGGGTGCTGGAGCTGGGGTTGATGCTGAAGCTGATCACGTTGCCGCTGCCGCTGGCGGCGTTGGGCGAGAAGGTGCCCTGGGTCACCAACTGCGTGCCGGTGAAGATGTAGCCCATGCCGTCGAAGAAGAGCGCGTTGGGCGACGGGTCGCACGGCGCGGTGCTGCCCACGCCAGGCGGGGCGATGAGCGTGAAGAGCTCCGACTCGGCGACGATGACGAGCGGGTCGGCGGTCAGCCGCAGCTCGAGCTTCGCGGTGCCCGCGCACGAGGCGGTGGCCATGCTGCAGGGCGTGAACCAGGTGGTCGAGCCGAGCGGGCCGAGCTGCAGCGAGGGCATGAGCAGCGTGCCCGCGGTGGGGCGGCTGACCGACACGAGGACGGCGTCGGTGGCGGGCGCGCCGCTCGGCAGGCGGCCGATCGCGAGCACGGGGATCTTCGTGTAGCCGTCGGCGGGAATGGAGGTCGCGCCGATGCGCACCTCGTACCAGCCTCCGTCGGCTGGCATGGCGGGCACGCAGGTCGTGCCGTCGAGCTGAGTGCCCGCGCCGCAGGAGATGCCCGTCGAGGGGATGCAGGTGGAGCCGACCTGCGTGGTGCCGGGGCCGCACGTCACGGTGGAGCCCCCGGGCACGCAGCTCGTGCCCTGCTGCACCGTGCCCGCCGCGCAGGTGAGCGTCGACACGCAGACGCCGGCCTGCTCGACGGTGCCGGCGCCGCAGCGGAGCCCACTCGACGCCACACACACCGTGCCCGACTGCCGCGTGCCCGCGCCGCACTCGAGCGTGGAGACGCAGGCGCCGGCCTGCTCGATGGTGCCCGCGCCGCACACCACGCGGTCCGGGACGCAGGTCGAGCCTTCGGCGTGCGTGCCCAGGCCGCAGGTGATGCCGGTGAACGTGTCCGAGAAGCAGCGCGTGCCTTCGCGATGCGTCCCCAGCCCACACTCGACCGCGACCACCTCTTCGGTCGGCGCGAAGCCGCAGGCCGCCAGCACCATCGCCACCATCGCCCCGCACAGTCGGTTCATGCGCGAGGTCTTAGGACGGCTCACGGTTCGAGGGCGAGCGCGGCCTCTCGAACGTCAGCGTCCCAGGCGTCCGAGTCGCCGATGCGGATGAGGGAGCGGCCCTCGCCGTCATCGCCCATGCGGTTCCAGAACTCGAGGCTGCGCTGGAGCAACGTGCGCAGCGCGAGCACGGTGCGCGCCATGGCCGGGCTCATGCTCGCGGCGCCCTCGCTGCGCACGAAGGCCGAGGCGTGGAGGGAGGCGCGACGCCACGGCTTCTCGCTCCAGACCTTGGAGTAGTAGTGCCCGTCGTCGTACACGCCCATCTCGTGGGCGTAGGCGCGGCACGCCTTGATGAAGTGCTCGAGCGCCGCGCGCGCCTGCTGCTCGCGATCTTCAGCCAGCGCGGCTTGAAGCCCGGCCTCCCCCAGGTGCTCGATGAGCGCGTCCGACAGCACCAGCTGGCCGCGCGCGCCCGGGTGCTGCGCGCAGGTGACCAGGTGATCGACGAAGACCTCGAGCGGGAAGACGCCGCTGCACCACGGGCAGGGGTCGGTCTCGCGCTCGGCGACGTGCATGCGCCACCTCAGCTCGCGTTGCACCGAGCGCGCTGCCGAGGTGCGCTCCTCCTTGCTGAGCGAGGGCTTGCCGAGCGCCTGCAGCGCTTCGGCGACGGGCCACGCGCGCGCGAAGTCGTCGGGCGGTGAGACCGGGAAGGTCAAGTTCACCGTGCTCGAGAGCGTGGGCGGCAGGGCATGCGCCGCGACACGCGCCAGCGCCTGATAGCGAACCCTCGCCGGGTGCCACTCGCAGGTCACCAGGTGCGCGCACGCGTCGGCGCGCCGGAGCTCATCGCTGCCACAGCAGGGGCACCAGAGCGCCGGGAGGTCGGGCACCTTCACGTGCGCGTACAGCTCGAACCGCCGCCGAACGATCGACTGCTCCATCTCGGTCAGCGGCTCGGCCTCGAGCTGTTCGATCAGGCGATCCACATCTCCGCTCGTCCACAGACATCCGTCGTGATCCATGTGCGGCCTCCCTTGCTCACGAAGGTGAGCAACTGAAGGATAGAGGCACACACTGACGCCACGGGTCAGCCTCGTAAAATCAGCAACTTACACACCGACCACCGAGTCCGCGTCAGGGGCCGGCGCAGGTCGCGGAGAGGGAGCCGCCCTGAGCGAACCAGTAGCGGCGGTAAGCGAGCCGAATGCCCGCATCGAGGTCGTAGCCGCGAGGACGTTCCATCACGAAGCCTTGAAGCACGAGCGCTCCGGAGAAGTCGTGCACGGGGCGCGTACCGACGTGATTGAGCTCGCCGCTCGACAACTCGAGCCCTCCGCAACCAGGCGCCCAACGGGCATCGACGATCCGAAAGCCAGCGGGGGGAATGAACTCAGGGAAGAGCACGGGCGTACCGCCATCGGTCTTTCTGAACAGCACCGACGCACACCACGGGTCAGCGCCGTCGCGGGTCTCCATGCGCACGACAAAGCGATCGAGATTGCTGCCGAAGCAACCCCACGCGTCGCCTTGCCCGCCGTCGACCCATTCCTCCGGTGGGATCGCGTAGCCGAGATCCTGCTCGCCCGCGTCCAGAGCAACGACGGCCGCATCCACAGGCCCGACCGTCGGGGGAGAACACGCAACGCACACCAACATCACTCCACTCAGCAACCCTCTCACGCCCACGTGCGCCTCCGGCATTCAACTGACGCGCAATACAGACGGACGGTGCCCCCAATGGCAACGCAGTTGGTGTCGCAGCTCGTCACAGCTCGATGACGAGGCTCGGGAACCCAGTCCACACCTGCAGCAACCCCGCATCGCTCACTTCAAACGGCTGCTGGTCGCGCGAATAGAAGGGATCGAGCGCGAAGAAGCGCTCGGTCAGCGCGGCGTCGCGCCCGCGCGGACATACGCCGTCAAATCAATGACTTCCGGGCCACCGCGGGGCACTTGTCAGTCCCCCTCTTTATAGTTTTCCGGGTGAGCCACTCGACCGTCACCCCGCGCCCCGACCGCATCACCCGCCGCAGCGACGCCGTTCAGCTCTGGATGCACCTGCTCGAGCGCGGCATTTCCTTCTCGACCGAAGAGGACCCCGCCGAGTGGCACGACGACGCGGGCCGGCAGGTGCTCGCCGACCGGGAGATCGCCACCGTGCGTCGCCTCTTCGCCGAGGTCGATCGGCTCGGCGCTGAAGCCTTCGACTGCTACGCCGACGCCGACGCGCTCCGGCAGCTCGCGTTGCTCGGCGCGCTGCCCCGCCCGGTCGCCGGCCTCGAAGGGCGCGCCCGCCGCGTCGTCGTCGCCGGTCAGCAGGAAGAGCTGCGCTTCGCGGCCTGACTCACTTCAACCACACGATGTCGTGCGGCAGACCGGGGCAGCCTTTCCAGGTCAGCGCCAGCGTCACCAACACGATGAGCACGAGCACCAGGCCGACGCTCCCGTTGCCGGCCGCCGAGCGACCGGGCACGTGCGAGCTCGAGTCCTGACGGTCCGCTGCGCGGCACTCGGCGCACCGGGACCGCGTCGCCTTGCACTTGCGACACAACGGCCGCACGCAGCGGTCGCACACGCTGAGACCGGGCAAGCCGTGGTCAGGACAGTCTTCGTACACGCGCGGAGTAGACCGTCACCCGCCGAGCGCCGCAACGCTCTCGAATTCGAGAACGCCTCAGCGGACGTTGCTGATGCTGTTCTTCGTCGTGTCATGCCGCGTGCGCGGGCGGGGCTTGAGCGCCGCGCTGCCGTCGAGCGGCTCCGACACGTAGTCGATCTCATCGAGCACGATGCGCGACTCGGTGGGCGGCGACCGCAGCGTGCGCCACGCGAGGTGCGCGAGCTGCGCATCGACCACCAACGCGCAGTCGACGAAGTCACCGACGATGAAGGTGGTGGTCTCCGTCGCGAGCACGGTCCCCGCCGCGTCGAGGAGCTTCGCTTCGGTCTGCTTCACCTCCAGCACGTACGGCACGCCGTCGGTCGAGAACGCGACGGCGCGGCACAGCGCGCTCGAGTCGACCGTCAGCTCCGAGGCGCGCACACCCTCGAGGAACACCAGCCGGCCGTCGCGCGCGTCCACCACCGTCTTCAGCCGCTTCCCGTCCGTCCACACCGCCAGCGGCGCGCCAGCCTTGCCCGTGTCGATCGCCGCGCTCAACGCGCCACCCGCCGACAGCGCCGTGTGCACCGTCCCACCCGCCTCGAACGCCACGCCGAGCTCCGCGTTGTCGTCACTGCCGTCAGCGATGAAGCGCGCGCCCGGCTGACCGACCGCCTTGCCCACCGCAATGACGCGCGGACTCGTCGCGCCGAGCTCGACCAGCACCGACTGCCCGTTGGTGTCGCCCGCCCGGCTCTGCAGCGCGGCGAAGGCGGTCCCGCCCACGTTCACCACCGACTGGTGCAGCGCCGTGAAGTCTCCCACCCCGAACCCCACAAGCCGCGCCGGCTCGGTCGCCACGTCACCGATCGTCGTCACCAGCGCCGCGCCATCGGCCTCAGACGACACCAGGTGCACCACGCCCTTCACGGTCCCCAGCGCGCGCGGCGCAGCGTCGGTCGCCACCCCTTGCGCCACCCCTTCTCCTGCGACGTCGGGCCGCACCACGCGCACGTTCGTCTTCAGCGTGTCCTTCAACCCAGAGGTCGCCTTCTCGACGACCTTCTGGGCGTACACGAGCACCGGCCGGCCAGCGTCATCGAGCACCAGGTGCGTGCTCTCGAAGAGCGGGTTGGTCCCCGCGTTCCCGTTCGGGTCGTACAGCGGGTTCTGGTGCGGCGCCGGCGGCGGAGGCTCAGCCGCGGCACACCCGAAGAAGACACTGACCGAAACAAGAAGACCGAGGAGCCGCGCTGAAGTCATGGGGCGCGCGACGTTCGCAAGGCATGTGCCACCCGCTCGCTGCTCGGAGCACCACCGCGCGAGTGCTCGCGAAGTGTGACGTGCGTGTCGTGGAACCTACCGCGCGACGGCCATCGCCCGCGCCTGCGCCTCGAAGCCCGCGCTGCTCGAAGAGCTCGTCGAGGGGGCGGTCGAGCTCGACGTCGATTCGGGCGATGCGGGTCGTCACGGCCCCTCACCCCGACCCTCTCCCCGCTCCCGCAGGGCGAGGGAGACCTGGCGCTCGAGCTCGCTCGCCGAGAAGGGCTTGCTCAGCAGCGGCTGAATGCGCGCCCGCGTCTGTGGATCGAAAGTGCTCGGCAGGTAGCCCGACATGAAGAGCACCTTGAGCTGCGGCCGCAGCTTCAGCGCCGCCGTCGCGACGTCGGGCCCCGACAGACCGCGCGGCATCACCACGTCGGTCAGCAGCAGATCGACCCGCGGCGCGGCAGCCAGCACCTCGAGCGCCTCCGGACCGTCGCCGGCCGACAGGGTCCGAAAGCCGAGCCGCTCGAGGCCCTGCACGCACAACCTCCGCACGCCGGGCTCGTCTTCGACCACCAGCACCACCTCGTCGCGCCGCTCGGCGGGCCGGGACACGGCGCGGGGGCCGGTGGGCGTGTCGGCCACCTCGCCCACCGCCGCGGGGAACTCGAGCAGCACGGTGGTGCCCTCGCCCGGCGCCGACAACAGCTGCAGCGAGCCGCCCGACTGCTGCACGAAGCCGTACACCATGCTCAGCCCCAGGCCGGTCCCCTGGCCGGTGGGCTTGGTGGTGAAGAAGGGCTCGAGGGCGCGCTCGCGGATCTCGGGGCTCATGCCCACGCCGGTGTCGCGCACTGCCAGCCGCGCGCCTCCACCGGTGCTGCGCTCGGCCGAGAGCGTCAGCGTGCCCCCCGACGGCATCGCGTCGCGCGCGTTGATGGCGAGGTTGAGCAGCGCGTTCTCGAACAGCGCCGGGTCGATGGCCACGCGCGGCAGGTCGGCGGAGATCCGCACGTCGATCTCGATGGTCTCGCTGATCAACCGCCGCAGCACGCCGCTGAGCCCCTTCAGCACCACGCCCACGTCGATGACCTGCACCTGCAGCGGCTGCTGGCGCGAGAACGAGAGCAGCCGCCGCGTGAGCTCGGCGCCACGCTGACTGGCGGAGAGCGCGTCTCGCAGCGCCTCGGCCGCGTCGGGCGACTCGTCGAGGTGTTCCTTCACCATCTCGAGGTTGCCGACGACGATCGACAGCAGGTTGTTGAAGTCGTGCGCCACGCCGCCAGCGAGCTGGCCGACCGCTTCCATCTTCTGCGACTGGCGCAGCTTGTCTTCGAGCGCGCGCCGCTCGGTGACGTCGGTGTTGGTGCCCGAGATGCGCACCGCCCGCCCCTGGGCGTCACGCTTGATGAAGCCGCGCGAGAGCACGCTGACGTACTGCCCCGACTTCGCCTGCAGCCGGAACTCGATCTCGTACTGCGTCGCGTCGCCGTGGACCCACTGCTCGAGCTGGGAGAGCACGCGCGGGCGATCGTCGGGGTGCATCAGCCGCGACCACAGCCCCCGGTCCGTGCCCAGCTCGCCGACCTCGTAGCCGAGCATCTGCCACCAGCGCGGCGCGTAGTAGAGCTGGTCGGCGACCAGGTCCCAGTCCCACGGGGCGTCGTTCGAGCCCTGCAGCACCAGCCGCAGTCGCTCCTCGGACTTCTGCAGCGCCAGCTCGGTCTGCTTGAGCTCGGTGACGTCGGTGAAGCTGACCACCACCTCGGTGACCGCGCCTTCGTCGTCGAGGATGGGGTGCGCGTTGCACATGCCCCACGAGATCTTCCCGTCGCTGGGCCGCTCGACGCCGATCGTCACTTGCCGCACCACCCGGCGCGTGGTGAGCGCGCGCATCATGGGGAACTGCTCGATGGTGAGCGGCTGAAGATCTTCGCCGAGGAAGCGCCAGCGCGGGTCGGTGTTCACCACGCCCAGCAGCGCGTCGTGGGTGATGCCCAACATCTCGCTGGCCTTGGCGTTGGCGTAGATGATCTCGGTGGTGGCCTTGTGCACCACGATGCCGGCCTCGATGGCGTCGAGCACCGTGCGGTCGTGCGCGGCGCGCACCCCGGGCACCGACTGCGCCGCCTTGCGCGTGGTGACGTCGCGGCAGAGCACCAGCAGGTGCCGCGGGGCGCTGGCGGTCGCCGGCATGGGCACCACCACCAGCTCGTTCCAGAAGAACTCGCCGCTCTTGCGACGCCACAACACCTCGCCGGTGAACAGCTCGTGGTGCTCGAGGGCCCGCTTCAGCCGCGCAGAGACGGCCGGCTCGCGCTCGGGGCCCAGCAGCGCGTCGAAGGGCATGGCGGCGAGCTCGGCCGCGGAAAAGCCGGTGAGGCCCTCGAAGGCCGCGTTGGCGCCGAACAGCACGCGCGCGTCGCCCACGCACACGGTCGCCTGCAGAGGAGCCCCCGGGCTCTGTTCGACGCTCGACATGATGGCTCCGATGCTCGCCCCACCACCCCCACCGCCGCCGTTGAGTCCCCCCCGAGAGGCCCGAGCGCGGGAGCCTACCCGGTTCTGATCAACGTGACGCGGTCTGGCCCCCCTGCTGGGCGACGAGCTTGCGGCTGAAGGCCTGATCGACCCGCATCAGCCACGCGCGGAAGTCCGGGTATTCCTTCGCGGTGATCCGCGCGCGCGACATCACCAGGCGACCGGTGACCTTCAGCTTCCCGTCCTTCTTCTCCACCGCGATGCGCAGCGCGCCGAAGGGTGAGTCTTCAACTACCTCGGGCGGCAGCTCGGGCACCGACCAGTTGGCGGGCAGCGTGTAGTTCATCGTCAGCTCGTTGACCCACACGCCCTGGAACACCAGGTCCATCGTGCGCTCGGACAGCGGGGCCAGCGCCTGGGTGAACTGGCGGCTCGCGCCGAAGGGGAAGAAGCGGAGCATGCCCGGGCCCGACTCGGCGTAGCGCGGGGTGGCGATGGCGAACTTCACGGTGAGCGGCGACTCGAGGTCCTTCACGTCGCTGACGTTCACCTCCGTCGCCTGCACGCCGGGGTAGCTCTGCGCCCACTGCTGCTCGAAGGTGGGCACGCGCGTGGCGGGCGTCTGGTACTGGCGGCGCATCTCCGGAGCGCCCTGCCCCTTCGCCACCAGCACGCCCTTCGCGCTGGCGCTGCCGTCGGGCTTGAGCGTCACGTCGAGCGAGAGCGAGGTGGTGTTGTCTTCGGGCTGCGCCTCGGGCGTGGTGAGGAAGCGGCTCGGCGCGTCGGGCTCGATGATCAACACGTTGGCCACGCGGTCGGCGCTGGCCAGCTCGCGGCTGCCGTGAAACTCGGCGGTGCCGTCGAGGTACAGGTCGAGCTTCGGCACGTACGCGATGGCGTGGTTGAAGGCGGCGAGCGAGGCCACCTCGGGCGAGAGCGTGCCGAGGTGACGCATGCGCAGCAGCACCAGCCGCGCGTCGACGCCGGCCACCTTGAGCATCGCGTAGATGAGCGAGGCCTTGTCCTTACAGTCGCCGAACTTGCGCGCGAGGATGCGGTCGACCCGGTACGGCTTGTAGCCGTGGATGCCGAACTCGAGGGCGACGTAGCGGGTGTTGGTGACGACGTAGCCGTAGAGCGCGGCCACCACCTTCGCGGTGTCGTTGCGATCGACGCCCTTGAGCGCGGTGTCGACGGCGCGCTTGAGGTCTTCGTTGGGCACGAGCTGCTCGCGCACCAGGCCCCAGTAGTAGCGGCCGACCTGCTCCCAGTTCTGGTACGTCGAGACGTGCAGCGGTGAGGCGACCTCCGACCAGCCCGGCATGTTCGGCTCAGGCACCACTCGCGCCACGTCGTTCGCCTCGAAGCGGTACAGCGTGCGATCGCCCTGCTCGACGGTGGCGACCTTCACCCACTTCGGCAGCTGCGCCTTGTTCCACGACAGCGGGCGCGTCTTCGGCATGTCGACCACGTAGCGGTAGTGCAGCTTCTTGAAGACGCCCTGCAACGAATCGACGTCGCCCCAGTAGTCCGACAGCAGGTTCTCGACCGCGGTGTCGTCGAGCCGCCACTGGATCTCCAGCACGTCACCGGGCGCGAGCGCGGGGAACGAGAGGAGCCGGGCGCGCGCGTCGTAATACATGCCGGTCCACGGCTCGTTGATGTTGCGCTCTTCTTCGCCGAACGAGTCGACGACGCTGCCGTCGGGCTTGGTGATGCGCGCCTTGAGCACGCGCACTTCCTGGCGATCCGGCGACCACTGAATGGGCAGCGAGCGCCACGCCTCCACGCCGCGCTGCGTGAGCACCTTCACCACCGCCTGCGAGAAGCGGCTCGAGAGCCCCGAGGGCTGCACGCGCACGTGCGTCACCTCGGCGAGGATGAGCGCGTCGTCGGTGCTGGGCTGCTGCTTGCCGGCCTCGTCGAGCAGCGGCGCGAGCGCGAAGGCCTCGGGCGTGGCGGTGCCGGTGTCGTCGCCGCGCAGCGTGCGGAGCATCTCCTTGAGCGCGGGGTTCTGCGGGCGCAACACCAGCGACTGCTGGAACGCGGCAAGCGCGGGCTCCTTGAGGTTGGCGTGGAGCAGCGCGCGGCCTTCCCGCTCGAACACCTCGGGCTCGTCGGGCGCGGCGCGGCGGGCCTGCTCGAACATCGCGCGGCCCTCGTCGAGCCGACCGTTGGCCGAGAGCAGCTCGGCGAGCCGGAGCATCGAGCCTTGATCGAACGGGTCGAGCGCGAGCACCTTGCGGTACTGCTCGGCGGCCTCGTCGACCTTCCCCAGGTCGGCGAGCAGACCGGCCAGCCCCCGGCGGGTGTTCACGTCATCGAAGCGCAGGGCGAGCACCGCGCGCGCGCGCTCCACCGCTTCTTTCGGGCGATCGGCGCGACGGCTGGCGCCCACGGCCTCGCGGGTGATGCCCGGCACCACGTGCAGCAGACGAAACGCCTCTTCGGTCACCCGCCACGCCTCGGTCTTCTGCGAGAGGTTCTCGAGCGCACGAATCTTCAGCACCCACGCCGGCGCGAAGAGCGGCGAGGCGGCGAGCAGCGCGTCGGCGTGACCGAGGGCGAGCTCCGGGTGCTCCCTCGAGAGCTCGTGCTGGCCGAGCGCGAGGCGCGCGAAGGGGCTCTTCGGGTCGAGCGCGAGCGCGGCCTCGAGGTAGCGGCGGCGATCGTTGACGTCTTCGGTGTGGAGCGCGGCGGCGATGAGCTGCAGCTCGACGTCGGTGGGCGCGTTGAGCGCGGCGCGCTCGGCCTCGGTGGACGGCACGTGCTCGCTGTCGGGGTAGCTGCGGGTCCACGAGAGCACGGTGGCGTAGTCGGCGCGCAGCGGCGGATCGTTCGGCGCGGCCTTCACCTTCTTCTCCATCAACTCGGCGAGGGTGGGCAGCAGCGTGGGCTGCGGCGCCGCGCCCTTCTCGAGCGGCGGCACCGTGTCGGGCAGCGCGACGGTGATGTTGCCGCGCGCGCCTTCGGCCTTCTCCACCCGCGCGTAGAAGCCGAACGGACCGCTCAACTGGCACACCTTGATCAACACCCGGTTGAGGCCCTTGCGGAGGTTGACCTGCACCTGGTGTTGATCGACCCGCGGCTGGTTGTAGCGATCGCTGCTCAGCGCCTTCACGCCGTTGACCCACAGCCGCACGCCACCCGAGGTGCCGAGCGAGAGGACGGCCTTCGTCTCGGTGTCGGCGCTCAGCCAGGTGAGCGCGTAAGCGACGGCCTCGGTGTTGGGCTTGAGCGCCAGCGAGAGGTCGACGAAGCCATCGACGGTCTTCGCGTGCGGCTTGCGCCAGCCGACCTCACGCGTCTTCGCCGGGTAGGTGGCCTTGAGGTCGGTCGCGGACTCGGGGCCGAAGTCGGTGTCGCAGCCGCCCTTGCCCTCGTTGTCGAAGGCGCCGACGACGTGGAAGTCCTGAATGAAGCCGACTTCGTTGATCAGCTCCTGCGCCTTGACGGTGCGGCCGCGCGCGCGCTCGACGTCGGCCATGAAGAGGCGCGCCAGGGTGCGCACGTGGGGCTCGGTGTTCCGCCGGTAGATGAGCGCGGTGTACGGCTCGGCGAGCAGGTTGAGATCGTCGACGTCGTCGAGCAGCGCGTGGAGCCGGATCAGCGCCGCCGCCCCCCGCACGTCGTTGCCGGACTTGAGCACCTCGCGGGTCAGCGCCTCGGCGCGGTCAGTGATGGGCGAGTCGAGGCGGGACAGCAGCAGCGCGGTGACGGCGAGTGAGGCGAGCACGCGCGCACCGTAGCAATTTCAGAGGCAGAGGCCCGGGTAGGTGACGCTCACCGTGTTGCCAGGGGCAGGCACGTACGACGGCGAGAAGGTGATGCGCTGGCGGACGACGTCGTAGCTCCAGCCCGTGGTGCCCAGCGACTGCCCGCCGACGCGCACGTCGATGGGTGCACCGGCGAGATCCGGCGCGCGGGTGAGCGGGTACCAGAACGTGCTCTCGACGAAGATGCGCCGGCCGATGCGGTCGAGGAGCGGGCCCCAATCGGCCGAGCAGATCTCTTCCCGCACGCCCTCGGTGCCATCGACCACCCAGGTGTGCCGGGCGCCATCGGGGTCGTCGTAGGTGCAACCGCTCGGCGCCAGCGGGAGGAAGGGACCGATGACGTTGTACGAGAGCTGCTCCGGGCGCTGCGGGCCGCGCACCGTGCGCAACTGCGTGAGGTACAGGTCGGGGCTGTAAGGCGACTGATCTCTCGCGTCGGTGATGCACACGACGGCGAGCGACGCGTCGGCGCGGAGAAACCCGGCGTTGACGCCGTGGCGCATCGGCGGCGTCAACGCGCGCGTCGCGGGCACGAGGCACGATTCGGCCAGGCCGTTGGTGCCGAGCTGCAGCAGCTCCGCGAGCTCGCGGCTCAGGTTGGGAGTGGTGGGTGTCACGAAGCTGCCGCCGGTGGATCGCCGCAGCACGGAGTCATCGGGGTCGACGGCGCTGACCTGAAAGTCGTTCTGCGCGGCGTTGGCGGCGGCGAGGAAGGCCGGCGCGACGTGCGACAACGCGACCTGCTTGTCACTCATCGAGCACGAGTCGTCGATGACGAAGAGCACGTCGGTGCGCTCCATGGCGGGCCGCACGAAGGTGTCGGTGTTGAGGCCGGTGGCGTTCCCTTCGCCGTCGAGCGCGAGCAGGTAGTCGACGTCGACGCCCGACTGCGTGACGGTGAGTCGGAGCGTCGCTTGATCCAGCCCGACGCCACCCGGCTGGTAGCGCATGCTGAGCGCAGCGGTCTGTCCCGCAGCGAGCGTGGCGCCGGCCGTCGGGCTCACCACCGAGAACGCGGAGTTGGTGGTGGTGAGGGCGGCGAGCGTGATGGGGCTGGTGCAGACGTTGGCGACGGTGAGCGTGCGCGCGCCGCTCGAGCAGCCGACCGCGACGGCGCCGAACCTCCAGGTCTGGCTGGGCAGCACGAGACACGCCGTGCCGACCGTCGCCAGCAGTGGGACGTCGACCCGCGGCGTCGTCGTCGAGCTGGCCGCGAGGGAGAGCGTGCCGGCGACGTTGAGCGGCGTCGCGGCGTTCGGAGCCGTCAGCCGCACGGTGATGGAGGTCGACGCGCCCGGGGCGAGCACGAGGCCCTGCGTCGGGCTCACCACGGAGAACGCGGCGCTCGACCCGGCGGCGAGGCGCGGCGTCGCGACGTAGCAGGCGGTGGTGCTGGTGTTGGTGAAGGAGATCGACCGCTCGAGCGCGTCGCCCGACGCGACGAAGCCGAAGTTGAGCTGCGCGGCGCTGACGGTGAAGGTGCACGGCGGGAAGTCCTGCGCGAGCGCGGTGAGGCGAACGGTGGTGCGCGGCGTGACGGGATCGTTCGACAGCAGGGTCAGCTCCGCTTCCTTGGTCCCGGCGGAGGTGGCGGTGAGCGCGACATCGAACGTCACGCCCGCGTCGGGGGAGAGCCCGGCGTCGGCGTCCCAGGCGCCGCTCGGCAGCAGCGTGAACTCGGCGGCGTCGGTGGTGGCGTTGAGCGCGCGGATCTCGAAGAGCGTCCCGCCGTCGGGGCCCAGGCGCAGCGTCGCGGTCGGCGCCGGCAGGGTGCCCGCGTTGCGCACGCGCAGCCGCCGCGTCTCGGTCACGCTCGGGGAGGACGCGACGGTGCCGAAGTCGAGCGTGGTGGGGGTGACCTCGAGGCGCGGCCCGCCTCCCGAGCCGAGCAGCGGAATGAGCCCGGTGGGTTGGTTGGGGAGGTCGGTGTTGAAGGTCAGTCTCGCAGTGCGCCGCCCGAGCGCGGTGGACGTCAGCCCGAGCCGGAGCGTCGCCGTGCCATTCGCGGGCACCGTCAACGACGCTGGCCCGAGGCGCTGGAAGTCGGAGCCCACCGGGTCGATCGCGAGGTTCGACACCTCGACCGGCTGCGTGCCGGCGTTGCTGAAGACGACCTCTCCGAAGACGGCGATGAAGGGCGGCGCGAAGCCGAAGTCGAGCGACGCCGGGCTCCACGAGAGGACCTGGTCGATCGCTCGGCCCTTCAACGTCACCTTGCTCGCCGCGCATGACTCGGAGCGGCTGACCGAGACCGTCGCGCCGTACTCACGCGCGCTGCTCGGCTCGAAATTGAAGGTCGAGACTGCGACGTCTCCCGGCGCGATGGCGATGGCTCCACGCGCGCCCGAGGTCCGGAACGCGGCCTGATCAGTCGGAGTGCCGACGTTCGCGACCACGCTGGAGGTGGTGGGGTTGCTGAAGGTGATGGTGAGCGGAGTGCTGCTGCCGACCGACACCACTCCGAAGTCGAGCGTCGAGGGCAGCGTGCAGTCGATGGTGGCGGTCAGGGCGCACGCACCGACCCGGCACACCTCGAGCGACGTACACGTGGAGCACGTCGAGCCGAACGAACCGCAGGCCTCCGAGCTCGCGCCGCCCTGGCACACGCCCGCCGCGTCGCAGCAGCCTGCGCAGTTCTCGGCAGAGCACGACTCGGACACGACCGGGCAGCCGCTGCCCAATGCCAACACCGCGACCACCACCGCGAGCCGTCTCATGGCGCGCGTTGTAGCGCGATCGCTCGGCGACGCACGAGCCACAGCCCACACAGCGACAGGAACAAGCTCGACCCGTCCACCGTCGCGCACGAGAAGCCGACCGAGAGCCGGCGCTCGCCCTGCACCCCTGCGTCTTGCTCCATCGAGCCTGCGTCTTGATCAATGGCCCCACCGTCTTGATCAACCAGACCTGCATCCTGATCAATCGGACCCGCATCGACGTCGCCGGCATCCGAGACTCCTGCGTCCAAGACGCCTGCGTCGACACCCGCATCAACCCCGGCGTCGGCCCCCCCCGCATCCGCTGCCTCGCAGACCGAGGTGTTGCAGACCAACCCCGGCTGACAATCCGCCGACGTCGTGCAGCTCGTCAGGCACGCGCTCGCGCCACACACGAACGACTGACACGACACCATCGCCGTCCCGCACGTGGCCGAGGTGCCATCACAGACCTGCCGCGTCTCCACCGAGCTGCTGCACGTCGTCGCGCCGCACGACGTCCCCGCGCTCAGCGTGGTGCACGTGCCGTTCGCCGACGCGCCTCGCGCGACCGAGCACGCCTGACACGCACCTCCGTTGCACGCGCCCGAACAGCACACCGAGTCCGCACAGAAGCCGCTCGCGCACAGCGGCCCCGAGGTACACGACGCCCCGAGCGGCAACAGCCCCACCGCGACCGGCACGAGCAGCGCGGCGCTCCTCGACGGCGCGCCGTTCACCACCACGCTCACCCAGTGCGGCCCCGGCTGCACCGTCGGCGCGAGCGCGAACGTCACCGCCGTCGACGTGAACGACGCCAACGAGCCGAAGGAGCGGCCTCCGTTGTCCTGGCGGGTGATCACCACCACCGGGAAGTTCGCCGGCGACGACTCGTGACGTCCGCCCGAGCCCTCGGCGGCCCCGGTGAACAACGAGCCTTGCACCGTGAGGCTCGCCCCCGGGCTGGTGTCGGGCAACGAGCCGAGCGACAGCACCGGGGTCGCCGCGGTGAGCGCCGCGCGCGCATCGTCGAACAACTCCGCCGCGGCGCTGGTCGTTCCTCCCGCGAGCAACACGGCACCGGTGGGCAGGCGCGTACCTCCGAAGCGCGTGCGGACGTTCTGCAGCGCGGGCCCGGCGAGGAACACGCCGCGCGCGGGGTCGAACAGCTCGGTGGACGTCACGCCCGCGTTGCCGCCCGCCACCAGCACCTTCCCGTTCGCCAGCAGCGTCGCGAAGTGCTGCGAGCGCGCGAGGGCGAGCGAACCAACCGCGCTCCACGTGCCGGCGACGGGGTCGTACAGCTCTGCCGACGCCAGCGTTCCACCGCCCGCGCCTCCGATGACCACCACGCGCCCATCAGGCAACAACGTCGCGGAGTGATCAGCCCGCGCGCTGATCAGCGAGCCCGTCGGAGCCCACGTGCCGAGCGCTGCATCATACAGCGCACACGCCGACTGCGGCGTCGCCCCGCTCGCACCACCGGCCACCAGCACCTTCCCGTTCAGCAACAGCGTCGCGGTGTGCTGCGCGTGGATCGACGGCATCGCGCCGGTCGGAGCCCAACCGTTGGTCGAGGGATCGAACACCTCCGCGCTCGCGAGGCCCGTGCCGCCGGCGACGAGCACCTTGCCCGAGGGCAACAACGTCGCGCTGTGCAGCGTGCGCGCGGTGCCCATCGAGCCGACCGCGCCCCAGGTGTTGACGTCGAACACCTCGGCAGAGGCGAGCGGCGTCGAGGTCGCCGAGGTGCCTCCGGCGTGCAGCACGCGCCCGTCGGCGAGCAGCGTCGCGGTGTGCGAAGTGCGCGCGGTGGGCATCGCCGCCACCGCCGTCCAGGTGCCCGACTGGGGGTCGTACTGATCACTGTTCGCGACGGCGCCCGGCGACCCACCACCGGCCACCAGCACCAACCCCGAGCGCAGCAACGTCACCGTCGCCCGCTCGCGCGCCACGCTCAGCCCACCGGCGGAGCGCGTGACGCCGCTGCTCGGCGAGTACTCCTCGGTGCCCGACAGCGCGACCGAGGTGGCGCCGCCCGCGATGAGCACGTTCCCGCTGGGAAGCAGCGTCGCCGAGAACGAGTCGCGCGCCGCGGCCATCGGAGGCGCCGAGGCCCACGTGCCCGTCAGCGGGTCGTACAGCTCGGCCGTCGCCACGTCCGCGGTGCCGTCCCACCCGCCGGTGGCGAGCACCTTTCCGTCGGGGAGCGTGGTGGTCATGTGGAACTCGCGGTTGCTCGCCATCGCACCGGTCGGCGCCCACGTCCCCGACGCCGGGTCGTACAGCTCACAGCTCGCGAGCCCACCACCGCCGGTCGTCTTGCCGCCGGTCGCGAGCACCCTGCCCGTGGAGAGCACGGTCAACGTCAGGCGCTGGCGCGGCACGCTCATCGGGGCCGTCGCGGTCCACGCGCCGGTCACGGGGTCCCACAGCTCGGCGTTGGCGATGTACGCGCCGGTCTCGTCGCGCCCGCCCGCCACCAGCACCTTGCCGTTCGGCAGCAGCACCGCGGCGTGCGTGTTGCGCGCCTTGAGCATCGCCCCGGTGGCGGTGAAGGCGCCGGTGCCAGGCGAGTACAGCTCGGCCGTGGTGATCGACGCGCCGTCCCACCCGCCGGCGAGCAGCACGCGACCATCAGAGAGCCGCGTCGCCGTGTGGTACCCACGCGCCGCCGCGAGCGGCACCGTGGCGCTCCAGGTGCGTGTGCGGGGATCGAAGCGCTCAGCGGTGGCGATCGCCTTGTTGCCCTGGCCCTTGTAGCCGCCGGCGACGAGCACGGTCCCGTCGAGCAGCACCGTCGCCGTCGCCTGCCCACGCCCTACCGACATCGACGCGGTGGCCGTCCATCGACCGGTCGCGGGCTCGTAGAGCTCCGAGGTGTTGAGCGCCGTCGAGCCCGTGCTGGGCGTGGTGTAGCCGCCGGTCACCAACACCTGCCCGGTGTGCAGCAGCGCCGCCATGTGCCACGTGCGCAGGCTCGTCATCGAGCCGACCTGCGACCACGTGGGATCCACCAGCACCGGCCCCGTCGCGTCGACCCACGCGGAGATCGACGCACCTTCCGCGACGAGCCGCACCGGCACCTGCTCGCCGCCGGCCCACGCGAGCGGCGCCCGCACCACCAGCAGCGCGCGACCCTCGGCGCCGACGACGTCCACCTCTTCTCCCGCCTGCCGCGCGGTGGCGCCCTCGAGTTCCCAGCGCGCGACGAGCCCGCCGCGGTGGTGGCGCAGGTAGATCCACTCCTCCGAGCGATCGCCCGCGTGGGTCCACACCGAGAGCCCGTCGTCGCGCGCGTAGATCAACCCCGAGCCTTCGCGCCGCGCCTCGCCGCGCAGCCCGCGCTCTCGCACCGCGACCTCACCGATGCGCACCGGTTGATCAGCCTGCACCGGGAAGGTGGCGAAGCTCGCCGCGTGGAAGGAGTCGACGCGCCGCTCGAGCGGCTCGCCTGACAACACCAGCGAGACCCGGCTCGGGAAGTCGGCGCGCAGCGCCTCGACGCTCGCAGGGCCGGCGCTGCAGCCGCTCAACACCAGCAGGAGGACGAGGCCGCGGCTCAAGACAGTCGCACTGTAACCGGCATGCGTTCGCTCCGCGGTGTGCGACTCATGCACACGCCAGCCGAGCGTCCGGCCACTGCTCGAATCGAGGCGTCGCGCTTCGTGGGGCGACCGGGCGCGACGCGTTCCCCGGCGCCGAGCGCACCCGAGCGCTGATCAGCCCACGCGCGCACCAACGCCCGACACGAGTCACAGCTCGCTCGCGCATGAACTGCGCCCCGGCGCTTCTGCGGCACATGCGCCGGGCTTGCGCGTGGGCGCGGTGCTCGAGCGCGCGCCGCTTTCGCGAGGCCCCGCGATGGGTCACGACGCGCCGCCATGAAGCCGTCCCTGCTCCTCGCGCTGATCAGCCTCACCGCCTTCGCGCAGCGCCCGCCCGCGCGGGAGCACGCCGCCGAGGCGCTCCTCAAGCCCGACCCCACCCCGCCCGGCGCGCGCTTCCTCGCCACGCTGCCCTTCGCCACGCGCGAGGCGCTGCGAAAGGAAGGCTTCGTGGTGCTCGACACGAAGACGAAGGTCGAAGGCGGGGGCATGGTGCGCGCGGTGCTCCGGCTCGAGCGGCCGATCGAAGAGGTGTACGCGTTGATCACCGAGCCGTCGTCGCAGGCCGGCTACCTGCCCCACGTGTCGCTCTCGAAGACGGTGACGCGCTCGACCGAGGGCGAGGCGACCGACATGGCGGTCTCTTTCCTCTTCACCCTGCGCTACCGCACGCAGCACTGGTTCTACCCGGAAGAGCACCGCATGGAGTGGTCGCTCGACGCGACCGAGGCCGGCGACCTGAAGGAGCAGACTGGATTTTTCCAGCTGTACGAACTCGACGACCACACCACCATCGCCGAGTACGGCACCCGCGTCGTCGCCCGCAGCGGCCTCATCGACTTCCTGCGCGGGCTGGGCGAGCGAGGTGGGGTCGCCGATGCCCTCAAGGCCACGCGCCAGCACGTCGCCACCGCGCGTGCATCGGCGAAGAAATGAGCAACCTCAGCGCGTAGAGTGCGCCGGTGCTCCGCTCTTTCCGGTTCGTCCTCTCTGCCGTCGCGGTCTTCGCGCTCGTCGGTTGTCGTGACGTCTCGCTGCCGGATCAGCCGGTGCCTGGTTCGCTCATCGGCACGCTGGCCCGGCCCGATGGCGGTGCGCTCGAGAACCTCGAGGTGCTGCTCGAGCCGCTCGACGGAGATCCAACCAAGACCGCCTCGCTCGCCGACGGCACCTTCTCGTTCCAGGCGCTGACGCCGGGGCAGTGGGTGCTGCGCGTGGCGCCGCCCGACTTCGTGGAAGTGGCGCGGCCGGTCAGCGTCGCGGCGGGCGTGCAGCGCAACGTGGGCGTCATCGTGATGCGCGAGGTGAAGGAGCAGTCGGACACCGACGGCCGCATCGAGGGCACGGTGCGCATCGAGCGCGACGCCGACCCCACCGGCGCGGAGGTCACCTTCACCTCGAAGACCACCGGCCAGGTCATCGCGCGCGTGAGCGTGGGCGCCAGCGGCCGCTTCTCACAGGTGGTGCCGACGGGCCTGTGGCTGCTGCAGGCCTCGCACCCGCTCTACGTCTCGTCGCCGGTGCTCGAGGTCGACGTACAGCCGAAGGCGCTGAAGGACCGCCAGGACCTCACCATGGCCATCAACCCCGCGGTGCTCGAGGGCCGGCTGCTGCGTGAGGTGGACCTCTCGAACCAGACGCTGCCCGCCGTCGGCGCGACCGTCACCACCTCGAGCGGCGGCACCGCCACCACCGACATGGACGGACGCTTCCGCATCACCGGGCTCCCGGCGGGCGCCGACACCGTCACCTTCACCATCGCCGGCTTCCACGACAGCGTGCCCAGCCGCACCGTGCGCCTCGTGCCGGAGCAGACCACCACCCTGCCCGACGTCACCCTGCTGCTCGATCGCGGCGACCTCACCGGCGAGGTCGAGATGGCCGACAACACGCCGCTGCGCGACGCCACCGCCAGCCTCGACATCGTCGTCACCGGCGGCGACGCGGGCGTGGCCATCAACCCCTACTCCGCCGCCGTGGCCCCCTCGGCCGCCAGCCCCTCGCGCGGCGCGTACCTCATCAAGAACGTGCCGGTGGCCACCTACGCGGTGAAGGTCTCGCGCGAGAACTACGTGACCGCGACCAGCTCGGGCGTGCTGGTGGAGGCGGGCCGCACCCGCGACGTGGGCCTCTTGCGGTTGGTGCGCGTGCAGGGAGACTTCTCCATCGACGACGGCGACAGCAGCAACACGCCCGGCTTCACCCGCACCACCGGCGTCACCCTGCGCCTCATCGGCGCCTCGTCGGCCATCGAGTACCGCGTGGCCGAGGGCGACCCCACGCTCAACGGCGTGCCCTTCGTGGCCTTCGGCGGCGCGGTGACGCCCACCAACATTCCCTTCACCCTCTCGTCGGGCGACGGCACCAAGGTGGTGTACCTCCAGTACCGCGACGCGATGAACAACGTCAGCGGCATCCTCACCGCGTCGATGGTGCTCGACACCGTGGCGCCGAGCAGCCCCACGCTCGAGCTGGAAGAAGGACGCAACTTCACCCGCTCGAGCCTCGCGCTGCTGGCCGGCGTGTCGGCGCTGGACCTCACCGGCATGAACGTCGACGTCACCTCGGGCGTGGCGTGGGTGCGTTTGAGCGCCACGCAGGCCACCGACGGCGGCAGCTCGCTGCCTGGCACCCGCCTCGCGTACCAGCCGAGCCTCACCTTCAACCGCGCCACCGTCACCGATGGGGTGCAGGTGGTCTACGCGCAGTTCATCGACAACGCCGGCAACGAGAGCGCCATCGTCAGTGACAGCACCGTCATCGACACGCAGGCGCCGACCGGCTCGTTCTCCATCAGCAACGGGAGCCGCGCCACCGCCAGCGGCTACACGCACACCCAGCTGGTCGACCTCAACTTCACCGCCGCCACCGAGCCCAACGGCGGCTTCGTGCAGGTGCGCATCGTCAACGAGAGCGCGGCCGACCTGCCCAACGCGGTGCTGCAGCCCATGCGCTCGCGCATCGGGTGGCTGCTCGACTCGACCGACGGCCTGCGCACCGTGCGCGCGATGCTGGTCGACGCCGCCGGCAACGCCACCACGCTCACCGAGCGCACCATCACCCTCGACACCACGCCGCCCACCGCCGCCGCGAGCCTGGTGACGCCGGCGCTCAGCAACAGCCTGCTCGTCACGCTGCAGCTCGCCGCCACCGACGCCAACCCGCTCTCGCCCACCCAGGCGCTCACGCTCTCGGAAGACCCGACCTTCACCGGCGCCGGCACCACCACGCCCATCGCCATGCCGGTCAGCAACCAGGCCTCGTTCACCCTGCCCGCGGGTGACGGCCCGCGCCGCGTCTTCGCCCGGGTGCGCGACGTGGCGGGCAACGACGCCATCGCCAACGTGCAGCTCACGCTCGATCGCTCGCCGCCGGTGGGCTCCCTCTCACTGGCCGGCGCGCTCGCCGATGGCACCGCGTCTTCGACCCTCACCGCGGCCGCGTCGGTGACCGTCACCCTCACCCAGACCGGCGCGACGCTGATGCAGGTGGGCAACGACACGCTCACCACCTGCGCCACCAGCGCGAGCAGCTACGTGGCGGTGGCCAGCACCCTCACCAACCAGGCGCTCACCGGCACCGCCACCCCGCGGCAGGTGCGGGTGTGTCTGCGCGACGACGCGGGCAACGTCACCGGGCCGCTGAGCGCCAGCATCACGCTCGACGCCACCACGCCCACCGGCTGCCTGCTCTCGGTCGCGGGCCGCAAGGTGGATGGCGCCGCCGCGCCGGCTGGCCGCACCGCGCTGCGCGACGTGACGGTCTCGGTGACCGGCTGCAGCGAGCCGCCCACCGACATCTTTCTCACCGAGAGCGCGGTGACGTGCAGCGCGGCCACGCCGCTGAGCTGGGTACCCTTCGCGAGCACGCTGGCGTATTCGCTGACCGGCTCCGACGGCCTGGCCACGCTGCGGGCCTGCGTGCGCGACGCGGCGCGGAACACCGGCGCGACGTCGAACACCAGCATCACCCTCGACACCACGCCGCCCTCGGTGGCCCCCACGGTGTCGATCGACAACGGCGCGGCGTACGTCAACGCGGCGCAGGTCACCTCGCGCGGCGGCACCATCGCCACCATCACCGGCACCGCGGCCGGCGCCACCGAGTGGGCGCTGTCAGAGACGAGCCCGCCCACCAGCTTCGTGCCCATCACCGCCAGCACGCCCTTCACCTTCGGCGGCGCCGGCGTGCGCACGGTGTACGCGCTGTTCCGCGACGACGTGGGCAACACCACGCCCGTCGCGTCCGACAGCATCGAGTTCGACGTCACCCCGCCGGCTGGCGCCGAGGGCTCGGGCTCCCCTTCCATCGAGCTGACCGGCGAGCTGGCCTCGGGCGGCACCTCGACGTCGCTGACGGCCACCGCGGCGGTGACGGTCGAGCTGCGCGTCACCGGCGCCTCGGAGTACGTGCTGGGCAACGAAGCGATGGCGCTGTGCCCGTCGTCGGGCTGGTTGCCGGTCTCGACGTTGACGCTCAAGAGCCAGTCGCTCACCGGCGCCGCCAACCCGCGCGTGATGCGCGCCTGCTTCCGCGACGCGGCGGGCAACGTGGTCGGCCCCTTCCAGGACGTCATCACCCTCGACACCACCGCGCCCACCAACTGCACGCTGACGGTCAACGGCTTCAAGCGCGACGCGACGCCGGCGCCCGCCAACCGCACCGGCCTGCAAGACGTGACGGTGTCCATCGCGGGCTGCAGCGAGGCGCCGGTCGACGTGTACCTCACCGAGACCACCCCCACCTGCGTGTCCACCGTGTCCTTCCCGTGGTCCACCTTCGGCTCGCCGACCAACTTCTTCCTCGGCAGCGGCGACGGTACGCACACCGTGCGCGGCTGCGTGCGCGACGCGGCGGGCAACGTGGGCGCGGTGGTGGCCGACGACCTGGTGCTCGACACGGTGGGCCCGGCGTTGCCGTCGCTGATCATCAACTCCGGCGCGGCGTGGATCAACGCGTCGCAGGTGGTCTCCGGAAACGTGACGCTCACCCTCACCGGCTCGGCCACCGGCGCCACCGACTGGGGCGTCAGCGCCACCGGCACCCCCACCAGCTTCGTGCCGGTCGCCACGCTCTCGCAGAGCCTCACGGTGAGCGCCTCGCCCGACGGCCCGCGCACCGTGTTCGGCCTCTTCCGCGACGACCTGCAGAACGCGTCGACCCTCGCCTCGGCGAACATCACCGTCGACGCCACGCCGCCCTCGACGACGGGCATGTCGATCGACATCCGCAGCACCGGCGCGGCCGGCTACGCCAACTCGGAGGTGGTGACGGTGGCGGTGGCGGGCAGCAACGACGGCAGCCTGGTGCGCCTCGGCGAGCGCACCGTCGCCGGCGCGTGCACCACCGCCGACGTGTCCAGCGCCGCCGCCCAGGCCGTGCTCTCGAGCTACACCTTCGCGCTCTCTCCGGCGGAGGGCACCAAGCGGGTGTGCCTGCGCTACGAAGACGCGGCCGGCAACGCGTCGGGGCTGCTCGAAGACACCATCGTGCTCGACAAGACGGCGCCCACCGTGCCGCAGATCGTCACGCCTGATCAGTACGTGCGGCTCAACCAGGGCGCGGCCTTCGTGGTGAACATCGCGTCGCCGTCGGCCGACACCAACTTCGCGCGCTACGAGAGCCTGGGCGGGCTGGCCAGTGACGGCGGCACCCAGGTCTCGTGGACCACCACCACCCCCACCGGCACCCAGTTCTCGTTCCGACTGCAGAACGACGGCAGCGAGACCGGCGTGCGCAACGAGCTGCGGCTGCGCGCGGTCGACCTCGCGGGCAACGCCAGCGGCGAGAGCGTGGTGTTCGTCACCGCCGACACCAACGCGCCCGACCCCATCACCTGGAAGCCGGAGTGGGTCGACAACGGCACCGCTCGCGCGACCATGTTCTGGCAGAACCCCAGCGCGTCCACCGACCTCGCCGGGTTCCGCGTGTTCTACGGCTCGACGCCGGGCTTCAGCGACAGCGAGGCCGCCAGCTTCGCCGCCGAGGGCATCTCGCCGGTCATCGTGCCCTCGGGCGCGAGCACCACCGCGACGCTCAGCAGCCTGCCCAACGGCGTGCCCACCTACGCGCGCATTCGCCCCGTCGACCTCGCCGGCAACCTCGGCCACTGGCTGCCCGACGCCGGCCTCGACCCGCTGCGGCTGCAGCCCGGTGACGTGTCGCTCAACGAGCTGGCGGTGCTGAGCCTGCCCTCGACGCAGGCCAACACCTACCGCCTCGCGCGCTCGGGCAACGTGCTCTACGTCGCCGCCACGCCGGGCTCGTGCAACGGCGACTTCGTCATTCACACCATCGACCTCAAGCAGCTCCCCTCGCCGGTGCAGAACGGCAAGGTGCAGGCGACGCTCGACAGCCCGGCGCTGGTGGGCTCGCTGGTCATCACCGACGGCGCGAGCTGCTTCTCGGGCTCGAACGGCGAGTTGGTGGTCGACGGCAGCCGGCTGTACGCGATGTCCACCAAGAAGCTGCACGTGCTGTCGCTGGCCAACCCGCTCGCGCCCGCGCTCGACACCAGCATCGACCTCACCGCGCTCAACGCCGGCGCCAGCTTCAACGCGCGCGGCCTCGCCATCATGGGCGACAAGGCGGTCATCTCGGGCCAGGGCGGCACCTTCGCGTACTTCACCGCGGTCATCTCGCTGGCGGCGCTGTTCGACAACAACGCCAGCACCAAGCCGAGCGTCGCCGGCGCGCAGTTCTTCGGCTCGGCGGGCTCGAGCTTCATGGCGGGGGTCACCGTGCGCGACCGGCTGGTGGGCTTCCCGCTGGCGAACTTCGGGGCGACGACGGCGCCGGTGGTCAACCTCTCTCCGGCCTTCGCCGCGGTGCCCAGCGCGCCGATGTCGCAGGGCCTGGGGACGATGTTGACCATGCAGTCGCGGCCGCCGGTCTCGGGCAACCTCTTCTTCCCCGCGTCCACGCGCTCGGGCCTCACGGTCTACGACGCGCAGCCGCTGTGGGCGGGCGGCGCCAACGCCACGGTGAAGGCGGCCACCGCGTACACCGGCTCGGGCCAGATGGAGCTGCTGGGCCACCAGCTGCTGATGGGCGACGACTCGGAGTCGGTGGTGCGGGTGCTCGATCTGCAGACCCCCACCGCGCCGGCCAACGCAGGCCGCATCATGTCGGGCCAGAGCCCACGGCACGTGCTGGGCTTCGGCAACAACGTGGTGATGACCGGCGGCTTCGGCGCCAACGCGCGGGTGTGGTTCTACGAGCTGGCCACGCCGCGCGCGCTGCGCACCATCGCCTCGACGCCCGGCGCGGGGCGGCACGCGAGCGTGGTCGACGGGTTCCTCCACACCGGCAACGGCGTCACCTACGACCTGCTGTCGAGCAGCTACTCGCCGACGGTGGCCGGCGGCTCGCCGGGCTGCTCGCTGGGCCACGCGGTGGCGGGCGAGGTCGAGGTGGTGACGCGCGGCGACGGCTTCACGGTGCGCAAGCTCGACGTGGCGACCGACCGCGACGGGAGCACCAACGCCTTCACCACCTACGACGTCACCGGCCTCACCGGCTCGCCGCGCATCAGCGACGCCGCGTTCTGGGGCAACTCGCTGCTGCTGGCGTCGCTCCGCCCGACGGGCGTGTTCATCGAGGTGTGCGACGCGCGGAAGTTGTTCAACCGCGGCAGCACCAACATGACCGCCGCCGACTGCGCGACGAGCGTGCAGGTGGCGAGCCTCTCGCCGGGCAACGGGCTGACGGCGAACCTCTCGGTGTCGCAGGGCCGCGTGGCCATCGGCCTCGACCCCACCAACGTCGGCGGCAACACCGTGGCCGCCACCGGGTCGAACCTGTACTTCGTCGACCTCTCAGGGTTGTTCGATGACGACGCGACGACCGGCGCCGGCGCGGTGCAGGGGCCGCTGACCACGCACCAGGTGCGGCAGGTGGTGATGCAGGGCAACTACGCGTACGCGGCGACGGCGAGCGGGTTGTACGTCGTCGACATCAAGGAGCTGATGGATGCGTCGGCGGCGACGTCGCTGCCCGCGACTCCGAGCGTGACGCGGGTGCTGGTCAACTCGCCGCTCGATGGGGTGAACGTGTCGGGCAGCCTCGCGCTGACGACGCCTGCGCCGCCGGCCCTGGCCGGGAGCGGGATCACCGCCATCGACGTGTCGACCCCGCTGTCGGCCGGGGTGATCGGCCTGTACCCGATGTCGTCGGACACGCTGGCCTCGGAGTGCACGCCGGTGGGCGACGTGTCGTTCCGGCACATGCGGGCGAAGGTCACCACCGCCGGCACGCGCGCGTACCTCACCATCGGGGGGACGTTGCAGGTGCTCGAGCTGGAGTGATCAGGCCGCCGTGCACGAACAGTCGTGACAGCCTCGCTCGGCGCAGTGGCCGCAGGTGGCCTTCACCTGCTTCTGCAGCGCTGCGCGCGCGCGGTGCACTCGCACGCCGGCGTTGTTCGGGGTGATGCCGACGGTGCGCGCGTAGTCCCGCAGGGTCTGTCCTTCGATCTCCAGCGCTCGCAGCGCGCTCGCGTACTCGGGCTTGAGCGTGTCGGTCAGCCGCAGCACGCACCGGCAGCTCGCCTCGCGCTCGTCGGGCGCTTGCTCGCGCGCGTCTTCCAGCTCAAGGGCCAGCCGCTCGAGCGCTGATTGAGAGGCCCCCTGCCGTCGCGCGCGATCGATCATCGCGTTGCGCAGCACCCGGTAGAACCACCCCACCGCCGTCTCGCGCTCGATGGGCTCGGCCTGCTTCAACCCCCGCTCGAAGGCGTCCTGCAGGAGATCCTCCGCGCCGTCACCCACTCGCCGCCCCACAAAGCGGCGAAAGGCCCCGCGGTTCCTCAGCAGCAGCTCCAACACCTCTGAGTTCATGAGGTGGGTAGGCGCAGAGTCTGCGCAGCGTGACCTGTAAACCCAGAAACCCCGGTGCGTCCTCTCACTTGCAAGGAGAGGCACCATGGAATCGCAGGTTCGAAACGAAGAGACGCTGCTGCTGCAGGGCCTGACGTGCGCCAACTGTGTGCGCCGCGTCGAAGGCGCGCTGGCGAAGGTCCCCGGCGTCAGTGAGGCCGTCGTCAACTACGCCACCGAGAAGGCCACCGTGAAGTTCGACCGCTCCGTCACCTCGATGGCGCAGCTCGAGCGGGCCATCGTCGACGCGGGCTACGGCGTGGTCCACCCACCCGACGAAGCAGAGCCCGAAGACGCGAAGGTGAGCGCGCTCGAGGCCCACGAGAAGAAGGAACACGAACAGCTCCGCCGCGACGTCATCGTGTCGGTGGTGCTCACCGTGCCGCTGCTGGTGCTGGGCATGTCGCACGGCGCGATCCCCTGGGCCGATGGAGACGTCGGCCGCGCCGTGCAGTTGCTGCTCGCCACGCCCATCGTCTTCGGCCCCGGCCGCCGCTTCCTCTCGCTCGCGTGGACGGCCGCGAAACACTTCACCTCCGACATGAACACCCTCGTCGCGCTCGGCACCCTGTCGGCGTGGGCGTGGTCGACGGTCGCGGTGCTGATGCCGCAGCTCTTCCCCCACGCGGAGCACGGCCAGCGCCCCCACCTCTTCTTCGAGGCCTCGGGCGCCATCATCACCTTCGTGCTCATCGGCAAGATGCTCGAGGCCCGCGCGCGCCGGCGCCTGTCGGAGGCGGTGCGCGGTCTCGTCGCCATGGTCCCCGCTACCGCGACGCGCGTGCTGCGCGGGCAGGAACGCCAGGTGAAGGTGTCGTCGCTGCGACCCGGCGAGGTGGTGCTGGTGCGCCCCGGCGAACGCGTCCCCGCCGATGGAGAGGTGACCGCCGGCAACAGCGCCGTCGACGAGTCGATGCTCACCGGCGAGAGCATCCCCGTCGAGAAGCAGCTCGGCGCGCAGGTCTTCGGCGGCACCGTCAACACCCACGGCGCGCTCACCGTGAAGCTCACCCGCACCGGCGAACACACCGCGCTCGGCCGCATCGTCCAAGCGGTCGAGTCGGCGCAGGGCAGCCGCGCGCCCATCTCCCGCCTCGCCGACCGCGTCGCCGCCGTCTTCGTGCCCGTCGTGGTCGCCATCGCGCTCGTCACCTTCGCCGTGTGGTGGGCCCTCGACCCGACCACCGCGGGCCTCGCCAACGCCGTCCAACACCTCGTCGCCGTGCTCGTCATCGCCTGCCCCTGCGCGCTCGGCCTCGCGACTCCGGCCGCCGTCGCCGTCGGCACCGGTCGCGGCGCGGAGCTCGGCGTGCTCGTGAAGGGCGGCGCCGTGCTCGAGGCGCTCAGCCGCGTGAACCACGTGCTGCTCGACAAGACCGGCACCATCACCGCCGGCAAGCCGGTGCTCACCGACGTCGTCGCCCTCGGAGATCGCCAGGCGCTGCTCGCGCGCGTCGTCGACGTCGAGCGGATGAGCGAACACCCGGTCGCGAAGGCCATCGTCGCGGGCATCGACGCGCTCGGTGGGGCGCGGGCCTCCCTGGCGGGCGAAGCCGTCGGCGCGACGCACGAAGCCGAAGTGAACCGGCCCACCGGTGATGCGCCCTTCCTCAACACCCCCGGCGGCGGCGTCGAGGCCCGAGGTCTGCGCATCGGGACCGCCGCGTTCCTGCGCGACGCGGGCATCGACCCGACGCCGCTCGAGGCCCAGGCCGACTCGCTCGCCGCGCTCGGCCGCACTCCGTCCTTCGTGGGCGACGTGCCCAGTCGCACGCTGCTCGGCCTCGTCGCGGTGATGGACACGCCGGTGCCCGAGGCGAAGGCCACGCTCGTCGCCCTGCGTGAGCTCGGCCTCGAGGTGGGAATGGTCACCGGCGATCGACGCGCCACCGCCGACGCCATCGCGAAGGAGCTCGGCATCACCCACGTCGACGCCGAGGTGAAGCCCGCCGACAAGGCCGCCGCGGTGGCGAAGGCGAAGGCGGGAGGACAGGTGGTGGCGATGGTCGGCGACGGCGTGAACGACGCGCCCGCGCTGGCGGCCGCCGACGTGGGCATCGCCATCGGCACCGGCACCGACGTGGCCGCCGCCACCGCCGACGTGGTGCTGCTGCGCGGTGGGCTCGGCGCGCTCCCCCGTGCGCTCGGCCTCGCCCGGGCCACGCTGCGGAACATCAGGCAGAACCTGTTCTGGGCCTTCATCTACAACGTGGTGGGCATTCCCCTCGCGGCGGGCGCGCTGGTGCCGGTGTTCGGCCTCGAGCTGTCGCCCGTCTTCGCCAGCGCCGCGATGTCGCTTTCCAGCGTGTCGGTGTTGACCAACGCGCTCAGGCTTCGCCGCTTCGGGCGCTGAAGAGAAGCGCGGCGGCTTCCGGTCGATGTGACCGGTGCTAGGCAGCGTCGCCGTGGACGGGGAACTCTCGAGACGAAGTGTCGACTTGCGGTCCCACTATGGCGCGGTGGTGGTCGGCAGCGGCTACGGCGGCGCGGTCATCGCCGCGCGCCTGGCGCAGGCCGGCGTCGACGTCGCCGTGCTCGAGCGCGGCCGCGAGTGGCCAGCGGGGACGTTCCCCGACTCACAGCTCGCGTTCGCCGGCGCCACCTCGCTGGTGATGCCGCGCGTCACCCTCGGCCGCGCCGACGCCCTGTTCCGCTTCCAGGTCAGCCCCCACTACTCGACGCTCACCGGGAGCGGCCTGGGGGGCACCTCGCTCATCAACGCCGGCGTCGTGCTCCGCCCACCACAGGCCCGGCTCGAAGCCCTGCTCCCAGGCATCCTCGGTGAGCAACTCGAGCGGGGCTTCGCGCGCGCCTTCGAGGCGCTGGACCCTGCCACGCTGCAGGGCGGACCCTCACGACTCAAGGTGCTCGGCGCGCGGCGGGGCCCGGCCGGCCACCCCTTCACGCCAGTGCCCGTCACCATCGCGCTCGAACGCCGCCTGTCCAGCGCGGGCCAGCAGCTCCAGCCCTGCAACGCGTGCGGGAACTGCGTCACCGGCTGCAACGTGGGCGCGAAGGGCTCACTCGATCGCAACTACCTGCCGCTCGCCGCGCAGCACGGCGCCGAGCTCTTCACGGGCGTCGAAGTGAGGCGCGTCGTCGAGCGCGACGCGGGCATGGGCCTCTTCCTCTCGCTGCGTGACGTCGGTCGCGAGCGCTTCGAGAAGACCGAGCTCTTCATCACCGCCGACGTGGTGGTCCTCGCCGGCGGCAGTCTGGGTAGCACCGAGGTGCTGTGGCGCTCGCGCGACGCAGGGCTCCCCGTCTCGGCGCAGCTCGGGCAGCGCTTCTCGGGCAACGGCACCGTGCTGGCGTTCACCGAGGGCCTCGACGAGGCCCCCCACGCCATGGCCGAAGCGTGGAACGAGGCGAGCGGCCGCGTGGGCCCGAGCCTCATCGGCATGTTCGATCTCCGCGACACAGAGCACCCGATGGTGATTCAGGACACCGCGATTCCCCGTGCACTCGGGCCCTTCGTGCGCGCCGCCCTGGCCACGAGCGGCCGGGGCCTCGTGGGCTGGGCCGTCACGTCGGGTGACGACGCCGGAGGCCGGCTGACCCTCGAAAGAGATCGGCTCCAGGTTCACTGGAGCGGCGCGGGACGCAGCGAACACCACCAGCGGCTGGAGCATGCCCTCGAGCGCTTCTCGCGCGCGCTGGGCGGCAAGCACCGCCGCAACCCGGCCTCGCTGCTCCCGTGGAAGCCGCTCATCACCACCCACCCGCTCGGCGGCTGTGCACTCGGCGAACACGGCGCGACGGCGGTCGTCGACGCCGACCACCGCGTCTTCAGGGGGCCGACCCGCGCCGTACACGAGCGCCTGTATGTCTGTGACGGGTCCGTCTTTCCGGGCGCGCCGGGCACCAACCCGCTGTGGACCATCTCGGCGATGGCCGAGCGTTGCGCCGAGCGGCTCCTCGAGGCCCACCCCACGCTGCAGAAACGTGCCGTGACCAGGCGCCCCGTCGAGCGCCCCGATGGCGTCGGCTTCACCGAGCGCATGCACGGGTGGCTCAGCCCGCTGGCGCCCGCGAAGCCCGCCCCGAAGCCTCAGGCGCCGGGCGCGGTGCCGCTGTCGTTTCTGCTCACCGTGGAGTGGCCGTCGGCGCGCGCGCTGGAGGCCGACCCCTCGGTGCTCGCCGCGTCCGTGGGGACCGTGCGCTGTCGTCTGCTGGCGGAGCACCCGCTCACCGTCACGCAGGGCCGCTTTCAGCTCTTCGTGGACACCCCCGAGGGAACGCAGATGAAGCATGAGCTGCGGCTCCGCGCAGCGGACGGGACCGAGTTTCTCCTCGAAGGACACAAGGAGATCGTCGACGACCCGGGCCCCGACCTCTGGCACGACACCCGGACGCTCTTCATTCGGGTCACGCGCCTCGACGGCGACGAGCGGGTGCTGGTCGGCCACGGCGTGGTGCAGACCGGCGTGTTCGACCTCGCGACGCAGGTGCAGACCATCAGAGGCGTCACCCGCTCGATGCCCGACGACCTCCGGGCCCGCGGGCGTTTCCTCCGCACCTTCCTCGGGAGAGTGCGTCGCGAATACCAGGGCCTGGTGGGGCCGCTGATCCGCTGACGTCGCCGCTTCGGCCGTTCGCGCGTACGCTGTCGCCACTTGAGCCCCTCGCTCCCCGTGCCGTGGTGGATGCAACGAGTCGCCGAGCTCGCCGGCGCGCGCGCCCCTTCGACGCTGACGCTGGGGCCGCTGTGGCATCGCCGCGAGCAGCTCCACTTCGTGCGCGAGAACGTGCTGCGCCAGGAGCTCGAAGAGGACTTCCTCCTCACCGGCGCGCGCCAGCGGTGGACCGACTTCGAAGCCCACGAGCTCGCCGTGCACGACGCGCTGGGTCTGGCGGGTGAAGCTGTCGCGACGGCGCTGCGGTCGGGCGCGCTGTCGCACTCAGGTTTTCGTGGCGCGTGGGAATCACTCGGCTTCGAGCGCCACGCCGACTGCGGTGGCACGCCGGCCGACGACTACCTCGACGGGCTCCTCTATCTCTCGCGCCACGCGGCGTTCGCCACGCCCACCGAGTTCGGGTTGCTCAACCTCGCCACGCGCGCCTCCCGCGTGTCCGACTTCCTCACCGAGATGAAGCCCGGCGCCGACGACGTGGTGTTCGACCTCGGCTCTGGCAGCGGCAAGCTCGCGCTCACCGTCGGCGCGAGCTGCGACACGCAGGTGCGCGGGGTCGAGTTCGAAGCGTCGTACGCCGCCGAGGCCCGCCACGCCGCCGGCCACCTCGGCCTCGCCAACGTCACCTTCGACACCGCCGACGTGCGCGACGTGAACCTCTCGAGCGGGTCGATCTTCTACCTCTACTACCCGTTCCACGGCCCGGTCGCGGCCACGGTCGCGAACACGCTCGGCGCGCTCGCCCGCCAGAAGGACATCAGCGTCTACGTCGCCGGCCCCGAGCTGGAGTTTGGCACGCACTTCCTTGCGCAAGTCGACGCCGGTGCGTTCACGCTCGACGATCGCCGCGGTGAGTTCGGCGAGGTGCTGGTGCTGCGAAGCGCACGCCGCCAGTGAGCGTCACCCGCGAACCAACTGATCCGCTCAACGCCCAACCAACTCCCAAAGCGACCACCCACTGGCGATCAACAACCCGCCCCCCACCACCCCGAGCACTCTCCACACGCGGCGCTCCTTCTCTCGCCGCGCGAGCACCTCGACCAACGACCGCTGCTGCTGATGGGCCTGCGCCACCACCGCGCGCTCGAGACCCAGCACGTTGGGCGAATCACAAAAGGCACACGTCACCAATACCCCGCCGTCCGGCAACGACCCCAGACACTGCCGACATCGGCGCGGCTTCCCCGGCGCGGAGGCCCCCAGCGCACCAAGACGCAAGGTGACGAACGCGAGCGCCTGCCGATCGACGATGAACAGACGAAACAGCGTCGACGCGCCCAACACCGTCGCCACCAGGAAGAGCACCACCCACTGCGCGGCTCTCCCATCGGGGACGGTCGACGAGCGGAACATCACGAGCGCCACCGCCACCGGCCAAGTCGCGAGCATCAGCGCGGCGACCACCACGTACACGAGGTTGATCAGCGGCGCCGGCGTCTGCCCCAACACTTCGGCCACGACCGCGCGGGTGGGCATCGAGAGCGCCTCGTTGGCGAGCACCTTCTCGCGCAGCGCCTCGGGCACCGGAGTCTCACGCTCGCACCACGGACACCGCGTGAGCGCTTCGGCCGACGGCGCGACCGGCCCCTCGCAGTGCGCGCACCGCAACACCTGGGGCGGCGCCTCGAGCGCCGGGGGAGGTTCCCGCGCCGCGTCGATGGTGGCTCGGAGATCGGTGAGCGAGGCGATCTCGGAATCGGTGTCGCTCCACGCCACGCCCTCGAGCAGCCCCGCTCCGACGCGCACCGAGAGGCGGTGCAGTTCCTCGTCGTCGCTCGCGGTCGCGCGATCGATCCAGTTCGAAGAACTCATGCCGGGCTGAAGGTCGGTGCCGCCGACCGAGCTGAAGCGCCAGCGGCGCCCATGAAGCGGCCCGCCGTCGATCACGAAGCCCTCATCGTCGAAGAACACGTCACTGGGCCGCAGCCGCCAGGCCCGCCGGAGTTGCTTGAAGACGAACACGCCGAGCAGCGCGACCACGCCGATGACGTAGCCAGACCCGGGAATGCCGGAGCCCACCAGCAGCGCAAAGACGAAGGACACCGCGACGGCCGTCGGGAGCCACAACACCGCACCGATCGCCAACGCACGCAGCGCCGCTTCACCGGTCTGCAGGGGCATCCGCCAGGGACGCTCGTTCTTCATGAGGCGCTCACCTACTCGATCAGCTCCTCGCGCGAGAAGCGCTGAACCCGGCGCTCACGCCTCGTCGTAGAGCAGCTCGGCCTCGTGGCAGAGCACCGTCTTCTCGTGGAACTCAAAGATGACCTGGCCCGTGCCCGCGAAGGTGAGCAGCTCGCCGGCACCGACCTTCACGGCCTTCGCGGCGCCTTCGCTCGAAACTGAGAGCGAACCCTTCTTCACGAACACCACCACGCCCTCGTCCTCGATGAAGGTCTTCACCTTCTTCGGGGTCCACTCGTACTGGTAGTCCAGCAGGTCCGCCGGCGGCTTCTTCTTCGTGACCTTCAACGCGCTCATCGGGAAGTGGTTCGACATGGCGCGGACGCTGAACGATGCCCCGCGCGCGCACAAGCGCAGAGCGTGCGCCTGACGGTGCACACCGGTGTGCAGCACTCTGCACGCCGTCGCGCCGCAAGAAATCGACCTCCGAGGTGGATTTCCTGCGGCGCGGTGGGTGGTGCAGCCCTTGCTCAGCGGGAGCGGCATGCGTTCTTCCGAAGTCTCGAAGCTGCCCGCCGCGGGGGGCCTGTTCCTCGGCCTCGCGTCGCTGGGCGCGGTGCTGTGCCTGCACTTTCCCAGCGTGCTCACCACGCCCGAGGTGCGCGCGCTGTACCCGGTGGAGCTGATCCGCGTCGTCATCCGCCTCGCGGAGGGGCTCGCCCTCGGTGCGTCGCTCCTCGCGCTGATGCGCAAACCGTCGACGCGCCCTGCCTGGCTCGGCCTCATCGCCACCGGCTGCGCCTTCGCGCTCGGAGGCAGCCGCGCGTCTCTCGGCCCCGCCACCCCGGGGCAGGGGCTGCTCGGCCTCGACTGGATGGTCGCTGACGGCCTGCTGATGGCGAGCCTCTTCCTCCCGCTCGAGAAGCTCGCTGCGCGCATCCCCAGCGCGACGCGGCGGGCGCAGTGGCGCGTCGACGCGCTGCACTTCGTCATCAACCACCTCGGCGTGCACGCGGTCGGGGTGTGCAGCGGGCTGTTGATCGCCCTCGTCGCCACCTCGCTCGGCGCGCCGCTCGGCTTCACGCTCGTGTCGTCAGCGCCGCTCTTCGTGCAGGTGCTGCTCGCGCTGTTGGTGGCCGACGTCATCGAGTACTGGCTGCACCGCGCGATGCACGTGGTGCCCGCGTTGTGGCGCATTCACGCCGTCCACCACTCGAGCCACCAGATGGACGCGCTGGCCGGCTCGCGGGTGCACCTCGTCGAGACGCTCGTCACGCGCAGCCTCGTCGCCCTGGCGCTGGTCGGGCTCGGCGTGTCGTTCCCCGCGGTGCTGGTCTTCGGCGCGGTCATCACCGTGCAGGCCACGATGATCCACGCCAACGTGCGGCTCCCGTACGGCTGGCTCGAGGCGGTGCTCGTCTCGCCGCGCTTCCACCACTGGCACCACGCGAGCGATGCCGAGGCCATCGACACCAACTACGCCGGCACCTTCGCGTTCCTCGACACGCTGTTCGGCACGCGACACTTGCCTGCGGAGCGCTGGCCGCAACACTTCGGCGTGGTGCGCGAGGAGATTCCCGCCGACTACCTCGGGCAGCTCGTCTTCCCCTGGTCCAAGGCGCGCGGCGGCTGAGGTTCGACCGAGCGGCGCTGAGTGCGTCAGCGAAGCGGGGCCTGCGCGCCGGCGCCCACGTCGTGCTGCCCAGCCTCGTGACCGAAGTACACGCGCGCCGAGGGAAAGGCGGCGGCGAAGGCGCGCAGGCGGGCGAGCGTGGCGTCGGCACCCGCGCGGTCCGCGACCTTCCCCGGGGCGACCCCCGCTTCGAAGCCGACCTGGGAATGCGACGCGTCGCCGGTCAGCAGCACCGGCCCACCCTCGAGGTTCACGATGAACGAGAGGTGACCGGCGGTGTGGCCGGCGGTGTCGACGGCCAGCAGCGCGCCGTCGCCAAAGACGTCGAGCGTGTTCCCCGCGACCGAGGGCGTACCCACCGACAGGTCGAAGGTGTTGATGCGCGGCACCGCGTCGAGGTGGGTGACGGTCGCCACCACGTCGCTCTCGAAGCCCGCCAGCGCACCGGCGCCCGCGAAGACCTCGACCCCCGGAAGCGCCGGCAGCCCCGCGGTGTGGTCGCTGTGGAGGTGCGTCATCAGCACGCCCTTCAGCGCGCTCGGCTCGACCCCCGCCTGGCGCACCAGCGCGGCGACGTCGTGGCCCTTCGGCTGGCGCGCGAAGTCGGCCAGCACGGCGAGGCCCTGGAAGTTGCCGTGACCTGACTCCGCGAAGCTGGCGTCGAAGCCCGAATCGATGAGCCACGCGCCCCGTGTGGGGTGTTGGTACAGCCAGGCGAGCACCGGCACCCAGACCTTCGCGTCGGTCGCGTCGGCGAGCGCGGGGTTCTTCAGGTCGAGCAGCAGCGAGCGGTCGACTTGAATCTCCCCGGTGACGAGCGGCGTGAGCGTCGCGGCGACGGGCCGGCGGAAGGTCTCGGCGAGCGGCGCGGCAGGGACCCCGAGCGTCGAGGGCACCTCCGGCGGCAGCGGCTTGCACCCGAAGACGAACGACGACACGGCGACGGCGATGACGAAGCGGAGCATGGCGAGACCTCGGGACGACGAGTGAGTGCGACGACCCGATGAGTACGACCCGCGGCGTCGTTCGAACGTGACCCGGCCCGCCAGAGCGACTCACCCGCGGCGCCACCGGCGCGCGACGTCACCCGTGTGCTTCGCGGAACGCGCCCGGGGTCTGCCCCGTCCACCGCTTGAAGGCGCGATGAAAGGCGCGCGCCTCGGAGAACCCGAGCAGGAACGCCACCTCGGCGATGGAGTGCCGGGGCTCGGCCAACAGCTCGACCGCGAGCTCGTGCCGCAGCGCATCGACCACCTCCCGCAGCGAGGTGCCTTCCCCGGCCAGCTTGCGCTGGAGCGAGCGAGCGCTCATGTGCAGCCGCGCCGCGACGTCGTCGGCGGAGGGATCCCCATCGCGCAGCAACGGCCCGACCACGCGACGCACCCGCGCCACCAGCGGCTCGTCGGCAGGGCCCAGGCGCTCGAGCAGCAGGTCGGCGTGCGCCCCCAACAGGCGGTTGAGCCCCTCGTCGGCGGCGAGGAAGCGCCGGCGCGCCACGGCCAGGTCGAGGACGAGCGCGTTCTCTGCCGCGGCGAAGTGCAGCGGCGCCCCGAAGAGCGCCTGGTGGGCGGTGAGGTCCTTCGGTCGGGGGTGCGCGAAGTACACCGCGCGCGGCACCCAGCGCTCGCCGAGCGTCTGGCGCGAGATGACGAGCCACGAGGCGACGGTGAACTCCACGGCGTGGCGCGACAGCGGTCCGTGGCCGGCTCGAGGCCGATGCCACACGCGAACGGTCGAGCCGGTGATGGTGTGGCCGATCTCCGCGACGTCGTGGAGCAGCCGGTTGTAGCGACCGAGGCGCGTGATGGCCTCGAGGATGTCGGCGCTCGCGCGCACCAGGTAGTCGACGATGCCGAACGCGCCCGGCGTGATGTGGCCGGCGACGTCGAGCCCGAGGTGCGGCGCACGTGCCTGCGCGGCGACCAGCTCCCACAGCGCGGTCTCGGCGACGAGCGGCACTCGGCCATCGGCGTCTCGCAGCTCGGCTTCGGTGAGCCCCGCCTCCGCCAGCAGCTTGGTGCGCGAGAGGCCCCTCGCTTCGGCGACGGCGAGCACCAACCGCGGCATGCCCGTGGAGACCGTGATCCTCGACGTCATGACGCGCCCCTTCTACCTCAGCCGAGCCCGCGCCCTCGATCGGCCGCAGTGCGTGTACGGTGCGCGGGTGCGTGAAGTGACCCCGCAGGGACGCGAGACGTTCGGCCCTCCGAAGCAGCCGCTGGGCGCGTTCTTCTGGGCGCTGGCGCAGGTGCCGCGCGCGGTGTGGTGGCAGCTCCGCGAGAAGGAGCTGCGGGGGCTGGCCCTGGCGCCCGCGTTGATCACCCTCGCGCTGGGCGTGGCGCTCACCATCGCCGCCATCGTCGCGGCCGAGCCGATCCTCACCTGGTGGTCCACCCGCAGCCCGGGCGTGCTCGGTCAGGTGACGTGGATCGCCGAGCGCGTGGTGTTGACGGTGGTGCTGCTCATCGGTGCCGCGCTCACTACCTGGCAGTTGCAGGGCGCCATCGCCGCCGCGTCGCTCGAGCGCATGACGTTGTGCGTGCAGCGCATCGTGAACGGACAAGCCCCGCCCCCGACGGTCGGCCCGCTGCAGGTGGTCAAGCGCGCCGCGCGGAGCCTCTTCCCCCGCACGAAGCAGCTCGTCGCGTGGGTGCTCTCGACGCTCGCCGCGCTCACGCTCATCGCCGTGCCGGTGGTGGGCCCGGTGCTGGTGGTCGGGGTGCAGGCCGCGCTCGGCGCGCTGTTCCTCGCGCACGGGGCCATCACCGACAACCGCGAGCGGCTCGGGCTCCCGCGCAAGCTGCTGCTGAAGGAACCCGCGCTGGTGCTGGGCCTCGCGGTCGCGCTCGCGCCGCTCATCCTGTTCCCGCCAGCGATGATTCTGTCGGGAGGCCCGGTGGCGATTGCGGGGGCGCTGGTGGCGTTGGGGACGCAGCGTCGCGGGGAATGAGCTCGTCGAGATCGACTGGCCGCAGCGTCGTCTGCAGCACCACCACCAACACCAGCACCACGCCGAGCACGGTGAGCAGGTCACCGAACGCCAGCACCCACGCCTCGCGCCCCACCGTCTTCACCACGCCGTGCATGCGCTCGCGCAGCACCTGGTCGTGAAAGCGCTGGCTGTGCCCGAGGAAGGTGCCCATCAGCGCGACGCCCAGCGCGTTGCCGCCCGCGCGCGTGAGGTTGGTGAGCGTCATCGCCGTCGGCCGGTGCGCGTCGTCGAGGTTCTGCGTCAGCAGCAACAGCAACGGCACGAACAGCAGCCCCTGCCCCGCCCCGTGGAGCAGCAGCACCGGCGCCAGCTCTTCCGTCTTCCAGTCTCCGGTGAGCGCCGCCGCGCGCAGCATCGCCATGCCCTGCAGCGCGATCGACGCGGCGAACACCAGCCGCGGCTCGAGCCGGCGCGCCCACCGCGCGACGACGAGCGGCAACACCACCTGCGGCACCACCATCACCAGGAACAGCGCGCCGAAGTCGAGCGGCCTCAGCTTCTGCGCGCGCACCAGGAAGTCGGGGATCACCGCGCCCACCACCATCAACGACAGCCGCACCACGCCGTAGGTCGCCAACGCCACCATCAGGTTGCGCTGGGTGAGCACGTCGTGGGTGTACGCCGCGCTGGGGTGATGGCGCGTGTGGCGCCACGCGAGCCCGAGCAACAGCGCGCCCGCGACGAAGAAGCCCGTCACCCACCGCGCCTCGAACCAGTCGAGCCGGAAGGCCTGATCCGCGCCGAGCACCAGGCACGCGAGGCCGAGCCCCACCGAGCTCAAGCCGACCACGTCGACCTCCTTCGCGCGTTCCCAGTGAAAGGGCTGGTGCGGCATGCCCCACGTGCCACCGGCCGCGGCGAGGAGCGCGAGCACCGCCGGCACGAAGAACACCGCGCGCCACGTCAACGCGTCGGTCAGCGCCGCGTCGAGGGCCGGGGCGAGCGCGAAGGGCAACGTGGCCGCCATGCCGTACAGCGCGAAGGCGGTGACGCGTGGGCCGAGCGGCAGGTTGCGACGGAAGGTGGGCGTGGCCATGGGGATCAACGCGCCGCCGGTGAGCCCCTGCACGAAGCGCAGCGCCACCAACTCCTCGACCCGCGTCACCCACAGCACCGCCACGCAGCTCAGCGCGAAGAAGAAGGCCGCCGGGACCAGCACGCGACGAATGGTGCCCACGCTCGCGAACCAGATGGCGAAGGGAATGACGATGACCTCGCCCACCGCGTAGGCCGTGTTGATCCAGATGGTCTCGTCGCGCGTCGCGCCCAGGCTGCCCTGCACGTCGGCGAGCGCGAAGCCCACCAGCCGCGCGTTGAGCACTGCCGCGAAGACGCCCGCCAGCACTGCGCCCACGGCGACGAGGTGACGCAGCGGTGGTTTCCAGGGGTCCATGGCTCAGCTCTTCTCGAGCGAGACGACGGCCGACATGCCCGGCAGCAATCGACCGCGCAGCGCCTCGGGCACGTCGAGCGTCACCTTCACCGGCACCCGCTGGACGATCTTCGTGAAGTTGCCCGTCGCGTTGTCCTGCGGGAGCGCGCTGAACTGCGACCCACTCGCGGGCGAGAAGCTGTCCACCGTGCCGAGCAGCTCCACGCCGGGGAAGGTGTCGATGGTGACGCGCACGTGGTGGCCGGGCTGGAGCGTCGAGAGCTGGTTCTCCTTGAAGTTGGCGGTCACCCACACCGTGTCGAGCTCCACCAGGGTGATGACCGGCGCCCCGGCGCGCACCAGCTGACCGACGTGCACGCCGCGCTCGCCCACCACGCCGTCGGCCGGCGCCACGATGCGCGTGTACTCGAGCTGAAGCCGCGCCTCGGTGAGCTGCGCCTCTCTCGCGGCGAGCTGGGCCTGCGCCTCGAGCACCTGCGCGCCGAGCATCGCCACCTCGGCCTCGGCCTTCTGCCGCTCGGCGGTCCGGCGGCGCAGCTCGGCGCTGGAGCGTGACGCGTCGGCGATCGCGCGCTCGACGTCTTGCCCGGTGGTGAGCTGCTGCGCGGCGAGGGTCTGCTGGCGCGCCGCCTCGAGCGTGCGTTGCTCGAGCTGCGCCTGCGACTCCTCGATGACCGCGCCCGCCGCGGCGACCGTCGCCTTCAACGCCACCGCGCGGGGTGTGAGGGCCTGCAGCGTCGCGCGCGCCGACGCCACGTGGGCCTCGGCTTCCTGTACGCGCGCGGCGTACTCCGCGGGGTCGAGCTCGACGAGCAGCTCGCCGCGGTGCACGCGTTGATGGTCCTTCACGCGCACCGACAGCACGTGGCCCTCGACGCGCGCGGCGAGCGGGGTGAGGTCGGCGCGCACGTAGGCGTCGTCGGTCGCCTGGGCCCAGCGCGGCAAGTGCACCAGGCGATCTCCCGCGGCCGACCAGGCCGTGAGGAGCGCAAGAGAGAGGATCAGCGGCGTCAGGAGTCTTCGGTTCATGGGCTTCATGGAGAGTTCAGGGCACGTCGAGGTGGCCGCTCGCGGCGAGCACCTCGAGCTGGGCGACGCGCAGCGCGTCTTCGGCGAGAGCCACCGCGAGGTCGGCGTCGCGCGCTTCTCGCAGCGCATCGATGACGTCGAGGTCGGTGCCCACGCCGGTGCGGAAGCGTGTCTGCGTCAGGCGCAGCGCCTCGTGCGAGTACGCATCGGCTTCTTTCGCGCGCTCGAGCGCGGTCTCGGCGCGACGACGTTCTTCCAGCCCGCTGCGCACCTCGGCGTGGGCGGTGCGATCGAGCTCTTCGAGCCGCAGCCGCGCGCTCGCCTCGCGCACGCGGCGCTCATGTTGGCGGCCCTCGCGACGCCCACCGTCGTAGAGCGGGAGCGACACCACCACCTGAGCGATCCACCCCACGCCCGTCACCGGCAGCGACGGCGTCGGCGCGTCTTGCAGGAAGCCCTGCGCCACCACCGCCACCGACGGGAGGTAGTCGGTGTACGCGTGGCCCACCTCTTCATGGAGCGCGTGCGCCGAGCGCGCGGCCTGCTCCACGTCGGGACGCTCGCCCGCCCACGTCGCAGCCTCGAGCGCGCGCGTGTCGTGGACGTCGATCTCCACCGCAGCGTCGGCGCCGAGGATGACGCCGAGGCTCTCCTGCGCGCGCACCAACTGCCCTCGCGCCTGCTCCACCAGCGCCGCCACGGCCGCCCGCTCCCGCTGCGCGCGCGCGAGCTCGAGCTGCGTGGTGGCGTGCTGCTCGAGCCGGCCCTGCGCGAAGGCGAGGTGCGCCTCGGCGGTGCGCAGCGCCTCTTCACGCGTCTCGACGACGTGGGTGTGAAAGAGCACCGCCGTCCACGCGCGACCGGCCGCGAGCGCCACGCGACGACGCTGCGCCAACGCGCCGGCCTCCGCGACGTCGACGTCTTCGAGCGCCTCCGCCCAATCAGCCCACGCGCGCGGCTCGAGCAACGGAAAGCGCGCCGTCGCGATGCCCAGCGTCGAGCTCAGCTGCCCACGCGTGCCCTTCTCGTCGAGCGACACCGACTGCAGCCACACGTGCGACACCCCCACGTCGAGCCGCGGCAACGAGCCGGCCCTCGCCTGCTCCACGTGGCTCCTCGCGCGCTCGACGTCGGCCTCCGCGAGCCGGGTGCGCGGGTTCGACTCCAGCGCGCGCGCGATCGCCTGCTCGAAGCCCAGCGGCTGCGCAGCGACGGAGAGAGGACAAAGAAAGAGGAGTGCGACGACACGACCCATGGGCTCCCCATGAGCAGTCGGTGTGCCGCGCCAGAGACCCTGTCATTTCAACGACTTGAACCGTGTCGCGCGAGACCCGAGTGCGGGCTTCGCAGGGCCTGCATGCGAGAGTTGCTAGCTCCAACTCCGCAGCCGCGCGTAGAGCGTGCGCAGGCTGATGCCGAGCGACTTGGCCGCCGCTTCGCGCGAGGGCGCGTGAGTGAGGCGATCTTCCACCACCGCGCGCTCGACCTCGGCCAGCGTGACGTCAGGCGGAAACTGGAGCGCCACCCGCTTCGAGTGCGTGCTGGCGAAGTCGCTGGCCTCGGCATCGGCCTCGGTGAGCAGCGGCCCGTCGGACATCACGCCCGCCGCTTCGATGGCGTTCTTCAGCTCGCGGATGTTGCCCGGCCAGTCGTGGCGGAGAAAGCGCGCGCGCAGCCCCGGCGTGAGCCCCTCGAGCTTCGCGTGATGGCGGCGGTTGAAGTCGCGCAGGAAGGCGTCGACGAGCTGCGGAATGTCTTCCTTGCGCTCGCGCAGCGGCGGCACGCGAATGGTGACGACCTTGAGCCGGTAATAGAGGTCGTCGCGGAAGCGGCCCTGCTCGATGAGCTCGGGCAACGCGCGGTTGGTGGCGGCGATGATGCCCACGTCGACGGTCAGCACCGTGGTGCCGCCCAGCCGGCGGAAGCGGTTGTGCTCGAGCACGCGCAGCAGCTTCGCCTGGGTGGTGAGGTCCATCTCGGCGATCTCGTCGAGGAACAGCGTGCCGCCATCGGCGACCTCGAAGAGGCCGGCCTTCTGGGTGTGCGCGCCGGTGAACGAGCCGCGCTCGTGGCCGAAGAGCTCGCTCTCGAGCAGCTCGCGGCTGAGCGTCGCGCAGTTCTGCGGCTCGAAGCGCGCGGCCTTGCGCGGCCCGCTCGCGTGGAGCGTGCGCGCGAGCAGGTCCTTGCCGGTGCCGCTCTCGCCGAGCAGCAGCACGTTGGTGCGATAGCGAGAGACGCGCGCGATGGTGGCCAGCACCTCGCGCATCGCCTTCGACGTGCCGAGCATCGGCACCACGGGGAGCTCCACTCCGGTGCGGGCTGACTTCATGCCCTGGCTGATCAGCACGACCGGCGCGCGTTGTCGCGGCTCACGGCGGCTTCGGCGCCCGCGACGCCCAGCGGGCCTTGTCGTCGTCGGTGCGCGCGAGCTGCAACCCCAGCTCGGCGATGCGCGCGTTGGGCCGCGCCGCCCACTGCCGCTCGAGCACCGCGCGCGCGTCGTCTTCTTTGCCTTGCCGCGAGAGCGCGACGGCGAGGTTGAGCGAGGCCTGCCACAGCCGGAACTCCGACACGGTGACGGCGCGGAGGAAGTGCGCCTCGGCGGCGTCGGGCGCGGACGGCAGCAACAGGTTGCCCAGCCCGAGCTCCGCGAGCGCCAGCGACTTGGGGTCGTTCGCCTGCGTGGCGGCGGTGATGGTCGCGCCGTACGCCTCGAAGGCGAGCTGTGACTCACCTTCCGCCGACAGCGCGTTGGCGAGGTTGAGCTGCGGCGCCACCAGCTCCGGGTACGCGTCGACGTTCGCCTGCCACAGCGCGCGCGCCGACGACCACGTCGTCACCTGCAGCACGCAGAGCACCGCGCCGAGCGCCGGCAAGCCCCAGCGCACGCGCACGTGCTGAAGCCCCCGCGCGGCCGCCAACGCCACGCCGAGCAGCGGGAGATAGAGGAGCAGCCCCGAGAAACGCACCGCCACCGGCAACCACCCGGCGATGGGCGCGGTGGCGACGAGGAACCACGCGAGACCCAGCGTCACCCACGGCCGCGCGCCACGCTGAAGCACCGCCAGCCCCACGAGGAGCGCGAGCACCACCACCGACCACCACGCAGCGACCGTCGGCGGCTGGTACGCCACGAGCGGGCTCGGCCACACCACGCGGCTGAAGTAGCGCACCACGCCCGACGCCCCCGAGAGCACCGGCCGCCACGCGTCGTCGCTGGACAACATCACCGCGCTGCCGAGCAACACGCGCCGCAACACCAGCACCGCTCCGCTCACCACGCCCAGCGCCACCGAGATGACGAACCAGCGCGCGCGATCCAGCCGGCCCGCGCCCCACCACTCGACGACCAACGCGAGCGGGAGCGCGACGAACGCGGCCTCCTTCGAGAGCAACGCCAGGGCCACCGACAGCGCCGAGAGGCCGAGCCCCCCGGGGCCGGGCTTTCGCAGCGCCAGCAGCGCCAGCAACAAGAACACCGCGGCGAAGAGGTCACCGCGCGAGCTCACGTTCGCGACCGCCTCCACCGTCGCCGGGTGGAAGCCGAAGAGCGCGGCGGCGAAGACAGCCTCGAGAGGCGACGCGCCCAGCCGCCACGCCAGACGCGCGAGCAGCACGCAGGTCAGCAGGTGCAGCAGCAGGTTCACCACGTGCGGACCGAGCGGCGACGCACCGAAGACCGCGCGGTCGAGGAAGTAGCTGGCGGTGACGACCGGCCGGTACATGCCCTGCGCGCGCGGGTTGGCGCTGATCATCCACAGGTCTTCGGTGAGCGCGCGGCCGAGCTGGTCGGGGTGGTCGAGCACCGGGCTGTCTTTGATGAGCGTGAGGTCGTCCCACAGCCACGGCGCGCGCACCGACGGGCCGAAGACCGCGAGCGCGACGAGGAGCGCCATGCCTGCCACGAGCCGCCACGAGCGCTGAACGCCGACTTCACCGGTCACGGGGCGCAGTGTGCGGGGACAAAATCGGAAGCCAAGCGTTTCGTCGGTGGCGAAAGTCGGGCTAGCTCCGCTGTTCCATGACCCTCTCGCGTAAAGACTTCGTTCGTCTCACGGTGGTGACCCTCGGTGGCGGCGCGCTCGGCCTCGGCTTCCCGGCCTGCGGCAGCCCCTCGACTGAAACCGACGCTGGCACCGGCGGAGGCAGCGCGGCGACCGGCGGTGGTGGCGGCTCGTCGACCGGCGGAGGTGGTGGCTCGTCGACCGGCGGTGGTGGCGGCTCATCGACTGGCGGAGGCGGCGGTTCGTCGACCGGCGGTGGGGGCGGCGCCTCGACCTGCGCGAACAACGGCATCACCGGGAACCACGGCCACTCATTGATGGTTCCCGCGGCGGACTTCGGGGGCTCCGGCGACAAGACCTACGACATCACCGGCACGTCGGCGCACTCGCACACCATCACGCTGACCGCGGCCCAGCGGACGACCATCCTCGCGGGCACGTCGTTGACCGTGACCTCGACGAGCTCCGGCCACACCCACGACGTCACCGTCACCTGTGCGTGAGATGAGGTTGCCTTCTCGTCGTTGATTTCATCTCGGCGCGCTCCGCGTTAGGGGGCGCGCCATGTCTTCGAATCGCGCCATCGGCTGGTGGTTGCTGCTCATGGCCCTCGCGGTGCTGGTGCAGGTGGGCCTCGGTGGCATCACGCGCCTCACCGACTCCGGCCTGTCGATCACCGAGTGGAAGCCGCTGCTCGGCGTCATCCCCCCGCACGACGACGCCGGCTGGGCCGAGGCCTTCGCGCGGTACCAGCAGATCCCCCAGTACGTGCAGCTCAAGTCGCACCTCACGCTCGACGAGTTCCGCTTCATCTATTTCTGGGAATGGTTCCACCGCCTGTGGGGCCGGCTGCTCGGCGTGTTCTTCGCGGTGCCGTTCCTGGTGTTCTGGAAGCGCGGCCAGGTGCAGGGCCTGTGGCGCAAGCTGGTGGTGCTCTTCGTGCTCGGCGGGCTGCAGGGCGCGCTCGGCTGGTTCATGGTCGCCAGCGGCCTGCAGGACCTGGTGTACGTCAGTCACCTCCGGCTCGCGGCGCACTACGTGTTCGCGGTGTTCCTGCTCGCGGCGCTGGTGTGGATCGGCCTGAGCGTGCTCCGCGGGCCGGGCGTGAGCGCGCCGAAGCTCAACCGCGCGACGTGGGCGCTGATGGGCCTGCTCTTCGTGCAGTTGGTGTGGGGCGCCTTCATGGCCGGGCTCAAGGCGGCGTTGATGGCGCCGACGTGGCCCACCATCAACGGCCTCTGGGTGCCCGACGCGCTGTGGTCGGAGTCGTGGCTCTCGCATCCGCTCACCGTGCACTTCATTCACCGCACGCTGGGCGTGGGGCTGCTGCTGGCCTTCGCGGGCTGGTGGTGGGCGACCCGCAAGTCGCTGGGCCTCGAGCGGCACCTGGTGCTCGGCCTCGCCCTCGCGCAGGTGCTGCTGGGCATCTCGGTGTTGCTGCTCGGGCCCGCGATGGGCTCGCTGCTGGCGCTGGGCCTCGCGCACCAGCTGGTGGGCACGTCGCTCGTGGTCGCGCTGGTGGCCGCGGCGCAGCGCCTGACGCCGCTCAGTTCAACCACCGGCTGAACCATCGCAGACACGTCGGCGCGACCGTCTCCGCGGCGACCACCTCGACGCTGCGCCGTGACGAGCGCCCGCACGCCGCGCGGTTGACCGCCAGCTCGAGGGGATCCGTCCCGTCGACGAGGAACAACGACGGCGACTGCGCGAGCATCAACGACATGCCCGCCGCGTCGGGCCGCGCGCAGCGGGACACGATGGCGTGCACCTCGTGCTCGTGCAGCGCCGACACCACGAAGGCCGCCGCCGCCGCCGCGCCCACGCCGAGGTAGCCCAGCGGCAGATGCCCCCCGCGCGGCTGGGCGCGCAGCCACCGCGTCGCCGAAGCAAGGCGCTCAGCCAGCCCCGGCACGTCGACCGGCGGCTCGCCCGGCCAGCGAAGGTTGAGCAACATCGTCGCGAAGCCCGCGCGGCCCAGCGCGTCGGCCAACGAGCGCTCACACCCCACCAGGCTCGCGTCGGCCCCGGTGTGGGCCAGCAGCACCACCGCGGCCGAGCGCTGCGGCCACCACAGCTTCGCGTCGAGGCGCCCGCCGGCGACGGGCAGCTCCACCATGCTCGCGCTCATGAGAGCTGCCTCAGGTGGTCAGGCAACGAGAGCACCACCAGCGGCTTGTTGATGAAGCCCGTGGCGCCCGCCTCGACCGCCTCACGCTCGCGCGCGTGCGACACGTCACCGGTCAACAACAGCACCGGCGTGCGCGGGCGGCTGCCGCCGGTGCGAATGGTGCGCAGCAGCTCGAGGCCCGACACGCGCGGCATGTACCAATCGGTGATGACCACGTCGTACGCGGTCTGGCGAAACAGCTCGTAGGCCGTGGCGCCGTCGGCGGCTTCATCGACCGACGTGTAGCCCTGCGCTTCGAGAAAACGACAGATGGACCGCCGCATCGACGCGCTGTCGTCGACGACGAGCAGCCGCATGGATCCTGGTTGCATGGTTCCCCCCCGGGAAGTGTCCGCGAGCGACGACTCGCGGACGCGTCACGGTAGAGGCTGCGCGCGCGCCCCGGAGTCGCCTTCCCCACGTAGGGGTTTGGCTGCGGGCCACAGCGCGAGCTGCTCGACGCCGTCATCCTCGGGGGGCGCCTCGCCACCGAAGTGCAGCTTGCGCAGCGCATTGCCCCGATGCGTCTCGACGGTGCGCACGCTGATGCCGAGCCGGCGCGCGATGTCTTTGGTGCCCAACCCTTCGGCCGTCAGCCGCTGCACCTCTTCTTCCCGCTCCGTCAGCCGCCCGGGGTGCAGGGCCCCGTTGGTCACCACGTCTTCGCGGCCGGCGCTGCGCACGAGGTGGGTGAGCTCGACGATGTTGGCGGTGCCCAGCTTGCGCATCGCGTGACGGCGGTGGAGCTCGACGGTGCGGAAGCTGATGCCCAGGTGCGAGGCCGCGTCTTTGTTGCCCAGACCGCGCGTGGCCAGCAGCACCACCTCGAGCTCGCGCGGGCTCAGCGCGTCGAGGCGGGCGCGCGCGGCGAGCTGTGCGTCGTCGTGCGTGGCCTCGGCGCTGAACACGCGCTGCAGGCTGCGCAGCAACGAGTCGGCCGGCGGCGCGCACCGCACCACCACGTCGGCCGCGCCCGCGCGCATCAACGACACCGCGAGCTCGAGCTGATCAGCCGACACCTCGAACACCGTCGCCAGCGGCAGGTTGCGCCGCCGCAGCTCGACGAGCACCTGCAGCGGCGTCATGTCGGGCAGCTCGGCGTCGACCACCGCGCAGCGCGAGAGCCGCGCCCCGGCCAGCAGCTCGGCCGCCGAGCGCAGCGGTGCGCCCACCGAGTACCCGAGGCCCTTCAGTGACTGGACACACGCAGCACGCCGCTCGGCTGCACCGCCCACCAGTGACACCGTCTTGTTCATCAGGCCCCCCCGGGCTCGACCTGATCAACAATGTAGCTCCGGCGCGGCGCGCGTCACCAGTGGCGACGCACTTCCTGCGAATCGTCTCTGCGACTGCAGAATGTGCAGTATCGACCCACCTCGTTCACTCTCGGGGCAGCTCGGTACGCACCTTGCTCTGGCGATCGCGCCGTGTTCGCTGAGCTGTTCGATTCTCTGCCGGTCGCCGTCATCCACGTGTCAACGGACGGGCACGTCGACCACATCAACGCACGCGCGCAGGCCCTCGCGAGCGAGGCAGGGTTGACGGTCGACAGCGACTTCGGCCGCTCTCTCGCGAATTTTCCAACGAGCGAACGGCCGCGCCTCACCGTCGACACCGCCGAGGGGCAACGCACGTTCGGCTTCCAGACCGCGCAGCTCGCCGACGGCGGCAAGCTGATCGCGTTTCAGGACATCACCGGGCAGGAACAAGCGCAGGCCGAGCGCAACCGGCTGCTGCAGCTGGCGAGCATCAGCGAGGTGATGCCGGCGGTGCTGCACGAGCTGAAGAACCCGCTGGCGAGCATCGCGCTGAGCATGGAGCTGTTGATCGAAGACTCCGCGGGCGCGACGCAGCAGCAGCTCCACGCGATCCTCGGCGAGGTGCGGCGGCTGTCGCTGACGCTCGACGGGCTGGGGCGCTTTCGCCGTGAGGTGCGCAGCACGCGGCACCACGCGCTCGACCTGGCGGTGCGCGAGGCGTTCGCGCTGCTCGAGCCCCAGGCGGCGGCGCGGCAGATCCACGCCACCGTCGACGTGGCCGACATGCCGCTGCTGCCCTTCGAGCCGGCGGCGGTGCGCGCGGTGGTGTTCAACCTGGTCACCAACGCCATTCACGCCTGCCAACCCGGCCAGCACATCGAAGTGAAGGCGCGCTTCGAGCGAGACCCGGGGCGGCTGGTGCTGGAGGTCAGCGACACCGGCGCGGGCATGCGGCCCGAGGTGCAGGCGCGCTGCACCGAGCTGTTCTTCACCACCAAGGCGCGCGGGTCGGGCATCGGGCTCGCGCTGTGCGCCGGCGTGGCCGAAGCCGTGGGGGGCACGCTGCACGTCGATTCACGGGTGGGCGAAGGCACGCGCATCACCCTCACCTTCCCCATCGAGCCGAGGAGTTCTTCATGAGCCGCACCGATGACCTCAACCGCGTGCTGCGATCGATCCAGGCGGGCACGCCGGAGATCGAAGCCAGCGCGCTCATCTCGGAAGACGGGCTGATGATCGCCAGCGCGCTGCCGCCGCACATCGACGAGATGCGCGTGGCCGGCATGAGCTCGACGCTGCTGAGCCTCGGGCAACGCGCGGCCACCGAGCTGCAGCGCGGCCACCTCGAGCAGGTGCTGATTCGCGGCAAGGACGGCTACGTGGTGATGGTGGGGGCCGCCTCGGGGACCATGCTGCTCGTGCTCGCGACGCACGACGCGAAGCTGGGGCTCATCTTCCTCGACATGAACAAGGCCGTGAAAGACATCTCGAAGATCCTCTGAAAGCGAACCCCCATGTCCTCCATCGTCTTGTTCGAGCACGGCAACCACAAGAACGTCCTGCTCGAGGAATCGCAGGCCGGCGACGTCGCGGTGCAGTCGAACCAGCACGTCATCATTCACGAGAAGGGGGGGCTGATCCTCGACCCGGGCGGGCACAAGATCTACGCGAAGGTGCTCAGCGACACGATGGCGCAGCTCGGCGGCGGCAAGCTCGAGTACGTCTTCCTCTCGCATCAAGACCCCGACGTCGTCGCGGCGATCAACGGCTGGCTGATGACCACCGACGCCATCGGCTACGCCTCGGAGCTGTGGCTGCGCTTCATTCCCCACTTCGGGCTCGATCGCCTCGTGGTGCACCGGCTCAAGGGCATCCCCGACGGGGGCCTGCGGCTCGACCTCCACGGCTGCGAGCTGATCATCCTCCCCGCGCACTTCCTCCACTCGCCGGGCAACTTCCAGATCTACGACCCGGTCTCGAAGATCCTCTACTCGGGTGACCTCGGCGCGAGCATCAACGACGGCTTCGAAGAGGTGAAAGACTTCGACGCGCACGTGCCCTTCATGGAGGGCTTCCACCGGCGGTACATGTCGAGCGGCCGGTCGATGCGCGCGTGGGCGAAGATGGCGCGCACCCTCGACATCGAGCTCATCGCCCCGCAGCACGGCGCGTACTTCAAGGGGCGCCCGATGGTGGACCGCTTCCTCTCGTGGTGCGAGCAGCTGGAGTGCGGGGTCGATCTCCTCGACGACGTGTACCGGGTGCCGCCGGCATGAACTCCGGCCCGTCCACCCTCGGTCCCCCGCGCGTGTTGGTCGTCGAAGACGAGCCGATGCTGCTCAAGTCGCTGGTGGCCGGCCTCTCGCGCCTGCCGGGCGTCGAGGTGGTGGGCGCGAGCTCGGTGGGCGCCGCCGTCGCCGAGCTGAAGGTGCGCGCGCCGGCGGTCGTCATCTCCGACATCGACTTGCCCGACCGCTCGGGCATCGAGCTGCTGGGTGAGCTCGGCGCGCGCGGCCTCAAACCCTGGGTGGCCTTCGTCTCGGCGTACGTGAAGGCCTACCGCGCGCAGATTCCCCCGCATGCCGGGGTGGAGCTGCTGGAGAAACCCGTGAGCCTCGAGCAGTTGCGACAACTGGTGACGCAGCACCTGGTGCAGCCCGTGACCCCCGCGCCCTTCGGCGTCGCCGACTACCTGCAGCTCGCCTCGCTCGGCCGGCACACGGTGGCGGTGGAGGTGAGCGGCGAGGCCAACGGAGAGATCGTGGTGGTCAACGGCGAGGCGTGGTCGGCGACCGATCTCCACGGCACCGGCATGGACGCGTTCCGCCGGCTGGCCGCGGCGCACGGCGTGGCGGTGATGTGCCAGACGCTGGTGCATGAGCCGGGGCCGCGCACGCTCTCGGGCTCGTGCGAAGGGCTGCTGCTGGAATGCGCGCGGCTGAGCGACGAAGAGGCGGCCCACGGTGACGCGCCGTCGTTCACCGAGCTCTCGCTCGAGCCGGCCGAGCCGCCGCCGCCCGACTTCGACACCCTCTTCGAGGCCGGCGTCGAGGCCTCGCTGGCCAAGAACTACGAGGCCGCGCTCGAGAGCTTCCGCGCCGCCGGCGAGCTGCGGCCCACCGACCTCAAGGTGAAGGTGAACGTCGCGCGCCTCGAGAAGCTGCTCGCGGCCGCGCTGGGGGAAGCATGAAGAACGTCATCGCGGTGGTCAGCCAGAAGGGCGGCGTGGGGAAGACGACGGTCTCGCTCAACCTCGCGGTCGCCTTCGCGGAGAAGGGCAAGCGGGTGCTGCTGGTGGACGTCGATCCACAGGGCGGCGTGGGCCTCTCGCTCGCGCGCGGTGACACGGCGCTGGGCGGCCTCGCCGAGCTGATCGCCGGCGCCGCGACGCTCGAGCAGGCGCTGCTCACCACCAGGCTCCCCAACCTCTCGCTGCTGCCGCGCGGGCGCCTCGACCCCATCGACGTGCCGCTCTTCGAGCACGCGCTCGCCGCGCCGCAGCGCTTCGGCGCCCTGCTCGCCCCCCTGCGCGCGCGCTTCGACCTCATCGTCATCGACACCCCCGCCGGCCTCGGGCTGCCCACCCGCGCGGCGCTGGGGGCGGCCGACTTCGCGCTGGTGCCGGTGCAGTCCGAGCCGATGGGCCTGCGCTCGCTGCAGCAGGCGCTGCGCGTCATCGAGCACGTGCGCGCCAGGGAGAACCCGCGGCTGGCGCTGCTGGGCATTCTGCTCACCATGGTCGAGTTGCGGCGCGAGGCGTCGCGCGAGGTCGCCGAGTCGATGTGGAGCGGCTTCGACGGCGTGCTCGACACCATGTTGCCGCGCGCCGAGGTCTTCTTGTCTGCCAGCGAGCAGGGTCTGCCGCTGGGCTTCCTCGCCGGGCCCACCAGCCCCGAGGCCCGCCGCTTCGAGCTGCTCGCCGCGGAGCTCGAGTCACTCATCACCACCTTCGAGGGAACTCATGGAACGACCGAAGCCCGCCCCCAACGCCAGCTCCTCTGACGACCTCGCGCAGGCGCGGCAGGCGAGCCAGCGGCTGCGGGCCGGCCACCCCCCGGGCCCCGCGGCCGGAGAGCAGGGCTACGTCTCGCTCGGCGCGCGCGGCCCGGTGCCGCCGCCCCCGCGCATCGCCACGCCGGTGCCGCCCGCCCCGCGCCCGTCGGTGCCGCTGATGACGCGCCGCCAGGCCCTGCGCGCGCCGGCCGCCGGCTTCGGGCCCGACGCGTGGAACGCGCTGCTCGATGCCGCCCTCTCGACGGTGAATGGAGAGGCCGCGGTACTGATGAGCCCCAACGGGTTGATCATCGCCAGCCGGGGCCCGCGGGCCGGCGACGAGCTGGAGGCGGTGGGTGCGCGGTTGATGGTGGCCTTCGAGCAGGCGGACCGCATCGACGGCGAACACGCCACGCTCTCGATGTCGATGGAGATGCCCCGCGGCACGTTGCACGGCGTGCGCCTCGCGCAGCCCGACGGCGCGTTCCTCACCATGGGCCTGTTGATCTCCCGCGGACTCACCGCCGAACGTCAGGGGCGTCTGTTGGCGTTGCTGGCCTCGCTGGAATCGAAGTGACCATGCGAGAGTTCGCCACACCATGACCACGGTCACCCTCGAGCAGGGCAGCCTCACCGACGGCCACGAGACGGTGTTGATCAACGCCAGCAACACCAACTGCCAGCTCGGCAGCGGGGTGTCGGGCGCGATTCGTCACGCGTGCGGGCCGAAGTTCCAGAAGCAGCTCCTCGAGGCGATGCAGGCGAAGTTCGGCGGGCCGATGGCGCCCGGTCAGGTGTTGATCACCCACGCCGGCACGCACCCGCGCGCGAAGTACGTCGCCCACGTCGCGGTGATGGACTACCGCTACGGCCTGGGCCCGCAGTCGATGCCCACCGCCGAGACCATTCGCACCAGCTGCGAGACGTTGTGGTCCGAGCTCGAGCGGCTGCCGGGCACCGAGAAGGTCAGCGTGGCGATGGTGGCCATGGGCGCGGGCACCGGCAACCTCGGCGTCGTCGAGCCGACCCGCATCACCGCCGAGACGCTGGTGGCGCACGGGCGCGCGGTGCACGGCTCACGCCTCGAGCGCGTCACCTTCTACGGCTATCTGCCCCACGAGTACGCGGCGATGGCGAAGGTGCTGCTGGGCTTCTTCCCCGAGGTCGAGGCCGGCCTGTCCGCCGAGGTGCGGAGCTTCATCGCGCGCGACCGGGACTGAGCGGTTAAGGTCGCCGCTCCATGCGCATCGGTCAGCGGTCCCCGGTCTCGTCGACGCAGCCTCCTGCCACTGCTTCCGCGCCCACGCCCGCAGCTTCGGCAGAGGCGACGAAGGCGGCCGGCTGGGCCCCAGCCAACCGCGCCGGTGAGGTGAACGCCGCGGCGGCGAAGACGGCCAGCCCGGGCGACGTGGTGCGCGGCTTCTACGACGCGTTCGAGAAGAAAGACGTCGCCGCCATGGGCGCGCTCTACGCGAACGACGTGAAGTTCAAGGACGCCATCTTCGCCTTCGACGACCGGCAGGGCGTGACGGGCATGTGGAAGAAGCTGTTCGCCACCGACCCCAACACGAAGCTGAAGTTCACCGTCGACAGCGTGCAGGGCGACACCGTGAAGGGTCACTGGGTGGCCGACTACCACCTCGCCGGGCGGCCGGTGCACAACGAGGTCTCGACGACGATGCGGGTGCGCGACGGGAAGATCGTCGAGCACACCGACGACTTCAGCTGGAAGAAGTGGGCGCCGCAGGCCTTCCCCGGCGGGAAGCTGTTCACCCTGCCCGGCTTCGAGCAGGGCGCGAAGGCGTTGATCCGCGCGTTCCTGGGCTGATCACTTCGCCGACACGGCGCGCGCCTCGACCTTCTTGCGCGCGTCGGCGGTCGCCACCCCGAGCTGATCCGCCTTCGTCGCCAGCGCCGCGAGGTTCGCTTCCACCGAGCTGACGAAGGCCGCGCCGCCCGCGGGCGTGTACCCGGGCTGGCTGCAGAACGCGCCGTACTGGCCGAGCACCTGCGCGTAGCCCGCCATGCCGTCGGCGTAGGCGTGGATCAACGGCACCAGCGCCTCGTCGAGCGGCTGCACGTACTCGGCGCGGAGCCGCTCGGCGTAGATCTGCGCGGCGGTCACCGCTTCCTGGTGCGTGGGGTTGTTGCGCCGCCGGTGCGCCGCCTCGAGCTGCACCCGCACCGCCTCGAGCGACTTGCGGAGCGCCTGCGTCTTGCGCCGGCTCTTCTCGAGCGCGCGGCGGGAGCGTTCGAGCTGCTCGAGCGCGCCGGAGAACTGGAACTGGAGCGCGCCGTTCTGGCAGGCGCGGAACGACTCGGTGGCCTGCGCGAGCGACGCGGTGACCTCGGGGATGCGCGCGTCGGCCGCGCGGAAGTGGGCGTTGGCCTGACTGCGCGCGACCTCGAGGTCGGCGAGCGGGTCAGCGTGAACGAGAGAAGCGCAGACGACGAGAGACAACACGGCCGTGCGGAGCAGCATCGAGGAGGGCTTTCAGGGTGAGAGGGGAAAGGCGAGCCCCGCCGTGCATGACGCATGCCCCCTGTGTTCCGCAGGCAGCGTGGCGGCGCCCGCGTCGCGCTGACCACGCGCCGTGTGCCGCTTCGCCCGCACGAGTGGTACGGAGCGCCGCGTGAACAAGACGATCCTGACGCTGTCCGTTGCCGTGCTGCTGACCACCGCTTGCGACACCTCACGCATCCGCAAGGTGGCGGCGACGGCGACCACGCCCGGCCTCGACGAGGTGCTCCCCGACGCGGACCAGGAGTTCAAGTCGGGCCGCTTCTCCCCCGACGGCGAGCGCATCGCGTTCCACGCGCTGATGAAGGGCACCCGCGACGTCATCGGGGTGATGAAGATCGACGGCACCGAGATGAAGGAGCTGGCGACGACCAACAGCCCCATCAGCTCGGTGGCCTGGTCGCCCGACGGCAAGTTCATCTACTTCACCTCGGCGGCGGGCATCGAGCAGGTATCGGTGGGCGGCGGCGACGCGACGCACGTGACCGACGCAGTGCAGGCCACGGAGATCGACGTCTCGGCCAACGGCGCGTGGCTGCTGTGGGTGCGGGCGAGCGACAACACGCTCATCAGCCTCCAGCGCAACAAGCCCGGCGCGACGGCGGTCGAAGAGGCGCACCACGGCCGCTACCCCCGCTTCGACGAGAACGGCGCGGTGCCGGGCTACGTGTACGTCGGCTACGACGCGCCGATGGGGCACCCGCTGCAGCGCGACATCCTCGGGAGCGGTGGCCTGTCGGGCTTCGTCACCATGGACCTCGGCGCCTTCCCCTCGGTGTCGGTGCTCGGCGCCAACCAGTACGTCATCACCAGCCCGTCCGGCATCGAGCGCGTGTCGCAGAAGGGTGAGCGCTCGCCCATCAGCAGCGAGAAGGCGGCGATGAACGTCGACGCGTCGCTCGATGGGCTGCACGTGCTGTACGTGGTCAGCGGGCAGAGCTCGATGTTCCTCGCCACCGGGTTCTGAAGCGCCGCGTTGAATAGCGGCACGCGGCCCCACGTTCCGGCCGCGTGCTCACCACCGCCCTCGTCCTCTGCCTCACCCAGGTGCCCACGTGGCACACCGCCGACACGATCCAGAACGGCGGCGACCGGACCTTCACCCTCACCGGTACCCGCGCCGGCCAGCGGTACGTGCTGAAGGTCCGGGCCGTCTGCATCCCGACTCCGAGGTGGACCTGGCGCGGCCGCCAGTGGACTGATCGCAACCACACCAGGGTCTTCGGCGCCGACTTCCGCGTGTCCTTCAACGGCGGCGACGCGCGCCTCATCGACGTCGGAGACCGCACGCCCGAGACGACCGAGCTCACCTTCACCGCCACCACCGACGACGTGACGCTGCGCCTCTGGGACCAGTGGGAGCAGCCGAAGTCGGTGCCGTGCGTCGTCGACGGGCTCGAGGTGAGCGAGCGCACGAACTGAAGTCCGCGTAGCCTCTCGCCGGGCATGGACTTCTCGGTCGGCTGGCAGCTCGGCAGCAGCGGCGGCGCGCTCTGGAAGCGCCACCTCGAGATCGCCGACGGCCAGCTCGCCCTCGACATCAAGCCCGACGGCCGCGTCTGGCTCTCGGCCCTCACGCCGGTGCGGGTGACGGTCAACAACGAGCCGCTGGTCCGCCCGGTGCCCATCGGCATGAAGGACGTGGTGCGCTTCGTGAACGACGGGCGGCCCATCATGCCGCTCGAGCTGCGCGGCCTCATCGACGGGGTCCGGGTGCCGATCGGCGTGCTGTGGGTCTTCACCGGCGCGTCCCGTTCGACACTCGCGGCGGTGGAGCGCGCGTGTGAGCAGCTCCACACCATCGATCAACCCCGAATCCTGATGGACGCGGCCGAGCGGTGGCGCGTGTTCGGCCTGCAGCGCACCGCCGAGTGGCTGGTGCGGCACGGCGTTCCCGAGGCGGAGCCCATCATCGCCCGGCCCGAGCGCCCGGAGGTCGAGCACGCCGTACGAGCGCTGTTGCCGAAGAACCTCGACTGGGCCGACGCGCTGGGCTGCTTCCTCTCACCGGTGGGCCAGGTCTTCTCGGAGCGGCTGCGCATCACCACCAGCTCCGGCATGCGCGGGGGCCTGATGCTCGTCGGCCCGCCGCCCACGCCCGCGCTCGACGCCGCGCAGGAGCACCTGCAGCTCGTCGGCAAGCGCATGATGAGCTGGGCGACCACCTTCGACGCCGCCCTCGCCGAGACCATCGCCCGGCACCTCGAGGCCGACGCGGCGGTGACCGTCGACGCGGCGCTGCTCGAGCGCGACGAGGTGAACCGCATCCTGACGCCCGAGGGGCCGCGCCACCGCGGAGATCTCGTCGCGCCCGAGGGCGTCGAGCACTGGGTGAGCGACGTCACCGCCATCGAGGGCTCGTTGATCCTCACCGGCTCGGCGTTGAGCACCGCGCGGTTTCCGGCGCTCACCACGGTGGGCGGCGAAGTACGAGTGACGCAGTGCGAGCACCTCGTGTCGTTGGACCTGCCAGTGCTGCGCGCGGCCGGGGCGCTCTCGGTACGCAACACCGAGCTGCTGCTCTCGCTGCGGCTGCCCGCGCTCACCCTGGTGCGCGGCGACGTGGTGGTGCACGGCAACCGCTTCCTCACCTGGGTGTCGCTGCCGGTGCTGTCCACCGTGCGGACCTTCGAGCTGACCTACAACGACTCGTTGTCGCCCGACGTCGCGCAGCCGCTGGTGGCCCGCCTCGGCGGCGTGTGGCTCGAGAACCGGAACAGCGGCCAGCGACACCCCGTCGACGCGTGGCTCCCCTCGGCGTGGAGGCAGACCGCGCAGCGCGAGCGGCTCCGGCGGCTGAAGGACGTGCTGCCGGATCACCCCGGGCTCGCCGAGCTGCTGCTGTTCGACGCGGTGCTCTCGGGCCCTGCCTCACGCATCGAGGCGGCGATTGATCAGGTGCTCCGCCTCCACCACGGGCAGCGCGCGGAGCTCTCGGCGCGGCTGCTGCGACAAGCGCTGAGCGGAACACGACCGCTGCGGGCCGAGCGCGCGCAGCTCGAGGCGCTCACCCCGGTGGACGACCTCGCCGCCTGGGACGGGGCGATGAAGCGCATGATCGCGGAGGACGAGTCGAGGCAGCAGGTGTTGCGGGCGCGAATGACGCGGCGCTTCGCCGGCGTGTACCTCGTCGACGAGCTGCCTCCGAGCCTCCACGCGGCAGGGGCGTGGCTCGAGGCGCGGGTGGCCGTCGATGATCAACCTCTGAGCTACTTCGAGCACCTCGCTGCGACCGAGCAGGAGGCGCGGTCCCACCAGGGGCTGATCATCTGGCTCGCGAGGCCCCCCACGCTGCGCGACCTGTGGCTGGCGATGCGACGCTGGCTCGCCCAACACCCGCGTCACCTCGGCCGGGAGACCGCGGCGCTGCTGCGCGACCTCGAGCTGCGCGAGCTCCCCGACGAATGAGCGACGCCGCCCTCACGCACTGGAGAGCCCGCTCGCGCGAGATGCACACCGAGCACTTCAGCGCGCGCACCTGGGACGCCGGAGGCACGCTCGACGACGCGCAGCTCAGCGAGCTCCGCGAGGTGCTGGAGACCTTCGGCGCGGTGCACGTGCAGCACACCGGGCTGCGTGACGTCGCGTCGGTCTGCGAGGTGCTCCCGGGGCTCGGCTTCTCGAGCGCAGAACAGTTCTCGCTCGGCGGCCGCACCAGCGCGCAGTGGCAGACGAAGTGGGTCGCGCCGGGCCTGCGCCGCCTCGACTACTACCCGCCCGACCTCTACCTGCTGCCGAACAACGAGGTGCAGTACCGCCGCGTCTCACCGCGCCGCGTGCTCTTCGCGTGCGTGGGCGTGCCGAGCGCGGGCGGCCGGGTCTTCCTCCACGAGGCGCGGCGCGTCGAGGCCGCGCTCCCGAAGTCACTGCTCGAGCGGCTCACCACGCACGGGCTGTCGATCGAGACCGGCTTCCTCGACGGGCGACATCCACACAAGGCCGAGAACTACTTCCAGTCGTGGCAGGAACGCTTCGGCACCGACGACCGCGACGAGGCGCTGGCGAAGGCGCAGTCGCTCACCGACGAATACGACACCTGCTGGTGGCGCGACGACGGCACGCTGATGACGCGCATCACCTTCGGCGCGAAGTGGCACGGGCACCTGCGCTTCCCCCGGCTCGCGCTCGATCCACCCTCGGCGAAGAACGGCTTCCGTCGCTTCCCGCTCGGCAACGGCGAGGAGCTCACCGCCGACGAGCAGCGGGCGCTCCGTGACGCCTACTTCGCGACGCGGGAAGGCGTGGCGCTGCAGCACGGAGATCTCGTGCTCTTCGACAACCTCCGCTTCGGGCACTCGCGCGAGGCCTTCGAGGGCACCCGCGACGTGCTGGTGGGCATGGCGGGCGAGCTGCGCGAACACGAGCTCCCTCCAGTCTCACTCCCGGCGCTGCCGCGCATCGAGGGTGACGACACGGTGGCGTACGTGCTGCCGCCCCGCAGCGTGGCGCCGGGCCGTCGCTTCAGCGCCCGCACCTTCGAGGCCCGCGGCGCGCTCGACTTCGACGCCATCAACCGTGAGTTCGAGCGCCACGGCGCGCTCCACGTGCAGCACACCGGCCTCACCGAGATGAGCGAGCCCGTGCTGCGCGCGCTGCGCTTCGCCGGCGACGACGTCTTCCCGTGGGGTGGCTTCAGCAGCGGCCGCACCACGCGCCGGGAGCTGAGCCGCGAGCTCCGCGCGACCGACGATTACCCCGCACACCTCTGGCTGCTGCCGCACAACGAGGTGCTGTACCAACGCCAGCTCCCCGCGCGGCTGCTGTTCTTCTCGGCGGCGCGCTGCGCAGGCCGCACCTTCGTGCACTCGGCCGAGCGCTTCGAGGCGTGGCTCGCCGCGCGTGGCCCGAAGTTGCTCGCGTCGCTGCACGAGCACGGGCTGCGCATCGAGATGGGCTTCCTCGACGAGCGCCACCCTGCGAAGGCCACCAACACCTTCCGCTCGTGGCAGGACCGCTTCTCGACGAAGGACCGCGACGAGGCCGAGGCCCGATGTCGCGCCGCGACGCACCAGTTCGACGAGTGCTGGTGGGTCGAAGAGGCGCACGGCTGCGCGACGCTGATGACGCGCATCCAGGTGCCGGCGTCGCACGCGGGCTCGCTCTTCTTCCCCCGCATCGCGCTCGACGCCCCCGCGCTGCACAACGGCTACCGGCGCTACCCGCGCGGCGACGGCTCGGAGTTCACGCCCGACGAACGCTCGCTGCTGCTCCACGCCTTCCTCGAGACGCGCGAGGGCGTGCACTACGGCGCCGGCGACTTCTTGCTGGTCGACAACCTGCGCTACGGCCACTCGCGCGAGGCGTTCGACGGGCCGCGCACCATCGCGGTCGCCATGGCCGGCACCGTCGACGTCGGAGCGCCGCGATGAGGCCGAACCAGTTTCGCCACGCCTCGGTGGTGACCAACCCCGGCGAGTACCGCGAGGGCCGGTGGCGCACCTTCGAGCCGCGCGCGCCGGTCGAGCGGGTGCTGGGCGGCAAGCCGGCGCTGCTGCGGCCGGGGCTGACCTTTACGCCCTACGCGAACCCCACGCCGTGCAACGCCCACTGCGCGTTCTGCTCGGAAGAGCTGCTGCGCCTCGACGCGACCCGGCTGAGCGCGAAGACGCCGATTGGAGATCGACCGAGCTACTTCGCCGCCCTCGACGCGGCGCTCACCGAGCTCGCCGGCTTCGAGATGGGGTTGAGCCTCAGCGGGCTCGAGGCGACGTCGGACCCCGAGTGGCTGCTGCAGTTGCTGGCGCTGGTGAAGCGACACGACGCGCTGTTCCCCGAGCGGGTGCTGTACACCAACGGGAGCGGGCTCTACGCCGACGCCCGGTTGATCCCCGCGCTGGTCGACGCGCGCTTCACCCGGGTCGAGCTCTCGCGGTGTCACTTCGACGAGCAGGTGAATCACCGGGTGATGCGCTTCGAGCGCGACGTGGAGATCCGCACGCGCGGGGCCTTCGAAGCGACCGTGCGTCGCGTGCTCGCCGCGGGCCTCGACCTGAAGCTGGTGTGCATCCTGAATCGGCAGGCGGTCGCCACCCTGGACGACGTCGAGCGCTATCTCGATGACGCCACCGCGCTCGGCGTGCAGCGCGTGGTGTTCAGGTCGCTCAGCGAGCTGGGGACGCTGTACCGCGAGAACCGCGAGACGAGGTGGATCGCCCAGCAGCGTGTCTCGGTGCGTGAGCTGATGGACCAGGTGTTGCCGGAAGGCGGTGTCCCGCGCGCGGGGTGGACCTTCGAGGGCGTGACGTCGGGCTACTACTATTACAACGAGGTCTACCGGCGCGGCGGCGTGGAGGTGGTGCTCGAGGGCGCGAGCTACGTGGCCCACCACGACGAAGTGCAGGCCGGGGTGGTGCAGAAGCTGGTGTTCCATTCGACCGGCGAGCTGTGTGGTGACTGGGTGCCCAACGCGCAGGTGCTCGCGAAGTACGACGCGCGGTCACGGCACGTGCGGCTGTTGAGGTCGCTCGCCGAGACGAAGCTCCCGTTCGTGACGTACGGCACCGCGGGGTTGCTGCTGTTGCACCCCGAGCTCGAGCTGCCGCTCAAAGACTCCGACATTCTGCTCACGCCCGAGGCGCTGCTGCCCTTCGTGCAGTGGGCACAGTCGCGTGGCGCGCAGGTGACGTCGTGGTCCGAGCCATGGAACACGCAGTGGACCGCCGCCGACGTCGCGGGCCGCTTCTACGTGCGCGCGACGTTCGGAGACCTGCAGCTCGACGCGACGTATGAGGAACCCGACTTCTCGATTCCCACGCTGATCCGCGAGGCGACGTGGCACGAAGGGGTGCCGGTGTGCCCGGAAGGGCCGCTGCTCGCGATGAAGGAGCGCAAACGTGTCCGACGAGACTGACGCCGAGAGCCGCCTCAGCACCATCATCTCCCTCGTGGTGGGGGTGATCTTCGTCGCGATGGGGTTCTGGCTGCGCGATCGCGAAGCGAAGGAGCTGGCGACGATGACCGAGGTGAAGGGCGTGGTCGTCGAGTCCACCGAGCGCCGCGACCGCGACAAGAAGGTCGACCTCTACGCGCCGATCGTCGAGTTCGAGGTGAACGGTGTGAAGCACCGCGTGACCGGTCGCGAAGAGACGTCCCAGCAGGCCGAGGGCAACGTGGCGGTGGTGCGCTTCGATCCAGCGGCGCCTGATCAGACCGCGCGCATCATCGGCAGCCTCGAGGGTCTGGTGCCGGCGAGCGTCCTCGCGCTCGGGGGATTCAGCTTCCTGGCCGGGCTGCGGGGACTGTTCCGCCGACGGCGCTGATCACTCCGCGCTCAGCGACCGCACGTACTGCACGATGACCGGCAGCTCGTGCGGCGGAATCACCTGCACGTACGGCGGCATGATGGTGCCCGGCTTCACCGCCCGCGCATCGCGGATGAACGCCGTCAGCGCCTCATCGGTGGGGAAGTTCACGCGGTTCTTCGTGAGGTTGTACTGCCCGGTGCCCAGCGGGCCGTGGCAGCTCGCGCACGCGTAGCGGAGGAACAGCGCCTTGCCGTCGAGCGGCTTCGGCGGCTCGGGGGTCGCCACGACGGCCGGGTCACGACCCTTCGAGCCGTACGCGACGATGGCGCCCACGCCGAGGGTCAGCACCGCGAGCCCACCTCCGAGGACCTTACGCATGGGCCCCGCCTATCACGCCGCGCGCTTCACCTCGCCAGCCGTGCGCGTGCCGAACTCCAGCGTGAAGGTCGCGCCCGCGCCGTATTCCGAACGAATCGACAGCGCGCCGCCCAGCTCGCGGCACAGCGCGGCGACGGCCGAGAGCCCGACCCCGCGGCCCGAGACGTCGGTCACTTCACGCGCGGTCGAGAAGCCGTCCGACAGCAGCGCGGCTTCCAGCTCGGCGCGGGTGCCGTGCGGCAGCCCCTTCGCCTTCGCGCGCTCGGCCACGTCGGCCCAGTTGATGCCGCGCCCGTCGTCGCTCACCCACACCTCGTAGCGACCGGGCTCGAGCTCCTTCGCGCCGAAGCGGATCGTTGGGCGCGCCGGCTTGTCGGCCGCCTGCCGCGCCTCGGCGTCGTCGAGGCCGTGGTCGACCGCGTTGCGCACCAGGTGCGCCATCACCGCCCACACCGGCGCCCACTCTTCGGGCCGCACGCGCAGGCCACCATCGTCGACGACGATCTGCGGATCGAGCCGGCCCAGCCGCACCGCCAGCGCGCGCGCCTGCCCACCGAGCCGTTCCAGCGGTTGCCGCACCGACTCGAGCAGCCAGCTGGTGATGCGCCGCTCGAGCACCTGCGCCGTCGCGCCCTCGTGGAGCGCCTCGCGCAGCGCGTCGACTTCCCGCACCGGCACTTCCAGGGTGTCGGCCTTCGCCTGCACCAGCACGTGAATGCGCTCGCTGAAGGTCTTCCACGCCGCGTGGAGCGCCTCGCGCCCGGCCACCGGCACCACCACCTCGCCCGCGTCGATGGCCGCGCTCTCGACGTCGTGCGCCGCCGCGGCCACGGTGAGCGCCCCGAAGAGCGCCGCGTTGCCCTTGATGGTGTGCACGTCGCGCAGCGAGCCGCTCTCGGCGAGGTTCACGAGGAGCCGCTCGGTCTCGGAGAAGAACCCGAGGAAGCCGCGCCGATCGTTGAGCGCCTTGTCCATCACCTGCAGCACCTCGTTCTGCTCGCGCGCCGCCTTCTCCTGCTCGGCCTGCGCGGTGACGTCGGTGATGACGGCCACCAGCGACTCGAGCTGTTCCTTCTGGAACACCGGCTTGAGCTCGAGCGCGAACTTCTGCGCGCCGACGTGGAGGTGCTTCGGGAACTGGTCGAGCACCAGCTCGAAGGGCAACACGTCTTCCTTCAGCGAGTCGAAGGCGAGGCCCACCCACTGCGCGCCGCGGGCGTCGTGCGGGGCGAGGTAGTCGGCCAGCCGCGTGCCCGCCTCGGGGGCGCCGAACCAGCGCGCGAGCACCGAGCTGTGCGTGCCGAGGATGGTGCCGTCGGTGCCGACGTTGAGGAAGCCCTGGCCCATGATGTCGAGCATGCGCTTGATGTCGCCCTCGCGGCGCGCGAGCTCGTGACGCATGCGTTCCTTCGCGGCCTCGAAGAGCGACGCGAGGCTGAGCATCAGCACCGCGAGCATCGAGGTGGCGATGACGAACTCCTTCTGTCGCTCGGCGGGCGTCCACGAGTCGGCCCACTGCACCCCGAGCTTCGTGCCCACCAGCACCGAGACGAAGAAGACGACGTCGATGCCCAGCCACACCAGGCCCGCGCGCCGGCTGGCGAGCAGCGAGGCCAGCACCGGCAACGACGCCATCCAGAACGGAGCGAAGGCGGTGATGCCGCCGGTCATCAGCGAGCGCGCCATGAGCACCCCGCCGAACACCGCGCTCACGTAGTGGGCCATGAAGCCCAGCGACTGGGTGCGGCGGAAGACGGGCGCCGCGAGCAGGCCGAAGGGCACCGCGCTCAAGATGATGGCCGCGTTCATCCACCGGCCGTTCTTCAGGTCGCTGGAGACGAAGATCGGCGCCAGCGCGGTGAGGGCCCACGAGAAGAGCAGCACCAGACGGGCCCGGCGACGCGTGTCTTCGTCACGTTGCCGCAGGCTGGGCGGCAGACGCGCGTCGATGAAGGTGATGAGGCGTTCCATGCCGCGGCGCACAGCAAGGGGCGGGCCCAGCGGAAACGGTGGATCATGCTGGCCATCAGCCCGGTGAAAGACACCCGGTGGGTCTGGCCGCACCTGAGGAGTAGCGTTCGCCCATGTCGCTCGACGCCCCGCCGCGCATCGCCCGCGTCATCCTCGATGGGTTCGACAAGCACTACCGGCTGTTCCGCAACCTGAGCGCGGGCGCGAAGGACCGCTTCGAGCGCGGCGACTGGGCGGCGGTGCGCGAGGCGAGCCGGGCGCGCATCGACATGTACGACACGCGGGTGCGCGAGGCGGTCGAAGCGCTCAGCCGTCACCCCGAGGCGCGCGACGAGGCGCTGTGGCCGGCCATCAAGAAGGCGTACGTGGGCGCCCTGCTCGAGCACCAGCAGCCAGAGCTCGCCGAGACGTTCTTCAACTCGGTCGCCGCGCGGGTGCTGGCGCGCACCTACTACGCGAACTCGCACATCTTCTGGCGCCCGGCGGTCTCGACCGAACACATCGAGAGCCTGCGGCCGACGTACCACGTGTACTACCCGTCGGAGCGCGGGCTGCGCGGCACGCTCAAGGCGATGTTCACCGGGCTGGGCCTGCTCTCGCCGTGGGAAGACCTGGAGCGGGATCTCCACGCGCTGTTGCACGCGGTCGGCGCGCTGCTGCCCCGGCCCCGCGAGGTCACCGCGTCGCTGCAGGTGCACGTGCTGTCGTCGCTCTTCTATCGCAACCGCTCGGCGTACCTGGTGGGGCGGCTCGACACCGGCACCGCCGAGCTGCCCTTCGCGGTGCCGCTGCGGAAGAACGCGAAGGGCGAGCTGTACCTCGACGCGCTGCTGGCCGGCCGCGAGCGCCTGGGCACGCTGTTCTCGCTCGCGCGCTCGTACTTCATGGTCGACATGGAGGTGCCGTCGGCCTTCGTGGCGTTCCTGAAGACGTTGTTCCCCGAGAAGCCGGCCGCCGAGCTGTACATCGCGCTGGGGCTGCAGAAGCAGGGCAAGACGCTCTTCTACCGCGACCTGTTCGAGCACCTGCGCCACTCCACCGACCGCTTCGTCGTCGCGCCGGGCGTGCGGGGCATGGTGATGGTGGTCTTCACGCTCCCGTCGTTCCCGTACGTGTTCAAGCTGATCCGCGATCGCTTCGACCCACCGAAGGACGTCGATCGAAAGCACGTGATGGCGCAGTACCTCCACGTGAAGTACCACGACCGCGTCGGCCGCCTCGCCGACACGCTCGAGTATTCCGACGTCGCGCTGCCGAAGAGCCGCTTCGACCCCGCGCTGCTGGCCGAGCTCGAGCGCCTGGTGCCGTCACAGCTCGAGACCGACGGCGACAAGCTGGTGCTCAAGCACGTGTACATCGAGCGCCGCATGGTGCCGCTCGACGTGTGGCTGCAGGGCGCCGACGACGCTCGCCTGAAACAGGGACTCACCGAGTTCGGCCAGGCGATCCGCGAGCTGGCGGGCGCCAACCTCTTCCCCGGCGACCTGCTGCCCAAGAACTTCGGCGTCACCCGCTCGGGCCGCGTCGTCTTCTACGACTACGACGAGATCGCCCGCGTCACCGACTGCACCTTCCGCCGGCTGCCGACGCCCCGCGACGACGACGAGACGATGGCCCGCGAGCCGTGGTTCTTCGTGGGCGCCAACGACGTCTTCCCCGAAGAATGGCCGACCTTCCTGTTCAGCACCGACAAGGCCCGCGAGCTCTTCCGCGCGCTGCACGGCGACCTGTGCACCCCGGAGTTCTGGCAGCAGAAGCAGCGGCAGCTCGCCGCCGGGGAAGAAGACGACGTGCTCCCGTACCCGGAGTCGGTGCGCTTCCCGCGCCGCCCCGGTCCTTCGAATTGAGAGGTCGCGACTTTCAGGTGGATGGGGGCACGACCCGCCCCAGCGTCCCCGTGGAGAGCGGAGCTTCGTTGGTCCCGCGCTTGCCTTGGCCTCTGCCGCGAGGAACGACGCCATGGCCCACGAGTTCAAGTTCGTACGCAGCGAGACGGAGTACCAGACGGGACGCACCCTGAACCTCGTGCTGGCGGGCGCCCCGCTGTTGATCATGGCCGCGCTGTGGTGGTTCGTGCTCACCCACTGACGTTGACAGTAGTGACTGTTACGGTTAGCACTGGCACATGACGACCGCCGGGACCTACAGCGCTGGGGAAGAAGTGGCCAACGTGGCGACGCACGCGGTCGGCGCGCTGCTGAGCGTGGTGGGCCTGACGGTGCTGGTGGTGCTGGCGGCGAAGTTCGGCACCGCGGTACACGTGGTCACCAGCGCGGTGTTCGGCGTGATGATGGTGTTCCTCTACACCGCGTCGAGCGTGTACCACGCGGTCACCAGCGCCCGGGCCAAGCACGTCGCGAAGATCGTCGACCACGCGGGCATCTACCTGCTCATCGCCGGCACCTACACGCCCTTCACCCTCGTCACGCTCGCGGGCCCGTGGGGCAAGGGGCTGTTCATCGCGGTGTGGGCGCTGGCGCTCGTCGGCATCTCGCTCGAGGCCTTCTGGGTGTACCGGCCGAAGTGGCTCTCGGCGGTGGTGTTCCTCGCGATGGGGTGGATGGTGATGCTCGCGTCGGGGCAGCTCTTCGCGGCGCTGGCGCCCAACGGGCTGCGGCTGCTGATGGCCGGCGGGCTGTTCTATTCGCTGGGCACGCTGTTCTACGTGATGAAGCGGGTGCCCTACATGCACGCGGTGTGGCACGGGTTCGTGCTCGGCGGCACGGCGTGTCACTTCTTCGCGGTCGCGCTCTACGTCATCCCGGTGTGGGCGTGACGGAGCTCACCATCGACGAGCTGGCCGCGAAGACCAGGGTGCCCAGCCGCACCATCCGCTTCTACCAATCGCAGGGCGTGCTCCCGAAGCCGGAGCTCCGCGGGCGGGTGGCGATCTACGGGCCGGCGCACGTCGAGCGGCTCGAGCTGGTGGCCGAGCTCCAGGAGCGCGGGCTGCAGATCAAGGCCATCAGCGAGCTGCTCGAGCGCGTCGACACCGGTGAGCTCGCGCTGCACGAGTGGCTGGGGCTCGATGATCAGCTCAAGCAGCCGTGGGCCGACGACGCGCCGAAGCTGGTCACCGCGGCCGAGCTGAAGCCGATGATCGCCGACCTGCGGACCGCCGAGCTGGCGCGCGTGGGGTTGATCGAGAAGCGCGGCGACTCGTGGCTGGTGCCCAGCGTGGCGCGGCTGGCGTTGGCGGTGAACCTCTCGCGCGCCGGCGTGGAGCTCGACCTGGTCGTCGAGGCGTCGCGCCTGCTGCGCAAGCGGCTGGGCAAGGCGGCCGAAGAGCTGGCCGAGCTGTTCCTCGCGCGGGGGAAGAAGGGGCGCGTGCTGCAGGAGCTGCGCAGCTCGGCGCTCGAGGCGACGCGGTTGATCTTCGCGCAGGAGATGGAGCGCGTGCTGCGCGAGTGGACCGATTCGGGGCGCACCGCGAACCTCCCGCTGCCTTCCCGCGCGGGGAAGTAGTCAGGCCGAAGGGAAGACCTGCAGCGTCTCGAACAGCACGTGGTCGCCGCGCGCGTTGATCAACGCGGTGAAGACGTCGCCGGGCTGCGCGCGGAGTTCCCACATCAGGTGCTCGCGGTAGCGGTACATCGCCTTCGGCCGTGAGCGGTCGGTCACCGCGCTGTTGTCGTCGACCACCAGCTCGAACCGGCCGTCGGGTCGCCGCAACACGTAGGCGATCTCGTAGGAGCTCCAGTCTTCGTGCTGGGTGCGCTCGACGAAGACCACCACCGCCGGCACTGCCTGCCCTCGGCTCAAGAGGTCGAGGTAGTACGCGCGGTCCTCCGAGAGGCCATGGACCGCGGGCCCGCGCCACTGCGTCCGGCGAGGCGGTGGCTGCCGGAGCTCGGGGTGCACGTCTTCGGCGCTGATGAACGCCAGGCGCTGCTTGCCTTCGCGCAGCCAGCGGCGTCGCTTGCGCCAGTCCGAGAAGCGGAAGAGCAGCGCGATGGGGAAGAACAGCACTTTCACGAGGAACCACAGCACGTCCAGCACGGCGACGAGCACCAGCAACAGCCACGGATCGTCTTTCGGGGCGGGCTTCGGCTGACGGGTGCTCATGAAATGACCGGCTCGGGCCGGCAGCACTTTCCTCTTTCTCGGGGCAAAGTGTCAGTCCTTCCATGCACCGACCTCTGATCCTGAGCCTCGTGGTGTGCGCGTGTGGTCCCGGGCCGTTCGTCCCCACTGATCCGCCGCGCGATGCGGGCGTCGATGCAGGGCGCCCCGACGCAGGCGGTGGGGACGCAGGTGCCCTCGACGCCGGCCCCGCGGAGCCCATCACCACCCCGGTCGGCACGTGGACCTGGGTACCCGTCGATGGCTCGGAGTGCGGCGCCGGTGCGCGCGCGGGCCTCGGCATCAACCGCGCGAGCGGCTCAGACGAGCTGTTCCTCTTTCTCCAGGGCGGTGGCGCTTGCTGGAACACCGGCACCTGCGTGCCCTCGTTTCAACAGTTCGGCCCGCTGTGCGACTACGGCAACCTCTGTCTGCTCGACGCGGCCGGCGCCAACCAGCCGACCGCGACGCACGTGACCGAGCCTGACCCCTTCCCTTCCGATGGGGGCGGCTGGTGGCCGCGCGAGCTGGCGACCATCGAGCGTTCGCTCGCGCTCGACCGCACGCGCCCCGAGAACCCGTTCCGCGCCGCGACGTTCGTCTACGTGCCGTACTGCACGGGAGATCTCCACGCGGGCGCGGCGACGAAGGACTACCTGTACAAGCCCGGCGCGTTCGATCAACCGCTCACCTTCACCATGCACTTCTCTGGCGCGAAGAACATGGACGCGTACCTCGCGCGGCTGAAGGCGACGCTGCCCGACGTGAAGCGCATCTGGCTGACCGGCGTGAGCGGCGGCGCCTTCGGAGCGACCCTCAACCTCGACCGCGTGCGCCGCGCCTTCCCCAACGCCGAGGTACACCTGCTCGCCGACTCGGGGCCGTTCGTACCCACGCCGCACTTCGATCAATGGATGAGCGAGTGGAAGCTGCAGACGCCGGTGGGCTGCACCGACTGTGACGCGGGCTTCCCGAGCATCGCGGCGCACCTGAGCACCACGTGGCCCGACAGCCGGCTGGCGCTGCTCTCGTACGACGAGGACAAGGTCATCTCGTGGTTCTTCTACGCGCCTCCGGGCGCCGCGAACTTCCTCAACCCGCCGACGCAGACCTTCAAGACCCACCTCGGCGCGCTCGAAGACCGCGCGGACCTCACGATGAACGCGAAGTACTTCGTGGTGCCGGGCACCGAGCACGTGTTGTTCGGCGACTACGGCGTCGTGCAGGCCGACGGTGGACTCAGCGCGCCGCGCCGGTCACGAGATGGCGGCACCGACCTTCGCGCGTGGATCAACGCGTGGGCGACGGGTGACGCGGGCTGGCAGAGCACGCGCTGAGCTCTAGACTCACGCGCTTGAACCTCAAGCGAGTGCTGTTCGTCGTGGTGCTCCTCGTGGGCGTTGGCGTGTGGTGGTGGCCTCGAGCGACTCCGGCTGACGTCTCGTCGAGGGCAGTCGAGAGCACGCCACTGCCGAGCACCGTCGAGCCGACGCGCTACGTCGAGCCGAACTCCGAAGAACAGGCCGAGCCCTCCGCAAACGATGGCGTCGCGGGAGAATTGCACTGGCTCACCGGCGTGGTTCGGAAGGGCGAGGTGCCCGTGGCCCATGCCGAGGTATTCGTCGACGAGCTCCCACCCGGCCCCTCGACGAAGACCGACGCGCAAGGACGCTTCCGCCTCGAGGGGATCCGCGGTCGAGCCGCATCTATCAAGGCGACGAGCGGCGTCGACCACCTCTCGGGTCAACTTCCGATGTGCGAGCTCGATCGCGATGTGGTGATTCCGGTCTTCGTCGACCCGGAGATCTCTGGCCGCGCCCTCGACGTCGGCGGCGTGCCGATCGAGGTCGTGGTGATCAACGGCGTCGAGCTGAAGGCCCCGGGTGGGCACTTCGTCGCGACCATCGTGCGCAACCGCGAGCCGCTCGCGATGCTGGTGTGGGCGCCGGGCTTTCGACCGAAAGAGGTGGCGCTGCCTTCCCTGCGCGCCCAGGTCGGCGACGTGGTGCTCGAGCGCGGTCGCACCTTGAAGGGACTGATCGTCGATTCGAAGACGAGCGCCGGCGTCGCCCACGCGAAGGTCGAAGTGGAGAAGGACCCGCGGAGCGTCACCACCGACGCTGAGGGCCACTTCGAGTGCGACGGCCTCGACGACGCCGTGGAGTTGAGGGTCTCAGCGCGTGGCTATCTGCCGCAGAGCGTTTCGGTGAAGGCGAGCAGTGAGCCCCGCATCGCGCTCGTGCGCGGAGGAAGCGTGCGGGTTCGCGCGCAGGGTGGCACTGGCGCGCCCGTGTCGTTGCTCGTCACCGCCGATGGCCCCACACCGGGGCTCACCGCCACCGCGCAGCCCCCCAACGACGGTGCGGTGCTCGTGGGGCTCTCGCCTGGCCTGTGGCGGATCAGTGGGAACCTGCAGGTGTGTCGCGGGCTGTCGGACTGCAACTTCCCCGACCTCGAGCCGACGATGGTGCGCATCACCGGCGACGAGCTGGGCGAAGTGGCCGTGACCTTGCGCGAACGGACGACCGGTCGAGCCCTCGACTTGTGGGTCCGTGGGAGGCAGCGAACCGACACCATGAAGCTGCTGCTCATCGCGGGGACGTTCGCGACCCCGTCGACGCAAGCCGCGCTCGAGGTGATGCTCCAGAGCCCGACCTGGACCTCGGAGCGCTCCGCCTTCACGCACGTTCCCGCGGGCGACTACACCCTGCTCTTCCAACGGGGTCGCGAGGTGGCGAGCGTTCTGGTTCGGGTCACCGAGACCGAGCCTGAGCGGATCGACGTGCCGCTGCCGACGACGTGGACCGCGCTCGAGTGAACGACCTCAGGTCTTCGGCTGCTTCTTCTTCGCCTCATCGGCGTGGCAGACCATGTCGATGATGACGGTGCTCGCGAGGATCAACACCGGGTCTTCGTCACCAGCGATCTCCACGCCGTAGGTGTCGGTGAACGAGAACCATGACTTCGACACCGTGGCGACCACGCGGCTGCCGCGGGTGAAGGTGTACTCGTGGTCGAGCAGGTTGCCCTGCGCCTCGAGGTCGTTCGGCCCCGGCACGTCGACGGTGAACCCGCAGCGGAAGAGGTTGATCAGGTCCTTCTTCACCACCGCCACCACCTCGCCGCCGCGGAGGATCTCGTACGACGGCGTCAGCGCGATGAGCCGCTCGCGGATGAAGGCGAGCTCGTTGCCGGAGAGGTCTTCGAACGACAGCTTCTCGCGCAGCAACGTGAAGGCCTTGCCGTCGACCTTGTACACCGCGTCGCCGGCGTCGTTCTTGATGGTGAAGTCGTCGCCGAACGAGAACAGCTTCTGCTTCAGCACGTAGCGCATGGTAATCAGGGCTCGAGTTCGACCACGTAGAAGGTGAACGCCGTGGTGCCCAGCGAGCGCCCGCGCGTGATGTCGACGCTGTCGGGCGCGGTCAACTCGAACCGGCCGAGCGCCGCGCCGATGTTGTCGTCGCCCGAGGTGTCTTGCGAGATCTCGCCGGTGGCCTGCCCCGCGGCCTGCTGCCCACCGGCGAAGGTCAGCGTGCGCGTCATATCGACCGGCGAGATGAGCTGGGTGGCGCGGAGGCTCGACAGTTGCGTCGTGAAGCGCTGCACGTTGGCGCGCGCGCCGAAGTCGACGCGTTCCCACGACACGGTGTCGAGCGGAACGAACGAACACGTGAACGAGGTCGCGTCGGCCCCGCGCGTGAAGGTCAACGACGTCGGCGTGGTCGGCTCGCCCCGCACGAAGAGGTGACACATCGCCGCCGAGTTGGAGATGGTCGAGCTCAACCCCGCCTGGTGCAGCAACACGGTGTTGGTCGACGCGGCCGCGAGCGCGGTCACCGACTGCGACCGGGTCCCCGGCGAGAACGCCGCCTGAGTGCCGCCCACCGTCCCGCGCAGCACCGAGATGCCCGGCAGCGTCACCACCTGGTACTCGGCGGCGGTGCAGGCCTGCGGCATGGTGGGCGACAGATCCACGAAGTCGCCGCTCGCGCGCAGCACCGCCGACGCGAGGTCGTCGCCGTCGAAGTTCGCGCCCACGCCCGACATCGACGACAAGACGAAGCTCTGATCAGCCGCCACCATGCGCGAGAGCGGTGACGGTCCGCAGGAACCCGCGCCGCGCTGCACGTCGAGCCCCACCATCTCCGCGGTCTGCCAGTGGATGGTCAGCGCGCTGCCCGACGCGCCGCGATAACAGGTGATGGTGTCGACCGTGGAGAGACGGCACCGCACCTCGAGCTGGAGCGGCTCGTTCGCGCTCGCCGTCGCCTGGTACACCAACAGCGTGGTGTTCAACGACTGCTGCCCCGGGCTCACCGGGCAGGTCGCCGAGGTCGAAGAGCCGGGCAGTGAGCAGGTGCCGCGGTGCACCAACTCCGCGCCGGTGAAGCTCTGCGTGGCCATGCCGAACGACGCCGTCGCGGTGACGCCGGTGCCGCCCGAGACGACCTTCACGAAGAAGCTCGCCGACGACTGCCCTGCGGCGATGGTGGTGGTGGTGATGGCCGTGCGGCACTGCGAGTCGGAATGGAAGCGCACCGTGCCCGCCTGCGTGGCGACCAGCGAGACGGTGGCGTTCGTGGAGACTGGAACGGGGGCTCCGATGAGGCTCTGCGCCTGCACCGTCGCGGCGAAGCACGTGCCCGGCAGAATGGGAGAAGCGGGCGGCGTCGAGGTGAACGCCAGGCGCTGCGGAGGCGACGTCACGGTCAGGCTCTGCGTCGCCGCGGTGAAGCCCGGGCTGCTCGCGGTGACCTGCCCGCTTCCGCTCGCCGAGGCCCGCGCGTAGACGGTAGCGGTGCTCCCGCCGCTGGCGATGACGCTGGTGCTGGCCGCCGTCGCGCACGCGGAGTCGCGGTAGAAGTTCACGCCGAACAACGTCCCCGACACCGACCAGCTCACCGTCGTGGCGCTCGTCACCGGCGTCAGCATGTTCTGCGCGTTGCGCGTCTGCACCGTGAGCGCCGCGGAGCACCCGCCAGCGGTGACGCTCTGCGGGTTGGTGGTGAACGCCAGGCGCGTGGGTGGGTTGGAGCCGCCATCGCCGCCCGTCCCTGCGTCCATGCCCGCGTCCACCGTCCCCGCGTCGGGCGTGCCCGCATCGTCGACGCCCGCATCGTCGACGCCCGCATCCTCGACGCCAGCATCATCCACGCCCGCGTCGTCGACCGCGCCGCCGCCGCCGCCCGTCATCGCCGCGCCCCCGCCACCACCCGTCGCGCCACCTCCACCACCGGCGCTGCCATCCTGCACGCACTCCCGCGCTCCGGAGACCGCCGCGCAGTGAAAGCCCGCGCCGCAGTCGTCATCAGTCGTGCACGCGAAGCGAGTGGTCGCCGGGTCGAAGGCGCCGCAGGTACACCCAGCCGAGAACAGCGAGATGAAGAGGGACCAGGCGCGCCAGTGACTCACCCGCCGCACCCTACCATCACAGGCGCAGCACCTTCTTCGTCACCTGCCCCGGCTTCACCTCGACCTCGATGGCGAGATCGATCTTCGCGGTCTCATTGCTGAGCTGCAGGCGGTGCCGTCCGGCGGGCAGCGGAACCTCGATGAGCGGCGTGTCGCCGAGCGCCTTGCCGTTGAGCGACACGTGCGTCCACGGATCGGTGCTCAGCGTCAGCTTGCCCTTCTGCGCCTCGACCTTCTTCTTCACGTCGGCGGGGAGCGAGAGGACGATCATCAGGCGATCTCCCTCGGCGCTCACGGTCACGGTGCGCTTCACCGGCTGGTAGCCCGCGAGCGTCGCCTCGATGACGTGCTCACCCGGCGTCGCGTCGGGGAACACCAGCGGCGCGGGGCCCAGCGGCTTGCCATCGACGCTCACCTGCGCCCCCACCGGCTCGGTCTCCACCGCGATGGAGCCGTTCTTCTCCACCACCGCCTGCACCACCGTCGTCGGCTCGGGCTCGACGGGGCGCTCTTCCACCACCGGCTCGGGCGGCGGCGCGACGCGCTCGGGCAGCAGCACGCGCCACGCAGCGATGGCGGCGATGATCACCAGCAGCAACGCGCCCGCCGCCGCGAGCATCAGCTTGCCGTTGCCCTCCGCCGGCAGCGCGGGGACCTCGGGCCGCGTGGCGTCGAACGGCGTGCCGCCGGGCATCGAGCGGTTGGTCGGCGGCTTCATCACCTCGCCGACCTTCGAGTCGCTCACCACCTCGCCGCGCGCCGCGTTCTCGATGAGCTGTGAGCGCTCGGCGATGCGATCCTTGAACAGGCGGTGCATCACCTGGCCCAGCTCGGCGGTGCTCGGCCCCCCACCCTCGGCGCGGAGCCAGTCTTCGAGCGCCGCCTTGAACGACTGCGCGTCGGGGAAACGCTCGTCGACGTTCTTCTCGAGCGCCCGCGCGATGATCAGCGAGAGCGCCTCGGGCACGTCGGGGTTGCGCGCGTGGGCGGTTTGAATCGGCTGATCACTGATCAGCTCCTTCAAGATGCGGATCTGATCATCGTACGAGAAGAGGCGGCGGCCGGTGACCAACTCCCACAACACGACGCCGAGCGCGAAGACGTCGACCCGCGCGTCGAGCTCGGCGTCACCGCGGGCCTGCTCCGGCGCCATGTACGCGAACTTGCCCTTGAGCTGGTTGCCCTGCGTCTGCGTGGCCCGGTTGGTGGCGCGCGCGATGCCGAAGTCGACGAGCTTCACCTGCCCGTCCCAGGTGAGCACGATGTTGTGCGGGCTCACGTCGCGGTGAATGATGTTCAACGGCCGGCCATCGACGCCCGCCCGGGTGTGCGCGTGCGAGAGCCCTTCCAGCGCGGCGATGGCGAGCTTCACCCCCACCTGCGGCGTCAGCGGCGTGCCGGCCTTCAGCGCGGCCCGCGCGACGGTGACGAGGTTCTCGCCGGCGAGGTACTCCATGGCGATGTAGTAGGCGCCCGCGTGCTCACCGAGGTCGAAGACCTGCACGATGTTCGGGTGCGTGAGCTGCACCACGATGCGCGCCTCATCGAGGAACATCTCGACGAAGGCCTCATCATTCGAGAGCGACTCGATGATGCGCTTGACCACCACCAGCCGCTCGAAGCCGCGGAGGCCGATCTGCCGGGCCAGCCAGATCTCCGCCATGCCGCCCACGGCGAGCTTCGCCAGGAGCGTGTAGGTGCCCACGACACTGCCGGGGGCCCAGGCGGGGGTTTCCTGCGTCGGCATGCCGGGCACTATGCAACACGGCCATGCGCGGGCCCAAAGAAGTACAGTGCGCCGCGTGAACCCGAGGCTCCTGCTGCTGGCGCTGCTCTCATTCTCGCTCGTCGCGGCGGCGCAGCCCCAGGCGCAGCTCGAGCAGGCCGAGAAGGCAGTGCGCGAGCTCGAGTACCCCACCGCGCTCAAGCTGCTCGACGGCCTGCGCAAGACGGGCAACACCGATCGCGCCACCACCGTGCGCGTGGCCGAGCTGACCGCCATCACCCTCGCCACGCTCGGGCAGGACACGAAGGCCCTCAAGGCGTTCCAGGTGGTGCTCTCGCTCGAGCCCGACTTCAAGCTGCAGGGCAGCTACCCGCCGCGCGTCACCACCGCGTTCTACGAAGCGCGCGGCTGGGTCGGCACTCACAAGCCGCTCGAAGCGAAGCAGCTCCCGGCGGCGCCGAAGAACGGCGTGCTGCCCGAGCTGCAGGTCGAGCTGATCAACGATCCGCTCAAGCTGGTGAAGGAGGTCCGCTTCTTCGTGCTGGTGGACGGCAAGCTGACCACCACCGACGTCGCGGTGACGGGCGCGAAGGTGAGCGCAGCGGTGAACGTGCCGAGGCTCGCGTGGTGGGCCGCGCTGCTGGGTGAACAGAAGGCGGTGCTCGCAGAGCTGGGTTCGCCGAACGCCGCGCGCATCGAAGCGGCGCCGCCCCTGCCGGTCGCGGTGAACAAGCCTCGGGCCGACGAGCTCAAGCCGCGCCCCGAGCCCACGCCCGTCGTCGAGCCCGCCCGGGACGAAGCGCCGATCAGCGCGTGGGAGACGCCCGAACCCGCAGCGGCCCCGATGAACGGCAAGCGCGTGGCGGCGATCGGCCTGGTCGCTGGCGCGGCGGTGGTGGCCGGAGTGGGCATCGGCTTCGGCGTGATGGCCAACGGCACCAGAGCGAAGGTGTCCGGCGCGACGACCGACGCCGACGGGCGCATCACCGGCCTCACCCAACGGGAAGCGCTGGTGCTCGACGCGCAACAGCGCACCCAGGCGACCATCGCGAACGTGTTGATCATCTCCGGCGCGGCGCTGGCGGCGGGCGGGGTGACGCTGTTCATCCTCAGCCGCGACGAGGCGACGGTGGCGCTGGTGCCGGCCGGCGCGGGGCTCGGCGTCGTCGGGACCTTCTGAGCGCCACCGAACGGGCAGTGACGTCTTCGCGCGCACAGCGTTAACCAGCGCCTCCATGCCGCACTCGATTCCACTCTCCGTGCTCGACCTCGCGCCCGTGCTCGAGGGCAGCGACGCCACCACTTCTTTCAGGAACACCCTCGACCTCGCGCAGCACGCCGAGCGCTGGGGCTACCAGCGGTACTGGCTCGCCGAGCACCACAACATGCCGGGCATCGCCTCGGCCGCGACCTCGGTGCTCATCGGCTACGTGGCGAACGGCACGCGCACCATTCGCGTCGGCTCGGGCGGCGTGATGTTGCCCAACCACGCACCGCTGATGGTGGCCGAGCAGTTCGGCACGCTGGCCGCGCTCTTCCCCGGGCGCATCGACCTCGGCGTGGGCCGCGCGCCGGGTACTGATCAGCTCACCTCGCGAGCCTTGCGCCGCGATGACGCGAACGCCGACAGCTTCCCGGAAGACGTGCAGGAACTGCTGCACTGGTTCGCGCCCGAGAAGCCCGGCCAGCGGGTGCGCGCGGTGCCCGGTGCGGGGTTGGAGGTGCCGGTGTGGATCCTCGGGTCGAGCCTCTTCGGCGCCTCGCTCGCCGCCGCGCTCGGTCTGCCCTACGCCTTCGCGTCTCACTTCGCGCCCGACGCGCTCGACCAGGCGCTGGAGCTCTACCGCACGCGCTACCAGCCCTCGCTCGCGCACCCCAAGCCGTACGCGATGGTGGCCTTCAACGTCATCGCCGCCGACACCGATGCCGAGGCGCGCAAGCTGTTCACCTCGGCGCAGCGGCAATTCGTGAACCTCCGCCGCGGCACGCCGGGCAAGCTGCAGGCGCCGGTCGACGCGCTCGATCTCACGGAAGGCGAAGAGGCGATGCTCGACCACGTGCTCTCGTGCCGCGCCGTCGGTGCGCCGGACACCGTGAAGCAGAAGGTCGACGCGTTCCTCGCGCGCACGAAGGCCGACGAGCTGATCATCACCGGGCAGATCTACGAGCACGCCGCGCGCCTGCGCTCGTTCGAGCTGCTGTCCGAGCTGATGCTGCAGCGCTGACAACCTGGCGCGCCGCTCGCCGTGCTGGCGGTCATTCTGGCGTGGGCACGCGCGTGCGCTGACCTGACGCGCTGGGCAGTGCGGTGGCATGCAGCTCGCAATCGCGCGGCGGCTCCTGGGAGGGAACGTCAGGGAGTCACTGCATGTCGCAGCGTCGTCGCCGGCGGGGCTTGAGCCTCATCGAGATCATCGTCGTCATCACCATCATCTCCATGCTCATGAGCGCGGTCGGCGTGTACGCGCTCGGCCAGTTCAAGGAATCGCAGCGCTCCACCGCGCGCCTCGACGTGAAGAACGCCGCGACCGCGCTCGATCTCTACCGCGCGAGTCACGGCCGCTATCCAGATCCCACAGACGGCTTCGCGCCGTTGATCAAGGCGCACGCGCTGAAGTCGCTGCCGAAGGATCCCTGGGGTACGCCGCTCACGTGGGCGCTGGTCGATGGCGAGCCGGTGGTGACGTCGTTCGGAGCGGACGGCGCCCCCGGAGGCCACGACGACGCGGCCGACCTCACGAGCGCTGATTCGGACTGAGCCCGGGTTGCGACGCGCGCGAGGCCTCTGCCACGATGCCCGCATGCCACGCGCACGGCGCCGCCCCGAGCATGTCAGTGCCCCTGAGTATGAGGAGCGCATGACCAACAAACAGGAAGAGATCGCTTCTCTGCAGTTGGAAGTGCTCAAGAGCATCCAGGCCGAGCTGGTGCACCTGCGGCGCGACGTCACAGAACTCCGAGAAGAGACGCGCTCCGGGTTCGCCGAACTCCGCGAAGAGACTCGCTCCGGCTTCACCGAGCTCCGCGAGGAAGCGCACGAGAGCGCGACCCGCCTGCGCACCGAGCTGGTGGGCCTCCGGGGCGACATGGACATCGGCTTCACCGCGCTCCGCATGCTCGCCGATCGCCGCTACCTGGACCACGAAGCGCGCATCCGCGACCTCGAGAACGCGCGCTGACGTACGCTCGCGCGGCATGCGCATCCAATTCCCGACCGAAGCCGAAATCCCCGAAGCGTTCCGTCTCGGCGCACCGATTCATCAGCGTGAGTACCTGGTCGGCGGCGAGCTCCGCCGCTTCGAGGGGCCGCTGAATGAGGTGGTCTCGCCCATCCGCCTCCGCAACGCCGACGGCTCGCTGAGCGAGAAGGTGCTCGGCAGCACGCCGCTGCTCACCGCGAAGGAAGCGCTCTCGGCCCTCGACGCCGCCGTCGCCGCGTGGGACCTCGGGCGCGGGCCGTGGCCGACCATGGGCGTCGCCGAGCGCATCGCCACCGTCGAGCGCTTCCTCGTCGCCATGCGCGCGCGCCGCACCGAGGTGGTGCGCCTGTTGATGTGGGAGATCGGCAAGACCCTGCGCGACGCCGAGAAGGAGTTCGACCGCACCGTCGACTACATCGTCGAGACCATCAACGCCCTCAAGGAGAGCGACCGGCACTCGACGAAGTTCCTCCAGGAGCAGGGCATCATGGGCCAGGTGCGCCGCGTGCCGCTCGGCGTGGTGCTCTGCATGGGCCCGTACAACTACCCGCTCAACGAGACCTTCAGCACGCTCTTCCCCGCGCTGCTGATGGGCAACCCGGTGGTGCTCAAGCCGGCGAAGTTCGGGGTGCTCCTCATGCAGCCGCTGCTCGAGGCCTTCCGCGCGCACTTCCCGCCGGGCGTGGTGAACGTCATCTACGGCCGCGGCCGCGAGACGGTCGGCGCGCTGATGGAGAGCGGCAAGGTCGACGTGCTGGCCTTCATCGGCACCAACAAGGGCGCCAGCGACCTGAAGCGGCTCCACCCGCGGCCGCACCGGCTCAAGGCGGTGCTGGGCCTCGACGCGAAGAACATCGGGGTGGTGATGCCCGACGCAGAGCTCGACGAGGCGGTGAGCGAGAGCGTGACGGGCGCGCTGTCGTTCAACGGCCAGCGCTGCACCGCCCTCAAGCTGCTGCTCGTGCACCGCAGCGTCGCCGAGGCGTTCGTCACGAAGTTCGTCGCCGCGGTGTCGAAGCTGAAGGGCGGCATGCCGTGGGACGCGGGCGTGTCGCTCACCCCGCTGCCGGAACCGGGCAAGCCCGAGTACCTCACCGGGCTCGTCGCCGACGCGGCGAAGCACGGCGCGAAGGTGGTCAACGACGGCGGCGGCGAGGTGAACGGCACGCACTTCTGCCCCGCGGTGGTGTACCCGGTCACGAAGGCGACGCGGCTGTGGCACGAGGAACAGTTCGGCCCCATCGTGCCCATCGGCGTGTACGACGACGTGCAGGAGGTCATCGACGCGGTGGTCGAGTCGCCCTTCGGCCAGCAGCTCTCGCTCTTCGGTCGCGACCCGGCGCAGCTCGGCCACCTCATCGACGCCTGCGCGCACCAGGTCGGCCGCATCAACTTGAACAGCCAGTGTCAGCGCGGGCCCGACTCGTTCCCCTTCAACGGCCGCAAAGACTCGGCGGAAGGCACGTTGTCGGTGGCCGACGCGCTGCGCGTGTTCTCGATTCGCACGCTGGTGGCGGCGAAGAGCACCGAGGCCAACAAGCAGGTGGTGCGCGAGATCCTCACCCAGCGGCACTCGGCCTTCCTCAACACCGACTACATCTTGTGAAGCTCGGCGCGGGCGACGGCTTCCTTCACCAGCGCGATGGCCATCTCTTCCTGGGTGCCCTTCACCATCCACGCGGGGAGGCCGCCGCCCGGGTCGCTGACGATGCGGTACTCGATGCGGGTGGCGCCCGCGCCGTCGCGCTCGAAGCGCCACAGCCCGCGGAGGTTGACGCGCACTGCGCCGACCTTGCTCGCGACGGGAGTACCGGTCTCTGACGCGAAGGCGATCTGCACCACGTCTTGCGAGTCGTCGCGCTTGAAGCGCACCAGCGTCTCGCGCGACGCCACCACCGGCGTGCGCACCAACGAGTAGACGAGGCGATCTCCCGGGGCCTCGCTCACGACTTCGCGGCGCTCGACCATGCGCGCCTCGACGCCGCGCGCGTCCCACGTCCACACCGCCTCGGCGAGCGCGATCGGCGCTGCGCGGCTGAGCGTGGTCACCTTGAACTCGAAGTAGCTGTTGTCGGCGCGGCGCCGCTCGACCCGCAGCGAGCCGTCGGTGCGAACCTCTTCCCACCCGTCGCTCGCGAGGGCGGTGGCGCTGCACAACAGGAGGGCGGTGAGGACTCGCGTCATGATGGACACCGGGGCCTCGAACGGGTGGGCACGGCTCACGTCGCCGGGTGTGACTTTCTCTGAGCCGTGCGAGCGTGGCCATGGCCCCCATGTCGATGGCTCAGATTCTTCCCCTGCGCATGCCCGACGCCCCGCCGCGAGACGGGGCCCTGGTCGAGCGCGCGCTGTCGGGGGAAGAGTGGGCGAAGCGCGAGTTGTTTCAACGGCATGCGCCCGCGGTGCTCAGCCTGCTGACCCGGCTGCTGGCCTCGACCGCCGACGCAGAAGACGCCGCGCAGGACACCTTCGTCGAGGCGTTTCGAGATCTGCTCGAGCTGCGCGAGCGCGACGACTTCGGCCGCTGGGTCAAGCGCATCGCGGTGCACCAGGCGCACCGCCGCTTCCGCCGCCGGAAGTGGACGACGCTGTTCGGCAGCGGCCCCGACCTCGACGCCACCTTCGAGTCGATCATCGACGAGCGCGTCAGCCCCGAGCGGCGCGCCGAGCTGCTGCTCATCGACAAGGCGCTGCGCGACGTGCCGGAGCTCGAGCGCTCGGCCTGGCTGTTGCGGCACGTCGAAGAGTTCGAGCTCACCGAGGTGGCGCAGGCCCTCGGCATCTCCCTGGCGACGGTGAAGCGCAAACTGTCGTCGGTCGAAGCCCAGCTCGCGCGCGTGACCGGAGTGCCCCATGAGTGACTACCGCAAAGACCTCAGCGGGAGCGAACCGACCGCCGCCAGCCTCGAGCGCGTGTGGAGCGGCGTGCGCGAGCGCGAAGGCCGCCGCGGGCTGGCGTTGGGCTGGAAGCTGGCGATGACCGCGCTGGTGGTGCTCGGCCTCGGGCTGGGGCTGCAGTTGGCGGTGTCGCGGCCGGAGCCGACGAACCAGGCGGTGGAGATTCAGCTCGCGGGCGGCTCGACGGTGCACCTCGAGGCCGACGCCCGCTTCGAGCCGGTGGGGCCGCGCGCGCTGGCGCTCAACGCCGGCGTGGCGCGCTTCGTCCTGGCGCAGGGGCCGTGGGTGGTGAGCTCGCGGCATCTCCGGCTGGAGGTCGCGGCGGCGGAGTTCTCGCTCGAGGTCGGCGGCGAGAAGGACTCGGTGACCGTGACGCGTGGGGAAGTGCGCGTGTCGTCGCCGGGGCTGAGCGCGGTGACGCTGCGTGCGGGCCAGTCGTTCTCGACCGGCGCGCCGACGGTGCGCGAGTGGGAACTGCTGGCGCGCGACGGCGACCTCGCGGGCGCATGGCGGGTGCTCGGGCACGGCGGCGTGCAGGCGGCCGCGGTGAGCGCGAACCCCGAGCTGCAGTTGGTGCTGTCCGACGTCGCCGCCGCGGGTGGAGATCAACCGCTGAGCCGCGCGCTGTTGTCAGACGTGATGAGCGCGACCGACGGCGGCGCCGAGCGGGGCCTCGCCGCGTTCACCCTCGGCAAGCGGTTGCTGGCCGACGAGCGCCGCGACGAAGCCCGCGCCGCGTTCCAGCGCAGCCTCGAGCTCGAGCTGCCCACCGAGCTGCGCGCCGAGGCGAAGGAGCTGCTCGAGTCGTTGCGCCGGTGATGCATCGTCAGTGACTTCGGGGCTGGGTGGCCGGATTCTCCGGGCCCGCTCGTCTACCGGACGGAGACCCGGTGTCACTCGACGTTCAACAGGCCTGGCAGCGCTACTTCTCGCCCGTTCGAGAGAAGTGTCGGCGTGTGCTCGGCGACACCGACGAGGCGAGCGACGTGGCCCAGGAGACCTTCATCCGCTTCTGGAAGGTGGGCGCGGTGGAAGAGCCGCGCACCGCGCTGGCCTGGCTGTACCGCACCGCCACGCGCCTCTCGGTCGATCGCCTGAGGCAACGCGCCGTGCACGCGCGCCCGGTGCCCGGCGCCGTCGAGGCCGCGGACCTCGAGCGCTCGACCGCGAGCCGGCAGCTCCTCGAGCGGCTGGCGCGCACCGCCGAGCCCGATGAATTGCAGGCCGCCGTGCTCTCGCGCGTCGACGGCCTCACGCACCCGGAGGTCGCGCAGGTGATGGCCATCTCCGAGCGCACCGTGCGCCGCCTGTTGTCCCGCTTCGATGAACGCGCCCAGGAGCCCGCGCCATGACGCACCCCTCGTTCTTCGCGCTCGATGCGTACGTGCTGGATCCGCGCGGTGGCGACGTCGCGACGCACGTGCAGTCGTGTGCGCAGTGTCAGGCCCACGTCGCGGCGGCGAAGGTGGCGGTGCCGTTCCCCGACGCGCTCGCTGAGCTCGAGCCCCGTACCCCGAAGGTCCCCGCGTGGTGGCGCTGGCTCGCGCTCGGGCTCGCGGCCGCGGTGGTGTTGATCAGCGTCGCGTGGTTCGCCACTCGCACGCCGGCGCCCCAGTTCGCGGCCAAGGGCACGCCAGCGGCGGCGTTGTGGCTGCAGCGCGAGGGCAAGGTGACGGCGTGGACCGGCCAGCCGGTGCGCGCTGGAGACACCGTGCGCTTCGAGCTGGTCCCCGCGGGCCTCAACCACGTCACCGTCTTCGATGAGACCACCCACGAGGTGCTCTACGAGGCGCAGGTGCCAGAGGGCTCGACCTTCACCCCCGCGTGGCAGTTCGACGGCGCGCCCAGCTCCGAGTCGTTGCGCGTGGTGTTCTCGCACGGGCCCGTCACCGCGCAGTCACTCGAGGCGACCTGCACCACCGACGCGAGCTCGCACTGCGCGCGCTTCACGCTGACCCGGGAGAAGCCATGAACCTGCTCGTGACCCTGCTGGTGTTGTCAGCCGCGCACGAGCCGCCGCGCCGCGCGGTGGTGGTGGGCTCGAACGTGGCCATCGAGGGCCGCACCCCGCTCCGCTTCGCGCACCGTGACGCGCGCGCCGTGTCGGACGTGCTGATCACCAGCGGGGGCTTCGCCGCGAAGGACGTGGTGGTGCTGCTCGACGCGACGCCCGCCGCGGTGCTCGCCGCGCTCGACGACGCCCGGCGCGGCCTGGCGGAGCAACACGAAGAGGGCCTGCTCCTCTTCTACTACTCGGGCCACGCTGATCAGCGCGCCCTCTTCCCCGGTGGCGTGGCCCTGCCGCTCGAGCACCTGCGCACCCGCCTCACCGGCGACGCCGGCGTGCGAATCGGCATCATCGACGCGTGCCGCGGTGGCGGGTGGACCCAGACCAAGGGGCTCACGCCGGCCGCGCCCTTCGAGGTGGGGTTGCCTTCATTGTCGAGCGAGGGCACCGCGCTGCTCGCCGCGAGCTCGGGCCTCGAAGACGCGCACGAAGCCGAGACGTTGCAGGGCAGCTTCTTCACCCACTACCTGGTGGCCGGGCTCCGCGGCGCGGCCGACAGCACCGGCGATGGACAGGTGACGCTCTCGGAGGCCTTCGCCTACGCCAACCGCCTCACCATTCGCGACACCGCGGCGTCGACGCGCATCCCGCAGCACCCGAGCTTCGACCTCCGCCTGCGCGGAAGGCAGGACGTGGTGCTCACCACGCTCGGCAACGCCGCCACCCAGCTCGTGCTGGCGCAGACCGAGGGGCCGCTCGAGGTGGTGCAGCTCTCGACTGGCATCACGGTGGTGGAGGCGGCGCCCGGCGAGCAGGTGTTGCGGCTGTCGTTGCCCCCCGGCCCGTACCTCGTGCGGCGCGTGCGCGACGGTCAGGTGCTCTCGAAGGAAGTGCAGGTGAAGGCCAACGAAGCCACCCGGCTCGAGGAGTCGTCGCTGGTGCTCGTCGGCTCGAACTTCATGCCCGCCAAGGGTCCGGGGCCGGTGGACGTGCGCGGGCGGCATCAGCTCGCGGTCAGCGGTGGAGTCGCCCCGCTCGACGCGACGCTCAACGCGTTCTCGTTCGGTGTGCCGGTGTCGGTGGACTACTCGTTCTACTTTCACCGCGTCTTCGGCTGGCGCGTGGTCGACGCGACGTGGCTCTTCACCACCCAACGCGGCCTCACCTCGCAGCTCACGCAAGACTTCGGCGTCCGCGCGACCACCTTCCTCAACATCGAGTGGGCCGCGCACACCGCGCTGACGTGGGAGCCCACGCTCATCGATGACGGCGTCACCGAGGTCCGTGCCGCGCTGTCGCTCGGTGGGGGCGCCGTCGGCCTGCAGCAGGGCACCACGGCCAGCGACCCTGAGGCGAAGCACGGCGGTGCACCCAGCGTCGCGCTCTCGGCCGAGCTGCTGTGGATGTTCGCGGCGCGCTCGGGCTGGGGCGGCCTCGGGGCGCGCGTCGGCATCACCGAGCAGCTGGGCTTCGCCTCGTTCGGCCAGGTGCACCTCCTGACGCTCAACCTCGCGGTGGTGGGGACCTTCGGCGCGCCCCGCTGAGCGTGCGCACCAACTGCCCCTGAGCGCGCAGAGCGGTCTATGTCGCTGCGGAGATGATGTTCGCGGCGGTGGCGCTGGTGGTCTTGCAGGCAGGTCCTGACCTGCGGCTCGAGGACTGCCCTGCGGCGTGGGTCGACGTACGGTTGGTGAAGGCGCAGTTGGCGCTCGAGCCGACGTTGCCCGAGGGCGTCGTCACGGGCCGGTGCGGTGCAGGCGCGACCGTGCGGCTCGAGTTCGGCGGCGCCGTGCGTGAGCTGACGCTCAGTGGCGCGAGTGCTGGGCAGCGGGAACGCACGCTCGCGCTGTTCATCGCGACGTGGTTGGCGCGGCCGCGGGAGGTGGATGCGGGCGTGGTGGGCCGGGGAAGAGCGCTCGGCGGCGCGGGGACGGGTCCGGGCCTCGACGGCGCGCGGAGTGTTGCGAGTGTCGGCGACGCGGGGACCAGGACGAGCGACGCGCGGTCCGCGGCGAGTCCCGGCGACGCGGGGACCCGCGCCGACCTCCGCGACTCGCAGGCCGCGCTCGACGCTGGCACCGTCGCGACCTTCAGCGACGCCGGCACTTCGGACGTTCTTGTGGTTGCCCCTCTCCCCGACCCTCTCCCCCCGGTGGGGGCGAGGGAGAGGTCTCTCGACGCCGGCGCGTCGCCCGTTCCGGTAGTTGCCCTCGAGACGGAGGTGCCGATCGAGCTCGCGGTCGTTCCCGGGGTCGGCATCAACCGGCTCTTCTCACCGCCGACGATGAACTACCTCGCGTTCGGTCTCCTCGGGGTCTCGTCGCAGCGCCTCGATGGTCTCGGCATCGGCCCGCTCTCCCTCGTCGACACGCGCACCCGCGGCGCGCAGTTCGGTGTCTACACGCGCGCCCGCGAGCTCCAGGGTCTGCAGCTCGGCCTCGTCACCAACAGCGACACGGTGCAGGGGGTGCAGCTCGGCCTCGCGTCCGTCTCCGAGCGCTCGCGGGGCTTTCAGTTCGGCGCGATCATCGCCTCGGCGTCGAAGGACCTGGTCGGCGTGCAGCTCGGCTTCGGGCTCAACCGCGCGCGCGCGTCGATGCTCGGCGTGCAGCTCGGCACGCTCAACGTCACCGAGGCGCTCGAGGGCGTGCAGTTCGGGCTGATCAACGTCGCCGACGACCTCACCGGGCTACAGCTCGGCCTCGTCAACGTCGCGCGCACGGTGAAGGGCACGCAGATCGGCCTGGTGAACTTCTCGAGCAACGGCCCCGCGCCGGTGGGCATCTTCAACGTCACCGACGACGCGCCGATGCGGCTGGCGCTCACGCTGGGCGACACCCACCTCATCAACGTGGCCCTCAAGAGCGGCGGCACCCGCTTCTACGGGCTGCTCTCGCTCGGCTGGGTCCCCCGCGCGGCCATTCGCGCCGGCGGCGGCTTCGGCGTGCACTTCAACAAGGTCGACAAGCTCGGCTGGTTCTTCCAGCTCGAGCTCACCTCGCACGCCATCTTGAACCTCGAGGCGCCGACCGCCGGGTTCATCGCCAGCCTCGCCCTCGGCACCAACCTCGGCTACCGGCTCGGCCCGCACATCTCGTTCATCCTCGGGCCGCAGTTCAACCTGCTGTTCGGCAACCCCGGCTTCCCCGGAAAGTCCGCGTCGCTGTTCGGCATCACGGCGAACGGAACGGGGTTGGGGGTCGCGCCGGGGTTGCAGTTCGGGGTCGAGCTGTAGCGGCGCGCCCAGGCCCACATCGGCCCACCCGGAGGCCGAGATGGTGAGCCGATTTCCGATGATCAAGGCTCATGGTCCCCGGAGGTCGGGCCATGCGGAGCCAGTTACTCAGCGCGCTCATCTTTCTCGCCGGCTGCGAAGGCTCACTCGCGGGCCCGCGCGACGAGCGCATCCCCACCGTGGTGGTGCCGGGCAGCCCGGTCGAACGTGGCGTGACGCCGGTGCCCTTCGACTGTGACGCCACCCAGACGCCGCGAGAGCTACCGCTGCGCCGACTCAGCCGCGCCGAGTACCTCAACACGGTGCGCGACTTCAGCCGCGCCGCGCTCCCGCAGTCGTCGGCCGCGGCGCTCGCCTCCCTGCGCACCCCGCTCGACCAGGTGCCCCCCGACACGGTGGTGAAGTACGGCGGCGAGACCCACGGCGGCTTCACGCGCCTCGACCAGACGATGCAGCAGGCCAACGTCGACGCGACCTACGCCGTCTCGGTCGCGCTCGCGCGAGAAGCGACCCGCCCCGCCGCGCGCCTCACCGAGCTGATGGGCGCCTGCGCCACCGACCCCTCCACCGCCAACGACGCCGCGTGCCTCGCCGCGCTGGTGGACAAGCTGGGCCCGCTCGCGGTGCGCCACCCGCTCACGCCGGAAGACCGCGCCTTCTTCATCGCCACCGCGGGCACCACGCCGGTCGACCCCGACGCCGTGGCCGACGTGCTGACGGTGATGACCACCTCGCCCGGCTTCCTGTACCAGCTCGAGTCGGGCGACCAGGTCATCGACGGCGACCTCTACGCCCTCGACGCGCACGAGCTGGCGGCGCGGCTCTCGTACCACTTCTGGCAGAGCCCCCCCGACGACGCGCTGCGCGCCGCGGCCGCGTCGGGCGCCCTGCTGCAGGACGGCGAGTACCGCGCACAGGTGGCCCGGCTGGTGAGCGACCCGCGCGCCGACGTGATGGTCGACGACTTCTTCCTCCAGTGGTTCCGCCTGCAGGAGCTCGGCTCGCTCACCTCGCGCGTGGGCACCGCGCAGTACGATGCGTTCGCCGGAGCGCAGCTCCCCAGCGCGCAGCTGCGTGACGCGATGTTCGACGACGTGCTCTCGGCGGTGAAGTGGAACGTGCGCCACGACGCCTCGCTCGACGCGCTCCTCACCGACGCCCGGCAGTACGCGAAGAGCCCGGAGCTCGCCTCGCTCTACGACGCCCCCGCGTGGGACGGCGCCAGCGCGCCCGCTCCGCTGCCCAGCGCACGCAGCGGCCTGCTCACCCGCGCCGCGTTCCTCGCCAACGACAGCGCGAACACCCGGCCGGTGATGAAGGGCCTGCGCATCCGCAACGCGTTGCTGTGCGACTCCATCCCCCCGCCGCCGGGCAACCTGATGGTCACCACGCCCGAGCTCGCCGCCGACGCCACCACGCGCCAGCAGATCGCCAACCTCACCGAGCAACCCGGGAGCAGCTGCCTCGGCTGCCACACCACCCTCAACCCGCTGGGCTACGCGAGCGAGGGCTTCGACGCGCTGGGCCGGGTGCGCACCCACCAGCAGCTCTTCGACCACGAGGGCCACCTCACCGGCGCGCCGCCCGTCGACACCGCCGCGGTGCCGCGCATCGACTTCGACGACGACCGCGCCTTCGCCGACATCGGCTCGGTCACGCAGCGCATCGCGCAGAGCCGCCGCTTCGACTCGTGCTTCGCGCGCCAGTACTTCCGCTACAGCTTCCGCCGGTCCGAGAACCTCGCCGCCGACGCCTGTGCGCTGCGCACCCTCGACGAGGCCGCGCGCAGCGGCTCATTGCAGAGCGCGCTCTCGGCCACCGCCTTCCTCCCCGGCTTCAAGAGCCGTCGCCTCACGCCGTAAGGACTCCACGCCATGGCGCTCACCCGACGGCAGCTCCTCGCTGCGCTCTCGACCGTCCCCGTCATCCCCTCGCTGCTGGGCGCCACGCGGGCGCGCGCGCAGGGCATGACGATGCCGAAGTTCTACGTGCACTTCACCACCGGCCACGGCGCCATCTGGAACGCCAACATGTACCCGGCCGCCGCGTCGCCCACGACGCAGACCTACGCGGGCCACAGCATCCGCCGGCAGCCGCTGTCGCTCACCGTGCAGAACGGCCGCGCGGGCGTGTCCCCGGTGCTCACCGGCAGCTCGGGCGTCTTCACCGCGCAGCTCGCCTCGAAGATGAACGTCATCCAGGGGCTCGACTGGCCGCTGTACGTCGGGCACCACACCGGCGGGCACCTCGGCAACATCGCGCGCAACGACGGCAACAGCGGCGCGATGGGTGACGGGGCGATCGTGGGCGCCAACCCGCGCGTCACCATCGATCAGCTCATGGCCTGGAGCCCGGAGTTCTACCCGGACCTCTCGAGCGTGCGAGAGCGCAGCCTGATCATGGGCTCGCGCACCAGCTACGCGTGGGCCAACCCCACCGCCCGCAGCGGCGCGATTCAGGAAGTGGCCGGCACGCGCGACAGCCTCACCTGGTACGACCGCCTCTTCCCGCCGGGCACGATGGTGGGCGGACCGGCGCCGAGACCTCCGGCGGTCAACCGCGTGCGCGACGACTACCAGCGCCTGCTCGACTCGTCGCGGCGGCTCTCGGGTGAAGACAAGCTGCGCCTCGAGCAGCACCTGCAGCGGCTCGACGAGCTCAAGCGGCGGCTCAACGTCACCGTCGGCGCGCAGTGCACGCAGCCCACGCGGCCGAGCCAGAGCAACCGCCAGCTCTACGGCTCGCCCTACGTCGGCGACTACGACATCAACCCCACCAAGCAGAGCGCGTCGGCGCAGGTGCTCAACGACCTCGTGGTGTCGGCCTTCGCGTGCGGGCTGTCGCGCATCGCGGTGCTCGAGAGCGACGCCACGTTCACCGACTTCTCGGGCGACTACCACCAGTCGGTCGCGCACCGGGCCGACCTCGTCGCGCCGGCGGCCGACAACCAGGCCCCCTCGGCGCCGCAGCAGATCCTCGCGGGCGGCAACCAGAAGTTCTTCGAGACGGTGATGCTCGACCTCGCGGCGAAGCTCGACGCCACGCCCGACGGCCAGGGCGGCACGCTGCTCGACCACGCGCTGCTGGTGTGGACCCAGGAGAGCGGCAACATCACCCACAACACCTTCTCGGTGCCGGTCATCACCTTCGGCGGCGCGGGCGGGTACTTCGCCACCGGCCAGTACGTCGACTACCGCAACACCGCGCTCATCTACGACACCAACAGGGTCGAGAAGGAGAGCCCCGGCCTCTTCATGCACCAGTGGCTGGGCATGACGTTGCGCGCGATGGGCGTGCCGCGCGCGCAGTGGGCCGAGGCGGATCACGGCGGCTACGGCTACCGCTACGCCAACGTGAACTGGGGCGCCTTCAACACCGCGCAGGCCTACCCCGACAGCCAGTGGGCGCTCGCCGGTGATGAGCTGCCCTGGCTCAAGCGGTGAGGTCTTCTGACTCGGTGTTGCAGAGTGGTGACACCCCACACGCCATCGGTGCTTCACTGCCTCCCGGACGCTTCGGGGAGAGCCGATGGGGCACGAGAACAGCTTCGATGAGCGCGCTTTTCGGCAGTTGGCAGAGCTCACCCCTGATGCGTTGATCATCCACTCGGGTGGCGTCATCCGCTGGGCCAACGAGGCGGCGCTGGCGTTGATGGCGGCCCCGGAGCGCGCCGCGATGGTGGGCCGGCCGGTGCTCGACTTCGTGGCGCCCGAGAGCCTGCCGTTGGTGAAGGCGCGCATCGCCCGCATGACCGTCAGCGGTGAGCGGGTGCCGGCGACCGAAGAGACCTTCCTGCGGCTCGACGGAGAGCGCGTGCCGGTGGAGGTCTCGGCCGCGCCGCTGGGCAACGGGGTGATGGTGGTGACGGCGAGAGATCTCCGCCCGCGCCGGAAGAACGAAGACGCACGCCACGCCGCCGAGGCCCGCGCGCGCGCCTTCTTCGAGGCCACCACCGCGGCGATGGGGCTCTCGAAGCGCGGGGTGCACGTCGAGGTCAACGCCGCCTACGCGCGCCTCTTCGGCTACGACGATCCGAGCGAGCTGGTGGGCGTGCCGATCCTCGAGCTCATCGACCCGCTCGACCACGCGAGCGTTCGCGAGAAGGTCGGCCGCCGCGCCCGGGGTGAAGAGGTGAGCGAGCGCTACCCGGTGCGAGGCCGGCGCCGCGACGGCTCGCCCCTGCTCATCGACGTGCACGCCTCGAGCTACCCCGACGCCGACGGGCCGATGACGGTGGTGGTGATGCGCGACGTCACCGCCCAGAAGGAAGCCGAGGCGCGCCTGACCTCGAGTGAGGCGCGCTACCGCGACCTCTTCCGCCAGGTGCCGGTCGGCGTGTGGGAAGAGGACCTCGTCGGCGCCAAGCGCGTCATCGACGACCTCCGCGCGTCTGGGGTGACGAACTTCGCGCGCCACTTCACGCAGCACCCCGAAGACGTGGCCCGCTGCGCGGTGGGCCTGCAGGTGCTGTCGGTGAACGCCGCGGCCTGCCAGATGGTGGGCGCGCGCGACGAGAGCGAGCTCATCGCCAACCTGCACCGGGTCTTCATTCCCGAGTCGCTGGCCGACCTCGGCCGGCTGCTGGGCACGCTCGCCGGAGGCGCGACGGTGGCCACCTCGGAGGGGTGGAACGGCACGCTCGACGGACAGCGGCGCTGGGTGGCGGTGCGCGCGTCGGTGGTCGAGCCCGACTGGTCACGCGTGCTGGTCACCACGTCCGACATGACCGAGCAGTGGAAGGCGCGCGAAGAGAAGCTCGCCCTGCTCGAGCAGCTGCGCCACGCCGAGAAGCTCGAGGCCATCGGCCGGTTGGCGGGCGGCGTGGCCCACGACTTCAACAACCTGCTGGCGGCCATCTTGAGCAGCACCGAGGTGGAGCTCGCCGAGGTCGCGCAGGGCTCGCCCACCCACGAGAGCCTGTCCATCATTCGTGAGGCATCGCTGCGCGCGCGCGAGCTGGTGCAGCAGATCCTCACCTTCGGGCGGAAGGACAAGCCGAAGGCGGTGCCGCTCGACATCTCGGCCGTGGTGACCGACGCGCTGGCGCTGGCGCGCGCGGGCATTCCCACCACCGCGACGCTCGAGGTGAACGTGCCGCCGCGGCTGGGCACCGTGGTCGCCGACCGCACGCAGGTGCACCAGGTGGTGCTCAACCTGTGCGCCAACGCGCGCGACGCGGTGGGCCCCACCGGCCACATTCGCGTCACGCTGGCGCGGGTGGACGGCGAGGCCCGCGTGCGGCTCCGCGTCGAGGACGATGGCCAGGGCATAGACGAGGCGACGCGCGCGCACCTCTTCGAGCCGTACCTCACCACCAAGGCGCACGGGCACGGGCTGGGGCTGGCGGTGGTGCACGGCATCGTGTCGGGCGCGGGCGGGTCGATCGCCGTCACCAGCGCGCCGGGTCGCGGGGCGTGCTTCGACGTCACCCTGCCCCTCGTCGACGACGCGACCCCGCTGCCGCTCAAGGCCCCGGTGTCGGTCGCGGCGAGCGGCGCGCGTGTGCTGCTGGTCGATGATCAACCGATGGTGCGCTCGGCCCTGCGGCGGCTGATGCAGTCGCTGGGCTACGAGGTGACGGAGGCGGTCGACGGGCAAGACGCGCTCGAGCGGGTGCGCGCCGAGCCCGAGCGCTTCGACCTCATCGTGTCGGATCAGACGATGCCGCGGCTGTCGGGGCTCGAGCTGGCGCGCACGCTCCTCGCCGAGCGGCCGAAGACGCGGCTGCTGCTGTGCACCGGCTTCAGCGAGACCCTCGAGGAACACCGCGCGCTCGAGCTGGGCGTGAAGGCGGTGCTGCCCAAGCCGGTCGACGGCGCCACGCTCGCGGCGGCGATGCTGCGCGCGCTTGCGGCGTAATTCGAAGCAACATACGGGCGCCCCGTGGAACGAGCCGACGAGCCGAAGGCCACCAGGACGGCGTTGGCAGCGACCACCGGGTTGTGGGCCCTGCTGTTCGGTCCGTTCCTCTTCGCCGGTGGCCTGCCGGTCTATCGCGACCAGCTGCTGACCTATTTGCCGGTGCGTCACTTCTGGGCCGAGCAGGTACGCGCCGGCCGCCTGCCCGCGTGGTTCCCCTGGGAAGGGCTGGGCGAGCCGTTCCTCGGGCAGGGCATCACCGCGACCTTCTCGCCGATGAACGTGTTGTTCCTGCTCTTCGAAGACGCGGCGGCGCTGCGGGCGGAGATCGCCCTCACCCTCGTGCTCGGCGCGCTGGGGCAGGTGCTGCTCACGCGCCGGCTGCAGGCGTCGGCGGCGGCCGCGGTGACGAGCGCGATGGCGCTGATGCTCAGCGGCTACGCGCTGTCGATGACCAGCAACGTGAACTACCTGCGCGGGCTGTGCCTGCTGCCGTGGGTGGCGCTCTTCGCGCACGCGGTGCTGACGGCGAAGCGGCCGTGGGCTCCGACCGCGGGCCTCGCCTTCACGTGGGCCCTCATTCCCCTCGGCGGAGACGCCATCGCCACCCTGCTCGCCGGCGCGGTGGTGGGCGCGGTGCTGGTGGGCGTCGGCCCGGGGCGGCGCTGGCCGTGGCTCTTCGGCGCGGCCGCGCTGACGGTGCTGCTCGCCACGCCGGAGCTGCTGCCCTCGGCCGCCCAGCGCGTCGGCAGCGTGATGGCCGAGTTCCGCAACGCCGAGTTCCTCTCGAGCTACTGGGCGCTGCACCCCGCGCAGCTCCCGGAGCTGCTGCTGCCCGGGCTCACGCCGCTCGACGCCCTGTGGGCCACCACGCCGCTGGGGGAGAACGGCCGCTGGGCCGAGTCGATGTTCATCGGCGCGGCGGTGTTGTTGCTCGCCACGAGCGCGCCTCGCACCCGGTTGGCGCTGAGCTTCCTCGGGCTGGCGGCGCTGGGCCTGTGGTTGTCGCTCGGCGCGGTGGGCGGGCTCGAGCTGTGGCTGCGCAAGCTGCTGCCGATGCTCAACACCATCCGCAACCCCGAGAAGCACTTCGCGCTGGTCGCTTTCGGCCTCGCCACCGCGGTCGCGCTCGGGGTGGACCAGGCCGTGCGAGCGCCGCGGAGTCTGCTGCCCGGCGCGGCCTTCACCACCACGGCGGTCGTCGTGTCCTGGCTCGCCACCTCGGCGCCCACCGCCCACGTCGCGCTGCTGCTGGCCGTCGGGCTGCTCCTCGTCGCGGGCGGGTTGTGCGTCGCGGCCCACCGTGACGCACGCGCGGTGTGGCTGCTGCCGGTGCTCATCGTCGCCAGCTCGTGGAAGGAGCCGCTGGGCCTGATGACGATGTCGGTCGAAGACTTCGCCGCGCAGCCGACACCGCCGGGCACCGCGCGGGTGTGGCGCGAGCGGGGCGCGCGCGGGCTGCCTCTCGATGCGGAGCAGCTCCACGCGCTGGCGCGGGCCGAACATGCGCTGCTCAGCGGGGCGCTGGGGGCGCTGCACCACCGCGCGACCTTCAGCGGCGCGACCACGTTGCCGCTGGAGGCGCAGCGCGAGCGGGCGCTGCTCGGCTGGGAGCTCTCGAAGACCCGCGCGCTGGCGCCGCTGTTCGGCTTCGACGTGGCGCTGCTGGCCGACGGCACCGACCTCCCGCTGCCGGCGAGCCCGCGCGCCTTCGTCGCCACGCCGCGCGGAATGCCCGACTTCGCCACACTGCTGCGAAGGCTGCGCGAGGCGCCCGCGGAGGCGGCCGTGCACCCGCTGGTGGTGGGCGCGCTGCCCGAGCCCGACGACGCGCCGGTGGGCACGGTGCGCTGGGTGCGCGACGAGGTGACGACGCTGGAGCTGGCCGCGACGCTCGAGCGCAAAGGCCTGCTGGTGCTCAACGACCTCGCCGCCGACGGCTGGACCGTCACCGTCGATGGCGCGCCGAGCCCCGCGTACATCGTCAACGCGTTGGTGCGCGGCGTGCTGCTGCCGCCGGGCGAACACACCGTCGTCTTCCGCTACGAGCCCCCGCGATTGAAGCTGGCGCTCGGACTGGCGGCGCTCGCCTTGGCGGTGCTGGCGGGGCTGTTGGCGCTCGAGCTGCGCGCGCGCAGACGCGACGCGTAGACTACCGAGCGTGCTGATCAGCTCACTGCTGTGCCTGCTCGCCGCCGCGCCCGACGCGGCGCCGACCGTGTCCCGCCGCCTCGCGCAAGACATCCTCTTCCTCACCGAGACTCCGAAGGACCTCTGCGAGACCGGCGACGAGCACGCGCAGATCTCCTGCCTCATCGCCGCGCGCTACGCGAAGGACGCGGCCTCGAAGAAGACGGCGCTCGCGCTCTACGAAGCCAACGGCACGGTGGTGGGCCAGCTCGCCGAGCAGGACTTCGACGGCGGGTACCGCGGCCAGATCCACCTCGTGCCGCGGCTCGGCGTGGGGGCGCACCGCCGGCACCTCGAGTGGATCTCCGCGGCGCTGCTCGACTTCGAGACCTTCTTCGCGGCGCTGGGCGGCACGCCGAACTACCGCTGGCGCGCGCTGGAGTTCCGGCTCTTCGAGTCGGTCAAGCGCCGCACCCCCTCGGCCTTCGCGGTCGACTGGTCGGTCGCCTACAACGTCTCGGGCTCGCTGTTCGGTGACGATGCGGGCGTGCGCAACACGCTCTTCCACGAGCTGTTCCACCTCAACGATCAAGCCCACCGCGGCTGGTCGGGGCGCGCGCTGGGGGCGCTGTACGACGGCATCCTCGCGAAGTGTGGCGAGCGCTCGCCGTGCCTCGAGCCGTACACGCCCGACACGCTCAAGGTGAAGGGCGGCACCTACTACGCCTTTCACAAAGGCAACGGCGTCGGCGAGTACGCGGCCGAGCTGGCGCGCCGGTACTACATGGAACACCGCGCGGTGCTCCGGAAGCAGGCGGTGAAGCGGCCGTTCAAGTGCGGCCCACCGGAGAACGCGAAGGCCTGGGCAGCGCTCGTCGAGGAGTTCTTCGGCGGCGTGGACCTCGTGCCCGCCTGCACGAAGTGAGTGGAGTGGGGCGCCACGCGGCCGTCCCCTCAGAGCGAAGCCGGGCTCGTCGACGTTCGCGCTACGCTCTAACCATGCCTCGCGCGCTTCTCCTCGTGACCTTGTTCTTCGCTGCGTGCGGATCGATGCCCCTTCCCGAAGACGGCGGCTCGGTCCCGGCTGACGATGGCGGAGCGACCCACCTCGACGCCGGCGCGCCCCTCGACGCGGGAACGACAGACGCCGGCACGCCCCTTCCCGACGCGGGGCCGGTGCCCTGCCCTGCTGATCAGATCTGCGTCTCGAGCTTCGTCTTCACCGACGACAACGACACCTCGACCGCCACGCGCGACCAGTTCGACACGTACAACTGCTCGCCCACCATCAACGAGGGTGGCCGCGAGGTCGTGTACCGGGTCGACGTGCCCGCCGCGGGCTTCCTCTCGGCGGCGGTGACCGAAGCGCAGGGGGTCGACGTCGACGTGCACATCCTCTCGTCGCTCGACACGCAACACTGCATCGCGCGCGGCAACTTCCACGCGAGGGCCGACGTCACGCCGGGCACCTTCTACGTGGTGGTCGACACCTTCGTGAGCGGTGGGGTCCCGCAGCAAGGCGCCTACCGGCTCGACATCGGCTTCCTGCGCCCGTCGCAGGGGGCGTGCGCGATGCAGACCGGGGTGATGCCGCGGGTGGGCGACAACGGCAATTCCCTCGCGATGCCGGCGACGGGCCCGATGGTGCTCGAGGCGCACCTCGTCACGCAGGAAGAGCCGCCTCCGTACCCGACCACCGCGACGGATCAGCTCGCCGCGCACTACGCGCTCTCGCAGGCGCGCACCGGCCTCGTCATGCACCGCACCCAGCCGTGGGCGCCGCTCGAAGGCGGCACCTTCTACGGCGCGGGCATCGGCAGCCCCACGCTGTTCCCCGTCGAGCACGAGGGTTGGTACGTGAACATGTACTGGACCAGCGCCGCGCGGCCGCCGCGGGGCACGAAGATGATCCTCCGCGCAGGGACGGCGCTGCGCGCGGTGGTGGTGGCGGCGGGCTACGAGACCGGTCCGGGTAACCTCTCCTTCATCGGAGGCACGCCTGAGGAGAGCCACTTCTACCTCTTCACCGGCCACGGCGACGTGATGACGCTGGGCATCGCGGTCGATCAGTCGCTCCCCTACGGCCCGCGCGTCTGCACGCCCTGAACGTCAGCGATTGCGAAGGTGCGCCAGCGCGTCACCGATGCGCTCGGCGTAGCCCGGGGTGCGGAACCGCGGGCTCTTCTGCATCCACAACAAGAAGTCGCGCAGCAGGGGATCTCGCCGCACCTCGGCCGCGCGCAGCATCGCCCAGCACATGCCGTCGGACTCGCGCGCGATGACCCGGCGCTTCCACAGCGCGTCGAACAAGGCGTCGTCGGTGGAGAACTCGGCGAACACGGCCGCCGCCACGTCGCGCACGCGGAAGTCGTCGTGCTTGAGCACCGCCGCCAGCCGCCGCTGCGTGTCGCCTTCCGGTTTGCCCAGCGCGAGCATGGTGCTCAGCGGCATGTACGCGGGTCGATCGGCGTCGGGGGCGGTGGGGTGTTCGATGACGCTGAGCAGCGCCTCGATGATGCCCGGTTCCTTCAGCTCAGCGAGCAGCGCGTCGAGGCGCATCAGCACCTGCGCGTCGGGGTAGCGCAGCGCGAGCAGCAGCGCGGGGAAGATGGTGTCGGCGCGGTCCTTCAGCCAGGCGTGCGCGAGCGAGGGGTCGCGCGGTTGGCCGGTCTCCCACCAGCCGAGCCTCTCGATGGTCTCCTTCGCGAGCGCGTCACCGCCGGCGAGGAACTGGCTGCGCAGCACGTCGGCGTCGAAGCCCGCGTCGTCGGCGTCCCAGAAGGTGACCAGCTCGTCGAGGCGGCGCTTCCAGTCGGGCGGCGTCTGCTCGACGAAGCCCTCCGCGAGCTGCTCGCGCACCGAGGCGTCGAGGTCGTTGGCGCCCAGCACCGGCGCGTCGAACTTCCGCTTCCGCTCGACGGTGTCGCCCTCACTGGTGATGCGGAGCTCGACGACGCTGCCGTTGAGCCGGATTTCCCACTGGCGGCCATCGGGGTGCGTGAAGCGGCGGAACGGAGGGGAGCGGGCCATCGATGGCTCGTAGCACCGATTGCGCCGCGAGGAGCTCCGGCAAACGTTGCGCGAGGCAGCGGCTTCGGGCGGGGATTACCCTTCGCCCATGAGCCGAAAATACGTCATCCGCCCCGAGACGGCCGTGCTCACCCGCGGCTTCGACCCCTCGTTGTCCGTCGGCTCTGCGCGACCGGCGGTGTTCCGCAGCTCGACCTACGTCTTCCGCAGCCCCGAGTCGGCGGCGCACGCCTTCGAGGTGGCGCTGGGCAAGGTGAAGCGCGAGCCCGGCGAGAACGTGGACCTCATCTACGCGCGCATCTCGCACCCCAACGCGGAGATCCTCGAGGCGCAGATCGTCCCCCTCGAGCGCGGCGCGGCGGCGGCGGCGGTCTTCAACTCGGGCATGGCGGCCATCTCCACCACCTTTCTCGCGTTGTGCCCGCCCGGCTCGGCGGTGGTGCACACCTCGCCGCTGTACGGCGGCACGCAGCTCTTCCTCGACTCGGTGCTGACCCCGCTGGGCGTGAAGGCCATCGAGGTCGACGCGGGCCAGACGAAGACGCTCGTCGACACCATCGCCGCGACGAAGCACCTCAAGGTGGTGTTCCTCGAGACGCCGGCCAACCCCACGCTGCGCATGAGCGACCTGCGGGCCGCGGTCGAGGCCGCCAGGCAGCACCCGGATCACCCGCTGGTGGTGGTCGACAACACGTTCCTCGGGCCGATGTTCCAGCACCCGCTCGAGCTGGGCGTCGATCTCCTCGTGTACTCGGCGACGAAGTACCTCGCGGGCTTCTCGGATCTCCTCGCCGGCGTGGCGATGTCGAAGAACGAGGAGCTGATCGCCACCCTGCGCGGGCTGCGCGGCGTGCTGGGCAACATCCTCCAGGCCGACGAGTGCTGGCTGCTGTCGAGCCGGCTGGCGACGGTGCCGCTGCGCATGAACAAGCAGAGCAAGAACGCGCAGCGCATCGCCGAGGCGCTGGTCGGCCACCCCGCCCTGGCGCAGGTGCACTACCCGACGCTCTTCACCGACCCCGAGCAGATCCGCATTCGCGACGCGCAGTGCGACTACCCCGGCGCGGTCATCACCCTCGAGCTGAAGGGCGGCCGGAAGGCGGCCTTCGACTTCCTGCGCGCGCTGAAGATCGCCCACGACGCGGTGAGCCTCGGCGGCGTCGAGAGCCTCGCCTGCCACCCGCGCACCACCACCCACAGCGAGCTCTCGGTGGAGCAGCTCGATCGCGCGGGCATCACCGACGGCATGGTGCGGTTGTCGGTCGGCATCGAGAACTGGCAGGACCTGCTCACCGACTACCGCAACGCGCTCGACGCGGTCTGAGCCACGCCGCGGTACCACGGGGCTGAAACCACGAGGGTGTGAACTCCAGTTCCCAGGTTGCGGAGCGCGCGCCACGCGGCGGACAATCAGCGCTCCCCCATGCGCCCACTCCTGCTCCTCACCCTCGCGCTCGTCGGCTGCGAAGGCACGCTCCTCGGGCCGCGCGTCGAGCGCCCGGTGGATCCGAACCTCCCCGAGGGTGCGCCGCGAGAGCTGCCAGCGGCCTCGTCGCGCGCCGCCCGGCTCTCGCATCAAGAATACGAGAACACCGCGCGCGACTTCCTCGCCGCGCCGCAGTCGCTGGGCCTCACCAGCACCTTCATCGCCGACTCGACGTCGACCACCTTCACCAACAACGGCGGAGACCTCAACGTCACCTCGTCGCAGTGGCAGGACTACCAGACCGCCGCCGAGGAGCTCGCCCGCCGCGCCACGCTCACCCTCGACACGCTCACCGCCGCGTGTGGCGGCACGCTGCCCGGTGACGACGCGTCGATCATCGCCGCGCTCGGCCGCCGCGCCTTCCGCCGCGCGCTCACCCCCGCCGAGGTCAGCGCCTTCACCACGCTCTTCGACGAAGGCGCGACGTTCTACCCGGCGCTCTCACCGCGGCTGGCCGGCGCGCGCGTGGTGCTCGAGGCGATGCTGCAGTCGCCCCACTTCCTCTACCGCGTCGAGCTGAGCACCGCGGTCAGCGCCGGGGTGGTGCCGCTGTCGGGCGCTGAGCTCGCGACCCGGCTCTCCTACGCGCTGTGGCAGTCGATGCCCGACGAGGCGCTGCTGGCGGCGGCCGAGAGCGGCGCGCTGCTCACCGCCGACGGCTACACCGCGCAGACGCTGCGGCTGCTGACCGACCCGAAGGCGCGCGACGCGGTCCGCCAGTTCCACGCGCAGCTCCTCAACCAGCAGAAGTTCGCCGACATCACGCGGGTGACGACGCTGTTCCCCGAGTTCTCGATCGGCCTGCGCGAATCGATGAAGCAGGAACAGGTGCGCTTCATCGACGACGTGGTCTTCACCCAGCGCGGCGGTCTCGGCGCGCTGCTCACCACGCCCAGCACGTTCGTCGACGCCAACCTCGCGCGCGTCTACGGCTTGAGCGGCACCTTCGACGCCAGCTTCCAGAAGGTGCAGCTCGACGGCACGCGACGCGGCGGGCTCTTCACGCAGGTCGGCTTCCTCGCGGCCAACGCCACCTCGACCGAGAGCGACCCCATTCACCGCGGCGTCTTCTTGAACCACCGCCTGCTGTGCGCGCCGCTGCCCTCGCCGCCGAACATGGTGCCGCCGCTCCCGAGGCCCGACCCGAGCGTGCCGAAGACGCTGCGCACCCGCATCACCGAGTTCACCGGCAACGGCACCTGCGGCGCGGGTTGCCACAGCACGATGATCAACCCGGTCGGCTTCGCCTTCGAGCACTACGACGCGCTCGGCCGCTGGCGCGACACCGACAACGGGCTGCCGGTCGACGCGCGCGACACCTATTCCTTCGACGGCACGCGGCGCAGCTACGACGGCGCGCTCGAGCTCTCGACCGCGATGGCCGAGGAGCGCATGGCCCACGACTGCTACGCGCAGCACTGGGTCGAGTTCCTCCACGGCCGGAAGCTCGGGCCCGAAGACGACGCGATGATCCGCCGCGTGGGTCGGCAATCGAACCGCGACGGCCTGCCGGTCACCGACGTGCTGCGGCTGCTGGTCGAGAGTGAATCGTTCAAGACGCGCCCCGCGGAGGTCTCGCCATGAGTGACTGGAGCCGTCGTCGTTTCCTGCAGGGCCTCGGCGGCGTCACGCTCGCCCTGCCCTTCTTCGAGTCGCTGCAGCCGCGCGCGGCGTGGGGCCAGTCGATGCGGCACCGCTTCCTGGTGGTGGTGCGCGCGGGCAACGGCATCGTGCAGGAAGGCAGCGAGGTCGGTGAGAAGTTCTGGCCGCGCACGCTGGGCGCGCTGACGGTGAACGACCTCAAGGTCACCAACGCGGATCGCGCCACCAGCCTGCTGGGCGACTACGCGACGCGGCTGTTGATGGTGAAGAAGGTGCGGCTCCCCTTCGCGCGCAACTCGTGTGGGCACGCCGAGGCGATCCCCCAGGTGCTCACCGCGATGAACCACACCGGCGGGAGCAGCAACTCGCCGCTCGCGCTCGGCCGGTCGGTGGACTGGCTGCTGGCCGACAAGCTCAACGGCGCGGGCGCGGGGCCGCTGACCTTCATGGCCGGCCCGACCAACACGTACATCGGCAACGCCCTCTCGTGGAGCGCCCCGCAGCAGCGCGCCGCCGCCGAACACTCGCCGCTCAACGCCTTCATGCGCCTCACCGGCCTGTCGAGCGCGCCGCCCGAGGTGCAGCAGCTCGTCGCCAACCGTCGCAAGAGCGTCAACGACCTGGTGCGCGCGCAGCTCCGCGAGCTGAGCAGCCAGCCGCAGCTCTCGGTGAAGGACAAGCAGCGCCTCGCGCAGCACCTCGACGCCGTGCGCGACATGGAGCTGCAGCTCACCTGCGAGCTCCCGGCGGATCAGGCCACCAGCGTGCGCGCCATCACTTCGCCCGAGGCCAACGACGTGCGCCCCGAGGTCGCGCGGCGCTTCATGGACCTCATCGCGTGGGCCTTCAACTGCCGCCTCAACCACGTGTCGACGCTGCAGGTCGGCGAGGGCAACGACGGCACGCAGTACACGATCAATGGCACCAAGCTCCCCAGCTTTCACTGGATCAGCCACCGCATCTACGCCGACGGCTCCGACGGCGCGCCGATCCCCAACGCGGTCGAGCTCCACCAGCAGATCGATCGCCTGCACCTCTCGCTGTTCAAGTACCTGCTCGATCGCCTCGACGGCTACGCGTCTCCGTACGGCGGCACGCTGCTCGACGACTCGGTCGCGGTGTGGACCAACGACCTCGGTGACGGGCCTCCGCACGACGCGTCGAACACGCCGTGGATCCTCGCGGGCAGCGGGGGCGGCACGCTGCGCACCGGGCAGGTGGTCGATCACCAGAAGAAGCCGGTGAACCAGGTGCTCAACACGTTGATCAACGCGATGGGCGTGCGGAAGAGCGATGGCGCGCCGACCGACGACTTCGGTGACGCCTCGCTGGTGAAGGGCGTGGTGGCCAACGCGCTGACGAGCTGATCACTCGACGTGCACGTGCAGCTCCGGGAACAGCTTGCGGACCCGCTCGACCTTCGCGCGATCGTCAGCGCTCTTCGTCACGCCGAGCAGCACCACCACGCCGTCGCGCACCTCGAGCGTCAGCCCCGGAGTGTCGTCCGGCCCTTCACCGAGCACCTCGCGCGCGCCGCGCAGCACCACCTCTGGCGCCCGCGGAGGCACCACCCAGTGCACCGCTCGCACGCACGCAACGAGCGCCACCGCCTCTTCCACCCGCGCGCGCGCCTCGACGGAACACGTGGGGCACTCGTACCAGGGGCAGCCCCGCTCGAAGCCGAGGCTCAGCCCGGGGATCGGCCCGAGCAACGACCGGAGCTCGGCCACCTTGCGCGACGCAGACTCCGGCACCACGCGCACCGACCTCACTTCAGCGCCCACCGTCAGCTGCGTCATTCCGACTGACAGGCCGATGAGCAGGAGCTGATCAACCCCCACCTCCCGCACCTCGAGGACCGCGGGCCGCTCGACCTTCACTCGCGCCGACTTCGGGAGCGGCCACACGCGCTGCTGCCCCACCTCGAGCTCGAGGGCCGGCGCCGCGCAGAGCAGGCTGATCAACACGAGCACCATGGGTCCCCGAAGCGTGACCGCCTCGTGCGCGCGTGACAAGCGGGGGGACGCAGACCTTGCGCGAGCACCACCCGGCAGGTGCGCGAATGTACAGGGCGCGCGGGGCTTGCAGGACACGAGCACGGAGGTCACGCCATGAAGCGCTCTGCTCTCACCTGGACCCTCGTTGGACTCGAAGTCTTCCTCGCGGTCGGTGGCCTCTACGGTGGCTACTCGCTCCTCGCCGACCCGACCGGCCGCGGCCTGCAGATGCCGATGAACGCGCTCTCGGGCACGCCCTTCGACAGCTACCTGGTGCCGGGCCTGGTGCTCTTCGCGGTCAACGGCGTCTTCCCGCTGGTGGTGGTCTTCGCGACGCTCGCCAACATGCCGTGGTCTCGGTACGGCCACGTCGCGGTCGGCGCGCTGCTCACGGGGTGGATGGGGGTGCAGGTCTGGCTCGTGGGGCTGAGCGCGGTCATTCAGGTCGTGTATCTGCTGCTGGGCGTGTTGATCCTCGCGCTGGGCGCGGCGAACTGGCCCGACGTGCCGCCGCGACGTGGTGGAGGCCGGTGGATCGCCCACGCCTGACGCACGGAAAGTGAGTACGCACGGCTGATGCGCGCGCTGTTCGCAGCCCACCCGACCGTCGGCCACACCCAGGCGCTGCGCGCCATCGCTCACGCCCTGCGCGCGCGGGGCGACGTGGTCGACTTCGCCATCACCGGGTTGCCGAAGCTGCCGTCGTTCGTGCCGATGCCGCAGCCGCTGAGGGCGGGCCTCGACGTGCTCGACGGGCTGGCGCGTGATGGGCTGCCGCTGCTGCGATTGCCCGGCTCGTTGAAGACCGCCTTCGCCGCGGCGCGCGTGGCGTCGTCGCGGGGCTACGACGAGCTCGCGTGGGCGTGCCGGCTGTTCACCGCTGATGCCCTCGCATCGGCGCGGGTCCTCGTCGAGCATCTGGAGCGCACCGGCACCGACGTGGTGATCGCCGACTACGCGTACTTCGGGGCGTGGCTCGCGGCCGAGCGGGCGGGCGTTCCGTTCGTCGCGCTGTACCACTCGGGGTTGCCCTTCCCGGTGGAGGATCGCCCTCCGTTCGGCAGTGGGCTCCCGGCCGACGCGCCGCGCGCGCAGTGGCACCCCGCGCAGCAACGGCTCGAGGCGATCCTCGCGCAGGTCGATGGTGCGCTCGCAGCGGCGCGACGTTCGCTGGGACTTCCTCCCGTGGCGCCGCGGCTGCTCACGCGACCGTACGCGCAGCACCTCAACGTGCTCGCCACCTTCGAGGCGATGGAGCTCGCCCGCCCCCCCGGTCCGGTGCTGTGGGCGGGTCCTTGTCTGGGGCCGCGCGCGACGGCGAGCGACGACTTTCCGTGGCACGCGCTCGAGGGCGGGCAGCCGGTCGTCTACGTCTCTTTGGGGACGGTCTTCAACGCGCAGCCCACGCTGTACCGCACGCTGCTGGAAGGTGTGCACCATGCCGGAGCGCGCGCGGTGGTGGCGGCGGGCGCGTCACTGGAGGCGGTTCAGCGCGTCGCGCGGCCCACCGACGTGGTGCGGCGCTTCGTGCCGCAGGTGGCGTTGCTCTCGAAGGTGAGCGCGTTCATCAGCCATGGCGGCAACAACAGCACCAACGAAGCGTTGCGCGCGGGCACGCCGCTGGTGCTGGTGCCGTTCGGTGGGGAGCAGATCTCCAACGCGCAGCGAGCCGAGGCGCTCGGCGTGGGCACGTGGTTGGACGCGCAGTCGCTCGACGTGGCGGCGGTGACGCGCGCGGTGCAGGCGGCGCTGACGCCGGAGCGACGTGACGTCTCGCGAGCGCTGGCGGCGAAGCTCCCTGAAGGGGATGGCGTGCCGCGCGTGGTCGAGGCGTTGGTGCGGCTCGCAGGCAAGTGAGCGGTTGAGGTGGGCGCCCCCCACTCGCGTCACCTTTGAGTACGGCCTCGCAGACCTCGACCCGACCCGGCCCCCTGCCGTCGCGAAGTCGAGGGGCGCTGGGCGTCGAGCACTGCCGCAACACCGCACGACCGCCGCCATTCAGGCCCTGAGCCGCCTCGCTCCCGACTAGCGTCGGGCCCCGATGCCGCCTCCCGTCGAACGCATCACCGCCTCCCGGCTCGCCGCGCGCGCAGCCGAGCGACCCACCGAGCCCTCGTTGTCCCGCGCCCGCCGCCTGGCGCTCCCGGTGGTGCTGATCGGCCTGTTGTTGCTCGCGTACACGCCGGCGCGCATGGCCCTCGCGCTCTTCTTCGCGATGTGGCTGCACGAGCTCGGGCACGCCGTCACCGCGTGGCTGTGCGGCTCGGTGGCGATGCCGTTGCCGTGGGTCACCTACGGCGGCGAAGAGCGCAGCTTCTTCTTCATCGCGCTCGAGTTCGCCGGGCTCGCCGCGTGGGGCTTCTTCCGCAGAGACCACCGCCCCATCGTCGCGGTGCTCGGCGTGCTGCTGCTGCTGGGCGTGCTCGTTCCCGCGCGCACGATGCGCATGTTGGTGGTCTTCGGCGGCGACGGCGGCGCGATGGTGCTCGGCACGCTGCTGATGCTCACGGTCTTCCTCCCCGACCACTGGCGCCTCTCGAAGGGAGGCCTCCGCTGGGGCTTCCTCGTCATCGGGGCGGGCGCCTTCGCCGGCGTCTTCCAGCCCTGGCTCGCGGCGTGGCGCGACCCCGACGAGATCCCCTTCGGCCACATCGAAGGCGTGGGCCTGTCGGATCCCTCGAAGCTGGTCGACCAGTTCGGCTGGTCCGAGCCGCAGCTGGTGCACCGCTACCTCGCGCTGGGCTTCACCTGCCTCGCGGTGCTGCTCGTCGCGCAGGTGCTCGCCGCGCGCGCGTCGGCTCGCTCGCGAGGGTGAGGCGCTACCTCTTCGTCGCCACGTAGACCACGTGCCGCAGCCCGCCCTTGCCCGGGCGCTCGTGGCGCACGCTGAAGCCCGCGCCCTCGAGCCGCTTGGCGTAGGCCGCGTCGAAGGCCTCGCCCCAGATGGCGAACACCCCGCCCGCGGTGAGCGCCTGCGCCGCCTGCCGCGCCGCGCGCTTTCCGTAGAGCGGATCTTCCTTCCGCGTACCGGCGTCGGGCCCGACGTAGAGGTCGATGACGATGGCGTCGTAGCGGCGCTCCGGGGGCCCCTCACCGGCGTACGAGATGACCTTCGTCACGTCGACGATCTCCACCTTCACGCGCGGGTCTTCCACCGCGTGGTCGGTGAGCACCGCCAGCGGCCCGCGGCACCACGTCTCGGTGATGGGGTTCAGCTCGGCCACGGTGACCTGCGCGTGCTTCGGAAGCTCGTCGAGCACCGCGCGCAGGGTGAAGCCCATGCCCAGGCCGCCCACCAGCACCCGGGGCTGCGCGTAGTTCTTCAGCCGGCGGCAGGCGACGATGCCCAGCGCCACTTCCGAGCGGTGGGCGGTGCTGGTCATCAACACCCGGCCCGCGATGGTGATGAGGAAATCGCGCTCGCCGCGCTGCTTCAGGGCGAGCGTGCCCTCTTTCGTCTCGACCGAGTCGATGGTGCGCAACGGCTTCATGACGCGCCCATAGCGCAGGACCGGTAACATCGCGCGCACCGTGCACCGTCCTCGCGCCCGCCCGAAGTTCACCCTCGACCTGCCGCTGCCGCCCGACGAGGTGTGCGCGCGAGTGAAGCGACACCTCGACGAGGGCCCGGCGAAGGTGACCGGCTCGGTGTTCCGCCGCACGCTGCTGCTGACGGTGCGCAAGGAAGACACCCACTTCTGGTCGCCGCACCTCGACGTGCAGCTCGACGACGCGGCGGGCGGTGGCACGCGGCTGTCGGCGGTCTTCGCGCCGCACCCGCAGATCTGGACGAGCTTCGTAGCGGTACAGTTGATCTTCGCGCTGCTGTCGATCGGCGCGGCGGTGTGGCTCACCAGCATGCTGATGCTCGGCCGCGACCCGCTCACCGCCGCGCTGGTGCTGGGCGCGATGCTCTTCGGCGGAGGCTTCGCGTACGGCGCGGCCTACGTCGGCCAGGGTATCGGCTCGGAGCAGATGTACGAGCTGCGCGCCTTCCTCGACGCCGCGCTGCGCGACTGACGCCACTCACCCGGCGCGCTGCAGACCGAAGGCCTTGATGAGGTTGTAGACGTGGCTGCGGGTCAGCTCGAGCCGCCGCGCGACCTCGGTCACGTTCCACTCGCCGCGCTCGAGCTCCCGGCGCAGGAAGTCGCGCTGGAACTGGCGGGTCAGCTCGGCGAACGACGCGCCCGAGCCTTCGCTGCCCGGCGGGCGCTCGTCGAGGTGGCGCTCCTCGACCTGCGGCGCGTGCTCGGCGACGGCCCGAATCAACGCGCGCTCGAGCGTGCTGCCGAGCTGCCGCACGTTGCCCGGCCACTCCATGCGCTCGCAGGCCGCGCGGAAGCCCTCCGACAGCGGCAGCTGCGGCAGCGCGTGCTCGAAGCTCAGGCGCCGCACCAGGGTGTCGAGCACCGGGCCGATGTCCTCCACCCGCTCCGACAGCGGCGGCAACCGCACCGAGAAGGTGTTGAGCCGGTAGAAGAGGTCTTCGCGGAAGACCTTCTCCCGTACCAGCGCGGGGAGCTCGACGTTGGTGGCGGCGATGACGCGCACGTTGGCCGTCGACATCGCGCTGGCGCCCAGCGGGTAGTACTGCTTGCTCTGCAGCAGCTGCAGCAGCTTGGCCTGCGCGGCGTGGGGCAGCTCGCTCACCTCGTCGAGCAGCAGCGTGCCGCCCTCTGCCGCCGCCACCTTGCCGCGCCGCTGCCGCGCGTCGGTGTACGCGCCCTCGATGGCCCCGAAGAGCTCGCTCTCGAACAGCGTAGGGGGAATGGCCGCGCAGTTGAGCTCGATGAAGGGCCCGTCGCGCCGCCGCGAGTTGTCGTGAATGGCGCGGGCGAGCTGCGTCTTGCCGGTGCCCGAGTCGCCGGTCAGCAGCACCGTGATGTCGAGCGGCGCCACCAGCGCGAGCTGCGCGAAGACCCGCGCCAGGGCCCCGCTGCGGCCGGCGAGCGCGTCGAGCCTGAGCTGCGCGCGGTACTCGGCGGTGGGGTCGGGCGTGCGCCGCGTCTCGGGCAGCGCCGCGAAGTCGAGCACCGGGCCGAGGTAGCGCGCCACGCGCTCGACCAGCAGCACGTCGAGGTCCGAGAACAGCTCGCCGTCGGGCGGCCCCTCGAGGAACAGCGTGCCCGGCCGCCGCGAGCTGAAGGGCACGCAGAGCGCCGCTTCCCGCCGCTGGCCGCCGTCGAGCTGCGCGCGCGGCACGTTGAGCGTCTTGCCCGAGCCGATGGCCGACGCCACCAGACCCTTCGAGGTCACGCTTCGAATGTCCTCTTCTTCGGCGGTGGTGCAGTGAAACGACACCGCCAGCGTGCCGCCGTCAGCCCGGTAGAGCTCGAGGTACGCCCGCTGCGCGCCCACCGCCGCGGCCAGCTGCGCCACGATGATGGTGAGCCACGCCCCCATGCCCTCGGGTGGCGGCCACTGGGTCATCTCGCGGAAGAGCTGCCGTTCCCGCTCGAAGCGAACATCGAACATCACCCGCGCAAGGTACCCCAACGGCTGATCAGCCGGCCATCGTTGCGGTACGGTGTGGCGTGGTTCGCGCCCTCTCCATTCTCTCTGTGCTGTGGCTCGCGGTGAGCGGCTGCGGCCCCTCCGCGGAGCCGTGCTCCGCCTCCACCTGCGCGGGGTGTTGCGACGCCAACGGACAATGCCAGTCCGGCGCGACGGATCCGGCCTGCGGCTTCGGCGGCGCGGCGTGCAGCGTCTGCGCGTCGGGCCAGTCGTGCCAGGCCAACCTGTGCGCCCCCGCAGGCTCCGGCGGAGGCACCGGCACCACGGGAGGCGGGAGCGGCGCGACGGGCGGAGGAGGAGGCGGCGGCGCGACGATGATGACCGGCACCTTCACCGTGGGCGGGCGCGTCACCTATGACTTCGTGCCCGCGACCTACGCGGTAGCCACCGACACCGGCACGCTCGACTTCGCCCGCGCCACGCAGAAGCCGGCGCGCAACGCGACGGTGCGCGTGCTCGAGGGGACCACGGTGCTGGCCACCGGGAGCACCTCCAGCGATGGGGCGTATTCGTTGACCTTCACCTCGACCGGCGCCGGCGCGCTCACCGTGCAGGTGCTGGCGAAGACCACCACCCCGCCCATCACCGTGCAGGACAACACCAGCGGCGGCGCGGTGTGGGCGCTCGGGGCCGCGGTGCCGGCCGGCGGCGGGACGCTCGACGTGCGCGCCACCCACGGGTGGACCGGCTCGGGCTACGGGCCCACGCGCACCGCCGCGCCGTTCGCGATTCTCGACTCGATGTACACCGCGGCCACCGCCTTCACCGCGGCGCGACCGGCGCTGCAGATGCCGCTGCTCAAGGTGAACTGGAGCCCCAACAACACCACCGCCACCAACGGCACCGTCGAGCAGGGCTTCCTCGGGACCTCGTACTTCGACCCCGGACCCAACCAGATCTACGTGGTGGGCAAGGCCGGCGTGGACACCGACGAATACGACGACCACGTCATCGTGCACGAGTGGGCGCACTTCTTCGAAGCGAACCTCTCGCGGTCCGACAGCATCGGCGGCGACCACAGCACCGGCGACGAGCTCGACCCGCGCGACGCGTTCAGTGAAGGCTGGGGCGACGCAGCCTCGGGCATCCTCACCGGCAGCCCCCTCTACGCCGACACCTACTGGAGCGGCTCGACCCTCGACGCCTTCGGCTGGGACCTCGAGAACGAGCCGAACCCCACCGACGACCCCACGCCCGGCGTCTTCTCGGAGGCGACGGTGATGCGCGTGCTCTACGACGCCTGGGACACCCGCTCCGACGCGAGCTGGGACGGCCTCGCGCTGGGCCTCGGCCCGCTGAGCGACGCCTTCACCGCCGGCCACCGGACCACCACCGCGTTCACCACGCTCGGCTCGTTCGTCACCGCGCTCAAGGCGCAGGCCGGCGTCAACGCCACCGCGGTGAACACGCTGCTCGCGCACAGCTCGGTCGGCCCCCTCACCTCCGACTTCGGCGACGGCGACGCGCGCCTGCGGGCGATGTACACGCCGGCCAGCCTGCCGCGCACCGAGACGGCCACCCTCGATGGCCGCGTCGCGTACAACTTCCAGGCGCAGAACAAGTACTGGGTCGTCAGCGGCAACGGCGCGCGCATCAGCGTGTCGGCCACCAGCAGCCAGGACGTGGGCGTCAGCGCGTACCTGCGCGGCGAGGTGGTGGGCTTCAAGGACGACCTGTCGGGCGGCGGCACCGAGAGCTTCAGCTTCAACTCCGTCGCCGGTCAGACCTACGTCATCACGCTCGAGGGCTACGGCTCGTCGAACGGCACGTACACCGCGAACGTCTCTCTCACGAGCCCCTGAACCATGAACCTCTCGCGCCTCACGCTCTGCTGTCTCTTCGCGCTCGCGGGCTGCACCACGCCCACCACCGTCGCGTCCCCCGCGCCCACCAAAGGCAAGCCCAGCGCGCCCGTCGCCGTCACCGCCACGCTCGAGAAGAACACCGCGCACGTGGTGGTCACCTTCGAGGGCGACGCGCAGAACGTCGACCTCGCCGTCAGCGGCGTCGATGGCCTGGTGGTGCAGGGCGAGGCGCTGCGTCTGACGAAGGGCAGCTTCAAGCAGGGCGAAACGCACGCCTTCGACGTCGCCTTCACGCCGGGGCCCGGGCGCTCACAGTTGGTGGTGAGCGTGTCGGGCTCGTTCCACGGCGCGTCACGCGCACGGGTGGCGGCGTTCGCGGTGGGTGAAGGTCCGCTCCCCGAGACGCCCGGCACCGTCACCACCACCAGCGATGGAGAGCGGGTGAAGGTCATGCCCGCGGGCCCATGAGAGCGCTCACCCTCGCCAGTCTGATGTGCCTCGTCGGCTGCGCGCCCGACGTGGAGATCCGCGCCCTCGACCTCGGCGAGCTCGGGCCCGGCGACGTCGTCGAAGCCAGACTCACCGTCATCAACCGCGGCGCGGCGCTGTCCTTCCTCTCCTTCACCGGGGCCGACGAGCTGACGATGATCGAGGCGCCGGCCGACACCCGCGACGCGTCGAGCTGGGTGGTGCGTTTCCAGGCCCGCGAGCCGAGCCCCACCGCGCGGGTGGTCACCGCCCAGTTCGCGCAGGGCCGCGTGGCGCGTTTCATCCTGCGGGCCAACGTCTTGCCGCGCTGCGAGCCGATGCTGCTCGACCTCGGCGACGTGGGGCTGGGCGACGTGGGCACGCAGCTGGTGGAGCTGTCGAACCCCACCGACGCCGGGGTGACGTTGCCGCTCCCGCAGCTCGCGCCGCCGTTCTCGGTGGCCGGTGACGCGCTGCCCATCGCCGCCGGCGAGGTGCAGCAGGTCGAGGTGCGCTTCACCCCGACCGAGAGCGGTCCGGCCGAGACGACGTGGCGCCTGCGCACCCGGGCCGACTGCTCGGCCACCGACGTCACGCTGCGCGGCATGGGGCTCACCTCGCCGCTCTCGCTCTCGGCGCGCCGGGTCGACTTCGGAGTCACCACCACGCCCACCCGCCGCACGGTGACGCTGCTCAACCACACCCGCTCCACGACCACCGTGCGCGAGGTGCACATCGACGACCCACACTTCTCGCTCGTCACGCCGCAGCCGCTGGTGGTGCCCGCGCTGGGGGTGCTCGACGTCGAGCTGCTCGCCACGCCCACCGACGCCACGCCCGTGGAGGCGACGATGCGCTTCGACACGCTCCCGCTCGGGCTGACGATGAACCGCACCACCGCGTGCCTCACGCCTTCCGCGCCGGCGCTCGACTTCCCCACCACCGAGCTCGGCTGCCGCAGCACCGCGCAGCCGCTCACCCTCACCAACACCTGCTCGACGGCGGTGGGGGTGCGCAGCCTGAGGACCGACTCCACCGACTTCGCGCTGGTGGCCGGCACGCCGCGCACCCTCGCGCCGGGCGCCGCGCTGCCGGTGATGCTCTCGTTCGGCCCCACGGCGTCGCTGAGCGCTCGCGGCGCGCTGCAGGTGCGCTTCGACCCCGGCGACGGCGAGGAGACCCTCTCGGTGGCCCTCACCGGTCTCGGCGCCCCGGCGGCCACCTTCCTCGAGCGCTTCACCACCCCGCGGCTGCCGGACGTCGAGGTGCTGCTGGTGCTCGACGACGGCCCGGAGATGTACGCGCAGCGCGGCGCCATCGCGCAGAACCTCGAGCTGCTCCGCCGGCTGTACCTGGCCAACGCGCTCGACGCGACGCGCTTCGGCGTGTTGACCACCGCCCCGAGCGGCCGGCTGCGCACGTTGCCGTCGGGCGCGCAGGCCATCGACGGCACCTCGGCCCCCGACTTCGCGCAGCTCACCGCCCTCACCGGCACCCAGGCGGGGCCCAGCTCGTGCCTCGACGCGGTGCTGCACTTCACCACCGAGGAGCTGGCGACCTTCCACCGGCCCGGCGCGGCGCTCACCGTGGTGTGCGTCAGCGCGCGGCCCGACGCGACGACCGCGGCCCGGCTCGAGCGCTTCACCACCCTGCGTCAGCGGCTGCCGCCCGGCACCCAGTGGAGCTTCGTGGCGCCGCTCGCCCCCAGCGCCTGCGCTCCTACCGCCGACCCGCAGGTGCTCGCCGCGCGCGCGCTGGTCGACGCCAACGTCGAAGACCTGTGCACCGAGGACTGGGCGAAGTGGGTGCCGCACTTCATCACCAGCTTCGGCGAAATCGGCTACCGCACCTGGTACTGGCTCGACCACCGCCCGGACCTCTCGCGCGGCCCGCTGCGCGTCTTCGTCGACGGCGTCGAGTACGCGACCCCCGCGCTGTGGCGTTGGGACCCGGCCGACAACTCGGTGCACTTCGAGCCGGTGAGCGCCCCGGCGCCCGGCCGGCTCATCGAGGTCGAAGGCACTCTCGCCTGCCAGTGAAGGGGCTAAGAAGGCGATGATGCGCCCACGCGGGTTCCAGACCTGGTTGGTGGCGTTGCTGCTGTTGGCCGGAAGCGCCAGCGCCGCGGAGCTCCGGCCGATTCGGTTGCAGCTCAAATGGTGGCACCAGTTTCAGTTCGCCGGGTACTACGCCGCCATCGAGCAGGGCTTCTTCGCCGAAGAGGGGCTCGACGTCAGCGTGGTGGAAGGCACCGCCACCCGCATCCCGCTCGAGGAGCTGAAGGCTGGCCGCGCCGACTTCGCGGTGTCTGACGCCGACGGGCTGCTCGAGCGCATGCAGGGCACGCCGCTGGTGGTGGTGGGCGCCATCTTCCAGCACTCGCCGTACGTGCTGCTCTCGCTCAAGGACCGCGGCATCACCGAGCCCAGCCAGCTCATCGGCAAGCGGGTGATGGACGACGCGCACCAGGGCTCGGCGCAGCTGCGCGCGATGTTGCGCCGCGAGGGCCTCGACCCGGCGGCCGTCACCTTCGTCAGCCACTCGTGGGACCTCGACGACCTCGTCGCCGGCCGCGTCGACGCCATCTCGGCCTACCGCACCGTCGAGCCGCTGGCGCTGCGGGCGCGCGGGCTCGAGCCGCAGCTGCTCGACGCGCGTGACTACGGCATCGACTTCTATGGTGACGCGCTCTACGCGATGCAGTCGCTGGCCGAGCGCGACCCGGAGCTGGTGAAGGCCTTCACCCGCGCCTCGCGCCGCGGCTGGGAATGGGCCTTCGCGCACGTCGACGAGCAGGCGAAGGCCATCCTCGAGCGGCCGGGGGTGCGCGCCCGCGGGGTGACGGCTTCGCAGCTCCACGACGAGGCCGAGGCGATGCGCCCGCTGGTGCTGCCCGACGTGGTCGAGGTGGGCCACATGAACCCCGGCCGCTGGGAGCGCATCGCCGCCACCTACGTCGAGCTCGGCGAGGCCCCGAAGGGCCGCGACTGGTCGGGCTTCGTCTTCGACCCCGAGGCGCAGAACCAGCGGCGCCAGCAGTGGACCTGGCGGTTGCTGCTCGGCCTCGGCGCGGTGGCGCTGGTGGTCGGCGGGTGGACCTTTCAGCTCCGGCGCGTGGTGCGCCAGCGCACCGAGGCGCTCGAGCGGGCCGTCGCGCAGCGCCTCGACATCGAGCGCGCGCTGCACGCCCGCGAGGCCGAGCTGCTGCAGAGCCAGAAGCTCGAGGCCATCGGGCAGCTCGCCGGCGGCGTGGCGCACGACTTCAACAACCTGCTGACGGTGGTGAGCAGCGACGTCGAGCTGTTGATGGAGAAGGCCGCCACGCCCGAAGAGCTGCTCCCGGAGATCGCCGAGGCCGCGCGCAAGGGCGCCGCGCTCTCGCGCCAGCTGCTGGCCTTCGCGCGCCGCAACCGGCTGGAGCGCACCACCTTCGACCTCGGGACGCTGGTCGACGAGCTGAGCGTGATGCTCCGCCGGCTGGTGAGCGCGCCGGTCGAGCTGGTGGTCGAGCGCGGCGCCGAGCCCACGCCGCTGGTGGCCGACCGCTCGATGCTGGAGCAGGTGGTGGTGAACCTGGTGCTCAACGCGCGCGACGCGCTGCCCCGCGGCGGCCACGTCGTGCTGCGCACCCGGCGGGAAGGCGCGCTGGCGGTGCTGGAGGTGGAAGACGACGGCGTGGGCATGCCGCCGGAGATCGCCGCGCGCATCTTCGAGCCCTTCTTCACCACCAAGGCCCAGGGCAAGGGCACCGGGCTCGGCCTGTCCATCGCGCACTCGGTGGCCGAGCAGCACGGCGGCACGCTGACGGTGCGCTCGGCGCCGCAGGTGGGCACCACCTTCCGCCTCGCGCTGCCGTGCGCCGCCGGCCCCGCGCACGAAGACGGGCACCCCGCCACCCCCGCACCGACGACGAAGGGCAAGGGCGAGCTGTTGCTGGTGGTGGAAGACGAGAGCGCAGTGCGCCGCTCGATGGTGCGCGCGCTCACCCGCGCCGGCTGGCAGATCCGCGAGGCGGAGAATGGCGCGGCGGCGCTGGCGGCCTTCGACGACACGGTGCGCTTCGTGGTGTCTGACCTGCGCATGCCGGGCATGAGCGGCATCGAGCTGCTGCACGCCCTGCGCGCGCGGCGGCCCGGGCTCCCGGCGCTGCTGGTCAGCGGCTTCAGCGACGACCTGCACCGCGGGGCCGACACGCCCACGCTGCCCACCGACGTGTCCTTCCTGCAGAAGCCCTTCACCTCGGAGTCGCTGTGCGCGGCCGTACGCGCCGGCCTCGACGCCGCCGTCAGTCCCCCAGCGAAGTGAGGAAGTCCTCGGCGCTCAGGGTGTCGGCGTCGAGCGACTGACCTTCCCAGTCGAAGGCCTCGAAGAAGTCGGCCACCGGCACCGAGGGGTCGGCCACGCCTTCCAACAGCTCGGGCACCGGCGCGGCCAGCGAGGGGCGCGGGCGCACGTAGCGCTCAGGGCTTTCCACGCAGCGCCTCCCCCACCGCGGCGAGCGACTCGGCCCCGTTGGCGATGGCGGCCTCCACGGCCCCGGCGCGCTTCTCGGCCGCGACCACGAAGACGCACGACTCGAAGCCCTGCGCACAGCACCGCGCCTCGCGCACCGCGAGCAGCCGCTGCGAGAGGTGCTCGCACACCGCCTCCAGCAGTCCCTCGACGAGGCCGCAGCTCGGCAGCTCGACCGGGCCGACCGCTTCGCCCACCGCGCTGCGCTCGAAGGTGACGCCGAAGAAGCCGAGCCGCGCCGTCGAGAAGTCGAAGCGCAGCGTGCCCAGCCCGCGGGTGACGGCCCAGTGGCTGACGCGCTCCATCGCCTCGCGCATCGGCAGCTCGCGCAGCGTCTGGGTCTTCTCTTCGAGCAGGTCGGCCTCGAGGTCCACCACCGCGTGCCGGCCCCACTGCCAGCCCCACTCGCGACAGAAGCCGCGCCACGCCTTGGGCGCCACCTTGAGCCACGTCTGGTGGAGCGCGGTGAAGAAGCTGGTGTTGACCGTCACCACGCGGCGCGCCGACGCGTCGCGCATCACGCCCAGCTCGGACTCGCCCGGCGCGAGCTCGGCCTGCAGCGGCGCCGCGAAGCCCACCGGCAGGCCCCCGCGCGGGCCGTCGAACTTCTGGCGGTTGATCAACAGGTACAGCCGGTCGTTGGCCGGCACGCGCAAGAGCTCGACGTCGACGTGCTGCGCGCCGAACTTGAAGTCGAAGAGGTAGGTGAAGCGATCGACCGGGTGGGTGGCGGCGAAGAAGGCGCGCACCCGGCCCTCGAACTCCGGGGTGGCGGTGCAGGGGGCGATGCGGCGGAAGAAGTTCTTGCCCAGCACCTGGGCGCGATCGAGCCGGGCCAGCCGCGCCTCGGCGAGGTTGTAGCGAAGCACCTTCCCGTCGGGGTCGAGGCAGATGACGCCGAAGGGCAGCGCATCGAGCTCGGCGTCGGACATCGCCGGCACCCGCGCCGCGGAGAACGGAACCGGCTCGGCGCGAGGCTGCAGAGGGAGGGCCACTTCAGTCATGGCCCTCCAATTCACGCGCTGACCGGCGACGCGCACCTAAAAGTGCGGGCCGGCGCTCAGCTCACAGCGCGCGGCCCCGGGCGAAGTCGGCGCGGCTGGTGGTGACGACCTTCTGCACTTCAGCGGGCGCCGAGACCAACACCCCCAGCTCTCGGTTGAAGAGCAGCGACTGGGCGGTGAAGTTCTCCGAGCCGAGGTAGGCCACGCGCTCGTCGACCACCAGCGCCTTGGCGTGGATGTAGGGCGTGGAGACGGTGACCAGCTTCACGCCGTGCTGCTTGAGCTGCGCGATGGCCGACGACTGCGCGGTGGTGGGCGGGTTGTCGCACAGCACCACCTGGACCTTCACGCCGCGATCTCCCGCCGCGCTCAGCTCGTTGGAGATCTGCGTGTCGCTCAGCGCCTCGGCCTCCACGTCGATGGTGGCCGTCGCCTGGCGGATCAGCACCACCAGCGACGCGCGCGAGTTGACCGGCGAGACCACCAGCTTGCCCGAGGGGGTCCACGCGGTGCCCGCGAAGTCGGCGGCGAAGAGGGCCTCGGCTTCCGCCACGTCGTCAGGCTCGCGATCGACGACCAGGTACTCGCGGTTCTGCGTCGGCGAGGTGTTGGCCGCGTTCATCGTCATGATCCACGCCGTCGCGCCATCGAGGATGACCGTCTTCTCGTGCGTCAACGCGAAGGTCGAAGGCGCCCAGTGCACCTCGACGCCCGCGTTGGTGAGCTGCGTGTAGACCGACTGGTTCGAGCCCGCGCCGCCGGGGAAGGTCTGGTTGAGCACCACCTTCACCTCGCGACCGGCGGCCTTCTGGCTGATCAGCGCGTCGATGATGGAGGTCGAGCTCAGGATGTACATCGTCAGGTGAATCGAGCTGCGCGCCCCGCGGATGGCGGCCAGCAGCGCGGCGGCGTTGTCGCTCGGCTCGACGATGACGGTGGCGTCGGTGGTGGTGCTGGCGCTGCTGGTGCCTCCGCCGGCGCCGCCACCCGTGACGGAAGCTCCACCACCTCCGCCTGCTCCGCCGCCCGCGCCCCCACCTGCTCCGCCTCCGGTGACCGGCGTGGGACGGGTGACGTCGACCACCACCTCGGCCACCGCCGGCACGTCGGCAGCGCGCGCGGCCTCGAGCTGCACCGTCGCCTGCCCCGCGGAGTCGGCGGCGTCGGCAGAGACGGTGAGCGTCTCCGGCCGGCCCGGCGCGAGGAGAATGGACGACAGCGCCGCGTTGAGACCCGGCGGCGGCGTGGCGGTGAGGGTCCACCCGTCGGCGTCAGGCGCCTCGAGGGTGATGGTGCAGGTCGCGCTCGTGCCCGCGGCGAGGGTGAGCCGCGGCGGCGTGACGGTGAGCGTGCCCGGCGACACCGGCGCGGCGCAGGCGGCGAAGAGCAGCGGGAACAGAGTGCGGATCAGGCGCATCGGGCGCGGTCATCATGAAGGCCACGGCCCGCGCCCCGCCAGCGGAGCTCTGCCCCACCCTCAGCCGAGGGTGAGTCATTCGACAGTCCGCCGCGCCTCGACCACGATGCGAGGCGTGAAACCCCAGGTGGTGTCGTCCTCTCTTCTGTCGTCGTGGTCGGCGGTCTCCCTCTCCTTCTTGCTCGTGGCGCTGGTGGGCTGCGGTGGTCCGTCGGTCGTCGACGCGGGCTCTTCCGCCGGAGGCAGCGGCGGCGGGCTCAACCTCACCGGCGGCGGTCCAGGCACGGGTGGAGGCGGAGGTAGCGGCACCGGCGGAGGAACGTCCACCACCGGCGGCGGCAGCGGGAACACCGGCGGCGGTGGCGGCGGAGGCCCCGAGTTCGGCAACGGCGACGCGGGCAGTCCGTGCACCGGCAACTCCGACTGTGGCTCGGGCAACTGCGTGGCCTGGTTCCGCGACGCGGGCTCGGTGTGTGGGAAGGCGTGCGACGACCAGACGGGCTGCAGCGACCTCACCGGCTTCGTCTGCTCGCCCGACCGCAACGGCAACGGAGTGTGCGTGCCGCGCAGCCCGGCGCACTGCCTGCCGTGCAACTTCGACAGCGACTGCGGCGGCACCTCGGAGGCCTGCGTGCTCGCGCCCGGCGACACGATGATGACCTGCCGCATCGACTGCTCACTCTCGGCCGACGCGTGCCCCAACGACTACACGTGCACGCAAGTGCGCTTCAACAACGTGATGCGCTCGTTCTGCATGCCCCCGGCGAACGTGTGCAACACCGCGCAGGGTGGCTTCTGTGAGCGCTACTCGCAGCCCCAGCCGTGCGCCAACGGCAGCGACGCGGGCACCTGCACCGGCGCGCGCACCTGCGTCGGCGGCCGCTACTCGACGTGCAACGCGCAGACGCCGGCGTGCAAGGCGACGTGCACCACGCCCGACCGCCCCGACTGCCAGGAGCCGCTGTGCCCCTCCGCCACCCAGGTGCCGGCCCACTGCGGCGACTGCAACACCTCGTGCGCGGGCGCGGGCGCACCGGGCGCCAACGTCACCTGCGCCGACGGCGGCTGCACCTTCAGCTGCAAGGGCGACAACTACGACGCCGACGGCCGCCCCGACTCGGGCTGCGAGCTCGCCGACACGCCCACCACCAACCACGTCGCGTCCGGCGCGGTGAACGGCGGCTCGGTGGACTGCTTCGATGGCTCGACCATCACCGTGTCGGGCGTGTTGCCCAGCGACGTGCGGGTGCACGAGCTGCCGGCGGTGGTGGCGTTCGACACCGCGAAGGGCGCGGCGCCCGACTTCATCGCGGTGGGCACCTCGGGCGGCACCTTCTGCGTCAACGACATCGCCATCACCCTCACCGTCACCGGCGCGGCGAACCCGGCGTGCTACCGGCTGGCCATCACCACCGACAAGGGCGTGTACGGCTGCGACACCACCGCGTCGGGCACGTGCACCGCAACCTCCGGCTCGGGCTCGTATTCGGGCGGCACCACCACCTCGCTGGTGGTGTCACGCACCTGCGCGGCGGCGGCGTCGGGCGGGAGCTACCGCGTCACCGGCCACTTCTGATCAGCTCGGTCAAGTAGTGCACGTAGGCCTCGACGTAGCTCGGCTCGCCGGGCGCCTGCGGTGACAGCAGCCACGGGTTCATCAGGGTGTGGCGCAGCAGGAACAGGCCGGTGTCGTCGGGCGCGGAGAGGTCCAGCTCGAGCTCGGCGCCGATGCGCGCCAGCTCTGCTTCACCGAGCTGCGAGAGCTCGACGGTGGTGCACGAGCCGAAGAAGTGACGGAGCTGCACGGGCAAATCTCCGCGCACCGACATCGCGTCGTACAGCGTGCGCCCAAAAGCGTTGGCCGCGGCGAGCGAGCGGTTGCCCTTCGGGTTGAAGGCCAGGCACACCAGGTTGCAGTCGGGCTCGAAGGGCACGCTGAGGCGCACCGTCGGGGCGAGCTCCTGCGCGAGCACCTGCACGCGATCGAACAGCGTCTCGCAGGTGCGCACCGAGCGCGCGATGAGCCGGCCGAAGTTCGCGCCGTCGAGCGGCAGCACCTTGTGGTTCACGTAGCAGGCGGCGGCGCCGGTGCCGGGGCGGCTGCCCTCGAGGCTGAAGCGGCCGATCTTCCGGTAGCGCGCCTCGTCGTCGGGGGTGTTCGACACGAAGACGTACGACGCGTCTTGCAGCACGAGGTCGAAGGCGCGGCGGTCGCGCGCGAGGAAGGCGCCGGCGCCGAAGGGCACGAAGCCCAGCTTGTGCGGATCGACGGTGATGGAGTCGGCCTCGGCCAGCGCCGCCGTCGAGCGGTACACGCGCTCGCTGGGGAAGTAGCGGAACTCGGCCTTCACCTCGTCGCGCGGTCGCAGCCCGCCCTGCGCGTCGCGGAACAGGCTGGGGATGTAGCCGCCCCACGCCGCGTCGACGTGGAACCAGAAGTTCAGCGGCGCACCGCGCAGCGCTGACACCTCGTGCAGCGGGTCGAGGGTGCCGAACTCGGTGGTGCCGTACACGCCGACCACCGCCAGCACCGGCAGCCGTTTCGCCGCGCGCGCCTCGAGCATGCCGCGCAGCGCCTTCACGTCGAGGCGGGCCTGCACGGTGGGCACCGCGAGGAGCTGATCACTCCCCAGCCCGAGCAGCTTCATCGCCTTCTGCCACGAGTAGTGCGCGGTGGCCGGCGCGAGCACCACCAGCTCACCCACCAGCGGGTGCGCGGCGAAGAAGCGCGCCAGGCCCACGGTCTCGACGCGGCAGGCGTGCACCTCGTCGAGCAACGCGGCGGCACGCTCGTGGGCAGCCAGCGCGTCGGCCAGCGCGAGCGTCTGCGCGGTGCTCCAGTTGAGCAGCGTGAAGTCGTCGGCGGTCTCCAGCTCCGGCACCGGCCACACCTGCAGCCGCGCGCACGCGTCCTTCGCGGCGAGCGGGTAGAGCTTCACCGCGCGCGCGAGCCACAGGCCTTCGTCGTTGGCGACCGTGCCGCCCGAAGTGAGGTGGCCGAGCGCGCAGGGCTTGTTCGCCGTGTCGACCGCGAAGCCCACCATGCGGCAGAGCTGGCGGCCGACCTCGAGCTCGAGCTGCACCGTCACCGGCGCGGCCTCTTCGACGATGTTGTTCGGGTTGTAGAGCGTGGTGACGAGCTGGGCGATGAGGCCCGGCATCAGCAGGTCGCTCACCATGTGCCCGAGGTAGCGCGGGTGGAAGAAGGGCACCGAGCGCTTGAGCTGCGCCGTCAGCTGGTGGAGCTCGAGCCGCGTCTTCGCCATGCCGTCGAGGAAGGCCGGCTCGTACTGCTCGCGGGTGCTGATGGGCGGCGTGTCTTCGGGGTGGAAGTTGCGGCGCCAGTAGACGTGGTCGCGCAGCAGCTCGGTGACGGTCTTCTCGAAGAAGTCGTTGTTTTCGCCGTACGCGCCCAGGAAGAACGGAGCCAACTGGTCAGCCATGGCGCGGAATCTCTCGCGCTCGGGCCGCGATTGCTTGTGCAGAGTTTGCGAGTTGTCAGCTGAGCGCCGCGAGCAGCGTGGCGGGCGCGAGCGGCTTGGTGAGGAACGCGTCGAAGCCGGCGGCCGCGCAGGCCTCTCGATCCTCCACCGAGGCGTTGGCGGTCAACGCCACCAGTCGCAGCGGCAGCCCTTCTTCACGGAGCAGGCGCGCCGCGGCGAGCCCATCGAGCACCGGCATCTGGAGATCGAGCACCGCCACGTCGAACGTCTCGCGCCGCGCGGCCTGCACCGCGTCTTGCCCGTTCGTCGCGCCGACCACCTCGTGCCCCTCGAGCTCGAGCAACCGGGTGGTGATGCGGAGGTTGACCGCGTTGTCGTCGGCCACCAGCACCTTGAGGCGCCGCGTCGACACCACCGGCTGCGGCGGCCGCACCGGCGCCTCGGCCTTCACCAGCGGCACCCAGAAGCTGAAGGTGCTGCCTTCGCCTTCCACGCTGCGCACGGTGGCGTCGCCGCCCATCAGCCGCGTCAGCTTCCGGCTGATCGACAGCCCCAGGCCGGTGCCTCCGAAGCGGGCGTGCACCGTGCGGTCGGCCTGGGTGAAGGGCTCGAACAGCCGGGCCTGCGCCTCGCGCGACAAGCCCAGACCGCTGTCTTCGACGTCGAAGCGCAGCTGCCCCTCGGCCACCGACGCGCGACAGCGCACGAAGCCGCGCTCGGTGAACTTGAGGGCGTTGCCGACGAGGTTGATCAACACCTGGCGGATCAGCGACCAGTCGGCGAGCACCGACTCCGGCACGTCGGGGCTGAGGTGTACCTCGAAGCGCAGGGCCTTCTCGGCGGCGCGCGGCGCGAAGAGCCCCATCAACCGCTCGAGCTCGGCCTTCAACGCCACCGGCGCGGGGTCGACCTGGAGCCGGCCCGCGTCGATCTTCGACAGGTCGAGGATGCCGTTGAGCAGCCCGAGCAGCGCGTCGGCCGACGTCTTGATCACCTCCAGCGATTCCCGCTGAGACGCGTCGAGTGACGTGCGTTCGAGCAACGCGGTCGGCCCACCACCCCGTTGAGCGGCGTGCGGATCTCGTGGCTCATCATCGCCAGGAAGTCGCTGCGGCTGCGCGCGGCGGCGGTCGCCACGTCGCGCGTCTCTTCGAGCTCGATCATCGCGCGGCGCTGCCACTCGACCAGCGCGAGGTTCTGCGCGATGTAGCCGCTGACCAACCCGGCGGTGCGCACCACGGTGAACATCAGCAGCGCGGCCGCCGCGACCACCAGCGCCTCTTCACGGGTGTGCACCCGCACCGCGAGCCCCGTGACCAACATCACGAGGATCGGCACCGCGAAGGCGAGGAAGACCGCGTTGACCGCGAAGTTCGCGCCCATCGCGCCGGCGATGAGCCCGGTGATGATGGCCACCAGGAACATGCGGCCGGTGAAGTCGTCGATGGTCAGGCCCACCGCGAGGCCGATGGCCCAGGCCACCCCCGAAGCGAGCGCGCCGTGCAGCGCGTGCCGGTACCACCGCTCTGCGTCGCGCACCTGCTGCTCGGGGTCGAGCTTCAGGTACCGATGGGCCGCGCGAAACCGCAGCAGCGAGATGCCCAGCACGAGCACCGCCCAGACGGCCTGCTGCCACAGCGGAAAGGGCCAGCCGCGCCACAACAGCACGCCCACCAGGAACATCGACGCCACGACGGTGGTGCGCGCCTGCTGGAACAGGAGCGCCACCGACTGAGCGATGACCCGCGGGTCGGCCGACATGCCCTTCAAGGTAAGCGGTCCACGCGCGGCGGGCGCGTCAGAGAAATGGCGCGGTCATTCGTAGGGGTTCTTCTCGTCGACCGACAGGCCGCCGCCCTTCGAGACGACCTTCTTCTTCTTCACCGGCGCCCCGGCGTCGACCACCTCGGGCACCACCACCGCGGCGACCGGCGCGGCCTCGAGCACCACGCGCTCGGTGCGGTCCTTGTCGAAGGTCACCACCAGCGCCCGCTCGACGAGCCCCGGTCCCGACGCGCGCACCTTCTTGTCCACGCCGACGGGCTCCTTGAGCACGCACGGGTTGCACGTCATCGCCACGCCGTCGATCTCCAGCTGCGCGCCGGCCGGCTCGGCCACCACGGCCACCGTCACCCTCTCGGGCTCGACCTTCACCGGCACCACCGTCGGCTGCTCTTCACGGGGGCTCACCGCCGGCGCGGGCTTCCACCACAGCGCCGCCGACACGCCGCCGAGCACCAGCACCGCGCTGATCAGCCCGATGATCAACCCGCGGTTCCCTGAGGGCGAAGGCGCGGCGACCGGCGCAGCCGAGCGACCGGTGCGCGAGGGGCGCGCTTCCCGCGTCGGCTCGTGGACCGCCTTCGACGGCACGCGCGAGACCGGCGTGCCCTTCTTCGACTTCACGCCCGAGAGGTTCGCCGCGGACGACGACGGCGTGGGAGCCAGCGCCGCCGCCCGCGCCTGCCGCGCCGCGAGCTCGAACAGCGCCGAGATGTCGGTGTTGGGCACGGCGGCCTTCAGCGCGTCACGCACCCGCAGCGCGTCGCGCGGACGAGCGCTGCGTTCCTTCGACAGCAGCGCATCGACCAGCGCGCACAGCTCGGGAGGAAGCCCCGAGGTCACCGACGCCAGCGGCGCCGGCGTGTCGTGGAGGATGCGCGCCAGCACCGCCATGTCGGCGCCGGTGCCGTGCGGCGGCTTGCCGCTGAGCAACGAATAGAGCACCGCGCCGACGGAATAGAGGTCGGCTTCCGGGCCGAGGTCCGACTCGCCGAGCACCTGCTCCGGGGCCATGTACCGCGGCGTGCCCACGGCGGTGCCGGTGTGCGTGAGGCCCGAGCTCTCACCGAAGCGCGAGACGCCGAAGTCGAGCAGCTTCACCGTCTGCGGCTTGATGCAGATGAAGATGTTCGCCGGCTTCACATCGCGGTGCACCACGCCGGCCTTGTGCGCAGCCGAGAGCGCCTCGAGCACCGGCACCATCACGCCGATCGACTGACCGGGCGTCAGGCCGCGCGTCTCCTTCACCATCGTGCGCAGCGTGGCGCCCTCGAGGTGCTCCATCACGATGAAGGGCTCGCCCTCCTCGGTGTGGCCCATGTCGAGCACGTCGACGATGCCGGGGTGGCTGATGACGGCCGCGGCCTTCGCCTCGAGCTCGAAGCGGCGGCGCACGTCTTCGCGGTTGGCGACCGCGGCGTTGAGGATCTTGATGGCGACGCGCCGGCCGATGGCGAGGTTGGTCGCCTGGTACACCGCCCCCATACCGCCCTCGCCGAGCAGGCCCTCCAGCTCGTATTTCCCGGCAATGATGGTGCCCGCGGGCAGGTGCGACGAAGTCGACATCGGTGCCGCGGAGTGTAGCGGCCCCCCCGGTTCACGACGAGAAACGCTTCACGCCGCGCGCGGGGTGAAGTGCGACTCTGGCCGCGGCAGCACCGGCTCCGACCTCCCCTGCAGCCGGCGGAACACCCACGCCGACGCGAGCGCCGACATCGGCACCGTCACCACCGTGCCCACGCCCAGCGCGAGCATGCCCAGCAGGTTGAGCCCCAGCAGCGCGAGCCCGAACTTGAAGAGCGGCCCCTTGAGCGCGCGGGTGAGCTGACGACTCGCGCTCAGCGCCTCCACCGGCTCGTGGGTGCGCTCGGCGACGAAGAAGGGCGCGAAGCCCAGCGCCAGCGCGAGGAACACGCCGGGAACGATCAGCAGCGCGAAGCCCACCGCGAGGATCAGCCCGAGCAGGAAGCTGGTGACGAGGTACGGGAAGAAGCCGGCCAGCATCGGGGAGGGGTTCGACAGATCCACCGGTTCGCCGTCGTGCAACTTCAACGCGACTCGAATGAGCAGCAAAGTCAGCGCGACCTGCAGCAACTGCACGCCCGCGCTCAGAATGATGCCCCCTGCGCCGCTTCGACCGAGCGACTGGCTGATCAACGCCAGGCCCAGCCCGCAGGCCCCGAGAATCAACAACGGCTGAAGATGGGCGCGCAGCGTGACCCACGCGAAGTGCAGCGCGTCGCGAATCGAGATGGTGGCAGGGCTCATGACGACCTCCTGGGCGCCGGGTGAGCAAGCCTCGTGCCCCGGGGCACATCAGATGCAGCCGTCCCACCCCAGGAGGTCCACCATGCCTGCACTGCTGTTGTGCGCGCTGATCACCGCGCAGCTTCAGGTCACCGAGGGAGAGCCCATCGAGTTCGCCGAGGTCAGCTCGACCGAAGCCTTCGTGCCGCAGCTCGCGCCGTACGGCGAGTGGTTGTGGCTCAGCGACCGCCGCGCCTTCCGCCCCGCGGTGGAGCTGGTGGGCCCCGACTTCGTGCCCTACGCGTCGCACGGCCACTGGGTGGCGACGGAGGCCGGGTGGTCCTTCGTCAGCTCGTTGCCCTTCGGCTGGGCGACCTTCCACTACGGGCGCTGGTGGCTCGACGCCGAGCTGGGCTGGGTGTGGCTGCCCGACACGGTGTGGGGCCCGGCGTGGGTCGAGTGGCGCTACGGCGGAGGCTACGCGGGGTGGGCGCCGCTGCCGCCGCCGGTCTACGCGCGGCTGTATCGCCCGCGCTGGTTCTTCGTGCAGGCGCCGTGGCTCGGCGCGGCGAACCTCTTCCTCTACATGGTGCCGGCGACGCGGGTCGAGCTGGCGCTGCTCGTCGCCACGCCGGTGCCCACGCGCCGCTGGAGAACGCACACCTGGCACGCGGGCCCGCCGTACCGCGACGTGGTGCACCTCGCGTCGGTGCCGCCGGAGCGTCGCGACATGCGCACGCTGGGGCCGCCGCCGAACTTCCACCCCGCGGTGCCGGTGAGGCCGGCGCCCCCGCCTTCGCCTCCGCCTCCGCGCGTGAACGTCCCGCCGCCGCCGTCGTCGCCCGCGCTGCCGCCGAGACCTCCGCGCGCCACGTCGACGCCGTTGGCCCCACCGCCGCCGCCGCCGCCACGGCTGCAGGCGCCGATGCCGAACCGCGATCGCCCCACCGTCGCCCCCGGCCCGCCGCCCACCAGCAAACGACCGCCCGGTGCGCCGGCCACCCCCAAGCGCAGGAAGTGAGTTGCGCGGCGCACCGAGGTCCTTACAGGCAGGGTCATGAGTCCGTTGATCCAGCTCCTGCACCGGCGCGTGACGAACGTCTCGCCGCGCGCCTGTTGATCACCTCTCACGCCCGCGAGCCCTCCATGCAGCCTGACATCACTCTCCGCCGCTCGGATCTCGAGCGTCTCCAGCGCCTCCTCTCCGACGTCGACGAGCACACGCCCGTGTTGCTGATTGAACGGCTCGAGACCGAGCTGCTGCGCGCGCGCGTGGTCGACGACGCCAGCTCCGGCCACGACCTCGTCACCCTCGGCAGCCGCGTGGAGTTCGAGTCGCGCGGCACCGGCAAGCGGCGGGTGGTGACGCTGGTGCTCCCCGAAGACGTGGAAGGCCCCGAGACGCTCTCGGTGCTCACCCCCATCGGCTGCTCGTTGCTCGGCCTGCGGGTGGGCGACGTCTTCACCTGGCACGACGGCGTGCGCCGCTGGCAGATCGAGGTCCTCACGGTGGAACAGCCGTGAACCGGTGGACGCGGCTGCTGCACGCCGCGGAAGCGCTGGACGCCCGGCCCGACGAGTGGCGCCTGCAGCTCGAGAGCCTGCTCGAGACCTTCGACGCCGAGCGCGACCCGGTCGACGACTACGAAGGCTACGTGGTGCGGCGGCTGCTGCTGGCGCTGCTGCGTCCGCGCGGCTGAGTTTTTGCGCCCGACGCCGGGCCGTGGCGTGCTGCCCGGCCTGATGCGACGACTCCCCGGCCTCGATTCGCTGCGCGCGCTCGCCATCGTGTGGGTGATGCTGTTTCACGCCGGCACGCTCGGGCTCGGGTGGCCACTGGGCCCCGTCGCGCGCTTCGGGTGGATGGGCGTCGACCTGTTCTTCGTGCTCAGCGGCTTCCTCATCGGCGCGCAGTGGTTCGAGGCGCTGCGCACCGGCACCGCGTCGTTCGCGCGCTTCTACGAGCGCCGGGCGTTCCGCATCTTGCCCGCGTACCTGGTGGTGCTGGCCGCCTACGCGTTGGTGCCCGCGCTGCGCGAGCGCGCCGAGATGCAGCCGCTGTGGCAGTTCTTCACCTTCACCGAGAACCTGCTGATCGATGTCTCGTCGGCGAAGACCTTCAGCCACGTGTGGTCGCTGTGCGTCGAGGAGCACTTCTACGTGGTGTTCCCGCTGATCAGCCTCGCGTTGATCAGCCGCGCGACGTGGAAGACGACCGCGTTGGTGGCGGCGGGCCTGGTGCTGGCCGGCCTCGCGTGGCGTGCGCACGTGTGGCTCGGCGACGTGAGCCTGCGCGGTGAAGACACGCAGACCCAGTTCTTCTACGAGCGCCTCTACTACCCGACGTGGACCCGGCTCGACGGGCTGGTGTTCGGCGTGGTGCTCGCAGCGGTGAAGGTGTGGCGCAGCGCCTGGTGGGCGTGGCTGCAGGCGCACCGCGCGCTGGTGACGCTGACGAGCGCGGCGCTCTTCGGGGGCGCGGTGTGGCTCTTTCAGGACACCCTGACCACGGGCGCGGTGGTGTTCGGCTACCCGCTGCTGTCGCTCAGCCTCGCGGGCTTCGTCGCGGTGCTGGCCCACCCCTCGACGCGCGAGGTGCCCGGCGCAGCCTTCGTCGCGGCGCTGTCGTACAGCCTGTACCTCACGCACAAGCTGGCGCTGCACGTGATGAAGACGTGGGGCGGCGAGCTGCTCGCGGAGAACGATGCGCTGGCGGTGGTCGCGTACGCGGCGTCGGTGCTGGCCTTCGGCGCGCTGCTCCACTTCGCCGTCGAGCGCCCCTTCCTCGCGTTGCGCTCAGCGCCGCCGCGGGGGCTGGGTCCAGCGCCAGCGGGTGGCGCGACCCTGGCCTGAGCAGGCAACGACCCCGAGCAACTCCGAGGAACCGACGGATGCCCTGTTGCACCAGCCGCTCGACCTGGCAGCGCTTCGATGTCTTCGGATGGTCGGGATCTGGCGTTGCGCGCAATTGCGCGCAATTGCGCGCAAATCGCGACCCGCTCAGTAGTGGCGCTCGAGCACGTACCAGCCGAACGCCCGCAGCATCACCTTCGCCAGGGAGTCGTCGACCAGCGGCGTGAGCTCCGTCCACGCCGCCTCCACCAGGCGGGTCGCGTCGGCCATGCAGCCGTCGAGCGCGCCGCACTTCTCGATGAGGGCGATGGCCTCGCCCACCACCGCCACGTCGGCCGACTTCATCGACACCAGGAACCACAGGCGCCGCCGCTCGGCGTCACCGAGCGCCCCCAGCGCGCGCGCCACCGGCATCGTCACCTTGCCGTGCGCGATGTCTTCGCCGGTCTTCTTCAGGTCACCCTTGAACCCGCGCAGGTTGAGCACGTCGTCGACGATCTGGAACGCGAGGCCCAGCGCGTCGAAGTAGCGGCCGATGGCCTCGACCTGCACCGCCGAGCCACCGCCCGCGATGGCGCCCATGCGCGAGAGCGCCGACGCCGGAGCCGCGGTCTTCAGCCGGTGAATCGCCACCACCTTCTGCTCCAGCGAGCGCACGTCGCCCGAGTCGAGCGCGGCGGGCACGAAGGCCTCCAGCCCGTCGAGGTCGATCGCCTGCCCCGCGTGCCCTTCACGCAGCGCCTCGAAGTACAGGTCGTAGAGCTGCAGCTTCGCGGTGTCGCTCACCAGGGAGCGGCGCAACATGCGCTCACCCATGAAGTAGGCCGCGGTGCCGGCGTTGATGGAGATCGCCTCGCCGTACTTGAGGTGCGCGGTCGGCCCTCCGCGGCGGATGTCGGACCGGTCCTGCACGTCGTCGACGATGAGCGAGCCGACGTGCATGAACTCGGGGAACGCCAGCCACTCGGCGAACTTGCGCGAGTCGCCGAGCACCACGTCGCAGCACGCCAGCGCGGCGTACGAGCGCCAGGCCTTGCCGCCGCGATCGGTGATTTCGCGCACCGGCGCGATGAGGGTGCGCGCGAGCTGCTTCAGGTCGACGCCGTCGAGCACCGACTCCCGGCCGGGCGCGGCCACCAGCGTCTCGGCGTGCGAGCGCGTCAGCTCGAGCGGGTACACCTGCTGCACCGAGTCGCGCACCGCCTCGCCCACGCTCTTGAAGAAGCCGTCGAGCGTCTCGGCGGTGAAGAAGCCACTGCGCTCGACGTAGCCCAGGCCCTGCACCGGCCGGTCGGCCAGCGTGCCCTTCACCCGGCAGCGGCCTTCCCAGAAGGCGGGCTTCGAGATGACGGTGACCAGCTCCTGGTCTCCCACCTCGGCCACCACGTCGAGCTTCAGCCCCGCGCCCGGAATCTCCAGAGCGAAGGCGGTGGGGTAGCGCTCGAAGGTGCGCACGCTGCGCCACTGGCCGGTCGCGGTGAGCGAGAAGGCGTCGTACGCGCGGCGGGTGCCGTCGGGCGCGATGACGATGGCCCAGCGGCCCTGGCTCTCCTTCGTCTCGGAGTGCACCAGGTCGTAGACGCTGACGTCGGTGCCGTCGTCGAGCTGCGCCGAGACCCAGTTCCACGCCACCACACCGAGATCGCTCTGCTTCGGCTGCGGCCGCGCGGTCTTCGGAGGCGCGCCGAACTCGTGGTCGTACCAGCCCTGGCCGGTGACGTCGGTGCGCACGCCGTCGAGCGTGACGTGGCCCTTCACCGCGCAGCGCGGCACGAAGACGTAGAACATGTCTTCGCCGTGCACGCCGCGCACGACGCCGTCGTCGCCGTGGCGGGTGGGCGGCTTCTTCAGCTCGAAGGTGAGCGACGCGCCCAACGGGTTGCGCGCGCCTTCGGTGCTGCCGAGGTGGAGGCGGTACTCGCCCGGCTTCACCTTCTCGAAGGTCATGCCGCCGTAGTCGAGCGCGAGGCGATCGCTCGCCACGTGCACCGGGCCGGGGAAGAAGCGGTCGGGCAACGGCACGCGGCCCTTCTCGAGCACCTCGGTGACGGCGCGGTTGAGCCGCTCGTCACGCGCGCCCTGCCCCTTCTTGATGCGGTCGAGTCCGATGGCCGGCGCGTTGGCGTCGACGTAGCTGCGCGCGAGGTAGTCGCCGGTCGCGACGTCGGTCAGCGCCCAGGTGAGCGAGTGCGCGTATTCCCACGAGCCGTCGGCGCGCTTGCCGTTGATGATCCGGAAGAAGGCCGCGAAGAGCGACAGCGCGCGCCCATCGGCCGCCTGGAGGTGCGCGTTGACGTACCACCACTCCGTCGTCGACGACGCGTGCGGCAGGTCGTGTACGGCGAGGTCGATTGGACCTGGCGTGGGCCAGTCGGAGGGAAAATCAGTGGGGTCACTCACCCGTGCCTTCGCTTTCTGTTCCCCCTCGAGACGGGCGAACCTTGAGAGGCGGGGGCTGGCAAGTCAATGATGACCTGATGCGCGCCTGGGTGGGGTTGCTGCTGATCGGCTGTCAGGTGAGCCCCGCCTCGGTCGACACCGAGCGGCTCGACGTGACCTGCTTCGCGGTGGACCCGCCGGTCGTCGAGTTCCCCGAGCTCGCCGGCGGAGACCGCGCCAGCGCCCACGCGCGCGTCACCAACCTCAGCGGCGGCCGGCTGACGCTCCACCAATCTGCAGCGCGGGCGCCCTTCACCCTCACCCCCTCCGAAGACGTCCAGCTCGAGCCAGGCGACACGGCGAGCCTGCGCATCGACTTCGCGCCGACCGACGGGCTGCTCCACCTCGAGACCATCGCGCTGACCACGCCCGGGCTGCCGGAGTGCGCCGCCCAGCTCACGATGCGCGGCCTCGGCGGCGGGAAGCTCTTCGCGTCGCCGCTCGACTTCGGGCGGCTCGAGGTCGGCGACGCCACCACGCAGGACCTCATCATCACCAACGGCGCGCGCGTGCCGGTCACCGTCGAGGCGCCGCGCTTCGACGTGGCGGCCAACGTGGCGACGCTCACCGTGGGCCTCGCCTTCCCCCTCACGCTGACCGCGGGCGAGTCGGTGCGCGTGCCCGTCACCGCCACGGTGCTGCTGCCCGAAGACGTGGCGGGCAGCTTCACCCTGCCCTCGTCGCTCGGCGCGGTGACGGAGCCGGTCGCGCTGCAGGTGGGCACCCCGAAGGCCGAGCTGGCCGCGGTGCCGGTCGACGTGCCGATCTTCGGCTCGATGACCTCGAGCACCGACCGCGAGGTGGTGCTCCGCAACGTCGGCACGCCAGGCGGCCCGTCGTCGAGGCTCCGGCTGGTGCCGCCCTTCGCGCGGGTGGTCTCACAAGACAGCTCGGAGCTCTTCGTGTTCCAGGACCCGGCGTTCGTGATGTCGGGGCTGCGCGCGGGCAGCTCGACCGAGCTGGCGGTGCGCCTGATGCCCCGGGGGCTGGGCCGCCACACGTGGCAGGTGACGCTGGTGACCAACGCGCCGCAGACGCCGGAGGTGAGCTTCACCGTCACCACCACCTCCGTCGAGCTGCCGCCGTGCCGCCTCACCCAGTCGCCCGACGCGCTGGCGGTGCCGGGCGACGGGGGCACCGCGCGGCTCACCCTGACCAACGTCGGCGCCGAGCGGTGCGTGCTCGACCACCTGCGGCTGGGCGTGTTCGGCTTCCCCGTGCCCAACGAGCTGGGGGACCGCTTCGAGATCGTCAGCGGCGGCTTCAGCCAGCTCGAGCTCGCCCCTGGCGCGGTGCACCACGTCGACGTCGGGCGGCACGGCCGGCCCTCGGTGAGCTCGGTGCGGTACCTGGTGTTTCAGCCCAACGCGGTCGAGACCAGCGCGACGGTGTTCTCGAACTGATCAGGCGCGCGGCCGGCGGCGGGCGCGGAGCTCCTCGACCGCCTGCGCCTGCTCCTTCTTCGAGAGCGCGTCGATGTGGGGGAAGATGTTCGTCTCTTCCAGCGTGAGGTGCGCCGCGAAGTCGGTCTCGAGCCGCGCCGCGCACTGCTCGAGGCGGCGTCGCGCCGAGGGATCTTCCGGGTGGGCCTGCACCGCGAGCAGCGCGCCGGTGAGCGCCTCGAGCTGGGCCTCGTGGCCGAAGTGCTGCGAGCGCATCTGCGAGAGCGCGGCGTCGACGGCGGCGCTGCGGCCGGCCAGCCGGGGCCACAACGAGTCCTCTTCGTCGCGCACGTGGAGCGGCAGCGCCTCGGTGAAGTACCGCAGGCACTGCGCCGACGCGGCGCGCACCTCGTCGTGTGGCAGCTCGGTGCGCGCGCCGATGGTGAAGGCCAGGCGCGCGAACTTGCGGATGCGCGCGTGACAGGCGAGCAGGAGGTCGCGCAGCCCTTCCCCTCCGTGGGCTTCTCCGAGGCGGACCATGGTCAGAACTGGCTGCGGACCGAGAGGAAGCCCCACGTCGACGGCGCAGTGCCGCGCGCCAGCGCCTCGAGCCCGGGCAGGAACACCGAGACGTTGCCGGCGAGCGACACGTTGTCGAAGACGGGCACGGTGACGGACAGGTCGAACTCGGTGCCCATGTTGCCGCTCACGCGGTTGGGGTCGGCGGCGAGGAAGACGCTGCCGTTCGCCGCGTACCAGGCGCCCTTCGGGTCCCACGCGCGGAAGTGGTGCACGTCGAGCCACACGTGCGCGCCCCACGGGCGGAAGCCGACGGTGCCGCGCGCGGCCACCACGTTCGACCAGCCCACGTAGTCCATGTACCCGAGGTGCGCGTGGCCGGTGGGGAAGAGCTGGTTGAAGGTGTGGTCGACGCCGTCGCCCGGCGTGCCGTCACCCGACGCGCCGCTGAACTCGCCGAGCACGTACGGCGCGCCCCACACCTTCGCGAAGGTGTACGTCGCCTTGAGCGCGAAGGCGCCGGCAAGCTGGAGGTCTTCCGCCGCGCCGACCTTGCCCGTCTGAAACGCGCCCTCACCGACCAGCGCGAGCGAGCCCACGTTGGCGAAGCCGCGCGCGCCGAGCGTGACGCGGTTGTTGTCTTTGGCGCGACCGGTCGCCGCGGTGGCCGGGTCTTCGAAGAGCCCGAGCGCATAGGTGTCGAAGCCCAGCTTGCCGAAGCGCGCGCGGGCGTAGAGGCCGGTGAAGTAGCTGCCCGAGTTGTGGAAGCGCGAGCCGCCCGCGTCGGGCACCAGCCACGACGGCGGCTTGAGCATCATGCCGAAGCCGTCGACGGTGACGGTGGGCGACGCGGTGAGGCGGAAGAAGACGCCGTCGAACGCGCGCGCGGTCTGCGCCCAGTCGAGGTTGCCGATGAGGCGGTCCTCTCCGTACGAGAGCTCCTGGCGGCCGACGCGCACGTCGAGCCACGAGGTCGCCTTCAGGTCGACGAAGCCCTGGTGCAGCCCGGTGTTGGGCGTGACGGTGATGGTGTTCGGCTCGGAACCCCAGGCGCGAACGTCCTGCAGCTCGAGGAGAATGCCCACCCGCTCCTTCGCGCTGGCGCGCACCGTGAGGCGGGCGCGTTGGTCGAAGCCCAGCGTGTGGTCGTCGTTGGTGGCGTTGAAGTCGGCGCTGTCGCGCAGCTCGCCGCGCGCGAAGTACTGGCCGCCGATGGCGAGCGAGAAGTCGTTCCACTTCCACCGCAGGGGGCCTTCGCTGACCGACGTGGCCGTGCTGCGGAACAGCTCACCGGAGCTCTTGCGGCCCGGCCCCCAGGGCGTCGCCACCACGTCGAAGCCGAGCGTCGCGGGCACGCCGGCGTCCACCACCACCGGCTTCGGCGCTTCGACGCCGCCGTCTTCTTGTGCCCAGGCACCCAGCGAGGTGATGCAGATCAACCCGGCGAGAACGCGACTCATGAATGAGCCTCCCGGGGCCGACCTTTGCAGCAACGCAGCCAGCGCTAACTCCCCGTGACGCTTGAGCGTCTCCGAGGAGTTTGTTTCGAGCCGTTTCAGTCTGGAACACGCCTCGCGGCAAATCTGGGAACGGGGCTCTCAGGTTCGAGAACGACATTCTCTGCCCTCGGGCGCGCGATCTGGTGTCTGAGGGGGCATGAGCCGCTCGTGGGTCATCGTGTTCGTCGGAGTGCTCGCCTCATGCGCGCCTGGAGTCGAAGGGCCGCAGGGGCCGGCGGGAGAGGTCGGGCCGATGGGCCCCGCGGGCGCGATGGGCGCGACCGGCCCGCAGGGTCCTCAAGGGCCCCAGGGTGAGAAGGGCGACCGCGGCGACGTGGGGCCGAAGGGCGACACCGGCGCGATGGGTGCGCAGGGCCTGCAGGGTCCGGCCGGAGTGGTGACGGTGGTCGACGGCGGCGTGGTGACGGGACCTCCGGGGAGCTCGGTGCTGGTGAGCCCGGTGAGCCCCGGCGCGGCCTGCGCCACCGGCGGCATCCGCGTCACGCAGCTCTCGGATGGCGGCATCGTCAACGTGTGCAACGGCGCGGTCGGCGCTACGGGGCCGATGGGCGCGACGGGTCCGCAGGGCGCACCGGGCGTGGCCATCACCGCGACGCCGCTGTCGATGCTGAGCGCGCAGTGCGCGACGGGCGGTGTGCTGCTGCAGCTCCCTGACGCGGGCACGCTGGCAGTGTGCAACGGCGCGACCGGCGCGATGGGGCCTGCGGGCGCGACGGGTCCGCAGGGGCTCATCGGTCCTGCAGGGCCGACTGGTCCGACCGGAGCCACCGGCGCGATGGGGCCCGCGGGCGCGACGGGTCCGCAGGGGCCCATCGGTCCTGCAGGGCCGACTGGTCCGACGGGAGCCACCGGCGCAATGGGTCCGGCAGGCGCGACGGGTCCACAGGGGCTCATCGGTCCTGCAGGGCCGGCAGGTCCCACCGGCGCGACGGGGCCTGCGGGTCCAGCCGGGCCGACGGGACCGACCGGCGCGACCGGCAGCGTGGGCCCGGCGGGTCCTGCGGGGCCAGCGGGCGCGGTGCTCTTCCTCGACGGAGGGGCCGTGGTGTCGCTCGGTGACTTCGTGGAGTTCGCCGGCTTCACCAACGCGACGTTCACCGGAGACCTCGGCGGGCTCCCGGGCGCCAACGCGAAGTGCGCGAACGAGTTCGCCGGCGCGTCGCTGTGCACCCGGGCCGACTACGATCTCTCGAACACCACGGTGCCCGCGCCGGCGTCGGGCGCGTGGATCGACTACTCGCGCGGCACCGACGGCGCCCGCAGCAACGGGTCCTGCTACTACGGCGGCACCAACGAGCCGTGGAGCTTCGGCGGCGCCTACAGCAACAGCAGCGGCCAGCAGGGCTCGATGGTCACCAGCTACGGCCGCCACACCATCGCGCTGTGCAGCACCGTCAAGCCGCTGGCCTGCTGCCGCGCACCGTCGAAGCTGGTGTTCCGCGGCTTCACCAACGCCACGTACACCGGCGACCTCGGCGGGCTCCCGGGCGCCAACGCGAAGTGCGCGAGCGCGTTCCCCGGCGCGTCGCTGTGCACGCGCGCCGACTACGACCTGTCGAACACCGCGGTGGCGGCTCCCGCGTCGGGCGCGTGGATCGACTACTCGCGCGGCACCGACGGCACCCGCAGCAACGGGTCCTGCTACTACGGCGGCACCAACGAGCCGTGGAGCTTCGGCGGCACCTACAGCAATAGCAGCGGCCAGCAGGGCTCGATGGTCACCAGCTTCGGCCGGCACACCATCGCGCTGTGCAGCGCCCTCAAGCCGCTGGCGTGCTGCTCGCGGCGGTGAGCCGTCAGTGCTCCTTGCCGTCGACGCGCTCGGCGAGGAGCAACGGCGTGATGCGCACCGCGATGAGCGCGAAGCACAGCGACCACCCCGCGGCGGCGAGCGACACCCAGGTGAAGTAGCGCTCGGGCGCGAGCTGCGGCGCCACCACGCGCGCCACGAGCCCGAGCGCCATCGAGCCCAGCGCCGCCCGCTCGAGCCACCCGAAGCGGATCGGCCGGCCGGTGTGGCCGTGGGCGATGCGGATGAACATCGCGGGGATGATCAACCCCATGGTGCCGAAGGTGAAGACGTGGGTGGCGAGCGCGCCGACCCAGCTCGTGCCCAGCGCGTCGAGCACCAACTGCGTCGCCAGCGCGAGGCCGCCGACGTACATCACGCCGACCTCCAGCTTGCGGAAGGCGACGTGCGGGCTCCAGGTCAGCAGCCGGCCGGTGAAGAGCACCGCGAGCGCGAGCTGCACCGCGGGGCGCACCACCTCGGGCATCCACGGGGCGGCGAGCAGTGACAGCGCCAGCACCTTGATGCCGGTGTCGAGCCACGGCCGGCGCGGGAGCTCGACCTTGAAGGTGCCCTTCATGAACGGCACCAGCGTGCGCTCGAGCATCACCACGAAGAAGAGCCGGAAGATGCCGAGCGTGAGGTCGCGGCCCTCGGCGAAGTGGGTGGGGCTCAGCAGCAGCGTGCGCGCCAGCTCGAGCACCGGCAGCGCGATGAGGAACAACACGTTGTCGCGGTAGCTGTCGGTGCGGCGGTGACGAACCAGCGTCCACCACACGAGACCGACCAGCGACACCAGGTAGAGGTGCAGCGACACGAAGCGCAGCGCCGCCGGCCACGCCCCGCCCCACCACATCCCCGCGCGCTCGAAGAGCCACGCCGCCGTGAGGTACTGCAGCGTGTGGCCATAGTGGCCACGCACCTGCACCCAGTTCTTGGTCGCCGTCAGCAGGAAGCCGCCGACCACCGCCAGGCCGAAGCCGAAGAACATCTCGTGCGCGTGCCACGGCAGCGGCGTCACCCCGGGCGGCGGCGCGAGCGTGCCGGTGAAGAGCAGCGCCCAGGTGAGCGGCAACACCACGCCGGCCACCGACGCGAGGATGAAGAACGGGCGGAACCCCACCAACCACAGCGGGTGTCCGGTCCAGGCTCTCACAGCAGCACCAGCACCGTCGTCAGCCCCACGATGAACGCCGCGTAGCCCGCGAGGTGGAGCCGGTGCGTGTGGCGCAACTCCATGAACTCGAAGCCCACCAGCAGCGCCTTGCACGCCGCCAGGGCGAACGCGACGCGCAGGTTCCCCGACGCCACCGCGGCCAACGCCAGCCCCACCAACACCACCCACGTCACCGCGCGCATCGTCAGGCCCCCGCGAAGAACAGAGGAAAGAGGAAGAACCAGGCGAGGTCGCACAGGTGCCAGAACAGCGCCACCGCGGCGATGGTCTCGACCGGCGTCGCGCGCGTCACCTTCCGTGCTGCCCAGGTGAGCAGCCCCAGCCCGACCAGCACGTGTACGAAGTGAAAACCGGTGGCGAGGTAGTACGCGTCCCAGAAGTCGTTGGTGCCCAGCGCGTGCCCGGCCTCGAGGTGGGCGCGGTAGTCCTCGAGCTTGAGCAGCACGAAGAGCGCGCCGCCGCCGAGCGCCGCGATGAGCAGCCGCTGCGCGCGCACGAGGTGGCTGGCCCGCGCGGCGTGCACCGCCTCGGCCGCGAAGGCGCCGCTGGTGACCAGCAGCAGCGTGAGCGCGAGGCCGAAGGGCTTCGAGAGCGCGAGCTGGCCTTCGTGGAAGAGCGCCGGCTCGCCGCTGCGGAAGAGGGCGATCATCACGAAGACGATGGCGAAGGTGAGCAGCTCGAGGCCGACGATGAGCCACATCAACACCCCGCCCGGCGGCTCGGCGAGGTCGGGCGGTGGACGCGCAGAGAGGGCGTTCATGAGCGCAGCGCCGTGCTCGTCACGTGGGCGAGCGCGGTGACCAGGTCGTCAGGGCGGTTCACCACCGAGGCGCGCCCGTGCCCGAACATCGACGGCAGCCACGCCTTCGCCGCGGGGTCCACCGCCAGCGCGTGCGTCACCACCCCGGCCGCCTGCGCGTCGAGCACCGCCCGATGCACGTCAGCCACCCCGTATCGCCCTTCGTATCGGTCCACGTCGCTCGGCTTTCCGTCGCTGATCAGCAGCAACAACTTCTGTCTGGCCCCACACTTCGAGAGCTCGGCCGTCGCGTGCCGCAGCGCCGGCCCGATGCGCGTGAAGCCGCCCGGCTCGAGGCTCGCCACCCGCGGCGCGCCCTGCGTCCACGGCTCGGCGAAGCCCTTCGCCACGAGGAAGCGGCAGTCGCGCCGCGACTGGCTGCAGAACGCCGCCACCGCCACTTCGTCGAACAGCCCGTCGAGCGCGTCGCCCAGCGCGATGACGGCTTCCTTCTCGACGTCGAGCACGCGGCGGTTGGCGACCCAGGCGTCGGTGGACAACGACGCGTCGAGCAGCACCAGCACCGCGGTGTCGCGCGTGTGCCGGCGCCGCGTGGCGTAGAGGCGATCTTCGGAGCAATCGCCCGCGCGCAGCGCGCCGTAGCGCGCGACCACGGCGTCGACGTCGACGTCGGTGCCGCTGCGCTGACGCAGCCGCCACGCACGCGAAGCCTCGAGCTGCTCGAAGACCGCGCGCAGGCCGGTGGTGGTGCGCGCGAGCCTCCCGCGGACCTCGCGCAGCTGCGCGGCCGCCTCGGGCGCGATGGGCACCACGCGGGTGGTGAGCCGGCACCAGTTCTTCTTCCACTCGTGGCGCGCTTCGTCCCACTCGTCGTAGGTCGCCTCGGCCGGCGACGCGGGGTCGTCGTCGAGGTCTCCCACCGCGCCGTCGAGCAACACGTCGGCGCGGTAGAGGCTGCGGGCGCGCTGGTGGCTGCGGATCACCTGGCGGAGGTCGAGCTCGTCGAGCGCCTTCTGGTGCGCCCCGAGCTCGTCGTCGCCGTCGATGCGCTTGCTGCCGCCCTTGTAGGTCTCGAGCGTGTGGACCTTCTCGAAGCTGTGCACCAGCGGGTTCTCGGCGAGCTGGTTCTCGGGCTCGGGCACCCGCTCGAGGTGGCTCACCGCCTTCTTCTGGCGCTCGGTGCCGTTGGACAGCGAGTCCGCGTCGGCGCCCAGCGCGGCGGCCGCGACGAGGGTCTGCGACGGAGGCGCGAGCTCGCCCCACAGCGGCACCGGCGCGACCGGGTGGCGTGCGCGGTACCAGGGCACGCGCGACGCGGGGAGCGCGGTGATGGTGCCGAGGTGCGCCTCGCGCGCCCAACGCCACGCCTCGGCGGGGAGGTCGTCGGTGGGCTTGCCTCCGAGCGCGAGGCGGATGGTGGCCTCGAGACACGCCGCGGGGAGATCGTCGGGGTCGACCGCGGGGCGCGCGTCGAGGGCCGCACGCTCCAGGCGCGGGAGCAGCTCGGTGAGGGCCGGGTAGTCATCGAGCGCGCGGAGCCGGGTGTAGGGGGCGAGCAGCGCCGTCGTGAGGAGACGGTCGTTGCCGCTGCCGTCAGTGCGCCGCTCACCCGCGTCAGCGCGGTCACCACCACACGCCAACACCACCCGCACCACCATCGCCGCCCGATTCAGCTCCACCGTCTCCGCGAACTCGAACGCCCTCGGCAGAAACAGCACCTCCCCCCGCAGCCCGCCGACGTCCTCGGTGAGCGTCACGGTCAACGCGCGCCCGCTGATCAACCGCGCGAGCGCCTGCAACCGTTCCCGCTCGGGCTCGACCTCCGCCCGCCGCTCAGTCGGTACGCGCGGCGCGAGCAGCCGCTTCGCCCCGTCCCACGCCACCGAGAAGAGCGCCTCGTCCCACGACATCAGAAGCTCAGGTCCACGAGGTCTTGCAGCGCGCGCGCGGTGGGCACGTCATCGGTCAACGGCTGCACCAACGTCGCCTGACACGCCACGCGCGGAGACAGCCCGGCCTTGATCAACCGCGCCGCCATCACCAGCAGCCGCGTCGACACCGTCTCGGTCAACGCCAGCGCGTCCTGCCCCCGCACCTTCCCCGCCCACGCCACCAACCGCTTCGCCACCTTCGGGTCCACCCCGGTCTCGCCGGTGAGCACCTCGATCTCCACGTCCTCCGGCGGGTAGCCGAACTGCACCGACACGAAGCGCTGCCGCGTCGACGGCTTGAGCTCTTTCAGTCCGCGCCGGTAGCCGGGGTTGAACGACGCGACGACCATGAACGCGTCGGGCGCGCGCAGCACCTCGTCGTTGCGGTCGAGGAACAACTGCCGCCGGTGGTCGGTCAGCGGGTGGAGCAGCACCACCACGTCCTCCCGCGCCTCGGCGACCTCATCGAGGTACAGCACCGCGCCCTGCTTCACCGCGCGCGTGGCCGGTCCGTCCTGCCAGACCGTGTCACCGCCGCGCACCAGCCAGCGGCCCACCAGGTCAGCGGCGCTCGTCTCGTCGTTGCACGCCACGGTGATCAACGGCCGGCCGAGCTTCTCGGCCATGAACTCCACGAAGCGCGACTTGCCGCACCCCGTGGGGCCCTTGAGCAGCACCGGCAGTCGCTGCGCGTGGGCGCGCTCGAACACGCTGACCTCGTCACCGACCGGCCGGTACCAGCTCGTCATGGCTCAGCTCCTCGCGACCGCAGGCACCGCGGGGAGCGCCTCGGGCGGCGTCACGCTGCGCCCCTCGTTCGACTTCACCGGCGCGTTGGGCAGCCCGTAGCGGATGAAGTTCCACACGAAGGCGGCGATGCCGGCGGTGAACAACGACGCCGCGAGGATGAGGCCGATGAAGTGCACCTCGACCTCCTTCTGCACGGTGAGGAAGTCCATGCCCGCGCGGCGCTCGAGCACCACCTGCGACACACCCGCCACCGCGAAGGCGAGGGTCATCGCGGTCATGCCCACGTTGCTGGTCCAGAACGCGAAGCCCGCGGTGCCGTGCTCGTAGAGCTTGCGGCCGGTCAGCAGCGGCATGGCGTAGGTGATGATGCCCAGCACCAGCATCGCGTAGGCGCCCCAGAAGGCCATGTGCCCGTGCATCGCCGTCACCAGCGTGCCGTGGGTGTACATGTTCACCGACGGCAGCGTGTGCGCGAAGCCGAGGAAGCCGGCGCCCACGAAGCTCATGAACGAGCAGCCCACGGTCCACAGCAGCGCGACGCGGTTGGGGTGCGTGCGGCCGCCCTTCTTCGCCATCGAGAACGCGTAGATGGCCATGCCGAGGAACGCGAGCGGCTCGAGCGCGCTGAACACCCCGCCCACCATCAGCCAGTACCTGGGCGTGCCGATGAAATAGTAGTGGTGGCCCGTTCCGAGGATGCCCGAGAGGAACGTGAAGCCGACGATCACGTACAGCCACTTCTCGATGATCTCCCGGTCCACGCCGGTGAGCTTGATCAACAGGTACGAGAGGATCGCGCCCATGATCAGCTCCCACACGCCCTCGACCCACAGGTGCACCACCCACCAGCGCCAGTAGCTGTCGACGGTCTGGTTGTCGGTGGGGATCATGCCCGGCAGGTAGAGCAGCGCCGCGGCGAGCAACCCGAAGAAGAGCACCATCGAGGTGGTCGACTTCTTCTCGCTCTTCCACACCGTCCACCCGATGTTGGCGATGAAGGCCAGCACGTCGATGACCACCAGGAAGTCGAGCGGCCGGGGGATCTCGAGGAACTTGCGGCCTTCCCACCAGTTGAAGTGGAAGCCGATGATCGCCGTCACGCCCGTCACCACCAGCGCCACCAACTGCACCCACGCCAGCTTCGGCCAGGCCAGCTCGCGGTCACACTCGTCGGGGATGATCCAATACGCGGCGCCCATGAAGCCGGCCAGCAGCCACATCACCAGCAGGTTGGTGTGCGTGGCGCGCGCGGCGTTGAAGGGGATCCACTGGTGGAGCCCGTCGTAGCCCGCATGGGCGAACGCCATGATGAAGCCGTAGATGAGCTGCAGCGACAGCAACAACATGCACGTCGCGAAGAAGCCCCACGCGACCTTCTGGCTCTGGAACTTCATCGGGCGATCTCCTGCGAAGACTTCTGGGAAGAGAGGAAGGCGACGAGCTCGTGGATCTGCGCGTCGTCGAGCGGCAACTTCGGCATCGTGGTGCCCGGCTTCACGGCCGCGGGGTCCTTGAGCCAGCGCTCGAAGTACGCGGCGTCGAGCCGGCTGCCCACGCCGTCGAGCGCCGGGCCCACCGTGCCGCCGGCGCCCTCGAGCGAGTGACAGGTGATGCACAGCTGCGAGAAGACCTGCGGCCGCGTGGCCACCGCCGGTGACGCCGCCCGCTGCGCCGGCGCGCCGAGGTTCGGCTTCGCGGGGAAGCCGTTCAGGTCGACCTTGCCCGCCCACTCGAAGAACGCGACCAGGTCTTCGATCTCGTCGTCCTTGAAGTGGTAGTTCACCATCTGCCGCTGGCCGGGGAACATCGCCGCGGGGTCCTTGAGCATCGAGCGCACGAAGACCGGGCCGCGCCGCTCGTACACCTTGGTCAGCTCGGGCGCGTAGTAGGCGCCTTCACCGAACAGCGTGTGGCAGCCCATGCAGTTGTTGTCTTCCCACAGGTGTTTGCCGCGCTTGACCGAGTCGGTCAGCGCCGCGGCGTTGGTCCTCCCGGGGATCTGCCTGAACGTGTCGACTGTGAGCCCGAGGAAGACGGTCGAACACAACGCCGTCCCTCCCAGGAAGAAGGCCTTCGCCGCTGATTTGGAGAGCATGAAGCGAGCGTCTCTTCAGCGTTCGTGCCAGCCTGCGCCCCGCTCGGAGGCCCGCCCGCCGGTGTCTCTGTTCCGTGTTTCAAGTTGTTTCGAAGTGAACCGTCTGAAACTGAAACTGATGCTGTAATCGCTGAAGTTAAGCTGGCCTGTTCCTTGCGACGGGCCGTCGTGGACGCTTCAACCCTGGAGAACACCCAACATGTACGTCGCCCTGCTCACCCTCGCCCTCGCCGCGTTGCCCGAAGAGAAAGCCGTGCTCACCGAGCCGCCGATGGTGCCGCCGTTGATCACCCGCACCACGCCCGCGAAGGTGAAGGTCGAGCTGGAGGTGGTCGAGAAGGTGATGCAGCTCGCCGACGGCGTCGACTACACGTTCTGGACGTTCGGAGGCACGGTGCCCGGCCGCTTCATCCGCGTGCGTGAGGGCGACACCGTCGAGTTCTGGCTCGAGAACCACCCCAACAACAAGCTGCCGCACAACATCGATCTCCACGCGGTGACCGGCCCCGGCGGCGGCGCGGCGAGCACCTTCACGGCGCCCGGCCACAAGAGCCGCTTCACCTTCCAGGCGCTCAACGCGGGCCTCTACGTCTACCACTGCGCCACCGCGCCGGTCGGCATGCACATCGCCAACGGCATGTACGGGTTGATCTACGTGCAGCCGAAGAAGGCGCTCCCGAAGGTCGACCGCGAGTACTACGTGATGCAGGGCGACTTCTATACGGACGCCGACTTCGGGGCGAAGGGCCTGCAGCCGTTCTCGATGAAGCGCGCCATCGACGAGCGCCCCTCGTACGTGGTGTTCAACGGCAGCGCGTTGTCGCTCGTCGGGGATCGCGCGCTCAAGGCGAAGGTCGGCGAGACGGTGCGCCTGTTCGTCGGCAACGGCGGCCCGAACCTGGTGTCGAGCTTCCACGTCATCGGCGAGATCTTCGACCGCGTGTACACCGAGGGCGGCATGAAGCCGCAGGACAACGTGCAGACCACCCTCATCCCCGCGGGCGGCAGCGCCATCGTGGAGTTCAAGCTGAACACCGACGGCACGTACATCCTCGTGGACCACTCCATCTTCCGCACCTTCAACAAGGGCTCGCTGGGCATGCTGAAGGTCGAAGGCCCGGCCAACAAAGAGGTGTACTCGGGCAAGGAGCTCGACGCGGTCTACCTGGGCGACGAGTCGGTCGCGACGTCGATCCAGGCGACGCCGGGCACCACCGCCTCGAGCAACGGCAAGCTCGACGGCAAGCAGCTCTTCCTCGCGAACTGCGCGATGTGCCACCAGGCCGAGGGCCAGGGCGTGCCCGGCGCGTTCCCCCCCCTGGCGAAGAGCGACTTCCTCGCCGACCTCTCGAACCACAAGCGCAACGAGCTGGTCGAGCTGGTGCTGCGCGGCAAGACCGGCAAGGTGGTGGTCAACGGCGTCGAGTACAACGGCGTGATGACGCCGGTCGCGGGCCTCGACGACGAGAAGCTCGCCACGGTGCTCACCTGGGTCAGCAACCAGTGGGGCAACAAGGCGCCGGCCTTCACCACCGACGAGGTGAAGAAGCTCCGCGCGGCGCTGCCTGAAGTGAAGCCCGCCGCCCCCACGGAGTGAGTCATGCGCGCGCTCCGGTACCTCGTGCTGTTGCTCGCCTCGTCCCCGGTCTTCGCCGGTGAGGTGGTGACGTTGCCCGAGGGCCGGTTCGCGCCGTTGTTCGGTCTCGACGTCGGGCAGGTGGCCTTCCCCGTGGGGCGCTTCCGTCTCGACGTGCGGCCGGTGACGCGCGCCGAGTTCGCCGCCTTCCTCGAGCAGCACCCGGCGTGGAAGAAGGGCAAGGCGGCGCGCGCGCTGGTCGACGCGCAGTACCTCGCGGGCTTCGAGCCCACGAAGGCGCCCGGCGCGCCGGTGACGCAGCTCTCGTGGTTCGCGGCGAAGGCGTACTGCGCCAGCGTAGGCGGCCGGCTCCCCAGCACCCTCGAGTGGGAATACGCGGCCGCCGCCGACGAGACGCGCGCCGACGCGTCACGCTCGCCCGACTTCGCGCAGCGCATCCTCGACTGGTACGGCAAGCCCAACCGGCCCGACGACCTCGAGCAGCGGGGCAGCCCGCGCAACGTGTACGGCGTCGAGGCGCTGCACGGGCTGGTGTGGGAATGGACCGACGACTTCAACGCGCTGTTCGTGTCGGGCGACAACCGGCAGGACGGCGACAAGAACGCCAGGTTCATGTGCGGCAGCGGCAGCACCGGCGCCGCCAACCGCGAGGACTACGCGGCCTTCATGCGGTACGCGATGCGGTCGAGCCTCACGCCGCGCACCTCTCTTCCGAGACTCGGGTTCCGCTGCGCGTACGACGTGGTCGTCGAGGAGAAGAAGTGATGAGAGCGCTCGCGTTGGGGGTGTGTCTGCTCGCCGGGGCGTCGTTCGCCGACGACGCGCCGAAGAACGTGCTGGCGCTCGAGACGAAGTGGCGCGCCGAGGGCGGTGAGCAGGTCACGCTCTCGAAGTTCAAGGGCCAGTGGTACGCGCTGACCTTCGTCTACACCTCGTGCGCCGGGAGCTGCCCGCTCACCACGCGCAAGTTGAAGCGCCTCGACGCCGCGCTGGAGAAGGCCGGCAAGCCGCTCGACCTGGTGGTGGTGAGCCTCGACCCCGCGCACGACACGCCTGACGCGCTGGTGGCCTACCGCAAGCGCTACGAAATCGAAGACGCGAAGCGGTGGAAGATTCTGGTCGGCGACCCCTCGCAGGTGCGCACGCTGACCATGCTGCTGGAGTTCAAGTACACGACCAACCCCGAGTCGGGCGTGATTCTGCACGACAACACGGTGTACCTCGTCGCGCCCGACGGCACGGTGAAGACGTCGATGTCGTCGCTGGATCAACCGATGGAAGACTTCCTCGCCGCCGTCCCGAAGGCGAAGAAGTGAGCACGCACGTCGCGGTGGTGCTGCTGCACGTGCTGGGCGCGACGGTGTGGACCGGTGGGCACCTGGTGCTCGCGGCGACCGTGCTGCCGCGCGCGCTGAAGGAACGCAGCGTCGACGAGCTGCGCCGGTTCGAGAATGGCTACGAGCGCATCGGCATTCCGGCGCTGCTGCTGCAGATCGTCACCGGGCTGTGGCTCGCCGCCGACTTCTTGCCCCCGGCGTCGTGGTTCGACCTCAGCTCGCCGCTCGCGCGCGCGGTGCTGATCAAGCTCGGGCTGCTGGTCACCACCGCGTTGCTCGCCGCCGACGCGCGGCTGCGCATCATTCCGAAGCTGACGCCGGAGCGGCTGAGCTCGCTGGCGTGGCACATCATTCCGGTGACGGTGGTTTCGGTGGCCTTCGTGGTGGTGGGCGTGCTGGTGCGCGCGGGCGGCGTGTGACGACATAGACTGCCGCCATGCGCGGGTGGCTCGTGGTGGCGGTGGTGGTGTTCAGCGGCTGTCAGCTCCCCTCGCCGGAACAGGAGCGCCCGGACGCGGGCGGGGCGTGTCTCCAGTTCTCGCGCGAGTCGCTCGACTTCGGCGAGGTCTCGTTCGGCCAGAACGTGATGATCCGCCTCACCGTCACCAGCCTGCACTCCCAGCCCCTGCGGCTGCGCGCCTTCGTCGACGGGCCCTTCGCGATGGATCCCCCAGAGTTCAACCTCGAGCCCGGGCAGATCCGCTCCTTCGACGTGCTGACCCAGGCGGTCGACGGGCTGCGCCACGTGGCGACGCTGGAGCTGAAGGACCCGCGCGAGCCGTCGTGCTCGGCGTCGCTGCCGGTGTCGATGCTCGGCGGGGGCACGCTGGTGGTGACCCCGGTGCTCGACTTCGGGTTCGTCGACGCCGGCGCCAGCGTCGAGCGCGAGCTGGTGTTGACCAACGGCACGCGGCGCGACCTGTGGCTGCTGTCGGTGTCTTCGCCGGACGCGTCGGTGTTCTCGTGGGCCGACGCCGGCTCGCCGACGCTGGTGCCCGCGCTGAGCTCGTACACGCTGCCGGTGCGCGCCGCGCCCGTCGACTTCGAGTTCTCCACGACGAGGCTGACCATCAACACCGACCGCTTCTTGCGCGAGGTGTTCCTCAACGTCGCGGGGGGCCGACCCGAAGCCGAGCTGAGCCCGTCGGTCGTCGACTTCGGCCACGTCGGGTTGTTTGGCACCGAGCTCGCCTCAGCGCGTCGGCGGGTGTTCCTGAAGAACACCGGCACCAGCGGATCGACGGCGCTGTCGAAGCTCCGCGTGTCGGGGGTGTCGGTGGTGATGCTCGAGGGTCCGTCCGTCAACGACGTGCTGCCGGTGGTGGACGACCTCGCGTTCCTCGGCGTGGCGTCGAACCAGGCGATGGGCTTCGACGTCGAGCTCAGCGCGGCAGAGCTCGGCGCGTCACGGTGGCGGGTGACCCTCGAGACCAACGCGCCGTGGCAGCCGGTGGTGCCCTTCGAAGTGAAGGCGCTGGTCGAGACGATGCCGCCGTGCGCGTTGACGGTGAGCCCGACGGAGCTCTCGCTGCGCGGGGACGGCGGCGTGGCGCGCGGCTCGGTGCTCTTCACCAACTCCGGCTCGACGCTCTGCACGCTCGACGACGTGCGGCTGGGCGCCACCGAAGGGCCGGCCCTCTCGCTCGAGAGGGGCGAGGTCGAGCAGGTGCAGCTGCAGCCGGGCGAGCAGCACGAGGTGGTGGTGCGCGCGGGGCCGACCGACGGGGGCGTGGTGTCGGGCACGGTGCGGTTTCACGTCTATGCGGCGGGCCCGGCGGGGCAGCCGCGCCAGGTGCCGGTGTCGGCGCTGGTGGAGTGAACGCGCCCCTCTTCCCCGTCGCGCGCTGAATCGCCCGGTGCTACGCGGCGCGCATGGCCGAAAACTTCATCTTCACCATGCAGGATCTCCGCAAGGTCAAGGGCGGTAAGGAGATCCTCAAGGGCATCTGGCTCAGCTTCTTCCCCGGCGCGAAGATCGGCGTCATCGGGCCCAACGGCTCCGGCAAGTCCACGCTGCTGCGCATCATGGCCGGCTGGGACCAGGAGTTCATGGGCACCGCGCGGCCCGACCCGAAGGCCAAGGTCGGCTTCCTCCCGCAGGAGCCGCAGCTCGACGAGAAGCTCGACGTGAAGGGCAACGTGGAGCTGGCGGTCAAGCCGCTGAAGGACCTGCTCGCCCGCTTCGAAGAGGTCTCGAACAAGCTCGGCGAGCCCGACGCCGACTTCGACACCCTGCTGGCCGAGCAGGCGAAGCTGCAGGACGCCATCGACGCCGCCGACGGGTGGAACCTCGATCGCCGGCTGGAAGTGGCGATGGACGCGCTGCGACTGCCGCCCGGCGACATGGACGTCACCAAGCTCTCGGGTGGTGAGAAGCGCCGCGTCGCGCTGTGCCGCATTCTGCTCGAGAAGCCCGACCTGCTGCTGCTCGACGAGCCCACCAACCACCTCGACGCCGAGTCGGTGCAGTGGCTGCAGCAGCACCTCAAGGAATACACCGGCACCATCGTGGCGGTGACGCACGACCGTTACTTCCTCGACGAGGCCTGCCAGTGGATCCTCGAGCTCGATCGCGGCGAAGGCGTGCCGTGGAAGGGCAACTACTCGAGCTGGCTCGAGCAGAAAAAGAAGCGCCTCGAGCTGGAAGAGAAGGCCTCGTCGTACCGCCAGAAGTTCCTCGACAAGGAGCTCCAGTGGGTGGCCTCATCGCAGAAGGCGCGCCAGGCCAAGAGCAAGTCGCGCCTCGAGCGCTACGAGCAGATGCGCGAAGACTTCGAGCGCAACAAGAAGACCGAGTCGACCGGTGAAATCTACATTCCGCCCGGGCCCAAGCTCGGCGGCCTGGTGGTCGAGGCGAAGAACATCCGCAAGGCGTTCGGCGAGCGGCTGCTCATCGAAGACCTCTCGTTCAAGCTGCCCCCCAACGGCATCGTCGGCGTCATCGGCCCCAACGGCGCCGGCAAGACCACGCTGTTCAAGATGATGCTCGGCCTCGAGAAGCCCGACGCCGGCGAGTTCCGCGTCGGTGACTCGGTGAAGGTCGGCTACGTGGACCAGTCGCGCGACGCGCTGGCCGGCGACAACTCGGTCTTCGAAGAGGTCTCCGGCGGGCTCGACCAGCTCGACCTCGGCGGCCGCATCGTGCAGAGCCGCGCGTACCTCTCGTGGTTCGCCTTCAAGGGCGCTGATCAGCAGAAGCGCGTGAAGGACCTCTCGGGTGGTGAGCGCAACCGCGTGCACCTCGCCAAGACGCTCAAGGCGGGCGGCAACCTCATCCTCCTCGACGAGCCCACCAACGACCTCGACGTCGAGACCATGCGCTCGCTCGAAGAGGCGCTGGAGAACTTCGCCGGCTGCGCGGTCATCATCAGCCACGACCGCTGGTTCCTCGACCGCATCGCCACCCACATCCTCGCGTTCGAGGGCGACTCGAAGGTCGAGTGGTTCGAAGGCAACTTCCAGGACTACGAGGCTGACAAGAAGAAGCGCCTCGGCGCCGACGCCCTCATGCCCCGTCGCATCAAGTACAAGCCGCTGGTCCGCAAATAAGCGTGCAATCGGTTTCCGGGCCTGTTCGTACGCGGGCCCATGGAAATCCAACCGGTCGATCTCACTGCGCTGGCCGCCGTGGTCCTCGGCAGCATGGTCGTGCTCATCCCCATCATGGGCGCGACGTTGCGCTTCGCGGGGCGACCGTTGATCGAAGCGCTGCTGCAGTCGGGGTTGATCGGCCGGCAGCAGCAGCCCTCGGTTGATCAGGCCGAGCTGGCGCGCCTCACGCGACGGGTGCTCGAGCTCGAGCAGGCGCTCGCCGCGCAGAAGAACCCGCCCCTCGCGCCCATCGCCTCGCCTGAGCCGGTCGAGCTGCGCCGCGTGCGCAACGAGCTGACCGCCGGCTGATCAGCGGTGGTGCAGGAAGAGGAACATCGCGTACGTGCAGCCGCCGGCGATGGCGCCCAGCACCAGCCCTCCCAGCCACTGCACCGCCCGCGCGACGCCGGGCACGATGGCCGCCCGCGGACCCTCGGTGTCGAGCGTCGAGCCCGACTTCCACTGCCCCGACAACGTGCACTCGGCGAAGGGGTCGATGGCGGCGATGCCGGTCGTGTCTCGCACCGCGAGCAACTGCAGCATGCGCGCCTTCCCGTTGAGGATGGCCTCACACGCCTTCTCGGCCGCGGCGTTCGAGGGGAAGTGAAACCAGGTCGAGCCGAACTCCAGCCGGCTGTGCGAGTACGAGCCGTTGCGACGCACCGTCACCAGCGTCGGCCGCGGGAGCTCGGCCGCGGGCGTGAACTCCACCCAACCTCCATCGAGCTTCATCAGCCCCGACGCGAAGGCCCACAGCCCTTCCTTGTACGGCGGCGGAGGCCACAGCCGCCGGTACAGCACGCCGAGCGCCGCGACGGTGAAGACGAAGCTCGCCGCCGCCAGCCCCGCGAAGACCTCGATGTCGGAGTGGGGGTGAATGCCCGAGCGGTGGCGGTCCCACACGAACTGCAGGCACGCGCCGATGGCGAACAACGAGCCGGCCAGCATCACGTACTTGAACCAGCCGCCTCCCCAGTCCTTCGCGAAGTGGAGGATGCGCGGGTCCTTCCCATCCGACGTGGTGAGCTGCACCAGCCGTTCGCGCACCGAGCGCGGCAAGTCATTGAAGGCGTGCTTCATCGGTCCCCCCTGGCGGTCCTTCGCGGGGAGGATACACGCCCTCGGTCGGCGCGCAGGTCACTGAGAGAAGCGCTGCGAGTTGCCGTTGCGGAGGTCGACCCGCACCAGCGCCTGGTTCTCGTGCACCAGGATCGGATCGCCGTTGAGCGGGTCGAGCCAGAAGCCGCCGAGGTTCTGGAAGCCGCCCTCGAGCAGCCCGCCGAGGCAGGTGTTGCGCCACGGCACGGTGGGGTTGGTGGTGCGGCAGTAGGCCTCGGTGCGATCGCCGGTGCTCACGTCGATGGCGGTCATGGTGCGGTAGCTCGACACGCCGGTCGCCCACAGCACGTTGCGCGTCGAGTCCCACGCGAGCCAGCGCTGGCCGATGCCGCCGAAGTTGATGGGCCCGGCGCCGAGCACGCCGTTGGCCGACGACGCGCTGGAGATGCGCGTGCGGTTGCCCGTCGCGGGGTCGATGCGGAACAGCGCCAGCAGCGCGTCGTTGAGCACGTAGAGCTGGCCCTGCTGCTCGATGAGCCCCGAGTAGTAGCCGCGATCCACCGCGAAGCCGGCGCCCACGTCCTGGCCGGAGTACGCGTTGAGTGCGCCGGCGCCTGAGCGGGTGACGAAGCGGCAGCTCGTGCCGTCGGGGCTGATCCGCACCACGCCCACGCCCTCGGAGTACGAGCCCGCGCCGCGGAACGAGAGGTAGAAGCCGTCGCTCGCGTCGAGCGCGAACGAGCGGTCGTGGTAGGTGACCGCCGCGCGCGCCGGGTCTCCGCTGGCGCACTGCCCGAAGGCCGCGTCGCGCCCGCGCCACACCAGCGTGCGGTCGCCGGTCGATGGATCGACGCGGACGATCTCCAGCGAGGCCGAGGTGGCCGGCACCGAGAGTGCGTAGAGATCGCCGGTGCTGCCGCGCTTCACGTCGATGACGTTCTTGAACGCGGGCCCGGCGCCGGTGGTGGTGAGCCCGGCGCTCGGGTCGGTGAAGGCGCCGGAGACGATGCGCCGCGCGCCGGTGTCGAGGTGCACCGCCATGATCAGCCCCTGATCAGCGCTGGTGCTGCTCGACCAGTCGGCGCCGACGAAGAGCTCGCGCCCCACGATGACGCCGCCGTTGAAGTGCGACTGCGGCTGGCTGCGCAGTGAGGGGCCGCTCCCGGTGCGCGTGGAGAGCGGCACGTAGTTGAGGCCCACGCAGTCGGTGATGCCGCTGGTCGGGCCGCGGTTGAGGAAGCAGCGGCAGTCGGCGGCGAGCGTGGTGGGGTTCTCGACGTCTTGCACCAGCGGGCACGCGCGCGACCAGTACGGGCTGCCAGCGTCGGCGACCGAGCTGCGGCAGGCGGGCGGGCCTCCGATGGAGTTGCAGGTGACCGTGCCCGGGCAGTCGTCCACCACCGCCTCGAGGTGACCGCAGGAGTCGTAGCTCCAGAGCTCGCCGAGGTAGCAGTCGCGGCGTGCGTTGGGCGTGCAGGCGCCGGCGTCGGGCGCGCCCGCGTCGACGGTGACGGGCGTGCAGACCGCGGTGGTGCCGCTCTCGACACAGCGCGCGGTGGCGCCACAGTCGGTGACGAGCTGGCCCGCGTTGCCGCACGAGTCGAGCTGGTACACGTCGCCATTCACACAGCCGCGGCGCGCGTTGGCGGTGCACAGGCAGGAAGCGCCGGTGGAGGTCTGGGTGCAGCGGCTCCCGGCCTGGCACTCGGTGACGAAGGTGCTGCTCGCGCCGCGGTTGTCACACAGTCGCACCGTGCCGTCGGCGCAGAGGCTCGCGTTCGGCGTGCAGACCTGCAGCGCGCAGACGCGATCGACGCACACCAGGCCCGCGCCGCAGAAGGTGTCCGACAGACAGCTCGCCGCGGGAGGCGCCGCCACACAGCTCGCGGTGGTGCCGGTCTGCGTGCAGACCTGGGTGGCGCCGCAGGTGGTCTGGAGCGCGCCGCGCGCGCCGCAGCTGTCGAAGGCGTAGATCGCCGCGCCGACGCAGCCCTGCGTCGCGTTGGGCGCGCAGGTGCAGGCCGAGCTCGCGCCGGTGCCGGTGCACACCTCGCCGCCCACGCAGTCGTCGAAGACTTCCCACGCGGTGCCGCGCGCGTCGCAGCGCTGCACCTGGGCGCCGTCGCATTGTTTGGTGCCCGGCGTGCAGACGCGCGGGGTGCAGGTGCCGGCTCCGCAGAACTCGCCTGCGAGGCAGTCGGGGTCGGTGGTGCAGGTCACGTTGCGCTTGCAGAACGGGCCGGTGGGACCTTCGGCGCACTCTTCGGGCGCGGTGCAGAACTGCACGAGGCTGCCGACCACGCCGCAGGAGTCGAAGTTGTAGATGTCGGTGTTGAAGCAGCCGCGGCGCGCGTTCGCCTTGCAGCGGCACGCGGCGTACGGGGTGGTGGTGAGGGTGACGCAAACCTGGCCGCCGTCGGAGCCACAGGTGGTGGTGTCGAAGCCCGAGCCGTTCGCGCGACACTGGGTCAGCGTCTCTCCGTTGCAGAAGGGGCGATTTCCCGGCGGCGCGGAGTTGCAGACGTCCGGCACACAGCGCCCGTTGAGGCAGTAGTCGATGGTCGCGCAGTTGCTGTCGGTGGTGCAGGTGACGGGGCGGCTGCAGCGAGGACCGTCGGGGAAGGTGATGCAGTTCTCCTGGGCAGACAGCACACAGTCGAACTGGCGCGTGAGCCGGTTGCCGCAGGAGTCGTATTCGTAGACGTCGTTGTCGGTGGTGCCGCAGCCGAGCTCGCCGGTGAGCAGACACTGACAGCGCGCGGCCGCGTCGGCGACACAGCCCTGGCCCGTGGGGCACGGGGTGTCGTTGTAGGCGGTGCCGAGCGCGTTGCAGGTGCGGCGCGTGGTGGGGCCGAAGCAAGTCGCGGGGTCGGTGGGAGCGCAGATGATGGTCGTCCCCGCATCGGTCCCCGCGTCGGGTTCGGTGCTGCCGCCTCCGCCTCCGGTGGCGGTGCCTCCTCCAGTCGCGGTTCCTCCTCCTCCGCCCGTTGCGGTGCCTCCTCCTCCACCTCCTCCGGTTGCGGTTCCTCCGCCGGTCGGTTGATCGCCGCCGTCGACGCCTGAGGGGGCTGAGCAGGAACTGCAGAGGACGATGAGGCTCGCGAGGAGGGTGATGCGCATCGGGCGACCGTAGGGAGCGCGGCACCGCGGCACATCTCAGCTGACTCTCACCAGCCCCCTCTCTCCGTGAAACGGGGAGAGGGTTGGGGTGAGGGGGCGATCTCAACCGCTGCGCTCGTAGCCGCCCCTCACCCGCCGCTTCGCGTCGACCTCTCCCCGCTCCCGCAGGGAGAGGTTGCTGGCAGTATGCGGAGTCGCTTGCGATCCCTGATCAGCACCAGCCTCCTCCTCGCGTTCACAGCCTGTCCCCCGCCGACGCCCGGTCCCGAGCCGGTGACCGACCCGCTCTCCTACGCCTCTCCGCTGATGGGCACGGGCGGCTTCGCCTACTTCCACGGCAGCGCCTTCCCCGGCGCCTGCGTGCCGCACGGCCTGGCCAAGGTCGGCCCCGACACGCGCGGCGCGAAGTACGGAGACCTCCGCTTCATCCACTACTCCGGCTACTGGGCGGGCGACGACACCGCGCTCGGCTTCTCGCACCTGCATCTCCACGGCACCGGCGCGACCGACTACGGCGCGTTGATCCTCCAGCCGGTCACCTCGAGCGACCCGAGCGTGCTGAGCCGCGACGCCTACCAGAGCCCGTTCAGCAAGAAGACCGAGTTCGCCTCTCCGGGCCGCTACGAGGTCACGCTCAAGAAGTGGAACGTGAAGGCCGAGCTCACCGCGTCCACCCACGCGGCGCACCACCGCTACACCTTCGCCGACGGCGACCCGCCTCACGTGGTGCTCGACCTCTCGCGCGCGCTGGCGCCGGGCAAGCTCTTCGACCAGACGCTCACGCCGGTCGACGCCACCACGCTGCGCGGCAGCTTCCGCCTCGAGGGCCAGATGAGCTCGGGCTTCGGCGGCAACCGGGTCTTCTTCGAGCTGCGCACCAGCCGCGCGTACTCGGTGACGCAGACCTCCACCGACGGCCACACGCTGCTGCTCGCCTTCGCCCCCGGCGCGCCGCTCGAAGTGCTGGTCGGGCTCTCGCTCGTCAGCGCCGAAGGAGCGACCGCCAACCTCACCGCCGAGATGCCCGGCTTCGACTTCGACCTCCACCGCGCCGCCGCCGAGGAGGCCTGGCGCAGCAAGCTCATCCGCGCGCGCGTCTTCGGAGGCAGCGAAGCCGATCGCGCGACGTTCTACTCCGCGCTCCGGCTGACCGCGCTCATGCCGACGGTGATCAGCGACGTCGACGGCGCCTACGTCTTCGAGGGCCAGCGCAGCTCCGTGCCCGCCGGCGAGGTGATGCTCAGCGACTTCTCGCTGTGGGACACCTACCGCACCACCCACCCGCTCTACGCGCTGCTCGACGAAGAGACCGCGAAGCAGTCGGTCACCAGCCTGCTGCACATGGCCGAGCAGGGGCGCGGACTCCCGCGGTGGCCGATGGGCACGGGCGAGTCGGGCACCATGGTGGGCGCGCCGGCCGACATCGTGCTCGCCGACGCAGTGCTGCGCGAGGTGCCGGGGGTGGACGCCGAGGCCGCGTGGCGTCAGGCCTCGCGTGAAGCGCTGGGCACGCCGACCCGCGGCGCGCGCGCGTCGATGGGCCAATACGCGACGCTCGGCTACGTGCCGGTCGAAGCGTCCGACCGCAGCGTGGGCATCACCGTCGAGTACGCGCACGCCGACTTCGCGCTGAGCCTGTTGGCGAAGAAGCTCGGCCACGACGCCGACGCGCAGCGCCTCGCCGACCGCGCGCTCGGCTGGCGCAAACACTTCGACCCCACGCTGGGGGTGCTGCGGCCGCTCCACGCCGACGGCGCGCGCGTCGACGCGCCGTACACGCTCGAGGGCTGGGACCACTACGCCGAGGCCAACGCGCTGCAGACCACCTTCATGCCGCTGTGGGACCCCGAGGGCTTCGACGTGCTGTTCGGCTCGCGCGACGCCTTCCTCACCGCGCTCACCGGCTTCTTCGACCCCGCGCCCGACGAAGAGGCCGCCGTGCTCGCCAACGCGACGTACGAGCTGCGGTACATGCCGCGCTTCCACTACTGGCCGAGCAACGAGCCCGACATCGGCGCGCCCTTCCTCTTCGCGCGCGCGGGCCGCCCGGACCTCACCGCGAAGTGGACCGACTGGGCCCGCCGCACCTACTTCTCGAGCCAGCCCGATGGCGTGCCGGGCAACGACGACGGCGGCACGCTGGGGAGCTGGTTCGTGTTCGCCGCGATGGGCCTGTACCCTGTGGCGGGGACTGATCAGTGGATCATCGGCACCCCGCTCTTCCCGAAGCTCGAGCTGCAGACCGCGAAGGGCGTGTTCACCATCGAGGCGCAGAACGTGTCGGCCGAGAACCTCTACGTGCAATCGGCCACGCTCGACGGGCGCGCGCTCACCCGCGCCGAGCTCACCCACGACGCGCTCACGGCCGGCGGGAAGCTGGTGTTGGTGATGGGCCCGTCGCCGTCGAGCTGGGCGCACTGAGCCGGGCGGCTTTTTTGACGGACCGTGCGCGCCCCGTAACGTGCCTGTTGCGCGCTGAAGCGCCCCCCCCGGAGCAACCGCACATGACCGAGCAACGCCAGGCTGACCGTCACTCCCTCGAAGACACCGCGGTCTCGGTGATGGATCTCGAGAGCGGCGTGGAGTTCTCCGGCGAAGGCCACGACCTGTCGGGCACCGGCCTCTCGTTCCACGCCTCGATGGAGCCGCCGGTGGGCGCGGAGCTGAAGGTGACGCTGCAGGGCCGCGAGAACCTCAGCGCGCGCCTCGAGGTCACCCGCGTGAAGAAGGACGCCGCGGGCTTCGCGGTGGCCGGAAAGCTGTCGAAGGCGCGTTGAGCGAAGGGGAAGTCGACTAGGGTTGGGGCTTCCCCATTTCCGTCGGAGTCGACTTCCATGAAGAGACTGCTTCTCCTCACCGGCGCGCTCGCGTTCTTCGCGGCGTGCGGTGGCAAGACCACCTGCAAGGACACGGGCTGCGCGGCTGGCAGCACCTGCAACACCACGACCGGCATGTGTGAAGCCGGCGGCCTGGGCGGCGGCTTCGGTGGTGGGGGCGGCGGCGGTGGCGGCGGTGGCGGCACCACCGGTGGCGGCAACGGCGGCACCGACGCGGGCACCGGCGGTGGCGGCGGCGGCAGCACCGTGGTGGTCGATCCGTTCGACGACGGTGGCACCTTCCTCCCCGGCGACATCTGCACCTACGCCATCGCGGTGGGCTTCGACGCGGGCGTGGACGCCGACGGCGGCGCGACGATGATGGCCGTGCAGCAGATCGACCTCTCGACGGTGGGCGACCAGTACACCGCGTCGTGTGGCAGCAGCTCGGGCTCGGGCAACGACGTCATCTACAAGGTGACGCTCACCGAGCCGAAGGGCCTGGTGGTGACGGCCACCAACACCTCGGCCAACTCGCAGGACGCGGTGCTCGCGCTCGTCAACTCGCCGTGCGCGTCGCAGCGTCAGGTGACCTGCGTCGATGACTCCGGCAGCTCGTCGCCCGAGGTGCTCACCGTGCCGCGGCTCGAGGCGGGCACCTGGTACGTGCTGGTCGACCTCTACGGCACCAGCTCCACGCCGGGCACGATGGACGTGCAGTTCGAGCTCGTCGATCCGGGTCCGCCGGGGCCGGCCAACGACAACTGCTCGGGCGCGCAGCTGATCACCTTCGCCAATGACGCCGCGATGGTCTCGGGCACGACGGCCAACGCCTTCAACGACGGCGCGCCGCTGTCGTGCAGCGCCGACGCCGCGTTCAACCCTGACGTCTATTACACCTTCACCCTCACCGCGCCCCACGACGTGCGCGTGACGGTGGGCACGCCGACCACGTCTTCGCTGATCCCCGCGGTGGCCATCACCAACACCTGCGGCGCCAGCACCGGCGTGCGCGGCTGCGGCACCGGCGGGGGTCAGTTCACCGCGCGCGCGCTCCAGCCGGGCACGTACTTCGTGGTGGTCGATGGCGACGGCACCGACACCGGCGAGTTCACCCTCGACCTCGCGCTGCTGCCTCCGACCGCGGTGCCGACCAACGACACCTGCGCGATGGCGACCCCGCTGGCGGTCAACGCGTCGCAGAGCATCGACGTCAACCTGCTCACCGCCGACTACACCCCGACCTGCGCGGGCAGCGCCGCGGGCGGCGACGCGGTCTACACCTTCACCACCACCCAGGCGCAGAAGGTGACCCTCACTGCCACCGCGGTGAACGGCTCGGACGGCGTGCTCTCCCTGCGCGGCGCCGCGTGCGCGATGGCCAGCAGCGAGGTGCAGTGCAGCGACGAGACCGGCGGCGGGTCCGATGAGATCCTCATCGAGAAGAACCTCCCCGCGGGCACCTACTTCGTCGTGCTGACCGCCTACCGCGCGAACCTCGGCGAGTTCGGTCTGTCGCTCGCGCTCGACGCCCCGGTGCTGCCGCCCGCCAACGACACCTGCACCGGCGCCGAGACGGTCACACTCACCGGCGGTACGGCGACGCGGAACGTCGACCTCTCGGCGGCCAACGCCGACTACAGCCCTGATTGCCGCACCAGCTCGACCGGTGGCGACGTGGTGTACGCCGTCGAGGTGCCCGCCGGCCAGACGCTCACCGTGTCGTCGACCGGCATGGGCGTCGACTCGGTGGTGCAGATCAATGGCGCGACGTGCGACCTGATGGGCGGCATGCCGCTGGCCTGCATGGACTCGACGAACTCCGGGCAAGCCGAGGTCGCGACCACCACCAACTCGGGCACCGCGGCGGCGACGTACTTCGTGTTGATCAAGGCGTACTCGTCGTCGGGGCCGGTGGATGTGACGTTTACGGTGATGTGACCCGCAGTCCCCTCTCCCCGCGCGCGGGGAGAGGGTCAGGGTGAGGGGCCGTTCAGCCGGAAGCGCACGACGTGCGACAGGCCGACGACCTGATCAGTCACAGCGAGCTGATCAGCACCCGCTGGCGATGAGGCGACACCGCCCCCTCACCCAGTCCCTCTCCCCGCGCGCGGGGAGAGGGGTCAGCTGGCGGTCATCACCACCGCGCTGAGTCCCAGCAGCAGTGCGAAGGCTCGCGTCAGCCGCGCGGCGCTCACCACGTGGGAGAGCCAGCCGCCGAAGAACGCACCGAGCAGAAAACCACCAGCCACCGGCACCATCGCTCCCCACGGGAGCCCGCCCTGCGCCTGCGCGTAGATCCACACGCCGGGCAGCGCGATGGGCGGCAGCAGCATCGCGAGGCTGGTGAGCTGCGCCTGCTTCTGGCTCATGCCCAGCCGCCGCGTGAGGAGCGGGATGAGCACGATGGCGCCGCCGATGCCGAGCAGCCCCGACGCCACGCCCGCGCCGAAGCCCGAGAGCAAGGTGACGGGCACGAAGCCGCGCGGCGGGTGCTCGAAGTGCGGGCGCTCGACGAGCTGCGGCTTGGCGCGCCAGGTGCGCACGGCGTTGAAGAGCAACACGCAGGCGAAGGCCCCGCGCAGCGCGCCGGCGGGGAGCACGTTGGCCAGCCAGCTCCCGAGGGGGACGCCCGAGAGGAAGCCGGCGATGGCCACGCCCACCACCGGCCACAGCAGCGGCACGCCCGCGCGCCGGTACTGCCACACCGCGGGCAGCCCGAGCGGAGGCAGCAGCGCGGCGAGCGTCAGGCCCTGCGCCTGCTGCTGCGTGAGGCCGAGCGAGAGCGCCAGCAACGGCACCAGCACCACGTTGCCGCCGATGCCGAAGAAGCCCGACAGCGAACCGCCCACGAGGCCCGCGAGGAGGGCGAAGAGCTGCTGGGCCGGCGCGAGCATCGGCGCGCAGTGTCGCTGACGGGGTCGCCGTTTGCGAATAGGACCCGAGGCCATGCGCCCATTCCTCGCGTCGCTGGTGTGGTGTCTGTCGTGCGCCGGAGCTCCGCGCGCGTTGCATGAGGCGCCCGCCGGCGTCGAGCAGTACGCGGCCGGCATCGACTGGGCGAAGGCCGGCGACGAGGCGGTCGGGGTGCTGCAGGGCTACCTGCGCATCGACACCGTCAACCCGCCGGGCAACGAGACGCTCGGCGCGGAGTACCTGAAGGCCGAGCTCGCGAAGGACGGCCTCGAGGCGCAGGTGCACGAGTTCGCGCCGGGCCGCGGCTCGCTGGTGGCGCGGCTGAAGGCGACGGCGCCGAGCGGGGAGAAGCCGCTGTGTCTGCTCTCGCACATCGACGTGGTGCCGGCCGAGGCGGCGACGTGGCCCGGCGACACCGGCCCGCTCTCCGGGGCGCTGAAGGACGGCATGGTGTGGGGCCGCGGCGCGCTCGACATGAAGGGCATGGGCACGCTCGAGCTGCAGACCTTCCGCTGGCTGGCGCGGAGGCAGGTTCCGCTGCACCGCGACGTGATTCTCCTCGCCGTGGCCGACGAGGAGGTCGCGGAGGGCGGCATGAAGCTCGTCACCGAGCAGCTGTGGGGTGAGCTCGACTGCGGGCACGTCATCAACGAGGGCGGCATGGGCGTGCGCGGGCTGCTGACGGAGAACCAGACCGCCTTCGCCATCTCGGTCGGGGAGAAGGGCATCTTGTGGCTCCGGGTGACGGCGGAAGGCGAAGCCGGTCACGGGAGCACGCCCACCGACAACCGCGCGCCCACGCGGCTGGTGCAGGCGCTCGAGAAGCTGGCGGCCCGGCAGCCGAAGCCGCGCATTCAGCCGGCGATGTACGAGCTGCTGCGGCGGGTGGGCGCGAAGAACGGAGGCGCGTCGGGCTTCGTGATGCAGCGGCCGGCGCTGGTCGACACCTTCGCGATGAAGAAGCTGCTGAGCAAGCCGCAGACGCGCGCCGGCGTGACCGATACCTGTCAGGTGACCGGCTTCGAAGGAAAGGGCAGCGCGCCGAACGTCATTCCGTCGGCGACGTCGGCGATCATGGACTGCCGGTTGTTGCCGGGCACGAGTCCGAAGGCGCTGCAGGAAGAGCTCGAGGCGCTGGTGAAGGACGTGCCGGGCATCAAGTTCGAGGTGCTGCAGGCGTTCGAGGCGGCGGTGTCGGAGATGGATGATCCGTTCTTCGATGCGCTCGCGCGGCAGGTGGTGGCGGGGCGTGACGATGCGGTGGCGGGGCCGGTGATCTCTCCGGGCTACACCGACTCGATCCTCGCGCGGGGCAAGGGTGCGCGGGCGTACGGGTTCGTGCCCTTCGACGTCACGCCGGAGGAGCTGGCGACCTTCCACGGGCGCGACGAGCGGGTGAGCGTGAAGAACGTGCACCGCGGGCTCGAGGTGCTGTTCCGCGCGGTGGTGGATGTGGCGGCCATCGCGCCGAAGTGACCGCGCGGGGGACTTGTCAGAGGTCGTCGTCATCATGCGACCGTCGAGCCCTTCCGGCTCGCGGGGGAGGACGTGATGGCGAGGGTGGCGCTGGTGGTGCGGCAGTTGTTGGACGTGGTGGACCGGGCAGCGAGCCTGGCGATGGTCGAGCAGGGGACGTCGCTCGATGACGTGATGTTGCTGGCGTGGCTGCGACAAGATGGGTCGCTGAAGTGCAGCCGGCTGGCGGATCGGCTGAGGCGCCCGCGGCAGAACGTGCAGCGGTCTTTGGAGCGGCTGGAGTCGCGCGGGCTCGTGGAGCGGATCGATCACCGCGAGCAGACGGTCGGGTGGACGCTCACGAGGCGGGGCGAGGAGACGTTCGAGCGCGCCGATCGCTGGTTTGGGGTGCAGGAACGGGCGCTCGACTCGAACGGGGTGAAGCCTGAGGAGTTCGTGAAGTGGCTGCGGATGTACATGCAGGTGGTGCTCGACGTCGCGAGACAGCGGACTCAGTTTGGGCTCGAGGTTCCGCCGAGGAAGAACGAGGTCGACGAATGGGACCAGTGACAGCCTGAGGGTGGGCGGTGGTGCGGTTGGCGCGGCTGCACTGCTCGAGCTCCGACGTGCCCCGCGAATCCGTGGCGGCTCGTTTGGGGGAGGTCGGGGACCGGCCGGGTCGGTCCAAACGGCACGTCATCACCCGTGACCGATTCGTCACCAGCGACGACGCCAGCCAGGTCCGCTCCTGCGGCGCGCATCGCCTCATGACAGCACGCTGTGGGTCGGGAGACTGCGACGACGATGGGGCGAACGATCGCCTCGGTGGAGTCACGTGGCGACGTCAGAGAGGCATCATCGAAGGTGACGGAGAGTGCGATTCGTCATCGTTGGTGACCAATCGGTCACGGGTGATGACGTGCCGTTTGGACCGACCCGGCCCGGCGTCTCTCTTCTTTCGAAAACGAGTCGCCGCGCGATCGAGAGGCACGCCTGAGCTGGAGCAGTGCAGCCGCGCCAACCGCGCCACTTCCCACCTTCAGGCAGCTCAGCGCGCCAGCTGGCGCAACGAATCGACCGGGTCCTCGCAATCGTCCGCCTCGAGCGTGAAGTGCTCGACCCCGGGCGCGGCGGCGAGCCACAGCTGCTCCGCGAGCCACGGGCGCGACGGCATCTCGGCCCACGCGCACTCCAGCACCCGCACCCGCGCCGACGCCGCCGGAGACCACCGATGCGCCGCGCAGTCTTCATGCTTCGACGGCACCGGCACCTTCACCGCGCGCGCCGACGCGACCTTCACCGTCCGCGGCGTGCAGCGCAGCTCGTATGGCGCCGGCGTCGTCGCGTCGGTGAACGACAACACCAGCACCTTGCCCTCCTCGCGCACCGTGCCCGCGAGCCGCGCCACGTGCCGACACTGCCAGTCGAGCACCGGCGGCTTGTGCTTCACCCCACTCGACTCCCAGCCCTCGATGTCCAACGACACGCGAGCGCCCGTGCGCCCCAGCACGAACGTCTGCTTCGTGTCGGGGCCCGGGAGAATGCTGATCGACGTGCGCGCGCCGAACCACTGCCGGGTCGCTGGAGGGAGCGCGACTCCGCACACCGGCGCCTCGTCGGGCGGCGCCGGCGCGGCGGCTGGCGACGGCTCGGGTTGCTCCTCCGACGGCGCCCCCGCGAACCGCACCCGCGCGTGCCGCCGCGACACGCTCAGCGCGTTGCCCAGGAACAACTGCGTCTTCGTGTACGGCCCACGCGGCGTCGAGTCGACGAACAGCCAGTCAGCCCGGCCCGGCGCGGGACAGTCGATCACCAACGCCTGCGCGTCGTCGGCGAAGTACAGCAACGCCTGCGCGAGCTCCGCCACGTGCTCGCGATCGAGCGTCGCGAGGAAGTCCTTCAACGGCTCCTCGTGACCGTGCCCGTGATCCCACGAGCGCAGCGCCACCTGCCCGATGGGACACGACGGCGGGGCGTCGCTGATCAGGATCTCGACCAGCGGCTCTGTCGTGAGCTCGTTCGCGCCGCGGCATGACAGCCGCTCGCGCTGGATCTCGAGGTGAACGCGCTCACCTTCGACGCGACGACGGAGCAGCGAGACCGTCGCCTCGTCACAAGGGTGCGGGGGATCGTCGGGGGTGACCGTCAGGTGCCCGGTGCTCGCGCACGCCGTCAGGAGGATGAGGAGCACGACCGCGGCGGGTTCGGCCCCTCTCCCCCGGCAATGGTGGGTGATCAGTGGGTCCACTGGTCCGTCACGATGAAGCCGTCGATCACCACGCCGCCCTTCTCTCCCGGCGTCTGACCTGCACCACCCGACACCACGATGCCCGCCGGCGCCGCGACGGTGTTCCGCGTCGGCCCGGCAGCGATCGACGAGAGCACCACCAGGCCCCCGCGCCCACCGAGCCCCGTCATCAGGTCCGCCGCGCCGCCCTTCGCCAGCAGCGTGCCCGCGTTCGACACCGGCGCGCCTTCGAAGACCACGTTGCCGCCGGCGCCCGGCGTGAAGCTCGGCCCGCCGCCTGCCACGCCCGCCGAGACGTCGACCTCCGACGACGACGACACCGGCCCCGACGCCGAACGCAGCGACACCGAGCCACCCTGACCACCACCACCGGTCGCGGCCGCGCCACCCCGCGCATCGAGCCGCCCGCTCGAGGTCACGCCCACGCGCCCGAACAGAATCACCTGCCCCGCCGCCCCGCCCGACGCACCGAGCCCGCCGTTCACGTTCAGCGCGCCGGTGTTGCGCACCACTTCCCACCACGCGCTCGGAGGCTCGAGGTCGTATTGCGTCTCGAAGTCGATGCGCCCACCGAAGCCGCCGTTGGCCTGCGTCGACACCGAGGTGTCCCCCTCGCCGCCCTTCGCCGAGACGTCGACCGCGTTCACCACCGCGCCACCCGCGGCGATCGAACCCGCTTCACTGCCCTGCGGTGCCTGGAAGAAGGTCACCACGCCGCCGTTGCCGCCGCGCGCCCCGCCGACCGCGCCGTTCGCCTCGATCGCCGCGTAGCCGAGCAACACCAGCTCCGAGCCGTTGGCCGCGCGTTCGCCGATGGTCATGCGCACCGTGCCGCCGCGCCCGCCGATGCCGCCCGTGCCACCCGACGCGTCGATCGACCCCGACACCAGCAACGAGCCCGGCACGCCGACCTCGCCCGAGACGCCCGCCACCTGGAGCTCGATGGTCCCGCCGAACCCGCCCGACTGGTCGGCGGTGCCCCCGCGGGCCGTCAACGCCGCGTCGTTGATCAACGACGCGTGCCCGCTGAGCAACTGCACGCTGCCGCCCTGACCACCCGCGCAGCCCGTGCAGCCCGTCACCGAGCCGCCGCTCACGTCGATCGCCCCGCGGTTGCGCAGCTCGCCCGCCGCGTTGACGACCCGCAGCGACACCTGACCACCGCGCCCCGCGGCGAACGGCTCTCCCGGCGCCGTCACCGCCCCACCACGGGCCTCGATGGTGGCCTCGTTCGACAGGCCATCGAAGGCCGTCACCGTCACCGCGCCGCCCTGCGTCGGGCTCGACGCCGCGCCCGCGCCGCCGTTGGCCCGCAGCGCGCCACGCACGAAGACCCGCGCCGCGGCGGAGAGCGAGATCTGCCCGCCGCTCGTCGGCGCCGTGCCCGAGAACCCCGAGGTGTCGATGGTGCCCAGCGCGAGCAGCGAGCCGTAGGACGCCGACAGCGAGACGTCATACGCCGGTCGCGTCGCGGTGCCCGTGGCCACCACCTGCGAGGCGCTCGAGAGCACCAGGTCTCCACACTCCAGCTGCAGCGCGCCCTGCGCGTCGTCGCCCTTGAGCGTGCCGTCGACGCGGCAGCTCCCCGGCAGGCGGAACGCGAGGAACGGCGTGCGCGGCAACGTCAGCGTGACGCCCGCCGCCACCGACAACCCCGTCACTTGTTTCGGCGGCGCGGTCGGCCCCTGCGCGAGGAACAACCCGCCAAGGCTCGCGTAGGGCGTGCCCACCGCCAGCATCGAAGGCTCGGGAGCGAGGGTGATGACCGTGTCGGCCGTGATGGCGAGCGGCACCGCGCCGAGGTTCGCCGCGGGGGGCGTGGGCACCGTGGCCGTCGCGCTCGCCCGCCCCGTCTTCCACGCCTTGAGGTGGCCGCCGTTGGTGCCCGAGGCGAAGCGCAGCTCGACCGTGCCGCCGGCCCCTCCGAACATCGAGCGCCCTTCGCCGCCGTTGACCTTGATGGTGTCGGTGCCCGCGGCGCCCGCAGGAGGCACCAGGCTCCCCACGCGCGCGTTGTCGTCGCCGTGGCAGATGATCGAGCGCGCGGTGACCTCCGCGTCCTGCAGCACGCCGTCACCGGGCACGCCGCCGTCACCACCGGAGTCGAGCCCCGAGCTGACCTCCGTGCCGCCCCGCGGACAGCGCGCATCACCATCGGGAATCGGCGTCTGCGCCACCAACGTCACCGCGCCGCTGCCGCCGTCGACGCCCGAGACACCGGGAATGCCCGGCTCGCCCGCGGGCCCGCTCGCGCCCGTCGCGCCGTTGCAGAACAGCTGCGGCTCCTGCCCGGCGACGAACAACTTCACGCCGCCTTCCGGGCACTCTTCACCCGGCGCGAGGCGCTGCACTTCGACCTTCCCTGCGTTGCAGCCAGCCAGCACCAGCGCGGCCAGCGAGACGATGAGTCGCTTCATGGGCTGGCTCCTCACCGGGTCCACTGGTTGGTGACGACGAAGCCGTCGATGACCACCACGCCGGAAGCGCCGGGCGTCTGCGCCGTGCCGCCCGAGACGACGATGCCCGCGGGCATGGGCAACGTGTTCTGGGTGGTGAGCCCGCCGGTCGACAGCAGCTGCACCGTGCCACCCGGACCACCGGTGCCCGCCATCAGATCCGCCGCGCCGCCCCTGGCGGTGAGCGTGCCCGAGACCGCGACCGGCACGCCGGCCAGCTGCACAGAGCCACCCGACGCCGGCGCCGGAGGAGGCCCGCCGCCCGCGATGCCCGCCGACACGTCGATGGTCCCGGTGGAGCTGAAGCGCCCCGAGGCCGCCGACCCGCGCACGTCACCGCCGCGCCCGCCGCCGATGGTCGCGCCGAGCCCGCCCTTCGCGTCGATGGCGCCCGACGACGTCACCGCCACGCGGCCGCGGAGATCGACCTGGCCGCCCGTGCCTCCCTGCGCGCCCTGCCCGCCGCGCACGTCGATGGCCCCGGCGTTGTCGACGACCTCGAAGGTCGCCGCCGGCCACTCCACGTCGAGCTGCGTCTGGAGCGATACGTGACCGCCGGTGCCGCCCACCGCCGAGCCCGTGCCGTCGCCGCCGTGCGCGTGGAGCTCCACCGTGTTGAGCACCGCGCCGCCGGACACGTCGAGCGGCCCGCGCGACTGGAAGAAGCTCATGAAGCCGCCGCTGCCACCCGAGGTGTCGAGGCTGCCCGCGCCGCCGTTCGCTTCGATGGCCGCGTAGCCGAGCGCCACCACCTCGGCGCCGAAGTCGGCTCCGTAGCCGATGAAGACCGACACCTCACCGCCGCGCCCGCCGAGCGCGCCCGCCCCGGCCGACGCGTCGATGGAGCCCGACACCAGCGCCGAGCCGAACACCCCGATGCCTCCGGAGTAGCTGGCGATGATGAAGGTGAGGAAGCCGCCGTCGCCGCCGCGCGCCTGGCCTTCGCCGCCCAACGCGTTGATCGTCGCGTCGGTGATGAGGCCACCGTGGAGGGTCTCGAAGTTGATCTGCCCGCCCCGACCGCCGGTGCACGCGGTGCAGCCGGTGCGCTTCGACGCGCCGCCGTTGACGGTGATGGCGCCGTGGTTGCGCAGCTGGCCGCCGCCGTCGTTCACCGTCAGCCGCACCGAGCCGCCGTCGCCGCCGGCCGTCTGCGCCGCGCTGGTGGAGGTGCTGCCGAGGGCTTCGATGGTGGCCTGGTTCCACACCGCGGTGCGGCCGGTGAGGTGGATGTTGCCGCCCGCGGCCGGGATGGTCGCGTCGACGCCGCCGCCTCCGTTGGAGCGCAGGGTGCCGGAGGTGATGACCGCCGCCTCGGCCCAGAGGTCGATGCTCGAACCGGAAGTCGACGGCTGGTTGGGCGCGGCGTCGAGGCCCGAGGCGTCGATGAAGCCGAGCGCCAGCAGCGAGCCCACGCGCGAGTACAGGGCGACGTGTTTGGTGGGGTTCTGCGGCGTTCCCGCGGCCTCGATGCGCGAGGTCGACGAGAGCACGAGGTCACCACAGTCGAGCGACAACACGTTGCCGCTGCCGGTCGGCGCCACGCCGCGCACGGTGCCGTCGATGCGGCAACTGCGCTGCGCGGTGGTGACCGAGAAGGGGAAGAGCGGCACGGTGAGCGTCACGCCCGCGGCGACGGTCAGCCCGGTCACCGGCTTCGGAGCCTGCGTGGGGCCCTGCGAGATGAAGAGGCCGTTGGTGGTGAAGTAGGGCACGCCGGCGTCGACGCTCGCGGGGTTGCTCGCCAGCTCGAGCGTGGTGTCGGTGGTGATGGCCAGCGGCGTCGGCCCGAGGTCCGGCGCGGGCACGGTGGGGATGGTGAAGGTCGCGTCGGCCTTGCCGGTCTTCCACATCTTCACGTGGCCGCCGTTGGTGCCCTGCTGCATGCCGAGGCGCACGCTGCCGGCGGTGCCGCCCTGGCCCGCGGTGCCTTCGCCTCCGTTGACCTTGATGGTGGCGGTGCCCGGCGCGCCCGCGGGGGCCACCATGCTGCCGACGCGGAGGTGATCGTCGCCGTTGCACAGCACCGAGGTGGCCGTGACTTCCTGCGGCTGCAGCGTGCCGTCGTTGGCCGTGCCGCCATCGCCGCCGGAGTCGATGCCCGAGCTGAGCGCCACGCCGCCGCGAGGACAGCGCGCGTCACCGACGGGGAGCGCGACCTGCGTGAAGAGCGAGGTGAAGCCGCTCAGGCCGTCGCCGCCGGTGGTGCCATCGGCGCCGGGGTTGCCCTTGGGTCCGGTCGCGCCGTTGCAGACGAGCTCGGGATCTTTGCCCGGGACGAAGAGCTTCACGCCGCCCGCCGCGCACTCGCTGCCCGGGTCGACCTTCTGCACCGTCACCGACTCGGAATTACACGCCGCCAACAGGCCGATGACGGCCAGGGACATCGCTCGCTTGTTCATGTGGTCCACCCCTTGAGGAGCGGGACCCTAGATCATCGCGGACGTGACTGCCTCCGCTCACCAACCAACGGCGCAGCGGAAGTGGCGCACGAGCCGCTGTGGACTCGAAGGCGTGGCCCGCGCGGCCTCGAGTTCCTGGCTGAGGCAGCGCGTGAGCCGCTCGACGCGCGCCGTCAGCTCACTGGTCTCGAGGAGGAGCTGATGCTGGATGCGCGGGCAGAAGTACGAAGCGATGAGATCGGCCACGTGAGACGGAGGAAAGCCCCGACGCCGCATCGTGCGCAGGAGCGCCAGGCCCTCGAACGGCAGGTCTGGACGCTCGCGAAGCAGGGCCTCCGCAAGGTCGACGAGCTCGAGCGCGCGCCTGGAGAACGCCAGGGCCTCGGCGCTGTCTCGCGGTGACGGCTCCTCGATGGCACGACCGGTCGCCTCGAGGAACGGCGAGAAGGAGACGTACGGACCCACCCGGGCGCGCGCCAACCCCATCAGCACCACGTCCCACTTCGAGGGCGAGCGCTCGACGCTTCTCACCCTGGCGAGCGCACCGATGGCTGAGAGGTCGCTCTGTCGTGGCGCGGCGGTGCCGTCATCGTGTTGGCCGACGACGAAGAGTGATCCACGCTGCAGCGCCGCCTCGACGGCGGGAATCTCGCTCGGAGCCACGGCGACCGGCAGCACTCCCGCGGGGAACAGCACCACGCCTCGGAGCGGCAACACGGGGAGCACGAGGTCACTCATGAGGTGCGCCCCGAGCACGACAGAGAGGACCGGAATCGTGTCCGCGAACTCACCAGCCCATTCGCTCCAGTTCCTCGGAACACAGGTCGTCCAGTTTGTCGCTACCCATCGATTCGTCCCACTCGAATACGAACGACCCTCCGTCTACCGGGGCTGACGCGTTAAAAACCTCGAAGCCGATGCCGTCGAGGTACTCGACCAACTCGTCGCGGCTACGAAACTCAGCTCCGCGGTCGTTCTCGACAGTCTTGGTGTCGTAGTGCCATTCCAACGAACTGATCGCGGCTTCGATGGCCTTGGGAGGACCATCCACCCAATCAGGTTCGCCTTCGACTTCGTCGCCGTCTTCCTTCTGGGCTGAGAACAGTTCTGTGACCCTCGCGCGCAGGTCGGGAGGAAACTCCTGCAGCGCACGTGGCAAGATCTTCGCGTAGAACTCCGCAACGTCGCTGTCAGTTAGAATCCAGCGAATCTGCTCGTTTTCAATTGCCGCGTGCGCCAACTTGGCGATGTCGGCGGTGCTGAGGAGTTCAGTGAACCGCTGGAGCTTGGCGATCAGTTCATGCGTGGAAGCAAAACTGAGCGAGTTCTCAAGCGCGCTGATGGTCGCCTTCTTTTCCTGATCCACTCTCAACTGGATCATCGGGAAGTACGCATCGAGGAGTAACTTGATCTCGGCGTAGAGGCGTAGATCTCCACCGTTCCGCGACTTCCATTCATCCGCGAGATACTGGCGAGGCTTGCCGGCATCCAAGGGTGACTTGTAGTCGGGATCACGAGAGACGATGTAGAGGTCCGATTTCGCTGCGACGGATCTCAGTAGAGTTTCCCAGTTGAGTTGATCGCCGAGGCTCTCGCCCTTGCCCGGTGGATTGCCAAGAGCCTTACGAAGTTGTGCAGCACCAAGAACTTCCGAACTGGTCTCGATAACCCCTGCCGCCACCCGAAGGGACTCAAAGAGCCGGTCGGCGGCGAGAGTCTTGTTTGCCGCCTCCGTCCTCAGGATCTGAATCAGCTTCCCTCGAGCATGCTCGAAGGCTCTGACTGCCTTCTCAAACTCAGTCGACTGCGGGTAGCCATAGGCCAGATGAGGGAGGTCCTTTGGCCCCTTTCCATTTGAGAGTTGGTCCAGAGTTTCCTTGATGCACTTCTCTCTGTTCCGGTCGAACTCGTCTATCACTTCCCGCGGAAGGTAGAGCTTCAGGCTTCCGTCACGAATGGAGTCAACGAGCTTCTGGAGCTGTACGAGGTCGTCCTTGCTAAAGGCAAAGAAGTCCAAGAACACATTCGTGTCGATGAACACGTGCATCGTCGTTTTTGACAACTCGTCGACGACGCTCACTCGGGTAGCGCTCCCAGCTTGAGAACCCATGGCCCAGATTGTCGCACGGCCGAGTTGATACTTGGCGCAATATCCCTGCCAAGACGGAGTACGCGCGCTCCTCTAATTCCCGCACGCGCGCGAATCTGATCATGGGCAAACACCTCTACACCGTCTCGAACAACGTGCATCAAGACGCATCGCTGCCGGCGTGCTGTCGATGGCGTCAGTTCTCGGCGCTCGCAACCGGAGGCAGTAGCAGCCCGTGCTGACTGTGGCCCGCACGCTTCGCCGCATGTGACGCCTCGAGCATCGCCGCGTCGACGGTGTTGATCTGCTTCGCCGGAGTGCCCGCCATCACCGCGTAGTCCGGCACGTCTCGCGTCACCACCGAGTGCGCGCCGATGACCGAGCCGCGCCCGATGCGCACGCCCGGGCTGATGAAACAGTCAGAGGCGATCCACACGTCGTCTGCGATCTCGACGGGCTTCGAAGCCGGTCGCCGGCGATCGCTCACGCCGTGAAAATCGTTGTCCATGATGCGCGTGCCCGGGCCGATGTGAACGCGCGAGCCGATGATGACCCGCTCGGTGACGGTGATGGAGATGGCATCGTTGAAGTAGCAATCCTCACCGATGCGCAGCAGCGCGCCGCGGTCGACCCCGAGGTACGTGGGCGTCACCGGCGCCTCGAACAGCACGCGGGTGCCGATCTCAATCGTCCCTTCGGCGCGCACCCGAGGCGCTTCACCGACCACTTGAATGTTGTTGCCGAGCACGCGGGCGCCCCGCAGCGCGAACCGCGCCCGCATGCGTCTGAACGCCGAAAGAAAGACCCTTCGCACGAGCGCGACATCGAACTGCATGCGGCCCAGTACCACCGTCGACCTGTGGATGGTGAGGGCCGAGCGTGGCGTCATGCCTCATCGACGACAGCGCCAGACGACTGCCGAGGTCGCCGCCGAGAAGGAGAAGAAGGAGAAGCTCAAGACCACGGCGGAGAGAGCCTGCTCTCGCTGATGTCGGCGCGCGGCATCGCGGCGGACGCCAAGCAGAAGGCCGACGTGCTCTTGTGCGAGGATCTCGAGAAGCTGAACGGCTGGCTCGTGAACTGCGCGACCGCGAAGAAATCATCTGACGTCTTCGCGAAGTCGCTGAACACTTGAGGAGATGCGCGAGGTGCTCAGTAGGGCAATTCGATGCCGCGACCTCTCAGAGCTGCCTCATATCGGTCGCGAGCTTCTCGAAGTTCGGTCGAAAGTCCCGACAGAACGTCGCGCGCTTCCGTGGCGTCGTTCCTTTCCATCGCTTCCATCGCCTCAGAGATGACCGAAAGAAGGGTATTCAGGGTGTCCCCTTGGAGCAGAACCCCAGGGTACTTCCGCCCTGGAAGCTTCAGCACAGCGTTGTTGCCCTGATCGGTAAGGAGGTCGACTTCGATGATGGCCATGATTGCCGGGGGAAGAAGGTGACGTGAGGTTTGGAAGCGTCGAGGGGGAAGCGAACTGGCCGGGTCGAGCCAATCGACGTGGGAACTCTCCAGTTGTACACGATCGACCGCCCAACCTGTTGCTGGACCGCGATGACGCACCCCAACCAATCCACACCATGCGGCGCGACGAGACCGTAGAGGAATTCGCCGGGAGCCAGCGTCACCCCCATTGGTTCAAAGGCCGCTGCCGCTGCGTGCCTCCAATAGAACTCAACTATCCCATCGCGCTCAAAAGCCATCACAGCCACATCAGTCGCCTCCGAATAGACCGAACCAACGATCTTCTCCAAAGGCAGCCCACCGCCCTCCGAAGCATCCATTCCAACTCCCAACCCGTTGACCTCGATCCACATTCGTCTTCTGACCCGCGCTCACTTCACCGCATGCTGCGGCCGCTTCGGGTCGAGCCAATCGACATGGAAGAACTCCCCGCGCGGCGCATCGACGCGCTCGAACGTGTGCGCGCCGAAGAAGTCGCGCTGCGCCTGGAGGATGTTCGCCGGCAGCGACGCCGCGCGGTACCCATCGAAGTACGACAACGCCGACGCGAAGGCCGGCGCCGGCACCCCCTCGAGCGCGCACGCGGCCACCACCTTGCGCCACCCGCTCTCGGCCTGCTTCACCGCGTTCGCGAAGTACGGGTCCATCAGCAGGTTCGCCAGTGACGCGTCACGCGCGTACGCC